>ERZ827088.79-NODE-79-length-128768-cov-32.470217_pt1 | contig 128768 bp, 104 predicted proteins | sample MGYA00519922_ERZ827088 | MGnify/ENA primary metagenome ERZ827088 (study PRJEB31778, sample SAMEA3449254) | human gut metagenome | biome: human gut; feature: human-associated habitat; material: faeces | place: United Kingdom | collected 2010/2012 ... | reverse complement strand
CAAACTCTTTAGCCTTTTTTATTACATTATTTGAGTACTTGCGAAACTTGAATAACTTTATTATTTTCTTCTGTTTTGACAACCACTGTCTGGACAGTAATAAAAGGAGCAACTGCCAACTGACCAATCTACAGGTATTCCAACTTATCGTACTGATGCCATTCTTTACTATAAAAGGTTTTTCACATTATGAAGAATCTATACTTAACCATATGTTTGGCGGTAGAAGGATGCGTTCTACTCATTCATGGCACAGGATGTAAAGTATGAAACAATAAATATTGTCAAGATACAACCATAAAAAGGTACCGTAAACTTCTCCTTAAGGTTCACAAGGTTCAAAGGTTCACTCGAGTGACCCTCTACCGTACAAAGTGAGCGTTCCATAGTATTTCCTCTTGGGAAAGGTCCTAAACAGCCTCAAAATATAGGAAAAGGCTTTCCGAAGTTTCCCCTATCCGCTTTAGGTGACGGATTTCAGGTCAACTGAAATCAAGAGAAATCGGCATTTGTAACATTGTAAATATATTTGTACACGCATGCACATATTCACCTGTCAATAAGAACCTCCGAAGAATAGTGGAAAATCTGAATTGAAAAATCACAACAAAAGCACTAATTTACTCATTTACATAAACTTACCATTTCTATGTTCGGGAAAGAGTCACTCAAGTGAACCTTTGAACCTTGTGAGCCTTGAACCTGCCGGAAACATCTAACCACACTTTTCAACAATGTAATTATTTTATACCAAAAAATCTGGAATTTATCCGACAAAGCCAACTTTTATGACGCTAGCTGGTATCTATCCTAAACTGGCGGAAAGACAAAGGAGCGGATTCCACAACCATATCCAAAATGTTAAAGGCAGAAAACGTCTGTCCGTCTATACAAAAACATGAGTACGTTTTCATTTGTTTGTACGTTCGTCCTCATCAACGGGAAAGCCCGAAAATTTTCAGTTAAAATGTTAACAGACCGGTTACTGACGAAACAGACAGAGAGTCTGAAGGGAAATGGGGAAGCGGACGGAGAAAAAATCTGTGACAGAAACGGCCGATTCTATCCGGCATATAGCAGAAAACCCTATCTTTGCACCCATGAAAAACAATCTATTCAAGAACAAGAAAATACGCATAGGGGCAGCCGTAATCATCGGGGTGGTTGCCCTGCTGCTCATCTTCCGGCCGAAACCGCGCGTGAACGATTCGCTGGACGAGGTGGAAGTGACGGACTCGGTGGAAGTACAGGAAATAGTCTGCAAATACGGCATCCCCGTAGACAGGTATGACATCAATTACGGCATCGTCAAGCCGGGACAGAACCTCTCCGTCATCCTGGGAGACCACGGGGTATCGACGGAAACCATCCACGAACTGAACCAGAAATCGGAAGGGGTGTTCGATGTGAGGAAGGTGCGCGACGGGCAATCGTACGCCGTATTCTGCCGGAAGGACAGCACGCGGCAGGTACGCTTCTTCGTCTACGAGGAGAACCCGAAATCGTACATCGTGTTCGACCTGCGCGACCAACGCCGGGTATACCGAGGAGAAAACCCCGTGGAATGGCAACGGAAGGAAATCAGAGGCAAGGTGGAATCGTCGTTGTGGGTGGCCATGCAGAAACTGGACACCTCTCCCCTGCTCGCCATGGAGCTTTCGAACATCTACGGATGGACCATCGACTTCTTCAGCCTGCAGAAGGAGGACGAGTTCCGGGTGATCTACGAACAGGAATGCGTGGAGGGCAAGGAGCTGGACAACTTCCACATCCTGGCAGCCTCGTTCCGCTACTCGGACAGTGTGTATTACGCCATCCCCTTCGTACAGGACGGCGAAGAGCTGTATTACGGTGCCACGGGCAACAGCCTGGAGGGGGCGTTCCTGAAGGCTCCGCTGGACTTCTACCGCATCACCTCGCGCTTCTCGAACAGCCGGTTCCACCCGGTACTGCGCCGCTACCGTGCCCACCACGGGGTGGACTATGCGGCTCCCACGGGGACTCCGGTGTATGCCATCGGTAACGGAAAGGTCATCGCGAAGGGCTATCAGGCCAACGGGGGCGGAAACTTCCTGAAGATAAGGCACAACAGTGTATACGTCACTACCTACATGCACCTGTCACGCTTCGCCAAGGGCATCCAGGTGGGCTCGGAAGTGAAGCAGAAGGAGGTGATAGGCTACGTGGGGTCTACAGGGCTGTCGACGGGTCCGCACCTGGATTTCCGGGTGTTCGAGAACGGTAAGCCGATCAACCCGCTGCTCATCAAGTCGCAACCGAAGAAGCCTATCAGCCCGGCCAACATGCCGGCTTTCGAGGTGTTGCGAGACTCGCTGGTGAAACGCCTCTCGGGACTGGACTCGCTGCCGACGGATTCCATCTGACCATTTATACCGGACACCGGGACGGACCGGGTGTCACGGCAGAACCATTTTTTTTTGGGGGGGAGACAGGATGCTGGCTCCCCTTTTTTTGTCGCCCTGCCTACCTCTGACACATGCCGCTAAAGGAATATTATCTTTTATTCAGATAAATCCATTCTTTTTATCAGAAAGTTCTGCTATTTTTACACCCGACACAAATGACTAACAGATGCGTTGTCCGGACTATTTACCGACAGGTACTTACTGGCAACCGATGAACGGGTCCGGCGGACCGACGGTCGGACACGACCGGGATACATGAAAACTAAACCTGAAGGACGGACACGCCGAAGTGCCGTCCGCTGATTAATAACCTTAACTAACAAAGCCATGCCAAAGAAGCAAATGAAAGGGTCTGCCCAGGAGCGCAGACTGAGAGAATGGAGGCTTTACCTGCGCGAGTGCGGTAAAGGGGTGTTGAACGGTCGGCGGAGAAACGCATCCGGACGACAAACACTTTTACCAACCTTAACCTTATTATCAAAACCTCTACAACCTACATGCTATGAAAAAATCGCTACATCATTCTACGATTATCACCTTATTGTTCCTGCTACTGCTGTCGGTCACCGCCTGTAAGGATACGGACGAGCTGCCCGACGAAACGCCGACGGTTCCCGATACGGACATCGCCGTGGTGCAGGATACGGCGGTCAAGCCGACGGGAGGAAAGGCCAGCGAATGCCAGCCGGGACAGGACATCGACAATACCTGGGACGGCAAATTCTCTTCGGACGGGGGTGTACCCTACCATTCCGTCTGGAACCAGTCGGCCGCCTTCCCGGTGACCCTGGAATATTATTTCGAAGAGGGGACCGAGATAGACTACCTTATCTATTATACGCGCTCGGGCAACGGGAACTTCGGCGAACTGGACCTGCTGATAGCCACGGATGCCGAACACTCGGACTGGAAGCCTTACGGATCGTACAACTTCCGCATGCAGAACGCGCCCTCGAAAATCACCTTCAAGGAGACCCAGAAGCTGACGGGCATCAGGTTCGTCGTGAAATCGGGGGCCGGCAACTTCGTGAGCTGCGACGAGATGGAGTTCTACCGCTACAACCAGCAGAACGACATGGAGAAGCAACTGCTGGGGGTATTCAGCGACATCACCTGCTCGGGCCTGAAGGAGGGGGTGACGGAGAAGGAGATAAACGCCTTGCCGGAGTATTTCGCTGCACTGGCCAAAGCCCTGCGCGACAATACCTACGACAGCCATGAACGGGAGTTCCGCATCCGTACCTATGCCCCATACAGCATCGCCGAGGAATGGGCGGAGAAGCTGATGACCCGCAAATACGGGAACCTGGACAACCCGACGGGCATCTCGGTGCAGGAGGGCGACGAAATCATGGTGCTGGTGGGCGACACACACGGCCAACAGATTTCCCTGCAGAGCATCTGGGAGAGCGGCGAGGAATACAGGCAGACCAACGTGAGCGGAGACATCTATTTCCTGCGGCCGGGGGTGAACAAGCTCACCATGCGCAACCAGGGACAGCTCTTCGTGATGTATAACACGGACCTGACCGCCCCGGAAGCACAGCCCGTGAAGATACACATCCTGCCGGGTAGCGGTACGGTAACGGGCTTCTTCGACCTGAAGGAACACCAGACGGACGAGAAATATGCCGAGCTGCTGAGCAAGGCCACCCACAAGTATTTCTGCGTGCGCGGCGAACGCATCATGTTCTACTTCCATACGGACAAGATGCGGGAGTTCGTGCCGACCCAGATCCTGTCGGCCATCCACCTGTGGGACGACATCATCGGCTGGGAACAGGAGCTGATGGGCATCGAGGACGTGCATCCCTCGCAGATGAACAACCACCTGTTCGCCATCTCGCCCGAGGGCAGCTACATGTGGGCTACGGACTACTGCATCGGATTCGTACACACGTACCTGAACAACATCCTGCTGAAGGAGAACGTCATGGCGGCCAAGGACAACGCGTGGGGTCCGGCCCACGAAATCGGCCACATCCACCAGGCGGCCATCAACTGGCCGGGAAGCACGGAATCGTCGAACAACCTGTTCTCCAACTATGTGCTCTACCGCCTGGGGAAATACTGCTCAAGGGGAAGCGAACTGGACGACCTGGCGGATTCGCGCTTCGTATACCACAAGGCCTGGTACAACATGGGCGATGCCACCCACCAGGGCGAGGACACGGAGATACACATGCGCATGAACTGGCAGCTCTGGAACTATTACCACCGTTGCGGACACAAGAAGAATTTCTGGCAGACGCTGTTCAAGCTGCTGCGTGCCGACCGCATCGTGGAGAGTGACCCGGGTGCCGCCCAACTGAAGTTCGCCATGCGGGCGAGCGAAGCGGCCGGAGAGGACCTGACGGACTTCTTCGACCTGTGGGGATTCTTCATTCCGGGCGAGGACACCATCGACCAGTACGGAACCTGGAACTACCGGGTGACGGAGGCGATGATACAGGAGGCGAAGGACTACATGAAGCAGTTCCCGAAACCGAAGCACGCGTTCCAGTACATCGAGGACCGCAAGGAGGGCGATACGGGACTGGACATCACGGCGCCGGACACGGGCTACTATACCCAGTTTGAGGGCGACGTGAAGCCGGTAAGCACCGCCGTCTGCCATACCGTGTCCGGACGGACGTATACGGTGACGAACGGCGAGAACGCGGTGGCCTTCGAGCTGCGCAAGGGTGGCGCCGACGGCGAACTGGTGTATTTCTTCAACCGGTTCTCCTACACCATCCCCGAGGGCGTGGACCTGACGGGGACCGGGCTGTTTGCCGTACAGGCGGACGGCAAACGGATAGAGGTTCCGCGGCAGAAATAAACGGTTCTGTAACCGAAAACACTGAATACCTACCAATCAATCACTTGCAGAGGCTGTATCCGCATTGCGGAGGCAGCCTCTGCTACGTTAACCCCCTACCCGCCCCTTACGGGAACGACCCGGAGACTCCCGGCGTGAAGATACCCAACCGCCGGACTTGCCAGACACCGGAACGCAAAGATCCATAAAAAAAGTATAAAAGCGGGGGACTTTCCGCGGTCCGCATGCAGTAAAACGGGAAGGAAAGCATTCTAAGGGCAAAGGCGGCCGGTCCGCCTGACAAACATATCCGGGGAAAGGCACCTGTGTAGCCTCTCTCCATTCACCAAAAACAGAAGAAATGATGAAAAAGATTTTAGTATTGACTTGTATGGCATTGGGTATGATGTCGTGCGAGAAAGACCCCGACCTGGGGCAACTGGACACAAACATGGTAGTCTATACGGACTACGACAGTAAAACGGATTTCGGCAAGTTCCAGACGTATTTCCTGCCGGACAGCATCCTGGAGGCCGGAAGCCATCACGCTACCTACTGGAAGGACGAGAACGCGCAAAAGATCATCGCCGCCGTAGAAGCCGAAATGAACAGCCGCGGATACCGACGCATCACCGACCCGGCACAGAAGGCGGATGCCGACCTGGGTGTACAGCTTTCGTACATCGCCCAGCAGGTGAACGTCACTACCGGCTGGTGGGGAGGCTGGTGGGACTACGGGTTCTGGGGCCCCTGGTGGGGAGGCTGGTACTACCCGTACACCGTAAGCTACAGCTATGACACCAACTCGCTGGTGATGGAAATGGTGGACTTGTCCGATGGCGGCAAAGAAGGGGACGAAAAGGCCCAGTTGCCCGTGGTATGGTACGCCCACTCATCCGGCTACCAATACTATTCCGGCTATAACATCCAGCTGATGACGGAAGCCGTAGACCAGGCATTCGAACAATCACCTTACATTCAGTCCAACAACTAAGAAACGGAGGCAAACAATGAAAACAACCTTTACGAAAACCATACTGAGGACACTGGTACTGGCAGGCTGCATGCTGCTGACCGTCCTCCCGCAGGCACAGGCACAATGCTGCGCCTCACAACGGAAAGTACACTTCGCCATCGACTGGCAGATGAACGCTCCCCTGTCCACCGACTTCGCCGATAAGATCAGCGGCTGGGGTATGAACCTGGAAGGGGCTTACGACGTGACTCCCAACTTCTCGGTCGGAGCCTTCGTTTCGTTCCACACCAACCACCGCTATGTGGGCCGCCAGACCCTTCACCTCTCCCCGACCGAAAGCCTGACCACCGACCAGCAACGTTCGGCCTTCCAGGTGCCTTTCGGTATTGCGGGCGCCTACACGTTCTGCAACGGCTCGCATGTCCGTCCGTACGTGGGCGTCAAGCTAGGTACCATGTTCGCCCGGAATACGACCTATTTCGGCACAGGAGGTCTCTACGACAAGAGCTGGGGCTTCTATGCATCGCCGGAAATCGGCCTGAAAATCTATCCGAACCGGGAAAAGAACTGGGGATTTCACGTAGCCGCCTATTACAGCTATGCCACCAACCGCACAGAGACGCTGACGGGAGACATCGACGGACAAGGCAACGTAGGTTTCCGCCTCGGTATCCTGTTCTGATGACATCCCTGTCCGCCGTCTGATACCTACAGACGACACGGACAGAATAGTCCGCAAGTGCTGCCGTATGCCGGGAGCACCTGCGGATTTTTTTTGGCTTCTTCCGGAAGCCGGGAGGAAGGGCATCCGTAGCCACGACGCACTCCAGTAGCCGGGGAAATGTTAAAAATACCGGGAAGATGCAATTTCGTGTGATGAAAGGATAAAGTAAATGTTTTTTTCTAATTTTGTCGCAAAAGAATCTTCCGCTCAAGACAAACGGAATGTTACCGTTTCCGCAATTTTGGAAGATTTTGGCAAACAAAAATAAAATGTGAAAAACTATTATACTATCAATATATGGAAAGCATATTATTTTTGGGATTCACCTTGAATGCGTGGATCGTGATTGTAACGGTTCTGCTGGTATTCATTTTGATGCTATGCACCAAACTGCCCGCAGATTTCGTTTTTCTGGGCGCCATGACGGTGCTGATGGTGACGGGCACCTTGCCTGTGAACGAAGTACTTGCGGGATTTTCGTCTTCGTCGGTCGTTCTTGTAGGAGCGTTGTTTGTGGTCATTGCGGGACTTGTCCATACGGGCACCATGCAATGGATTGTGAAGTACGCGCTGGGAACACCCAAATCATTAAAGATGGCCATCCTGCAACTGATGGTTCCGGTGGACGTACTAAGTTCTTTCCTGAGCAACACGACCGTGGTAGCCATTTTCATCAAGGTGGTAAAAATCTGGTCCAAGAAGCTGAACATCGCTCCCTCCAAATTGCTGATACCGTTGAGCTATGCTTCGGGGATGGGAGGAATCTGTACCCTTATCGGTACGCCGCCCAACCTGTTGATTTCCGGTTTCTATACGGAACAGACCGGTATCCAGCTGAGTATCTTCACTCCGACGCTTGTCGGGCTGTTCTGTCTGGCGGTGGGCATCCTGTCGATGATAGCCATGCAAAAGATGGTACCGGTGCGCAAATCTCCGGAAGACGCATTGAAAGAAACGAATGACTACACGGTGGAACTGCTTGTGCCCTTCAGCCGAATGCATCGGGAAAACGGTGAAGGAAGCCGGACTGGACGAAGTGGAAGGAGGACACCTGATTGAAATCATCCGTTTCGACAAGGAGATCATCTCTCCCGTCAATGAAGACGAATATATACTGGGAGGTGACCGGTTGATTTTCGCCGGGAAGGTGGATGAAATCCTGAAATTGCGCGATTCGCATCAGTTGGTCAATGCTACCCACCATGTATTCTCTCTGGACGAGATAGACAGTAACCGCAAGTTGCGGATGGCTCATGTGAGATTCACCAGTTCGCTGGTCGGTACCCGGATGGGCGACTCCGATTTTGAGGAGCGGAACAACGTGGTGCTGGTGGCCGTCGCACGTGAAGGGGAACGAATCAACGGTTCTCCACGTGAGATTGTCCTGGAGAAGGGAGATACGCTGTTGCTGGAGTGTCCTCCACATTTCAATGCCGAAGACAACACCTTCAGCTCCAACCTGCAATTCTTTGATACGGATCTGCTTGTGAAGACGGGCAAGAAGACCTTGGTGTCTTCACTCATCCTGTTAGCGATGATTCTGCTTTCCTCGCTGAACGTCATACCGTTGCTGCAAGCCAGTTTCCTGGCCGCCTTTGCCATGATTATCTGCCGTTGCTGCTCCATCGACCAGGCGCGCAAGAGCATAGACTGGGGCCTGCTGATGGTATTTGCCGGTTCTATCAGTCTGGGAAGCGCCATCGAGTACACGGGTATCGCCAACCGGCTGGCCGAAGGCATCCTTTCGGTATGCGGAACCAATCCGATGTATGCTTTGGCCTGCATCTGCCTGCTGGGTACCTTCATTACGGAATTCACCAGCAATACCGCCACGGCGGCTATATTCTTCCCCATCACCTATAACATAGCCACGACACTCAACGTCAACCCGTTGACTTTCTGTGTCGCCCTGATGATTGCCGTATCGTCCAGCTTTGCCACTCCTATCGGTTCGCCGACCCACATGCTGGTGTACGGACCTGGAGGTTACCGGTTCTCCGACTTCATGCGGGTAGGTTTCTTCATGAACCTGATTATATGGGCGGCAAGCCTGTTCATCACCCCGTTGTTATTCCCGCTTTAACCAAAGGATGCCGGGAAGCCTGGAGTTATCCATTTGTAGAAGTTTAATTATAAAAAATAAGATACCGTATGTTGGAAATCAATATCGAACAAAATGCCGACGCGACCTTGGTAGTCATCAAAGGCCGTATGGAAACCGTTGCCGCTCAGGATTCCGAGAACAAGTTCAAATCGCTTGATGAAGCAACGGCAGGAACCATTTACTTGGATTGCAAAGAACTGGAATACATCAGCAGTTCCGGACTCCGGCTGTTCCTGGGGCTTCAAAAGAAGGTGATGAAGAATGGCGGGAAACTGATCTTCCGCCATGTTTCGGAACCAATCCTGAATGTGTTCAAGATTACAGGGATGAGCGCATTCTTCACGGTAGAGAACGAACGCTGAGACCGATTCGGGCATTTTTAAAGGGACGTACGGATGTGCGTCCCTTTAAAATATCCTTGAATGGATAGTTACCGGAAATAAAAAAAGCCTTGATTTCGTTGAAAACCAAGGCTTTAGGCGGTGCGTACGGGACTCGAACCCGTGACCCCATGCGTGACAGGCATGTATTCTAACCAACTGAACTAACGCACCAGAATGTTTGTATAGTTGCTTTCTCTCTCGATTGCGGTTGCAAAGGTAGGCATTTTTCCGGAACCTGCAAGCGTTTTCATCACTTTTTTTTGAAAAAATTGATAAGGCTTCAATCGTTCCCCTATCCAAACAGGGACGCACGGTCCGTAATCCCGCGATAAACAAATATCGGAAGAACAGAAAAAGAGCGGGCTCCCTCAACTTTTTGTAAGATTGCGTAGGAGAATGCCAATATTTTGTTACTTTTGCAAAAATGTGCTATACGACACAAAAAGAAAGAAAAATGAAAGTTGCAATCATCAAATACAATGCAGGAAACATCTTCTCTGTAGATTATGCCCTGCGACGCCTGGGAGTGGAACCCGTGATTACCGCCGATGCCGAAGAACTGACCGGAGCCGACAAAGTGATTTTTCCGGGCGTAGGCGAAGCAGCCACCACGATGGATTACCTCCGCCGGACCGGACTGGACCAGCTGATCAAGGACTTGAAGCAGCCCGTGCTGGGTATCTGCCTGGGCATGCAGCTGATGTGTAGCCATTCGGAAGAAGGCGATGTAGACTGTCTGGGCATCTTCCAGACCGATGTGAAGCGTTTTCACCCCCAGCAGCACGAGGACAAGGTACCGCACATGGGATGGAATACACTGACCGAGACACGGGGGGACCTGTTCAAAGGTTTCGACAAGGAAGAATTCGTCTATTTCGTCCATAGTTTCTACGTACCTGTCAACGAATGTACGGCAGCACAGACCCAATACATCCATCCGTTCAGCGCGGCCATCCAGAAGGACAACTTCTACGCCACGCAATTCCACCCGGAAAAGAGCGGAAAGACAGGCGAACGGATTCTGACCAATTTCCTGAACCTTTAAAACTGACAACATCCGATATGATAGAATTAATACCAGCCATCGATATTATTGAAGGGAAATGCGTGCGCCTTTCCCAAGGTGATTATGAATCAAAGAAAGTATACAACGAGAATCCGGTAGAGGTAGCCAAGGAATTCGAAGCCCACGGGCTGACACGCCTGCATGTGGTGGACCTGGACGGTGCCGCTTCGCATCACATCGTCAACTACCGCACCCTGGAGCAGATTGCCTCGCGGACCTCGCTGATCATCGATTTCGGTGGCGGAATCAAGACCAGCAACGACCTGGCCATCGCTTTCGACAACGGTGCCGAGATGGTTACCCTGGGCAGCATCGCCGTGAAGCAGCCGGAAGTGTTTGAAAAATGGCTGAACCAGTTCGGCGCCCCGAAGATTATCCTGGGAGCCGACGCCAAGGACGGGAAGATAGCCACCAACGGCTGGAAAGAAGAAAGCTCGCTGGAACTGATGCCTTTCCTGGACAACTATATAAAGAAAGGTGTCACCCGCGTGCTCTGTACCGACATCAGCAAGGACGGCATGCTGGAAGGGCCTTCCGTTCCGCTTTACCGGGAAATCATGGAAGCACACCCGCACCTGCACCTGATAGCCAGCGGCGGGGTCAGCTCCATCGATGACATCATCGCCCTGGACGAAGCCGGCATACCGGCCGTCGTCTTCGGCAAGGCCTTGTACGAAGGGCGGATTTCATTAACCGATTTGAAACGTTTCCTTTAATTCCATCTGATTATGCTTGCCAAACGTATCATCCCCTGTCTGGACATCAAGGACGGACAAACCGTGAAAGGAACCAATTTCGTGAACCTGCGCCAGGCGGGCGACCCGGTAGAACTGGGGAAAGCCTATAGCGAACAGGGAGCCGACGAACTGGTGTACCTGGACATCACCGCCAGCCACGAGGGACGGAAGACATTCACCGAACTGGTGAAGCGGATAGCCGCCGAAATCAGCATCCCGTTTACGGTAGGTGGAGGCATCCACGAGCTTCAAGACGTAGACCGCCTGCTGAATGCCGGTGCCGACAAGGTGTCCATCAACTCCGCCGCCATCCGGAACCCGCAACTGGTGGACGACATCGCCCGCCATTTCGGCTCGCAGGTGTGCGTGGTGGCCATCGACGCCCGGCAGACCGAGAAGGGCTGGAAATGCTACCTGAACGGCGGACGGGTAGAAACGGACCGCTACCTGATGGAATGGGCCCGGGAAGTGAACGACCGCGGAGCCGGCGAAATCCTGTTCACCAGCATGGACCATGACGGGGTGAAGACAGGGTATGCCAACCAGGCCTTGGCCGAACTCAGCGACCTGCTCAGCATTCCGGTCATCGCTTCGGGAGGCGCCGGAAAGAAAGAACACTTCCGCGACGCGTTCCTCGAGGGGAAAGCCGACGCGGCACTGGCGGCCAGCGTTTTTCACTTCGGAGAAATTCCGATACCCGAATTAAAGCATTATCTTTGCAACGAAGGAATCAACGTAAGATTATAACTTAAAAAGACATACAACCATGGAATTGGATTTCGAGAAAATGAACGGCCTGATACCGGCCATCATACAAGATAACAGTACCCAGAAGGTACTGATGCTGGGCTTCATGAACCAGGAAGCCTACCAGAAAACCGTAGAGACCGGAAAGGTGACTTTCTTCAGCCGTACCAAGAACCGCCTGTGGACCAAGGGCGAAGAGAGCGGCAACTTCCTGCACGTGGTGTCCATCAAGGCCGATTGTGACAACGACACGCTGCTGATTATGGTGAACCCGGTGGGTCCGGTGTGCCATACGGGTACAGACACCTGCTGGGGCGACAAGAACGAACAGGACATCATGTTCCTGAAAGAGCTACAGGACTTCATCGACAAGCGCTACGAAGAGATGCCGGAAGGCTCGTACACCACCAGCCTGTTCAAGTCGGGCGTGAACAAGATGGCCCAGAAAGTGGGCGAAGAAGCCGTAGAAACCGTCATCGAGGCGTGCAACGGTACCGACGAACGCCTGATTTACGAAGGCTCGGACCTGCTGTATCACCTCATCGTCCTGCTGACCTCGAAAGGATACCGCATCGAAGACCTGGCCCGCGAGCTGAAAGAACGCCACAGCCCATCCTGGAAAAAACACTGATAACCGATGGAAGAGCAAGTACTTATTTCGTATAAAGGTGTAGACATCAACCAGCAGGAACTCGGTGTACTGAAGGGGGTCGACTTCGAACTCCAGAAAGGAGAGTTCGTCTACCTCATCGGGAAAGTAGGAAGCGGAAAATCCACCTTCCTGAAAACCATCTACGGGGAACTGGAGATAGCCGAAGGTGAGGCGACCGTATTGGGGAACAACATGCGCAAGCTGAAACGGAAACACATCGCTCCCCTACGCCGCAAACTGGGCATCGTGTTCCAGGATTTCCAGCTCCTGACCGACCGCACCGTACACGACAACCTGAAGTTTGTCCTCCAGGCTACGGGATGGAAACGGAAGTATGAGATAGAGGAACGCATCAACGAAGTCCTGAAGCAGGTGGGCATGGAGAACAAAGGCTACAAGATGCCGAACGAACTATCGGGCGGCGAGCAGCAACGTATCGTCATCGCCCGGGCCATCCTGAACAAACCGGAAATCCTGCTGGCCGACGAGCCGACGGGTAACCTGGACGTGGAGACCGGACGGATGATTGTGGAACTGCTGCGCGAAATCTGCGCCCAGGGGTCGGCCATCATCATGACCACCCACAACCTGAACCTGCTGGGAGAATACCCCGGAAAAGTATACCGTTGTGAGAGCCATCGCCTCGTTCCGGTGACAGAAGGCTAAAATTTTAAAAGAATACGTGAATTTAAGAACAAAAATATCAGACATCTGCATTTTTATTCTTACATTTGCAAACTGAAATATAATAATAAGAACATTTAAAATTCGAAACGTAAAATGAAGGTTTTAAAGTTTGGAGGTACATCGGTAGGTTCTGCCCAAAGAATGAAAGATGTGGCCAAATTGATTACTGACGGAGAACAGAAAATTGTAGTTCTGTCTGCCATGTCGGGTACAACGAACACGTTGGTTGAAATTTCGGATTATCTGTACAAGAAAAATCCTGAAGGTGCGAATGAAATCATCAATAATCTGGAGGCCAAGTACAAACAGCACATTGATGAGCTTTATTCTACGGAAGAATATAAACAGAAGACACTGGAGTTTGTCAAATCAGTATTTGACTACATCCGTTCCTATACAAAAGATATCTTTACCTTGTTCGAAGAAAAGGTCATTCTGGCCCAGGGAGAAATCATCTCTACCAACATGGTGACCAACTACCTGTGCGAACAGGGCATCAAGGCGACACTGCTGCCTGCACTGGATTTCATGCGGACAGACAAGAACAGCGAGCCGGACCTGAACTACATCCGCGAGAAACTGGCACAGCAGCTGGAAGCTCATCCGGGTCAGGAAATCTACATCACCCAGGGATTCATCTGCCGCAACGCCTACGGTGAGGTGGACAACCTGCAACGCGGTGGAAGCGACTATACGGCATCCCTGATCGGTGCGGCCGTCAACGCTTCGGAAATCCAGATATGGACAGACATCGACGGTATGCACGACAACGACCCGCGCGTGGTGGACAAGACTTCTCCGGTGCGTCAGCTGCACTTCGAAGAAGCCGCAGAACTGGCTTATTTCGGCGCCAAGATTCTCCATCCTACCTGTGTACAGCCCGCTAAATATGCCAATATCCCTGTACGCCTGCTGAATACGATGGAACCTTCTGCCCCGGGTACCCTGATTTCCAACGAAACGGAAAAAGGTAAAATCAAGGCAGTGGCCGCCAAGGACAACATAACAGCCATCAAGATCAAATCCAGCCGTATGCTGCTGGCTCACGGATTCCTGCGCAAGGTATTCGAGATCTTCGAAAGCTACCAGACCGCCATCGACATGGTCTGCACTTCGGAAGTAGGCGTATCGATGTCGATAGACAATACGAAACACCTGAACGAAATCGTAAACGACCTGAAGAAGTACGGTACGGTAACCGTTGACCATGACATGTGTATCGTATGCGTAGTGGGTGATTTAGAATGGGAAAACGTAGGTTTCGAGGCCCGCGCACTCGACGCCATGAAGGATATTCCGGTACGTATGATTTCATTCGGAGGCAGTAACTACAACATTTCTTTCCTGATCCGCGAATCGGACAAGAAGAAAGCACTCCAGGAATTGAGCGACGTGCTCTTCAACGGCAAGAAATAACCCTGACACTATAGAAAAACGGATGATACGGCCTCGCGGAGCGCCCATCATCCGTTTTTTTTAATCACCTCAATATTCAGAAAACCCTTTAAAAGTATCAAGTAAATTTATGAAAGGTATCTTCCCTTTGAATAAATTCCGTGAACTGGAAACACCGTTTTATTATTACGATGCGAACCTGCTCCGACAAACCCTGCAGACAATCAAGGAAGAGAGTGGCAAGTACAACAAGTTCTGCGTACACTATGCAGTGAAGGCCAATGCCAACCCGAAAATTCTGGGCATCATCCGTGAAAGCGGACTGGGCGCCGATTGTGTGAGCGGCGGCGAAATCAAGGCGGCCATCAAGGCAGGTATTCCGGCCAGCAAGATTGTATATGCCGGAGTCGGAAAGACAGACTGGGAGATTAACCTGGGACTGGACTACGATATCTTCTGCTTCAATGTTGAATCTGTTCCCGAGCTGGAGGTCATCAATGAACTGGCCGCCGCCAAGAACAAGATTGCCCGTGTAGCTTTCCGTATCAATCCGGATGTAGGCGCACATACACACGCCAACATCACCACCGGTCTGGCCGAAAACAAGTTCGGTATCAGCATGGAGGACATGGACATGATCATTGACCGCGCGCTGGCGATGAACAACGTGAAGTTCGTGGGCCTGCATTTCCACATCGGCTCACAGATTCTGGACATGGGCGACTTCATCGCCCTGTGTAACCGGGTGAACGAATTGCAGGAAAAGCTCTTTGCCCGCCAGATCATCGTCGAGCACATCAATGTAGGCGGCGGACTCGGCATCGACTACGCACATCCGAACCGCCAGCCGATTCCGGACTTCGCCGAGTATTTCAAGACTTATCACAAGCACCTGCGTCTGCGTCCGCAACAGACCCTCCACTTCGAACTGGGACGTGCGGTAGTGGGCCAGTGCGGTAGCCTGATCACCAAGGTCATCTACGTCAAGCAAGGAACAAACAAGCAGTTCGCGATTGTAGACGCCGGTATGACCGACCTGATCCGTCCTGCCCTGTACCAGGCTTATCACAAGATAGAGAACATCACTTCGGACGAACCGACCGAGACTTACGATGTAGTAGGTCCTATCTGCGAATCCTCGGACGTGTTCGGCAAGGCCATCGACCTGAACAAGACCAAACGCGGCGACCTGATTGCCCTCCGTTCGGCCGGTGCCTACGGCGAAATCATGGCTTCGGCCTACAACTGCCGTTCCCTGCCGAAAGGATATACCTCCGACGAACTGATTTAAGGTCCTGCCTTTCTTGAAAAAATAACGACTCCTTTTCTTTCCAACGTCACGTTTTATCGGCTCCGACGAAAGAAAAGGAGTTTTTATATGCCCTTTCAACGTTCATCATTCAACTATTTCTTCTAATTTTGTAAGGAATTTCAAAAGATAGAAAGATATGACAGCTATGGATTATACACTCATCTGCCAGGTGCTGACCGGCGCTTGCGGACTTTTCTGCCTCATACAATTGATGTACCTGTTCTGCGTATATGCCAAGATGTACCGAGCCTCACGCATGCAGGCGCAGACCGAAACGGTTCCCGACAACTGTCCTCCCCTCTCGGTCATCATCGTCACCAAGGACTCCGGCCAGCTTCTGAAAGAGAACCTTCCGTCCATCCTGACCCAGGATTACCCTACTTACGAAGTGATTGTGGTCAACGACCAGTCCGCCGGCGAAGATGAGGAGATTCTGAAATTGCTGGAGAACGATTATCCGAACCTGTACCACACCTTCATTCCGCAGACCGCCCGGTATGTAAGCCGCAAGAAGCTGGGTATCGCCATGGGAATCAAGGCCAGCCGGTACGACTGGATTGTCGTAACGGAACCGACCTGCAAACCCGTTAGTGACCAATGGCTGAAACACCTGGCCGTACACTTTCAGGAAGGAACGGACATCGTACTGGGATATTGCGGATATACCGGCGGGAAAGGACTTTTCGGCAAACGTGTCAAGGCCGATAACCTGTTCCAGGCCATGCGTTACCTGGGAGCGGCGCTGAACAGACATCCCTACATGGGTATCGGACAGAATCTGGCATACCGGAAAAACATGTACAACGGCCACAAAGGATTTGCCGACCAACTTACCCTGCAACGCGGAGACGACGACCTGTTCATCAACGCCCTGGCAGACTCCGGGAATACAGCCGTCGCCCTGCATCCGGATAGCTTCATGGAACAGAAAGTTCCTCTCTTCAAACGCATCTGGTTCGAGGACAAGGTAAACAGACTGGTCACCGGTAAATTCTATCACGGAGCGGCCCGGTTCATGAACGGGCTGGAGACCTGGACATGCGCCCTGTTCCACCTGTGTACCCTCATCGGACTCATCATGAGCATCCGGTACTATGAATGGATGTATACCGGTATCATCGCTATCCTCTGGTTGCTCCGCTTTGTACTAACCATGAACAATTTCCGGAAAACGGCAAAGGCAACCGGCGAGAAATCCTGTTGCTTCTTCCTGCTCTTCGACTGGTGCCGTCCGCTCTGGGCCTTACAGATCAAGATACATTACTGGTGCCGGACGAAAGCCGATTTTCTACGCAAATGACCCGAACGGGAACAAAGGTTCAATCATTGAACAATTCGAAGGTAAATTTACAGCCGATGGAGGTAAATTTACCTTTTTCATTTCCAATGAATATACCTGCATCGAACAGGTGGGTGGCAATTCCATAGCCCAATTCGAAATACGGATTCAGATACGGCATAAACAGGATACCCGCATACAGACGCTCCTTCTGGACAAACGAAAGCAACCGGGAAACCGGATAAAGCAGGATAAAGGGAGATTCATAGGTCAGATTCCCCTGAATGTAATGGCTGGAAGCATTGTACCAGCGACCGTCCAGCATCTGGAAGGTTCCGCCGATTTCATCATCCCAGCTCTGGAGAAGATTCCGGTTGGCAAAGTTCACATAATCCACGAAATAAAGGTCGTCCTGATTGGTGAAACATCCGGCACCTATCCGGTAGGCAATGTAGTTCACCTGTTTCAGGCGGATCATCTGCTGCATGGCCACTTCAATACGTTCATACTTTCCGGAATTGTTCAGGATATGCAACCCCCGTTCATAATCGAGCATGAAGGTCGGATAGCGGGAACCGACATTCACCTTACGGTTGCCGTTCATGTAATAATACATCCCCGGTGTCCACTCCACCCGCAGACGAGGCGCGAAACTATTGTATTTCGAACGGACCCGGGCTTCCACCTCAGGGGTGCTTTTGGTATATCGCCAGTGCATGGCGACACCCGTCCACAATTGCAGACCGTTCACCACTTCGATGTTGTGGGAAACATTGACATACACATCCTTGAAGTAATCCAGGTCCAGCCCGTCGAAACTGAGCGTACTGTCCGGTTGTGCGGCCAGCTGGTCCAACACCACACTACTGTAAATCCGGTTACCGTTTCCTGCACTTATCTCCACCCGTCCCTGTTTCCGCGGATTGTAGACATATTGCACATCGGCACTGGCGTACAATTCCTTCTTGGTGAAATTGTAGCCAATCTGAGGCACGATACGCAACAGGCGGCCGTCATGAAACAACTTGTTGTATTTGAACACCTGCTTGTAGGAGATACCGTTCCGGTGGCTGTAACTCACATACAGCGGATTGATGATCGGGGAACAGTTCACACTCCCCACCTTCGACAGGTCAATGTTGTAACTGCTGATCAGGGCATCGCCCAACTGCCCCCAGAAGACCAGATTCTTTTCGCGCCGTGTCACCGGCATGGCCTTCTGGATTGTATCCATGGCTGCCTGAAACAGGACACGCTCTTTCCGCTTCTTGTACAGCTGTTCTTCGTCACCGTCCAACGGAATCGGACGAATCCGGTTGAAGGAATCGAGGTCGAGCACCAGCTGGGTCGTATCGCAGGTCAACGTATATGAATTGGAAAGGTTATGCGAACGTGTCTTTTGCAGGTCCAGCCATTCCGTGCCATCCGGGTCAAAAAGTTCCACTTTCGCGTAGTTGAGCCATCCGGTATAGTTCATCTCCAGATGATTCTTCAGGAACTTGAAATTGAGGTCCAGGTTAAAGAGTTGGGGCAAGAACCGGGTTTCTTCCGTTTCGCCCATGTGCATGGACAAATGAAAAGTAATCAAGGCATATTTTCCATGTACATCGAGGTGCTTGACGGTCCAGTCCTTATCGGAAATCCAGAAATGACCTTCCAGCAACTGGGTACTTTGAAACAACGGAACTACCTTGATGTGGTAAGTCCGGCTGTCCGAACGCTCCAGCACATCCTCGAGAAAATACTGGTACAGCCGGCGGGAAGAACGGCTCAAGGGCGACAGGATTTTATTTTCCATCACAGAAGAGCCGTAGAGGTTGAACTTCATGTAATCCATGATGTCGAACACTTCGCCATAAGGATTCGGGAAGGTAGTGGAAACCGCCCTGACTTTCCGGTCATAAATATCGGGCGCCGTATAATGCAGATCGCTGACGGATTCATGCATATACTGGTCGATGTCTTTCTCCAGCTTGAACATGGAAGGTACATATTTGATAATCCGGTTACGCTTATGTACCGTAAGCTTCCCTTTCAGATACAGGCTACTCTGGTATTCCTTGATGCGGTGTGAATTGGTCTCTGCGCCCTGAAACAGCAACTCCAGGATGGAATCGGGTACGGCTATACCCTTTTCCGACCAGAGATTACTTCCCGGTTCCGAAGCGTTTGCCACACCTGCAAAACAGCATAGCAACAAAAAAAAGCCATATACTCGGTAAATAAACTTCAATGCTACCTATTTTATCGGACAAATATATAATAAAAAAGCTATTAGGATGATATTTTTTAAACCTTAAAACCACTATTTCGATTTTTTATTTTACCTTTGTGCTATATAACACGGTTTTGTAACATTGCAAATGATGAAGAAGGAACTAACAGAACTCGAGATTGCCGAAAGCATCCCCGATTTGTGGCAACCACTGACACAGGAGCAGAAAGAAATCCTGGCAAAAGATTTTACCATACAAAAATACAAGAAAAACGAAAACATCTATTGCGAAGGGGAAACGCCCACTTACCTCATGTGCCTGCTGAGCGGAAAAGTAAAGATTTACAAAGACGGGGTGGGAGGACGTAGCCAGATTATCCGTGTCATCAAAAGCCATGAATACTTTGCCTATCGGGCCTATTTTGCAGAGGAGAATTATGTAACAGCCGCCGCTGCATTCGAGCCTTGTACCATCTGTCTGATTCCGATGCCGACGATTGTCAAACTGATTCAGGAGAACCCTGAATTGTCCATGTTTTTTATCAGACAACTCTCCAAAGACCTGGGTATCTCCGATGAACGGACCGTAAGCCTGACCCAGAAACACATCCGTGGACGTCTGGCAGAGTCACTCCTCTTCCTGAAAGACACGTACGGTGTGGAAGAAGACCAATGTACACTGAGTATCTATCTCTCCCGCGAAGACTTGGCCAACCTGTCGAACATGACCACATCGAACGCCATCCGTACCCTGTCCAATTTTGCGGCAGAAAAACTCATCATCATCGACGGACGCAAAATCAAACTGATAGAAGAAGAGAAATTGAAAAGAATCAGCAAAATCGGATAAACCGAGAATATCCTGAAAACGGATTCATTACAGGTTCCAGAGATTTTCCATACTTCATAAAAAGAAGCCGCATTTACACTCCTGCGGGGAGTAAAATACGGCTTCTCCATTTTTTGTAAGGATTATTTCATGAGTTCACCCAACTTCTTCATCAGTGCCGCTCCTCTCAGGTTGCGTGCAATGATGGTTCCCTGCTGGTCAACCAGCACCGTTGCCGGAATGGCACGTACGCCATACAACGAAGCTCCTTCACACTGCCATCCTTTCAAATCGGACATCTGCGGCCAGGTTATATTCAAATCCTTGATGGCCTGTTTCCAGCTATCGGCATTATTGTCCAATGACACACCTACCACTCCGAAACCTTTATTCTTATACTTATCGTAGGCTTCTACCACCGTCGGCATTTCACGCTTACAAGGTCCGCACCAGCTGGCCCAGAAGTCAATCAGGGTGTACGTATTTTTTGATATAAAATCAGAGAGTTTGACAGGTTTTCCCTCCGGAGAATTCATCGTAAAGTCGATGTACTTTTCGCCTTCGGATGTCTTTACGGCCGTATCTACATATTCTTTCAAGGATACGATTTCAGGATCGTTGCTATAAGCGGCAGGAATACGCTCGAACAACGGCTGAACCTTCTTCACATCGAACGACGGACCGAAAGAAGAAAGCAGGTATACGCCGGCAGGTTTGTCAATATTGGCCGATACCAGTTCGAATACCTTGGCAAGTCCTTCTTCCTGCTTCTGGTCGAGTGCCAGTTCCACGGAATCCTGTTGAGCCTCAGTCAAGGTAGAATCCTGCTGGCTCTTCTCGTAAGCCTCGTTCAACTCCTTGGAGATAGCGGCAAACGTGTCCGAGAACTGCTGGAGGATGTCATTGTTGGGAGTTCCAGACACCTTGCTGTTTTCCGGGTTCAAAGTCACCTTGATAACTCCGTCTTCCACAAAGAGCATGGTAGACATACGGTTGTCTCCCTTCATGTAAGTAACAAAACGGCTTGTCACCAGTGAATCCGGAGTTCCTTTGAATTCAAACGTTCCGTTCTTCACAACGGCTGAATCCAGCTTCACCATGTTGGTGCCGTCGAAATTCTGCAGGTAAATGGTGTCACCGTCGGCAGCACCTACCGCCGTACCCTGGATTGTAAAACCAGCTTGCTGTTGTTGGCAAGCAGCCAGTGCCATCAGACCGGCAGCTGCCCAAAAAATACTTTTTTTCATTTCAATTTGCATTTATCATTTGATAGTTCAACATATAAACCGCTCATAAAGTTCTGTGCGGCCTGCCATACCATAAAGGGAACAGACAACAGACGCAATAGATTCCTTTCCAGATGGAGGCCGGCAAAGCCAAAAACAGGTACAGGCCTGAATGCTGGAACACCGCAAAGAACTGGATGACAAAGAACAAGGTCACGAAATACTCCGGAAGGATGCGGAACAGCCCCGACATGCCCCGTACGACATCCGCATCGTTCCGGTAGAAATCGGTCACGAAACCGTATACGGCTCCCATCAGGCCCAGCCCTAAGGATACCACGTAGCAGATACCGTCCGACAACGGAGAATCTGCCAGGGTCCCCGTAGCACTCCGAACCACATTGAGCGGCCCGAAAGCCAGGAATAGCCATAGCAACAGATACACTCCTCCTGTTGTCCAGGACAGGAACAGCCCCCGGCGTTCTTTCCTGGAAAGCTTCCGTTCATGTTTCCAGTATTGCCGGCATGACTCCAGCAGGCCGGAGTTTACCCAGAGTCCGCCGCCCAGAAAAAGCAGGAGCACCGCTCCCAGCAGAGACGACCGCGTAAAACAATCGCCCGCATACCGGAGCATCCAGCGCAGGCCTTCCGCGCTCAGCAGATTCTGCACCTGTTCCCAAGCAAAGATACTCCCCACCCACGATACACAGACCACCAGCAGGGTGAGCAGAAAGAATACCGTAGCCGGATGTATGAATCGCCTAGTCTTCATCCGGTTCCAGGTTATCGATGTCCAGGATACGGAGCTCGAAAGCACGTGTCACCAGGCGGCAAGCATTCACCCCTACCCGTTCGTCCGGGCGGAACAACCTGTTTATCAAATCGTTCTGCCGTTTCTCGATGGATTTCACTCCGAAAGGCATCGCCTTCAGGTTGGTGATCATTTCCTTTGTATATCCCAAGGCCAGATGACGAAGCAAGCGTTCATCGTACTCATCGATATCGTAATTGATGAAAGCCTCCTGCCTCCTCTGTTCGGCCATCACCGTCTGCTTGAAACGCTCTACAATCTTCTCCAGGATCGGATAATTGAAGACCAGCTTCTTGCCGTCCATAACGGCCTGTACATCGGTCGCCGTCAGGAGTTCACCGGTTTTCAGGATGATTCCGTCCGCTCCAGCATCCAGCGCATCCACCCAAAGCTTCTCGTTCAATACCTCACCGGTAAAAATCAACACTTTCAGTTCGGGACGTTCGCGGTGCAGGCGGGCACAGATGTCTACCCCGATGGTGGTAGAGCCCCCCAGACCTAAATCCAACAACACCAAATCAGGGGTCTGCTGCTTCAGCAATTCCCAGAATTCGGCCTCGGTCATAGCGGTACCTATCACCTCTGCATTCGGAATTTCATGGCGGAAAATCTCTTCCGTACCCTTCAACTCCAACTTCACATCCTCTACAATAATTACTTTAAACTTTTCCATACATTTTTCATTTGATTACCCGGTAAGGGATGGTGAACCATACCATGAACCCTTGCCCATCAGGCACAGATTCGGCATTGATACGGCATCCTCTCAGCCCGGCAAACTCGTCGTGGTCACGGATGATCTGCTTGCATACCAAATATTCAGTACCGGTCAGTCCCCCACCCGGACTTCCCTGTTGCATCCGGTTCTTATCCGGATAAAACAGCTCGTTCAGCTCCGACCGCGTAAAATTACGACGAGAATCAATAAAATCAAAACGAACGAACGCTTCTGTCCGATAAATTTTCAATATTAACTTTCCTTCCCGGGGAAAACGCATGGCCTCATCCAGCAGATTTTCCAGAAGGAAAGCCAGCAAGACCTTGTCGCCCGACACCCATAACGGTTCAGCCTCGACCTCCAGCGTCAAACGGAAAGACTGTTTCCGGTTCATCCGTTGCAAATAACGCAAAGCCTGGGCCGAAAGCTCTTCTACACTGACATCCGAACGCCGGAAGGTGATTCCTTCCAATTGCCGCGACGCGCACGAAGTCAACAAGGTAAATACCTCCTTGTAATATTCCACCAGCTCCGACATGGCCTCCAGCTGTTCCTGCTCCTCCCGACCGGCCAGATTCTCCTGCGTCAGGCGGTCCACAATCTGCTTGATGCGATTCGGATAATAAATGGTTTCATGCTTGATGGTAGACAAGCAATTATCAAGCACCATATTCTGTACATGCAACTGATTCTCCTCAAACGAAGTCCTCCGTGCATCATCCTGAGCCAGCTCGATGTCATGGAATTTACCCTGCACGGTCACCAACGTATGATAAAGTACACTACCCAAATAACCGGACATCAATTGTACCAGCAACTGGTCCTCCTCCTGATTATAGGGCCGGGAAGTCTGTAAAGCCAACAACCCGATGCAATGCTTCTCACCTCCCGCCTCGTTCCACAAAGGCAAAAAGCACCAGCCGGCATCGGTGGACCAGAATACCTGCTCCTTCTCGAAGGCACGTTTCATCCGTTCCTCCAGCTCCTCGTCTGTGACTTCCTGGTAATAAGCCGTTTCGAAGGCCTTCCATTCTTCGTTATAGACCATCAAAGCCAAATTGGTGAGGGGTATCAACTCGTTGAGTTCATTGAACACCCCGTTCACAAGGATGTGGGGAATGCTCGACACCGGTTCTTTCTCCGCTTCGGCCGACGCAAGGAAGAGGGCATTGTTGACCGCAAAGACCTGCTCCATGTTGTACCGGTAACGCAACTGTTTCCGGATATATAACAAGTAATAGGCAACTATTCCCCAAAGTACCAGCAACAGGAAAATGGCCAACGCTATCAGCTTGTTGTTGGCCGACTGCTGCATCTGCTTGCAATAATAATCCAGCGAATTGTCCTCACTCAACAGCTTGTAGAGGGTGGTATAGGCAGCATTGTTATAACGGTAACGGCGGAAATCCTTGACCGCCAGGCTGGCTACCGCCGCTTCGTTGCGTACATCCAGCAAGATGTAATAATCCGTATCGAATCCGTTGGCCAACCAGGTCAGTTCGGCGGCCTGTCCCGCTCCATACAGACGCGCCAGAGGTCCTTCACTATCCGCATATTGCTGATAATGTTTGTTCATGTAATAAAGTACGCTATCCGCCAAAGTCAATGCGGTGGTATAATCACCATTCACGTTGTTGTCATATACCCGGTTGGCATAGTCGTTGGCAATCGCCAACAGGCTATCGTAGGAAGCTACGGCAGAGGGAACAGGCAACGTGTCCTGACCGGAGTCTGCCATCCGCGACGTGGAAGCGTGCTGAGAACATCCTCCCATTTGCATACCGCACACAAGGATACCCATCCATATTCCCAGACGCCGGAGCCCTTTCGGCAAACGGAAGAAAAAGCGGCTTCCCTTTCCCGGAGCACTCTCTATCCGGAACGTACAGACCTGGAACAATGCGTTCGTTTTCCGGTATTTTTCAATGATTCCCTTACAATTCATCAGACCGAAGCCGTTTCCTTTCTGCTTTTGCAGGGATTGTGTGTCGATAGCTGTATCCATCCCTATCTGTTTGGAATCGTACACCTTTTCCCCTAGAATGCGGTTGACATCCGTTTCGGAAAGCCCCGGTCCATTATCGGTTACGGCTATCTCCACATAGGTTTCCGTTTCCTCTGCAGAGAGTTCGATACGTCCCCCTGCGGGAGTATATTTACGGGCATTTTCGGCAAGGGTATTGATCATGAACAACGTCAACGCCTTGTCGGCCTTCACTACCGCCGTAGTCTGAGGGACCACGAACGTCTGACGCTTCAACTCGAACGAGCGTCTGCCTTTGGCCAAGGTCTGGAAAAGTTCATTCAGCTCGAAACTTTCGATATTCAGGCTGACCGTACCCTGCCGCATCTTAATCCATAGCGCCAGGATATCATTGTATTCATTGATGCGGGTGATGAGTTCGTCGATATATTGCAGTTTCCCTGCTTTCAGGGAATAATGGGCGGAAGGCAAGGTCCGCAACTTGTTCACCTCATTCACAACCCGGTCTATGTACGGCAAGATACCGGTCACCAAAGCCAGGCATGTCTTCTTCACCTCATTCTCGCATTTGTTCTCCACCAAATGCTTCTCATGCACATACTGCTCCTTCTCCACCCTGCGCCGCTCATCGTCCAAGGAGACCAGATTCTGCCCGTTCTCGAGCGTCCAGGCCAGATAAGGCACCAGCAGTCTGACGAGTACCTTTTCTTCCTTTCGAAGGGGTGTCAGCGGATGGAGCCACAAGGTACCCACCGGGTCCTGTTTTCCGGGAGATACCAATGCGTAATTGACCACCTGTTCCGATTTAGTCCAATCGGGACGCGCTTCGGTATCGTCGCCGGCCACCTCTATCCAAAGTTCGCCGGAACGGAAAATGGCAAGCAGGTCCTCCTGCACCGTCCGGCACACGGCTTCCTTGATTTCCTCCATCCCCGATGCCTGGGGAGGGACCGAAGACGTAATCTTCCGGCAGACCTCCAGCACCCTCTTCAACTCGTTTACGTATTGGGTATTCCGGGTTCTCCAGTAACGGTTCAGGAAGACAAAAACCAGTACCAAAAGGATGAAACTGATTCCCACCAGCAACAACAAGCCGTTCAATTGGCTCGATTCCGACTCCAGCATCCCGTAACGGCTTTCCAGTTCCTTGTCCTGACGGGTATAATCCAGAATATCCAGGTAAATGTTCCGGTTGAAATCCGATTCCACCTTACGGTCCATAGCCGCATACGTCCGGCTCAGCTGCTCCCGCAAGCGGGCAATCCATTCCGGTACGGTCTTGATACCTTCATCATTAATCCAGGTCAGCTCGGTAGACCGTTCCTGACCGGGCACAAAAGTAAACAACCGGTCGAGGGTATCTTCGCAATGGTAATATTTTTCATGGTGACGGTTGACATACCCCAAGGCCTCGGCCAGGTTCCGCAAGGCCTTTTCCGGTTCACCCATGGAATTATAGTAACTGGCCATGGTACGATAGGTCCCCGAAATCTGGTACCAGTCTCCGTAGCGCTTGAACAAACGCAAAGCTTCACGGGCGAAACGCAAAGGCAAAGAATCCAGCGGAACATCATTCGGGTTGACCAGTCGCATCAAACCTTCGCGCTCCCTGGAAAGCAACTCCCGATTCGAACGGAACAGCAACAGCTCGGCCATCGCCTGCAATGCATTTGCCTCGAAATAGATATACCCCTGCGCATGACTGGCCTGCAGGCATTCCACCAGGCAACTGAACTCCCCCTTTGTTATTTCGGCAGCCGTCGCTCCACGGTACATGCCACCGGACCCCTTCATGTACAGATAATAAAGCCATTGCGCCGAATCGGCCTTGATCCAATCCGGCGAAACGGCCTCTATGGAAGCCAATGATTCATCTTCCTGCTGCAAATAATAATAATAGATACCTGAAACGATATAGAACTCCGACAGGGCATAATCCATCCGCTTTCTGACGGCATCATTCTCCAGAGAAATCTGGTCCTCCCGTATCCGTCTGATCCGCCGCAATGCGCTGTTCCGGTAATCATAGAACTCCTTGTTCATCGATGTACGCTGGCAGATTTTCATCAGCCCGATATCGGCTATCAGACTTTCCACTTCGTTGTTGCTGGCCGATAAAGCTTTCCGGTACAAGCGGATGGCCTGTTCGAAATCCATACGCATAAAGGCACAGAAAGCCATGTTGTTCAAGGCTTCTGCCCGTACGGATGGCGAAGCGGCAGAATATTCATACGCCTGCCCGGCAGCCCGTGCGGCCCTGGGCAAATCCTTATAACGCAACGCGTAGGAAACCTGATTCAACGAATCGGCCGTATGCAACAAAGATTGCCTCTGACCAGCAGAAGTACAAGAAACCACCATTGACGCACACACAAGGCCCGCGCCAATCCATCCGACATATCGTTTCCGGTCCATACGCTTGTTTACCTATTTACATGCGAAAGAGATTGTATCATTCCTTATGGAAGAAAGATACAACCTCTTTCAATTACATTCAAAAGTAGAAACAATTATTTCTTGGAATCTTCCAAAGATACTTTTCTGAATTCTTTCAAGGCTTTTTCAAGTTCAAGAGATGCCTTGCGAGCACGAGTACCTGCAGCTTTGTTTCCTTTTTCAGCCTGCATTCCAGCATCAACTATAAAAGCTGCGCTGAGTTCCTTAATTTTAGCAATCAGTTCATTCATTCTACCATCAATATTAAAATGTTAAATCACTCAAAGTAAATATAAATCGCTCAATTATATATACTTTCATCCGTATTTTTTATGTTTTTTAATGTATGGAGTGCCTTTTCCTTACTTCTCCGGCCCTTTTGAGTACATTACACGTGTTTTTCGACCGAAAGTACAAGAACATTTCGGGTTTGTTCCGTCACCCTGAAGCGGTGGTCGGTACGTTCGTTCACCAGCCAGACGATGGTATCGCCTGCGGTCACCACATACTGCTCTTCTTTCTCGAAACGGGTGAATTTCCGGTCGCGCAGGTAATCACGTACCCGTTTGAAATGCTTCATGCCATAGGGGATGAAACGGTCGCCCGATTGCCATTTACGGAGCGATAGCTGCGCCGTAACCTTATCGGCATCCAAATAAGCCTTATCCGGTACGTGCGGGACGCTGAAAGGCCCTTCCACCGGGAAACGTTCCGTTACCAGCCGGTAATGAATGTCTGCCGCTTCCTTAGGCGAAAGAATCAGCAGTTCACGGTCACGCAACAATCTCCATTCCGCCGTCTGATACCATCGTCCGCAAGGACCGTTCAACCCTTGAAAAATATCTTTCAACTGGCTGGCATTGAATCCGAACGGATGAAGCCACTCGTAAAGCAACGCCTGTGGCGAGACCTCCTGCAACAAGGCCCCGATAGCCATCTGCCTGCCGTCTTTCAGGACACGCTTCAGACCTTCATCGATTCCCTTCCGATAAACGGCCTCGACTTGCGTCAACCGTTCTGACGTTTCCAAAAGGGACTCTACAAACGAAGGATTGATTTCCTGAAACTTCGGAAAGATGTTCAAGCGAATCTTGTTCCGCATGTATTCATCCTGCAGATTCGTACTGTCGGTGACGTATGCCTGTTTCAACTCAGCCAGGTACCGACGTATCTCGTCGCGGTCGACTCCCAGCAACGGCCGGACAACGGTTCCGTTGACAGGGGCGATTCCTTTCAATCCACGGATACCTGTTCCGCGCAACAAATTCAGAATCAGGGTCTCTGCGCTATCATTCCGATGGTGAGCTACTGCTATGACATCGCACCCCATGCGGCAACGCATTTCTTCAAACCAGGCGTAACGTAACTCACGGGCAGCCATTTCGATGGATATCCGATGCTTATTCGCATAACTTTCCGTATCGAAATGCCTGACCTCCAGATTCACCTGCCGTTCCCGGCACAGAGCCCTCACAAATTCTTCGTCACGGTCGGACTCATCGTTTCGCAGACAGAAATTACAATGTACAGCCTGACACGAAAATCCCAACTCCAGCAGGACACGCAGCAAAGCCACCGAATCCGCGCCTCCACTCAAGGCCACCAGCACTTTATCCGCAGGCTGGAAAAGCTGCTTCTCCGTTATGTATTGATATACTTTCTCTTTAAACATACAAGCGTTCGAACATAGATTCCACCAAACACGACTACAGCACAAAGATACAGAGTTACCGGCATATATTCACGGGATACATCTACAAAAAACAGCCTGGGAAAAATCCTTTTCCTCCGGGAATGGAAAAAACGACCGATTCCTTGGCAATCCGCAGAAATAACATTAGCTTTGCATAATAAGCTGATTTTTGACCCAAAAACATTTACAACAAAGCAGACAATTATCCTCAGTTTCTAATATGGCAGATAATCACCTCGTCATCATGGCAGGAGGAATCGGCAGTCGTTTCTGGCCAATGAGTACCCCTGCATATCCCAAACAGTTCATCGACATTATGGGTTGTGGTAAAACCCTTATCCAACTGACTGCAGATCGTTTCAACGGTATCTGCCCGATGGAAAACCGTTGGGTAGTGACCTCTCAAAAATATACTTCCATCGTAAAAGAACAGTTACCCGAGATTCCGGAACAGAACATCCTGTCGGAACCGGAAGCCCGGAATACGGCTCCCTGCATCGCGTATGCCTGTTGGAAAATCAAGCAACGTCATCCTGAGGCAAACATCGTAGTCGCTCCTTCGGACGCTTTTGTTCTTGATGTCGAAGAATTCAGACGTTGCATCAAAGTGGCATTGGACTTTACCCAAACGGGAACAGCCATCGTCACACTCGGCATGAAACCGAACCGGCCTGAAACAGGATACGGATACATTTGTTCAGGAGAAAAATTGCCCGACCAGGAAATCCACCAGGTAGAATCATTCCGTGAAAAGCCTGACCTGGAAACCGCCAAGAAATACCTGGCCGCAGGAAACTACCTGTGGAATGCAGGAATCTTTGTATGGAATGTACATACGATTACAGCAGCCATCCGCCAATATGCGCCACAAATCGCCGGAGTAATGGATGAGTTGTCCCCCAGTCTGTATACCGACCGGGAAGCCGAAGAGCTGAAACGTCTTTTCCCAACCTGCGACAAGATTTCGATTGACTATGCCGTCATGGAAAAGGCTTCCAACATCTATGTACTTCCTGCCGAATTCGGTTGGAGCGACCTGGGCACCTGGGGCTCACTGCATACTCATCTGCAACAGGATACGGATGGAAATGCCCAGGTAGGACAGGACGTGAAGTTTTTTGATTGCAAGAACTGCGTTGTACATACCAGCGAAGAGCGTAAAGTAGTCCTGCAGGGGCTGGACGGCTATATCGTAGCAGAAAAAGACGGATACCTGCTGATTTGCCGGCTGGAAGAAGAGCAACGCATCAAGGAATTCTCACAAGACTGATTCAGCCGATACAACGAAAGCGTCCTGGAAGGAACTGTTACCCAGCCATTCTTCCAGGACGCTTCGTTTATCTTACAGGAACTTACAGGTTATTACCTGTCAGCACATCGCATTGATCGGTCTTCAGCACCTCCAGGCAAGCCTGCAGGTCGGTCGGACGAATCACCACGTTGGCCTTGTCGCCTTGTGCAAACGCATACATGTATTCGATGAATACCTGATGCTCGGCCAGGTGCTCGAGGATAACCGCCAACGAACCGGCTACATTGGGACAACTGATGCAGATGACATCGGTCTGTACCACCGAGAAGTTTGCCGCACGCAGCACTTCCACCGCCCGTTCCACATCCGAAACAATCAACCGCAGGATACCGAAGTCAGTCGTTTCGGCCATGCTGAACGCATGCATGTTGATGCCCGCTTTTCCCAAGGCTTTGGTTACATCGTTTATTCTTCCGCTCTTGTTCTCGAGGAACACAGAAATCTGTTTGATAGTCATGGTAACCTCCATTTCTTTATTTAAGTTTCCGATTATCGATTACATGTTTGCCTTTTCCTTCACTACGTGGAATAGAGTTCGGCTCCATCAGCTTGACATTGGCACTGATGGACAGAACGCTCTTCAGCCGGTCGGCCAACTTCTTCTTCAGGCCCAACAGGATACCCATTTCGTCGGAATACAATTCCTTACGCAGCTCGACCTGGATTTCGAGGGTATCGAGGGTACCCTGACGGTCGACTACCAGCATGTATTGCGGCTCGAATTCCTTCATCTCGAGGATGACACTTTCCACCTGTGACGGGAAGACGTTGATACCGCGGATAATCAGCATATCGTCCGAACGTCCGATGATGCGGGTCATACGCACGCTGGTACGGCCACAATCACAAGGCTCGGCTATCAACGAAGTCAAATCCTTGGTACGGTAACGCAACAACGGCATACCGGTCTTGGTCAAGGTAGTGAATACCAATTCTCCCGTTTCACCGTAAGGAAGTACCTCACCGGTATCCGGATTGATGATTTCCGGATAGAAATGGTCTTCGCAGATGTGAGAACCGCACTTGCATTCACATTCGTAGGATACGCCCGGTCCGGAGATTTCACTCAAGCCATAAATATTGTAAGCCTGGAGCCCCAGTTTCGATTCGATTTCCTTACGCATGTTCTCGGTCCAAGGTTCGGCACCGAAGGCACCGACACGCAGGTGAAGGTCTGCTTTCGTCATGCCGTATTTATCCATGGCCTCAGCCAGGTAAAGCGCATACGACGGTGTACAGGCCAAGCCTGTCACCTTCAGGTCACGAAGCAGGTGCAGGTGCTTTTCCGTATTTCCGGTAGAAGTCGGAATTACCGTCGCTCCCAGGTGTTCCACCCCGTAATGAAGTCCCAGACCACCGGTAAACAGACCGTATCCGTAACCTACCGAAAAGACATCGTCACGGGTAACGCCGTAAGCCGCCAGACAACGGGCGGTAGCTTCTTTCCAGATGTCCAGGTCCCGGCGGGTATAACCGACGACCGTAGGATTACCGGTAGTGCCCGAAGAAGCATGCACACGGACAATCTCCTGCAACGAAGCGGCCTGAAGGCCGTACGGATAATTGTCGCGCAGATCCTGCTTGGTCGTGAACGGCAGTTTTACGATATCGTCTATTGTCTGTATATCATCCGGAGTAATGTCCAACTCCTGAAGCTTGTTCCGGTAGAACGGGGTGTTGTGGTACACCAGGTCTACCAACTTATGCAGTCTCTTGCCTTGAAGTTCTCTCATCTCTTCGCGGCTCATGCATTCTTTACTCTTGTTCCAAATCATAAGTGTGTGTGTTTTGTCTATGTATTAAAATTCAGGTTATTCAATCAAGCGGATGGTCCATGCGGAAAGCCTTCATCCGTTCTTCCATGACCGGATAAAGTTCTTCACGCATCCGCGAAGTGCAGGCACGTACGCCCTGCTGTTCACTTCCGGTAGTTCCCAACGCAATGCTGCTCACCCCATAATAGAGCAGTTCCTTCAGCAACTGTCCGCTGGAAAGCTTGCCATACCCCAATGTAAAGAAGAATCCGTCGCCTACCGGCTGGGTCACATCGTAATCATAGACGATGTGGAAGCCATTGTCTGTAAAGATTTTCTTCATGCGTTCGGCACGCCGGGCATACTCCCGGGTATCTGCCACGAAATCGATACGGCCTTCTACCGCCGCATCGAGCATGGCGGCATAGGCATACTGTGTGGATGCCGTACATCCTGACGTAATCATATACAGGATTGACGCGATGAGGGTCTGTCCGAAGATACCCGAGTCGCCATAACGTTCGGCCAAAGCCGGATAATAGGTATTGAACAGCCTGTCGGAAATGCAGATGACCGCCATCCGTTGTCCGGCATAGCTGAATATCTTGGAAGAGGACAACATCAGCACATAATTGTCGGTATACTTGGCTACGGTAGGCGGATAAGGAGGCTCGTACGGCTTACCCATATCCCGGCGGAAGTCCATACAGAAGTAAGCCATGTCCTCCATCACTACCGCATCGTAACGGGTAGCCAGTTCACCGATAATCTTCAGCTCGGAATCCTCCAGACAGATCCAGGCCGGATTGTTCGGATTGGAATAGACAATGGCGGCAATGTCGCCCTTGCTGAGGTATTCCTCCATCTTCGCCCGTAGAGCTTCACCACGATAATGGTAGATATCGAACCACTCCCATTTCACACCGATGATGCGCAACTGCGATTTCTGGATAGGGAATCCGGGGTCGATGAACAATACCTTATCCTTGCCCGGTATGCGCTGCGTACAGGCGATAAAAGCGCCGAACGAAGACGCTACCGACCCGGTAGTCGGTACACAGGCAGCCGGAGAGATATCAATGTCTACAAACGCCTTCACAAAGCGGGAAGCAGCCGCCTTCAGTTCTGCCACACCGGCAGCGGCAGGGTATTGAGACCCCACTCCCCTGTCGAGTGCAGCTTTCTCTGCTTCGATACCGATACGGTTGGCCGGCAGACCAGGAGACCCCTGGTCCATGCGGATGAACGGAATGCCTGTCAGCTCTTCCAGACGGGAAGCTACCAGCAGCACCTCGCCGATGGTAGCCTGTTCCAAGTTGGCCACCTTCAGCTCGTCTACGACCTGAGCGACCAACTCTTCACTGAATACTTGATGTTTCATACGTCTTCCTCCCTATCCTTGTTTGTCGGCAGCCGCATAACCGATGTCGAACGCTTTCTTGTTCATTTCCACAACAGCCGCGCCCTTCGAACCGAATACCCTGCCGATACTTTCACGCAGTTCTTCTACCGACAGGATACCCAAGAAACGGGAAGCCGCTCCCAGCAGGATGACATTGGCTGCTTTCGGCATGTTGTGTTCGTGTGCCAGTGCGTCCACGTCCACCAGAATGACATGCGGAAGTGCCTTCAGTTCGTCAATCAGTGCCTGTTCTTCGGGATAATTCGGAATATTCTTGAACGGAGCCGATGAAGTGATAATCCATCCTTCCTTGTTCAGGTAAGGCAGGTAACGGAGAGCTTCCATGGGCTCAAGCGACAAAATCATGTCTGCCGTACCCAACGCAATCAAGTCGGAAGCAATCTCCCCGTCGGAGAGGCGTAAGTTGGACTGCACATCGCCTCCGCGCTGACTCATTCCGTGTACTTCGGCCTGTTTCAGCTTCAGGCCGGATTTTGTAGCAGCCTCCCCGATAATCGTGGCAATAGAGAGGATGCCTTGTCCTCCCACGCCCGAAAGTATAATATCTGTTTTCATGATTACTGATTCTTTCTTTGTTGTTTCAACTTACGATTGAGGGTCTGGATGCATTCCCGACGCGGAATGATGACGGACACCCCGTTATACTCGATTTCCTCGCGGATGGTGCGGGTAATCTCTTCCATGTTCTTCGGAAGCGGTACCACCACCCGTACATGTTCCGGTTCCACACCCAATCCGAGGCAGATGGCTTCGAACTTGTTGGTTCCGGCCGAATCCTGTCCGCCGGTCATGGCCGTAGTCAGATTATCCGAAATAACGACGGTGATATTGGCACGGTCGTTGACCGCATCGAGCAGACCGGTCATACCGGAATGGGTAAAGGTAGAGTCGCCGATAACCGCAATGGCCGGGAAAAGACCTGCATCGGCAGCTCCCTTGGCCATGGTAATGGATGCGCCCATATCCACACAGCTGTCAATAGCCCGGAACGGAGGCAATGCGCCCAACGTATAACAACCGATGTCGGCAAAGACACGGGCATTGGGGTATTCCTTCACCACCTCGTTCAAGGCCGTATAGACATCGCGGTGACCGCAACCCTGACAAAGTGCAGGCGGACGCGGAACCAGGTTCTTCGGAGTCTCGAAATAGCGCTTTGAGGCTTTCCCCATGGCAGCCGCTACACTATCGGGAGTCAGTTCGCCGGTACGGGGCAAATCGCCGGTCAGACGTCCTTTCACGACATAACCTGCACCCAGCATGGCCGGTACCTGCTCTTCCACAAAAGGTTGTCCGTCTTCTACCACCAGGATTTCCGTACTGCAAGCCGCCAGTTCCTGTATCTTGTCTTTCGGCAACGGATATTGTGACACCTTCAGGGCATGATACCCTCCGGCACCTTCCTCGGCTTCTTTCACGTAGTTGTATCCGATACCACAGGCGATGATACCCAATTTCTTTTCAGGACCGTCCTGTTCCAGACGGGTATAGGCCGAAGCCAACTGTTGGAGCGCCGACTGCTTCTCGACCAGAGCCGCATACTGACGACGGGCATTCGCCGGCAACAAGACCCATGAAGACGGGTCCTTGGCAAAAGGCAAAGCCTGCAACTCCTGCGCCGTGTCCGCTACCTCGACCGCAGCCCGTGAATGCGCCATACGGGTAGTCACCCGGAGCAATACCGGCAATTTCTCCCGTTCGGAAAGTTCGAATCCGTAAGCCATCATCTGATAAGCCTCCTGCTGGGAAGAAGGCTCCAGTATCGGCATCAGCGAGAACTTACCGTAGAATCGTGAGTCCTGCTCGTTCTGCGATGAGTGCATCGACGGGTCGTCGGCAACAATGACTATCAGACCGCCGTTCACGCCGGTAATGGCCGAATTGACAAACGCGTCGGCCGCTACGTTCAGTCCCACATGTTTCATGCAGACAATGGCCCGGCATCCGGCATACGACATACCCAATGCGGCTTCCATGGCTGTTTTCTCGTTGGTACACCAGCTGGAATGGATTCCGCGCTCGGCGGTCAGCGGTGATTTCTGTATAAATTCCGTTATCTCCGTACTCGGCGTTCCAGGATAGGCATACACCCCTTTGATACCGGCGTGCAGCGCGCCCAAGGCAATCGCTTCGTCTCCTAATAAAAGTTTCTTATTCATGGTTATTCAGTTGTTTTTCATTTCACATAAGTTCAAAGGCATCAGCATCGTCCAATACCGGGAATTTCTGACGGAAACGCTCCAGCTCCTCCATGTCGATGTCAGCGGTCACTTCGCCTTCTTCCCCATCCTTACAGGCTCCCAAAGTATGGCCATAGGGATCAATCAGGGCAGTACCACCCGAGTACTGGCAGGAAGGGTCCTCACCCACCCGGTTGACACCGGCCACATAGCACTGGTTCTCGAGGGCGCGGGCACGAAGCAAGGCACTCCAGACCTCTACACGGGGTGTAGGCCAGCTGGCCACGTATATGACCATATCATAATCCTTGCGGTTACGAGACCATACCGGGAAACGCAGGTCATAACAAATCTGCAACAGGATACGTACCCCCTGATAGGTGACGATGACCCGTTCCTTCCCTGCCGTAAACGTCTTGTGCTCGCCTCCATAGGTGAACAGATGGTGTTTGTCGTAGGAACAATACGTTCCGTCAGGATAGACGAAATAAAAGCGGTTGTAGAATTTTCCGTTTTCTTTGATGGAGACACTTCCAGCCAACGCACATCCCCGTGCACTGGCTATCCGCTGCATCCACGCCAAAGAACCTTCACTGACATTCTCTTCGGCAATCCCCTCAGGGTCTGTGCAAAATCCGGTAGAGAACATTTCCGGGAATATATATAAATCAGCCGGTGGAAGTTCGGACAGACGTTGTTCCAATCGTTGCCGGTTGGCTTCGGGATTGGCCCAACAGATATCTCTTTGCAATAAGGTCGTTTTCATAGCATTTTATTCATAGTGTTTCTATATGAGCGACAAATATAGCAAAATAACAGAAGAAGCAAGAAGAAACCTAACAATTTATTCCGCCAAGGAAGAAACAAACGGAACTTTCAGGTCACTCCGACCTCCATTCCACGGAGGACACGATTGGCTCACGAACTTCTAACAGACTATCCGACAAACATTTATCCCCGTTAAAACCGGGTTATGTCCAGAAAACGAGTGTTTCGGAGGAACAGGGAAAAAGAGTAACGGGAATCCGCCGATTCCGGCAACAGAAGACCTCGAAGGTCATTTATCGCTCAAAAAATCGGATAAGCGATTTATTTTCTTTCTTTTACCTAGGTTTTTTCAGATTTTCTACTTACCTTTGTGATTGGAACAAAAGACCAGACTAGACGTCTAAAGCATGTCTGCATGCTAGGTCCCGATAAATCCCCATTAACCTCGGGACAAGTACCTGCCCACCTACCTACCCCGGGCAGGTACTTTTTTTTTACGTAGCCTCCATCATCCGTGTCTTTGCAGGTAAAGCTGATGGTCGATGACATCGGGCAACTCTTCCTTATAATGAGTAACCATAATCAAGGTCTTGTTCTTCCGCTGACAGAAGGCTTCGATGACATCCTTCACCAACCGGCGGTTGTGCATATCCAGCCCATGCAGCGGTTCGTCCAGAATCAGCAGTTCCGGATCCTTCACGAAGGCACGTGCCAACAGTACCAGCCGTTGCTCACCGCTGGAAAGTTGCAGGAAACTGCGGTCCTTCAAATCGGCAATCCCGAAAATATCCATCCACCATTCACAGATGGCCACATCCTTTTCCTGCTTCTTCCGGTACAGACCGATGGAATCATACAGACCGCTGGCAACAATATCGATGGCAGGCAGGTTCTTCAGATAGGCACGGTGCATTTCCGGGCTGACATAACCGATGTGTTTCTTGATTTCCCAAATGCTCTCTCCGCTTCCCCGTCTACGGTCGAAGAGCGTAATGTCACAGGCATAACTCTGGGGGTTATCGGCACAGACCAGACTCAGCAACGTTGATTTCCCGGAACCGTTATCTCCGCTCAGAGCCCACTTCTCTCCGCAACGGACCGTCCAGTCCAGATCCTTCAGGATGGTGCGTTCTCCATAACGGATGCTGACCTTATTCAGTTTCACGACCTGGTCGGCATGATACAGGTGGTCGCTATAAGGCAGGTCCAGAATCCGCCGGTATTTCTCCTCCGGCAACAAGTGGGCAGGTACCTGCTCCTGCTGATTCAAGTATTCCTGTAACGTGATTTTCGGATAACAGGTACGGTGTGCCACCGGAACCACGTGCGTGATGAAGGTAGGGATATCGTCCGTCTTCGAAAGTACCAGAATCACCTGCAACGGTGTAACTTCCGTCAGCCGGCGCAACAGCTGATGCAGCAAATCGCGGGTCTTGGCATCCAGTCCGATGAACGGATTGTCCATAATCAGTACGCGCGGTCCGGACAGCAAGGTCTTTGTCAGCTGGAATTTACGGAGTTCTCCGCTGGACAGCAGGATGATGTGCTTGTCCAGCATCTGCTCGATACCGAACAAGTCGTACAAGGTCTGTTTCAAAGTCTCGTCCGTACAGGCAGGTAGCAGGTTGCGTACGATAGGAGTCTCTTCCAGGTCCTGTGAGTTCCACCGCTGCTGGTAATAATAGTTGCCGTCCGAATCGCCATAAGAATCGCGGAAGGTAATATACTTGATGTTATCGCAGACCAGTCTGGATGCTGAGGGCGAAAAATCATAAGCCACTTCGTTGAGGAGCAAGGGATAGCGGCCGATCAACGTATCGACCAGCAGGCTTTTCCCTGCCCCGTTGTCACCTACAATAGCTATATGTTCTCCGACAGCAATCTTCAGGTTAATCGGCTCGTTCAGCCGGTAAAGCGGATGACGGGTCACGCCATTCTCTACAGAAATAATGTATTGCATGATGTATATGTTGTTTAGTTGTCTTTACTGATGTATGATAAGCGCCGAACGGGGAGAAACAACCGCCTGGTTACCCACCAGGTTGCCCAGCCCCAACACCAGGTCAATCTTTCCGTCACGGGCAGCTATCCAGTATTTCCCATTGGGGATATCCACTGTCACGGGTTCGGTACGCGGATTCAGGATGACAATCGTATTCAGCCATGAATCGCCGTTCGGACGTCCCTTCAGGCAGAAGGCCACCACATTATCAGCAGGCGTATGCAGGAATTCCAGGTGTGCACGGATTTTCTCGGCATCTCCCAGACGGAAAGCCGGATGTGCCTTCCGCAACGCAATCAGTCCTTTCACGTAATCGAACACATCACGATGCTGGTTTTTCAGTTGCCAGTTGATGGCATTGATGCTGTCCGGGCTGTTGTAGGAATTGGACACCCCTTTCTTATCGCGCATGAACTCATCGCCGGCAAAGAGGAAAGGTACCCCCTGTGAGGTGAATACAGCCGTCTCGGCCAACTTCATCAGAGCTCCCAGCTCCTGAGGCGAAGCGCCCGGTAGGGTTTTCTTGAGCCGGTCGGTGATGCAGAGGTCATCGTGGCAACTCACATAACTGATCATCTGGGTGGGTTGCTCTGCCCAGGGATGAATATACTGGTTACTGGCATTCGAAGTCAGCTGAGGATGACGGACAGCCCCCACCAGGCCGAACTTCACTCCTCCCTCATAACCGAACTTACCGATGACAAAACCGCCTCTGGATTCATGTTTCCAGTTTCCACGGAGGCTGTCGCGGAACTCGTCGCTGAACACGGCAATACCCGGCATACGCGATACATTGGCCTTCATCGCCAGCTGTTCTTTCGGCAGTTGCGGTTCTTGCGCCGCCCAACCTTCGCCATAAATGAAGATGGTAGGGTCTATCTTGCTCAAGGCGGTCCGTATCTGGTTCATGGTCTCGATGTCATGCAGCCCCATCAGGTCGAAACGGAAACCATCGATGTGATATTCCTGGGCCCAATAACAGACCGACTCCACCATGTAACGCCGCATCATCGGACGTTCGCTGGCGGTCTCGTTTCCGCAACCGGAACCGTTCGCGAAATTCCCGTCCGCATCGTGGCGGTAAAAATACCCCGGCACCGTACGTTCGAAATTGCTTCCATGCGTCTGGGCCGTATGGTTAAACACCACGTCCATAATCACCCGGATGCCGGCTTTGTGCAAAGCCATGACCATCTGCTTGAATTCCCGGATACGGACTTCGGGAGTAAACGGGTCTGTCGCATACGAGCCCTCGGGTACCTGATAGTTCTTCGGGTCATACCCCCAGTTATACTGCGGCTTGTCAGGTTTCGATTCATCCACCGACGAAAAATCGAACGAAGGGAGCAGATGTACATGGGTGATGCCCAGCTCCTTCAGATGGCTGATACCGGTCTTGTCCCCCAAATAGGTATGGGTACTGTCTTCTGTCAGTGCCAGATACTTTCCCCGGTGCCGGATACCCGAAACCGTATCGATGGAGAAATCGCGGTGGTGCAACTCATAAATCACGATGTCGGAGAAATGATTCAATACCGGACGCCGGTCGTTTGCCCACCCTTCGGGATCGGTTGTCCGCAAATCCAGAATGGCTGCCCGGTTACCGTTCACTCCTACCGCCCGTGCCATCAGTCCCGGTGTATCTCCCTGCCATACCTCATCAATCTTGGCATTGAAAGCATAGAATTTTCCTTTCAGGTCTTCAGCTACCCGGGCATTCCACATCCCGTCTTCAGCAGGCTCCATCGGTATCATGCGGTACATGGAACCCTCGCTGCCATGCTCATACAGCATGACCCGCACTTCGCTGGCAGTCGGTGCCCACAGAGAGAACCGTGTCTCTGCCGGCGTATAGACCATTTCTTCCCACGGTCCGTAATAAACCGGATACTCGTCAAAACTGCTGTATCCGCTTTGGTGACCGGAGGTACAGCCCAACAAGGCTATGATAGACATAAACAGGAATATTTTGAGACGCATAATTTCTACTTATTTGACAACTTTATCAGGATTCTTCGCAATGAAATCCTTCCAGCCCGAATAAGCCTTCGGGAGTGGCGGCCGCCCCATCTGCAAATAATGACAATACGCGGCGGCCAGGGCATCGGTGGCATCCATGAAAGGCTCCATTTCGGAATCAGGGATGTGCAGCATCCGCTGCAGCATGTCGGCCACCTGTTCCTTACTGGCCTGCCCGTTTCCGGTTATGGCCATCTTGATTTTCAAAGGGGCATATTCGGTAACAGGAATATCCCGGCTGACAGCCGCTACGATGGCGACTCCCTGGGCACGTCCGAGCTTCAGCATCGACTGTACGTTCTTACCGAAGAAAGGGGCCTCGATAGCCAGCTCATCGGGCAAATAGGAAGCAATGATTCCCTGTACCCGTTCGAAGATGTGCTTCAGTTTCAGGTAAGGGTCCTTGCACTTGCGCAAATCGATGACGCCTAAGGTCATGACCTGCGGCTTGGTACCTGTCACTTTCAGGACACCGTATCCCATGACATTGGTACCCGGGTCGATGCCCAGGATAATCTTCTCTTTAACCGGTTGTATCACTTGATTACCTCCATCAGAGTCGGGAAACCGATTACCTTATCCTTGAATATCTTCATCATTTCTTCGTTCAACGAAGCTCCGGAACGGGTATGCCAACGGTGCAAGGCGGCACTGTCGGCCACTTCGAACTGCAACGAGAAACATTCGCTGTCCGGTTCCTGATGGCTCAGGATACGCAGGATGCGGGGGTTGGTCAACTCGCCTCCCTTTTCAGCTTCAGGGATATAACATTCGTTGAGCCAGATAACAAAATTACGGGCGTCATCGAGCCCTACGTGATACGTCGTATTGTAAATCAACATATAAAAACAGTTATTTAAAATATACGGCACAAATATACCTAAATTTACACGGATAACCCGCAAACTGACGCGTAAAAAGCGGGAAGAATGTCCTGAAAGGCAGATAAAGATAAAAATCTAACTGAGAATGAACGGACTTCATCCGACTTTTATTACTTTTGCGCACATTAACACTAAAAATGTGCAACACCAATAGAAATGGAATCAGAAAATAGTTTTATACGGCTGGTAGAAGAAAGCATCCGGAACAACTGGAACCTCGACGCACTGACAGACTACAAGGGAGCTACCCTGCAATACCGGGATGTAGCCCGTAAAATAGAGAAAATGCACATCCTGTTGGCACATGCCGGAATCCAGCCAGGCGACAAGATTGCCCTCTGCGGACGGAACAGCGCCAACTGGACCGCCTCGTTCCTGGGAATCATCACTTACGGAGCCGTAGCAGTACCCATCCTGCATGAATTCAAGTCCGATAACGTCCATAACATCGTCAACCATTCCGAATCGCGGATGCTCTTCGTGGGAGACCAGTCCTGGGAAAACTTCAATGAAGCAGCCATGCCGAACCTGGAAGGTATCATCGAACTGAAGAATTTCGAACTGGTAGTATCACGCTCCGAACGGCTGACCTATGCCCGTGCCCACCTGAACGAGGAATTCGGGAAGAAATATCCTTGCCGGTTCCGGGCAGAAGATGTAACCTATCGCCGCGAAGCGCTGAACGAACTGGCCGTCATCAATTATACATCGGGTACCACAGGATTCTCGAAAGGAGTCATGCTCTCCTACGAAAATATCCTGGGGAATGTCCTTCACATCCGCAACAAGGTAGGTCTGAAACCGGGCGACAGCGTAGTATCGATGCTGCCGCTGGGCCATATCTTCGGCCTAGTATTCGACTTTCTGTACGGCGTGACTGCCGGTGCCCACCTGTGGTTCCTGACCCGCATGCCGAGTCCGAAAATCATTGCCGAATCGTTTGCCGTCATCCGCCCGCGCATCATCGCCTGCGTACCGCTGATTGTAGAAAAAATTTTCAAGAAGAACATCCTGCCCCAGGTAGACAACAAGCTGGGCAAACTGCTGCTGAAACTGCCGATTATCAGCGACAAAATCAAAGAACAGATACGCCAGCAGGCCATGGAAGTGTTCGGAGGAAATTTCATCGAAATCGTTATCGGAGGAGCTCCCTTCAATCCCGAAGTGGAGGCCTTCCTGCGCAAAATCAATTTCCCGTACACCATCGCCTACGGTATGACGGAGTGCGCTCCGCTCATCTGCCACAGCTTCTGGGATGAAATCAAATATACTTCCTGCGGAAAGACCGTAGAGGGGATGGAAACCCGGGTACTCTCGGAAGACCCGGAACGGATTCCGGGAGAACTGGTCTGCCGCGGCAGAAACGTGATGCTGGGCTATTACAAGAACGAAGCGGCTACCGCACAGACCATCGACAAGGACGGCTGGCTGCATACGGGTGACATGGCCATCAAGGACAGCGAAGGAAACATCTACATCAAGGGACGCTGCAAGAACATGCTGCTGACCGCTTCGGGACAGAACATTTATCCGGAAGAAATAGAAGCCCGTCTGAACAACATGCCTTTCGTGAACGAATCACTGATAATCCTGATAGACAGCAAACTGGTGGCACTGGTCTATCCGGACAGCGACGAAGCCTTTGCCCAGGGCCTGAACCGCCAGCAGCTGGAAGACGCCATCGAAGCGAACCGGGTAGAGCTGAACAAGATACTGCCAGCCTATTCGCAGATAACCAGCGTGAAACTTTATCCGGAAGAGTTCGAAAAGACAGCCAAGAAAAGTATCAAACGATTCCTCTACCAGGAAATCAAAGAATAGACCGGAACGGTCATCCCTTACTGAAATATGGAACAACCTCCCCAACTACTTGTCTACAAAGCGTCGGCAGGTTCGGGCAAGACCTTTACCCTGGCGGTGCAATACATCCGCCAGCTGGTAGAGAACCCGTCGGCCTACCGCAAAATACTGGCCGTCACCTTCACCAACAAGGCAACGGCCGAAATGAAGGAACGTATCCTGAGCCAGCTATACGGCATCGCAACCGCCGATGCCGGCTCGGAAACGTATCTGGACGTACTGCGTAAAGAAACCGGAAAAAGCGTTGCCGACATCCGGAAGTCCGCCTACACGGCCCTTCATTACATCATACACGACTACAGCCGATTCCGGATAGAAACCATCGACTCTTTCTTCCAGTCGGTGATGCGTAACCTGGCCCGCGAACTGGAACTGGGTACCAACCTGAACATTGAACTGAACCAGGCAGACGTACTGAACGATGCCGTGGACAGGATGATTGAGAAACTGGACCGGAACTCCCCCATCTTATACTGGCTGCTGGAGTACATCGAAGAACGGATAGCCGACGACAAGAAATGGGATGTGTCCAAAGAAATCAAAGGATTCGGAAGTAATATTTTCAACGAAGGATACATCGAAAAAGGAACTGGACTGCGAAAAAAACTGACTGACCCGACTTTCATTCCGACTTACCGCAAACAACTGCAGGACCTGCGGGAAGCGGCGCTGGACACCATGAAAAGTTTCTCCGACCATTTCATCGAAGTGCTGGAAAGCCACGGACTCCGGCCTACCGACTTGAAAAACGGAGCAAAAGGTATCGGAAGCTATTTCAACAAGCTGGCCAACGGTGATTTCTCCGACAAGAATCGGAACAAGACGGTGGAAGACTGCCTCTCGGCACCGGAGAACTGGGCTACCAAGACTTCAGCCAACCGGGCCACCATCATCGAACTGGCATCCACCGAGCTTATGGGGCTGCTGGAGCAAGCCGAACAGTTCCGCTCCAAACAGCATATACTGGTCAACTCGTGCGACCTTTCCTTACGTTACCTGAACAACCTCCGTCTGCTGAACAGCATCGACCAGGAAGTACGTCTGCAGAACCAGGAACACAACCGTTTCCTGCTGGCCGACACCAATGCCCTGCTGCATGGTCTTATCCGCGAAGGCGACGCTTCCTTCGTATACGAAAAAATCGGGACGACCATCGATACGGTGATGATTGACGAGTTTCAGGACACCTCACGCATGCAATGGGAAAACTTCCGCCTGCTGCTGCAGGAAAGCCTGGCGCAGAAGGAAGGAAGCATGATTGTAGGCGACATCAAACAGAGCATCTACCGCTGGCGGAACGGTGACTGGAAGATTCTGGCCGGACTGGAAAAGGACCGGAGCCTCCGCATCCGAAGCTGTACCCTGGATACCAACTGGCGGAGTGAAGCCAACATCATCCGTTTCAACAATGCGCTTTTCACAGCTGCCTGCAAGGTATTGGACCAACGCTACGAAGCCGAACAGGGGAAACCCTGCAAAGAACTGCAGGAAGCGTACAGCGATGTCTGCCAACAGACTCCCAAGACCGACAACCAAGGCTACGTGAAACTGACCTTCCTGCCCCACACCGAGGAACATCCTTATCCGGAGACTACCCTGAGCGAACTGGCTGCTGAAGTGGAGCGGCTGGTAGCTGCCGGTGTACGGATACAGGACATCGCCATCCTGGTGCGCAAGAACAACAAGATTCCGGCTGTCGCCGACTATTTCGACCAGAATACCGCATATCGGGTGGTATCGGACGAAGCCTTCTACCTGGAAGCCTCATTGGCTGTCTGCATGCTCATCGACGGATTACGTTATCTGGCCAAACCGGAGGATCGCATTGCCCAGGCCAGACTGGCCGTGAACTACCAACGGGAAGTGCTCCATCGGGAAACCGACCTGAACACCCTGTTACTGGACGGTGTGGACAACTACCTGCCGGCCGGCTTCCTGCTACAGACCGGTGAGCTCCGGCTGATGCCGCTGTACGAGCTGATGGAACGCCTGTTCGACCTGTTCCAGCTACAAGAGCTCCCGGCACAGGACGCCTATCTTTGCGCCTTCTACGACGCTGTCACCGCCTACCTGCAGGACCACTCTTCGGAGCTGACCGCCTTCCTGACCTACTGGGACGAAAAGCTGCACGAACAGCCCATCCCGTCCGGAGAGGTAGACGGTATCCGCATCCTTTCCATCCATAAATCGAAGGGACTGGAATACCACACGGTGCTCATCCCTTACTGCGACTGGAAAATGGAGAACGAAACCAACAACCACCTGCTGTGGTGTTCGGTACAGGGAACCGGTAAAGATACCGATATTCCGCCGTTCAATGAGCTCGACCTGGCTCCCATCAACTACTCATCCTCCATGGGGGCTTCCGTCTACCGAGACAGTTACCTGGACGAACGGCTGCAGCTGTGGATAGATAACCTTAACCTGCTGTATGTGGCTTTTACCCGTGCCTGTAAGAACCTCATCATCATAGGCCGTGCCCAACAGACCAACACGGTTTCGGGACTGCTGGAGGACGCGCTCAACACGATGGAGGACATCGGCATGCAATGCAGCGAAACAGAAGCAGCGGAAGATACGGAAACGGCAGACGAAGCAGAAGCAGTTCCTGTCCAGTATGAATTCGGAACGGTCTGCCCGTCGGTACCGCAGAAACAGCATGCTTCCACCAACCGCCTCACCTTGCCCGCCACCGGAATCGCCATCCACATCGAATCGCTGGAAAACGACATCGAATTCAAGCAATCCAACCGTTCGGCCGATTTCATCCGTGGAGAAGAAGAACCGGACGAGCACAACCAATACATCCGTCAGGGACAACTCCTGCACAACCTCTTCGCCTCCATCGGTCGGGAGAGTGATTTGCCTCAGGCCATCGCGCAGTTACGCCAGGAAGGTATCCTGGAATCGGAAGAACGGGAGAAGCAGATTGCCAAACTGGCCCAATGGGCCCTGAAACACCCGAAAGTGAAAAGCTGGTACGACGGAAGCTGGGAACTCTTCAACGAATGTGCCATTCTCTCGACCGATGAGAACGGCCAGCTGCAGACCCGACGTCCGGACCGTGTCATGATGAAAGACGGACAGGTCGTGGTAGTAGACTTCAAGTTCGGCAAGAAACACGAAGCCTACCGGGAGCAGGTACAGACCTACATGCAACTGCTCGAAGCCATGGGATATACCCGCATACAGGGCTACCTGTGGTATGTATTCGCCAACGAACTGGAGGAAGTAACCCTTTAACGACTGCATTTATGGAGACATTTCTGAAACAAGTAGCACATGACCTCTATCATAAACTGGGAGGCGATTTCGCCCACGTGGCCGTAGTCTTCCCCAACAAACGTGCCAGCCTGTTCTTCAACGAATACCTGGTACGTGAAGCCGAACATCCCATCTGGTCGCCCGTCTACCTCAGCATCAGCGACCTGTTCCGTCAGGCTTCCACCCTGCAGGCCGGAGATTCCATCAAACTGGTCTGCGACCTCTACCGGGTATACCAGGAAGTAACCCAAAGCAAGGAAACCCTGGACGACTTCTATTTCTGGGGAGAGCTCCTCATCAGCGATTTCGACGATGCCGACAAGAATCTGGTGAAGACCGATGCCCTCTTCAGCAACCTGAAGGACCTGAACGCCCTGATGGACGATTTCGATTTTCTGGAAGAAGGACAGAAGGAAGCCCTCAGCCAGTTCTTCCGCAATTTCTCCATCGACCAGGTGACGGAGCTGAAACAACGGTTCATCTCCATCTGGGACGTGCTGAAAGATATCTATACCGGCTACAAGGAACGCTTGGCTTCCCAGCAACTGGCCTACGAAGGAATGCTTTACCGCGATGTCATCGAGCATTTCGACCTGGCCCAATTCCCTTGCCGGAAATATGTGTTTGTGGGATTCAACGTACTGAACCAGGTGGAACATCACCTCTTCAGCAGCCTGCAGGAAGCGGGGAAAGCCCTTTTCTACTGGGACTACGACCGTTTCTACCTCGAAAAGACCCCTCACGAAGCCGGAGAATTCATCCGCCGGAACCTGAACGACTTTCCTTCGGAACTCCCTGCTTCCTGTTTCGACAACCTGAGTCGGCCGAAACAGATTACCTACATCGAATCGCCGACAGAGAACGGACAGACCCGTTACCTGCCCCAATGGATTCGGGAGAACCTGACTGCCGACGAAAAGGAGACAGCCGTTGTACTCTGTAACGAGGCCTTGCTGCAACCTGTCCTCCACTCCCTTCCCGAAGAAGTGAAACACACCAACATCACCATGGGATTTCCCTTGTCGCAGACTCCGGCTTACAGCTTCATCAACGCCCTGGTAGAACTTCATACCAGCGGTTACAGTGCCGGAAACGGCCGCTTCCGGTTCAATGAGGTGACGAGTGTCTTGAAGCATCCGTACACACGCCTGCTTTCACCGCTGGCAGCCGAACTGGAGGCTACCCTGACCCGCGACAACCGTTTCTATCCGCTTCCCTCGGAACTGAAACAGGACACGACGCTGGAACTGCTCTTCACCCCCCGTTCCACCAACCTGGAACTCTGCGGGATGCTGTCGGAAGTGCTGCAGCAGGTAGCGCTCCGCTACCGGGACCAGGCAGCCTCCTCACACGACGCGTTCGACCAGCTCTACCGCGAATCGCTGTTCAAGGCCTATACCCTGGTGAACCGTTTCCACACCCTGATAGAGGCCAAAGACCTGACGGTACAGACCGGTACCTTCAAGCGCCTGCTCAAACGGGTGATGGGTACTTCCAATATTCCCTTCCACGGCGAACCTGCCATCGGTATGCAGGTAATGGGCGTTCTGGAAACCCGAAACCTGGATTTCCGCCACCTGATTCTGCTGTCCGTCAACGAAGGACAACTGCCCAAAGGCGGAGGAGATTCCTCCTTCATCCCCTACAACCTGCGGAAAGCTTTCGGCATGACCACCATCGACCACAAGATAGCGGTGTATGCCTACTACTTCTATCGCCTGCTGCAACGGGCCGAGAACGTCACCCTGATGTACCACACCGCTTCAAACGGAGTTAGCCAGGGCGAACTCTCCCGCTTCCTGCTGCAGTTCCTCATCGAGTGGGAACACCCCATCCAACGGAAACAACTGGAAGCCGGTCAGTCTCCTCAGACAACCGCACCCATCAGCATTGCCAAGACTCCCGGAATCATGAAACGCCTGCAAAGCGTTTTCGACCTACGGGTCAATCCGAAGGCATTGCTTTCTCCTTCGGCACTGAATACGTACCTGGACTGTCCGCTGAAGTTCTACTACCAGTATGTGGCCAACCTGCGGACTCCGGACGAGGTTACTGCCGAAATCGATTCCGCCAAGTTCGGAACCATCTTCCACGATGCCGCCGAGCACATCTACAAGGATTTGCACGACCGGAACAAGGTCATCAACAAGGAAGCCATCGAGAACCTGCTGAAAGACAAGATACGCCTCAACGAGTATGTAGACAGCGGATTCAAGCGTCTCTTCTTCCACATTCCCGAGAACGAACGGCCGGAATACAACGGACTTCAGCTCATCAACGCTGCCGTCATCGTACGCTACCTTCAGCAGTTGTTGGAAAAGGACCTGGAATATGCTCCGTTCACTTTTGTAGGTTCGGAACAGCGAATCAGTGAAGAGATAGACATTCAGACTCCGAAAGGCGTCCTGAAATCCCGTATCGGAGGTACCATCGACCGTCTGGATGCCAAAGACGGTATCCTGCGTATCGTCGATTACAAGACCGGCGGGCAGGCAGACACTCCACCGAATGTCGCCTCACTCTTCGTTCCGGACAAGAAACGGTCCAATTATGTATTCCAGACCTTCCTCTATGCAGCCATCGTCTGCAGGAAGTTGCGCGAAAAAGGGAAACAGCAGCAGGTGGCTCCTGCCCTGCTCTTCATCCACCGGGCAGCTACGGAGAATTATTCGCCGGTCATCGAGTTAAAAGATGGAAGAAAATCTAAAGAAACGGTCAATGACTTCGAAAAATACGAGCCGGAATTCCGTGAGGAACTGAAGAAACTCCTGGAAGAGGTGTTTAATCCGGAACATCCTTTTAGTCAAACCATTACGGAAGAAAAGTGTGAGTATTGCGATTTTAAGGCGCTTTGTAAACGCTAATTATTCATTAAAAAGAGTTAATCAGCGCATTGAAAGATGGAACAATCCAAACAAATACACTGAACCCAGTGTTATATATATGTTTTTCATAGTAATAGATTTATCACTTGATGCCGGGCTTGTGAAAGTCCGGGTCAGGGAGACAAAAGAGTTTGTCCCTAAAAAGAAGAGACTGCATTTCCCCAGCAGTCTCTTTCTTTTTTATACCTGATAAAAACGGACGGTCACTTGAAGGAAAACGAACACCTGTCCGCCTTCAAACATACGCTCGTTTCCATCGTCGCTTTCAAGCCCCTTTATTTCTCTGGCAGCGGGTCGGCTGAAGGAGGCGGAACCAGGGTTCCCCATTGCTTGTTTGCCTTCGGGCCCATCTCTACTTCCAGCACTCCTCCCTCGGCGATATCAGCATGCGTGAACCACGGACGGTCCCAAGGTTTTCCGTTCAAGGTAGCCGACTGGATGTACTTGTTTTCCGTAGAAGCATTGTGTGCCTTGATTTCAAAGAATTTGCCGTTACCCAAGTCTATCCGGGCATCCGTAAACAAGGGGCTGCCGATGTTGTAGGCAGGCATACCCGGAGTCACGGGATAGAAGCCCAGCTGACTGAACACCACGAATGCCGACATACCGCCACCGTCTTCATCGCCGGGTACTCCCATCAGGTCGTTCCGGAACCACATGTTCAGCAGGGTACGGATGCGTTTCTGGGTCATCCACGGTTTACCGGCATAATTATAGAGGTAAGGAATGTGCAGACACGGTTCATTCGCCATCGAGAACATCCCCACATTTCCGGTATGGTCCGGCAGGAACGAATAGAACTGCCACTTCGACATTCCCAACGGAACATTGAACAGTGAATCCAGGGCAGAAGTGAATCGTTCGTTCCCCCCCATCAGTTGTATCAGGTCAGCCACATTGTGCTGGACATCCCAGCGATAGACATACCCGTTATTCTCGTCGTAATAGTCGCGGGCACCCAATCCACCGTCATACCGGTAATCCAGCGGCATGATGAATTCACCGTCCTTGTTCTTCGGATGGAAGAAGCGTGTTTCCGGATGGAAGAGGTTGCGGTAGTTATAGGAACGCTTCAAGTAATGCTTTGCATCATCCTGTTTTCCAAGTTCCTGCGCAATCTGTGACAAGCACCACTGGTCGTACGAAGTACCGAGTGTCACAGCTACCGGTTGGCGTTTCTCCCAGATAGATACATGCGGTACCGTTTCTTTCTCTCCCGGATTCAAGGCCGGGATATACCCGTGTTCCTTATAGAATTCATCCAACCAGCCTGCAGGCTTGGCCGACCAGGGAATCAAGGTCTTCTCCTCCATCCCTGCCTTACAGGCCGTATATGCGTCCTCCAGGCTGAACGAACGGATTCCTTTCCGGTAAGCATCGATAAGGGTAGCTACCCCATGGTTGGAATTCATGCGGCGCGTATCTCCCGTGATTTCCGGGAAGGTAGGCATCCAGTTGTTCCCCATCTGCTTCGCCATCAGCAGGAAGGAATGCAGGATATCGCCTTCTACCTGACCGTCTATCAGTACCCGCAACGGATGGGTGGCCCGATAGGTATCCCACAACCAGTCGTCGGTATAGAACGGCCGGCCACCGTCTTCGTGTATCTTTCCATCAAATGCACTGTAGTAACGTCCATCCTCACTCAAGCAGACGGGACGCTCGTAACAACGGTACAACGAGGTATAGAACACCCGTTTCTCATCGTCTGTTCCTCCCTGTACCTGAATCTTTCCCAACGCCTTGTTCCAGACCTGGCGACCCGTTTCGGCCACCTGTTCCAACGAAGCGGAAGCGATTTCACGCTCCAGGTTTTTCTTCGCCTGAGCCTCATCGATAAAGGAGATGCCGTAACGCAAGGTATAAGCCTTCGCCTGATTACCCAATTCCCAGACTACAGCCGCATCGGTACCTTCTGCGGTCTGCAGGCTCTTGTCAAACTGACCGTCTTTCCAGACACCGGTTCCCTGTGGCTGACCTTCCAATACGGCATAGAGATAGACTTTCGTCTTGTCGTCGACAAACTGATAACCCTGCACCACGTTACCGGTCACTTTCAGCATCCCTTTCCGGCTGTTGAAGACCAGATACGAAGGACTATCCTTTTCGAACGTGATGCGGTAGATGGCGCTCTGGTGTGAAGGAGCAAACTCCACTTCGGCTTCCAGTTCATCCAGATACACCTGATACAGATAAGGGGCTATCTGCTCCCGATCGTAGCTGAGCGGCAAAACGGCTTTCAGGCCAGAGGTTTCTCCCTGGTAAGGAGTCAGATTAAACGCCGAGCGTTCGCGATGATTGGTTACAATCAAAGGCAAGCCGTTCAGACGGTCGCCCGTAAAGTCAGCCCGTTCGGGATATGCCCGCAACAAACTGTTAGGCAGATGGATGGTCGGGAATGTAGGCACCAGCAGGTGACTGATATTCCCCATATACGGATTTACATACGACACAGGATCCTGCGCGTCCTGTGCCATTGCCTGAGGAATTCCGTTCCCCAGTCCGACAACCATGGCTATGGCTGCCAGCGTCATTTTCATTCGATACTTCATGGTGTATGGTTTAAGGGTTATTTCGATCAGTACGCAGCCTTCCCCAAGCAGGCTGCATAGACAAAAATAGGAAGAATATCCGACAAGTGCAAGTCGGAAAGTCAAGGCTTCCAGCCTTTTCCAACAAAAAAAGCCCGGCAAGATACCGGACTCTTCAAGGTTTATCTGATTTTCCTGGAAAAAATCAAGCTTTCAAGGTCTTCAAGGCCTGACAAAGCTGGTCGGGACAGGAAGTCGGCTTGTATCCACAACGGATTCCCTCCAGACGGGAGATTACTTCTTCGACCTTCATTCCTTTCACCAGGGCAGAAATACCCTTCAGATTTCCGTTGCAACCACCGATAAAATGTACTTCCTTCAGAATGCCGTCTTCTACCTCCAGGTCAATTTGGGAACTACAGGTTCCCGATGTTCTGTAACTGTATTTCATACGCTAGTCATCTATCTATAAAAAGAACGGAGCATCCGCTTTCAGACACTCCGTTGTTCCTTATGTTTTATAAAGAAGAATTATTCAGCCTCTTCTTCCGGTTTCATGTTCGTATAAACGGTCTGTACGTCATCGAACTCTTCCAGACGTTCTACCATTTTGTCGATGGTTTCGCGTTGTTCCGGAGTAACATCCTTCAGGTCATTCGGGATGTAAGTGAAATCACCACCGACATCTTCGAAGCCGCATTCTTCCAGATGTTTCTGAATAGCCGCATAACTCTTCGGGTCACCATAGATAGTAATGGTACCTTCTTCCGGATCTTCGTCGAATTCATCCTCTACGTTGTAGTCAATTAAATCCAGAATCAGTTCTTCCATATCGACACCTTCTTTTTTCTTGAATGTAAACACACACTTGTGGTCGAACAAGAAAGCCAGAGAACCGGTAGTACCCAAGTTACCGCCGAACTTGTTGAATACGGAACGTACATCGGCTACAGTACGAGTAGTGTTGTCTGTCAGTGTATCTACGAATACAGCGATTCCGTGAGGGCCGTATCCTTCGTAAGTCATTCCTTTGTAATCGCTCTGGTCCTTACCCATTGCGTTCTTGATGGCACGTTCGATATTGTCCTTCGGCATGTTTTCACGCTTACAGGTAGCGATAACCGAACGCAAAGTCGGGTTGTTTTCCGGTTCCGGACCACCTGCCTTTACAGCAATTGCAATCTGTTTACCCAGACGAGTGAAGGTCTTAGCCATGTGACCCCATCTTTTCAACTTAGTAGCTTTTCTATATTCAAACGCTCTTCCCATTGGATTATAGTTTTAATATGTTGTTTTTAAAATGAATCATTTTCTCTGATCAGCGCAATACAGCACCCAGCTTGTTCTGCAGGTTGGCAATCAGCTTCTGCATGAACTTATCAATCTGCTTGTCGTTCAGTGTCGCATTTTCGTCCTGCAACATGAAGCTTACTGCGTAACTCTTCTTACCTGCTTCCAGGTTCTTACCTTCGTATACGTCGAACAGTTCAACGCTCTTCAGCAGTTTCTTGTCGGTTTCGTAAGCAATCTTTTCGATTTCCACAAACTGAACCTTCTTGTCAATCAGCAGAGCCAAGTCACGTTTTACTGCCGGGAACTTGGAAATTTCCTTGAAGGTTACGGCATTACCCTTGACAGCCTTCATCAGTTCCTTCCAGTTCAAGTCAGCATAATAAACCTCGTTGTCGATATCGAACTTCTTCTGAAGTTTTTTGTGCAGTACACCCAGTGCAGCCAGCAGTTTACCGCCACGGGTATGAACCGTAATGGCAGCGGCGAAGATATCGTCAGTCAGATTGCCGAATACCAAAGCGCCGAAGTTTACACCCAGACGACGGAAAATGTTCAATACATATGCCTTCAGTTCGTATACTGACATGTTTTCATCCGGATGAGCCCAAGAATTGCTGACACGCTTACCGGTCATCCACAAGCCCATGTGCAGTTCTTCAGAATAAGCGGCCAACACCTTTTCCGGATTTTTCTTCTCTGCATGGAAATGATAACAGTTACCGAACTCGAAGAACTTCAGGTCGGCATTCTTACGGTTGGCATTGTGCTGGATACTTTCCAGACCACCGAACAGCAGAGTCGCACGCATCACGTTCAGGTCGTTGCTCAACGGGTTCATGATACGAACCAGATTCTCCGGCTTGTAGGTTTCCAGTCCGTCATAATAGGCAGCGGCGGTCAACGAGTTGTTCAGGATTTCATTGAATCCGCAACCTACCAGCTGTTCCGATACCAGGTTCTGGAGTTTCACCGATTTGTCTACATCCCCCTTCACGCTCAAGCTTGACTTGACAGAAGTCGGGATTTCTACGTTATTGTAACCGTAGATACGGAGGATATCTTCCACCACATCACACGGACGCTGTACATCCACCCGGTAAGGAGGAACCAGCAGTGACAATCCTTCAGCCGTTTCGTTGACAATCTTCATCTCCAGGCTCGTTACGATGCTCTTCACGGTTTCTACCGGAATTTCCTTACCAATCAGACCGTTCACGTATGCGTAAGAAAGTTCTACCGGGAAATCGGCAATCGGATTCGGATAGTTGTCCTTGATTTCAGAAGCGATTTCACCTCCGGCCAGTTCCTTCACCAACAGAGCGGCCGCCTTCAGGGCATAAATGGTGATGTTCGGGTCAATACCGCGTTCGAAACGGAAAGAAGAATCTGTACTCAGTCCATGACGACGGGCAGTCTTACGTACCCAGGTAGGATGGAAGTAGGCACTTTCCAGAAATACATCCTTTGTGGTTTCGGTAGTACCGGAATCCAGTCCACCGAATACACCGGCGATACACATCGGCTCTTCTGCGTTACAGATCATCAGGTCACGGTCCGACAACGAACGTTCCACTTCGTCCAGTGTCACGAACTTGGTACCTTCGGCCACCGTCTTCACCACAATCTTACCACCTTTGATCTTATCGGCATCGAAGCAGTGCATCGGCTGACCGTATGCATGTACAATGTAGTTGGTAATATCGACAATGTTATTGATCGGACGAAGGCCAATCAGACGGAGCTTGTCCTGCAACCAGGCCGGACTTTCCTTCACGGTCACTCCCTTGATGGCTACCCCGGCATAACGCGGACAGGCTTCGGTATTTTCCACCTCGATGTCGATGTTCATATCGTGGTTGTCTACCTGGAACGCATCAACCGACGGACGTTTCAGGGTAGCCTGATAGCCGTTCTGAATCAACCAGGCATACAGGTCACGCGCTACGCCATAATGTGAGCAGGCATCGGCACGGTTCGGAGTGATGTCCACCTCGAGCACATAATCGCTCTTGATGTTGTAATAATCCTTGGCCAATGTACCCGGAACCACATCCTGCGGCAGTACGATGATGCCTTCGTGGCTGGTACCTACACCGATTTCGTCTTCGGCACAGATCATACCGTTCGATTCAACGCCACGGAGTTTGGATTTCTTGATGGTGAAGCACTCATCACCGTCATACAGTTTGGTACCCAGTGTCGCAACAATCACCTTCTGTCCGGCAGCTACGTTGGCGGCACCGCAAACAATCTGAACAGGTTCGCCCTGTCCCAGATTAACGGTAGTAATATGCATGTGGTCGGAATTCGGATGCGGTTCACAAGTCAGCACTTCGCCGACTACCAAGCCTTCCAGGCCTCCCTTGATAGATTGAACTTCCTCTACCCCACCGGTTTCCAGACCGATAGAGGTCAGTGCGGCTGATACTTCATCGGGTGTCAGATTGAAATCGACATACTCTTTCAGCCAGTTATAAGAAATATTCATATGATGTATAGTTTGATGTATTCACTAATGGATATGCAAAGTTAATACAAATATTTGTATACAAAGGACACGTTAGCCGTTTTTTTCGTCCATTTCCTTTTCTTACAGCTTAGAACGGCACATCCGGCAACGGTCCGCCGAACGGGTTCTCCGGCTGCGGAGCCATCTCCACCGAAGGAGGCGGGACCATATCCTGTCCGCTGCTCCGGTTCATCTTGGAATGGAGCACCGCCCCTGGTGCCTCTTCACCCGGCATCGGTACAATCATATCGTCGTCCGGATTCTGGAAACGGGCATACTCGGCCCGGAAGCGCAACAGCACATCGCCCACCGCACCGTTACGGTGCTTGGCTATGATGATTTCGGCCATCCCGTGCAGGTCGTTTCCTTTCTCGTCGGTATAAATCTTGTAATATTCCGGACGGTGGATGAAGCACACCATATCGGCATCCTGCTCGATGGCTCCCGATTCACGCAAGTCACTCAGTTGCGGACGTTTCCCGTCGATACCTTCACGGCTCTCCACACCACGGTTCAACTGGCTCAACGCCACGATAGGAATATTCAGCTCCTTGGCCAGTCCCTTCAACGAACGCGAAATGGTGCTGACCTCTTCCTGACGGCTGCCGAAAGACATACCGCTGGCGTTCATCAGCTGCAGGTAGTCGATGATGATGATTTTCACTCCATGCTCACGCACCAGACGGCGTGCCTTGGTACGGAGTTCGAAGACAGACAAGGAAGGGGTATCGTCCACGTACAGCGGGGCATCGTAAAGCTCCTTAATCTTGTAGTCGAGCTGTCCCCACTCGTACGGGGCCAACTGACCGCTTTTGATTTTCTCACCGGGAATCTCGCAGACATTCACAATCAGACGGTTCACCAGCTGCACGTTACTCATTTCCAGCGAGAACAAGGCTACCGGTACTTTATTCGTCACGGCCATGTTCTTTGCCATGGAAAGCACGAAGGCGGTCTTACCCATGGCCGGACGGGCTGCGATGATAATCAGGTCGGAATTCTGCCAGCCCGAAGTCATCTTATCCAACTGATGGAAACCGCTGGAGAGTCCGCTCAGACCGTCGGTACGGGCCGCCGCTTTCTGCAGCATCTCGTATGCCTCCTGGATGACCGGATTAATCTGCGTATAATCCTTCTTCATGTTCTGCTGCGAAATCTCGAAGAGCTTCCCTTCGGCTTCCTGCATCAGGTCATCCACATCCTGCGTCTCGTCGAATGCCTTTGTCTGTATGTTACTGGTAAACGAAATCAACTCACGGGCCAGAAATTTCTGGGCGATGATACGGGCATGGTATTCGATGTGTGCCGATGAGGCCACTTTGCCGCTGAGCTGAGTGATATAGAAAGGGCCACCCACTTCTTCCAGGTTCCCGCGTGAACGGAGCTGTTCCGTCACCGTCAGGATATCAATCGGCTTCTGCTGGATAGCCAGGTCGGTAATCGCCGCATAAATCAACTGGTTCCGGTGTTCGTAAAAAGACTCCGGACGAAGTATCTCACTCACCAGCGAATATGCATCCTTCTCTATCATCAGTGCACCCAGCACCGCCTCCTCCAGTTCCGGGGCCTGCGGCTGCAAGTGTCCGTATTCGTCCACCGGCTTGGTCTTCGTCGCCTTGGGGACCCGTGTCGTTCTTTTCGTTTCTGCCATGTATAGTTACTTTTTAAACGGGGCAAAGATATACATTTTGCCGGAGCAGACAGACAAAACCCGACAGAAAAATATCACCGACGAGGTTTCGCAGATTCGTTTCCAGGGGTTCGTCAGCCACATATAAGATATACCCGGTCAGGAAAGGAAACCTCATACGCCATTCCTGTATGAACCTCAACAATCGACCGCTTTCTGTGCAAAGTCTGAACGCGAGGCAAGACTTCCTCTCCCTACAAATGGGGATACGGGTCCGATTCAAAAACCCCTACAAATAGGTATTTCACAGAAGGAAGATACCATCTACCTTTGCCTTCACAAACCAACAAATGAATAGAAAATGAAAAAAATCGGAATTATCTACGGTTCCACCACCGGAACCTGCGAAAGCCTGGCCAACCAGTTGGCAACATGTTTAGGCGTATCAGACAATGACGTACACAGTGCAGACAAGCTGACGGATGCACTGGTATCCGCCTACGATGTATTGATTCTCGGGACGTCCACCTGGGGAGACGGCGAATTACAGGATGACTGGTACGACGGCATCAAGGTACTGAAGCAGGCGGACCTGAACGGAAAAACCGTCGCCCTCTTCGGCTGCGGCGATTCGGAAGCTTATTGCGACACCTTCTGCGACGGCATGGGTATCCTGTACGAAGACTTGAAAGACTCGGGATGTACCTTCCTGGGCAACCGGGTCAGTACAGACGACTACACCTTCTCCAGCTCCATCGCTGTGGTAGACGGTACCTTTGTCGGTCTTGCCCTGGACGATGTGAATGAAAGCGCCAAGACTGCCGGACGCATCCAGGCCTGGGCAGACGAACTGAAGCACAGCCTCTGATTCAACAAACCGCTCTTTTGTAGAACCCATAGTTAACACACGATGACATCCTCTCCCGACATCCACCCAGCCGACCTGAAGGTTTTTCTGAACCATGTGTACGAATACAAGAAAGGAGTGCGCCGCATGGTGCTCTATACGGTCAACCGCAAATACGAGGCATTTGCCGTAGCCCGCCTGAAGAGCCAGCACATCGCCTTCGTGATACAGCCGGTCACCGAGAACAGCATCAACCTGTTCTTCGGACGTGCGGAATGCATCCGGGCTATCCGGCACATGGTAACGCGTCCGCTGAACCAGCTGACACCCGAAGAAGACTTCATCCTGGGGGCGATGTTGGGATATGACATCTGTGCGCAGTGCGAACGGTATTGCGCACGCAAGCAGACACAACCGAGGAGCTAATCTTCGGTTGTATCTGTCTTGTTCCATCGGCTCCCCTCCCCGTTTCTTCATCATCCTGTCAGAAAAACCAGCCATCCACATAACCGGCGAACCGATAAAAAGCGTACCTTTGCCGGAGCGCAGGAATTCCCTGTGTCCAACCATAGAAACAGAAAAAACTTCGATATGATGAAAACTAAAGAAACACCCGTACTACTCCTGACCGGTTATCTGGGTAGCGGGAAAACAACCCTGGTAAACCACATCCTTTCCAACGAACGGGGCATCAAGTTCGCCGTCATCGTGAACGACATCGGTGAAGTGAACATCGATGCCGACCTTATCCAGAAAGGAGGCATCGTGGGCAAGAAAGACGACAGCCTGGTAGCGCTCCAGAACGGATGCATCTGCTGCACCCTGAAGATGGACCTGGTGGAACAACTGAACGATATCCTGAAGATGAACCGCTTCGACTACATCGTCATCGAAGCCAGCGGTATCTGCGAGCCGGAACCGATTGCGCAGACCATCTGCTCCATCCCGAGCATGGGAGAAGCCTACACACGCTATGGAACAGCCAAACTGGACTGCATCGTAACCGTTGTCGACGCACTCCGCCTGCAGAGTGAATTTGCCTGCGGCGACGACCTGACCCGCCAGGACATCGGCGAAGAAGACATCGAGAACCTTATCATCCAACAGATAGAATTCTGCAACCTTGTGCTGCTGAACAAGGCCTCGGAAGTGGAACCGGCCGAACGGGAGCGCATCCGTCACATCATCCATACCCTCCAGCCGGGAGCGGAAATCATCGAATGTGACTATGGCAACGTGGAACTGGACAAGCTCATCCACACCCATCTCTTCCACTTCACACGGACAGCCACCTCGGCCGGATGGATTCGCGAAATCGAAAAACAGGTTACTGAAGAAGAGGAAAAGGAAGCACACCTCCACGGACATCACCACGAACACGAGGAAGAGGAACACCATCACGACCATGAGCATGAACACGATCATGAGCATGAGCATGAGGAACATGAAGGGGAAGAACACGGACATCACCACCACCATCACCACCACGAAGGAGGGGAAGTGGAAGAATACGGTATCGGTACCTTCGTGTATTACCGCCGACCGGCCTTCGACCTGCTGAAATTCGACCGCTTCGTATCAACCCAATGGCCCAAGAACGTCATCCGTGCCAAAGGAGTATGCTATTTCAGCAACAACCGCGACATGTCCATCCTCTTTGAACAGGCAGGCCGACAGAAACAGCTCTCACAGGCCGGACTCTGGTACGCTACAGCCTCAGAGGAAGAACTGATCAAGCTGATGCAGGAAGAACCGGGACTGCTGCGTGACTGGGACGAGAAATACGGCGACCGCATGCAGAAGATTGTCTTCATCGGACAGCACCTGGATAAGGAACAGCTGACCCGTGATCTGGACGCCTGTCTGGAATAAGCAAGTCATTACATTCATCATCAACCGATTCAAACGCATTGAACATGTCTATATTCCGAGTAATCCTCTCCATCATCTTCCCGCCGCTGGCAGTTATCGACAAGGGTTGCGGCTCCGTATTGATTGTCCTTATCCTGACCCTCTGCGGCTGGATTCCCGGTGTCATAGCGGCCCTGATTATCCTGAATAATCCGAACCGGTAAAGTTTTTTGTAAGTTCTCGAGTATGTTGATGTATACATTGGTATTACATCAACATACCAAGAAACTTCATATTCAAGGCTTCATGTATGCGCTGGACACCTCCATCACTCCCATAAAACCAAGTACCTTGTCAACTTACCCAAGAGCCGAATTTCAACTTTTAATTTTTAACTTTTGATTTTTAACTTTTAATTATTTCAGCCCCGGTGCCGGCAAATGCATACCTGCCATGACGAACTGGTTCTCGTCCACTTCCTGCAGGTATTTCTTTCGTGACTGGATGGCTGCTTCCTTATCCATATCATAGGTAGCACAGATTTCCGGATGTGGAATCTGCAGTGCCGCGCCATGAATCAAATCACCGACTACGAGCAAGGTACCCACCTGATAAGCGGTATGGCCCGGTGTATGGCCGACAGCATCACAAGCGATGACGTTTCCGGGCAAGGTTTCACCGAACTCAAACAGATGCAGCCTGTCCTTATAGGCATCCATGGTTTTCACCACCTGAGCCTTCTTGTCGTCCGGCATCTTCATCCAGCCATCATATTCTTTCTTCGAAGCGTAAACCTGCGCGTTGGGGAAAACGACACTGTCTCCCTGCATCATGCCCCCGATATGGTCGCCATGGAAATGGGTAAGGTAGAGATAGTGGATATCCTCCGGAGCAATGCCCAGACGTTTCAGGCGTTCCTGCAACTGCCCGGCCGGCGCTCCCAGTCCGGTATCGAAAAGAATCTGGAGGCTGTCGGTCTCTACCAGGAAGACACTGACCGATGAAGGAATTCCGGCTTGCAGCGACAAGCTCTCTATCAGTTCCTGCGAAGCGTCAGGAAACAGGGATACAGGCATCAGTTTGTCCTCGGCATTGTCCTGTATCCAGGTTACATTCACATCACCCACTTGCAGGGTTTTCAGTCCATCGTCTGTTTTCATTTCATTCACATCAGGGTTTTCGGCAACCTGTTTTTTGTTTCCACCGGAACAACCGGCACACAGGAACGTACACAGTGTCAGTCCCAACAGGCTTCGTTCTAGTAATCTTTTCATACTAATCAGATTTAAAAATGGTAACTCTTCCCCTCCGGAAGATGATTACAAAGTTAGAATTTCTTTGCAAAAAGCCAGCTTTTCCATCCGATTTTTTCACAGGGAAGACCCTAAAGGTCTATCACCACCATGCCTCCGTAAGGCGAAATCGCGTCAAATCCCTGCTCAGGCTTTATCACTCCTGCATAGACCTGTGCGCTGATAAGCACGCCTCCGTGGGCAAAAATCAGCACCTGTTCATACGGATGCTGCTTCAACTCCTCGAGGAAGGAAGATACCCGATGAAGCAGGTCCATGAACGATTCACCGCCGGTAGCGGGAACGTGCAGGTAATCGTCGTACCACTCCCGCAGACGGGGGTCGGAGATATCATCGTACCGCTTCATCTCCCACTTACCGCAGTTGATTTCCTTCAGCCGGTCATCCCGCTCGGCACCGGGATAACCGCAGAAAGCGGCCAGCCGGGTGCAACGGGACAACGGACTGGTATAGACCTTATCGAACACCAATCCTTCGATACGGGACTTGCAGACAGCCGCCTCTTCCTCGAAACTCGCCTTCAGCGGTACATCGGTCTGTCCGTAACAGGTTCCGGGAGCTACATCCACGGAAGTATGTCTGATTAAATAGACTTTCATGTTGATTTATTCCATAAAATGTGTAACAATCGCTGCCCCCATCCAGGCGGAGAGTTCAGCCAATAAAAACAAGGCGCCGCAGCAGTCGCCGGTATAGCCGCCCAACCGGGAGCGAAACAAGTGTATCAGCAGGAAGAAGACCACCACCGGTCCGATAAGCATCCAGCTGTAGGATAAAGGCAGGAACACCAGCGGGAGCAATCCCCCCAAGGCTGAGGCCACCATTTCTTTCCAGGTAAAACGGTCGTACACCACTTTGGCCTTGCTCTCGGCCTCTTTCCGGGCATAAGGAAGTTCACGGAGAATGTGGCAGCCCACATACTTGGCAAAGGGGTCGGCACACCCGAGAACCACCGGAAGCACCTGGACCGGTAAAGCCAGCAGCAGACTCACACCCAGCAGGTAATACAGAATCAGTCCGACAACCCCGTAACTTCCGATGAAGGAATCCTTCATGATACGGAGTGTACTCTCCCGGTCACGTCCACCTCCGAACCCGTCGAAGAAATCGGCCAGCCCGTCTTCGTGCAAGGCTCCGGTAACCAAGAGACGGACTATCAAAGCCCCGATAACCGCTACCGGAGCCGGAAACAGATACAATAACCCCCAGCAGGACAATGCCATCAACCCACCGGTCAGCCACCCGCTCAGACTCCAATAAGCCACCACGTGTTTGAAGCATTCCTGCGGAACGGTCTTCAGCTTCCAGAACGGAAGGCGGGTAAAGAACATGAAGGCTGCCAGAACATTATCAAGCATGGGTCAGAAGTATTTCGTGATGGAAGCATGACCGAAGGTATCCATCTCATTCATCATCCGCACTGCCGAGTCGAGGATGGGATAGGCACAGACAGCACCGCTCCCCTCACCCAGGCGAAGCCCCAGGTTCAGCAGCGGACGGGCCTGCAGGTAATCGAGCACCAGCTTATGGCCGCTCTCGTCTCCCTGATGCCCGTATACGGCATATTGCAGCACAAGAGGATTCAGCTTCGAGGCAGCCAGCAGGCAGTTGGTCATGATAAAACCGTCCACCAGTATCACCATCTGCTGTTCCGCCGCACGGAGCATGCCTCCCACGGCCATCACCATCTCATAGCCTCCGAACTGGCACATCACTTCGACGGGCGACAGCGTCCCTCCGATGCGGTCCAGCGAACGGCGGAGCACTTCGTATTTATGAGCCAGCCGTTCTCCTTGCAGTCCGCTTCCGGCTCCCACACATTGTTCCAGCGGAATACCGGTCAGACAAGTCATCCACAGGGACGAGGCCGAAGTGTTCCCGATGCCCATCTCGCCGAAGCTCACCACATTGCAGCCGTCGGCATGTGCCAGGTCTACGCACTTGGCACCCCGTTCCAGGCACAGTTGGAACTCTTCTTCCGTCATGGCCGCCTCGTGCAGGAAATTGCGGGTTCCCCGCCGCACCTTCATGGCCACGATACCCTTTCCGGCCGGCAAGTCGTAATCCACCCCTGCGTCCACAATCATCAGCTGGAAACCGTGCTGGCGGCAGAGGTAGTTGATACCGGCTCCCCCATGCAGGAAATTGCTGATCTGCTGCCAGGTAATTTCTTTCGGCGATGCGCTTACCTGCTCATCCACAATGCCATGGTCGGCAGCGAACAGGAGGTTGTACGGACGGTTCAAATGCGGGAACAAGGTATGCTGAATCATGCACACCTGTGCGGCAAGTTCTTCCAGGCGTCCCAACGAGCCCTTCGGCTTGGTCAGGTCGTCTATCTTCTGGAGCACTGTTTTCCGGAATTCCGGATTCTCCAAATCTGATATCTGAAATGTCTTCATTGTATATCGGTTATAATGCCGGGGCCTCACTCAGGAACGCCCCGCTTTTTTCAAGGACACAAAAATACAACAAAAGATGAGATACTCGCATCCCCGCACAGAAAATTCATCCCGGTCCGGTGAACGGCATGGGATTTTTTTGTACATTTGTTCCCATTATGGGACAAGAACAAGCTTCAATCAAAGAGCGGGAACGTACGGATTTACGGGAACCCCGCCGATACAAAGTGATTATCTATAACGACGACTTCACCACCATGGAATTTGTCGTCAGAATTTTGACCACGGTTTTCTTCAAATCGCCTGCCGAAGCCGAAACGCTCATGCTGCAGGTACACCGGAGCCAGTCGGCCGTAGTGGGCATCTATACGTACGACATCGCCACGTCGAAAGTACAGAAAGCCACACGCATGGCCCGCGAAGAAGGATTTCCTTTACGACTTACCGTAGAACCCGAAGAAAACTGATTCTTTAGACTTATGAGTATTTCAAGCACCCCTTTTGTAGAGAAGGCCTTCAATCAGGCCCAGAAGAAAGCCACGCGGGAACGCCACGAGTTCCTGCTTCCCGAACACCTGCTGTATGCCTTGCTGGAACAGGAGCCGTTCCGGGTAGCGCTCGAACCTTTCGACATCGACCACCGACAGCTTTGGCTGAAACTGGAACAGTTCTTCCAGGAGGAAGTGGAGAAAGTGCCCGAAGGCATCGACTACCGGCTGGAACTCTCCGGCCAGATGAATGAGATTGTCCACATCGCCTACATGCAGGTCAAGGACTCCAACGCCGAAAGCATGGATATCCCGCACCTGATACAGGGATTGCTGCAGCAGCAGGAATCATGGGCGGCACACCTGCTGAAGACACAACTGAACGGCGAAGAGACCGAATTCATGCAGGAACTGATTGCCGCCTATCAGGCATACGACGAGAACTGGGACCACGGACAGGAGGAAGAAAACTCCAGACAGGAGGCCTGGCGCAACTACGTCACCTGCCTGAACGATACCCTGGACGAGCATAACCCGCTGATAGGCCGTGAAGCCGAACTGGAACGCACCATTCAGGTGTTGTGCCGCAAGGAAAAGAACAACCCGCTCCACGTCGGCGAATCGGGTGTCGGAAAGACTTCCCTCGCCTACGGACTGGCAGCCCGCATCGAAAGCGGCGATGTGCCGGAACGCCTGCAGCATGCACGCATCTATGCCCTCGACCTGGGAGGCCTGCTGGCAGGGACACAATTCAGAGGCGACTTCGAAAAACGGCTGAAGATGATTATGGAAGGTATCCGCAAGGAAGGGAATGCCATCGTCTACATCGACGAAATCCACAACCTGGTGGGCACCGGACGGACCGGCGACAGTTCGATGGATGCCTCGAACATGCTCAAGCCGTACCTGGAAGGCGGCGAAATCCGTTTCATCGGCTCTACCACCTACGATGAATACAACCGTTACTTCGCCCGCAGCAAGGGAATGGTCCGCCGCTTCCAGCAGATTGATATTCTGGAACCCGGCATCGACGAGACCATCCGCATCCTCGAAGGGCTGAAGGAGAAATACGAGGCGTTCCATCAGGTCATCTACGAGGACGATGTGATTCCGTATGCCGTAAAGGCAAGCGCACGCTACATCAGCGACCGTTTCCTGCCCGACAAGGCCATCGACCTGATGGACGAAGCAGGGGCCTACCGCGAAATCCACCCCACAGACACCGACGTGCAACGGGTAGACAAGGCTTTGGTCACCGATGTACTGGCACGGATGTGTAAGGTGGATGCCCTGTCGATGAAGGAAGACGACAACGCGAACCTGGAGACGTTGCAGGAACGCATCGGAAGCCAGATTTACGGACAGGACGAAGCGGTGACACAGGTAGTAGAAGCGGTACAGCTGGCCAAGGCGGGCCTGTTGGACGACAACAAGCCATTGGCAAGCCTGCTGTTTGTAGGACCTACCGGAGTCGGTAAGACCGAAGTGGCCAAAGTGCTGGCCAACGAACTGGGCATCCCGATCGTCCGTTTCGACATGAGTGAATACACCGAGAAACATACGGTAGCCAAGCTGATTGGCGCACCCGCCGGTTACGTAGGTTACGAAGACGGCGGCCTGCTGACAGATGCCCTCCGGAAATCGCCGCACTGTGTCCTGCTGCTGGACGAAATCGAAAAGGCACATCCGGACATCTTCAACATCCTGCTGCAGGTGATGGACTATGCCGTCCTGACCGACAACAAGGGACGGAAAGCCGATTGCCGCCACGTCATCCTGATAATGACTTCCAATGCCGGAGCGCAATACGCCCGCCAGGCATCGGTAGGATTCACCGGCCTGGTCAGCGCCGGAGAGGCCATGATGAAACAGGTGAAGAAGACCTTCAAGCCGGAATTCATCAACCGCCTTTCCGCCACAGTCATCTTCCACGACATGGACCTGACAATGGCCGGACTGATTCTGGACAAGAAGCTCCGGGAACTGGGCAGAAAACTGGAAGCACGTCGCGTACGGATGACGCTCACCCCCGAAGCCCGTCAATGGCTGCTGAAGAAGGGATTCACCCTGGAATACGGGGCCCGCGAAATGGACCGCGCCATCGCTTCGCACCTGAAACCGCTCTTCATGCGAGAAATCCTCTTCGGTTCCCTCAAGGAAGGCGGCCAGGTACAGGTAGTGCTCCGGGACGGACAATCCCTCGGCTTACAACCGCTGGACATCAAATCTGAAACACAAGCTTAACCATGGTATTCCTACTGACTGAAGAACTGGCTTTTCCGGACCCGCATAACGGCGACCCGGACGGGCTGCTGGCCGTAGGAGGCGACTTGTCGGTCGATCGCCTGCTGCTGGCCTATTCCAACGGTATCTTTCCGTGGTATGCTTTCCGGCAGGGAGTCATCGAATGGTGGTGCCCGCTCCAGCGGTTTGTCATCTTCCCTTCCGAAATCCATATCTCCCACTCCATGCGTACCCTGATGAACAAGGGAAAATACGACATCACGTTCAACCAGGCTTTCGACAGGGTCATCAAGGCATGCGGCGACCTGCGCAAAGACGAAGAAGGAGCCTGGCTCGGCGAAGATATGATAAAGGCCTATACGGCCCTGCATGAACAGGGATTCGCGGCCAGTGTGGAAGTATGGGAGGAAGACCGGCTGGTCGGAGGCCTCTACGGAGTAGCCATCGGACGGTGTTTCTTCGGCGAGAGCATGTTCTCCTGCGTACCCAGCGCCTCGAAACTGGCACTGATTCACCTCGCCCGCTTCTTCGAGGAACACGGGGGTGCCTTGATTGACTGCCAGTTCGAAACGCCGCACCTGAAATCGATGGGCGGACGATACATCTCCTACGAAACCTACATGAAGTATATCCAGGAATGATGTCCTCTGCCAACTAGAGCAGGACCTGAATCAGTAACATACCTACCACAATCGATACAATCGTAGCCACCATCCCCGGCATCATGAACGAATGGTTCAATACATACTTGCCGATACGCGTCGTACCCGTACGGTCGAAGTTGATGGCGGCTACTACTGTCGGATAGTTCGGAATGAAGAAATACCCGTTGACAGCTGGGAACAAGGCCACCAGCAACGCCGGCGAGATACCCAGCGCCAGGCCCAACGGCATGACGGCACGCACCGTAGCCGCCTGGCTGTACAGCAGGATAGACATCACAAACAAGGCTACTCCGAACAGCCAGGGCATTTCCTGCACAATGTGTTCGATGGAGCCTGTCAGCTGCGCCAGATTCCCGTTGATGAACGTATCTCCCATCCAGGCTATACCGAAGATGGCAATCACCGCCTGCATACCGGCCGAATAGATGGAACCTTTGGCTGCCTGGATACCGTCTATACGGGTCACCAGCAGAATCAGTGCCGCCACGCTCAGCATCACGATTTCGATGATGGCAGGCATTCCCAGACGTACACTCTCACCGTTCACAAGGAAAGTAGGACGCAACGATTCGATGGAACCGAACAATACAATCAGGAAGGTGGCAATCAGGAAGAGGGCAACCGACCAGCGGGCCTTCCACATACACGGTATCTCCGTGGTCTCTACCGCCGTATTCTCTACCGTACCTTCCTTCAACCGGCGCTGGTATTCCGGGTCGTCCATCAGTTCTTTTCCCACTTTCAACGAGCAGAAGGCCCCTACCAGTACGCCCGCCAGCGTAGCCGGTACAGAAATCTTCAGGATATCGAACAAGGAGAAATGCGCGCCCGACAACAGCCCCAACAGCGCCACGGTAGCAGCCGAGATGGGACTGGCCGTAATGGCCTGCTGCGAAGCGATGACAGCGATACCCAACGGACGTTCGGGACGGATACGGGTTTCACGCGCCACTTCGGCAATGACCGGCAGTACCGAATAAGCGATATGCCCCGTACCGGCTACAAACGTAAACAGGTAGGTCACGAGCGGGCTCAGGATAGTCACCCGCGAAGGATTCTTCCGCAGAATCCGTTCTGCCAGCTTCACCATATACTCCAATCCGCCGGCTGCCTGCATACACGATGCCGCCGATATCACCGCCGCAATCATCAGCATGACGTCCACCGGAGGAGTCGTCGGTTGAAGACCAAATACAAATGTCAGGATGAGCAGACCTACACCTCCCATCACACCCAAGCCGATGCCCCCCAAACGGGCACCGATAATGATAGCCGCTAAAACGACCAGAAACTGAATCAATAACACAAGTTTAGTTTTTAGAAGAATTTACGAATATTTTGGCGGCAAAATTACTTTTTTTTCTCATCTTTACCAACTGAAACTTCTTTAACCCACTCAAAAATGAACAGAATCAGTCATCTTTTTGGCATCCGCTACCCCATCATCCAGGGCGGAATGGCCTGGTGCAGCGGCTGGCGGCTGGCAGCGGCTGTCAGTCAGGCAGGCGGCCTCGGTCTGATCGGAGCCGGGTCCATGCATCCCGAAACCTTGCGTGAACACATTCGGAAATGCCGGCAGGCCACCTCACTCCCCTTCGGCGTGAATGTCCCCCTGATGTACCCCGAAATCGACAAGATCATGCAGATTATCGTCGACGAACAGGTACAGATTGTCTTCACCTCCGCAGGAAATCCGAAGACGTGGACCGAATACCTCCACGACCACGGCATCAAGGTGGCACACGTGGTATCTTCCTCGCGTTTCGCCGCCAAGTGTGAAGAAGCCGGTGTAGATGCCATCGTTGCCGAAGGATTCGAAGCAGGCGGGCACAACGGCCGCGAAGAAACCACTACCATCTGTCTGATACCGGCCGTGAAACGCATCTGCACAGCTCCACTCATTGCTGCCGGAGGTATCGCTTCGGGTGAAGCCATTCTGGCTGCCCGTTGCCTGGGTGCCGACGGAGTACAGATAGGTACCCGCTTCGCCCTGACCGAAGAAAGCTCGGCACATTTCACCTTCAAGGACCGCTGCCTGCGACTCAACGAGGGAGATACCATCCTCACCCTGAAACAGCTGGCTCCTACCCGCCTGGTGAAGAATGATTTCTACCGCGACATCGAAGCGGCCGAACAACGGGGCGCCACCGCCGACGAGATACGGGAACTCCTCGGACGGGGACGTGCCAAACAGGGCATCTTCGAAGGGGATATCTACCAGGGCGAACTCGAAATCGGCCAGATAGCCTCACAAATCAAACGCCTGCAGCCCGTAGCCGAGGTCATGCAGGAACTGGTAGACGATTACCATAACGCCCTGCGCCGGATGCAGGACGAAACCGGCCTCTGACACCAGCAGCTCCGGAGAATCCCTATCCGATATAGGAAAATTCCCCGGAGCTTTTAGGATATTTCATCCCCCGGAAGTCCTTTCTTTCTCCTATCTTTGTACCATCATCAAAGTTAAAAAAGAACAGGAGGTTGATATGAAAACGGGATTGAAACTTCATAGCATGGTCTGGCTCATCGGCCTGGCCCTTACACTCGGACTTTCCAGTTGCGTAGTCGACGGCATCGGACTCCAGATCGGTACCGGCACCGACAGCTACCGCGAATATACAAGCCATCTCTGCCGCTACGTATGGGTGGACGAATGGGAGGCCAACGGCAAATTCTACCACCAGGAACTCACCTTCTACCCCGACCAGACCGGAAGCGACTACATGTACATCGAAGACCGCTGGGGACGCACCGAATCCACCTACAACTTCGTCTGGGACTGGTACGACAATTTCTACACCAGCCTCCGCCTCAATTACGGACGAGGCGACTACTCCTACATCGATAACATCCGTTGGGGCGACCGCAGCTTCAGCTGTTTCTTCGACAACGAAGCCGCTTATTTCACCGCATATTAATCATTGGCTTGCAAGTCCCCTAATTTTTGAATCGATCGACCCGATACCAGGGACTGGATACCAGTCTTGAGTCAGCTGACGACAGGACGCACGGACCGTGCGTCCCTACAGCGGACTCGGAAAACCACAAACCTAAAAACCCTTTTATTTTTTAATTGTTAATTTTTAATTGTTAATTATTAATTATCATCGTGTGTTTTCATAGGATTATTTTTTTAGTTTAATTGAAAAAGGCTGCCCGACCCCTCAAACGGGGCAGGCAGCCTTTTGCTATGCTTCCAGTCAACGTGGTATCTCCACCCATCTATCGGCAGGCAACTTCCTCATCAAATGCGTCTTCATCGAATGCGTCCGTATCCACATCCTTAGCATTGGCATTTTCCTGTTTTGCCTTTTCCAGTTCTGCAGCCAATTCACCAGACGGTTTCGTAATCGTTGGGACATCATTCAGATTAACGCCATCCAGATTCGATGTATCCGCCTGTGGGTCAATCAATTCACCAGCTTCTGTAAAACTATTCTTATAAGCACGAATCTGTTTTGCCTGAGCTCGGCATTTTGTCAGGATTTCTTTAATCTCCTGTCCACCGTATTGTACCAATTTAGGCCCGGCTTTCAGATACTTACCATACGAAAAAGCATTCAGTCCCAAAGATGGCAAGGCTGTGGTAGCCGACGCTGTCAATAAAGTGATATTGGCCATGTCCAGAATGATATTGGTACCGTTCAGAATCATATCCGCATACTGGAAAATAGCCTCTTTTGAGCCACGGATATGGTTTTCACTGTCAACCACAGCATAGATTTCCTTGGGTTGTCCGTTCTCATCCATCAGCACATTACCGTTTTCATCTGTTTCATGAATTTTCTTCACCTCATAGAAGACGATGTTGTCACAATACTCACGGATACGTGTATTCAGCGTATCACACGTCAGCAGATACGTATCGAAGTCCTTGTTATTAGTCAGTTCAGGCATCTTCCAGACATATTCTTTCTTTTCCTTTTTCTTTTTTTCCTTCTGGGCCTGGAGAGAGGTCGGTGCAATTACGGCCATCACCATAATGAGCATCAAAAATCTTAACATGCTTCTCATTGTACTAAAAAAATTACGGTTAATATTAATCTTTAATTCTCACTTTAGTTTCCAAGTGTTTCTGTTCTTTTAACGAAACCCATGTATTGTTTTTCTTATTATCAGGCACAAACAGCAATCCTGCATAAATATGTCGTTCTACTTGCACATGGAAATTTCCATTTGCATCGACCTTTCCGATAAATACACCGTGAACACCCTTCCGCATATCTTCATTGTAGTCGTTGGGACAAGCATAAATAGAGACATCGGTTGCAGGTTCTTCCGTCAATCGTCCCTGTTTCATATCCGTTTTGACCACATTGCCTTCGACAACGAGTCCCAGTTTATCCAGCGCTCTTTGCAATACATCAGCCCGACGCTGGAATTCTTCATCGTTCCTGATTTTATAGAGAGACTGGTAATTGGCAATCGCCACCTCATAGCATTCTTCAATCATCCCATAATCAGCGCTTCCACCTTCCTTCTTCAGTTCTTTCAGTTTGTTCAGCACTTGATTGGCCATGTTCCAGTACCCGGTACATTCCTCCATTTCAGCCGCTTTGGCACGGCAGGAAGCTTTCTCCTCTTCAGTTGCATCGGCAGCATTGGCAGCCTGTTCGTAGAATTCTTTCGCCGTATTGAACTTTCGGCTCTTCTCCGCTTCCAAAGCACTTCCTACATACTGATCGTAACTGCGGTTATAGATTTCCACCTTTTCACGCAGCGGAAGAATTCCGTACAACAACTTCTGCTTCACAGACAAGTCCCTTATTGAAACGGAAAGATAGTTCGAAGCATCCGTATATACCGTCAGCGAAGAAATGGAGTTGAATGCCGCATCAGCGGCATCTGCCTTCTCCTGCAGTTCATCCAGTCTGGTCCATTCGCTGTCCGGTATTTCCTGCCCGGCCGTCCCCATTTGCTGAATTTTCTCATCCAGTTCATTGTATGCAGCAGCTGTTTCAGTCATCTCCTGCCGTACTTTATCAAACTCCACCATGTCGATGATTACTGAAGTAACGAAAGCACCTGCTTCCGATTTGGAGTGTTCGATACTACAGGAAAGTCCCCGAGGATATTTCACCTTCAAATTTTCCAACGTGGTTGTAAATTCCACACATGCCTTTCCATTCACCAGATAAGCTTCAGCTCTTCCCCCCTGTTCATTCAGCACTATTGGATTCTCCACTTCCTCCACTTTAAAGTAACAGCGTTGGTTTTTCTTGGTAAAGATTTTCTTTATTTCTGCAGTCAAGGCTGTGTTTTTCCGCATGACCTTAAAAGTCCGATCACCGTCCGATACATCAATCAGGACCTCATATTCATACATATTTCCATTTTGCCTCTGGTTAAACTCGTCGTTTTTCTTATTTGAGACAATCACCAAATCAGGCATAGACGAAACAAAAACTGCCGATGCTTTACCGTCCAAATTCACGTTCCGTTGCATCTCAACCTGTTCATCAACCGTCATAAAGATATTTTGGGCATTTCCGCTACTCATCGAGAGCAGCAAGATTCCCCACAATGCAACAAAATATTTAATTTTCATCATATCCTACGTAATAGTTGTTACAAATCAAAATCACTCAATGAAAAGATATCGTCTTCCGGCAGTTTCTGTCCTCCTACCCATTCCGGTTGCCAGGTACGTACATGAATCACCGGTGCATTTTCGTTGGTAAAATCCCATAACAGGAACAGATATCCTTCGTCGCTGTAATTACTGGATCGCCATTCCTGACGCAGACGGACTCCATACATGTTCGGATTTTCGGTAGAACGCGTAATTCCGTCAGGGCCACCGGTTTCCCCTTTTTCACCGATCTGAAAGAACTTTACATCAATCCATTTGTTACGCAAAAAGGCACGTTTAAGGTTGGCCAGGTATTGCTGCTTATTCTGCTTTTTATACAGCACTTTTTCGCCGCCATAACTCATTTCGCTGGGTTTCGCCTTTACCACCGTACCGGTAATGATCAAAGCGTCATCACTGAAAATCTGATTCAGGAAATCCAGGTCTTTGGTATTGTATGCAGTGCGGAAACGTTCACAATAAGTAAGGATTTTCATGCGTCTTTCTGCTTCCACCACACCGTTTCCGCCCGTTTCCATGCTTTCACCTAACTGTGCGTCCAGTGCGAAGCGGAAGTCAGAGATGGTACCCGATGGGGTAAACTCTACGACAGCTTCCTGATACGTACCGCTCCCGAACTCCTCACCTTCCGGAGTGATGATCAGCGGGATACGCCGAAGGAGATAGCCGTCAGCCAATGGCCAGCACCTTTCCACCACTTCATCATCATCGCAATAGAAATGAATATTCGCCCACAACATTGACAACGATTTAGAGGCAAAATCATTCATCGGTAGCCCTACCATGTTTAATGGCCGGTTTTCCTTCTGGGCACGGTTAATTTCAGTCAGCACTTTCCCTAAATTATTTTCCAGTTTGCTGATGATTGCCTGATTGTCAAAACTTGAATCAACGGTCAATGAAACCGTCACTGTCTGTGCTACGACCAAGTTCCCCAGACTCAGGCACAGCAAATAGCATAAAATCAAAATCTTCTTCATAGACATTTTTCCATCAAATGATACTTAGAGTTTAAAACCGATAGCACCTCTACCTTTGTAGTTAGAAATACTGTCAGCCTTGTTAGTCTTCAGGTTAACACGTGAATTTTCCCCTGGGGTCAGAACAGCTTCGATGACTCCTTCACGGTTATAGATAATGAGGTAATAATCGGCCGGATTAGCCAGAGAGGCATATTTGTCATATCCACTGATTTTTCCTTCCCGTTTCAAGGTCGTGAGACAGTCTTTCAACTGGGTAAAACTGGACAATTGCAGTACGCGTCTCACCACCTCATCCGATACAGATGACCCTGTCGTCTGCGGAGCTGTAACCGTTGTACCGGCCGTCTGTGATTTGTCCGCTGCAGAATCCATATTTCCAGACGGGTTTACCTGGACTACAGTCGTTTTCTCTGACGGAATGATATCCGACTTCTTCACATAGACAAAAGCCCGATGCATATTACCTCTCGGCAAGGTCATCTGTTGAGAGATTCCACTGATGTTTGTCACCACCACATTCGTGGAATTCCGGAGCTTCTTCTTTTCTTGTATCCAAGCGTCTATTTCCTTTTGCAGGATTTCTTCCGCCAATTTCAATGCCTCCTCAGGAGTAGACAAGGTAGCTTCTCCGTAGAGGTAGGCTGAACTCTTTTTAATTTTATTAATCTGCGCTTTCGCTTCAGCATTGTTGAGCTGGCTATAGCCCGGAAGAGCCATCAGCAGCATACAAAGCAAGTATAACAAACGTTTCATATTTTTATCATTTTAAAGTATCGACAGCAGGAACCTTCGTATAGAACTTAAAATAATCATCCGATACATTGTGCAACGGGATGTAAGCATACAACCGTGAACGGATTGCTCCCCCACGCCGGGCGATTACCTCTTTGTCCAGTTCAATCGTAAGCATGTGGTTATATCCCATCTTTTCATTGACAATGAATAAGGTTCCCGTAATCATTTTATCACCGTGCGTTTTGATTCCCATATAAGATTTACATCCCTGATCGGCACAGAAACGGATCCATTTCTTGAGAGGGATATCGATTTCCTTTTCCTGATATCCATACAAATCGACCACCATCTCTAGGTTACAGTCATGGTCTGTTCCCTGAGAAAGCATAAGATTGAAGACACTCCATACCGGATGTGCAACATCGCATATCAGCTTCCATTCTCCGGCATCGTTCTTGGCATAATATAGCGTATGACGTATTTCATTCAGTATATAAGTACCGTCATCCATCTGCCAGTATACCCCTTCTGTATCGAAATGATGAGGTTGCAGAGCCTGTTCTGCCCCGTCCTTCTCCTGATAGCGCTGCAAGTCTCGTAACAGGTTTCTTTCCGATTCGATGGCATTGCAGCCGGATAAAAGCTGGTAATCCATGTCAAAGACAACTGTTAGGATATCCGTACCACTTCTGGACCATGTCACCTGGTATTTCTTGAGAGGCAACATGTCGACCTTCAATTGCTCCGATCCGTCGAACGTATGAATGACGTTCAGATTGGTGTTACTGATCTGTACCTTATCCAACGCCAGCCGCATCAACTTGTCGATGTCTGTCAGCAAGTCCAGTTCCAGGAAATACCTCTCCAGAAAATCATAGACCGGATAAGGCATGCCGTGACGTATCTCAGCCGAAAACAGGCGATATCCGATGTGCTCCACTTCCTTCCATCTGTTAGTCCGGATGACCAGCGGATGTCCCTTATAGGAATATCCCTCATTGTCACCCACTTCCAGTTTTTCCAATTTCAAAGACAAAAGATTGGCCATTGCCTCCAGACGGAGGGTTGCATACTGCACCTGCCCGAACACCGGAACATTCAGAGCAAGAAGTAGTACCAGCCAACAGCCAATCTTTCTTGTAACATTCATCATTTGTCTTATTAGGGATGAACTTATTTATGCTTCACCACCACCCGGTTACCGTTCTTCTGGTACAAGGTTCCCATATTGATTTCACCGTCGCGGAACACACCGATAACCTGTTCCCCTTCTACCGCATAAGTATCTTTCGTACCGGGTACCAGATGGTTAGACTTGAACATCATGGTTCCATTACCGTGAGGCTTTCCGTTCTTCACGTCGCCCTGGTAAGTGGCATAGCCCAGATTGACACTCCCAACCGGAGTTCCCTCCTGTACTTTATCCTTTTCAACTTCTTCCGAAGTATCTTTTCCGTCTTCCTCCTTTTGCGGAACCGTATACTCACAGACAGCCTTCAGCACTTCACTTTCCACTACCTGTACGGCAACCTCGGCAGTACCGGGAGCCACGGCAGTCACCAGCCCCCCGGCCACGGAAACGACATCCGGGTTACTGCTGGTCCATTCCAACTGACAGGTAGCTTCATCCGGTTTGACAGTAGCTTTCAAGGTCTCCGACTGCCCGATTTCCAACTCAGAAACCGTCTTGTCAAGTGTTATCTGTTCCGGATCCGTCTTCCCCCCCAGGAAGGCATAGACAGCGCCTCCCAGGACAGCCAGTCCGGCTACACATCCCAATAAGATCTTGACCGTTTTACCGCCATTGCCTGTACCTGTAGTGGTATTTGGGTCAGTATTGCTATTAGACCTATCAATATTTTTTCCATCACATTCATACAAAGAGGAACCACATTCCTCACAAACAAAATTTGTACTGTCAACTTCCTGTACAATCTTATCGTCTGCTAGGCTACATTCTCCAAAATTCTTACATATACCTTTTTTAATTGCCATATTGTTATCTTTTTAGTACGTTAATCATCATTTACAGTTCCTGCAGCTCTTCCGAAATGATTTCTATAGCCAGATTGCGGAACTTCGTATAGTTCGGGTTGAACTGATTGTTTTCACAGAGTGAACTTGGCAGGATTTTGGTCTGTACCACCTGCCCGATGGCCTTACGTAATGCAGCCTTCTGTTCGTTGCTGCGAGCCTGTATCGCCAACTCCTTCTTCACCTGTTCCTTAAGCAATTGGGCCAACTGGAAATCCTGCCCCAACGCATTCCAGGATTCCACGAATCCTTTTCCAAGCGGTTTCCAGGAATCGCCAAATGTCTCATCCGGAATACGGATGGCATCAAACTTAGCTTGTGTTATCGGATCCTGTTGTACGGCGATAATTCCCAAAGCGTATGCCAGCATCAGTTGTTTTACCACCTTGTTCTTGATAGTTTCAGGATTTTCTTCATACAGGTTCTTCAATTCTTCTTTGAAACTTTCGGTATGCAACACCATCATATTAAGCTGGCGTTTCTCGTTCTGTCTGGACACCAGAGCATCATACTTATCTTTGGATGTTCTGACATTGGCCAAGAAACGAAGTGGGAAGCCCGAATTGGCCGAAATCACAACAATCTGGTTTTCTTTATAGTTGAGAGCTACATCCTGCTTCGGATCGAAGCCAGGCACTTCCTTTACAAAAGCTTCAATCAGTCTTTGACGGAAATCATTGGTCCGTTCGTCCGATTCCGGCAAAGCCAGCTGAACCATCGGCATGGAAGAACCCATATTTCCGGGTATTACCATGGCCCGTTCGGTCGCATCGAACTGTACATACGTACGGGAAGTCTGAATGACCAGTTTCACGAACTGTTCCATCTTTTCGGAGGTATTCAGTTCTGCCTTCAGTTTCTCCAGTACATTCACTCCCACCATTCGGGTCAGCGGATCGTTTTTGGCTGCATTCTCCATATTACGCACTGCATTCTCCTGGCAGACTTCCAGCATGATGTCAATGGCAGCCTCGTAATCCGTCTTGTCATACAAGTTGGCGAATGTACGTTCACCATCCTCTCCCAGATTTGCCACCATGCGTGAACGGATGGTAGCCGCGTTCTGCGACATCTCCTCCTTGTTGCTGATAAACTGCCGGCAAATGGCGTGCACAGCTTCAGGACTATATTTCTTGATATCCGTATCTGTCTGAATCTCATTGGTCTGACATTTAGTGGAAGCCTGCTTCAGTACCTCTTCATTGATAGCTCTCAATTCATCCTTGAAAGCCAGAATGCCATCCAACATACGTCCCAGTTCTTCCATGACGTCCTGAAGCAGTTCCTTGGCATAGCCATAGGCTACTACCCGTGTAGCTGCCGCATAATATTCAGATTTGGCAGTCTTATACTGAGCAAATACCTCCTGATGGCGGTTCATCAGCCCCCTCAGGAATCCGATGTTTCCCCATTCCTGGTTAATCTCATTGATTTGCTGGCTCAAAGTCGCCTGTTCCTCTTCCATGCGTGCCTTCTGTACATCGAACTCCGCAGTACGACTGCTGCAGTTCTCAATCAACAGACGGGTATACTTTTCAATTTCGAGGATACTCTTGCTGTTTTCAGCACCGCTCACCCATTCGTCGAACAGTTTCTTTTCGATATGACGCCGGATGATGCGTGCATACCCTTTCCGTTCCTGCTGTTGGATCTTGAAGAATTCCACGACACCATGCTGGCGGAACTGATGGTTAAAAAACTCCTCGCAACGTGCAGAGAAATTGGTCAACCACTGTTTCTTGTCTACCGTAGCCATGACATCATCAGCTTCGGCCTGTGTACGTGCCTCCCACGTTTCCTCAAACAGTCTCCAGCGCTTGGTAGCCGGACTCTCCACAATCGGTTTGGCCAGTGTCAGGTAATTATTGCTGAGCATCAGCCCTTCCCGGTTCTTTTTATCCTTGATAGAGTCTGCAAAACCGATTCCCACTTCTTCCATGGAACGTTCACCGTAACCTATCCCTTCCTGCCACATGTTAAAAGTGAGCTGGCGTGCAGCCTGCAACGCATAGTTGTAGGTCATATACTCTCTGATTTCCGTTTCAGGGAATTCCACCCGTGTGATACCAAAAGAAAGGAACTTACGGCTGTGAGCTATTTCTCCAGCCTGATTCTTTTCCGGAGCAGCTCCGTCATTCTCGCATCCCACCAGTCGATTCAGCTGTCCATTGGTACCTCCCATCTCACTGGCAATGGTTGTTTGGAAAATGAAATCGGCCACTGCAGCAGGCAAACCATGTCCCAAGTCAAGTACCTTACCCTGTTCATTTACGTTGGTATAGACATAAGCAGCCTCAAAAGCCTCCTGATTTTCCAGCAGCCGTCTGATTTCTCCGGTAAAGATATCCTTTTCACCCTTCACGTCCGTCGGATGGTATTCACCGATGCTGAGCGCATTCAGTTCCAGCAATGCCGCATACCCGTTGGCCTGATAGAATCCTGCATCGTGACGGGCACTGACTAATGTACGTTCCGGTGTATAGAGAAACAGACGCATCTTGAATGCATGCGTATCCTGCTGATAAGGGAACCAGGTACGAATCTGAGCAATCGCATCGATAATGGAACCCGATCCCGTACCTCCGGCCAGTCCGGCACAGATATGGAAAGTCACATCTTCGTCACCGCTGGCACTCTGAAGTCTCCGAACCGCCCCACGTATAATCTGCTCAAAGTTGGCAGGATTGTTGGTATCCAGTATATTGTTCGCCATCAGTGTACGTCCCAAACGACGACGCTGTCCGCCGATACCCGCCGTTATCAACGCCCCCATCTCCTGCTGCATCAGTTGTATGTCACCGGGTGTCAGGAATCCTTTCAGCCCCGGATACATGTTCACATTCCCCAGCACACTCATACTGATGCCATTAATATTGACTTTCTGCGCCACACCCAAATGGACACTCTTTCCCAGTACACTCCATCCTGTACGGTCTTCCAAATCGGCAGGAGAAGAATCTACATATACATAATCCAGAAATACTCCGTGTCCTGGGTCGTTGCTACGGAATTCTTCATACACTCGTTTTCTCAACTCACGCAGCACTTTACCTCCAGTACCGCCAAGTCCGATAATAAGATGATTTGCCATATTTTCATTCAATTTAGTTGTTTCTATCAAAAGTCATCAAAATTCTTCCGGGCAGCCGCAGAAGTCCTTCTTGTCTTAGCCTTTTTCTTCGTGCTACTTCCCTTATCGAAATACAAGGCTATCAGTACAGCAGCCGCCATAATTCCTACCGACCAAAGCAGCCTGCTCCAAATGACATCGTTCATCTCTTCATTCATCACCTCGTAGAATACTTGCGGTAGTTCATCCATTGTATGCCCGCTGAAATCGAACAGGTTCAGGAAACAGCCGGATAAAGGAAACTCCTTATTCAACAGATCACCTACCTGCTGACTACTCTGCATGTCAACGATACCGTATACCCCGTCCAATTGCTGACTCAACCACAATCGCATAGATTCCGTCTCACTTTTCACCATAAAAGCACCTGACAGAATGGTCATATTAGCCAACAGCAATATTCCCAAAATAGGTCCAGTAATGTAAAAAGCTACAGAACGGACGGCTCCCTCACTCATTGTCTTGAGTACAAAATAAAGCGTAGCCATTATAAACACCGTTATCAGCAAGCCGTAAATCAGACAAGAAAATCCTTCGGATATCAAATAGAAAAACGTGTTCATTTTCTTCGTGTATTAGGTTGTTTTCATAGTATTCGTCATTATGCGGCAGTATCAGGCTTACGTTCACACATCATCCGTTCTAAAGAACAGGATAGCCATTCCTCCATCAAATTTCTGCGATTTTATAACGCTCTGCCACTTCATGTTCCACTTAGAGATAGCACAAAACTATCAAAAACAAATTAAATAAACAATAACATTGAATAAAATTTTCTCAGTTTTACTTTTCAACAAATTATTATAGATTCAACCAGACTATTGTACTGTCGTCAGGAATAACTTAAGAATACTTTATAAAAGTATTCCACACATCCGCCTTACCTTCCATAGTTCTTCCTCTTTTAGTGCTTTCCATCCGGAATCTCCGTTGACAATCTTTTACATTTCTTCCGATGTGGAGAATACGATTAACATGTTATATTGAAACCCGTATACATTTACCCCCGATTGTATGTTCCAAAAACAGGAATCCGCTGATTCCCGACAGGTGACGGCATCATGTAGAGCATGTATCTGCACGGACTGACACCGTACCTGAAAGTCTGGTACAACCTACAGAAAAAAGAAACTGCTGCACCGGACATGTGTCAATGTAAACCAACACTTCCCTCCACTGAACATCCGAACAGACTTTCCGACACTTCCTCCAATGGATATTTTTACCTCAGAGATTCCAGCCACAATATTCTTCCTAACAGACTGGAGCATCCTACACACATCGGTAAAAGCATATACACTTTTTGAAATGCCCGGAATCCTCTTCCGGATATACTTCGGATGTTGAAAGGGAATCTCGGCCTACATCAACACTTCCGATACAAATTTCCTTGACTTTTATACAAAAGCCTAGAAGTCCGAATTATCCTCCTTTTGACGTGCTATCCGAAATTCCATTCCATCCAGTATCATCATCCAGCCTTTGAAAATAAACCATATTGCCACCAGCGAAATGAATCCTACCACCATACCGGTAAGAGGGAACAAATCTATAAAAGCTCCTATCAGCAGAACAATCATACTGATCCGCAACTTACCGGCACCGTCTTGACCGGTTACTCCAAGCGAAGCAGACTGCTTCAGAGAGCCATATCCCATAAATTCAACGAAAAAGGCAATAATCAGCAGGATACCGGCTACAAGGCTTCCTAAGAGAGGAATCCATCCGAAGATGATGGCTATGATACTCAATATCACTGCAATCTTCAATCGAGATACTCCTTGTGCACCTTTTGTATCAATACCACTTTTCAATTGGTTCAATCCAATCCAATAGAGAACTAGTCCCACCAATGCAGCAATATGGGTCGGCATCGAATCACCGATGCCATCATATACATGAAGCAGAGTAGCCATCAGGATCAGGTAAGCTCCCTGACTGCCACAATTATTCCACTGAATACCGATACTGTTCTTACTGAGGAACAAGGCGATCAGTAAGGCAATAAATCCAATATAATTCAACCAAATAGGTACCCCCGGAATAAGAGTCAACACACCTATGGCCAAACCACCTCCCGCCAACGCCAAATAGACGACAGACAGGCTATTTCCTAAACTCTGATAGAAGGCATACAATGCCAATGCCCCACCTACAATGCCCAATACTTGACAGCAGAATACAGGAATATCAAAATCTGAAATACCGATGATGGAACTCACCAAAGAACCAAAGTCAGGTAATAACGTACATGCTAAAAGCAACATGCATACTTGAAGTTGTACAAACTTCTGCTTTTTTTCATTCTCTTTCATGGTAACTAGTATTAAGGTTAAAACTTAGAGATATTGTCCAATACTCCAAACATATAAAATTGTGCTTATACCCCGGTCAAACAAGTTTCATGTAAACATAGACTGTCGTATAATCACAACGGTGTAATACGAAATTAGTAAAAAAAAATAAAAATACAAAGAAAAAAACACGAAGGGCCTACACGAACTTACGTTTTTACAAGTAATTCCACTTCTCCTACTACACATCCAACCCGTAGGAGAAAGGGGTGTAACCTTACTGATGTACAGATAGGAGCAACTGAAAACAGCCATCTGCAGATAGCGACAGCAGTCCCGCCTCTGTACAATAAAAGGCTGCCTCACCCCGTAAACACGGGGCAGGCAGCCTTTTGCTATGCTTCCAGTCAACGTATCACGCCAAAGAACCGCCGATGATATCCAGCAGCTCGTTCGTGATGGCCTGCTGACGGCTCTTGTTGTAAATCAACGTCAAGTCCTGAATCAGGTCGTTGGCATTATCCGTAGCCACCTGCATGGCCATCATACGGGCAGCATGTTCCGAAGCCGACGAATCCAGCAAAGCCGTAAAGAGCTTCAGATGCAGTACCTTCGGGAGCAATTGCCGTAACAGTCCCTCCACAGAAGGTTCCAGAATGTAGTCGGCCAGTTCTCCGGAAAGTTCTTCGGTATCCTCATCCGGATGGTTGCTCACTCCCAAATCCACCGGCAGGAAAGTCTCCTGGGTCAATACCTGGGTAGAAGTCGATTTGAAATGGTTATAGAGCAAATCTATCTGCTGTATTTCACCACGGACAAAGCGCTTCATCAGTTCGGCCGCCAGTTCCGAGGCTTCCCGATAGTTGGGCTTGCCGCTCATGTGCTGATAGTCCCCCATCGGGGTGAACCCCATCTTTTTCACTGCATCGGCCACTTTACGTCCTACCGGATAAATCTGGATATTCTCCTTGCCCACCTGAGCCGTGTATTTCTCCACCCATTCGTTCAGGTGCCGGATAACGTTCATATTGAAACCGCCGCACAGGCTGCTGTTGGAGGCGAACACCACCAGCGCCACCTTCTTCACCTCACGTTTTACGCTGAAAGGCGAGTCCACCCGGAGCCCCGAACCCAACAGGTCGGTCAGCATGTGATGCAGTCTCCGTTCGTAAGGAAGCATATTCTCGATTGCTTCCTGCGCCTTGTGCAGCTTCGAAGAGGCTACCATCTTCATCGCCGAAGTAATCTTCAGCGTCCCGTTAATGGAATTGATTCTTCCTTTTACTTCTTTCAGTGAGGCCATGATACTTACTGTTTATATTGTTGTACCGTAGCAGCCGCTACTTCTTCAATGAGAGCTGTCACGTTATCGTCTATCTTACCGCTAGCCAATACATCCAGCACATCTTCCTGATGGCAGGCGCGGAGCGTAGTCAGGAACGAATCCTGAAAAGCACGTACCTTACTGATAGGAATATCCTTCATCAGTCCGTGTGTACCGCAATACAGGATGGCAATCTGTTCGCCTACCGGCATCGGTGAATACTGAGGCTGTATCAGCAGCTGGTTGTTCTTACGTCCGCGGTCGATGGCCATGGCCGTTACCGGGTCCATGTCACTGCTGAACTTCGAGAAGGCTTCCAGTTCGCGATACTGTGCCTGGTCTATCTTCAGCGTACCGGCCACTTTCTTCATACTCTTTACCTGGGCACTACCACCTACACGCGATACGGAGATACCCACGTTGATGGCCGGACGGAAACCCTGGTTGAACAGGTCGGTTTCCAGGAAGATCTGACCGTCGGTAATGGAAATCACGTTTGTCGGGATGTAGGCAGAAACGTCACCGGCCTGAGTCTCGATAATCGGCAGGGCAGTCAGTGAACCTCCGGCCTTTACCTTCCCTTTCAGGCTAGGCGGCAGGTCGTTCATCTGTTCGGCCACTTCCTGCTGGCTGATGATTTTCGCCGCACGTTCCAGCAGACGGGAATGCAGGTAGAAAATATCACCCGGATAAGCTTCACGTCCGGAAGGACGACGCAGAATCAGTGATACTTCACGGTAAGCCACCGCCTGTTTGGACAGGTCATCGTATACCACCAGGGCATGACGGCCGGTGTCACGGAAAAATTCGCCGATGGCAGCTCCCGCAAACGGAGCAAAGTACTGCAGGGCAGCCGGGTCGGCAGCCGTAGCGGCTACTACCACCGTATAGTCCATGGCACCTTTTTCACGCAGCGCGTTCACGATGCTGGCCACGGTAGAACCTTTCTGTCCCACAGCTACATAGATACAATATACCGGGTTACCGGCTTCATAATTCGCACGTTGGTTGATGATGGTATCGATGGCAATCGCCGTCTTACCGGTCTGACGGTCTCCGATAATCAACTCACGCTGTCCACGGCCGATCGGAATCATGGCATCGATAGCCTTCAGTCCGGTCTGCAGCGGTTCGGTTACCGGCTGACGGAAGATAACTCCCGGAGCCTTGCGTTCCAGCGGCATTTCATACAGTTCGCCGCCTATCTCGCCACGTCCGTCCAAGGGAACTCCCAGCGGGTCGATGACACGTCCCAGCATGCTTTCTCCCACCTGGATGGAAGCGATACGCTTGGTACGCTTCACAATCATCCCCTCCTTGATACGGTCTGTCGGGCCCAGAAGTACGGCTCCCACATTATCCTCCTCCAGGTTCATCACGGTACCCATGACACCGTTTTCGAACTGCAGCAGTTCATTGGCTTCGGCATTACGCAAGCCATAGATACGTGCTACACCGTCGCTCACCTGCAGAACGGTACCCACTTCGTCAAATTTCAGTGAGTTGTCAATCCCTTCCAGCTGTTGAAGCAGCACATCAGAGACTTCACTGGGTTTTATGGTATTTTCTGGCATAAAATTTCTAATTAAAAATGAAGAGTGAAAAATGAAAGACCGAAAGTCATCGCGTTATTCATTATTCATTATTCATTATTCATTCTAAACGATTCTTCTGTTTCTCGCAATGAACTGGCGACGGATGCGTTTCAACTGGTTCTGCACGCTGGCATCCAGCCGGAATCCGGCCAGTTCGATGATATAGCCGCCGATGATAGACGGATCGACCTTCGTTTCGAGTTCCACTACTCCGTTGGTACAGGCACTGGCCAGTTCCTCCAGCTTCTTCACCAGTTTCGGCGATTCTACGGCCGTGGTCAGTTTCCCTATCAGGATGTGTTTATCTTCACGGTACAGGTCGATATAGGACCAGATCATGAACTGCAAGAATTTCTCGCGCTTCTCCTCCAGCACCAGGCGGAAGAAACGCTTCAGCTCTTCGCTGACTTCCTTCACGCCTACCGCGTCGCACAACAGCTTGTGTTTGGTGGCGATACTCAACACCGGATTCTCGATGGTGTGACGCAGTTGCGGAACGGTAACAGACACACGGGCCAGACGTTTCGTCTCGTCATATACCCTGTCTTCCGTTCCTCTGGACTTGGCGAAGGCGAGCAGCGCTCTCGCATAGCGCACGGAAATCACTCCAATGTTCATGGTTACTGTTTTTTAGACGTTTCAATCATTTCATCCAGCAGACGGTCTATCAGTTCCGTCTGAGCCTTACCATCCGCCAGCTTGGCACGCATCACCTTTTCGGCGACACTCACTGACAGGACGGCTACCTGACGGCGGATATCGCGGATGGCACACTCTTTCTCAGTCTCCACCTGCTTCTTGATTTCCGCCATCATGCGGTCGCCTTCGGCACGGGCGCGTTCACGCGCTTCACTGATGATGCGGTCACGGGTAGTAGCCGCTTCGTTCAGGATGCGTGACTGCTCCTCCTGTGCCTTGGCCAGGATGCGTTCGCTTTCGGCCTGGATGTTCGCCAGTTTTTCATTGGCTTCACGGGCGGCTTTCAGCGAATTGTCAATGTATGCTTTCCGGTCGTCTACCATCTGGATAATCACCGGGAAGCCGTATTTAGCCAGCAGGAAAAATACGACTCCGAATATGATGATCATCCAGAATACCAGCCCCGGATCCGGAGTTAATAATCCCATAAGCTACTCCGGATTACAAGAACAATGTCAACAGACAAACTACGATGGCGATCAGTGCCACACCTTCTACCAGGGCGGCAGCGATAATCATGTTCATACGCAGATCGCCTGAACTTTCCGGCTGACGGGCCATGGCTTCCATGGCAGAACCACCGATTCTACCGATACCGATACCAGCACCCAATACTGCAATACCTGCACCAATAGCAGCACCCAATTTACCAATACCAACACCTGCAGTAACAGCCTGCAATAAAATTGACAATAACATAATCTTTCGTTTTTTAAATGGTTATACTTTTCTGTTTGTTTTGCTACTTGATTAGTGGGTCTCATGACCTTTCACCCGCGACAGGCCGATAAATACAGCCGAAAGCATGGTGAATACGTATGCCTGGATGAATGCCACCAGCAGCTCGAGGGCATCCATGAATATACCGAACACAACCGCTACCACCGTCATTGAGCCGTTGATGACCGGACCTACCTTTACGGTAATGAATATAATGGCTATCAGACTCAGGATAGCCGCATGTCCTGCCATGATGTTGGCAAAAAGACGGATCATCAGGGCAAACGGTTTCGTAAAGATTCCGAAGAATTCTATCAGCGGCATCATCGGAATCGGCACCTTCAGCCATGTCGGTACTTCGGGCCAGAAGATATCCTTCCAATAGGCCTTGGTTCCGAAGAGGTTCGTGAACAGGAAGGTAATGGTCGCCAGTACCAAGGTAATGGCAATGTTACCTGTTACGTTCGCACCACCCGGGAAAATCGGAATCAGCCCCATCAGGTTGTTTACAAGGACAAAGAAGAAGGCAGTCAGCAGATAGGGAGCGTAACGCTTGTAGTCTTCACCGATACATCCCTTGATGACATCCTTGTTGATCATCACCACGAGCGATTCGATCATTCCTACTCCGCCACGCGGAGCTCCTTCCTCTATCGGATGCTTCTTGTACCAGCGGGCACAACTCAGCAGGATGACTACCAGCACCGTACTGTTGATGAAGAGTCCCAGCACATTCTTGGTGATGGAGATGTCCAGCGGCCTTACTTCCTCACCGGCAGCGTTCCGCTCTACAATCTTCCCGTCGTAAGTACCTCCATTGGCGATGTACAGACCCTCGTAAGTCTCCCCTTCTTCCAGGCGGGAAGAAGAGAAACAGTGCCAGCCTGTAGAGCTTTTCACGATCACCGGTAGCGGAATACGGATGGACGTATCGCCGATGGTGGCGATGTGCCATTCGTACGCATCGCCGATATGGCCGAACACCAGTGCATTCACATCCACGTCTTCTGTCGTGTCAGTGGCCGGTTTCTCCGTCACTACAGCGTCCAGTTTCTCTACCCCGGTAGAGTCGGTGGTCTGTGCCTGCATCGGGAGTGCCCCGGTTATCAGCAGTGCCAGCATCGTTACTATGTACCGTAATTTTTTCATGTTTACTTATTCACTTTTGTCGGTTCCTTTCTTCTTCTCGCCCTTCAGCTTTTCTTCGAAGCGGAAGAAGAAACGCGTCTCCAATATCAGGAATCCGAAGTAGAACACCAGGAAGGTGGCAGTAAACGCCAGCACCTCATGGGCCACCACAAATCCGTAGAACATCAGGATAAACGCACTCAATATGAATTTGGACACCTTGCAGACCAGGAAAGCCGTTATCAGCTTCTCCTCACCCATCCGATAGCTCGATTCGAACATGAACACATAGAACAGACCGCACAGGTAGTAATATACCGGTATGGCCGGAAACCAGAGGAAATACCGATCGGGTATGAACAGGTGATAGACCAATGCGATAATCACCGTGAGATACACGGTCAATAATGTCAGCCTTTTCAGAAAGGCCTTCCGTACTTTCAGTAATTTCATATCTATGTGTTTTTCGGGTTATCAAGGGTATTCCGGCAATGCCGGAGAGTCAATTAGGCAGCGTCGTGTCTCAGGTTTCTACGCAGACAGACACCTGGTTGTCCTTCACTTCCGCGAATCCGCCCTGAATCTGCAGCGTCTGGAACTCGGTTCCGGTTCTTCCTTCCCGGAACTTCACCTCTCCGGCCGCCAGTGACGAGATAAGGGGTGCATGGTCTTTCAGCACCTCGAACTTACCCAGCTCGCCAGGCAGAATAACTGCCCGCACTTCTCCTTCGTACAGCGTCCGTTCGGGTGAAACTATCACCAGATGAAATTCTTTCCGTCCCATAGCGATTATCCCTTAGCAGCTTCCAGCAGTTTCTTGCCTTTCTCGATGGCATCTTCGATGGTACCTACGTTCAGGAACGCCTGTTCCGGCAGGTAATCCACTTCGCCGTCCAGAATCATCTTGAAACCGCGGATAGTATCTTCGATGGAAACCATCACTCCCGGTACACCGGTGAACTGTTCGGCCACGGCAAACGGCTGCGAGAGGAAGCGCTGCACACGGCGTGCACGGTTCACGGTCTGGCGGTCTTCGTCCGAAAGTTCGTCCATACCCAGAATAGAGATGATATCCTGTAATTCCTTGTTACGTTGCAGAATCTGTTTCACACGCTGAGCTGTTTCGTAGTGGTCCTTACCTACTATCAGCGGGTCAAGGATACGTGAAGTAGATTCCAGCGGGTCAACAGCCGGATAGATACCCAGCTCAGTAATCTTACGGCTCAATACCGTAGTAGCGTCCAGATGGGTAAAGGTCGTTGCCGGAGCCGGGTCGGTCAAGTCATCGGCCGGCACATATACAGCCTGTACAGAAGTAATGGATCCGTTCTTGGTAGAAGTGATACGTTCCTGCATCTGACCCATTTCAGTAGCCAGTGTAGGCTGGTAACCTACGGCCGAAGGCATACGTCCCAGCAAGGCCGACACTTCCGAACCTGCCTGGGTGAAACGGAAAATGTTGTCGATGAAGAACAGAATATCACGCGGACCTCCTTCACCGGTCTGGCGGTCACGGAACGACTCGGCCAGTGTCAGCCCGGAAAGTGCCACATCCTGACGGGCACCGGGAGGTTCGTTCATCTGTCCGAACACCATGGCTACCTGCGATTTCTCTACCTCGTTGTAGTCTACTTTCGACAGGTCCCACTTGCCTTCTTCCATGCTTTTCAGGAACTCGTCGCCGTAACGGATAACCCCTGACTCAATCATTTCGCGCAGCAGGTCGTTACCTTCACGGGTACGTTCCCCTACACCGGCAAAAACAGAGAAACCGTTGTGCTTTTTCGCGATGTTGTTAATTAACTCTTTGATAAGTACAGTCTTACCTACACCTGCACCACCAAACAATCCGATTTTACCTCCCTTCAGGTAAGGCTCCAGAAGGTCAATTACCTTAATACCTGTAAACAGGACTTCCTGAGTTGTAGCCAGATCCTCGAATTTAGGCGGTTCGCGATGGATGGGGAAGCCTCCGGTTTTGTCCAGAGCCTTCATTCCGTCGATGGTTTCGCCAACCACGTTCATTACTCGGCCTTTGATCTGGGCTCCTACCGGCATTGTGATAGACTGTCCGGTAGGTACGACCTCCATTCCACGCTGCAATCCGTCCGTACTGTCCATAGCTACCGTACGTACCGTGTCTTCACCGATGTGCTGTTGCACCTCCACTACCAATGTACGGCCATCGTTCCGTTTGATGGTCAGTGCATCGTGGATTTTCGGCAAAGCCTGTTCGGCCTCCTGTCCTTCTTCGAACTTGAAGTGTACGTCGACTACCGGACCGATTACCTGCGAAATGTGTCCAACGATTTTTGACATAAGCTATTCTTTTATTTAAAACGATAAAAAGTATCCGGATTTCCCCCATTCCGGAGTCGTTCCGGCACCCTATCTTTTTTGGGTTACGCAAAATTACTTGAATATCCGTGTGAGTGTTCAGAAAGTAACATTTTTTAGACCAAAACCTTGAAAAATTGCTACGAATCAAGAAATATTACCCAAAAGATTTTCCAAATCCTCACAAATCTAAACATTTATTAATAAAAGAAATCCAGTCTGGCATCGTTTGGTGTCAGTATTTTTCCGTAAACGGGCACTGAAACAAACTATCCGGACTGGATTTCCGTATCTGGTTTGTTTTTCTACTTGAAAAACAATCTGCCGCACCCAAAGGTTTAGCGGCGGTACCAGATTTTATCAATTTTTTTCCGTATGGCGAAAATATTCAGCAACGAGACGATGACAAACAGCACAGCTCCCGCCACACAGGCCGGCCATACACTGCCTGCCTCCAGCGAAGGGAACAGTTGGGTCAGCCTGTCCAGGTAGGCGTTGCGCACCAGGACTACCGCCACCAGGGCCAGGATAAAGACAAACGCGTTCAGCGTAGCGGTCAGCCCCTGATACGGAGCCGCCACCTTGGCCGGACTGTACCCTATCAGCAGCAGGTTCTCCAGCTTCGTGGTATTCTTCTGCAGCAGCAGGTAGATGCTCAGCATCAGCAGGTAGAAGGAAAGCACACTGATGAGCAGCCCCACCGAAAGCACGATTCCCACAATGACCTTCAGGAACCAGGTGGTCTTTCCGGCATCCAGCTTATCGTTCTCCGTTTCATACCCTTTGTCCTTGAAATACTTGGCGATACGGTCGTCCGCCGGATTCTTCACCTCCAGAATCAGCCGCGAAGGTTCTTCCTTCACGCCCTCCCCGTATTGGCTGTTCGCCCACTCCAGGAAGCTCTCCGGCACCAGAATCGTATTCAGCCGGTCCGAGAAACCTACGATGCGTCCCTGCATCCGGCTCACCTGTCCGCGACCGCTCAGGCGGATATCCAGGGGCATCATCCCCATCATGCCTTCCGAAATCTGGGGCATGTTCCGGCTTTGGGCAAATCCGAAGTTATACAGGTTCAGGTAATTCCGCGGAATGACAATCGGGATTTCCTGCATCCCCGGCTCGAAATGCCATCCGTCCAGGTTCACATCCACAAATCCGTCGGGCACCGACTCGAAGAACATGGCCGTAGAAAGCTGCATGCCTTCCAGCCCCATCCCGGCCGACACCTTGAACTGGGCAGGGCGGAATTCCCCCACCCGTTCGGTGAAAGGCTGCGTCTTCAGGTCGGACACTTCCGCCTCGGTAAAGCCCGTATTCTGACCTACGGCCGAACCCAATGTACTCACCCGCTTCGATACAATGATGTAATCTTTTTTCAAGAAGCTGTCTCCTGCGGTAAAGGCCGGCAGCACATCGCTATAAAACTGTACGCTCAGCAAGACAATGACCATACCGCAGAGGTTCGCCAGAAAGAACCCGGTCAGTTGCGATACGCTCACATGCTGTTTCAATAATTTCCAGATCAAAACGTAATTAGTTAAAAATTAAAAGTTAAAAATTAAAAGTTAGTTTGTGAGTTTGTAAGCATAAACATCAACCAGCGTTTTCCGGACGAGCTGACCTCACTACAGGCAAACAGTATTCACGAACAAACCCCGGAACAACGCCCACGAACAAACTTCGGAACAACGCCCACGAACGGATTCCGGAACAACGTCCACGAACAAACTTCGGAACAACGTTCTCTCCGGCCTTAGTTTTGAGGCGAAAAGCGGAGAAGAGGAGCCCGGCGAACAGAAGCGCAGGCTGTCTGAGCGAAGCGAGTTCCTGCGCTTCCGACGGGAAACACTTCGTAGCCGCCTCAAAACGGAAGCCGGCGTTTTTTCTTTTTGTTACCTTTTTCTTTTGGACGCCCAAAAGAAAAAGTAAGAAACCCTACAACTGCATCACCGCATCATACTCCAGCGGCAGATGCTTGCCGATGGACGTCACCACGATGCCGAAGCCCTGTTTGGCAGACTCTTCAGTCAGGATACGCGCCATGAGCCGTCCGTTCCCGTCGTCCAGGTGACTCACCGGCTCGTCCAGAAAGATGAAATCCGCAGGCTGGCAGAGCGCCCGGATAAAGGCCACCCGCTGCTGCTGTCCGAACGACATCCGTCCGATGGGCTGGTCCCACTTGTCGGCGATGCCCAGCTCCTCGAACCACCGTCGGATTTCCTTCTTGTCACGGAATCCCGTCAGGTTATTCTTCAGCTTCACGTTCTCCCAGGCAGTCAGTTCCGCAAAGAGCCGCAGTTCCTGGAAAAGCATGCTCAGCGAGCGCTTCCTCAGTTCCACCCAGTCGGCCACATGCAGCTTCCGCACGTTCGTCCCGTCGAAAGCGATGATTCCCTGGTAATCCTGCCGGTAACCATACACAAAGCTGCACAGAGACGATTTTCCCGTACCCGATGCAGCTTCTATCAAATAAGACTTCCCTTTCTGGAAAGCCACCTGCCGGTGCCAGATGTCGGACACGATTCCGTCGCGTCCGGCAAACACTTCCGGCAGGGTCTGTTGCAATTCAATCGTATTCATAGCCTTAAAGCGCATTCTTCAGATTCATCAGATGGACAGCCACCAGCGCCGCCGTTTCCGTCCGCAACCGCGATTTCCCCAAGCTGATGGGCTGAAATCCAGCCGCTTCGGCCTGAGCTACTTCCTCAGGGCTGAAGTCACCCTCCGGACCAATCAGCACCAGCGCGTCCTTTCCCGGCTCCAGCACGTCCTGCAGCAACGGCTTCTCGCCCTCGTAACAGTGGGCAATGAACTTCTGTCCCGGGAAATCCTGCGCCACGAAGCGCTGGAAATCCGTCAGCTCGTTCACCACCGGCTTGCGGGCCTTGAGCGACTGTTTCACCGCCGAAACCACGATCTTCTCAATCCGTTCCGTCTTGATGACCTTCCGTTCCGAGAACCGGCAGTTCAGGAACGTCAGCTCGTCGAAACCGATTTCCGTGGCCTTCTCGGCCAACCATTCCATGCGGTCCATGTTCTTGGTCGGTGCCAGTGCCAGATGCAGGTGTCCCCGCCAGAACGGTTCCTGTTCGATGGTTTCCGTCACCCTCACCTGGCAACGTTTTCCCGTGGCGGCACTGATGACCGCCCGGTAGAAATATCCTCTTCCATCGGTGAGCATCACTTCATCGCCCACTCCCAACCGGAGTACACGCAGGCAGTGGCCCGCTTCTTCTTCCGGAAGTTCCGGACTTGTCGCGATGTCCGGTGTATAGAATACATGCATGTATTTAATAATTAAAAATTAAAAGTTAAAAGTTAAAAGTTAAAAGTTAAAAACGGAGTGTATGTTTTCGGGCGGGCTGCCCCGCCCCTACAAGAAATAAAAAGCCTTGTCAACTCGTCAACGTACCACGCCACTCAGTTTCAGACCAAGGTCTACCCATTGCTTCAGCACATTGGTCTTCGCGTCGTTCGATGCGATGGTCAGTGTAGCATGCTCTGCGTCCTTGGCCTCCACGGTCAGGTAGCTGAAGTTATCGACCACCTGTCCGGCTATACCCCGACTGTATCTCGGCACTTCCGAAAGAATCAGGTCACGGACACTGGATATGCTCAAGGCCATGAAGAAACGCTTGCCGCTCACTTCGCTCGCCCAGGGAGCCTTGACCAGGCTGTTCCCTTTCACGCCCTCGTTCAGCAGCAGCTTGTCGTTGGTCAGGTAGAAACGTTTGTCACGCACACCGATACAGATGGAAGTCGGTCCCTGTCCCATACCGAACTGTGAGCCGTCGGCCAGTTGCAGTTCATAGCTGTCCTTTCCTGTCGGCACCAGGCGCATGGAACGTCCGGCCATCGAAATGATCGGTTTCAGCTGGTTAATCAGCGCCTGCAGGAAATCAGCGTTCTTCACTTCCGCGAATAGAGAAACCTGCGGAATCTTCTCATCCAGCATGTTCATGCCCAACGTCACGGTACCGTCCACCGCTTCGAACACCGGTTTCAAGTCAATGTCAAACGGCATGCTCATCAGCGCGGATCCGAACACCTTCTGCTTGTCCAGCTGTTCATACAGCTTCGCGCCGTTGCCCCGCAACGCCATCCAGCAGAACGTATTTTCCGGATAAGCGTCCATGTATTTGTCGTTCAGTTTATCCAGTGCAGCCATCTGTGTCTCTGCCATCTTCCTGAGTTCCTTGTTCTTATAAATTGTCTGCATATCGGCCACCATCTTTCCGTTCTCGAAACGGACAGCCGTCAGCATCCGGATGTCACTCAGTTTGGCTCCTTCGGGCAATGCCGCCTGCATCATGGAGCGCAGTTCCACCGGCATCAGTTCCAGGCCGTTCACGAAAGCCATGTCCGCGTTTGCCTCCGACATCGACTTGTATTCGTCGGTTGCGGCGAACGAACGTTCCTTCGGATTGTTCAGCCAGCCCTTCATCTGCGCCTTCAGTTCCTCGCTCTTCATGCGTCCGGAACCCATCAGCAACGCTTCATCCGTAAAGGCCAGCACGAGCTTGCCGCTCTCAGTCCACGAAGCCCCGTCCTTCTCTTCCAGCTGAGCACACATCTGCTGACCGGCCAGCACATCCACCAGGTCATGCAGCTTGTCACTGTTCTGCACACAAGCCACGACGCCCGAAGTCTCCCCGTCCGGTTGGATAAAGAAATAAATCGGTCTCTTGAAATCGATACCACTTTCGCTCGGGTTGTTCAGGATATCTTCCAGCACCTTCGCCTCTTCGGCCCCAAGTCCCTGGGTGACATTCTTCTTCATCTTATCCAGAGTCGCCTTGTCCACCGATTCCGTCAGACCGCTTTTCTGTACCAGCGACGACACCTGGAACGAACCTACCACCGAGGCATCCTGCGGGATTACCCGGGTGTACTCATTTTTCTCCGAACAAGCTGCCAGCAATACCAGTACCACCAGCAACGCATAATTCCAAACGTGTTTTACCATATCTCTCACATTTTATTGTTTCCTATTCCTTTCCTTCCTTCTCTTCCGCTTCGCGGCGTCTGATTTCGTCCCGCAACTGCGAGGCCCGTTCATAATCCTCCTTATCCACGGCCGCCTGCATCTCCTGTTTCAGCGTATCCAGGTCCACCATGTTGACAGGAACCGTATAAGCCGAACCGTCCGGCGAGATGTACCGCAACTGTTCCCGTTCCAGCACCTCGTCCAGCACATACAGCGGGAAGCCGGCACGCATGGACAGCGAAATCACATCCGTAGAGCGTGCATCCACCTGGTAGACACTTCCGTCCGCCCGCCGCACATACAGGTCGGCGTAGTAGACCCCGCTCTTGACGGCCGAAATCACCCCTTTCACCGGTTCCAGTCCCCCCTGCTTCATCACGTCCAGCATCAGTTCGTGCGTGAACGGGCGGGGCGGGCGATACCCCAGCTGGGCTATCCGGATGCCCTGTGCCTCCACCGCGCCGATAATCAGCGCCAGCCTCCGGTGTCCCCCTTCTATCTCCTCCAGCACCAATGCAAAGGCATCCGAGGGTTTCAGCACCGTCGACATGTCCAGCACCCGTACCGGTATCTCATTCCATGCTCTTTCCATAAAATCTCCTTATTTTGTTTCAGGCGTATGTTTGTAGCGGAAGACGAGGGCAAACACCACTGCCACCACCAGCGCATACGCCGCAAAGATAAACCACGCCTGGCTCCATCCGGCCACCTGCGGTTCCGTACTGCTGAAGTCCACAAAACGGTTCACCACCGCCTGTGCGCTCAACGTACCCACCGTCGCACCGATACCGTTTGTCATGATGATGAACAGTCCCTGTGCGCTCGAACGGATGGAGATATCCGTTTCCCGGTCCACAAAGAGCGAGCCGGATACGTTGAAGAAATCGAACGCCACTCCATACACCAGCATGGAGAGGATGAACATCCACACCCCGCTGCCCGGGTTTCCCAGACCGAAGAGGCCGAAACGCAGCACCCAGGCCACCATGGCTATCAGCATCACCCGTTTGATGCCGAACCGGCTCAGGAAGAACGGGATGAGCAGGATGCAGCAGGTCTCACTCACCTGCGAGAGCGAAATCAGCAGGTTGGCATGCTGTACCCCGAACGTATCGGCGTATTCCGGAATGGCCTGGAAACTCGTGATGAACGGGTTGGCGAATCCGTTGGTAATCTGGAGCGAAACGCCCAGCAGCATCGAGAAGATGAAGAAGATAGCCATCTTCCGCTGCTTGAAGAGCAGGAAAGCGTTCAGGCCCAGCGCCTCCACCAGCGATTTCCGGGCACCTCCCTTGCTCACCGGACAGCCCGGCAGCGTGTTGGCATAGAGCGCCAGCAGCAGTCCCCACACCGCACAGGTGAAGAACTGCATGTAATTGGCCTGGAAGCCCAGCAAATCCACCAGCCACATGGAGCAGATGAACCCGATGGTACCGAAGGTACGGATGGGCGGGAAAGCCTTGATGGTATCCAGCCCCGCCTGTTCGAGGGCCGTAAAGGCCACCGAGTTGGAGAGTCCCAGGGTCGGCATATAGAAAGCGACACTCAGCGAATAGAGCAGAAAGAGCGGACCGAACGCCACCTCACTCCCCGCTTCCATGGCATAATAGCCGGCTCCCCCCATAAAAAGGGCGGCCAGCAGATGGCTCATCCCCAACAGGCGTTGGGCAGGCACCCAGCGGTCGGCAATGATACCCAGGATAGCAGGCATGAAAAGGGAAACGATTCCCTGCATGGCATAAAAAATACCGATGTGACTACCCAGGCCAACGCCTGCCAGGTACGTCCCCATCGAGGTCAGATACGCTCCCCACACAGCAAACTGCAGGAAGTTCATTACGGTCAGTCGGATCTTAATGTTCATAGGTTCGTCAGTCTATTATGTTTTTTCTCATCCAAATATAGACAATATTTTTAGAACAACACACATCCGGAGCAAAAAGATAACGAAAGATGGTTCCCTACAACGCAAAACCGCCCGTCACCGGCTGCGTACAGCACGATGACGGACGGTCTTCTCCGGTTCTGTCCGGTGATGTTCCCAGGCAGTATCAGTCCTTATACTTTTTGTGAGAGACACTATCAGAAGTTCTGGCAATCAGATAGACAGCCGTTTTTTCTTTAGGCTTATACAGGATATAATGCCCTTCTCCAATTGTATACAGCATTTTCAGCGTTTGATTTTTACTGACTTCCACCTCAAACGGACGAGAGCCCTGAGTTACCAGATCTTCGTAGGTAAATGCATGGCATTCCCCTCTTTTCTTGATTTCGATTTGCGTGAGTTTCAACAGAATGATATTTCGATTATCGATATTGTCCTGCTGCTCCACAGTCAGGGTATCCTGAGCATGCCGGAGTTCCACTGTGACGGGTACCGATTTTTCGTTGACAATCATCACTGACTCCTCCTCATCCACAAGGGCCTTTTCTCCTTTCTGGCGGTTTATCCATATTTCATCCTTTTTCACGAGAAGGTCTGTAAGGAAACGGTAATCCGGATTCGGTATTTTACGGATTTCCACCACGTTACCGCTGTTTTCCTTCACCGTCTTCCCCTTTTCTTCTATCAAAAGGAAATCCCCATCCGACCGGTTATAGGTCTGTTCCACAATAACACCTGTAATCTTCTTTCCCTGCTTGGTGCAGACAATCTCCAGCAAGGGCGACTGTTCGGACAAAGGCTGGTTGGGATTCAGTTTTTTCTTCTTCTGGACCGCGATCTGTTTCAGATCGATCACCTCCACGATTCCGTCATTGCCCAGCAGACGGACCTGTTTTCCGGGAAGCTGTTCGATGATCTGCCCTTCCAGCACATTTCCGGAGCACAGTTCGACCACATCTATCACGCCGGTCAGGTCAAGAGCCGACCGTTCATACCGTTTTATCATCAAGATATCCTCCCACGGTATATCATAGAACGTTTTGGCGAAATCCAGGTACTTGATGACGGCTCCTTTTTCAAGAATCTTCACGCCCCGTGGAGGCACTTCGCGGATGTTTCTATAAGGGTCCACAGAATCCTTCTTCGCGACCAGCGTATCAGGCTGGTCCGGTTCAGTCCGCATCACAATGTCACTTAAGGTCAGGTACTTTTTGCCTTCCACTGTCTTTACCGAGGCAGGGTTCTCATCGGCCCAATGCTGCCATTCAGAGGGCAAAGCGGACCATTCCGAGTCATAGCTGGAAATAGACTCCACGACCGAAGAGGTGAGATACACCATGGCTTTCTCAGACATAAAGGTCACCTTCTTCCCCGGATATTGGATAGAAATATACCCTTCCAGTTCTGTCCCGTTTTTCAGGACAATCTTTTCATACGGTTTGCCCAAGCTCAGTCCACAGAACAAACTCAGGATCATTCCCAGATACAATCTTCTAAAGTTTCTCATAAGCAATATCGGTTTTGTTTATCGCTTTCACAATTGCCAATTGAATGCAGACGGTCTCCTCCCCGCCTCCGAGCGTCCCCACGGGAACGGTTCCGAAGGAATTCCGGTTCCTAGGTCTCCATTCGATACAGCTTTTAATATTTCACAAAGAAAGGCACCAGCTGGATCCGTTTACTGACGGTGTTGCTGCTCAGGGAAGTCGCAACGGAGACAGTGCGGCTGTCTGCCTTTTTCACTTTCATAAAGTAAGTGGATATTTTTTGTGATTGTCCGCTTGCCAGTTTCACCTTCCTGTTCACCGTCTTAAGCTGCTTTCCGGTCACTGTAACTGTAAATTCCAGCGCGGCCGCGGTATTGTTCTTCAGAATGACCGTCACAGGCGCATTATCCCTTGCATTAGCCTTCACCGTAGAGGGGTGGATGGATATGGATATATCCTCAGACAATTCTCCATACGTATTGCCCAAGGTTCCCATTGAAGTGTTCCATACCGTCAGTCCTTCACCGGACAAAGACAACTCCTGATTGCCTTGCGGGATAATGAATGAGAAGGTACGTTTAGGGCCGGCTGTTCCCGGTTGCAGACTGCTGGTCTTGTCTTTTCCGTCAGTGACACAGGTAAGTTCCAGTGCACTGTTCTCCCATTCTTTAGGGACAGAAACCACATAATCTACCGAGCGCATTCCCTTTTCGGAGGTTTTCAACGATCCGGTTGCGGTCACACACGAGAAATTTCCATCAACCAGTTTCAGCAGGCCGTATTCCCCATTGACCGATGCGATGGCAAATCCCTGAAAGAAAGGGGTCGCTTCGTCAAACTGTGGAGGAAGCATAATTTTACCAGCCTGCTTATAGCCGTATAAATCATTTTCCGAGAAAGTGGTAGGTCCATCATAAAAGACAGTCTGCGAAGGCTTTTCCTGAGGGGCTTCCGCCTCGGTCTGCAAAGCATATTTCTCATCAAATGCCAGCATCACGTTATTGTCTATGCGTGTCAGTTGTCCGGAAGTATTGATAAAGCAATAGCGGTTGTCTTTCGTTATGACCAGGGCCTCCCCGTTTTTGAAGGTCGTACCCGAATAGATATCACCTATATCAGACTGTATCGTCATGGTACGTCCCTGCCCGTCAATGTAAAAGACTTTCTGTTTGCTTTTTTTCTTGATGAGCGACAACAGGTTCTTCCCCTGGCTCACGGCAGCCCACCCTTCCGAGAAAGGATGGACATTGCCATACTCGAAGTCGATCAGAAGGGCTCCGTTAGTCCCGACATACCCATACTTGCCGTTTTTGTTGTAAACGGGCAATTTCCCTTCCGAAAAGAAGGGGAAGTCCCCTACATACCATTCATCGGAGATGAGCACCAGCCGATGGTCATCGTGCAGGATACCTTTCAACCGGTATTTCTCTTCCTCATACTGCAAGACCAGCGCACATTGTTCCGTCATGGCCGTAATAGAGTCAGCATTGACGGGTACAATTACATTCCCCTTATCGTCCAATATTCCAACGTGCCTACCAGTCTTGACCTTATACAGTCCCTTTCCATAGAAAACTATGGAAGAATATTTGGGCGCGATTACCCACTTGGCCGTTTGAGCCTGTAGACCTAAAGGCAAAAGAAGCACCCAAACCACAAAAAGACTGACTATATACTTATTCATAAGCGACCTCCTCTTTATACATCTCTTGCAGATATTTAGCCTGACAAGCCAAACCAAAAGTAACTCCGGCACTCCAGCCTCCCCATAGGACACCCACCAACTGTCCCTTTTCATTAAATATAGGCGACCCGCTGGCTCCTCCAATACTCTCACCTTGGAACTCAAAAGTATATTTACTAGGCATCTTACTACACATGGTTTCACGTATGGCTGGCTCCAATGAATGTGTCTTCTCATCCATAGCCCAACCCACTCCGTTCGGATAGCCTATTGTGTACAGTTTCTCTTGTTGTGGTTCCAACTTTTCCAAAGAGAAATTCTTCACCTCAAAAATGTATTTGATAGTTTCAGGAGTTCTTTTATCATTCATCTGTAAGATAGCAATATCCTTATCGTCGGTACCCGATTCACTCACAACAGAGCATCTGTCAAATTCATCTGTATGAGTATAGTTTCTTCCAGGATAACCCACTGTAATATAATCCATTTCACCTGATATAGTATACTTAGATTTGTTCAATCTTTTTAGCATCATGGCTAAAGTTTCATAGAATTTTTGTTCAGTCATTACAGGGGTTGTAGCTGCCGCATATCTATAGATTCGCTGCATAAATTCCATTTCCGAGTATTTATCGGGTTCAGCATTAGTAAAACGTTGAATCCATTCCTCCACTTTCGCACGAATTTCATTTTCTTCCTTTTTACTGCGATATTCCCAAGGAACCGCCACATGACGATTGGTAGCAAGTCTTCCCTCACGGTCAATGAAAAAAGCCGTAGCTTGATAAGGTCGGGCAATCTCCTGATCTGCATCATTTCTTAATACGAATTTACCATCCCAGTACTCAGGCATAGGATTGTCTTCAAATGTAATTACATAATGATAACATGCCCGCACATATACCACAGCAGGACGGAAATCTTGGGCAGGGTGCCCTTTGCAACCTTTTTCCCCACAGATAATACAAGGTTCCTTAGGCATAAAGATTAATGCCGCTACCCCCACAAGAACTGCAGCCGCAGCCACAGCCGCCAGTGTCTTTAGCCACGGGAATGGAGCTGGTAAATAAGACTTCAGCTGCTCTGTGATATCCACATCCCCACAGATTACGTTATCTCCTCGCTTGATACGTACTTCTTTACCAGGCTGCAACTTTGTACCGTTTACCTTTGTTCCGTTCTTGCTTCCGGAGTCAGACAGAAATGCTTTTCCATCCTTATATATTTTCACCGTTGCATGAAAACGGCTCGCATAATTGCCGGTGATGACTATTTCATTCCGGAAATTGGTCCCGATATTGACAATGGCCTTGTACTTTCCGGCATTCTCTATAACCGGTACATGTGCCCATTGCAACTCCACATCAGCGAAACGGATATAATCCCCTCTTCTAACAGTGACTTCTTTGTTAGGTGAAATCCGTTTGTTGCCTACAAAAGTTCCATTCGTACTGTTTTTATCTTCCAATATGATCTCGCCATTATCCAACAAAATCATTTCTGCATGATGACCACTTACAAATTCGCTGTGCAAAACGATGTCACACGATGATGAACTTCCGATTCTAATCAGTTTCATACGCTTGTAATTTTACATGATTATATTATTATTATCATTCTCTTTTTCTTTTGAATCTTGAGGATTCTTTTTTCCGTCCTTTTCAGGTTTTTTCTTCTCTTTTCCCTTCTCTTTCTCCTTCTTTTCTCGGAAAAAACCCGGTGGAATCACCTTATCCTTACCATCCATTTCTATACTCTTTTCTCCACCAGTCGGGTCGTCCGTTTTCTCTTTTGTCTCCTCTTTTACTGGCACAGTAACTTCATTGGCAGACTTATCATCAAGCCGGGGCAACTTTTCTTCATCAGCTTCCCTTCCCATATGACTCAATAGGATACCTACCCCTGTAATAATAACAGCCAGCACACATACAATCAAGATATACCAATAATATTTGAACTGATTCGGAACCAATGACCAATCCAACTGACGCACATGCGCAAAAGAAACGACATCCTTGCGAGATACAGGATACGGCGTATTCGGATTCAACTTTACTCCGTTTACAAATGTTCCGTTCTGTCCCATATCTACTATCTCCATTTTCCCGGTAGCATGAATCTTCAAGATAGCATGCCTACGACTGATGACATTATCCTGAAAAACAATCGTACAGTCTTCATCTCTTCCTATAGAAATTACTTTCATAGCCTTTTATTTATTGATAATTTTTAATCTTACAGAGTTTAACACAGAAATAATAGCATTGTAATGCCCTATCGACTTATCGTCTGGAGCGGCTTTGGTTATATTATGTGTCATAAGATCCAATATATTATCCCTGTTTCTATTCTGGCAGGTCAAATCTTTATCACTTATCCCATAGTTTTTCAGTTGAGGAGCCAATGTTTTCAAAGTGCTCAAAGTTTTTTCAACCCCTTGCTCCTTTTCCTTTCCTTTTACCATTTTCTTCAAATTCTCTAACTGCATAATCACACTGTCCAGCTGTTCAACCACTTGTTGACAGGCCTTTTTTTCTTCAAGAAACCGATTTGCGTCATCAATCTGATTATTCTTGATCAGTTCATACAATCGTTCAAAGTTTTTCTGCTGCTGCTTCTCCATCCTTTCCCGCTCAGGCTTCACTTTTGCTTCCAACAGCGAATCGATGTTGAGCGAATCGACGTTGGATGATTGCTGTACAACAACAGGTTTCTGATTACGTGTCAACAGCAGGATATTTCCTACGATACTGACCAGGCATACCGCCGACAAAGCCGTAATGATTATTCTTGCTCGTTTACTCATTTTTTCCTTTAATATTGAATTAGACGTTGTTTCTATCAATGCCACAGTCAGGTTGTCATGGACCCCTCCGGCCGCAAAGCCCTGTTCATCGACCCGGATGACCAGGCTTTCCACCGCTCCTCCGGGTGATTTTGTTCCTGCGGCTATTTTTATCAGTTCCTTTTCCGTTATGTTTCCCCAGATACCATCCGTACATAACATAAAACGGTCCCCCTTCTCGTACGCCAGTTCCGTAATATCCACTTCCACTTCAGGCGATACGCCCAATGCCCTGGTTATCACGTTCGACTGTGCCGAGAGTCTCGCCTGCTCCTCCGTCAAGGTCCCTTTCCTGACCAGTTCCGAAACGACCGAGTGGTCGGTAGTCCTGTAGACCTTCCGAGAGCCTCGGAACTTATAGATCCGGCTGTCGCCGGCATGAGCGAGGATCGCGGCATAGTCATTAATAAGTAAGGCCGCCACAGTGGTACCCATTCCCCGTAAAGAAGGATTATCCACAATACGTTTAATCAATACCTGATTAGCAATCTGAATGGCATTTTTCAAAACCTCTTCAGGTTCTACTGTGACAGTGGTATCACGTACCACTCTGATGATTGTATCTACAGCCAATGAGGATGCCAATTTTCCTCCCGGACCACCTCCCATACCATCGCATACCACGACCAATAAACCGAAAGAGGTATCCGCGTATCCACAAGTGTCTTGATTTTCCACCCTTCCACCTTTCCGTGAATCAACGAAACCAATAAAAGGAGTAGATGTTGTTATTGATATCATAAAAAGAACATTAAAGCTATTACCAAAATTATTCCTGTTATCACCCCTATAAGTATAGGTAATTTCCACCCTCCGGACTTATTTTTAGGTTCCTGTAAAGCTTGCTGTAAAGCCTGTTTAAACTCACGTGCCGTATGGAAACGATCTGCTTGAGACTTAGCAGTTGCTTTTCGCAACACATCAATAACTGGTTCTGGAACATCTTGTACTGATGGAAGTGTCTCTGTACGTTGTTTTCGCAAGGTTTCTTCACGCGTAGGCGATTCAAAAGGATTAAAACCGGTCAACAATTCATACAAGGTCACACCAAGTTCATAAATATCAGTAGTCCTATCAATAGGTAATGAATGTTGGCCTGGCTCGATATATTGTTCAGGAGCCGCATATTTAGGCGTACCGATTAACCCTGAAGAGGTCAAGTTTGCCACATCCGAAGCATAGGCAATCCCCAAATCCATCAAACGGATGTTGAATCCGTTTTCAATCATGATGTTAGAAGGCTTGATATCCATATGGATAATACCTTTCGAATGAATATATTCCAATGCATCAAATACAGGATAAACACTTTCACAAATTTTCTTGACAGCATCAGCACGATTCCGCAAATGCTGTTCTACGTGTTGGTCAAGTGTTATACCCTGTACCAAACGGCTGACAATGAAAATCGGTCCCGTATGAGGATTCAATTCACAAATACCTATCATTTCCACCAGATTCTGATGCCGGAAAAGAAGTGAAGCCTCTAAATGTGCACGTGCCCTTATGCCGGGAACGTTAGCATATTTATCAATGACCCGCTTTATAGCGACCTTTTCTCCAGTCCGACATGAACGACCCAAGTAAACAGTCCCCATGGCTCCCTCCCCCAGTGGAGGTTCCTTCAGACTATATACGTACCATTCATCCGCTATCTGAAGATAAATCTCATTCCCTTTCTGTACAATACAGGGAGGTGGTGTAGTAGGCCTCATAACATTAATTTTTAAAGAGTTAGTTCAATTCATTAATTCTTTTAGAACATTTATCCTTATATGTCTCGTCATTAGCTTGAGAGGCAAAACGCAGACTTTTCTCAAAACATTCCAAAGCCTTGTCAATATCACGGCTATCAGGGTCTCCCGTACGCATTTCTCCGGCATAATAATCGCACCCCAATTCGTAAAGCGCCTTATAGGAGGTACTGTCCAGGGCTACCGCCTGCAATATCAGCTGATGGGCCCGCTGATTGCTCCTTTCCATCCGTCCGGTCAGATTCATCTTCATGCGTTGGATGTTTTCCGAGGTATCGTCATCTTCGTAATACAAGCGCCCCAGCAGATACGCCGCATCCGAGGAGCTCCGATAATTCTTGCCGATCACCTGTTGCAGAATCTTCACTCCCTCCTGCGCCTTCAATGAATCCATCAATATCTTCTCGGCTTCCTGAATCAAGAGTCCGGCAGTCTTTACCTGTACCCCCGTCAGGCTATCTGTCCGGACATAAGGGTCAGAAGAGTCTATGACCTCGTGGCTCAGGGTCATTACGCGTTCTGCACGTTCCTTCCCTTCCAGCATCCGCCGCTCTTCCGTATCCCCGGAGGAAGAACCTATGGTCGCCAGCAGGATTCCTCCTACCAGCAGTACAGCGGCGCCTCCGGCGGCCATCCACACTTTCCTGTTCTTGACGAGTCCTTCATCCGGCAACAGCTTCTTGAAGTCTACGGGAGGAAGCGTCTTATGTTCGCTGCCGGCTCCGCTTTCCACCTGTTCCAGGGCGACCCGGAATTCCGCTGCCGACTGGAAGCGTTCCATCTGCTTCTTGGCCGTTGCCTTCCCGATAATTTTCCGGATATTCTTTTGCTCTATCTCCTGCAAAGGCATTTTTTGGTGAAGCTGCATATCCAGCACCTCATGCGTAGCTCCATCAAAAGGAAGATGTCCGGTAATCAGTTGGAACAGCAGGATACCTACCGCATAGATATCCGTCGTCTTGTTCTGATGCACCACATCCCCCACCACAAGCTCCGGAGCCGCATAGGTGGCTTTTCCCATAAACTGTCCGGCAGTGGTCAACATCTGGTCTTGCGTATTCAGCGTCGACAACTGTTTCGCGATGCCGAAATCAATGATCTTCACTTTTCGGTCTGCCGTTACCATGATGTTGCTGGGGTCTATGTCCCGGTGTATGTACCCTTTATCGTGCAGCGCCATGATGCCGGACAACACATTCCGGACGATAAACAAAGCAAAGTTCAGCCTGTCGTTGAGGTACTGATTATACAGTTCCTGGGCGAACTCCACTTCCTTGCCTTCATTGTCGGTTGTTTTTCCTTTCAGCAGATCGAACAGCATCACTCCTTCCAGCAGTTCACTCACGACATGGTAACGCTGATGGACGATTTCGGGGGTCACCCGCTCGTCTATCTGAATGAAGCCGAACATCTCCACCAGATTTTCATTATGAATCTGGATGGACGCTTCTCTTCGCGCACGTTCTATCACGTGTTGGGGCAGGTCATCGAACAGGAACTTAATGGCGACATCCATACAGACCCCTTTCGAGTCAATACGCTTGCCCCGGAAGACCTGTCCCATTCCACCTACTCCCAGCGGTTTGCTTTCGGTATCTACTTCATAAACAATGCCGTTTTCAATCTCATTGATTCCCTGTATTCTTATAATAGACATAAATTCTTCATTTAATTACATAAATCGGGTTCCACCTGGCTCTGTACCTTGTGAACCGTCCATGGCAACTGTTCCGCTTACCGGCCGCCGATTATGATCGTATGGATTAAAGCCGGTACTCTGGGGCTGGAAAGGTATCTCAGGCTCTGCTTCCTCCTGTACCGCCATAAAATTCTCGGAAACGCTCAAGCCCAAAGATTCGGCATCGATAAGGATCAACAGCAGCTTGTAATTCAGCCCGATAGTGATCAAGTCATTGTTGAAGCATTCATGCGTGCTATAATCCAACTCCTCATCGTTCACGAAAATACCGTTCTTTGAACCGACATCCTTGATAGACGCCAGGATCTTATGAGTCGTCTTCATCTGTTTCACATACAATTCAGCGTGCAAGTCAGAGACGGTATTTTCCCTCAGACAGATGCTGCACTCTTCGGAGCGTCCTATCTTGTTGGTGCCCAGATGTATCGGCCAATATTCTCCTATTCCCTGACGTGAAATGGAATACAAGAAGCCTACTACCGGCGAGCTGTTGCCGTCATTGGGCTCCTTCACTTTAGCTCCCGGAGCCATCTGTTCCATACCTGGAACCACGGTTCCCGCACTGTTGCCCGTATAATTCAATTGGGTAGAGGACCTTGAATATAGTTTACTTTTGGGATTAGCAGAGAAACCATCTCCTAATCCGGGTACTGCAGTTTTTTCCTGTGACATAACGAATCTATTTTAAAGGATTATGCATTTTAGTGTATTTTTCATGTACTTTCTTTACAAATATAGAGAAATTAAGAAATAGGAGGGTACATGAAATTATGAAAAATTTAGGAGTTATTTGTCTTTTTTTTACACAATGACAAATCCGCATATCAAATGCCCGAACAGCCTCCACAAATTATAATAATCGTAAAAAAAGATTCACATTAAATCTACATTTCCCTATTTATCCTTTCATTTTTACATCATATTTTTTATTTTTGAGGAAAAATAAGATTTAGTAAGCTTAAAATATACAGAGAATATGAGTACAAGATTTTAATTTAAATTGGATTTAACATGAAAACGATCAAATTTTTATCCATGATGCTGGTAATGCTGGCAATGAGTGTTTGCATGGCAGGTTGTAGTAACGACGACGATGATAGCGAATTTGTGGGAGATTCTGCATCTATCGTAGGCAGCTGGGTTCAGACCAATGAATATGGTACCCTCATCACTCTCTATTTCAAGGCCGACAAGACTGGAGTCATCAACTACACCTACAGTGACATGTCTGGCGACAGTAACGAAAACTTCGAATACGACTACATTGAAAAAGACCGTTCCTTGGTAATTATCGGTTCCCAGTTGAGCGGCAGCTATTATGTAACCCTGACTGCTACCAAACTGATCTTGAGCGACGGTGATCATTCGTACGCCTTTACCAGGAAATAGGCAGGCAGTCCACCATTGATTGCCAACCGGCACATTCTACAGGGAGGAAGGTTTCATGAGAACCTTCCTCCCTTTTTTCATCCTTTCCCGGATCAGTCATAAACAGGTCCTGTTCCAGTCCGGCAGGCAGGTATTCCGCCGGGCGACAAGCTTTCGGAAACCTGCCCATCACCTCCTGATCAGTACCGGAGTACCCAGTGGTCGGAATGGGGTACTTGAGAAATGCCCGCGGCTTTCCTGCTGCAGCCTTACCGAGCCTGGATCATCCCGGATAAAATCTTCAACCGTATAGGGCAGTCTGGACAGTTCCATAATGCGGTTCACAATGGCCCAGCGGCTTTGCACATTGAAATAAGGGACATTATCGTTCATACAGCTATTCGCTTCCGACCGCCATACCCCGAACTGATATTCAAATCCTCCTTCGTAGGCTCCTACCGCTTCGTATTTGTCCAGGCCGATAAAATCTTTCCACCGTATCTCCTCTTCATTGCCTGTAAAATCAAGGTTAGTCTGGTAGCCCAACAGTTGCCATTCCTTTATTTCCTGCACCCTCGATTTCGGTATCTGTGTCTGGTAATACACATACTCGTCGCACAAGAAGCCGAATCCATGTCCTCCCGCCTCGTGATGCACCAGTCCTTCGAAATCGTTCGGCGAAGCCTCCGCGCTCATCGGGCACAAGGCAATGGCATTCCCGTCTGAATACATGTAGGTAGTGCCGGCATATTTTGTACTGTTCAGCACCAGGATTACCAGCATCGGCTCTTCTTTGTCCAGTTCCTCCACCCGGTAAGCGTATTCGAACACCCGTTCGTCCTTGCAGGTAATCTCCGTACCTTCTCCGAACATGGTTCCGAACTTGTTGTCCACCGAACTGCCGAAGCGTCCTTTTTCTCCGACTCCAGCTTCCGGTGATTCGGCAACAACCGTATAGACATTGAAATAATCCCGATACGAGGTAAAAGGTTCGATGGAGAAGAAATGTTCCACGGCCTCGTGTACCGCCTTCTCATAATTTCCGCCCTCGCGCAAATCGGCCGAAGTGAAACCGTCACCCATCACCACGACGTTCACCTTCCCTTTCACGGCCTGCTGGAGCCGCATGTAAGTGCCGTCAGCATATTTCTTCGCAGCCTGTTCCTGTGTCACGAACAGGGTATCGGCCAGTGCATACTGGTCGTTATAGATGACCAATCTGGCCTTACGGCTCTCCTGGTGCGTATTCTCTTTCACATGAACAGTCAGAGAGTCCGTACCGGAATTACCGATTTCTGCCTGAATTCCCCCCAAGGGAGGATGGTTTCCCGAATTCGAGGACATTGACAGCCACTCTTCCCCGTTATCCAGAATTTTCATGTCAAAAGAGACATTCCGTGAGACAGGGATTTCGTAGTCTTCCTCTTCCGAAGAAACAGTCCATTCCGTTTTTCCCAGGAAGGCCAGTTGTTCCCTGGCGTTCTGCCTGATATTCAAAGAATAAGTCTCAGAGGGTGTAGAAAACATCACATTCGAAGAGCGTTTCTCCTCCGTATCATTCATCTCCGCCACCAATACCACATAATCATCGGCCACATCTTTCACAGACAGCCAGGCAGGCAACGATTCGGTCAGGATCACCCAATCCGTATTGGTATCCACCCCCACTACTTTTGAGCCTCCCCCACTTGAGAACGACAGCGAAGGTACCGACAGGGAAAACAGTTCCGGTTCCTTGTCGTTTTCCTCAGAGCAGGCCCACAAAAGAAGAGCCAACAAGCATATACAAAACTTCTTCATACACATTTCCATAAAAAAATTGAGGACTTGACTGCAAGACACAATTAGCCGGCTGTATCGGTGCTTCCACCGACAGCCGGCCAATTATCATCTTACCTGAACAGCGCTGAAGTGTTCCGTTCCCCGGCCACCATCGACGCGCACAACGATTGCCGTAACTTTGCCGCTATGCAGCTCAATGTTACCCGAGGCAGTAATCGTATATTTTTCGCCGTTTGTCTCCATGTACCCGAACTGATCGCCGTCAGCAAAGGTCTGAGGAGGAAGAATGGCCTTGAAACTGTTCATTCCGTTACCGGCCATTATCACATCTCCCCGGCTCCCCGTACAGGTAAAAGTCCGGGCATTCAGATTAGCGTTAGCCCGAGTATACACGTCCGTCAACGTAAAGTTATACGCCTCAAAACCCGCATTGTCCATGCCGACAACGACTTTGCTCAGGCGGTGCGAGAAGTTCAGGTGTACAGACTCCGCGGCAGACGAAACAGTCGTATACGCAGTCATCAGGTCACTCAGTGAATAATTGTTTCCCGAACTCTGGTCAGTCTCCACATCGAATACAAACGAGGCCCCTGCTCCACTGAAATAAGGATAGACCGCATAGTAATACAGTTTACTCCCGTCTGCCGGCAGGGCGATTCCACTTCCCATCGGTGTGAATTCCGTATAGTTCACATACTTATAAGGCACATTGTCGGCATAGTTGGACGCTCCGACAGTTCCTCCCTCTCCATATCCGTTGTCTCTCATGGCAAAGACTCCGATCTGGTCGTTGTTGTCAAAGCCCGTATCCGTAGCCCGGCTTGTTTCCATCGGCAGCGAAGGGGTAAAAGAGACATAAGAAGGGCTTTCATCCAACACATCTGCATCTGTCGTACACGCTGTGAATGTACCGATGCACAAAGCTGTCATTAGAATTATCTGTTTTTTCATAGGCCATCACTGTTGTACTCCAAAACCACTGTAAATGGACACACCTTTCACATCCGATCTGGTTCTGCTCGGCCAGGTTGAGTTTACTGATAAACCGTCTTCATCCTTGAAAACCCGGAAATAGCCTTCATCCATCAGAATGCCGTCAGGGTCATATCCCTTCTCTACCAAGATGAACGCATAATACAAATTCTTGATACCCGAAGAAGTCTTGGTTCCGGAAATCACCAGAGCAGTCTTGGTATAGATATCCTTGGATGTCCCTTCCGTATTGAAGTAGGCAGTAAAGTTATTGCCGCTACCGCTGATAAAGGCTCCCTTACCCGTAGATTCAGCCGTTCCAGATGTAGCGACTTCCGCATAATCAATGGTATTGTATGTCATATTCTGGTTGCTGAATTTTATATAATAAGAAGCCCAATTGTCGGAATCATAACCGTCTTCCGAATACACCAAATCAAACGGGTCCATAAAATAGACTCCTTCCACGTTGGGCGGATTCACTCCATTATAGATGGTAATGTAATCTTCCAGTTCATCTCTGATTTCGGGCGGTACGACATCATCAAACCGGTTGTCTACCTCTTCTTCTTCCCACGGGTTGATATCACCGATAAATTCCACCACCACTTCATCACTGTTATATGTCAAGGTGATTTCTTTCTGAAGGCCGGAGTTCAAGACCAGGTCGGCCGACAGATCCACCGTATAGTTTCTGTCGCCGATGGTCAGCACCGCGAAATTCTCTTTACCGATGGTCTGTGGAGGCAGAATGGCCTTAAAGCTGTTTGTTCCGTTTTCGGAGCAGACCACGGCATCCCGTGTAGAAGTACTCGTAAACGTCAAATCGTTCAGGTCGACTGAAGCACTGACACGCGGATTGTTCAAAGTGAGCTTCCGGTCACCGGAAGGCCAGTTGGTACCCGCCATGTTAACGATGACCTTCGAAAGCCGATGGCTGAAGTTCAACTGCACCAGTGTGGCGGAAGTCGCGATGGACTGTGCCGTACACAGGTCACTTAAGGTATAATTCTCGCCCCGTTGGTCATTCTTCACCGTAAAGCTGAAGGATGCGGCTGCCGATGAAACATACGGATAGACCGCGTGGTAAAAGTATTGGTCACCTTCTTCAATGCTGATTCCATTGCCGGAAGTGAATTTGGAACCGTTGTACGTGTAACGTACGTTATCGGCATAGTTACCCCGCTCTGCGATGACACCTTTGTCACTGGTTCCATCGGCAACTACAGCAAACACCCCGATCTGGTCGCCGGTATCGAAACTGGTGTCGGTGGCTCTTGACAAATCTCCCAACTGCGCCTCAAAGCTGACCGTATTCCCATTATCCGGATAGAAGTCTCCACCTCCAGGAATCTCAATCTCCTCATCTTCCACCACCTTATCCTTTCCGCAGGATAACAATGCCATACTTGCCAGAAACAATGGCACGACATAACGATTAAAAGCTTTCATAGTATACGATTTTTAATAATTATTTCCAAAAGTAACGAAATAAAAGTGAAAAAACAATCCGGTATAAAGCCGGAAATGGATAAGACATGCAGATTAGGGATTATTCGGTCTAATTTCGTATCTATCTGATTTAAAATAATCCATCGAGCGGTTGTGTGGATTCAGCAAACCGGACAAAGGTCCGGCTTCGGGAAAGGCATAAAAAAAGGGAATCTTCCCAGACTCCCAATCTTAATTAACCTTAAATCTAATACCATGAAAAACATGGTGCAAAGATAGGCGTTTTTATGTTATGTAACACAATATTCAAGCAAAAAATCGTTTGCTTTTCACATTATTTAAGGTTTAAACCCTTTCAGAGGCCTTTTACCGAGCCATTCCTCCCGTTCGGAGGCCACATCGAAGCACGGACACTGTTTCACCCATTCCTCGGGTTCCACCACTCCGTCGCCGTCCAGGTCAGGGCTCAGGTCCCGGTGGCCTACGATTTCGCGGATCGGGTAATCCGCAGCGAGTACCCGCACCAGTACGCGCAGGGACCGCTTCTGAAGGTCGGTACGGGTATCAGCCGCCATTCCCTGCGTATCCAGACCCCCTTCATAACAGATCCCGATACTTGTAGCGTTATAACCCTTTGCATGAGCACCCACCCGTTCCACGGGCCGCATCGTACAAATCTGGCCGTCACGGCGGATGTAATAATGATAACCACAGCCATTGAATCCTCTCTTTCTATGCATTCGGTCCAGCTCGGCAGCCGAGAGCGGCTGGTCCGCTCTCGTTGCCGAACAATGGATCACTATCCGGTCAATTTTTCTCATTCTCTTCCGTTTTATCTTTTTCAATCCGATTTCTTCCTGTCAGCACACAGATCAGGCACCGCAGGACTTGCATCAATATCCATCTAATCCGTTGCGTCATTTTCATCAGTTGTTATCGGTTCCACCATCAGACTCCAGCTCCGTCGGTCTCCTCCTCTTCATCGGTTTTGGTCGTTTTCACGTTCACCCGCTGGAAGGACAGGTTCGAGATGGCATTTTTCAAGGTCGTACCGGGTCGGAAGAGGATGCGGGCCTTTGTAATCAGGCTGTCGTGGTATTCCTCGGCCGATACGGCTCCCTTACCGCTCAGGCTGATCTGCAGGGAGCCCAATTCTCCCAGTCGGACAATCTCACCGCCCTGCAGTCCGTCACTGACCACATCTTCCAGTGCCGTAAGTACCGCCATGGTATCTGCCCTGGTCACGGTACAGGCCTGCTGGATGCGTTCGGCCATCTCGCGGATTCCCATCACGCCTCTCGCCTGTGCGGTGGCATAAAATTTGCCCGCTACTTCAGGTTCTCTCGGGTCTACACGTTGTGCTACTGAATAAGTCACTGCTCTTTCCATACATTCATTGTTTAGGTTGTTAATAAATAAGGTAACTGGTAACCGTCTCTGTTGGAAGCGCTTCCGTTCCGATTACAGTACAAAGGTAAGCACACCGTTTTCGCCGCTGTCGGCTTGTGTCCGATTCCGTCCGAATGTCACTTCCTTCGGCTGCCTTCCCACCCTTCCGTCCGCCCTTCCGGACAGAACTGTCCGCCTCCCTTTCCGGTCCGTCCCGATTTTTCCGCTTCACTTTCTTACGAAAAAAAAAGTTGCTAACGAAAAAAACGCTACCTTTGTCGGGTGTTAACTAAAAGAATTGAGCCGATGACTATTGTAAAGAATTTCCAGGAGCTTGAAAATGCGCTGAAAGCACATACCTATAACATTGAAATATCGGACGAACAACTGGGGAACGCTGTTGTCCTGGCCGGACGTATCCAGAACGAGACGCTGGACAAAGTAATTCTGAAACGCCTTCCGGCAGACGCCTCCTGCAGAGTGGCCGTAGGCAGAGGGGTGATTATCCGGGTCAGCAAGGCCCTTGCCGACGAAACGCTCCAGACGCTGGGCCTGTTCGATTCCTACCGCACGGAAATCGATGTAGAGGATGTGAAAGTACGGAAAGTGAATCTGTATTACAACGCGTAATGCTCCTGCACACCGAATGCTTTAACCCTTATCACACCAACTGCTATTTCCTGACCGACGAGGAAAGCGGCAGCACGGTAATCATTGACCCGGGATGCTACTTCCGGCGGGAACGGACCCGGGTACAGCACCTCATCCGGCTGAAGGGCTGGCATCGGACGTACAGACCTTCCCGGAGGCAACCGCCGGCTATTGACAGAAAGCATCCGGCATCAGCTCCTCCGCTTCCCGGACGACACCGCCGTCTATCCCGGTCATTACGAACCGACCACTGTCGGAGCGGAGAAAGCCATGCTACTTTAATTTTATCCTATAGCGTATCCGCCGGTTATACCCCGTCCCAATAACGCCGGATATCCTCTTCTGTCAGATTCAGCTGTGCTGCTATCTCCGCCGCACTGAGTCCCTGACGGGACAATATCTGAATCATGTTCTTAATCAGACTGTTCTGCAGTTCAATTTCCTGAGACTTTTGTTCAATTTCCTGAGACTTCTGTTCAATTTCCTGGGACTTCTGCTCAATCTCCTGAGACTTCTGCTCAATCTCCTGAGACTTCTGCTCAATCTCCTGAGACTTCTGCTCAATCTCCTGAGACTTCCGTTCAATCTCCTGGTCCTTCCGTTCAATCTCCTGGTCCTTCCGTTCGATAAGCTGCTCTTTCTGTTCAATCATTTTATCCTTCAGCATGATGGTCGTATCTCTGGCCTCTATCTCCGACAGGATTTCATCCTCCACTTCCATGGCTCTTCTCACCTCAGGAGCGATGGCGGCTTTCATGAGCCGTCCCACTATCAGACGGCCATCGTCTCCCAAAGCCTCTTCATCCAGTTCCATCAGATGTTCATTATCCTTCAGGCAATATTCCTGATCAAACACCTGAAGGATTTTCTCCAGGCGGTTCCTGAGACGGCCCTTCAGGTACGGAATCTGGACGATGACACTGTCATGCGTCAGACTTTCGATGAAAGGATCGGGAACGCCGTCGGTTATCGGATTGGAATTGTAATCCAGGTAATTCCTTCTCACATAGATGACCGGCTCTTCCAGATCGCCCAACTTATGGCCCAATATGTAGATGGAGACGATGGGAATACCGTACCCGTTCGGATTCACATCCTTGGGCAACACATTCTTCTTATCCAGGTATTGGGTACCCAGATACTGTCTGAAACGCAACGTCTCCGTGGTGAGCCAGGTCTTCTGCAGTTCAATGAGAATCAGCTGTGTACTGCCATCCTGGTTACGGACGGTAGCGGCAAAATCTATCCGCAGCATGGAGATGCGGGTCTGCATCATCTCCGTATACTCATGGGGCTTCATCTGGAGATCAATGATGTCTTTCTGCAGCAAAGCGGAAAGCAGAATCTTGGCGACCCGGTCGTCTTCCATCATGTACTTGAACACAGAGTCGTAAATGGGGTTTGCTATCAGTGTCATGGTCTGAATCTTTAAAGAATTAGTGACTGGCGAATATACGCTTTTTCTTATTATAACGCAACAAGACTGGAATTTTACCGTCCAAGTCAACATTTCTTTCCGCCTCAATCGGGCCGGGAAAACCCGGCCCTACCAGAAAAAAATCAACCGGTCAAATGAAGACTTGCCTTCTAGCCTCTCGCCTCAAAAATATAGTCGCTGAGCTTCTGTGCCCATTCGCTTTCGGCCATCACATCGTCGCGGGTAATTGCATCCTGCTGGAGCAGGCATTGCAGACGGATGGCGTCCACCCCATCCAGTTCGTACGGCATGATGCCCGCATAGAAGAAGCCGCATTTCTGCTGCAGCACGTCCACGATGGGCGCCGTCTCCGGCCGGTCGAGCGGCAGAGACACGTAGCAGACCGCACATCCGGCCGAAGCGGAACGCATCAGGATGGTCTCGATACGCTGGACGAAATCCTCCGTACCGGCCTTCCCGATGGAAAGATGTGCCTGGTTCCACACGTTGTTCACCTCCGAATGGATGATGGAAGTCCCTTCCTCCAGTCCCTGTTCAGGTGCCTGGCGCAGGTCGCGTTCGATGCCCAGGCGGGTATATGTCTCGGTGATGATGTCGGCATGACAGGCCGGGAGCCACAGCTGCTGGTGGCGGTGGTGCGAAGTCGGCTTGAAGAAGTTCATCACCGGCTGGCGTTTTCCTTCGCCCCGCCGCTTGATCATACTCTCCACATCGGCCGGGATGTATCCCAGTTCCAGTCCCGTCTCCACGCATCCCAGTGCCAGGTTCCCCCGCTGTGTGAACGGGTGTCCCGTCACGGCGCTGCTGAATACCCCCATCAGTCCGATTTCGTCGGCATAATCGATGAGCTGCTGTTTCAGCCGTGTAAACAGTTTCCGCTTGCCGTACTGCGGCATCACGAAAGCCTGTCCGCATTCGCAGATGCAGTCGTCCGGTTTGCTCTTCAGCAGACCCACGTGACCTACCACCTCCTCTTTGCTGTTCACGGCCACGATGCCTTCATAGAGTCCGTCGGCCCGGCGTTTCACCAGCGCCTCCGGGTTATACATGTAGTCGGCCGAGTAGTTGTAGCCGAACACCGAATACAGGCACTGCACCAGCAGCTTCATGTCCGTGTCGGCAATGTGCCGGATGTAAGTCTCGTCCGTAGCCAGGCCCACCTCCTCGGTGGTCTTGAGCAGTCCCGGCCGCTCCAGTTCGGGTGCCAGGCTGTTTTCCGGCAGAGCCACCTTCACTTCGACGGTCTGTCCCGCCTTCCCGTCCTCGTGCATGCTGTACGCGGAGCTCAGTCCGTGAATCAGGTCCATGCTGATCCGTCCCAGTTCGTCCTTGGGATTGTCGATGTCGTATCCGTACGGAATCCCCCGGTAGTGGAACCGCAGGATGAACGAAGACAACTCTTTCAATACCGTGATTTCAATCTGCCCCTCGGGATCGTTGCGCAGGGAATAGCGGGCGATGTTCACCCCCAGCTCTTCGACGAGCATCTCTACATGGAGCAGTCTCTCGGGTGCCACCCCGCAGATAGCCGCCAGTTCGCGGATATAGCCCTGCAGGGTTTTCAATCCCCAGAGTGTCCGGGGAACCGTTATTTTCGTAATGAATTTGCACATAGTCTTGACTGTTATCGTTGTTATACTCAATCAACCTGCAATATTCGTCAAAAATTCCGATATCTCCAAGGATTTTCACCCCATAAAAAAAGGGCGCCCCTTCGGACACCCCGTTCCTCCAGACATCACGTCTGTATATACTCATGAACACACTGCTAACCAATATATACTGGATTGAAACAAGACATCGCGTACCGTTTCTCTCCGTCCATTATGAAACAATTTTTAATTTTAAAACGAAATCCAAAACAGGTTCAAAAGTATACAAACCCTATTGAAGAGCCTGCACAGATATAAACAATGCATTGACAAAAAGGTTTGCCCCCACTGTAAAATCTTTACACAAGAAACATTTTCCATTTTTTACGGAACAAAACACCCCGAATCGTCATCCACGCCCCCTCTCGTTATTCATTATTCATTATTAATTATTAATTATTAATTATTAATTATTAATTATTCATTATTAATTATTCATTGATTTACGGTTCCCCAAAATGCTTCAAAATCAGTTCCACTTCGTGTTTCAGGAAATATTTCCGATTCTTGTCATATCCCCGTTCCAACAGTTCCTTTTTCAGTGGAGTGCAATGTTGGATCCATCGTCCTAGGTTGCGCATCGCCGTCTGTTTGCTGCTTTCGGGAAAGTACAGCATCGCCAGCTCGTTTTTCCGATAGATACGCAACCTGAAAGTTTGTTCTGCTACCATGATTCATTGATTTAATTTTCCTTGAAGTTACTGAATTTCTGTCAGATATGCAAATAAAACCTACCCAAATCCACCCCATGTCTGCATTCTGTCACATCCGTCGTTCTCCCAAAAACGTACGGATGTTTTATGCCACACGTGCGGATGTCTTTCCAGGAACGTCCGTTCGTCCGACACGTCACGTCCGTTCGTTTTTCATAGTCATTTCATACCGTTAGGTCCAAAAGGTCCAAAGGTTCACCCATATACCCCTTCACCACGCAAATTTTCCCGTTTTCGGGGCTTTTTTACCCGTTTTAGGTTCACAAAGGTTCACAAAAACAGCTACAATATCCAGACACCGCCTTGCGACCGGTTTATTGGCTCATATTCCGATAGTTCCGGTCCGTTTTCTCCACCAGTTGCAGCTCAATGGCCTTGTCCAAAGAGCGCTTGGCGGTACTGACCGAGCGACCCTCCTGTACGGCAGCCTCGATGAACTGCTTGTGCGTGAACTCCTGAGGCAGCTTGTCCAGCACCTCCTGCATCTGGCTGAAGGCCCTCATCGGCTTCCTTTTCCCCCGTTGGTTCTCCAGCATGGTCGATACGCGCAGGCTGTGTACCAGCATGGTCTGCACCAGCGAGAGAGCCGTTTGGAAATCCACGTCCGTACAGATACACTGTTTGGCCACGGAGCGCTGCTCATACTTGCGGATGGCTGTCAGCAGGGTAGCGATGCGTATCATCATCAGCCCGTGGCGGTTCACGATGGACTGCGTGTTCTCCTCGTCCTCCAGGAGCACCCGTCCCAGGAGCGAGCGGAACAGGCGGTCGTGTATCCGCCACTGCTCCTTGGTGAAGGTCACCCGGGTAGGATTCTTCTCCAGGAAGTGGAAGAGGTCGGCCACTTCCCTGCCCAACTGCTGGAAAAGCTTCTTCAGGTCGAAGGCCGCCTCGTCCGGTTCGGCCGATACCCATTCCGGGTTCGACGGCAGCAGGTAGAAGCAGATACGGCTCAGCATCCCGTCCTCGCGGTAAGGCACGAAGTTCACCAACTGCTGCAGCGTGCCCGACATGCAGATGGCCAGTCGCGGATGCGGCACATACACCATGCGTCCGTCACCCTTGTAGTTCAGCCCCACCGGCTCGTGGTGATAAATCATACGCAGTTCCGGCGCATGCTTCCCGTAGTCCGTCGCCACCGCCGCCGTAAAGGCATCCATCTCCGAGGTGTAGCAGATGAGTCCCCTGTCGTCGGCCGTCTCCAGGTCGGCTATCAGCTGGCTCTTCGAAGTATTCGGCGGTACGAGCAGTGCCTGCCGGGCCGGTTCTTCCGGTTTCAGCTCCATGTCCGGCATCCGTTTCTCCCGGAGCGCCCGCCGCTGCTCCAGCTCCCAGGCCACCCGTTTCGTGGAGAACTCCTTCATCGCCTTTCTCCATTGCTCCACCAGCTCCTCGTGGATGGGCTGTGCCAGGCTGGCGGCATAGGCAAGCACCCCCTTTCCGGCAGCGGCCGGACCGAGTACCGCCACATACAGGTGCGGCGACACCTCCTGGTTGGCATAGCGTACCCGCACGCCCGGTTCGCAACCCGACAAAATACCCAGCATGCCCAGCAGCAGCGCGTCACGCTGGCGGTGCGTCGCGGCAGCCGTCATCCCCCGCAAAAACAGGCTCGGAAGGGTCTGAACAACCTCCTCTTCGAAAAAGGGCGCCGTCGTGATTGCTTCTGCCTCAGTATCAACCTCATCGGGTACCGTTTCACCCTCCAGAAACCCGTTTTCTGTCCGGTCGGAGCACCCATTGGTGAACCTTTGAACCTTTTGAACCTTCGTGCAGTACGAAAGCGGGGCTTCCGAAGAGTGCGCATACCCCCATTCCAGGGCATCCGTGTACTCCTTCATCGGGAGCTGTCCCAGGCTCTGGAAAGCCATGCTCTTGAGCTCCTCCAGGTCGGTCCGAGTCAGGTGTCTCCAGCGTGCCACCTGTCCCATCCGCACCAGGGTGGTGTGTCGTCTGCCCGGCTCGAAGGGATGCTTCTGCAGGAAGCTGCTCAGGAAACAGCTCACCCGTACGGCCGAGTTATCCTGCTGCATCCGCACCGGATAGTGATGGTCTTCCGAGAAATCGGGGCCCGTAGGCGGCTGGTAGCCGAAGGGCGAGAAGCCGTCGGGATAAGGAAACACCTCCGTCTTCGCGGTGTAGTAAGCCTCCGGGTCCGATGCCGCGAACGAAAGCCGGCACAGGTCCTTGCAGGCCGGGTCGTACGCCAGGGCCAGTTCCTTCCTGAACCAGTCGGCCACCGTGCGGTAAGCCTGCGGATAGACATCCGGGTGCATCACCCCTACGTTGACAAACACGCGGAGTCCGTCGAGCGAGCAGGTACGGTGCACCGCCTTCACCCAGGGATACTGCGGCAGTTCCTGTCTTACCTCCTCCAGGCGTTCGGCCTCCAGGTGGTCGAAGTCGAAGGGCGCGATACCGGTGCGGTCCGTCAGCAGGTTCACCTTCCTTCCGTTCTGGCAGTTCCCTGCCGGTACCAGAGCCGGCAGCGACCGCTTGATGCGGTCGGCTTCATCGTTCCGCCCTTTCAGGAGGAGCTTTTGCCGCCGCTCTACCCGTTCGGCAAAAGTCTTGTTTGTCCGGATCTGTTGGATCCACTCTTCCAGTGTCACCAGGCTGTCTGCCCGTTTGCTGTTCACATTGGCGAACAGCGTCATCTTTTGATTTTCCATAAGAAATGGATTTAAAAATTAAAAAAAATATACACCTCTTTCGTGAGGTCGGCGCAAATGTACGACGTATTTCCGGGACTGTCAAATGTTAAAAAAGTAGGGTATTCTCTGTTCAATAACGGGTTTTAAGGGGCTACAGGGCAAGTGAAGGGCGAGAATGGTCTCTGTTTTTAGGTTTGATTAAAATTTAATAAAAAGCAATGCGGTTAATCATGAATAATGAATGATTGACAATGAATGTCGAGGGGAGGGAGCGTGGATGGAGTTGAGTGGGCGGAGTTCCTGAAAGGGCATAAGAAAGGTGCCCGACAGGTTTCTACCGGGAAACGAAGGTTGACAGCCGTCTTGTGTCAAAAAGGAGAAAATGGTGTGTCAGAAAAACAACGTGTGCTAGAATCTGCCTCTCATGCGGTTGTTCCGGAGCGTCAGTCTCCCCAGCTGGATGGCAGACTTGAGGATAAGCCGACAACGGTCGTAAGTGAATTCCGAGGCATCCCGATCTATGAGCAATGTCAACAAATTCGACAGTTCATTCAATAATTCATCAATTTTTTTCGTTTTCTTGTGCCAACCCTTCCTCATAGTTCACAAAATTTAAAGATTAAAAAAGTAGTAACAAATTGCCGAACCGTCCTTTCCGGTTCGGGTGTAAAGGTCGGGAAAAATTCAACACGAAAGAAACCTTTTCCCGATTTTTTTTTATTTTTTGAAAGCACAGGCCTTGAAACTCTTCCGCAAATTTACCGTTTCCTACACTTCCTTCGCTTTTCGCACCCCCACTTCGGTAAAATTCCTCTTCCGGAAACACACAAAAGTTTTAACAAATCGTACAAAACACCGCTTCAGAAGCATTTTACGGCCTTTTTCATTTGGTAAGTCGCATAAAATTCCTTAATTTTGCCGGATAAAAGAAGATAAGTATCTCCGCGTCTGCCAGTCCGGTGTTGTGACAGGTAGCCGCGAAGCGCACCCGGAGGGGAAGTTTCTCCATCTCCGGGCCCAACGATCAATAAAATAATTAGAGAGTTCTTGGTTATGGAAATGCAGACCCGCTACAGCCGTTTTCTGGTGTTTATAGTCAAATCAGGCGATTTCGTCCTGTACAACCTCCTGTTCTACCTGTTGTGTCAGACGGAGAATTCAGCTGTCGCCCCGTGGGTGTCCGTCTGGGCCCTCCAGCTCATCGTCAGCTTCAGCTACCTGGTGGCCGCCAGCCAGAACAGCGTCATCCTGCACATGCGCAAGGTATACGCCTATCAGATTGTGATGAAAGTTTTCCGGAATACGGTGTATTTCGCCATCATCTCCGGGCTGGCCTTCTCCATCCTGAAGTATGTACGGGTAGACAGCTACTTCTACCTCACCTACATCTGCCTCTGCTTCCTGATGGTCAGTGCCTACCGCTTGGCTTTCAGTGCCCTGGTGAAGGTATACCGCCGCAAGGGAGGCAACCTGCGCTACGTCGTACTGGTCGGCGCTACAACCAGCAACCTGGAACTGTATCACGAAATGATGGACGACTCCTTTACGGGTTACCGGGTAAACGGCTACTTCGATTTCGAGCCCAATCCCCGTTTTCCTGAAAAATGTCCGTACCTGGGCAAACCCGAGGAGGTACCCGCCTACCTGAAGGACCATCCGCAGGTACAGCACCTGTTCTGCGGACTTCTGTCGGTCCACCGGGACTACATTATCCCCATCATCAACTATTGCGAAAACCACCTGGTACACTTCAACAGTGTGCCCAACCTGCATAACTACCTGCAGAACCGGGTGTACCTGAACATGTTGGGCGATGTCCCCTACCTCAGTCTGCGCCGTGACCCGCTGAGCGAAACGGCCAACAAGGTGGTGAAACGTACCTTCGACATCGTGTTCTCCCTTCTCTTCCTCTGCACCCTCTTTCCCCTCATCCTGCTGGTGGTCGCCATCCTGACCAAGCTGACCATGCCGGGTCCTCTCTTCTTCCGCCAGAAACGGAACGGTCTGAACGACAAGGAATTCTATGTCATCAAATTCCGGAGCATGAAGGTGAATGCCGAGGCCGATACCCTGCAGGCCACCAAGGACGACCCGCGCAAGACCAAGTGGGGAAACATCATGCGGAAGACCAACCTGGACGAGATGCCACAGTTCATCAACGTCCTGCTGGGCGACATGAGCATCGTAGGTCCCCGTCCGCACATGCTGAAGCATACGGAAGAATACTCCAAACTGATCAACAAATACATGGTACGCCACTTTGTGAAACCGGGCATTACCGGCTGGAGCCAGGTGACGGGCTTCCGGGGTGAAACCAAGGAGCTGAAGGATATGGAAGGCCGTATCCGGGGCGACATCTGGTACATCGAGCACTGGAGCTTCTGGCTGGACCTTTACATCATCTACAAGACCGTGGCCAATGTATTCCAGGGAGAGAAGAACGCGTATTAATGAATAATTAACAATGAATAATTAAAAACGCTAATTAATAATTAATAATGAATAATTAAAAACGCTGATTAATTAATAATTAAAAACGAGGAGCGGATAATAAATGGATGTTCATTGTTAATTTTTCATTGTTCATTTTTCATTATCCATTGTTCACTGTTCATTTTTCATTATTAATTTAAGTCGTGCAGTATTTCCGGTTTTTGTCCATTTAAAGACAGATGCCGTATCTCAAACATGTGTAAGTCTGCCTGTCCGATTCTGTGACAGGTAGCGGCGAAGCACACCTAAAACAATGAATAATGAATAATGAATAATTAATAATTAAAAACGAGGGAGTTACTCACTGAGCCAAGCTGATGTTTTCGGGCGGGCTGACCCCGCCCCTACAGGATATGGTAACTAACTTGTCAACTCGTCAACTCGTCAACTAACAAAAAAACAGATAAATCGAATGAGAAAACCCATCCTCAGTTTAATGTTGCTGCTGTGCCTGGGCTTCGGTGGAAGCGTTTCTGCACAGTCTACGATGACCGACCAACAAGTATTGGAATATGCCATGGAAGGTATGAAGGCCGGCAAGGACCAACGGGTCATTGCCAGCGAACTGGCCCGCCGGGGGGTTACCCGCGAACAGGCCGAACGTGTCAAGAAACTTTATGAACAGCAGACGCAGTCCCAGAGCGAGGACGGTGAAGCGTTGAACGGTAGCGAACGGGCCGAGAACCGGCTCCGCACGCAAATTCAGGAAGCCTCTCCCTTTAGCTTCGAGCTGGACAGCCTGCAAAGCGAAAGCCGGGATCAGGAGAACCGGATTTTCGGCCGGAACATCTTCAACACCAAGAATCTCACTTTCGAACCGAGCGTCAACCTGGCCACTCCGCCCAACTACCGCCTGGGGCCGGGCGATGAGGTCATCATCGACATCTGGGGAGCCAGCCAGAACACCATCCGCCAGCAGATTTCTCCGGACGGCACCATCAACATCCAGGAACTCGGTCCGGTCAACCTGAGCGGGATGACCGTCGCCAAGGCCGAATCCTACCTGAAGGAGGCCCTTAGCAAGATTTATGCCGACCAGAGCAACCAGATCCGTGTGACCTTGGGCAACGGCCGCACCATCCAGGTGAATGTGATGGGCGAAGTGGTCCAGCCGGGTACCTACGCCCTCTCGGGCTTCTCCACCGTCTTCCATGCCCTTTACCGGGCCGGCGGCATGAGCGACATCGGTAGCCTCCGTAACGTACAACTGGTACGCAACGGCAAGAAGATTGCCACCGTCGATGTCTACCAGTTCATCCTGAAAGGCCAGACTCACGACGACATCCGCCTACAGGAAGGCGATGTCATCATCGTCCCCGCCTACGATGCCCTGGTGAAGGTGAGCGGCAACGTGAAGCGCCCCATGCGCTACGAACTGAAGAAGGACGAAACCCTGAGCACCTTATTGAAATACGCCGGCGGCTTCAGCAGCGACGCCTACACCAAGGCCCTGCGCGTCGTGCGCCAGAACGGCCAGGAATACCAGGTAAAAACTGTCGAGAACCCCGATTTCAGCGTCTTTGCCCTGCAGGACGGTGACGTGGTTACCGCCGACGCCATCCTGGACCGTTTCGAGAACAAGCTGGAAATCCGCGGCGCCGTGACCCGCCCGGGCATCTACGAACTGAACGGCCGCCTGAACACCGTGCGCGAACTGGTGAGCAAGGCCGACGGCCTGCTGGACGAAGCCTTTACCGGCCGTGCCGTCCTCTACCGCGAACGTCCCAACAAGACCCGCGAAGTCCTGCAGATTGACATCCAGGCCCTGATGGCCGGTACCATCCCCGATGTACCCCTCCAGAAGAACGACGTGCTCTACGTGCCCAGCATCCACGACTTGCAGGATTTGGGTGACGTACAGATTTTCGGCGAAGTAGCCCTGCCGGGTACTTACCCCTATGCCGACAACATGACTTTGGAAGATTTAGTCATCGGTGCCGGCGGCCTGAAGGAATCCGCTTCCGTGGTCCGTGTAGACGTAGCCCGCCGCATCAAGGACCCGAAGAGTACCACCACCGGCCATGAAACCGGCGAACTGTTCAGCTTCGGGCTGAAGGACGGCTTCGTTGTCGACGGCCAGCCCGGTTTCGTGCTCCACCCGTACGATCAGGTCTTTGTCCGCCGCAGCCCCGCCTACCAAGCCCAGCAGAATGTCAGCATCAGCGGCGAAGTGCTGTACGGAGGTACCTACTCCCTCACCCACAAGAACGAACGCATCAGCGAATTGCTGAACAAGGCCGGCGGTCCCACCGAGTTTGCCTACGTGAAAGGAGCCAAACTCATCCGCCGGGCCAACGAAGAAGAAAAAGCCCGCATGCAGGACATCGTAGAAATGATGCGCAAGGAACTGGGCACCGGCGCCATCGACTCCATGGGCTTGAAAGTAGAACCGACCTATACCGTGGGGATTGATCTGGAAGCCGCTTTGAAGAACCCGGGCGGGGCCGCAGACATTGTTCTGCGCGAAGGCGATGCTATCGTGGTACCCGAATTCGTAAGTACCGTCAAAATCAGCGGTGCCGTGATGATGGACAACACCGTGGCCTACGCCCCGGGCAAAAGCGTGAAATACTACCTCAGCCAGGCAGGAGGCTACAGCCAGAATGCCAAGAAGAGCAAGAAATTCATTGTCTACATGAACGGCCAGATTGCCGAAGTGAAGGGCAGCGGCAAGAACCAGATAGAGCCGGGGTGCGAAATCATCGTACCGACCAAGCAGCGCCGTCCGAACGCCTTCAACAACATCATGGGGTATGCCACTTCGTTCGCTTCCCTGGCTACGATGTTTGCCACGCTCACCAATCTTATCAAGAACTGAGAATAATGAATAGTTAATAATGAATAGTTAATAATGAATAATTAATAACGAACTAGTTTTAGGCAACTCACAATAGACATGGAAGAAAACAAAAACTATACCTCCCCCACTCCGGAAACGGAGAACGACGAACTGGAAATCGACTGGATGGATATCTTGCGCCGGGTTATTGCCATCCGCAAAACCCTTTACAAAGCAGCCGGTATCGGCCTGGTATTGGGCATTATCATTGCACTGAGCACTCCCAAGCAATACACTGTATCCGTTACCCTGGCTCCCGAAATGGGCAGTGACAGCAAAAGCGGAGGACTGGCCAGCCTGGCATCCTCTTTTTTAGGCGGTGGAAGTATGGGAAATAGCCCCGATGCCCTGAATGCGGCTTTATCCAGCGATATCGTATCCTCCACTCCTTTCCTGTTGGAACTCTTCGATACCCGGATACAGACACTGGATAAAGAATTGGATACCACCCTGGTAGCCTATCTGGATGAACAACGCGGTTCCTGGATGGGAGCCGTACTAGCGGCACCAGGTATGGCGATTGGGGCTATCAAAGGGCTTTTTATTGAAGAACCGGACACTGTGGCCACGCTGAATCCGTTCCAACTGACAAAAAAAGAAAGCCAAAAAGTAGAAGCCTTACGGAAAAGTATTACCGCCGATATTGATAAAAAAACTGGTATTACTACTCTGTCCGTAACCCTGCAGGATCCGAAGGTTACCGCCATCGTAGCGGACAGCGTAGTTACCAAACTGCAACAGTACATCATCAATTACCGGATTGCCAAAGCGAAAGAGGACTGCGCCTACCTGGAACAGTTATACAAAGAGCGCCAACAGGAGTACTACGATGCCCAGCAGCGCTATGCCCGATATGTGGATGCCAACAAGAGCCTGGTACTTCAGAGTGTCCGTACGGAGCAGGAACGGTTGCAGAACGACATGAACCTGACTTATCAGGTATACAGTCAGGTAGCCCAGCAACTTCAGGTAGCCCGTGCCAAGATTCAGGAAGAAAAGCCGGTCTTTGCCGTGATAGAACCGGCTACCGTACCTTTACAACCTTCCGGGACCAGTCGGAAAGTCATTGTACTAGGATTTATATTCTTAGCTATTTGTGTTACAGGAGGTTGGAAATTAATTGGACAGGAATATTGGCAAAAACTGAAAAGTACATTTTAAACTTATAGAAATACAATAGACAACATTATAAATGTAAGCTTCCAAAATTGGCGTATTGACTAGCATGTCTCTTTCGCATACCTTCGTGCTAAACTTAAAACTCGAAAGATTATGTTTAGCGAAAAAGATTTTGAAAGACTGTGGTTCCTCTACAAAACCGAGGGTGAGCCCAATGGAGTTTCCATCAACTCGTTCTGCATTGGCAACAATATTCCATACACGGCATTCTATGACTGGTTCAAGAAGACACAGAAAAAGGTTGTATCTGTAGAAGTTGAAGGAATTCCGGAAGAGCTGATTCGGACAGGCAATGAAGAACGGCAGGAGGTTGCTAAAGACAAGCCCAAACGTACAACTCCCCATAAAGGAAGCATCATGGTGACGACAAGTAAAAAACATGGAACTGGAAGAACTCATAGAAAATACACTCAGACGCAAGCATCTTGAAGAGATGATGAACAGACCCGAAAAGGAGCATACACCCCTTGAAGGTATGGATAATGAGCAGATAAAGAGGTTCGCCCTGTTCCTGTTTGAGGAGAATCAGAAAAAGAGCAAGCAGCTTGATGAAATGATAGCACGACTTGATGAAATAGGAAAAGACCTGAAGGAAGCCAACCGTAAGATTGATTCCCTTACAGATGCCCTGCTTAAGGCAAACAGCAAGGCAGAGAAGGCTGCCATTGAATGCAAGCTCCGCGACAAGGAATACAAAGTAAGCATACTATTTTCCGCCTTGACGCACATTATTCACAAACCTACCTTTGCGCCATAACCAAATAACAACAATGATTATGGCGAAAGAAAAAGTAAACTATCAGGAGGTATATGACCTCTATCAGTTATGCAGCGAGACCAAGGGTCTTCGCGAGTTCTGTGCGGATTATGGGGTAAATTATGAGAAGTTCATGAACTGGCAGCGTCATCAACTGTGGAGCGAGAAGTTAGGCAAGACTGTTCATGTAGAACAACCTAAGGTTGCCAAAGTCCAGATAACCGGCAAGCCTTGCAACAGTCCAACTGTAAAGTTGGAAGTGAAACAGCCTGAAGGTGAATCTCCGATTAAGTGGGTAAAACTGCAATTGACATCCGACGCGACACTGTTTCTGAGAAACACCACAGTTCTTGATTTGAGTCTGTTGCTTAATAAAATGATAGGATGATATGCTTGGACTGAGTGCTAACCTGAACTATTACCTGTTCAACGGTAATGTGGATTTGCGGAAAGGAATCTTCCGTCTGTGTGAGAGTATAAGGGAAGATATGTCACTTGACCCGAGTGATGCATCCAATGTATATATGTTCATGTCCCGTAACCGCAAGGTCGTGAAGATACTTCATTACGAACGTGGTTTTTATGTGCTTTATGAGAAACGTCCAGTCATGGGTAGATTCAAGAAACCTGTATTTGATGAGGTCTCCAAATGCTACCGGATACAATGGTCGGATATGGCCTATCTTACGGAAAGCATAGTGGTTGACAAGATGTACGTTAGTCCGAAATATTAATATTAATACACTGATTATCAATAAAATAATATAAAAATAAACGGTAAAAAGTTTGCGTAACTGCCTGATTTTTCGTACCTTTATATCATGATTGATGAAAGAGCATACGAGTTACTTTGCTGCCAGCTGGGTCTGGCGAATGAGGAAAAGGCAGGGCTTCGCAAACAGGTAAACGAACTGATTGCGAGGCTTAAGACTATTGAAAAATCAAACAAAGAGAACTCCAAGGCTCTGGTTGATACAATCAATGACCTAAAAGATTCCCTCGAAAAGCAATCAGCCACGGTTGAACATTACAGGAAGGAAATGGAACTTATGAGAAGGCAGCTTGAAGCAAAAGACGAGGTGAACATGATGCTTGCAAATGAGATATCCAATCTCAGGCTTCAGCTTGAGGACAGCCGGAAACACCGTTTCGGCCGTACATCTGAGCAAAGAAGGCTGCTGAACAACCGTAA
>ERZ827088.78-NODE-78-length-129269-cov-48.564281_pt1 | contig 129269 bp, 113 predicted proteins | sample MGYA00519922_ERZ827088 | MGnify/ENA primary metagenome ERZ827088 (study PRJEB31778, sample SAMEA3449254) | human gut metagenome | biome: human gut; feature: human-associated habitat; material: faeces | place: United Kingdom | collected 2010/2012 ... | reverse complement strand
AACTTATTACAATAAGAACTATGGATTAATTATACAATTTAATGTTAAACTCACGCTTCTTTGTTCGTGGTATTATTACTTATAAAGCTATTTCAGAAAACCTCTCCAAGGCATTGTCTTCTTCTATGCTTTTTGTACTTGTCTTTAGAAACCTCCATAAGGCCCGATAACCTCCTGAGCACTCGGCCAAACCGGATGTGTCTTGATTCATGACGGCCATTATCTACCTATGAGCAGAAAAAGCCACACTACATATAATATGGAATTCTAAAATGGTCCGGGACATCGATATTTGTTACTATGTTCAAGCGCCTTAAAGGAATCGAAATGAATCTGGATATATGTTCCGGGAAGTCCTCTTTATTAACTGGCGTTAGCATCATTTCCATTTGTCCGCGATGATCTTCGCATCCATCTCGCTCTGACCTTCTCTCTCGCCAACTTGCAGAACTTCCAGTAGTCGTACCCCTCGTCCTCGCAAAACTTTTTCATTGAACGACCCCGGCCGTATCTGTGATACTGACGCAGCGCCGCTGCATAATTAACCACGCCCGACTGGGCGGATTCCTGTGCTGTTTGATTCTTTGTTTCCATTTGCCTTGAAATTTGATTTCGGCAAAGGTGAATCCTATTTTTCAAAAGGCAAGGCGGAGAAGGAGAAGTGAACGCTTACTGAAAGTTAACTCAAGTGGGTGGTTATCGCCGAAATGCCTGGGTGGTCATCACTGAAATCCGCACACCCTGGCACTTGAAGTGTTGGCCTCTGTAGATTTCATCAGGCACAACAATCCCGGGATCAGCCTGGAGGACACAATCGCCGCCATCCACAGCTGGCCGGAACGCAAGGACAAACTCTTCAAAAACGGATATATCCAGATAGCCTATGACCATCTGGATACATTCTACGGTGAATCGAAACTGTTTGCAGGCCTCGGAGCCGTTACATCCCCTACCGAATTGCCTCCTTGATGCAATCTACAATGTAGCGGACATCATCGTCGGTTACGTATGGGCCGGCAGGGAGACAGAAGCCTATCTTGAAGAGAGCGGTTTCCACGTCGTTGGTGTATGCTGTGGCACCTGCGTAAACCGGTTGCTTGTGCATTGGCTTCCAGACTGGACGGCACTCGATTTTCTTGGCCAGCATGAACACGCGGAGAGCTTCCACATTTTCGTTCGGCTGACAATCGGTCGTCGCACAATCTACGGCGTGAATCACACCTGCAGCTCCGCCCACTGCGGTCTTGATTACCTCCTTGTAGGCATTTTCCTGACCTTGAACGTGAACGGAAGGGTCCAATGTCGCAGCACAAAGCCAGAAATTCGCATCATAACGCGGATCCTCAGGCTGCTTATGAATATGTACGCCCGGAACATCGGCCAACAGTTCCTCGTAAAGCTTCTGCACATGACGATGGTGAGCGATGTGGGCATCGAGGACAGTCATCTGACCACGGCCGATACCCGCACAGACATTGGACATACGATAGTTGTAGCCGATGGCAGTGTGCTGGTAGTAAGGATAGGCGTCACGAGCCTGTGTCGCATACCACATGACCTCATTGGCGTCTTCTGCATTGCGGCAGACAAGAGCGCCACCGCCGGAAGTCGTGATCATCTTGTTGCCGTTGAACGACAGCACGCCGTATTTGCCGAAAGTTCCGAGCACCTGGCCGTTGAAGCGCGAACCCATGCCCTCAGCGGCATCCTCGACAATCGGAATACCGTATTTGTCGGCAATAGCCATGATCTCGTCAATCTTGTACGGCATACCATAGAGAGCCACCGGGACAATCGCCTTCGGATATTTGCCCGTTTTTTCTTTTCTGTCAATGATTGCCTTCTCAAGAAGCGCAGGATCCATATTCCACGTCTCCGGCTCCGAACCGATAAACACCGGTTTTGCGCCGAGATAGGTTATCGGATGAGAAGATGCGCAGAATGTGAAAGACTGTACACAAACCTCGTCACCGGGACCCACTCCGCAAGCCAAGAGAGCGAGATGAACTGCAGCCGTGCCGGCAGACAAGCATACCACCTTCCTGTCAAGCGGCTCAGTCTCATTGGTTTTGCTATTCACGAACGCCTCCAAATCCTTCTCGAAAGCATTCACATTCGGGCCCATCGGCACCACACAATTTGTGTCAAACGATTCTTTGACATATTTCTGTTCCCAGACCTCTTATGACATATGCGCCAGAGAAAGGTAAATTGTTTTTCTTTCCTCTGACATAGTATTATTTACTTTAGAATTTTTAAAATCAGCTACTTAAATACTCGGCTCTACACTTCCTCACCGGCGAACTTTACCTTGAAATGCAGCACTGTAGCGAAAATCATCTCGATATCCTTGATGAATGAATAGTGCCTATAATAGTAGCAGTTAAGCCGCACCTTATCAGGATAAATTACAGTATCATTGTACTCCGTTGCAATCTCCTGCATTGACCTGGAATCACCCTCAGCCTGCTTCTTCGCCACATACTCGAAAATCATCTCTTCTTCGAGTCGATATTTCAATGTCGCCTGACCTGTAATGCCAGGACGAAGCCTCAGCACATCCCTGTCATCACCGACGAGTTTGTCAGCATAACCAGGAACGTCCGGGCGAGGGCCACAAAAGACATGTTGCCTACCAACACATCCCACAATCCAGGAAGCTCATCCAATTTATAATGACGCAGAACAGCTCCGAACGGAGTAATCCTCGAATCACCTGCGACAGAAACCGTCGAACCATTATGTTTGACCGTCATCGTCCTAAACTTATGACAATTAATGAGTTTGCCATCCTTGCCCACACGTTTCTGCACGAAAAACGCAGGCCCTCCAGGGATCTTCACTTTCACCATAATTGCCACGACCACCAATACCGGCCACAAGAACAGCAGCCCCAACAAGGCCACCACCCTATCAAAAATCCATTTAAGTATCATTCGTATTATCAATATTTCTTAGTCTCACGATTCAGCTCGACAAAACTCCTCCACTCTATTTCTGCCGTCAAATACCAACATATCCGACATAATTACAAGCCTAAAAAACTATTTTGAAATGAATCAAAAATAATGTTGTAGAGGCACGCAATTTATTGAAAATCAGTAGGTTAATTAAATGATTATTCATAACTTAATGATAGCCAATCGATTACGTTATGAATACTGATTACTCAACCAACCTTACTGATAAGCAGCGGCAATTTATCGAAAAAAATCATCAATCCGCAAGTAAGAACAAGAAAACATTCTTTTCGAACCATCATGAATGCTATTCTTTACATCAATAAGACTGGTTGTCAGGGTGACTTCTTCCAAGATAATTCGGCCCATGGCAGACAGGCGATTACTACTTCCGGAAGTGGAAACTGGAGGGCATGTTTGAGGATATCATGGATTCTCCGCATTCCCTTGCTCGCAAAATCATGGGTAGGAACGTGAGTCCCACATGGGAATCATAGACTCTAGAAGCGTGAAGACCTCCCAGTATGCTGCTACTTCCTGCAAGGGCATTGACGGGAACAAGAAAGTCAAAGGACGCAAGGAACGCATTGTGGTTGACACACTTGGCATCCCAATGGCCGTCGCGATTCATTAGGCCAATATTCATGACAGCAAGGGAGTTCCGAATGTGATTGAGAAGTTTGATCTCAAGTTTCCTCGTCTTACGAAGATATTGGCGGACGGAGGATATCACGGGACTCTTGGAGATTAGGTGTCCGAAAAGTTCGGATGGACAATGGAAGTAGTTCTCCGTCCTGACGAGTGCCCGACAAGTTCCCCGTACTTCCCAAACGATGGATAGTGGAGCGTTCGTTCGCCTGTTTGGAAAACTTAAGACGCCTGAACATCGACTATGTGTTTCTGGCAGACACGGCAGAGGCTATGGTCCAGTTGGCCTTCACACAGATTATGCTTAACAAATATCTTCAATGATTTCAAAACAGCTTCTCAAAATATTAGGCGAAATAAGTATCTTTGCATAAAACTTGCATAAAAGAAATAATGATGTCAGAACTGAATACTTTTATCCAATATTGCATTCGACATTACAAGCAGCCGAAAAATTGTAGTTCGTGTGTAAATGAAAAGCAGTGCAATAATGCAAATAACTGCTACAAGGTGTGCATCTATAAGATTCATCGATTCACGAATAAGACACTACACTACAATTGTCCAAATATGTTGAATTGCTACATCTTGAAGCACTTCTATAGGTATTCATCAGAAATAGAGTCCGTTTTTGAAAGACACTTCAATGGCTGTCAAGGGCATATCAATATTGCTTCAATTGGGTGCGGACCTGCTTCTGAGCTCTTCGGTATTTTAGATTATAAGGAAAGGAATCCACAATCAACATTTACATTTGATTATAAGGGTTTTGACATAGATGATATCAGGCAGCCTGTCTGGGAATACGCAGAGAATCGATTAAATAACGTACATTTCATCAAACAGGATTTTTTTGATTACTACCAGACCAACACTATGCCCAATGTCATCATTCTGAATTATATGCTTTCAGACATGGCAAAGTATTCACCAAAAAGCATGCCCCAGTTTCTTGAAAAACTATTGGCATTTATTGAGTCGATGCCGTATGGAATGGTAATAATAAACGATATAACGTATGAATCTAAAGATTTGACTACGGCCTACGGATGTCTCCAGCACATTCACCGAGTACTACTGAAAAGCAATTCGTACAGAATATTTCTTGGAAGTTTTAAGAAGTTACCTATGCATACGGACAAGTATTTTGGCAAGAGAATTGACGATGACTCCATTAGATCTAATATGATAGATATCCCATATGACATAGAACCTTTCTCTTCGTGCGGAAGCCTACAATACATTATTTTGAAACCAAGCCAGACACAGCCATGATACTTAGTGTGAGCCGTCGAACAGATATCCCAGCCTTTTACTCGAAATGGTTTTTCAATCGGGTAAAAGAAAGCTTCGTGTATGTTCGCAACCCAATGAACATACATCAGATAAGCAAGATTGAACTGGATCCAAAACTTATTGACTGCATCGTCTTCTGGAGCAAAAATCCTAAACCGATGTTGCAGAACCTTGACCTGCTGAAAGATTATATGTACTATTTCCAGTTCACTATCAATCCATATGATATGAGAATTGAACAGAATGTACCACCGAAATCCTCTATCATAGACACATTCAAGGAACTATCTGACAAGATAGGACCGGACAGGGTTATCTGGAGATATGACCCAATCATCTTTACAGACACCATTACGGCAGATTACCACGTAAAATATTTCGAAGAGCTTGCAAAGAGACTTCAGGGAAAGACTAAAACCTGTGTAATCAGCTTTCTAGACCTATACAAGAAAACCGAGCGCAACCTTAAGGATACAACAGCTCGTGAACTTGACCAGAACGAAATGCTAATATTGGCCGGCAAACTGGCAACAATAGCATCAGCTTACGACATAAATATTCAGTCCTGCGCCGAAGCTATCGCCCTTGAGAGTGTTGGGATAAAGCACGGGCATTGCATTGATAATCTTCTTATTGAAGACCTTCTTGGTGTCCGCTTGGTTGTCGGCAAGGATAAGAACCAGCGCCCAGAGTGTGGTTGCGTCCAGAGTATAGACATAGGTGAATACAATACTTGTTCTCACATGTGTAAGTATTGTTACGCCAATTTCAACAAGGAAAAGGTTCAAGAGAAATCCCACCGCCACAACCCTTATTCACCGCTTCTCATTGGCGAGGTCGGGCCCGATGACAAAGTAACAGACAGAAAGATATTCTCCTTTATTAACAAAGACTCGCTATTTTAGGGATTGTCGTTTAATGTTTTCAATCGGCGCAAGCTGCGGCCAATCCCTTCAATTTCTGCGTCCGACTCATCAAAATTTCAATTTTATATCTGATTCCGGTCGTTTCGGCTGGATTATTTGTCCGTTTTCATGGCAAGGATACAGTTCCCCCACATGAGCTCCGCATTGACTGCAAGTTTCAGTGTCAGGCAGCCGCCAAACGCGCCCTTTGTTCTATCCTGTCCGCCAACTGCACCACGTTTGCCGTGTGGATGCCGAAGAAGATGTAAAGGATTTCCGTCCGCTTCGTCCTGGCCTTGACCCTTCGGAGATCGTAGTGCTCTTTCAGTGTCCCGAATGAGCCTTCCATCGCAGTCGCCCTCACTCTGGCAAGTTCCTTTCGGACAAGGTCTTTCTCCTTTTTCTTCTCACCGAACGGACGTCCTCTTTTCACGAAAGATGCCTGAATTTCGTTCTCCTTACAGTAGTCCCTGTTTTCAGCTCCCGCATAGCCCGTATCTCCTCCGACCTTTTTCGCTTCGACCCCAAACAGTCTCTTGTGCATCTTCAGGCAGTGCATCAGCCGGGTCCCTTCATTGAATGCATTGAATGACTGCTTCTCAATGAACGATATCCCGTCGACCAATATGTTGTTGACCTTCGCACCGAACTCTACGCTCTTCACCTCCTTGCCCCTCACTATCGGTCTCAAATGTGGCTTGCTGAGACTCACTATCCTGTTGGGGATGCTTTCCCTGCTGTCATTGTTCCGGAAGTGGTTCTTCTGCTGACGGTACATCCTCGTGATGATCTCCAGATCGCTTTTTTCTCTGACAGTCAACAGGTTTTCTACATTCTCATGGCCCCTCTCAATCTCACGTATCTCCTTCAGTATCTTGCCGAGCAGGTCAAGCAGCCTGCGTGTAATCTTCCTCGTCTGGCTCCTGCTGTGCTTGCGCTGTTTCCTGTATGTCAGGTTCGCCTTCTGCACGTCAAGGAACTTTGTCCGGGGACGGTGGATTCCCAGTCTGCTGCTCAACTCGCACATCGTCGCATAGCTCTTCTCGACCCCTTCCCACAGCAGCTTCGTACAGCTGAGTCCCGTGTACATCTTCAGGAACATCAGGGCCACTTTCCCTTCAGGCGTGAAGAACGACTTGCGCCCAAGCTTCGGCCTCATGCTTTTCCTTACCAGAGCGAAGTTCTCCGCCATCGCATCATGTATTACTCGTTATCTATCAGCCATTTACAAAGTATTAATCTCTTTTTTCATAGACACTTAATAGATATTCTGCAATCATCATTGAAGAATGAGCAGCCAATAAAGCCTCTCGCTTTTTTATCCGAATTCGACCTGACCCAGCACCATGTGCATCGCTATTCATATTTCGCATACTAGAAATGGCGCTTATCAATTTATGTAACCCGCCGAGTAGTTCATTAACCCGCTTGTCCCATTCTGACTTTTGTCTCATATTAAGTAAGTCAGTTGTTTCTTGATAAATCTTAATAAGATCACCGCCGCTCTTATATTTTTCATGGGTCAAATGTTCAATAATGAATATGAGAACTTCTTCAAGAAGAGTTCTTGATTTTGTGATGACACTATCGTAGTCGTGGTTCTCAATATCATCTTTTATTCTTTCTGGCAATTCCCTGATATATTGACTTGTTATTACTTTAACTTTTGGAGTATCAACAACCATCTCTTGCCCCAAATCAACCACAACAAAAGTTCCACTTACGCGGCGAAGTTCTTTTTTAGCAATCATCAATATCGCGTTAATCCTATTTATTGCGCCATTAATAATGGATTCATGAACGGTTTTCACTTTTTGCGGATTGCCAAGTTTGGTTAATTCATCAAAACGTTCCATTTTAAACAGATAAGTCAACAAGTCTGGCACATTTCCTCGAGAGTCCAAGAAACAAAGTAAATCACTCATATACTCCCACCTGCTCTGATTCGGGGCATCATGCCAAGCATATTTTTTATTCAATCCGAAAGAAGTACATAAATCACATAATTTTGGTCCACTCATGCGTGGTAAAGTATAGTCATCATATACTTTTGAATCACCTATTAGAATATCAATAATCTTCCTATTTACAAGTAATTTAAAATCCATAGTTCTTCTATCCTTCATTTAAACTGACCAACAGTAGAGATTGTCGTAAATGTTTCCAATCTAATCGAAGCAGCGTCCAATCCCTTCAATCACCGCATCCGACTCACCATATTTTCAATTTTACGACCTTCCCCATCGGACACATACCCAATACAAAACGCTCCTTGTCAATGCCATCAGAACGCACCGCCACCATCCGAAGCCACACCCCTCAAACCGCCTGATGAAACGTTTTAATAAAAAGACCGCAAAAAAACCGAAAAACCAGACTCTCTCACCACATCCAGCCTCCACCGCAAAAAAAGCGAGCCACACGCACCTCCCAACTTCCACTCAGAAGATTAAAGTCAATGTCAATGCTACCGCCACCCAATTCCTTACCCCAACTCCCCGTCCCCAACATCGCCCTATTCGGCACCTCCCAACTACACCTTCATAAGCCTATAGCATCTCGGATGATCCGAAATGCATAGTTTACTTTTGCTTCATCTCTATATCCATAGGACAATGCTCTTTGATGAACATTGCCAACTTCTCGTGAGGCTTAAGGAATATATCAAAAGCTTGCTGCGCAAAGGGGGCCAACCAGCATTCACTGCCTTGCGGAGACGCCATGTCTATTTCACTATAATCCATGTAATCTGAAGATGTCATGTATGGGGCGTTCATATAGAACGTGAATGCTAGATGAATCATCATAATCTGATTCAGCATGATTGAGGCATTCTTCAATTGCTCCTCGCGGTCTTGAATGAATAAATCCGGACAGTTCAATAAAACACTCCCATAGTTGTTAACATGAACATAATTATCCAATATACTTCTATTTGTCTTCAGGTAAGTATCCCACCCGAACCAGGGATAAAGCTCCTTTGTTGTATTCGAGTTTTTCAAGACTTTAAGAATCCGTTCCGTTCTGGGAATCCGGTGTTCTTTCTTTAGCCATTCATCTAAATCCTTCACTACCGAACTATTCATCCAATCAAATTCATCCTCCCTGACCACGTCCAGGTAAATATTTGCAAGTACAGTATCAAAGAGTTTTCTGATTAAAACGAAGGCATCTGAGATATGTCTCACTCCGAGAAGAATCTTAATACTATTAAGCGTAGTTCGAATAGACTGATATATATTTGCTTCGTAGTTGCCAATATTCGGTGTTCCATTAGGGATAAAAGATGAAGATGAGTATGAGATGCAGTCATAAAACTCCATCATGTGGTCTATTTCATCAAACACATGGTGTTTTTTGTAAGCATCGTAATATTTTTGACTATTGTCCATATCATTCATGTCCTTATCTAAGCAAGCCTTTTGAATAATACTCCCAGAACACTGGGCTGTTGATTAACCCCTTCTTAAACGCGACCTCCCAGGAGTTATAGCCATACGCCGTCCTTAATCCATCTAGTTCCTCATTCACTGCCTCCACTACAGCATCTTTACCATAGCGAACATACTGCGTATTTATCTGTACAACAACACGAGCCAACTGGGTGGTGGCTTGCGTCCTCATCTTTGCACACAAGTCCAGTTTGTCAAAGTGGTCACAAATTTTGGCGTACAGCTCTGCGGGAACTAGATTTTTGGAATTATCCAAGTGGAACCTAAAATCAATGGTATCCCCATTCGGTACCACATCCATAATTAGATACTCAACGCTTGGCAAAGTGTCCTGATAAAGATTCAAGACTTCACGTTCGTTCTTAGTCCGGTTACAATCTGCGCAGCATGGTATAAGATTCCTTGCATGAACCGAATACTCAACATATTGCTTATGTGGCAATATATGGTCCATTGTATCAAACTGCTTCAACCCGCAGAACTGACAGATGCCATATACCGTAACAGGATTATTTGCCTTAAGCCAAGTCTTGACCTTTTTGACAATGGCAGCCTCAAAGCCATACATGTCATAGAGGTCTCCACTCAAAGGTGCTGCTACTCTTCCTGATGCAATAGACCTTAAGGTACGAGCTGAAAAATGTTTATCAAATTCAGCATAATAAGCCTGAATCACATTATTTGCCTTCACCAATCGCTCTTTGACTTCTCCGTTCTTCTTCCTATCTACAGCCTCTTTATATAGCGCAAAGACATCCCCTGAATAGGGTATTAGATTATGCATGTCTCTCCTCCAACAAACTTTTCAGCAACATTCTGGTTCCTAGTGGCACCGGCCTGTCGCTATTGTTTAACATCTTTAATATTGCATCATAATCCCCGACTTTCTCAGCCAGGTGTCTTAATATCCTATAGTGGTAACGGTTGGAACTTGTATCGCCAAAAACACTTTCTGTTACGGTTGTTAGATCTTGCGAGAATGTCTCATATGGTAGAGGTTGAACAACCAGTGAATCACCATTTCTCCGGAAGATAATCACATTATCTGATGGTATCTCTTGTATAACCAGAGGCGAATGCGTAGCCATGATACAGAAAGAGTTGTAATAATCCAACAGCCTATACATGTATTGTATTAAACAGGAAATGGCATTAGGGTGCAGATGCATTTCCGGTTCATCAAACAGAATTAAAGTGTTCTGTTTAATCTCATCAAGCAAACTGGAAAAGATATACATCAGCAGGTTCTCCCCAGAACTGAACTTCTCCAAGCTTTTCATAACCTTATTAACATCAATTTCTTTAGAAGCCCCCTCTTGAGGCAGTATCTCAGTCAATTGTTCATGTAACACCTCTTTCAAAAAAGAAAACCATTGGCGGGTACGTTGCTTGGCATTGATACCCTCAAGGTGAATTCTAAGCTTCGACCTTAATCCTTGCAGCACATCCCCTTTCTTATCTTTCAAGCCCAGATATCTGTAATTAAAACGGGCATTACCAGCAGGCAGCGGGAATGTATCAAACACACTAAATGATATCGAGATCACCTTGTTGTATAGAGGTTTCCTTGGCATTATCCGCCTATCTCCAGCAGACTGAAAGGATTGCGCCATCATGGACAACATCGTTGTCTTGCCACTTCCGTTTTTTCCTATCACCCCGTAGATTCTCTGTTCAAAAGGGACATTGTAGGCAAAGTCAAAATCCAGCGTGATATAATTCTCTTCCCTATCTTCTGAGTAATAAGGTCTGAAGGAATATTTGAATTTATAATAGCTCTCCACATTCACACCTTGTAACCTCCAGCGTACCGAATCCAGTAGTGGTGCAGGGTTAGAGTTATATGGCTCCTGCCGTATGAGGGAATTATTAAAACATGGATCATCTTCAAATTGCTCATAGATTGACGGGAATACCGCAGTGTCTCTTAAGGCATATAGGACACTCTGATAACTTGTCTTAAACAAGCTTTTCAGTGTGCCATAGTAAGAGTAGTCCATGCCTATTGAACAACAATCATCTGTTAACTTGAAGAAACTATTCGGAAGTGCCTTTGCAGTTTCATTCACTTCCCGTTTCATCAGTTTCAAGGATCCCAGCTTTATGCAAACACCAGCCCCACCGCAATATTCGAGAGTAAACTTAGTCCTATAAGTGAACCAGTCATTCCATTCGTCCTCCACCAATTCGAAACAAGGATAATTCTTCTCTCCTTTAAAATTAAAATAAATAGGATAGTTATTCTCTGCTATATCCTCTGGCAACTGATCGTGTACATCTGTGGCTGGAGCAATACTGTATACAACACGTTGTTCGAAATAGTCAGTAGCCACTAAGTGGTAACCTATTTTTGCCAATTCAACGTTAATGGCATCCACAAGTTGACAGCGCTCTACGTCATTAGAGAAAAGAGAAGGATGGACACTAAAACTTACAAACTTATTAAACGCTTCTTCGTCCTTATAACAGGATGGAAAACGGTCAAGAAATGTGTATTCATAACTCCAATCATCATTATTAACCAGGTGCTGCCATGCGTCTTCGTATGCTGTAGAAAACCTATTATCGTCAGACGGCATAGTACGCAATTCCCAAATCATCTCCAGAAATTCAATGATCCCATCACACTCCTTTCTCAATTCTCCTAAAAAAAGAGTGTGTGTTATTATCATTTTAATTATCGATATGCGTTGACCGTCTGTCATAATTTGGCTTTATTTAGGGATTGTCGTTTAATGTTTTTATACTGAGCGAAGCAGCAGACAATCCCTTCAATTTCTGCGTCCGACTCATCAAAATTTCAATTTTATATCTGTTTCCGGTCGTTTCGGCCGGAATTTTTGTCTGTTTTTCATGACGAGGATACAGTTCCCCCACAAGAGCTCCGCATTGCAAGTTTCAGTGTCAGGCAGCCGCCAAACTCGACCTCTGTTCTATCCTGTCCGCCAGCTGGACCACGTTTGCCGTGTGGATGCCGAAGAAGATGTACAGGATTTCCGTCCGCTTCATCCTGGCCTTGACCCTCCGGAGATCGTAGTGCTCTTTCTGGGTCCCGAACGAGCCTTCCATCGCAGTCGTCCTCACTCTGGCAAGTTCCTTTCGGACAAGGTCTTTCTTCTTATTCTTCTCACCGAACGGACGGCCTCTTTTCACGAAAGATGTCTGTGTTCCGTTCGCCTTGCAGTAGTCCCTGTTTTCAGTTCCCGCGTAGCCATTGTCTCCTCCGACCTTTTTCGCTTCGACTCCTCAAGCGCAACATAATCAGCGATGTACGCATCGGGGACAAGCGAGAGGTGGCAGAGGATTTCAAGCAGGTGTTCCGGACTTGTGACAGGAACTACACCGGTTCCTTATTTATGAACCGCAAAGATACTCCGGCGGAGTTATGAAGAAAAGACGGGGTTTACCGAATACTTACGTAAAACAGTTTTATAAATCAGCATTCTTCAGGAAAAGATTCTTCCTTTAATATTATTGCTTGGTGCAATCTGAATGGCTGAGCAGCTCGCTTCACATTAATAGAATTTGGGAAAAGAGACAAGGCTCTATCAATTAACGTTACCATGTCAGATGGACTATCATGAGAAACAAAATATCTAAATTCAATGTCCATAGCCGTATATAATTCTTCTTGCTTATCAGAGAGATTCTTCCGCATTGCAGCCATAAGATGTTTCAACATATCTACATTTTCTTTAATTAACGGAGTTTTACGAACAAGACATCTAAAATATCCATGTATTTGATATGAATTTTCAGGATTACTCTCATAATTTTCTTTTGCAAGGCCTAATGCTTGTTCATATTTTTTCTGAGCCAACAAAACTGTAACTTTCTCTCTCTTAGCACGTTGTAAATTTGGAGACTTTTCAAGCGCTTCGTTGAAGTATTTTTCTGCTTGGGAATATTCCATAGCGTTACGATGATAGAATCCTCTAAGAAAACAATAGTCTGTACCTCTAAAATGTTTTACTTCTTCAAAGAAACGTTTATTTGTTGTTCTTGCTAATGCTAAACAAAGCCAATATCTTAGCTCTCTCTCTTGATCTGGGAAATAATTATGAACATCATTCAAAACCAAATCACATAATTTAATTACTTGGTTATAATCCTGATTATTATAAATTTCCATGACTGAGGTAACAACTACCGAAGGAATCAGAAAATCTTCAGGTTTGCCTTTCCCTGACAGTATCTGCTTTTTTTTGTCATATAAATATATAGAAACATCTTCCGTAATATTAGAAGATGCTATTTTTTTTTCTAAAACTTCATTAAGTAAATTATCTAAATCACAAGGTAATTTGATATGACATCGTTTGATATAGTCACTTAAGTAATGATCTAGACGGAAAAATTGTTCTTGAGGCCCGAAAACAGAAACAATGCCAAAATCAATCATTTCATTCATTTTTTCCATAACCTCTATAATTCTTTCCTCAAAGATATTTTCTAAAATCTCATAACTTACAAAATCCAATTTTGAAAGAATAATCAAAAGATGCTTTGACTCTTCATCTTGAAAAAAGTGTTCAACCATGGGATTTATTTGCGTATCTCCCCAAGAGATTAAAGTATCTATATCTTTTTTCACCAATGCCAACGGCTTACAGGATAATGCTTCGACTGCTTTAACTAGTTGAGATGGAGACAACAACAGTTTTCCAACAAACCATTTGGCATCCTCTTCGCTAATATCCGTCAAATTATATATACGTAAAAGACTATAAAAAAGTTTGAGTCTATCTTTTGAATCCAAAGGGTTTAGATTGATATGTCCAAAAAAGGGATGCTCTGTTTCTGAAAAAGAATCTAATATTTTATGACTTTTAATAAACAATCCTAGTTTATTTACCATATCAGATTTCTCAACAAGATTAATTAACCAATCAGCTAACTTTCTATTAGGCAATACACATGACAAATCATCATTAATCGATAATACTGAATTTGTATTGAGTAATTCATTGACAAGATTTGCAGCAGAACTGGTTTTTTCAGATGTACTTCCTCCTAGAACAGTCATTAATTGCTTCTCGTCATATGTCCTCGTAATGAGGTTCAGTTGTATAATAAAATTTTCAACACCTTCTTTATTCCCTAAGTTTATACAAAATGGGGTCGATTCAGCATCATACCCACCTATTTTATCAAGACATTTAGATATAAACATGTCTTTACCGACTCCATCTCTTCCGGATATAACAAGAGATCTAAGATTCATCCCTCTAGCAGATTGGTAAATATTTTCAAAATTATCTATGTCTTTATTTCTTCCTACCATTAAAGTTTCCAATTGCTTTCTTTTAGGATTTTTAGACCAAATAATTCTTCTGAATTTCTGTTCTATATCATGAGCTAGAATTTTATAGCTTTTATATTTCTTTAAATTAAAACATTTATCTTTCCTCATCCATTCTGGACATTCTTCAATAGAGAGATTTTCATCTATGATAAATGGCCAAAAACGTTCAAGGCATCCTGGTTCTAACTTATCCCTAACATACCTAATTTCTTCTTTTACCCATTCTGAACTTAACGATGCTTTTGATAAAAGAAGTACAAAAACTGTTGATTTATCAATTTTGTCATATATCTCATTAATAGTTTGATATGCTGAGCTAAAATTATAACAATCAACGATACAATAATCCCGTCCTAATGTTTCTACTAAATCTAAAACAAATTGCTTCTGTTCACTGCTATGTGATATAAATGCTTTTATCATAATTTCCTATTTTTACTAATTAGTGATTGTCGTCAAATGTTTTCAATCCGAGCGAAGGAACGACCAATCCCTTCAATTTCTGCGTCCGACTCATCAAAATTTCAACTTTATATCTGCTTCCAGTCCTTTCAGCCGGATTTTTTTGTCTGTTTTCAAGACGAGGATACAGTTCCACCACAAGAGTTCCGCATTGACTGCAAGTTTCAGTGTCAGGCAGCCGCCAAACGCGCCCTTCGTTCTATCCTACCCGCCAGCTGCCCGCCACCATGTCGCTGCCGAACAAGAAGCACAGGATTTCCGTCCGCGTCGTCCAGCCTTGACCCTTTTGACACCGTAGCACTGTCCCGAACACATCCGAAACCACCACACACCCAAATCACCCAATAAAACGTTTTAAGGAGAGGCCCTAAAACCACTCCACAAAAATCTCAATAATACAACTCCCTCACCCAGCTTCCACCGCCCAAACAAAAAGCCCCGCAAACAACACGCACATCCAAACTTCCAAGCCGATGATTAAGATCAATGCCACTGCAGACCTCACACCTCCAAGATACTTGTCAATGAAAATGTTCGTAATCGTCTCAACCACGCCTCCCTCCACCCCCCCACACACTACTTCCTCAAAGAAGCCAGATACTCCTCATGCAAATGATAACACTTCATCCCGAACAGCACATACGCCACAGAAAGCAGCGCCAATGCCACAAACAAGTAAATCCAACGCCAAGCCACAAGCGAAAGCCCCACAATCCACAAAATTCTTATCAATGCCACTGCAGACCTCACACCTCCAAGATACTTGTCAATGAAAATACACGTAATCATTCACTGCCCCGCACTCAAAAGCCCCCTGCTCCAACGCCCTCACCAACCACACTACACCAACGCCCCACTAATACGCTCTCATCACCACCTCAAAAGCCTCCGCATACATCAGACCCCACTGTCCGCCACGATACGCCGCCAGGCCCTCGATAAACTCCGCCGACCTCGGATGCGGATAAGGCCTCATCACGCCTCTGTACATCGAAAGCGCCTTCACCTTCGCATCCACACCCTCCTTACCGACCTCCACATAACAATTCGGATTGAACGACACCATCGCACTGTTGATCTTCCACTCCGTACATGACGGCACCTCCATGTACCAGAGTTCCCGTACGCGCTTCACCTCCGGACGGCGCTGGAACAGACGCACCGCCTCTTGGCACGCCATTGAGGTCTGAAGATGGTCATTGTTCGTGTCCGCCGGATGATGGGTGATGATGATGTCCGGCTCGCTCTCACGGATAGCGCTTTCGATGAACTGAACAAGTTTCAGATGAGGAACCGTGTTCATCTCGATGTTCGGGAATGTGGCCTCGAACTTTCGGTGTATTCCAAGGAAGTCCGACGAAGCGTTCAAATCTTCATCCAACTCCTTATCCTCCGGGCGGAAAGCGCGCGCCTTCGCCTCCGTGCACATGATGGCGACATCAATCTGATGTCCCTCACGACTCCATCTGAACATGGACGCACCAGCCCCAAGCACCTCATCATCAGGATGGGCGACTACAAGTAAATATTTCATTGTGAATATTTTTAATTAGATTTTCCTATTGAATATCTCACGCCGAATGTAACACCGACAGAGTCCTGATACAATTGTCCTTTGTCGGCATATAAACCATACAAAACAGTAAGACCTTTAACTTTGAAAATGGAATCTACTTGCCCCATAAACGCACCCGAAAACTGCTTTAAGCCAGTCTCTTTGACCGTTCCCCAAGGCTTCTGGTATTGAGATTCGCCCGTGTAAGGAGTAACGTATGTTCCATAGTTTTCACTATAGGTCAGCATCAGTTTGTAAGGGTACTTGCGGAACAATTTCCCGCCTATACCAAGATGGTGCGATTTTACTCGATTGTTTTCTATGCCAAGATTAACCAAGGCAGACGACCATTCGCCAACATGCACACCCTTGGGCAAGAACAAAGGATCACCAATCGTCCTTCCGTGATGAGTCCAACAAGATTTGTAATATGAGTTATGGAAATAATTATCAACACCTACTGTGGACACTCCGGGAGGAGTGATTGAATGCCCGTCCTTATCGAAAGCCTCGCCATTAATCGGCCCAGATTGATACATGGTATACTGATGCTCGTACACAACATCGCTAATCCATCTGTTCTTATCATGGGAACTAAAGGATAGCGTGTTCACACCATCGGGGAAGTTATAGAATCCCATCCCAGATCCATCGTTGTAGGGAATGTCATGTTGGGCGACAAAGGCCCATTTCTCACCTTGGTAAGACACTCGAATGATCTCGCTTCCTCCTTGGTCACCAATGACGTTCAACCGGTCGCTCATCGTCCCGTCGCCACCGGCGCTGCTGCCAGTCACGACCCTTATGTAATTCTTCAGCGAAACTGGGTAATTCACATCCGTAGGATGTTCTCCAGCCCACATGGCATAATGATCCAACACCGCATCCAATGACAGCCTCTTTGTCAGTGAAAAACGCAGCCCTATTCTTGTCCTATGCACCAGCGCATCCTTAACGTAGCGATTGTCTGTAGTCGCGAAATCTCCGTATGCACCATAAATCCACAAATGCTTACGAGTCAACGGCACCGCCACTGGATCCATGCTGACAAGATACCCAGGCATGGATCGGGCATTGCCCGTTTCCACAAGATGCCCTCCTGCTACAGACAATGATCCAAGTGAATATGATGCGCCCATGAAATCATTGTCCCGATGCTTGATCCCGACATCCAATGTAAACGGTTTCCATTTGATCGAGCCATAGAGCTCATCCACCATCATATTCACAGATTTTGATGAAAGACCAAGCGGGTTTTTATAACTATTCGCCGCCAAAGAAGCGCCAAACCTGTATTGAATAGTCTTGGACTGATCAAATTGTGTGCTTGCCTGCAGCAGCGCCAACCCGCCATTCCTCTCCGGCATCAGCCCGTACTGGTTGGTCGTCATCCAGTACGGCAAATAACCCTCGGAAGATGCCATGGCACCCATGAGCATTATGGAAGCGATGAAATCGTTCACTTACTTACGTCCAACAAGATAACAATTAAACAGTCTTTGAATATCCCACCAACTTATCATGCATCCATTGAGGATACTTTCCACAGGCGGTGTAGGCTATCGCGATGACTGTCCAAAGGATTAGTTTCATGTCTCCGAAGAAGGAGGCATGCCTCACGTAATAAACGTCAAGTTTCAGTCGGACAGGCAGAACCTTTTCATTGTACTCCTTCTCATCCGGGAACTGATCACCATAGATGTAGTCCCAAAGGCTGGACTGGCTTGTCAGTCCACAAGGCACTGTTGAGGCGACCGCATTCTCTCCACCACGGGTGACCTCAACCTGATCCACCGCCGCCGGACGAGGGCCGACAATCGACATCGTCCCATTAAGAATATTCAACAATTGCGGCAGTTCATCAATCTTGAGCCTCCGCATAATCCTTCCCCACCAAAAGATCCGATCCTGCTCCGGACGAAGCGAAGCCTCGCTTGCGCCACGAGCCACACGCATGGAACGGAACTTCCACATCTTGAACCGCCTGTTATCCTTCCCGACACGATTGGCGAAATAGAACAATGGCCCGGGATCGCTGACTTCCGTCAGAATAATAGAAACAATCCAGATCGGTGACGTGCCGACGATGCCCAAAATGGCGCAAACAACGTCGAAAAAGCGCTTGAAAAATCTATACGCCATAAAACAAAACCATTATCTCATTGTCTTCTTCGGTTCTATCCCCTTAAGACTCTCATCAAAAGTCACCACATTATAGTCAAAATCATATTTCGACATCTCCGGGACATAATACGAATCAGAAAACATCTTAGGAATCTGAGGCAAAACGAAAGAACCCAACCATACCAAAGGATTAAACAAACCGGTTATCCAAACCTTCTTTCCGTACATCTTCGCAAAAAACCGGATACACTCCACAGTGTCCACCAACTCCTTATTCTGCGGATAGAATGTACCGTCCAGTTCTCTCTCGATCAGTTGCTTCACGAATTCAGACAAATTGTCAATGGCAAGCATCGACCGCTTATTGTGCCACGCCGGAAATACCGGTGTCTTAGTGGCCAGCCAAGCCAGCCTCTGGAAATTACCCTTTCCGGTAGGCCCGTAAATCATTGGCGGACGAATAATAGCTATCTTAAACGTATCACACGACAATTCATTCAAGCCCTTTTCTGCCTGCAATTTAGAATCACCATAGAAATCATTAGGGTTAGGCATCGTATCTTTGGTTACCACATCCCCCTTCAATGACTTGCTCGCGTGATAAACGATTTTCGAACTCATGTAAATAAACTGCTTCACGCCATGAGACTTCGCCCACTTAGCCACCTCTATAGCCAAATCCCTGTTTACCTTATAATAAAGAGGAGCCATTTCCGGCTTCGGATCCACATGAGCAATACCTGCAACATGAAATACAGCATCATACTTCGAGAAATCGGCTTGTTTCCAAACTCCATCCACAGTATCCACCGTATCCACCTGATATTTATCAGGCTCGCGCATCAGCCAACGTTCCACGGAAGTACCCACAAAACTATTGGCACCTGTTATCAGTACTCTTTTCATTTTTAAAAATTCAAATATGCAATAGTTGGAATATGGACTGGCACTTATGCTCCGCTTCCAGCTATCATCTATTTCATCACCAACTTATTATATACTGTCTTTACCCAATTAACCAGAGAAATACCAACAATAGTAATTGTCAATGTCAATACAAATGCCACCACCGAATAACTACCATTATTAGAAACTGCAGCACTTCCACATCCTAAAAGCACACCAACGATCACACAGACAAAGCCCTTGATCGGATTGTGGATAGCCATAGCGGTGAAACTGTTGCGACCGAACCATTTAATCCAATGCATCCACTTTGCATCATTCCGACAAGACTCAGTACCGGCAAGCAACATACAGAACAAAAGCATCATCGCTATTCCCGCCAATGCACATGGATAGGTAATCAAGGGATTATGTATATTTGCATGCCCAAACGATATGCTGCCATTGCAACTACTTCCAATAAACACAAGGGCACCTAGCAACATGCATGAAATAAGTGCAACGACACGATGACCATCCACCCAGTTCTGCATCTGCTGATGTCCGAATTTCTGCACTGTCAGATGTCCTATCGCGAAAAAAGGCAAGCCAAGACAAGCGACCTCCAAATTCCATGGCAGCAAAGTAATATCTACGACATCGACATACGTAATCATGTAATAACTTACCGATGCCATGGCAATGCTGACAAGCAAAATCCATACTTTCTTGAAATCAGACAAGAAATAATAGATGACCTCCATCACAAACAGGCAAGTTACAAACCACAACGGCACATTGTGAACCAAGAAGCCACCACTACCTTGAGCGATGAAAGTCTGCGCCAACGGCATCCAGTAACTATCCACTTGGGCATGTGTCACTAAGGAGAATGCAGCCCACACAAACCATGTCAAGAACGAAAATATCACATATGGCACGAGCAGCGATTTCACTTTCTTCATAAAAAAAGTCCTGAAATCAGCATACTTACATTTATTGAAAACCATACCACTCAGGAAGAAAAATAAAGGTATATGCCATGCATATACGAACGCATTACTCCATCCTGTAAGACGGATATGGCCCCAAATGATTGCCAACATTCCAAAAGCCTTAGCTAAGTCATTGTAATCTAATCTTTTACCCCCCCCTATCTGATTCACCAGTCTTGTACTATCCATAATATTCCTATGTTTTATCCTTTCAGTTTAGCTTTTCTAAAATTTGGATCCAAATACTTCATAATTCCCTGAAGACATCCGGCTATCATAGGCAATGGATCATTCCATGCGCCATCATGATAACTTACATCTTTCCCAAAGAACTTAAACCATGACGGTTTAAACTTGAATCTCTCAGGTGAAAACAAAAACCACATCACATCCAATCCAAACCATCGAACCTGCTGACCAAATTTATATTTAGTCATATCAAACAGTTCTGCGCCATTGCCAAGATATTCATCTACAAATATTTTCGCAAAATTTACACCTGCAGCAAAACTAGCCTGGAGACTTGATGGGACGCGAGGGTTAATCTCAATAATTTTAAGTTCATGAGTCCGTTTATCTTCCAATATGTCAAAGTCAGCAAAGCCATGCCAATTTAATTTGTCCAAACAGCGTTCACACTGTTCTACGAGAAATGGATGTTCCACCGTCTCACTATAGCAACTTGTACCACCTTTAAGTGGAAAGAACCTGCGGATTTTAATCACAGTTGAGGCAACTGTCTTTCCATCATACCTACGAAACAACATTACATTATAATAATAATCAGGCTGTTCCACATACTGCTGTAGCGCACAAGCGCCAAAGCTCTTAGCAATAGCTGGATAATTGTCTTCAAGTTCCTCCAAGTTTCCAACTTTAGTAATCCCCTTAGCTCCTGCCGACAAGTTAGGCTTAATCATAGCAGGAAATCCCACATACTCTGCCACAGATTTTAAATTATTCTTAAACTCTGAACTTTCTGTCCCCAACTTTATTGAAGGTAAAGCCCTGGTACGTGGATGCACGATGTCGAACTTTTCACATACCTCCATAAGTTTCTGCTTATCATTAGCCAACTCAAAGGTAGAATATGTCTCCACCGCACAAATAATCTTATACTGCTGCTCAACCTTTTCCTTTTCAAGGCTTAAGAAATAAGCAGACTCATCTCCCATTGGAATAATCAATTCATATTGGTGTGACTTAAGATGCTCATAGAAATAAGCCTTGAACGCCTCTGGCTCAAGGTGTAAGTTTGGGGATTTGTACTTATGTTGAAGGTATTTGGTAGCATACCCGCTGCTAACCCTTTGTGCACAAAGGGCCGTCAACTCATGTCCTAGTTTATTCAACTCGCGGGCCATACACACCACTTGTACGCCTTCACCATCAAGCAATAAAATCTTACTCATATCAAATAAATAACCTGTCTGATTTACTTACCCATTACCTTATTTATAAAAATCTCATATTGTTTAGCCTTACACTTCCACGAGAAGTCTCTCTTCACACGCTCAAGATTAGCATCTCCCTGCCATTTTAGTTCATCGTAATGAGTATAGAGATTATTTAAAGCTTTAGTAATATCTTCAGGACTCTCTTTATCTACCCAAATACCACTCTCGCCAAGAGCTTCTCTATTGGCTGGAATATCGGATGCTATACATACTTTTCCGTAACTCATAGCCTCCAATAGAGATATAGGGAGCCCTTCAATAGTAGAAGGAAGACAATATGCCCAAGCGTTACGCAACACAGCATCCTTATCGGCACCGAAGATTGCTCCTGTAAAGATGACATTCCTACATCTCGCCGCCATCTGATGGAGTTCATCTTCGAATGTAGAACCTGGAGCGGCGCACCCACAAATCACCAGCTGCTTGTTCTTATAGTCGCTATCAATAAAACCTTTGACGAGACAATCCGGATTTTTATCTTTTACAAGTCTTCCCATGAATACCACATAGTTGTTGGGCACAATACCGAAACGGTCAAGCACATTGCTCTTCTTCGCTTCTCCTGGCAGATTTACAGCCCCGGTGATAACCGTGCTCTCCTTTCCAAAAGTATCAATCAGATATTTCTGTTGTTCTGTAGAGCAAACTGTAATATTCTTGTGCATACGACAGTATAAATCAAAATATACCTTAGCAACCCTGCGCCAGAAAGGAGAGTATTTTGTACGCATAAATTCCAATCCATGCAGTTGTAAAACAACCTTCTTACCGAAGATTCGAGCCCATATGGAAGAGAAAAAAGCTGGACCGCCACAATTGTAGTGAATCAGTTCCACCCCTTTTTGTTTAAATATCGCATCAAATGTCGATTTCACTCCGAGTCCCATTTTATTGTAGACCGCGCTTTTTGTTGATCTCTGATGAACCACCTTGAAGCCATTCACCATTTCTTCCCCATTATGGTCGCTCTCTTGATAGACAATGATTTCATGCCCCATGACTACAAGTTCAGTAGCCAAATTATACATAAAAGTAGCGATACCATCGGGATGATGAAATGTACGACCCCCAATAAAAGCTATCTTCATATTTTTGTTTTTAGTATTTCTAAGTAATTCTTCTTAAACTTTTCTGGTGAAAAGTTGTATAGATTCTTATGTCCATTCTGTCCCATTAGCACACGAGTTTCATATGATGAAAGAAGCGTTGATAGACAATTTGCCAACCGGTCAACATCTCCAATAGGTGTAAGATAACCGCTCTTGTTATCCTCAACCAACACATAATTATCCCCCACATTTGTTGCCACTACTGGGATACTCCAGTTCATAGCCTCCATAATGCTATTGCTTGTACCTTCAAACAAGCTCGTCGAGAGATATATGTCTGCAACTTTCAGTATTTCCTGCACGTTGTCTGGTGCTATAAGAATATTTGTATAGCTAGTTAGCCCATATTCACTTACCCAAGTTCTAATCTGATATTCCAGATGGCCATGACCTATAATAGTGAATACAAAGTCTTGTCTTGTTTTTCTCAGTTCCGCAATTGTTTTAATGGCTGTTAGATAATCTTTTTGAGGTTCAAAGCGTCCGACAGTTATAATATTCTTAATTATCTTGTCTTCGTGTGCTACTACATCACTATCACTTATGTTAGGGAAGCAATTGTGAATTACAATAGTCTTTTTTTTGCAGAACCCACGCCTTTCAAAGTACTCTGCTCCAGACTGACAATTGTAGATAGTATAATCTGCAAAGAAATTATGTGCAAACCACTCCATAATCGTTTTTATCGGCGCCAATCTCGAATTTCGGATTCCATTAAAAACAGTTTTCACTCCCGCAAATTTCTCGACAATAGCACCTGTCACATCACATGCTGTCAAGTAATTAAAAGCTACTTCTATATGCTGTTGTCTCAATAGATGATAATACTCCAGCCATTTACCAATCCGTTTTCCGGAAAGATAATGAATATGTACATGAGCATCCTCCAGAAACTTCTTTACTGTTATTGAGAGATTCTTTTTCCCCCACAATGATATAAAATGCACCTCATGCTCTTCACTGAGAGTAGCAGCCAGAAGAGCAGCCTGCTTCTCCGCACCTCCTGGCTTAATTGTTGGTATAAGAATAGCTATCTTCATCTCGCTCTATCCTTTATATATCGAGCAGGATTACCTGCCCAAACCTGATATGGAGGAATGTCCTTGGTTACCACACTTCCAGCCCCAACAATAGCACCTTCGCCAATAGTGACAGGACTACAAATGCAAACATTCACACCTATAAAAACATCGTTTTCAATATGTACCTCACCTTTGCGGAAATGAACTCCCGGCTGAGTAGGGTCAAGATAATGTGTTAAGATTTTTGTTCCGGCTGTTATACGCACTCCTTTGCCTATAAAGATTTTATCGGGATAGACAGTATCAATCCCAACACCACCATATACCATAGAATGGCCTTTGATATTTACCCCCCCCCCATTTTAACAATATAGATCTATGCTGAGGCAACATAGGCAAACTTGACAGTCCAATCCATAGTTTCCTCCACATCCGTTTGGGAGGATATACTTCAAAGAAATGTTTTATTGTCATAATTACTTTATTTTTTGAAGATAACCCTTTCACAGAATTTTCTGACAGAAAAAGCCAATAAGGTACCTATTATCAAAATGGCGACATAATGTAAGTACCCATTATTGTTCAGACAAGATTCATGTATCCTTGGGAATAAAAATATTAAAACTGAACCAATAGTTGTATTGAAGAGATAAGATTCAAGCGAGATTTGACCAAAGAATGATAAAATCTCATAACCTAAACACCCTGCGTGCTTGAGAATATAGCTAGAAAAAACCACTAAAGGCAGAACCAAAAATCCTGGCCAATAACCGAAATGTAAGAATCGCATAGTTGCAACTATTATCAATGGTATCATCACCATCCATATCAAAGAAACACTCTTGCCATCCTTTGCGAAAGGCGCCAACATATAACCTATAAAGAAAGAAGGAAGTCTGAAGGCAACAAACTGCATATTGTCAAAAAGTTTTGCCAACACTGCCGAACTGAAATCTACTTTAATGGAAGCCGCCACAACAAGGAAAAGTATAATAGCCATGTTATAGAGTGTTGGAGACTTCGTTCTATTACACGCCATATAATGAACTGGGGTAATAGCATATAGAGGTATCAGCATCGCAATAAACCATGCTCCCCGATGATTCAACCAATAGTTGATTGTTGAAAAGTTAAGTATAGATGTCCATACTGATTCACCTCGTAATACTTCTAAAACCGAAATCGGACCAAAAATAAGCGCATAAGGGATTAATATTCTTTTATATCTTACAGAATACCAATATTTTACCCCCCCCCACGTCATTAATAGTTTATCCGAGAACAGCCGATTAAGTGAATACCAAAGTCCAAATCCAGATAAAAGAAGAAATAAATCTACTCCTAGTGCCCCTAATGCGCATATCGTCTTTAATGTATTTGGCATCATCACTCCATTGTCTGGAGCATGGACTATAAAAATAAGAATTGTTGCGATTCCCATCAACGCAGGACGAAACTTACTTATTTGGTTAACACTATATTTAAACATCATCAAACACCTCTCCCATACATTATTTAACGATAATTATGTATTGTTTATACTATTACTTTTTAAAAAACAAATTATCATCAATGGTGAGCAAACGTTGCTTTTTCTCCTTCTCGCCTACCCCTTTCAAATGTGTGTTGAATGGAATATTTCGAGCAAGATATTCATCAACAGAACATAATATTCTAGCAGGATTTCCGCCCACCACCATACCATCAGGAACAGATTTAGTAACAATAGAACCAGCTGCAACCATTGCGCCTTCGCCAACAGTCACTCCTGGCATTATTTGAGCATGAGCTCTGATGTAAGCCCAATCCTTAATTACAACTTTTCCAAACACGTCATAATCAGGCAATTTACGCCTTATAACATTCCCCCCCATGAGTATGTATCGCAACTCCTCTGGTGAGTTGTACATTATTCCCGATTGTTACAAGATAAGGTTCGGAAGGCCATTCCATACTACGATATATCAAACAGTTGCTTCCGAGGTTCACTCCAATCAAGCGTGCATGTTTAACAGGAGAAATAATCTTCATCAACTCCAAGTATAAAGTTTTTATTACATTCATGACAATTTGTTTATTACATCCAAAATCTTTTTTGTTTCTTTAAGATAGTTGAATTCTCTCATAGCCACAATTGCTCCGGCCTTGCCTATTTTAGACGATTCTTCTGGATTTTGAAGCGCCCAAATAAGTTTAGACGAAAAATCCTGAGGATTGCGTTCTTCAGCAATAAGAGCTGTTTCACCATCTTTCAAAAATAGCGGAATATCTCCTACATTTGTAACGACTACTGGATTTTCTGTCAGAAGATATTCTCCGAGTTTTGTAGGGAATCCGCATCTAGCTTGCAAAGAATCAGGACGATCAAGAGCAAGGACTGCCGCATTCTTTAGCATTTGCGGCATTTCCGCAGATGATACAATACCTGTAAAAACAACTGATTGTTTTATCCCAAGATAATCTATTAAATTCATGTTACCAGAAGCATCTGCTTTGTCAGGTGTCTTACCGATAATATAAAGTTTCACATCTGGTAGAACTTTATGTACAATCGCAAAAGACTTTATGAGTTCATCAACACCATCTTTGTTATTAGAAACTGTACCACAATAAGCAATATACCTCTCAGATGGATGCTTTTTCAGACCGATGAAACGATTACTGTCCACCGTCATGTTTACTATCGCTATCTTATCTTTCGATAAGCCTATAGATGCAAAATAATCTCTAAGGGCAGTCGAAATAACAAACATTCCATCTACCTTCTTTACCTCACGCTTGTAACGCTTGATATTAAAACCCTTAAAACTATAAACATCAGGATGTTCAGTTTTTTCATGGACAACTTTCACCCCCTTTTTATTTATAACTTTAAAGAATATACTACCAAAATTAGTAAGAAAAACGACATCCCCAGATTTCAGACTTCTAGCAAATTTCCATCCATAGTATTCTTCTGCAAGTTTGTTGATAAAGCGATTTGAAAAAGGCAAATTTTCCCACATATACTTAAACGTGATATGAGGATATTGCTTATTTACCCTATTCCTTTTTGAGTCAGGAGTAAGGAAAACAACTTCTGCTTCAACACCAAGTTCCGAAAAGCCTCTCACAAAACTCAATATTCGATTCGTGGGAGCCGTATTCGGTTGATATGAATTAACTACGATATATGTTTTACTAATCATTGTATGTCTATAACTTAATTTTCAACAATTCAATTTCTTTAACTCTTCTTTTCATTTCTTCAGATAAAGAAGCATAAAAATCCGGCAGCTTTTTTTTCTGAACTGCGGGCATTCCTACTAAAAGGACATTATCATCAGGGCAAGACTTAGTGACTACGGAATTAGCTGCTACAACGACATGATTGCCTAAGAACTCACCACCCGTTATTTTAGCACCAGTTGAAAGACTTAGCCCAATACCTATACTTCTCCCAGTATCTGTAATACAAGTAGAAGTATGCAAAACGGCATATGGACCTATTCTATTAGTATTTCCGACAACTATCGTCCCGTGATGCGGTATAACCAAACCATAGTCACATGAATTATAGCCAATACTAAATCCAAGCTTTCGAGATAGTCTAAAATATTTTAATTTATTGATAATAAGTGGTACCCCCCCCTATACGTATAATACTGAACTTTCCTCATAGATTTTAAAAACTCCATAATATAATCTGGAGAGAACAGCTGTATAAATCGCTTCTTAAGAGGTACCTTAAAATACCCTCTGTTCATCATCATATCAGCTTGTAGATAGAACTTAAGTTGCTTACGTGAAGTTATCATAATAAAAATAATCTTAATACACGATATTCTGCTTCTTATTAATATTATTGCTTTAAATTTAAGCGAAACAGTAAAAATGCCATCCAATTTCCGAGTCTGAACTTTCAACACCAAGTTCTGAAAAACCTCGAACAAAACTTAATCTGCGATTTGTTAAAGCCGTGTTAGGTTGATATGAATTACATACTACATATAATTTTCCCATATCCCCATCATTGATTTAAATAGTTTATAACTGATGTTAACACTCAGACTAGGGTGTTTCCATTCGTATAAGCTTTATTGTGAGTGCCTATGTATTTTGTTGAATGCTCTCCTTGTTTGAATCTGTACTTCTCACCATTCACGCGTATTTCTTCCAGCCATCTTATCACATCGTTTTTTGCATACACCCTATTGCCATTTGCATCTTTCTTCTTTAATGCGGCAGTTGCCAGCAACGCATACTCAAAGTCCAATGATGTCTGGAATATACCTAAATCATCTGTATTAATTGTTACAGGCAATTCCTTCTGTACATCATTTCCGTATATGGGTTTGAAACGGAATATGGGATGCTCGTCATACCTATCGATCATTCCTATTTTCCAATTCGACGAGGGACAGCACTCTATCACCAGTCCCATTGCCGCGATTTGCTTCATCATGGCATTCTGTATTTCTGTGATCGCATTTATATACAATTCTGTGACGGTAAAAGAGACCACCCTAGATCCCATTGTCCTCACTTGCCTGTCATAGTGATACAACCGATAGAGTTCTGCCGCTTTTCTATTGTTCCGGCACATGCTTACATTCTCATCATTGTCAAGGGCAAAGGAATCCCAATCCTCAATGATGTCCAAGGAAGACGCATGCGTCTCTTTATTTGGACAATCCCCACGCAACATCATCGACATATAGTAAGTGTCAATATCCAACAAGTCTGGGGGAAATACTAAACCTCCTATATTCAAAAACGTCTCATGAAGGAGCGATTCCAACTGTATGGATAAGACCACATTCAGTTGCTTTGCCTTCATAATCATCCACACACAATTGTCGATCAGACATTGTCGAGTGATCGGGATTGTGAAATGTTGTTTCTCATAAAACATGCCGGCATCTGTTCCTAAAGCCAAGCAATGTCCCAACCGATCGCCATGTTCCAAATGAAGAAAACGCACCGCCTCGTCGATAGCTCTCAACCCGTCCGCCAAGTCATAAAAATCCTCACCCACATGATAAGTGAAATGAAATGTCTGGCTATGCTCCCTCCCGTCATCTATACCTATTGTATCAATGTTGGATCTGGATTCACTCTTGGCTCGCAAATACCTGAAACTTTGGGCAAAGACCTCTGGACGGCAGTCCAATTCCGTATTGGCCGCATCTACTCCTACCAGATACTTTGATTTCCATGGGCTATTGGATCTTAGCTTTACTATATTGATGGACTGGTGCTTTATGCGCCGTCTCAAGGCATTATTACGCTCGCAACTGTCTACATAAGTATCAGCCTCTTTTATGAAGTGAAATATAATTCCGAAATCAGTCAAACACTTCTGAGGTCTACCATGCGCCCCCGTGCAGCATTTTACAGTATTCATGAACGTTTTCTTCAGCCCCATATAATCGTTCTTTGGAGCAATGCGGGTCTCCACGTAGCTTACGTGGTGCCGCACCGCCTCCGTACATGGAATTTTTATCAGCAAGTCCTTGTATGCCGGATACCCTTCAATAAGCAAGTCCTTCTTAACCTCAAAACGCATAAAGTTGCCAAATCCCACAATGTCATTACTTTGCACCAATACTTTCCTAAGATGCGTCCTTGCAATAAGATACTGATATAAAGCCAAGGTGAAATGTATATCTGAAGGATTGGAATACACCTTTTTAAAGGCATGATACAAGATTTTTACTTCCCCCATATGTATGTCATCCGTATTTTTCACTAAAGGTGGGGCAGAAATGGCATAGTCAATTTTCTTGCCGAACACTTTTTCCGCATAGCAATTAATACATATGTTAATTTCTGACTGCAGGTCATACAGTCTTATGTCCAGGATGCATGGACATGTTTGCAACAGCCCCTCCGTATCCATCCGTTTGTCAAGAAACAACATTTCGAACAACCCAAGTCTAATACGTGCCGCATCATAGCACTCTGAATATAACAGATTATCCTTGTCCGCCATTAACTTGAACTGCCTATAACGTCCAGTGACATGATTCATCAGGCAAATCCATGACAGCGTGAATGTGTCGGAGGATGCTTTAAGGTGTTGATGCAAGTCTGAAAGACCACGGTCGAACAGATAATTCAAGTCTGTATCTTCTATTCCAACGGATGTTGCAGGTCGATAGCCTTTGGGTGTCTCTGCGTTCCTATCCCGAAAGGCTAGATATGCCGCAAGCAATACATCTTCGCCCAAGATGAGCGAGACCAAACGCCAACGCAGCATCGCACCATTCCTCACCACTGGCATACCATTCTTTAATGTCAAAAGCTGTCCAACCTCATGAACCAAAGCATAAAATATGCATTTGGATGACGACATTGTCATTGAGCCCGGCAAGCAACTCCACTCATCACAAAAGAGTCGCGACATCAACCGTTGCTTGTCATCATTGACATAAGGCATACTCTCCCGCGCATATGTCATAACTGACTGCGCATACGCCATAAAAGGATCGTCAATACCCCCAAGAGCACTTTTGTCAACAAACGGCTTTGATGCTTGCCAATAAGGCACATTGGTAAACATAGCCTTAATAAAACTCCTCAGCAACTCCATAATTCACGAACTTATGCCAGACCATGATTCTCGGAATCTATGGCAAACTCGTTTCCGGTTTTTACATCATCCTGCTCAATTGGCGCGTTCTCACTTTCATGAGACACATATGCCGTTTGCCCAGAACCATTGATTGGCTTTGGGAATAAAGACATGTATGTATAAGGATTATCCTTAAGGATTTTTGCTAGCCCCTTGATCTGTTCTTCAGTAGTATACTGCCGATTTGTATCGTTGAACTGCTCCTTTATGACATCCTCGCCTATTATGCCATAGACATCTTTATAGTTTTTCTTAAGCCTAGAAATGATTGTTGACTGTTTTTTCTTTGCCGAAGACTCCAGAAAATCTTTAAACATGCTCATTACCAATATTTCCATTTCTCCAGAGTCCTCCTTACGGTCATATATTTTGGTGAAGTAACGCACAAAACAAGCATCATTGAACAAGTCGGCCAAGATAGAGAACATTGGAAACTTAATAGTGTAATAATCCTTCACATCGCTCACCTTGTCCTTGTATTCATAGTCATAAGTGGCAATCTCAAAGTTCGCAATCTCGCCATATATCGTCGCGAAAATCTTGCTGTCATCAGACATTCTGAGATTTCCACGCTTGGCCTTGATTCTACTGAACAACTCGTCCAACACCTCGGAATTCCTGATACATACGGAAGAAAGGTAACGGTGCTTGTCGTCATCGACTTTTTTCATCAGTTTATTGTATAGTGAGTTGTCTGCACGTCTCGCATATTCAAATATCCTGTTATTAAATCTTCCGTATGAATGCTCTATGTCTATTAGGGTAAAGAACGGTGAAAGGAAATCGAATTTCAAGTTTGTCATCTGTCCTCCAATCTGTCGATTGTAATAGGCCTCTGTATTCATTCTGTAGCGATGTATGCCCGACTCTGACAACGACTTGTCCGTAGTCCATACATATCGGGAGATTGTCAACATAAAAAACTCCACGGCATGCATCCTTGCCAGCCCCTCATCTGACAGATGTATCTCTGCGCTCCCTCCGCTTGAACGACTCTCACAATCTTTAACCACTTCGTCCATCAAGGCGAAAAAGCTGTTTCCGTCTATAAGATGTATCTCACGTTCCACAAACCCCTTGTTTCTCTTTGGTGGTATCACGTTGTCGCCATCAAGACAGAAAAAATTGCCGCCAACCAGCTTCATGTAGTCGCATATGTTGATGAGGAAGTCGCCTCTATAAGGCTTTTTCTCATCAATCGCCACTCTCGGCATATGACGGTCAACCCTATCTGTCATCTCATCATACCACTCATACAATTTTATTGAATACAGCGATTTAATGAAGAAGATGAGTCTGTGAACACTTGAGTTTGTCTCCATATGAGACAGTCGGTCAAGCACATAAAAAACATCGCCGATTGAGATGTTGTAGGCTATATTTCGTGGCTCCAGTATGTTTCTGAAATTGTCCTCCGAATTTGTGTCACCGCTGTTTTTAGCAATTTCATTATTGGCTGGCTCAAAATATGTACTATGTGCCTTCAACTCTACAGATGTGGCATTGGCATACATGTTGCGAAGCAAGTCAATCACTTTCTTGTTGAAAAGGGTTGGCTCCGTCTCACCAATCAGGTTGGTTGCCACGTAACGCACGTCCGCCTCAAGAGTGTCGAGCCATGTATTGAAGAAATAACGTTTGAACTGATGCTTATTGCCTGTTGCCTCTGAGATGTCGACTGTCCTCACGGCTTCATAATCCTTCATTCTGACCAACATCTGAAGCAGCAGGCGCAAGTCGCGCAGGTTTCTTGGCACAATAGGGCTCGTCGTTCCTCTAGTATTGTAGAACAAATACCGGCATTTTGAGAAAACCAATGTAGGAATGGCATCCCTTACCGTATCCGCCTCAAATATCACACTGTCACCATCCTTTATTGTCAAGCTGTTTCCCAAAAACACCTCCGGGGAAGGAATATAAATGCGCGACTCTATTGGAATAAGTTTGTTGATGTAACGCTCTGCCATTTCAGAAATGTCATTGCCAGTAAGAATATGCGAGCCTAATTTGACAGATTGTCCAAATTGTTTCGACAACTTTTCTTGTATCACCATGCTCAATTGGTCGATCTTGACAGCTAAAAGAATGACCACATTGGGAAGAATGAGATATTTCCGAATCTGCTCCACCATCTCGTAAGCTAAAGTCACATTAAGATCAATGTCATCGATGCTTATCAGCAACACGTCGGATTTGCAAAATGCGAGATAGGTGTCTATCAAATTATGTATGCCAGACTTCAAGTCCACACCGGCGGCAAGCAAGGAAAGTTCCTCAAGTTCCTCATCGCGTTCGAATCTTGTGTCCTTGTCCATGTAAAGCATGTCGCGCTTTATAGACTGAAATGACTTTATCAGCTTGCGAGCCTCGCCCTCATCTTGTCTGCTTCCTAACTTACTCAACTCTTGACGAGTTTTCTTATACATCTCGCCTATTATAATCTCAAGTATATTATGAGCGGTATCAAAGAACGAAGGGTCAATGGTCTTGAGCGCATGGATCCTTTTCTTGGGCAACTCAATAAGACCATTAAAATACGGGAAATTGTATGCACCCCTATTTTGGAGTTCCTTTAATATCTCAACCACAGAACACATGCATGAGGTCTTTCCTGCACCGCGTTCGCCTACAAAAGCAAGGATATTATTAGGGTATTCTTCTTGAATATCATGCATATCCTTTGCGACTGTGCAAAGATGCTCATCAATCAAATGAATGCTCTTGTCAATTTGATAGTTGAAGATCGACTGCTTGTATCGGTCTAAATTCTCAACAACAGGCTTAGTCTCTTCACCAACATAAAATATAATATTTTTATTTTCCATAATATGTAAACACTTAATTCCTCCAACCTTGATTAACAATGGCGTGAGATGCAACTCTTAAAATCATTTATAGACATTCCTGTCCGCCGACATTTGTTTGTTTATCTCATCTACAAAATTCTTCGAGACAACATCAAATTGTATTTCATTCAAGAATTTTTCTATTGCAGGCAAGAAATGCCTTACCCCAAGCTCCGCTCCTTTTCTCATCGCCTTAGCGTACGAGTCCGTGTCGCCACTTTTGTAAAGTATTCCGAACCCGTATTTTTCCACATAATACTTATAAGGATTATAGTCAGGACAAATGATAGGACGATGGTTTATCAAAGCTTCGGTCATAGTCCCATTTGTTATACATGAAGGACCGGCTTCATCAGCAAATAGTACAAAATGTGACTTTGAGATATTTTTATAGAAATCATCGTATTCTAGATATTCATTTCTTCTGAGTATCCTGTTGTCACCGTTTATAGTATGTTCAATCACTTTTTCATATTCCTCTTGGGCTCGTCCGATAAGCTTCAGCTTTGCGTCTGGTATATCGGCATGTCTAAAGGCTTCTATAGTTGTCGGAATGTGTTTAGCTTTGCGTAATTGCCCAATGACCAGAAAAGAGATATTGTTGTCCAAGCTTGAGAGGTTTGCATCTGTTGTGTGTTCGACTACACGCTCCTCTCTTATTATCATTCTATCGAGTGGAATTCCCAAGCGATTGTGCTCCTCCATGATAATTTGGTTGCTGACGAACAGCCGTTGGTAAGGATTTCTTATGAAACGCCGACGCTCTAAGAGCACTTGAATGCTGTGTATTGGAGATATTAGTACCTTTTTATATGAAAAATGTAGGCGCTCGCTTCTCAGTCCCCACCAATAACATGGTTTTTGCAATTGGAAGAAAACCGTAGACATTCCATTGTGGTACGAACCACAGTAGAAAGCGGAAGCTTTGTCTTTTATGAACGACAATGCTTCATTCATATATTTTTTCTGTTGAAAGCAGAAAGTGACAAATTTTATTCCTGTTTCAAATACGCTATGCTTTCGGAGTCTCCATTTATCATCAGGGACACCGCATTTGGACGTCCAATGTATTACTGGAATATTTTCTCTGGAATTCTCTGGAATCTCATGGTATATGTCAAAAATTGCGACTGTCTTTCCCTGGCTTTTCAGCATACGTGCTATTAAAATCATATCATATATATGGTGTGTAGCTAGATGATATGACTCAAAAACAATGAAATCGTAGTTCATACTGCTTTAGACATACTTGTTGGCGCTGAAATCCCATGTTAAGATATATTTGTTGCGCCAATATAATTTAGGGGCCTTGAAGAATACTAATGTTACAAATGCTTTTTTGATTATGTCGAGGACAGTCGTCTTGGAACAGAAAGTGTCAAGTTCTGCCTTGTATTTGCTATAGTTCGCAGACAGTTGGTTTCCATGCCTACGGAAACCACTCAAGATAGCTCTTACAACATAATGCTCTGTAACATTTGAGAAACAAACCCACATATAATAGTCGCCGGCAAGCCTAAATGACCGGAACTTGTCCCAATCTATAGATTTATGTAATTCTCTACTCCAAAATGTAACCTCTTGCTGTATGGGGAAAAGACGCTTTCTGATTTGCTCTGATGACTGTGGAATTTGAAGAAACGCATTTACAATTGTCGATTTGCTGTTGTATAACACTTGCATGCCACTTAACCATTTTATGTATGGTTTTTCCGTCATAATCTCAACCACAGTCTGAATTGCTGTCGGTTGGTAAAAATCATCCGAATTTATGTAAGCACATATCTCACCAGTTGCATGTTCAAAACCTTTGGCAATGCCATCATACATACCATTGTCCTTCTCACTTGTCCAATATGCAAGCCTGTTTTCATATTTTTTTATGATGTCCACAGAACTATCTGTCGAACCACCATCAATGATAATATATTCAATGTTGTCGTAAGTTTGATTCAATACGCTTAGAATCGTCTCTTCAAGATACTCGGCTCCGTTGAAAACGGATGTTACAATACTAACTTTCGGATGTTTCATATCTCAATTGTTCTTTATATACTAATATTATATATATGAGTGAATACAAGATGAATCCATATAGTAGACTCTGATGGAAAGGTCTGTGGAAAAAACCTAAAAATACAACCAACATACACTTAAATAGTGCCCGATTATTCCTTAGGCCATAAAACAACAACCAAATAAAAGGGAAAAGCACGAATGGGGTACCAACAATTCCATACAATACCAAAGGCTCGTAAATATTATCGGTATATAAATCCAAGTCATCTTTTTTATTTGTACCAAACCAAGGATTGCGTACAAACTCATCCCAAGCAGCTTCTGTAAGAGTAGCGCGTGTAGATACTGCAATCGTTTTATCTGTTTGAGATGTCTCAAAAATCTCGACAAAACGTCCTATTGAATTATCATATATTGAGTTAAATTTAGTCCCTCTTGTCATACCGGCACCAACAATAACGCAAATTAATGCAAATGTCATCAACAGCTTTCGATTCATCCCTTGCTTTGAATAATAAAATAATAAAATATAAAAAATAACCTGAAAATAAAATCCCATTGAAAATGTCAATAATAAGCATGCAATAAGAATATATTCCATTTTTTTATTCTGAATGAACAATTTATTAAAAATCAGAGCAAACATTCCCCAATACCCCATAGCTCCTCGTTCATCAAAAAAGCCAGCATAACAAAACACATTAGCCATATCATTCATATCTGTCTTATTGAATGTAAACAGATAATTATAAATGATGCGCCCATCTGCCCTATCTGGAATACTAAATAATGGAGAATAATGAAAAAAAGTTACCAAGACCCATGTAAAGGCACCCAAAATGGCCATCCACATTATCCACTTGTTGTATTTCTTAAAAAAGTTCAATATACCAATTGATGAATCAATCCACAAAATCATAACCACAGGAAGAGCCATTTGAACTAACGATGCAATATACGAATTCAAATTTAATCCATGATGGTTGTTATATAATGCAAAGCCTGTAAATTGCATCAGAAAAATCATAAGAACCTTACCAGGAAGCTTTCTTTTAGCTCTACAACCTATATATAGCAATGCTACTAAAGCCAAAAACATCAATTGACTATATAAGAATTCGTTCGGCATAAAAAGGAAATATACCGAGTAAAACTCATATGGGTAATAACATAAGAGTATAAAAAGAGCAGAAAGGAAAACGAACCAGACTTTTCTACTGCTAGTAGAACCTATAGCTTTCATTTATTCGATTAATTATCAGATGCGATTTCTTTATGAATTTGCATAATCCTTGCATAAGAATTATTATCAAGCACTTGCTTTCGAGCATTTTCTGAAAACATCTCATACCGTACATTATCCGAAAACAGATCCTTAACGCACTCTGACAAAGAAGACGCATCATTCTCGTTAGTCAAAAGACCAGTTCTTCCGTGATCAATTAAATCTGGAATACCTCCCGTCCTAAAACCGACACATGGTTTTCCACAAGACATGGCCTCCAATACGACATTAGGATAGTTCTCGGCGACAGATGATATTATAAACGTATCGCAAGCATTATAGGCAACTGCTAGTGAAAGGTTATCATTGAGATATCCTGTCTCCACTATTCTAAGATCCAAGTCCTCCGTGAACTCTAAAGGAACTGCTCCAATGACCATACCCTCGTAATCATCCGGATTCAACATCTTCAAACAATCATGTGCATATTTTGTTCCTTTATACACACTTCCCATAGAGGCAGCTCCGAACAATATCGTTTTTTTCCCCTTACTCAAGCCAAATATGCCTTTAGCATCGATGTTCATTGGTTTGAAGATATCAGTGTTCACGACATTTGGTACAACAAACACTTTGTGGCTCTTTGCCAGTTTACTCTGCTGTACACACGATCCGAGCCATGAACTTGGAGTTACGAATGAAAGGTTATCATATCGGTTCCACCATCTCATCTTTTTCCTCAGCATAGAGGACGATAAGTTCTTATACCTAACATTATTTATTAATGGGCACAGTTTGCAATCAGACTTATATCCATCACAACCTAAAGAATGGTGACATCCCCCCGTGATAGGGAACATATCGTGCATATACCAGAAAACAGGCTTTCCTAATTGAAGAATCTTCTCAACACCCTTTACAGTAAGCGCATTACCATTAACCCAATGAAGGAATATCACATCAGCATCTTGGACAACAGGATCTTTCGAGAAATCAAAACCATGATTCATCAAACTGTAAGTACCAATCGGACTAATCTTATTAATAGTCTTTTCTGTTTGAATATCCCACCATTCAATCAACAATTTTTTAATTCCCTGATGTACCTTTTTTACAAATGGTAGCCTAGATGACTTTGCTACCACAAGCATTGTGACTTCTTGGCCAGCTTTAATCATAGCTTCACAATGTCTGGCACAAGCTATCGCAGCTCCACCACCTGTATCAAATGCGTTTATATGTACTATTTTCATTATTTTCTAATTATCTTCAAACAAAGACTTAAGCTTATCATAATAAGCTTCTTTAAAATAAGGTTTAAGTTTGTTTGATAATGGTAAAGACATCACCTTTTTACATATATTATAAGCGTCATTTAAATCCTCTGCAACATATACAAAATCATCATAGACGCCTTTGAACCACTCTGCCCCTGTTATTACCTTATGATCTGTAGTTTTTATAATAATTACAGGGATCCCTGCACAGAGCGAAAAGATAGTGCCATGATAGCGATCAGTTATAGTAACTTTGTAATAAGAATAACTCTCAATCTCTTGCTCAATAAATTGCTTAAGGTTTGATCTTATTTCTTGGTATGGACGTTTGCCCTGAGTATCTTTTTCAAAAACCGTTACATCATCATTTTCAATGCGAGCTTTCAATTCACTAATCTCTTCATAACTATATAACTTTTCACCATCATTACGAGTACATAGACAGACTCCTTTCCTCTCATGATTGAACGAATAAGTCCCAATCAGAGTTGTAACAATATCTGGATAAGCTTTCACTTTGATGTTTGGAAACATCTCTATTGCCTGCTTGTATGAGTACTGATCACGAGCAAGGAATAGCATATTCTTTGCTCTGTTGTGGTTTTCTGCACACATACGTCTATTCTCCTCATGTTGAAAGAAAATAGTCTGAGGCATCATCAGAATCTTGGCATCAGGCATATTTTCACAAACAAGTCGATGCATCAAAGGATGATCACCACCTAAATCCTGCGTACAATAACCACTTTGTATTATTATTCTATCATTTTGTCCAAATTTCTTTTTTAGTTTATCAAAGAAACGTTTCGTATGATGAGAATCTGTTATAGCCGAACTCTCAAACATCACCATCTGATAGTCAGGATAATTATCGGTTATCCAGTTCTTAATACAATAATGCTGCGCCATATCACCTAAATTAGGCTGCTCTGTTATACCAAGATAATAGACGTGTTTAATTGATGCATTTAACTTATCTAAGCGATCAATTTGTCGTTTACGATAATTATATATAACAACGTTACGTCTTAAATCTTTAAATGGTCGATACGTCCACCAAAAATATGTACGAATAAAATCTGCAATTATCTTCTTTACTGACTTTTGTATTATCATACTCTTAAAAGTTCTCCAGTCATTTTTCTTTATAGGCAATGGCATTATTGGAGGAAAATACTCAAGTGCTAACTGAGAGAAGGCTTGTACTGAATCATCTGCTGACAAATATTTGTCCCAAAATTCATTATAGGAATCAGGTTTTTGCTGCGGTTTATGCAGATTATTTTGGGCTCTCGCTGCATACTCATAATCACGTTCTTCTTTTTGAAATGCATCTAATTGATCTATTACTTCCATTCCTTTGAGCGTATTCGCAAGAAGTAAGGATGTGCCCTTTCTAAAAGACCGAAAGCGCAAATTAATAGGTGAATATCCCCAGAAATCTGCTATTGTGATGTCCGAAATGCGCTCACGCCTAGCATACTTACAATTAAAACAATTTTCTCTAAGAAGATAATTTGAATCAAAACCACGGGAAAAAAAGTCCTGATACTCAGAACTATAGAAAGAAAATCCATCTTCAAATGTGTATTTCATACATGTATGATACTGATCAATCTTCTTATCTCGGAAACGAAGATCTACAACTTTTCCATGCTTGTGCATTCTTTCTACACCTGCAATTCTATCTCTTAATCCCTTTGAAGAAGGGATGCCATGGCAGAGAATATCTATAGTAACCAAATTTTCGTAGCCTTTCACCAAAAAGGCTTTTAGGCCAGCAATTTGGCAAGCTGTTCCGACAAAATATACCTTTCGGTTCTCTTTTAAATATTGAAGAATCCTTATATAGCATTCGTTAATATCGCTATAAGTATATTTAGAACCTTGAAACTGATGTAGGTCTTCCTTTCGATCCGTAATTGCATGCTCAGCATGATTCATATTCCACCTACAACCACAAAACACTCCACCTTCCTCTATAACTTTACGCGACAAGGCATAAGATGCGCCACCAGAAGTACTAAACCAACGATTCTTTTTATCTAAAATCCATCCCGCATATGTTTTTAACGGAGCATTAAAATCAACAGAATTATTAATTGACGGACATATTCGCTGGCATTTATGGCAATCTATACATTTTGACTGATCTATTATGGGATAAGAAAACCCCCGACTATTTTCGACCATTGTAATAGCATTAACAGGACATACACTTCTACACGCCTGGCATGCCGTACATTCTTCATAATTGCAAATTATCTCCATAAATCTATATTTTTTTAAGAAGCCTTTCCATACTCATACTGCTACAAAATATATGAACTCTTTTTCCATCTTTAAGCTTCGATGGATAGAAAAGATAGAATTTATCTCCAACAACAACGCCACTCGCTTTATAAAGATATGGTGTTGGACGATAACCATGAGCATGAAGTAACGGTTTTCGGAAAAAGTTATATGAATATCCATCAACAGATTCTCCTAAAATCACATATTCACCGTTAATGGGCGTTTCCACACAATAATACCTACCATTATAACTGAACGCATCTATATGCCAGAAATCACACCCTTTAAAATATTTTTGTTCTACAACTTTGTCAAAAACAAACTCGCCTCGCTCTAAATCATTATCGCTTAATGAAAAGACAGCAATGCTCCTTGGGAACATATATTCCTTTCCCTTCGCTATATCGTTCATTATTGGTGAAAATACTCCAAGACACTGGATTTTACTGCCAATCTTAATAACAACAGGAGCCGCAAGATACATAGACTTGTCATTTGGATTATGACAGAAGACTCTTGGCTTGCTAAAAGTTTTTCCGTCATAACAACATCCCATCATATTTTTAAAACCAGACTCTTTACGGGTATTTATCGTGTCACTTTCCTTCCAAAATATCCACAATTTATTACCATCGAAAAATATATTACCATCGGCATTGTACCCCTCCTTGTGAGTATCCTGCACAACGCCAACTAAAGTCCAATCGGCAGGGGGAACATCTGCATTTCCATTACCATAATACAATAATGGATTTTCCATTTTTGAATTATAATTAGGATAAGGAGTAACTACCATCCACCATTTATGACCTGCGAAACCCTCTGAAATATAACGCACACATGGATGAACAAACCAATCACCATATTGGTTATTTATTTTATTCAATTCTAACGAATCGACATTCAGCTCTCTGCCAGGCCTCATTACAACATGTGGCCGTAAAATAATTCGCCGAGCCTTACCAAGAACTCTATTAATAATATTCATAGTCAATTACATTTTATTTTTATTTTTTCAAACAGGAACTTTCGCTCCTTATTATCAAGTCCAAACATCATGATTGAAACTATCGTCATCACAAAAACACCTCCACCCACTAGAATAATCTCCAAGAACGGATTATCAAATATTAATTTTTGAATCAAAACATACAGCACAATTGGCACAATAGAAACAACCATGGATTTCAACAAAACTTCCTTAATCCATTTTAAAACAGGAAACGAAGGAACCCTTTCTTTAACTAACCAAAGACGTGCAATTATTGCTATAGCATAAACTAATATACGTGCTACAATAACAGAATATGGAGGGAATCCACATTTTAGCAATATCCACGCCCCAATAAAATTAAAAGAATATATTAACGATATTACTATTTGATATTTCTTTACATCCTTATCTGAACATAAAATCATCCACAATGGAGCAGATATTCCATCTAGGAATATACCCAGCAGCGTTAAGATACAAAACTCCACAGCCCCTTCAGGATAATTACCCAACCATATTCCTAAAAAGTTCTTTATTTGACAACAAATAGGAACCATAAAAATCAACACCAAAAAACTAGAAAATCTGGAACTTCGAATTGCCAAATCATTCAAATCCTTCCAGTTTTTACTTGCATATTGCTTTGTTATTTGCGGATTAAACGCAACTTGGAAATTTGTTACAAAATTATTTACTATATTAGTTATTTGATTACTTACTCCCATTGCTGCATTTGCAGCTACTGTAAAGAACATATTTACCAAGATGGTAACTCCTTGATTTGTAAGAATCACCATCAACTGACTACCTAAATTCCACCCCATATAACTAAAAATTTCCTTTAATAGAGACTTATTGCGTGGACGTACGAAACGGCACATCGGAAAAGAATGGCGGCAATATAAACTATTCACGAACATTACGGAGGTCGTACCAATACATAATAATACTGCAAAAATAATTAGTTTGTCACCAGTAATATACAACACTCCAAATGCAATAGCTAACTTCAATAGAATATCATAAATAGATAGATACGCATATATATTCATTTTTTCATTGGCTGTAATTGCTGCTGTATATGGGGTTTGCATAACACTCACAATTGCTGTAAACACAGATAGCTGATATACAATATTTGCAGCAAACATCCTATTATCAGGAATATTTAATAATGAATTTACTGCCCACAGTCCAATAGTTTCAGCAAGAATTAATATTATTAGCGCTATAAAAATGTGCGCCTCAAAAGCTAGATTAAAGACATTTCGCTGACTTTCTGGAGTACCCTGTACTATCTCAGCTGTAATATACCGTCTCGTTGCAGTTGTTAACCCTTGATTAATAAAAGCAAAAAATACAATAACGCTTCCTACTACATTATATATACCAAAATTATCTATACCCAAAGCCTGAAAGTTGATTCTAGCTGTAAAAAGCGATACAACCATTGTCACCAACATTCGAATATACATATACAATGTATTCTTCGCTATTTTTATATTATCTACTTTTGTATTAGCCATTAGTCTTAGTTTTCACCCTTTCTTTCCAATTAATTTCATACATAACTGCTCACACCCTACTTGAGGGGGCTCAACTCAGGAGTTAACGAGCAATTGTTAATGGTCAATTATTTGAGCCGTATCAACGCAAATCTCGATCCGTCATCTGGACAACTATTGTCCGTTTTTGATATAACATGTGGCTAATGATTAATTGTAACAAAGTTCTTCATCACAGAGTAGGAAACGTTGCTCCTATCGCAGTACACGCACTTCGCAATGCCACATGGTGCCAAAAATTTGGCCATTAACACATTCATCATCATTCATGTTTCAGCTGGAAGATCTTCTCCATGAGATGCCACTTCTGGGTGGAGGTCATGGATGGGTCGCAGCCTTGGAAGCGGGCGACGTAGGCCTCCCATTCGGCTTGGCGGGGCAGGGTGGCGAGACGGGCGTTGTCCTTGACGAAGTCGAAGTCATCGGTGGTGTCCATGATCATGAAGACACGGCGTTCAAGGCGGTAAATCTGCATGTCGAGGATGCCGACGGAGCGGATGCCCTCCTGAATCTCGGGCCAGACGTGGCGGTGGGCGTCGATGTAATTCTCGATCATCTGGTTGTCGCCCACCAACTCAAGGGTTTGGCAATATCTTTTCATTTCTTTTGAAGTTAAATTTAAGCAATATGCGCACGTATCACACCTGAATCCGTAAGCAGACTACATCCCTCCGCGCCTGACGGTGATCTCGATGGCTCCGTCCGGGAAGGTGTGGCGAGAGGTGCAGACGAGGACGAGGTAGCCGCCACCGCCGGCGCCGGGCATCTTCCAGGCGAGGACACCCGGCATCCGGGAATATTTGTCAATATATTCCTGTACTGACGGAAGAAAAGCCCCCTCGGAATGCACGCAGGAAGGCACGTCGGAAGACTTCTCGGATGGTTGTCCTGAAAGTCCGTCGGCAATCCCGGCGGCGTCTTTTTGAATATGTGAGGACGAGCCATCGGGGACGCCTCCTCCGCATGATGTCGGGTTGACCATTCCCGGAAACATGGCGACCTGAGCCTCGAACGACGCCCGGTAGGCGGCGGCGAAGCGGTCAATGTCCATGTCAAGAATGGCGTGCCAGCAGTCATCCGCGGCCTTTGCCAAGGCCTGGACTTTCGGAAGGGTGATGTCCTTCCCCTCAACCACCGAGCAGCCCGGACGGCGAGGGAACATCGGAATCAGGCAGAGGTGCTCCTCAAGCCATGAGAGAACCCTCTCGTCAGAACACGTCTCGATCTTGACCGGCCAGAAACGCTGGTCGTAATAGTGACGGGCAAGGCCGGGAACGCATATTCCTATGGCGTCCTGGGCACCGGAGATCACCCCGTCCGAACGCTCCGGGTCGTTCTCGAAACAGAACACCAGCTTCGCCAGCATCTCCGGATCCATGTTCGGGAGCTGGTACGGCCAGATCTTGCGGATGGCGTTGCGGGTGGAGGTGGAGAGGCCGCAGCGCTCCCTCACCTCAAAAGTCGGCTCAAGAGACACGGTCACCGCCCACCCAGGAGCAAGGCACGACACATACGGCTGGTCAATCCACGTCCCGGCGAGGTCGAGTCTTGTCGGGATCGAAGACTCCGACTTCTTCAGATCGGTGCTGGAACGGGCGGCCAGACCCTCGGACGGGCGGCGCTGGAGAACAACATATTCAATGCCCCTCTCCGCACAGAAGCGGCGTTTGTCCTCGTTCGAACCGTCCTCGTTGACAACGAATATGTCCGGCCTCAGTTCCTCAACGGTAGGGATGAAGTCCATGATGCCGTGGCCACGGTTGATGAACGCATCCTTGACGTAGCGGATCGACTTCACCATGAACAGCCGCTCCCGCTCGCTGTACACGGTCTTGTGATGCTTGTAGTCAAGGATCGTGGCGTCGGAACCGATGCCGACATAGAGGTCGCCGTAGGACGAAGCCTCCTTGAAAAACTCAACATGGCCGCTGTGCAGGAGGTCATAGCAGCCGGAAACGAATACTTTCTTGTTTGGCATATACTATATTTCGGGAGACGGCCCACAACGAAAAGTGACCGCCAGCCATTATTATTATCTTGGAATATCTACCTCTCCGCCCTCACCGGGTTGTGGAGGAAGTCGTCGTAGGCGAGACGGATTCCGTCCTCCAGTTCCGTCCTGTAGGTCCAGCCCAAGGCCGTGGCTTTGGAGACGTCGAGAAGCTTGCGCGGGGTACCGTTCGGCTTGGATGCGTCCCAAAGAATCTCGCCCTCGTAGCCGACCACCTTGGCGACGAGACACGTCAGTTCCTTGATGGTGATCTCCTTCCCCGTACCGGCGTTGACGGTCTCGTTCCCGGAATATCCGTTCATCAGGAACACGCAGAGGTTGGCGAGGTCGTCCACGTAGAGGAACTCCCTCAATGGCGAGCCGTCGCCCCAGCAGGTCACCGACGGAGCGCCGGACACCTTCGCCTCGTGAAAACGCCGGATAAGGGCCGGAAGCACGTGGGAGTGGGTCGGATGGTAGTTGTCGTTCGGGCCGTAGAGGTTCGTCGGCATCACCGAGATGTAGTCAGTGCCGTACTGGCGGTTCAGGAACTCGCAGTACTTAAGGCCGGAGATCTTGGCGAGGGCGTAGGCTTCGTTCGTCTTCTCCAGCGGTCCCGTCAGGAGGCAGGACTCCTTCATCGGCTGCGGCGCCATGCGAGGATAGATGCACGACGACCCGAGGAACTCCAGCTTACGGCAGCCGTTCCTCCACGCCGAGTGGATGACGTTCATCTCCAGAGTCATATTCATGTACATGAAGTCGGCCAGAGCCTCCTCGTTGGCGACTATCCCGCCCACCTTGGCGGCGGCGAGGAAGACATATTCAGGCATCTCCGCCTCGAAGAACGCCTCGACGGCGCGCTGGTCGCAGAGGTCCAGCTCCTTGTGCGTCCGCAGGACAAGGTTGTCGTAACCCTGCCGGCGCAGCTCCCTGACTATAGCGGAGCCAACCATCCCGCGATGGCCGGCCACATAGATTCTCGCGTTCTTCTCCATCATTTCACAATGCCTTTTTCAAGATATTCGACAAGATTCATCTTGCGCACGTCCTCCGCCGCACCGTCAGCGGCGACCTTGCGCATGTCATGCTCCACCATGATGCGGACCAGTTCCTCGAAGGATGTCCTGGTCGGATTCCATCCGAGCGTGGCCTTAGCCTTGGTCGGGTCACCCCACAGGTTGACCACATCCGTCGGGCGGTAGAAGTCCGGGGACACCTCGACAAGCACACGGCCGGTCGCCTTGTCTATTCCCTTCTCTTCCGCACCCTCGCCTACGAACTCAAGCTCAATTCCAGCCTCGCGGAACGCCAGCTGGCAGAACTCCCGCACGCTGTGCTGGACGCCGGTCGCTATCACATAGTCATCCGGCCTCTCGTTCTGAAGGATGAGCCACATGCACTCCACATAATCCTTGGCGTACCCCCAGTCGCGCAGCGACGAGAGGTTGCCGAGGTACAGTTTCTCCTGCTTCCCCTGACGGATCCGCGCGGCCGCGAGGGTGATCTTCCTCGTGACGAACGTCTCGCCGCGCCGCTCGCTCTCGTGGTTGAACAGGATGCCGTTGCAGCAGAACATGTTGTAGGCGTCGCGGTACTCCCGGACGATCCAGTAACCGTACTGCTTGGCGACGGCATACGGACTGTAGGGATGGAACGGGGTGTTCTCGTTCTGAGGCACCTCCTCAACCTTTCCATAGAGTTCTGACGTGGAGGCCTGATACATGCGGCACGTCTCGGCGAGTCCCGTCTGGCGGATAGCCTCAAGGATGCGCAGCACCCCGGTCGCGTCAACGTCGGCCGTGAACTCCGGAGAGTCGAACGACACCTGGACGTGGCTCTGCGCCGCGAGGTTGTACACCTCGTCCGGTCGCACGCGGTTCATCACCTGGATCAGACTCATCGAGTCCCCCAGATCGGCGTAATGGAGATGGAAATTAGGCTGCCCCTCAAGGTGTGCGATCCTCTCACGGTAGTCCACCGATGACCGGCGGATCGTCCCGTGAACGTCATACCCCTTCGACAGCAGCAGCTCGGCAAGATACGAGCCATCCTGGCCCGTGATGCCGGTGATTAGGGCGGTTTTCATTTATTAGTGAATATTTTAGATTGAATATTGACATTTCGTCTCCGGGAATATCAGCAACACAATCCCAGATAAAAGACCACATGCGGTAATACCAGAAAGCGTATGACCTAGACAAGTATGTCATGTAACTCACTTGCTACAATCAGCTTGAGATCCTCATGTTCGGGAAGATCTGCCTCTCTGAAAGTCTCCGCGATGTTGTATTGGCTACCCAGGTTCATGCGAGGAAGGCATTCCATCTGGGATTTGGCAAGGCCGCCACGAAAAGCGTAACCGTCCCGTACGCATCCACTTTTCCGCATGCTTGCGCTTGCCGCTGATTTTCAGTGGTTTCGTTAAACTTATTTTTTTCGATTATTTTGATTTTTCTGCTATGCGGGCAGATAACAAGGCAGGCAGTTCGTCAGGTCGTCACCGTCCCTTGCCGTCCGAAGCCGATCCAAAAGGGATTTCAGATAATCTTCCACGTTCCGCCTCACCATCTTGCAGCTCTCGATCACCGAGTACATGAACGCGTTGTGCCTGGCCGACCTCTCGCTTCCGATGTTCCCGGCGTTCTTCAGGTTCATCTTTATCCGACGCATCATCTGCTCGCTGAGGTTGTTCGACAGTTCCACGTCGCCACACTCAAGCACCCTCTTCATCGCAGGCCATTCGCCTATCGCATATTTCAGGGTCTTCCTCAGCAGTTCGCCGCAGCCCGCGAAGTCAGACTTCCGGAACACCTCCAGACGCTCCTCTATCCTCCTCATTATGTCCGCCATGTTCCCCCGGCTTAAGGCGTTGCGCAAGTCTCTCTGCGAACTGAAAGCCCCTCGTCATCCCTGCCTCGGCCTGCGTTGCGCTCGGACTTACGACCGAAGTTCCTGCCGCTGAACACGTAGACGCTCTTCGCGGTGTTCGGATTAAGCCTCATCTCATCGCGGACGATACCGCTCAGGCCGGATATTCCCTTGCGCAGGTCCACCTTCTCCCTATACAGGTAGATGGAATATTCACTTGACATCGTCACCATGGCGCCACTATCCAAGCATCTTCCTGACCATGCCGAACAGCTCGCTGATGTCTCCCTCTCACTACGACAGATCCATACCATTCGTGAACCGCACACGCACGTCGCGGATGCCGGGGCCTCCTTCCGACATTCTGTCTACGACCAGCGGGATGAACCCGCCAGACGACTGGCGATCGTCGGCCTCCTTGAGGACGCTGTAATCTTTCTGGCCCCTGAGTGAATATTGCATGAACTTCTCATAGTCATACCCCTCCTCCTCGCAGAACTTCTTCATCGAGCGGCCACGGCCGTTCTGGTTGTACTGCTTGAGCGCGAACGCGTAGTTGATTGTCGGATCTTCCTTCATCTTTGACTCTGTTTTTGGTTTGAGACAAAGATGCGCAGACTTGTTCAGAACTCAATGCGGAAATGTGGACGCGTACGGTCCAAAATTTGACCACTAACCATTAAGTTCCATTGCTATTGTGTTAATATATTTAAAGATCCTTGTGGTCAAAATAGCCGCGTCTGCTATCAGTAATTTAGGCCGAAAGACCAAAGGGGTAGCGTGTTGCCGTGAGCGAATTCAATGTCATCCTTTACGATATAGGAATCCGGAAGGTCCTCAATCTGTCTTTTTCCTTTATTCCGGCCACCGATTTCAAATGTGCGGTCACCGATGACGAAATCAGACTGACGTGAGGAAACCACATCATTCTCCACACGCATCTGGTTGTAGAAAAAAGTTTCCCTCATGTTCCCTATGTCAGCTTTCCCTCCGGACAAGACTGTCATCAGACTTGGGTTGTCAATATAGACCTTCTCCACTTTGCCCAGTCCCCTCATGCCTCCCGTATCATCCCTAAGTTGACCTATCAGCTGAGCCTTCTCCAGCAACGCGAGATAGTCTGAGACGCTGTTTCGGCTGACTCCGATTTCAGACGCAAGGCTATCCGCATTAGGTTTATACGGAGCAAGTGTCGAGATAACAGCCAGCATCTTTTTTAGTTTTTTTGCTGTCGGTGCCTTTAGTTCGGCATACTGTGCGATGTCTGATTCTATCGTTTTTGTTATGACATTCTGCATCCTCATCGGGAAATCTCCCTCCAATGCAAATGGATAGTAGCCCTCTGCAAGGTAACGTCTGAAAAGAGGGAGAGGATGAAGCACACCGTCAATACGTGACTTGCCCGCGAGTATCTCGTCAAGTGAATACTTAGATGCGTTTATGTTGTGAAACAGTTCCAGATACTCTCTGAAGGACAAACCATACAGCGTATAAGGTAGTACCCTTCGACTGAGATCAGCGACACCGTCCATGATGTCCAGTATGGAAGATCCTGAGAAAATCACCCTCATGTCAGGATGAGTGTCATATATCTGCTTGAGTTCGCGGGACCAGTCAGAATACTTGTGAACTTCGTCTATGACGAGCAAATGGCCAGCATCCTTCGAGAACTCATCCGCAACCTCGACGAGAGAGTGAGTGCTGAAATATGTATGGTCAGCGGATATGTATAGAAACTTGCAATCCGAAGCCTGTTCCTTAAGATATTGCAGGATCATCGTGGATTTGCCGACTCCTCTTGCCCCTGTGATCGCGATCATACGGGAAGTCCAGTTCACACGTTCATAAAGATACCTGTGAAAACTGCTGGTCGTAAGTTCCAGCTGCAAACGCATGTATTCGTATAACGCCTCGTCAACCATACTCAATTAATTTTGTATATCTATGCAATACTATTGCAAAGATAGCGATTGCACTCAAAAAGTGCAATTTTTCCCTGTATCATGCACCCATATTGTGCACAACATTTTGCATGAGTTTTATGACTTCCTCCAGACCATCCTGTTGACGATGCCTGTGTAGGACTGGATGATCTTGACTACCTTGGTGGAGACATTCTCGTCGGTGTAGGTCGGGACAGGAAGGCCGAAGTCGCCGGCGCGGTTCATCTCCACGGCGGTGTCCACGGCCTGCAGAAGGCTGCGCTCGTCAATGCCGGCGAGGATGAAGCAGGCCTTGTCAAGGGCCTCAGGACGCTCTGTGGAGGTGCGGATGCAGATGGCAGGGAACGGATGGCCTACGCTGGTGAAGAATGAACTTTCTTCAGGGAGGGTGCCGGAGTCGCTGACCACAGCGAAGGCGTTCATCTGTAGACAGTTGTAGTCGTGGAAACCGAGCGGCTCATGCTGGATGACACGCGGATCGAGCTTAAAGCCGCTCTGCTCCAGGCGTTTGCGGGACCTCGGGTGGCATGAATATAAAACCGGCATGTCATACTTGGCTGCCATCGCGTTTATCGCATTGAAGAGGCTCCGGAAGTTCTTCTCGGTGTCTATGTTCTCCTCGCGGTGGGCGGACAAAAGAATATACTTTCCCTTCTCCAACCCCAACCGCTTATGAATATCCGAGGCCTCGATCTCGGCGAGGTTCTGGTGCAGCACCTCGGCCATCGGCGACCCGGTCACGTAGGTCCGCTCCTTCGGCAGGCCGCACTCGGCGAGGTACCTTCTCGCGTGTTCTGAATATGCCAGATTGACATCCGAGATGATGTCAACTATGCGGCGGTTCGTCTCCTCCGGGAGGCACTCGTCCTTGCAGCGGTTGCCGGCCTCCATGTGGAAGATCGGGATGTGAAGACGTTTCGCGCCAATGACAGAGAGACAGCTGTTCGTGTCGCCGAGAACCAGCACTGCGTCCGGTTTGGTCTGGGCGAAAAGCTTGTATGAACAGTTGATGATGTTGCCGCATGTCGCTCCGAGGTCGTCACCGACGGCGTCCATATAGACCTCAGGTTCAGCGAGTTTGAGATCCCTGAAGAAGATGCCGTTCAGGTTGTAGTCGTAGTTCTGGCCGGTATGGGCGAGGATGACATCGAAATACTGGCGGCATTTGGTGATGACCGCCGCCAGGCGGATAATCTCAGGGCGCGTACCTACTACGATACAGAGCTTGAGTTTGCCGTTCTCCTTCCAGTGAATATCAGAATAATCGAATTTAGGTGTCTTTTCCATTTCCTTATTTCTCCACTTTATCGAAATATGTGTCTGGTCTTTCAGGATTGAACACTTCGTTGCAATACATTACGGTCACGAGGTCTTCAGTCTGGGAAAGATTGATGATGTTGTGCGTGTAGCCAGGCAGCATGATGACGGATTGGATGCGGTCGCCGCTGACTTCATATTCAATGACCTCGTCACTTCCCTCCTTGCGCATCTGGATCAGGCCGTGGCCGGAAACCACGATGAACTGCTCCCATTTCGAGTTGTGCCAATGCTCTCCTTTCGTGATGCCAGGCTTGGAAATGTTGATGCTTACCTGACCGCAATTCAGCGTGTATACCAGCTCGGTAAAAGACCCGCGCTGATCCTCGTTCATCTTCAAATCGAAAATCGCCTTTTCTTTCGGCAGGTAGCTGAGGAATGTGGACATCAGGCGATAACGCAGACCGTCTTGCGGCATTTCGAGAGCCGTCGAAGGTCCTTCCGCAGAATCGGGCACTGCACGCACTGCACGTGCGCATTCATATATGGTATCAACGATTTCTCCAAGCGTGGTCTTGTGAGTGACAGGACAATAGCAATAACGTCCTTCAGCGGATGGCAGTACGTCAAGTCCCTCGAATTCGCAATGATGTTCCTGACTTTTGAGCGCGCAGATCATCTCCTCGACCAGATCGTCGATGTAGAGGACCTCCATCTGTACGCTTCTGTCATTGACCTGGATTGGGAGGTCATTGGCGATATTGTTGCAGAACGTGGCGATGGCCGAATTGTAGTTCGGGCGGCACCATTTTCCGTAAAGGTTCGGGAAACGGTAAACTAGAACTTTGGCACCGGTCTCTTTGCCATATTCTAGGAAAAGATCCTCGCCGGCTTTCTTGCTCCTGCCGTATTCGCTGTTGCCGAAACGTCCTGTCAATGAGGCTTGTTGTGAGCTTGAGAGCATCACTGGACAAGTGTTGTGGTGCTTTTTCAATGTATCGAGCAGCGTGGATGCGAAACCGTAATTGCCCTTCATGAACTCGTCATTGTCCTTAGGCCGGTTCACGCCCGCGAGGTTGAAGACGAAATCGCATTCGCCGCACCAGTTGTCCAGCTGCTCAGGAGTCGAATCAATGTCGTATTCAAATACTTCATCGACCTGGAGGTCTCCATAGCAGCGGGCCTTGCCTTCTTTTATGTTGTTCAGTTGGCAGCAAAGGTTCTTTCCCACGAATCCTTTGGCGCCGGTAACCAGAATCTTCATTATTTCGCGAGATTTTCTACTCCGTTCAATTCGTTCTGGATATATTCAAGGGCACCTATCTTGGCCTTGGTCTCTTCCAAGTTCAGACGGTATGTGTTGTCAGAATTGAACTCATCTATGGTGGCACGTTTTACATCACCCTTGGTGAAGTACTGGTCGTAGTTCAGGTCGCGGTTGTCCGCCGGGACACGGTAGAAGTTGCCCATATCCTCTGCTTTGGCGCATTCTTCCTTGGTAAGGAGTGTCTCGTACATCTTCTCGCCGTGACGGATGCCGATGACCTTGATGTCCTCTTTCCTGCCGCCGAAAAGGTCGCAGACGGCCTCCGCCTGTGTCTGGATGGTGCATGCCGGAGCTTTCTGAACGAGAATGTCGCCATTGTGGCCATGCTCAAATGCGAAAAGCACCAGGTCCACAGCCTCTTCGAGAGACATGATGAAACGTGTCATCTTAGGTTCCGTAAGAGTGATAGGGTTGCCGCTGCGGATCTGCTCGATCCATAGAGGAATCACGGAACCACGAGAACACATGACATTGCCGTAACGCGTGCAGCAGATCTTTGTGTTGTGCGAATTACGGCTCTTGGCGACAGCGATTTTCTCCTCTATGGCCTTGGTGATGCCCATAGCGTTGATCGGATAGGCCGCCTTGTCGGTAGAGAGACAGATGACTGCTCCGACATTGTTTTCGATAGCTGCCGTAAGAACATTGTCAGTGCCTATCACATTGGTCCTCACTGCTTCCATCGGGAAGAATTCACAGCTCGGAACCTGCTTGAGGGCGGCTGCATGGAAGATGTAATCTGTGCCTGGCATCGCCGAGCGCACGCTTTCCAGACTTCTGACATCGCCGATATAGAATTTTATCTTGTGTGCAACGTCAGGGAATTTCGCCTGATACTCGTGGCGCATGTCGTCCTGTTTCTTCTCGTCGCGTGAGAAAATCCTGATCTCAGCAATGTCCGTTCTGAGGAAACGCTTCAGGACAGCATTCCCGAAGCTACCGGTACCACCGGTAATCATCAATGTCTTTCCAGCAAAAATGCTCATGGTATTGTGATAATTAAATTAGTCAACTTTTCAAATGATTTTTCCGCCTTTCCTTTCCCGACGCTCGCAGGCGGAAACCCGGGCGGTTACTTGTGGTCAAGGACGGTGTACTTGGAGTGGTTGGAGATGTACTCGGGGACCAGGCGCTTCATGGAGGCTACTACGGCCATGTCATCGTAGGTGTGGGACTGGGCGATCAGGGCGTCTATCTCGCGGCTCACATCGGACCAGTCATATTCACGGACACAGGCGATGCGGATCTTTTCGTGGAACGACGGCTTCGTCGCCTCCGACTCGCTCAGGACCTCCTCGTAGAGCTTCTCCCCGTCCCTCAGGCCGGTGTACTTGATCTCCACGCCCTTCGCCCCGCTCAGCTCGATCATGCGACGCGCCAGGTCGGCGATGCGCACCAGCTTGCCCATGTCGAAGACGAAGATCTCGCCGCCCTCGCCCTTCGTGCCGGCCTCAAGGACCAGCTCGCAGGCCTCGGGAATCAGCATGAAGTACCTTATGATGTTGGGGTCCGTCACCGTCACCGGGCCGCCGGCCTTGATCTGGCGCTCGAAAATCGGGATCACGGAGCCGTTCGAGCCTAAGACGTTGCCGAAGCGGGTGGTGATGAACTGGGTCTGACCCTTCACCACGCCGTCGCGCTCCGCCTTGTTGAGGCTCTGCACATAGACCTCGCATATTCGTTTGCTGCATCCCATCACGTTCGTCGGGTTCACAGCCTTGTCGGTGGACACCATCACGAAGCGGCGAACGCCGTATTTGACCGAAAGGTCGGCCAGGATCTTCGTGCCGAGGACGTTGTTCTGGATGCTCTCGCAAGGGTTGTCCTCCATCATCGGAACGTGCTTGTACGCCGCGGCGTGGAAGACATATTCAGGAAGGAAGGTTTTGAATATGTTCTCCATCCTGTCAGCCTTGGTGATCGACGTCACCACGGTGGCGCATGGTACAGACGGGAAGTCATGCGCCATCATCCGGCGGATGTCGTGCTGCGGAGTCTCCGCGGAGTCGATCAGCATAAGGGACGACGGGCTGAACGACGCCACCTGGCGCACTATCTCGCTGCCGATGCTTCCGGCGGAACCAGTGATCAGGATGCGCTTCCCACGGAGGGACTCGGCCACGGATTCCAGGTCGACGCAGATCTCGTCACGAGGCAAAAGATCCTCGATGCTGACCTCCTTCAAGGTCGGCGCTCCCTTGATCGCATCATGCTCGGTGTCAACGACATTGTTAGCCGAGAATATTCTTGCGCCGCTTTGCAGGATGTAGTCCTGAAGAGCCGTGTCGTTGCGGAACTTGCCGATCCTGCCCGGAGCGACCAGCACGGCGGCGATCCCATTGCGGCGGATCACATCCGGCAGACTGGCGTCAACCTCGTAGACCGGCTCGCCCATCAGGCGCGTGCCGTTGGCTCCAAGCGCCGGATCGTGGGAGATGAAGCCTCTGAGACAGTAGCGCATCGGTTTCTCGCTGCGGATCGCCTTCGCGAGTCCGATGCCGCCGGCGCGGATGCCATAGATGAAGACATTCTTCGCACCCTCCGTCCGGAAATAGGTGTCATAGACCCATTTGATAGAAACGCGAAGCAGCCACATCAAACCGGTCGCGATGGCTTCCGCAATCAGGATATGCCGCACCTGCACGTGGGCGAACACCCGAGACGGGCAGCTGTTCGTGAAGAAATGGACGGCTATCACCGCCAATGCGGAGCATCCCATCGCCAGCGCCACACGGATGAGGTCGTTGAACGATGAGTAGCGGATGATTCCCGAATATGTCCGGAAGATGGCAAAGAATATGAAGTGGACGCCGACGCACAGCAGCATCAGGTAGGTCAACGGCCAGAAGTTCAGCTGAAGGGCGGTGCCACGGTTGAAGCACCAGTAGACGAACACTCCGGACAAAAACAGAATGGCACTGTCCAGAAGCAGCACGCACCAGTGCGGGAACGTGCGCTTCGAGAAGTACGAGTCAACTATCTTGCGGATCGACAGCATTATGGAAAATAATTTTGATTAACAGGTATTTCGGTGAAGTAGGCGGCTAGTCTCTCTCAAAGAGGTCGCGGGTATAGACCTTGGCCCGGACATCGTCCAGGACGCGGTCGTAGCGGTTGGCGATGATGGAGTCGGCGCGGCGCTTGAACTCGGCGATGTCGTTGACCACCTTGCTGCCGAAGAAGGACGCGCCGTCCTCCAGCGTAGGCTCGTAAACAATGACCTCGGCGCCCTTGGCCTTGATCCTCTTCATGATGCCCTGGATGGCGCTCTGGCGGAAATTGTCGCTGTTGGACTTCATCGTGAGACGGTAAACCCCGATCACGCATTTCTTCTCGCGGGCGCTGTCGTACTGGCTGTTCTCGGAATAATAGCCGGCCCTCTGGAGCACCTGGTCGGCGATGAAGTCCTTCCTGGTGCGGTTGGACTCCACAATGGCCTGGATAAGGTTCTCCGGCACGTCGGCGTAGTTCGCCAACAGCTGTTTGGTGTCCTTCGGGAGGCAATAGCCGCCGTAGCCGAAGGACGGATTGTTGTAGTGCGAGCCGATGCGAGGATCCAGACACACGCCGTCGATGATGGACCTCGTGTCGAGTCCCTTCATCTCCGCATAGGTGTCCAGTTCGTTGAAATAGCTGACGCGGAGGGCAAGGTAGGTGTTGGCGAACAGCTTCACCGCCTCCGCCTCCGTGGAACCCATGAACAGCACCGGAACATCCTCTTTCAGAGAGCCTTCCTTGATGAGTGCGGCAAAAGTGCCGGCAGCCTCTTCGAGAGCGGAGTCTCCCCTGTCGTAGCCGACGATGATGCGGCTCGGATAGAGGTTGTCATAGAGCGCCTTGGACTCACGCAGGAACTCAGGAGCGAATATGATGTTTGGCACCACCACCCTCATCGTGCCGTCGGCGAGGCGTTCCCTGTACGAGAACCTTTCCCGCACAGAGGCGGTGTAGCCCACAGGGACGGTGGACTTGATGACCATCACCGCATCGGGATTAACCTTCAGCACGAGGTCGATCACCTCCTCCACGTGCGACGTGTCGAAGAAGTTCTTCTTCGGGTCGTAGTTAGTGGGAGCGGCGATCACCACGAAGTCCGCGTCCCTGTAGGCGGCCTCACCGTCAAGCGTGGCGGTGAGGTCGAGTGGCTTCTCGCGGAGAAACCTCTCGATGTACTCGTCCTGGATCGGGGACTCGCGACGGTTTATCCTATCGACCTTGTCGGCGATCACATCAACGGCAGTCACCTTGTGGCGCTGGGACAGCAGGGTGGATATGGAGAGGCCGACGTAGCCAGTACCGGCCACGGCAATCCTCAACTCTTTCAGATTTCGCATAAGATATGTTTTTTGGGTTATGGTTTTGCCGGCGCGCCGGAGGGACCGGCGCGCCGGCGGAGTCAGCAGGCGGATTTACCTGGCTTTGTTGTCGGAGCTATAGTAGGAGCCGCCATTGTGGCCGTAGTAACCGTAATGGCCATAGGTGCCGTAGTTCCCGTAGTAGCCGTCGGAGGACGCGGTCCCGTTGAGGACGCAGCAGAGTCCCCTGTACTCCCCGTCGCGGTAGAGCGCGTCGAGGTCCGGGAGCATGGCCTTGTCGAACTGCCCGGCCCTGACGACAAAGAGCGTCCTGTCCACATAGTCGTTGATGACGCGCGCGTCGGTGACGATCTCCACCGGCGGGCAGTCGATGATGATCACATCGTACTCATTCCTGAGGACGGCGATCGCATCGGCGAGGCGCCTGTCGGCGAGCAGCTCAACCGGGTTCGGAGGGATGGATCCCGCCGGAAGAATGTCAGGTACCGTCATCGCGTCCTTCGAACGGACAATCACATCGTGCACATCGGCGACGATCCCGGCGAGATAGTCGCTAAGGCCAGGCTTCGGCGAGCCGACAAGCTCGGAGAGCGTGCCGTGACGCAGATCACCGTCGATGGCCAGCACACGCTTACCCTTGATGGCAAAGCAGACGGCCAGGTTGGACGACACGAATGACTTGCCTGCCCCTGGGCTGAATGACGTGACGGCGATGACCTTGCTTCCAGGTTCGCGCATCATGAACTCAAAGTTGGTACGCAGCACCCTGAACGCCTCGTTGACCACATTGCGGTTGCCGTGACGGACCACGATGGAATCGGCTCCACTGAGGGTTTTCCGCTTTCCGAACGCCTTGGTGGCAGTCTCGGCAGAGATCGGAATCTCGCCGGCGAAAGGCACGGAGACTCCCTTGAGGTCGCGGCGGGAGCGCACCTTCGTGTCAGTCGCCATCAGCAGATAGATGATCCCGGCAGGAATCATCAGACCCAGGAGAAACGCCATCATCATGATCTTCATGGACTGCGGGGAGACCGGGAATATTCCTGAAATAGGATGCTTGATGATCCTTGTGTTGTAGGCGGTGAACGCCTGCGAGAGCTCGTTCTCCTCGCGTTTCTGCAGGAGGAAGAGGTACAGAGCCTGCTTCACGGTCTGCTGACGCTCGACCGAGAGGAGCTGCTTCGCCTGGTTAGGATTCGCGGCGATGCGCGCGGTGTTCTGGCGGGCGGTGCCCTTGAGATTCTCGTATTTCGTGTTGAGGGCAAGGATCTCGTTGTCTATGGACCGGGAGATCGACCCCCTCATCGAGGCCAGAGCCTGGTCGAGATCCTTCACGAGCACGTTCTCCTCGCCGGAGTTCGCCACAAGGTTGTTCCTCTGCAGGATCTTGGAGTTGTACTCGGAGATGCCGTTCTCGATCGTCTGGCTGCTCAATCCCATGTTGGCGGGAAGCGGCTGGTTGCGGTTGTCCTCCTTGCCGATGTAGTCCTTGATGTAGCGCGCCATGTAGAGCTGGTTGCTCACGTCCTGGAGCTGCTGGTTCAGCACCGTGCTCTGTTGCATGTACATCGTCGCTGCGGCACCCACGTCAGGGATCATGTTCTCCGACTTGTAGGCGGAGATGTCGGAGTCCACGCCCGCCAGCTCGCCCTCGATCACCCTGAGACGGTCGTTGATAAACACAGAAGTGGAGTTCGCTATCTGGTTCTTGTCACGCACCCAGTTCTCGTTATAGACGGCGATCAGGGTGTTAAGGATGTCCTGGGCACGCTGGGTGGACACGTCCTTGATAGAGAGCGAGATGACGTCGGCGTTCTTGTCGGCGAGGTTCACCTGGAGTCTGTTCAGGTAAGACTGTGTCACGCCGCGCTGGCCCGACTTTCTGACGTTGACCGGCTTTTTCATCGCCTCCCCGGAGTAGTCCTTCGTCTTCTGAACGATGATCCTTCCGACAGGAGTCTGGAGCGTGTCGCCGTAGTGTCCCACGACCGGCTTGCCGCCGACCTTCTCATTCTTATGGATGAAGTCATTCAGGGTGACTCTCCCGCCGTTCTCGCTGACGGTGAATCCGGCTCCCACGTTCTCATCCACATCGAGCAGGTCGGCGGAGATCGGCAGCGACGTGCCGTAGAGCACGTTCCTGTGGAAGGTGCCGTCCACCGTGTAGCTCATGTACAGGCGAAGCCTGGCCACCACCTCGCTCATGATGTCCGGGGATTCGAAGGCGTGCAGCTCGTTGTTGACGTTTGACTTGACGGCGAAGAGGCCCATGTTGCCGAACTCGCCGATGTCCCCCGGCATGGACGCGCCCTTGGTGTTGGACTTGATCTGGATGTCAGCGGAGGTGTTGTACGTAGGGGTTGACCTGAGGATGTACAGGACACCTAAAGCCAGGCAGACCGCCAGGCTCAGGGCGAACCAGTACCATCTGGACAGGCAGCGGCGCACAAGCTGGCTGATCTGCACGGTCTCCTCCTGCTGCCGGGTATTGTTATCCGTGTTGATGTTGTTCTCCATTGTTTTGAATCGCTTTGATGTTATAGTGTTTCTTCACAAAGTTCACGGGCGGATCATTTCCCCGACCCGCTCCTCGTGGCGATGATCACGATCGTGTTGGTGATGGACGCCGCGAGCGAAGTCAGCGAGATCCAGAACGAGGTGGAGCGGACATTGTTGCCGTTCACCGTGGACTGCCTTGCCCGCACGTCGTTCGGATCGACGTAGATCACGTCGTTCTGGCGGATGTAGTAGGCCGGCGAGGCTATCAGGTCGGCGGCTGAGCAGAGGTTCACCTCGTAGGTCAGCATCTTGCCGTTCTCGTTGCGCAGCACCTTCACGTTCTCGCGCTTTCCGTAGATGGTCAAGTCACCGGCGGTTCCGATGGCGTCGAGAATCGTCACGGCATCCTTGTCGATGGCGTAGCGCCCCGGCTTCTCAACCTCGCCAAGCACCTGATAGTACAGGTTCATGAAGTCAACGGTCACCACGGCGTCCGTCGCCTGCCCCTGCTCATTGAGCTCGTTCTTGATCACGGAGGCGATCTCGTCGCGCGTCAGCCCCGCCACGGCCACCTCGCCGAGGACAGGGAAGTCGATGCAGCCCCGGTCGTCCACCGTGTAACCAGAGATGTAGCCCTGGCTGTAACCGGAAGTGATGGTGCTGCGGGTGTTCTCACCGAGACGCTGCGTCACGTACGGCAGGTTGAAAAGGGCTGTCAGTTCGGGACTCTTGCAGTTCACGATGATCGAGATCTTGTCCTTCGGGCGCACCGTGATCCCCTTCGCGCCACCGATCCGCTGGCCCTCCACCGACTCGAGGTCCTGGAAGTAACTGATCTCCTTCGGCGTAGAACAGGATGGAACTGCCAAAATGCCTATGGCCAGAAGCCATAACAGTAGTGATATTCTTTTCATATTCATATTCATATTCTTATTCTTATGAAAGATTATAATTCGACTATTACTTATCTGTCTCCACTTTTCTCAAAAAAGCGGGAGGAATGAATTTGGTTGCGAAAGCGGCGACACCCTCAATGGTAACTATAAGGTGCCTGTCGTGTTTGATGCGCTTGATGTGACCCTCATAACCTTTGAATATGCCGTCAATGACTCTCACGCGGTCACCTTTGTGGAACTGCGGGCCATCCTCTCCCAGATACTCAAGACCCGAGTCCTTAATGTCGCAGAGCTTTATGAACGGTTCCATTTGTTCATCCGGAATGATCAATGGCTTTCGGGTCCGATGGTCAAAATACGGAGATACGCTGCCTACATGTTTCAGTCGGATCATGTCCAGACTCTCACAAGTTGATCTTATGAAAATCAACGACTTGATAATTGGCTCCTGAACATAATCAAGACCACCATCCGAACATTTCTCCACCAAACGATGAGGGTAGAAATAGCGGATCGCGGCAACGTCCAAGGTTTGTCTCAGCGGTTCAATCCGATTGTAAAAAATGCAAAGCGCATACCAATTAGGAATCGAACTATACGCAAGTCTGACGTCATCTAATGGATTAGACCCATCAAAAGCCAATTGTGTCATTGGTTAAAAACAAGATGCATAAGCAGTTACAAAATGAATATGGAAACTGTCCCCTCAGCCGATGAGCAAGGGTAAGTTCTACGGTTGTCAGCATAAGAATTCTGATCTCGAAGGACTCCAATCCAAGAGCCGCTTTCGTAACCTGCCTTTTACGGGACAAAAGTAGCATTATTCACACTCAAAAGCAAGAGGAAGTGAATATAATTTCAATATGTGGACAGCATTTCACAATCATGAATCACCCCCCCATACGAACTAACAATATAGCTATCAATTAGTTACACCCTATAACCAAACTCGCACTAATCTTCTATTCACCTCATAACAACATCAAAATGAACCTTAAATGAACCTGATTCAGCCTTCCAAAATCACTTTTGACAAGATTTCAGGTGTATCCACAATGGCCGAAGGAGTGTAGGCAGCAAGTTCTTCCTTGCTCCTGAATCCCCAAGTGACTCCGATTGTGCGTACCTGAGCGTTCGCTCCGGTCTGCATGTCCACATTCGAGTCTCCGACATAGACAACCTGCTCTTTCGCGACCTTTGGAACATCAGCCAGAATCTGATCCACAATCGCGGGATCGGGTTTGATCGGCTGGCCGTCGCGTTGGCCGAGAATCTTCACGAAGTCATATTCACCGAAAAAGTGACTGACGAGTTTCTCCGCGCCGTCCTGATACTTGTTGGAGGCGACAGCGAGGCGCACTCCCCTGTCAGTTATTGTCTTCAACATTTCGGGGATGCCGTCATAGGGTCTGGTGCAATCGCATTTGTGAGTGTCGTAATAGGGAATGAAATATGATGCCATCCTCTGTACGTTGTCTTCAGTGGCATATTCAGAAGGAATGGCGGCGCGGAAGAGGTTGTAGATTCCGCGGCCGACCATTTGGTAGTATTCATCTTTCGGATGAATCGGGAAGCCGCACTGCTCCAAAGCATAATTGGTGGCGTTGCCCAGATCCTCGACGGTGTTCAGGAGGGTGCCGTCAAGGTCGAAAATCGCTAGTTTTGTCATATCCTATTCCGCATTCTCGAAGCCGAAATATTCACCTTTATCCTCATAAGGGACACCGGTCTTCATCCAGGCTGGCATCGGAGCACCTTTCAGGTAGTAGTCGAAGAACTGCTGCAACCTGATTGAGAGATCCTTGCAATTTCGCCTCTGAACGAGGTTGTGGGCTTCCTTGTTGTACTGGAGCAGCCATGCCGGCTTGTCGAGCCTGCGGAGATCCGAGAAGAACTCGATGCCCTGATACCACGGAACGGCTCCGTCAGCGTCGTTGTGCATGATGAGCACCGGTGTCTGCACCTTATCGACGTGGAACACAGGAGAGTTCTCGATGTAGAGATCGAGGGCGCCCGGCTCCCACATACTCTTGCCGATCCTGCTCTGACCGTGCTCATACTGGCCGGCGCGGGTGATGCCCGAGCCCCAACGGATGCCACCGTAGGCCGATGTCATGTTCCCGACAGGAGCTCCGGAACCTGCCGCCGCGAACATATTCGTACGTGTTATGAGCCAGGCTGTCTGGTAGCCGCCCCAGCTTTGGCCCTGGATCGCCATCCTGCTCTTGTCGGCGATGGAATATTTCTCGCAAAGGGCCTCGGCTCCGGCGCAGATGCAGTTGTAGGCGCTCTCGCCCGGATGGCCGACCTTATAGACGATGTCCGGAACGAACACGATGTACCCCCTTGATGTGTAGAACGGAATATTCACGGTCGAGCGTGAAGGGGCAGGTGTCCAGAACGAATAGAGATTGTTGGCGTTCTTCTCGTAGAAATAGATCATCACCGGAAGCTTCTCGCCTTCCTTCACTCCGTCAGGAACGAAGACAAGGCCCTTGAGCGGTGTGCCGTCGTAGGCGTTCCAGTGGAAAAGCTCGGCGCGGCCCCAACGGTAGTCCGCCATCTGAGGGTTGATTGCAGAGACCTTTGTGGATGTCTTGAAATTGTCGTCAGTATAATAAAGGTCATAGCAGTTGCGGAAGTTGCCCTTCTGATAGAAAAGCCTGTCAGTGGTCATGGTTCCGGCTACATACTTGAAACTGACTGTGTCAGTGAAATACTCAAGAGTCTTTGCCGGCTTGGCAAGGTTAACACGTCCGAATCCATTCTCCTGGCTTTCCTCGTTGAACACACTGAGATAGACAGTCTGCTTAGGATCGAGCGGCCTGGCCACTCCGCAACGACGCTCGTTAGGCTTTCTGGTGTCCGGTTTCGGATCCATGATCTTGAAGCGGTTGTGGGTCTGACGGCCCACTCCCCCGGTAAGGTTGACAGCTGACGAGCCGTCAGGAGCGAACTTCCAGATGTCATAGCGGTCTATGATCAGCACTGCATCCTCATCCTTGTACCATTTCGGGGAGAACTCGTGCGCCGGAGCGGCGGTCGGATGATCGTCCTCCTCATCGTAGAACGGAACTCCGGTCCGGGCGGTAAGGTTGACCTTCTCACCGGTCTGGGTATTGTAGGTGAACCAGTTCATCTCGTCGTTGTCGAACCAGACAAGGTACTTCCCGCTCGGCGACATGTCGAAACGTCCGACGTCAAGCCCCTCCGCGACAACCTTCCTGGAACCGTCCTTGACATTCACAAGGGTGAAGTCGTAACGGTTGTTATAGTCCCAGACAGTGGTGCGGGCATACTTAGCGTTATCGCTGGCAAGCACCCATTCGGAGAGTCCACCGTTCATCAGGCGGATGCCGGCGAACTTAGAGGTGGTCAGCGGAACGATTTTCCCTGGATTAGCGAGGTCGATTGTCGCTGAATATGTCTTCTTGAGAGTCTTGTTGACATTAAGCCTCTGCTGCGGAGGAGTATAGACCGCGTCCCAGTTCCAGATGTCCAGCTGTGCGGTCTCGAAGTCCACGATCGTGGTGTCCTTAGGAGGACGGATGGCACCGATACCGAGGAAAAGGCGCTTCCCGTCAGGTGTGAACCGGAGTTCGGTGTTCTCGTTAAGAGTCCAACCCGGGGTGCCTTCAACCTTCGTTCCCTCGGCGATGATCTCTTTTGTTGAATATGCCCATCTGCCGTCCTTGCTGATGACGGTCGTGCTGTCTGTAGCCTCCACAACCGGTCGGTGAGCCTGTCGAACCGTCTTTCCTGTCTTGATCGCTTGAATGCTTGTCAGGTAGAGGGCCTGGCACTTGTTGCGGTTCTTGCTCTTGTCCTTGGAACCGAGGAAAACCAGCTGGTCCTCAGCGTCGTTCAGAGTCAGGCGGCTGTAGGACTCAGCCCCTTTGGCCAAAGTGTCAAGACAAGCGGGAGCGTGCGCGATCATCACAGCCGTGACGGAAAGCGAATCTTTCTTGTCCTTCTTCGATGTCATCAGAAGCACGGTGCCGTCCTGGTTGAACGAATAGGCATCGATGTACTTGAGAGTGTCCTTCCTGTCTGTGGCCGGGTTAAGGATGATGAGCCCGGACTTGTCTGTGCCCTTCTTGTCCGAAGTGTCCTTGTAGTGCTTCCAGGTGGACTTATAGGCAACGTAAGGCTTGGCCAGGGCGCCTGTAGTGTAGGAATCCACACGGCCGTATTTCTTGACGGTCATAGTCGTGAGATCAACGGCGGCGAGTGTGTCCTTCGTCATATCCTCGGCCTTCTTCTTGTCGATCTTTTCCTGACGTGTCTTGGCGAACTGAGGCTTGACGCGCAGGTAAAGCCACTTGCCCTTAGGGTCAAGGGACGGCTGCGATCCACGAGGTATGCTGATCTCACGGCATTCCGGCTTGCCTTTCCGCCTCGGGGTCATATTCCTGACATAAAGGGTTCCGTCCCCTTCCTGAGGGTTGACGCACCAGACCAGAACGTTGCCGTCATCACTTTTCTGGATGTCCGAAACGCTCTGCCACGAATCATAGACACCGTGGTCCATCTCTTTCTTCTGAGCCGACGCTTCTGTCACTCCAGACAGGATAGCGGCAATCGCCAGTAATGGCAATGGTTTGAAATTCATAATATTCTTAAATTTGTTTTTACTTGTTGGATTGATCTGTCACTTCGACAGGCTCAGTGACCTGACTTGCGGATCCTCTCATAGTAATCATGGCGGGCCGGATTCTCAGGGAACCACCCCTTCAACACGCGTTTTTCCTGCTCGAAAACCTCCAGGATGCCCCAGAAGCAGGAAAAGGCGGCGGCGCCAAGAACTGTGGACGCGACTTCATGATTCACGAATATCGAAGCGGCGGAAAAGGCCAGTCCTGCCACGAGCAGGATCCACCAGCTGCCCTTGCCCCAATGATATTCCATTTTGATGACAATAGGATGACATATTCCTATTATAAGAAAGGTCGCCGCACCGACGATTATTCCACTGAAGTTCATGCTTGCTTACGTTTTCAAAACAACAAATTTACAAAATAATATTGACTTCCAAGTCCGGTACCTACGATTCACGATAGGGACCAGACAGTTTACCTACATGTTGGTATTGTGAGAGAAGGCGTCTGGCGGTAACTTTGCGGTCGGATAGTGATTATCGTCACAAAACAAGAATCTTTTAAGCCAAATGAAATGAAAAAGACCCGCGGTCGAGAGACTCCGGGCTTTTTTTTGAAATTATCTGTAACAATCAACGGAAATATTCGTTTATATTGTGAAACGAAAGAGAAACGATGACAAGAGAAGAGTCCATAACATTCTACAAGGCGCACGCCAGGAGGCTATACAACACCAGCCTGCGGATAGTCCGCGACAGCGGCGAGGCCGAGGAGATCATGCAGGACACCATCCTCAAGTTCATCTCATCCGACATCGCTCCCAAAGATCAGGCGCAAGTGGCGATGTGGCTCAGCCGCACCTGCATCAGGAAATCCATCGACGCAGTCAGACGGAAAAAGCGCGAGAGGCTCTTCCTTGATGAATATGCCGCCGACGCTTCTGAATATGACAGCGACACTCCGTTCGAGCTTCCCGGGACTATGACCGCCGTCGCCCAAGTACGCAAGGCCATAGAGGAATTGCCGGACAACTACAGGCTGGTTTTGAATCTTGTGCTTCTGGAAGGCCTTGACTACGAGGAGATCGCCAATCTGACAGGAGAACGGGAAGGCACTATCAGGACGCAGTACTCAAGAGGCAGGGTGAAACTGGCCGAAAAATTAAAGAAATATGAATATGACAGACTTTAAAGAATATATCGACAATAATCCGGAGATCCTGAATGATCAGGAACTGCCGGCCGGACACGAGGCCCGGTTCGAGGCAAGACTGGACGCGATGCTGGACTCCAGACGCAAGACCTGCCATCGGAAGAGGCTGTTCACGGGCATATTCAGTGCGATTACAGCCGTGGCGGCAGCCGTTGTGGCCGCTGTGATATTCATAGACCGCCCGGCAGAAGGTGAGGTTGATTGGTTCGCCGGAGTGGCTGATGACCCTGTCGCGGTGTATATGGCATATTCAGAGAAAATCGCGGTGATGTACGAAGAGATATTCACAAAGGATCTGGATGAGAGGTGGGAGACGACGGTGGGAAGCATCACCAATGAGAATGTGGCGATGATTGACCAGTTGCCGGATGAGCTTGATGACAAGACCAAGGCGCATATTCTGAAGGAATACTATGGAGAGCTACTTAATGGATTAGACAAAATCAACAAAATAAAAGAGTTATGAAAAAGTTTATGTTTATCGGAGCCGCCGCGCTCGCAATGTTCACCGCGACCGGCTTTACCGCCCCCGTGGGGTATCAGGCCGAATCAATGTATCTGACAACAACCTCAAAGGTTGATGCGGAATACACCACTTGCAAGTTCAACTGCAAGGATTTCAGCGGATTGGAATTAAGCGGGATAGTCGAGGTCAACCTTGTCAAATCAGACTCGTACAAAGTTGAGATCACTCTGCCGAACGTGCTTCAGGAATATCTTCAAGTGTATGTCAATAATGGTGTTCTGAAGATCGGGTGGAACAAAAATATTCCGGCAACGCTTCAGAAAGAGTTGGGAAACTGGACGTGCAAGGCAGAGATCGCGATGCCGGAACTGAGGAAGTTGGATATGTCAGGAATCACAAGCTTGAAATGCGATGACACTTTTGATCTTGGGGACAAGGAACTTTCGTTGGACATCAGCGGGGCAAGCAAGATCAAATCACTGAGTGTCAATGCGAAGAAGTTGGACGCTGAGATCAGTGGAGTGTGCACCTGCAAGTTGTCCGGAAACTTTTCCGAAAAGGCTGAACTCGATCTATCCGGAACGTCCAAAACCAGTTTCCAGATCAACGCCGACAAACTTGAGGTTGACATCAGTGGAGCCACCAAGACCAACATTGACGGGAAGTTCGGTAAAGTCGAACTTGACGCATCCGGGACAAGCGAGGTCAACCTGAACGGGAAAGTCGGCACACTGGAGGTTGACGCTTCAGGAGTATCTAAGGTAAAGGCTATGGACGCCGAGACCGAGAACGCTATCCTTGAGACATCCGGAACGGCGAATTGCAGTGTGAACGTAACCCGTTCCATAATGATCGAGGACGCGACCGGCGTGTCCAGCATCAACTACAAGGCTCCTAAGGATCTTGGTGTGATGATTAAATCGATCGGAAGATCCGCTTCGGTTCAGAGGGTCAATTAATTTCAGGCTGTCGATGTGACCGCAATAGGGCTTGCAGGGAGGCGTGACAAAGTGTCGCGTCTCCCGTTTTTGCCATAAAGAGGTACTCCTCGTCACTGGCCTTGCGGATTCCGAACGACACATCATCGCCGCGATGAACCTCACGCCGGAAATTGATGTCTATCCTGGTGAACAGCCCGCTTGACAACACGCTCTCCGGCAGGAGGTTATAGAACATCTCTATGTAATGGGTGTTGTTCAGATGCCCGTTGAAGTCACACTCACTGTAACCGACCTCCTTGTGCTTGATGAAATCCGGCAGGAAATCGATTATACGCCTTGGACTTTTGCAAGGAATAGGAATATCCACGTCCGTAAGCCCGAGCTCAGGGAAAATCGGCTTTCTGGTGTGTATGTCGATCACGCACCACTCAGTTGTCCCTCGGCCGATCTCCTCTCCTTCCGCGTCCGTCAACTTGACGCATCTGTTATATGTAAGACCTTTGCCTTTCACCGGCCAAACCTTGACGTTATAGTTGTCGTAAAGGCTTGGTCGGTCATCTATCTCGAAAGCCGAGCGGAGCAGGACCCACGAACGCCCCGCTTTTCTCATCACATCGATTCCGCAGCCTTCCTTGCGGATGTTCTGTCCGATCGCGTTGATGATGCTGCCACAGATGGAAGGCACGGTGGCTTGACCCTGATAGTCTATGTTCTCCGGAGCCACGGAATATTCAAAAGTGTTTATGATCTGTTCCATAATCATTGTGTTTGATTTCTCGTCTGCAAAAGTACCGTATTTGCTCCTTGTGACGAAGAAAGTGTTTTCAGAGGTATGAAAAATGTCACAAAACCCTTGTTTGGCGGAAAAATTGCAGTATTTTAGGGACGAAAATCCAACTTTCCGGATTTCGTCCCGGCATACTACGGGACGGTTTTGACGGGATCGGGACAAGTTTTAAGGCTATGAACACACCATTGAGGGTCTCGAAAGGCTACGCCAGCCAAGTAAAATACGCGGTGCTGATGCCGCTGTTCTTCTTCGTGTTTTGCTTTGTCTATAATCCGTTCTCTTTGTCGGATTTTTACGACATCGGAGGAAAATCGTGGACATTCCATCTGCTGATGCTGTCCTGCATTATGATCGGTGTACTGGCCCTGACACGGCTTGTTTTCTCGTTCCTCTACAAGTATATTCCTTTCAGATGGTGGCATTATGCGGTCTGGTGCTTCGGAGAAGTGCTGGTAACGTCGTTCTTCTTCGCGCTCTACACCTCGCTGTTCTACAAGAAAGCCGGAGGTATGCCATATTTCACGGCACTTTCCTACTGTTTTGAAGTCGTGTGCCTGACGCTGGTCTATCCATACCTGCTCTGCATTCTGCTGAGGATCATATCCAACAAGAACTACGATCTGGCCAACGCCGGGCAGGCTCCGGAGGAGTCTCTGGTAAAGTTCTACGATGAGCACAAAAGGCTGAAACTGACGATAGACCCTTCGGCCGTGCTTTATGTCAGCGCGGAAGCCAATTATATCAACATCCACTATCTGGAGAACGACCGTGTCAAGACATACCAGCTGAGGAACTCGATGAAAAGCCTTGAGACTGACGCCCTCAAGCACGGATTCGTGCGCTGCCACAGGTCATATTACGTCAATCCTCGCCACATCAAGGTACTGAGCAGAGACAAGGACGGTGTCATCTACACGGAGTTCATCCGCGACGGAGTCGGGCATATTCCCGTCAGCAAGCAGTATTACGACAATCTAGCCAAATTACTGTAAATAACCAAGAATCCTGACATTAGGGTCACGGGAAAGCTGGCCGGGGTTCGTCCCGGGCTCTCCCTCAGGAACCGTCAACCCACGCACCTCATAGAATTTTGTCCAGAATTCAGTCACCCTTCCGGCGCTGTCGTGAAAGGACATCGGAATCGTGCCGAAAACAAAATGCTTATCCCCGCTCCCTGTTACTTTCGGATTCATATCTTTCACATCATCACGCACCACCGCCATTCCTTTCACATTATGGTCACGTTCTTTTAACCTGTCTTTGAAAACAAACGACTTCTGCACGAGTTCCGAACAATAGATCGCGCTGTCACTCGGCATAAATATGTCATCGTAGGGCCTTCCGAGGAACTTTCTCGCATTCGCCACACTCTCTTCAACGTCCACCCCTTCAATCCTCCCCACAAGCACTGACTCCCTATCACTCAATCGGACCAGAAAACTGTCCAACGGGTTTTCCACAACTCCATATTCCGGAATAGCCTCAACGACGTTCCCGTCTGAGAAAACCGCGATATGATCGATTCCAAGTCCATCCACCCCGTCCGTCACATCCGTGATGTTGTTCCCTTCGCCATTGACCACGAACAACAGGTCCCCATTCCTCAAATCAGTGATTGTAATGCCTTCTGAGCATGCGACAACGCCAAAGGCAAGCACCAAAAGAAGTGCTTTTTCCAATATCTTATGAAAACAATTCAACATCATTACATTTTTCCGGACACAAAAATAACGAAAACACCCCACACATAAATCATAATCTGATAAATTCAATTGAGTACGACATATTGAAAAAGCTCTTTGGATGATTAAACGTATCGCTAAAGCGGTTCTCCAGAAGCAAGATTAACGGCGAAGGGCGCCTGTGGAAGAATGATTTGCACGCTACGAGCGTGATTAATAGTGAAAAACGCTTGTGGCGGACGTGTAAATCCTCCACGGGCGGTTTTAATGGGGAAACACGCCTGGCGAGAATGGGAAGAGATGATAAGGGAAAGGATACAGAAATGGCCTGAAATCCTACTGGAATCCAGGCCTTGAATTGTTATAAACTATATTCCTGACTATTCAGCGGAATCGTCATCTCCGCCGTATTGAGAGATGTTGTCATCCGGAAGGGTGGTGTCGGCCGGAGCGTCAGCTGAAGATCCTGCAACATCCTCGTTCTCGGCGTCCTCCTCTCCCTCAAGCCATCTCTCAAGAGCCTCGGCATCATCGGTTTTCACCTTGATCTTCACAAGGTTGATGGAATCATCCGTCTCGACGGTAACAGCATAGAAACTGGTGCCGTCAGGTTTTGGATACTTGACAAGGTCAGGGAGATAGTCGCTGAAACCTCTTGGATATTTCTCATTGAACGCTGCGGCAAGCGCTTCGGACATATTCTCGTAGCTTACCACGTGTCTTTTCTTCTGATCTGGTGCCATACTCATATAAACCAAATAAAGATTGTTTATCGTTTTCGGGTGCAATATTAAGACATTTTTCCGAATTGAGAAGCAATCCGCGAACTATTTTCTGAAAAAAAACGATTTCTGCCGTTTCTTCTTCTCCGGATCACGCTCCACAAAGACCGGTTTCATCGTTCGAGGATCGATTCCGGTGTAGTACATCACGGATGAGGTGGTCATCGGAGTCGGTGTGAAATCCTGCACCTGATCCATATATATTCCTTTCAAAGCAGGATTTTTGGACAGGTTCTCCATATCCTTCATCGTGCAGCCTGGGTGCGAGGAGATGAAATATGGAACGATTCCGGTGCGCCGTCCGTTCTGGGCGCAGATCTTGTCGAACTCATAGCGCAATCTCTCAAAGAGCTTGAAAGACGGCTTGGCGATGTACTGGAGCACCTTGTCCTCGGTATGTTCCGGAGCCACCTTCATTCGGCCGGAAGTGTGGTCAAGAATCAAAGTCTTGAGGTAAGGCTTGGATGTCTCGTCCACAAAGCCTTTCTCATCGAGGAACAAATCGTAACGGATCCCGCTGCCGATGTAGGAATGGCGTATTCCCGGCACGGCATCGACCTTCCGGTACAACTCAAGCACCTGTTTGTGAGAGCGGTTCATATTCGGACACGGAGCCGGAAACAGACAGGATTTCCTGCGGCATTTGTCGCAAAGGTCCGGGTTCTTGCCACGCATCATATACATATTGGCCGTAGGGGCCCCGAGATCGGAGATATTCCCCGCAAAGCCTGGCATCTTGGCCAATTTCTTAACCTCAGCGACTATGGACTCCTGCGAACGGGACTGGATGAACTTACCCTGATGCGCGGCGATGGTGCAGAAATTACATCCTCCGAAGCACCCTCGGTGAGTGATGATGGAATCCTTGATCATGTCATAGGCCGGGATCCTCTTCCCCTTGTAGCGCGGATGCGGCAACTTGGTGAAAGGCAGGTCCCAGAACGAATCCATCTCCTCGGTCGTGGACGGTGAATATGGCGGATTGATCTGCACATAACCATTCCCGACAGGCTCGATGATCGTCGCAGGATGCATCATATTGGCGTGAGTCTCAATCAGATGAAAGTTCTCGGCGAACGCCTTCTTATCCTTCTTGCACTCCTCGAACGAATGAAGCACCAACGGCTCCTTGACCTTCCACTTTCCGCTCATAAGGAAAGCGATCTGCGGGATCCTATGGATTTCATGAATATTCCTCTGCGCCTCAATGGCTCTCGTCAGTTCCAACATCGGCTTCTCCCCCATCCCGTAGCAAAGGTAGTCAGCCTTGCACCACTGCAATATGGACGGAACAAGTTCATCTTTCCAATAGTCATAATGGGTAAGCCGACGGAGCGAAGCCTCGACTCCCCCAATGATGACCGGAACATCGGGATAGAGTTTTTTTAATATGTTCGTATAGACACTGACCGCATAATCCGGCCTCTGTCCGGCCTTGCCTTCCGGCGTGTAGGCGTCGTCGTGACGGAGACGCTTGCCGGCAGTGTAATGGTTCACCATCGAATCCATAGCACCGGCGTTCACTCCGAAATAGAGCCTCGGAGCGCCTAACTTCTTAAAATCCCTGAGGTCATCCCTCCAGTTAGGCTGCGGAACGACAGCGACCCGGTAGCCGAAATGCTGAAGCCAGCGGGCTATGCAGGCCGTGCCGAAAGAAGGGTGGTCCACAAAGGCATCACCCGTGAAAAGGATGATGTCGATGTAGTCCCACCCTAAGGCTTCAACCTCCTTTTTGGAGGTCGGGAACATATAATCCGTTTCGGACATCGGAAATATTCCTACATTCTTTCAGGCAGTTCGATTCCGAGGATGCCCATCGCCTTGCGAAGGACAGCGGAAAGCGTGTCGATCAGCACCAGACGCATCTTGAGCACATCCTCGTTCTCCTCCTTCAGGATCGGAGTGTCGTGGTAGTACTGGTTGAACTCCTTGGCGAGGTCGTAGGCATAGTTGGCGATGACGGCCGGTGAATATGCCTGCGCGCCTTCGGCTATCTTGGCCGGGAAGGCGTTCAGCAACTTTATGAGTCTGATCTCCTTGGCGCTGAGCTCGACCTTTGGCAGAGGAGAGGCGGCATATTCAATGCCCTTCTCCGCGGCCTTGCGCAGGATGGAGCGGATGCGGGCGTGGGTGTACTGGATGAACGGGCCGGTGTTGCCGTTGAAGTCGATGGACTCCTTCGGGTTGAAGAGCATCGTTTTCTTCGGATCGACTTTGATGATGAAGTACTTAAGGGCACCAAGACCTATCATATGATAGAGCTTCGCCTTGTCCTCCTCGCTCATGTCGGCCAGCTTGCCGGACTCGTCAGAGGTCGCGCGGGCCTCCTCGTACATCTTCTGGATGAGGTCATCGGCATCCACAACGGTTCCCTCACGGGATTTCATCTTGCCCTCAGGCAGCTCGACCATGCCATAGGAAAGATGGAATATGTTGTCGGACCATTCGAATCCCAACTTCTTGAGGATCAGTTTCAACACCTGGAAGTGGTAGTTCTGCTCGTTGCCGACCACATAGACGTGAGAGTCAAGGTGATATTCAGCGAAACGCCTTTCGGCCGTTCCCAGATCCTGGGTGATGTAAACCGACGTTCCGTCAGAACGGATGAGCAGTTTCCTGTCAAGTCCGTCGGCCGTGAGGTCGCACCAGACGGAGCCGTCCGGATCCTTCACGAACACGCCCATATCCAGTCCCTTCTGAACCAACTCCTTACCAAGAAGATAGGTCTGGGACTCGTAGTAAACCTTGTCGAAAGTGATTCCGAGAGCCTTGTAGGACTCGTCGAAGCCCTTGAGCACCCAGCCGTTCATCCTGGCCCAAAGGTCGCGGACCTCCTTGTCGCCGGCCTCCCATTTTTGGAGCATCTCGTGGGCTTCCTTGAGGCAAGGGGCCTCCTTCTTGGCGGTCTCCTCGTCCATTCCCCCGGCAATCAAATCCTCGACTTCCTTCTTGTAGATGTCGTTGAAAGCCACGTACATATCCCCGACAAGATGGTCGCCCTTAATCCCCGTGGACTCCGGAGTCGCGCCGTTGCCGACCTTCAGCCATGCAAGCATGGACTTGCAGATGTGCACTCCCCTGTCGTTGACAAGGGTGGTCTTGATCACGTTGTTGCCGCTGGCCTTCAGAAGCCTTGACACCGAGTCACCCAGAAGGTTGTTCCTGATGTGGCCGAGGTGCAGAGGCTTGTTGGTGTTCGGCGACGAGAACTCGACCATGATGTTCTTGCCGGTCGTCGGCAGGTCACCGAAGTCCTTGTCAGCAACGATCTCTCCGAAAAGTTCGTTCCAGAAGAGATTGGAGAACAGAAGGTTAAGGAAACCTTTGACGCAGTTATATTCAGAGATTTCCGGTACGTTCGCCTTCAGCCATTCTCCGATGGCGTTGCCCGTGTTCTCCGGAGTGGAGTGCGACAGACGCAGGAGCGGGAAGACGACGAGCGTGAAGTCTCCGGTGAATTCCTTCCTTGTGACGGAGACCTGAAGCGCCGACGGTTCGATGTCGGCGTTATAGAGTGCCTTGATGGCTTCTGAAGCCTTCGAGGCGATAAAAAGTTCCGGGGTCATTAGCCGAGATAGGTTTTAAGAAGTTTGCTTGCGGATGGTTTCTTGAGCTTGCGGATTGCCTTTTCCTTGATCTGGCGGACTCGCTCCCTTGTGAGGTCAAGCCTCTCGCCGATCTCCTCAAGGGTCATCTCCTGGCAGCCGATGCCGAAGAACGACTTGATGATCTCGCGCTCACGGGTCGTCAGGATCTGGAGTGACCTTTCGATCTCGGTGCTGAGGGACTCGTTGACAAGGCCTCTGTCGGCCATCGGCGAGTCGTCGTTAGGAATCACATCCAGAAGGCTGTTGTCCTCGCCCTCTACGAACGGGGCATCCACAGACACATGCCTTCCGGACACCCTGAGGGTGTCGGAGATCTTGTCCTGCGGGATGTCTATCATCTCGGAGAGTTCCTCATTGGAAGGGCTTCTCTCGTTCTTTTGCTCGAACTGTGAGAGGGCCTTGTTGATCTTGTTCAGGGAACCGACCTGGTTGAGCGGAAGCCTGACAATCCTGGACTGCTCGGCAAGAGCCTGAAGGATTGACTGGCGGATCCACCACACGGCGTATGAAATGAACTTGAAGCCTCTTGTCTCGTCGAATTTCTCGGCGGCCTTGATCAGGCCGAGGTTACCCTCATTAATCAAATCCGGAAGGCTAAGCCCCTGATTCTGATACTGCTTCGCAACAGAAACCACAAATCTAAGGTTGGCCCTTGTGAGTTTCTCCAAAGCTTTCTGGTCACCCTTGCGGATTCTCTGGGAAAGCTCTACCTCCTCTTCCGGAGACACCAACTCCTCGCGGCCGATCTCCTGGAGGTACTTGTCCAGGGACGCGCTCTCGCGGTTGGTGATTGACTTTGTAATCTTTAATTGCCTCATATCTTGTAATACACAAATTTCCCTGACGGAAGGCGCGGAGCCGTTTCCGTCAGGGAAACACTATCCTATAACCTTCATCAACTACTCTTTACTGAATCCGAAGAAGGCTTTTCTACCGTTGGCTGTGACACCTTCGATATAAACCGCCCTCTTTGCGGACTTGGCGATGTTCAAAACATCCTGAGGTGTGCCGACCGGCTGATCGTTGACATAGGTGATGATCATTCCTTCTGAAGCGCCAGCCTCAAGCATCTTGCCGCTTCCGACGGATGTGACCTCGACACCTTTCTTCAGACCGAACTTCGCAAGAGTCTCCTTGGAAGCCTCCTTAAGAGTCGTGCCGAAGAAAGCGATCTCTCCGTCACCGACCACAGTACCGTTCTCGGTGCTGCTGCCCTGGAATGTGACCTCAAGTTCCTTCTCCTTGCCGTCACGGATGATCTTGACCTTAGCCTTGTCACCAGGATGGAAGGTATTGACCTTGACCTGAACTGCGGAGCCACTCTTCACATCGGTTCCGTCAATGGCCACAATCACATCACCTTCCTTCATTCCGGCCTTGTCAGCGGAGCTGCCTTTCGCAACCTCTCTGATATATACGCCTTCCGGAGAAGAAAGTTTCAATTTTTTCAACATATCATCGACAGAATCATATTTCAGATTCTTGGCAAGACCTTCGCTGAGATCAGACATAGCGATTCCAAGAACGGCTCTCTTCACTGACCCAAAGTCAATCAAGTCTTCTACAACCTTCTTCACAATATTCACCGGCACAGCGAATGAATATCCCGAATATGCTCCCGTCTGTGAAACAATAGCGGTGTTGATGCCGACCAGTTCGCCGGTCTTGTTGACCAACGCTCCACCTGAGTTGCCAGGGTTGACAGCCGCGTCGGTCTGGATGAAGGACTCGATCTGGATTCCGCCATTGTTTCTCTCACGAGGATCGTGCGCCATCGAACGTCCCTTGGCGCTGACGATGCCGGCTGTGATGGTGGACCTGAGCTGATAGCCAAGAGGACTGCCCACGGCCAAAACCCACTCACCGAGCCTCAACTGGTCGGAATCCCCGAACGGAAGCGTCGGAAGTCCCTGAGCGTCAATCTTTATCAAAGCGACATCCGTAGCCGGGTCAGTACCGATGACCTTGGCGTCATATACCTTGTTGTTATTCAGGGTGACCTGTACCTTCGTCGCGTTGGCGACCACGTGGTTGTTGGTCACGATGTAGCCGTCAGGACGGATGATCACTCCAGAGCCGCTACCCTGCTGCTCTCTTGTCTGAGGGCCTTCATCCCCGAAGAAGAAACGGAAGAACGGATCCGTCATCTGATATTGCTGAGTCACCGTCACCTCCACATAAACAACAGCATCAACCGCAGCCTCCGCGGCGTAAGTCAGATCCGGATAGTCCGACTGTGCCAGATTGACAGTCTTTGTGACCGTTCCGTTCTCTGTACTTGTCACATTGTCTCCATCATTCACGGTGGCCGCCTTGACGACACCGTATGCCGCCAGCACGCTGAACAATACTGACAGCACCACTGTTAACAAACCTTTTTTCATTTCTGACATATTAATTAAATTTATCAATATTCAATCACAAGCATCCGGATGGTGTTTCCGAAGCCTTAGGCAAAAAATCAAATATGATGCCATAATATTAAGGGAATATTCGTATATTTGCCTTTTACAGAGGCCACCCTCCGGCGGCCGGAAAACAATGAATTAAAAAACACACGAATATGAAACTCAACGTATCAAGCTCCGAGCTTCTGAAAGGACTGATGGACATCTCCAAGGCCATCCCGGCCAAGTCCGCCCTTCCGATTCTGGAAAACTTCCTGTTTGACCTCAAAGGCAACATCCTTGAGGTCACCGCATCGGATTCGGAGCTCACCCTCAGGACTGAAATCGAAGTGGACACCACCGAAGAGGAAGGCAGGATCGCCGTTCCCGCAAGGCACATCATCGACCTTCTCAAGGAACTTCCTGACCAGCCTGTATCGATCTGCACCGCCAGCGACAGCTCAATCGAGTGCAAGTGGACAAGCGGTAACTCCGTGCTGCCTTTCTTCCCGGCCGAGGACTATCCTGAGATCAAGGGGACGAGCGACGACGCGGAGAAACTTGAATTCCCGGCCGAAAGCCTGATAGAAGGCATAAACAGCACGATCTACGCCACGGCAGATGACGAGATAAGGCCGGCGATGAACGGAATATTCTTTGATTTCGGACCGGAATCCACCACTCTCGTGGCCTCAGACTCGCACAAGCTCATCTGCTACACGGCCAAGGAAGTGAAGACCCCGGAGAAATGCTCGTTCATTCTTCACAAGAAGCCGGCCGCCGTCCTGAAGTCCATCCTCGGGAAAGACGACGGAACTGTTGAGATCGCGTTCGATTCCAGCACCGTCCTCTTCACCTTCGGGAAGACTACCATGGTGTGCAGGCTGATTGTCGGCAAGTACCCTAAGTACCGCGACGTGATCCCTCAGAACAACTCCAGCGTGCTGAAGATCGACAGGGCGATGTTCCTGAATACGGTAAGGCGTGTGGCCGTCTGCGCCAACAAGGCCTCCAACCACATCAAGCTGGATCTCAAGCCGGGACAGATGGAGATCACCGCACAGGATCTCGGTTTCGCCATCGCAGCCTACGAGAAGATCAACTGCGACTACAGCGGTGACGAGCTGACCATCGGATTCAAGTCAACATTCCTCACGGAGATCCTCGCCAACATGAGCTGCGAGACAGTCGTGATGAAGTTCGCCGACGCGCGCAGGGCTGCCCTCATCATTCCTTCAGAAGAGGATGATGAGAGCGGAAAGATCTGCGGAATCCTGATGCCTATCATGGTTTAACCTTCGGAGAATCAAAGCTATGGAACTTTCTCTTGAAAGGCCTCTGCTTTTCTTTGACATTGAGAGCACGGGGCTTAATATTGTCAATGACTGCATTGTCGAACTGAGTTTTGTCAAGGTGTTCCCTGACGGACACCATGATGTGAAGACCTGGAGGGTCTGTCCTTGGGACTACGCCCTCCGCAAACAGCATCCGATCAATCCCGAGGCCAGTCAGGTGAACGGGATCAAGGATGAGGATGTCGCAAAGGAGAAGAAATTCATCGAGATTGCGGCCGAAGTCGTGGATTGGCTGAGAGACAGTGACCTGGCAGGGTATAATTCCACAAAGTTCGACCTGCCGATGCTGTCCGAGGAACTTGAGAGGGTACGTGCCTATTGTATGCGCAGGCTTGCGGATCCAAGGAACACTCCTGAGAACAAGGCCAAGGCCCAGGCAACCCTTGAGGCCACGGACATCGACCTGCACTCCAAGCAGATGATCGACGTGCAGACGATCTACCATTATATGGAGCCACGCAACCTCAAGGCCGCATACCGTTTCTATTGCGGCGGAGAGGATTTCGAGAACGCCCATTCAGCCGAGGCTGACACTATGGCTACATATGAAGTGCTTAAGGGCCAACTGGATATGTACCAGACTCCGACAAAGTACCACGAGCAGGTTCTCAAGAACGATGTCGAGTTCCTGTCCGGAGTCGCCGGCCGTCCACGCACCGTTGACTATGCCGGCAGACTGATTCTCGGCAAGAACGACGAGCCGACCATCAGTTTCGGAAAGCACAAGGGCCACACGGCCAGGGAGGTATATGAGACCGAGCCGGCCTACTTCGCCTGGATCGAGAACGGTGAGTTCACGATGGACACCAAGCGACAGTTCGCACGCCTGAAGGAGCAGTTCGACAAGGAGAAAAAGGAAGCCGCCAAAGCCAGAGAGGCCGAAATGAGCAAGCCACTTGAGGGTGAAGCGTTTGACAGTGCAGTAGCCGGTCTGAAGGACAAATTCTCTGGCAAACTCTTTTAACTGTCGGCGGAATGCGGCATTTCCTGCGGGAAATTGATTTATGAATATAATAGTAAAGACATCATCCGGCCACATCACCGTTCGCCCGGACACAACGTGGGAGAAAGACAACGAGGACTTTTACCCTCCAGAGTTCGTGGACGAGTTGACATATTCCCCCGTCCTTTTCGCCCGCATCCTGAAGCCAGGCCGCAGCGTCGGGAGGAAATTCGCGTCAAGGTACTACGACTCAATCGGTTTCGGAGTCCTCCTCTACCCGGAGAATATGCTTGACGGCACCCCGGAAGGCTACGCCCAGGCCATCTGCCTCGACCACACCTCCTTCCTCCCGTCACCATTGTTTCCTCCAGAAAGATTGGTGAAAAACGGTCATTTCCGCCTGTTCCGGAACGAATATGACCTTTTTGTTTTTGACCAACCATCGTTGAATATGATCGAGGATGCCATCGTTGAAGCCACAAAGCTACTCTACATCCGCACCGGCGACCTCATCGCCATAGAGTTGTCTGACAGGAAGCCGCTCACTTACCGTAACGAATCCAGAGCTCATGTCACCGGCTCTTTCGGCCAAGACAAAGTCCTTGATTTTCAGATAATATTCTAAACGACGTTTCGTGATGGCCAGGGTTCAGTGAAGTGTCACCACAAACCCTCCGCGCTTCGCGCTCCGTCCCTCCCAGCCTATGGCTGGGTCCCTCCCGCTTATAGCCGCGGGTGGCTAAGGTTTGTGGTGACACTTCACTGAACCACAGTAGCAAAGTTTAGTAGCGACACCTCAATGAACAATGGCAACCAATAATATAGGGCTGGTCGTGATGGCCAGGAGATGCCAAGTACATAATCTCAATAGCCACCGAAAAATCAAAAGTCAAATTTTGGTAACGTGCAAAATTTGACTTTTGCCTTTTTTCGGTGGCTAACTGATACTTTATCGCTTCGACAAGCCCAGCGACCAGTTTTTCCTTCTGGAAGTCCAGCGTGCAGTCACTCCTTCAGGGAAATCGGCGACCAGTTATTTTATCAGGAAGATCAAGGGCCTACTATGTCATCAAGCGGCGGAAGCCTTTGGCGATGCGGTCAAGGCCTTGCTGGAGACGGGCACGAGGGCAGGCGATGTTGATGCGCATAAAGCCATCAAGGCCGTACATCACGCCGGAGTTGATCCAGACCTTCTCATTGAGCAAGAGGCTGTTCTCTATGTCGTTAGCGGACATATTCAAAGCGCTGACATCCACCCACACAAGGTAGGTTCCTTCCAGTTTGCTGACAGGGAACTCCGGAAGGTTCTCCTCAAAGAACGACAGCAACGTGCGGTAATTCCCGTAAAGATATTCATTAAGCTCCTTGAGCCACGGCTCACCCTCGTTGTAGGCGGCCTGAAGCGCAAGCACACCGAAAGGATTCACTTCACACAACTCGTTGATATTGATTACCCTGTCGATGATTTTCTTCCAGTCAGGATTGTTGGTGATGATGTTGGATATTCCCAAACCGGCGATGTTGAACGACTTGCTTGGAGAGTTCATCGTGACGGTATTGTCCTGGGCTACCTGTGAGATAGAAGCCATCGGAGTGAAGTGATAGCCAGGCATTTCCAGTTCGCAATGGATCTCGTCGCTTATGACGATCACACCGTTTCTGCGGCAGATGTCGGCTACCCTCTCAAGGTCCTCACGAGGCCAGACACGTCCGCAAGGGTTGTGAGGATTGCAGAACAGCAGCACCTTGGCCATCGGGTCGGCGGCACGTCTCTCAAGATCCTCGAAATCAATGTACCAAGTGGCCTGATCACCTTCCGTGTCGTAGATCAGTTTGTTGATTGAGAGTTCACAAAGATTGTTCTTCGCGGTGGAGAAGAAACAGTTGTACGCCGGACTCTGGATGATCATCTTCGGCAATTCACCGTGAGGGCCACGTCCACGGTTCGGCTTCTCGACAACCTCGCCGTCCACAATCTCGTACTGCGTCAAAGCCTTGACAACCACCGACATCGCCGGAACCACCCCTGCAATGTAGAGGTACCAATCCTTCTCCGTGTGCCACCCTCTGCGGCGCTCCCACCAGTTGACGGCAGCCTCGTAGTAGGAATCCGGCACGTGGGTGTAGCCGAAAATCTCTTGATCCACACGATCTTTCAGCACGTTCACGATCTCCGGAGCCACCTTGAAGTCCATATCCGCCACCCAAAGCGGAATCACATCCTCCGAAATCGGCCCGACCGGACTCTCTGCATCCCATTTGACGCAGTTCGTGCCGCGCCTTATCGTCATCTCGTCAAAGTTATATTTTCCCATAATATTACAAATTTTCAAATTTCATTTCCTGCCCTCACGATCATCTTGTCAGAAAAGCCAAGTCGGCATATTCATAAAATCCGGCATTATCTTGACATCAGCAAGTGATTTCCACCGAACAGACTTCGAAGATAGCAAAAAACAATTAAATTTGCGATGATATGAGATTCTACGAATATATTTTCTTGGCCACCGCGTTTGCCGCAAGTGTCTGCGGATGCGCGCGGAATGTCAGCGGAGACTTGCCGCAGGACGTTATCGAACCGCAATTTATGAATATAATCCCGGAAGCTGATGGGGGATATTCATTGGTCTCGATCTCGCCGTTTGACGGGAGCCGGGACACGATATCCATCAGCCAACCTCTTGGCAGATTGATAGTTACGAGCACTTCTCACATCGGTTTTCTGGATGCCGTCGGGGCGGACTCGGTGATTGTCGGGGTGTCGGGCGGTGAATATGTCTGCGACTCTTCAGTGACAGCCGGCCTAAGCAACGGAACGGTGGTGGACATCGGTTATGACGCAAGCCCTGACTACGAGAAGATAATGGCCCTGAAGCCGGACCTGCTCCTGACATATTCAGTCTCCCCTGTGAAGTCGCAGTTCTTCTCGAAACTTGAGTCGCTGGGAATAAAGACTTTCATTGTCAATGAGCATCTTGAGCGACACCCTCTGGCCAGAGCCGCCTACATACGCCTTTTTGGAGCGTTGACAGGGAATATGGCCGCGGCTGACTCGGTGCTTAAGATCGTTTCGGAGAACTACATAAACTTACGTGATTCAGTTCAAAGTAATCTGAACAGAAATATTGAACTGGATTCCAAAGGAACGACTCACAAACAAAGAAAGATTCTGGTCAACATCCCGTACAAGGACCAATGGTTCATTCCCGGACAGGAAAGTTATCTCACCACCCTGTTCAAGGATGCCGGCGGGGAGATTCTCGGAACCAAATCCGGAAGCTCAGTCTCGGGCCAGATTTCGGTCGAGACGGCATATTCATTGTCAAAGGAAGCGGATCTTTGGATGAATGTCGGTTGGTGCCAGACGTTGGAGCAACTTCTTTCAGTCAACCCCTTGTTCGAGGACTTCCATAGGAACATACAGAGAAACGCCTCAGCCATAGGATATTCCGGAACCAAAGGATGCGCTACGAACTCCTGTGACACCTCCGCAAGCGTTGTCTGGAACGACAACAACCGCCTCAACCCCAAGGGTGGCAACGATTTCTGGGAAAGCGGTGTTGTCCGCCCCGACCTCCTTCTCCGCGACCTCATCGGAATATTCCGCGGCGAAGACAACCGTACTCCTATCTATTACAAATCAATCAAGTAGCCAAACGCATCCCGCCTTCAATAACATCTTCCTTTCTTAGGTGCGCAAATATATTCACACCCTGAACACCAAGAGGCATATTCCTGAATTATATTGCCAGAGTCTGTATTAGTCTTTCGAAGGCTTAGCCGTTTATCACAAGGTGAACATCTGGGAGGCGCGGGTGCGGGGAAGGGTCTGGAGGTTGGTGATTTCCTTTGCGGTGAGGTGACCGTCAAGGCGAATCGACCTAAGGGCATCGGCGGCGGAGTCGAAGGCGAGAGACGGTGTGTTGTTGTTCTCACTTAGATGGCAGAGAAAGATGTTCTTGAGGCCGGGATGCCAGAAACGGCGGATGGCCGAGGCGCACTCATCGTTGCTCAGGTGACCGTTGCCTTGACATATACGCATCTTGAGTTCGTGTGGGTAAGGGCCCCCGATCAGCATTCCGGAATCGTAGTTCGACTCGAAGACAACCGCGTCGGCCTTCCGGGCATATTCAATAGCCTCGTCAGTCACCCTGCCGGCATCGGTCATCAGGAAGAACCTTACCCCTGACCACTCGATGAAATAACCTACGGTCTGGGTCGCGTCGTGCGGCACCACAAAATGACTGACCAACGGGAGTTCCTCTTCCGGAATATCCCCACGCAGTCTAATCCTGACAGGACCTTCATCCGGAAGGACACAACGGTAATCCGAGATGTAGTCCCTTGTGAATGTGTGATGCGAAAGAGCCTCGTGCAGCACGGCGGTCGCATATACAGGCTTTTTCAGATGCTTGCAATACGAACCCAGCTGTCTGATGTGATCAAGATGATCATGTGTCACAAGCACAGCCTGAAAGGAATCCACACCTAAGCCGTGCTCCATCAGAGTCTTCTTCAAACGCCGCTGGCTGACTCCAGCGTCGATGAGAAGCCCCGATCTACCGTCGGAAAGGAAATAGCAATTGCCGCAGCTGCCGCTGGAAAGACTAAAAAACTTCAGCATCACTTCTTCTCCTCTTCGCAATATTTCGAGATCACGCTGTAGGCATCACCGACACCGAGCTCACCGGCCCTCGAAAGGTCGATGCAACCTTTCTCCTTGTCTTTCAGATAGATGAGTACAAGACCTCGGTTATAGTACGCGTCTCCCATATAAGGATAGACATTGATCGCCTTGGTGTAGCTGTCAACCGACTCCACGAACTTCGAGGACAGGCAGTAAAGATTGCCAAGGTTGAAATAGACGTACGGGATTCCAGGAAGGATCCTGTCAGCAGCCAGCATATCCTCGATGGCCTCCGAATAGTCATACGTCCGGCTCACCTGATCACGAACACGGGCTCTGGTGGTACCCTTGTCATCCATAGTCAAGGTCTGCACGTTGCTCTCGATGGATGAGATGAAATCGATCATCTCGGCGCGGAGCACACCCCTGTTCAAATAATAGAAAGCCTTGTAATATTCTGAATATTTTCCCTTGCTCTCGGAATTCACCGCGGCGTCGAACTGGTTCAAGGCTGAAGTGAATTGCTTTGACTGCACATCGTAGAGTCCTTTGATGAAAGCCCTGTCAGCATCTGTCAAGGACTTAGGATCCCCGGCGGCAAGATAGGAATCACCATAGAGCGACGCGTCGATTCCGTGCGCGAATTCAGGTTTGACAAGCGAGTCGGAATTGGAGACCGTCATCACGATCGGAGAGTCCGAGATGAACTTGTCGATCAGCGGGTTCTCGTAGCGGTGTCTCAGAGCGATGTTCTGGTTGTCACGCCGTGCCGCAAGGCTGAACTTGTAGAGTGATTTCAGACGGATGTTGATGTCCCTGTTCTGAAGAAGTTCGTTGTCGAAATCCTTTTTGGCGAAATCCGCGTCCAACGCGATCAGGGAACTGTACTTCTTGGTCGTGTCGGCGAACGACCCCTCGTCCGAGGCATTCTTCGCGCGGTACTCCTGAACTTTCTTCTGAGCCGTGTCGTAATCCTGCTTCGAGGACTTTGTACGGCCGAGCATATTCTTCACATACGAGCGGTTCAGATAGGCCTTGGCGAAGTCAGGGTACAGTTCGATGGCCTTGTCGTAGTCGTCAAGGGCATCCATCCAGCGTCCCATCCGGACAAAGTACGAGGCACGGTTGTAGTACGCGAGCACGTTCTCCGGATTGATGTTGATGACGTGGTCCATATCCGCGAGCGCATCCTCCATATTTCCGACCTGCGCGTTGATAAGGCTTCGGTTGTAAAGGGTAAGCGCGTTGCCCGGCTCATCCCTCAAAACTCTGTTCAGGTCGCTCATCGCGGCGTTGTAGTTGTTCTGGTCGTAGTACATCAACGCCCTGTTGAAATAGGCGAAAGTGTTGGTCGTGTCCAGGCCGATCGCCTTGTCCATGTCGGCTATCGCATCATTGTAGTCTTTCCTCAAGGCATAGACGCGGCCACGACGGATATATCCTTCCGGATCGAAGCGATCCAGCCTGATGGCTCTGTTGTAGTCCTCCAAAGCCTTTGTCGTGTCATTGAGGAAAAGATAGGAGGCTCCCCTGTTCAGATATGCGGACGGATCTTTCGGCTCCTTTCTGATATAGCGGTCAAAATCGGCCACAGCCTTGTCGAACTGCTGGGCAAGGAAATATGTCACTCCCCTGCTGAAATACAATCCGTCAAGCCCGGGCCTTAGTTCCATTGCCCTTTCCAGATCTTTCAAGGCCTCGTCGTACTTCCCGAAACGGCTGAGGGTTATGGCTCTGAAATGGTAGCCGTTGGTGAACACTGGATTGAGCCTTACTGAAGTGTTGAAATCAGCCTGCGCGCCACGAAGGTCACCAAGGTTGTATTTCGCGATGCCTCTGTAGAAAAAAGTCCAGCAGTCTGTCGTGTCCAGACGCGCAAGGATGTTGAAATGGCTGATTGCCTCTGAATATTTTCCGTCCGCAAGAGCCGCGCGGCCTCTGAAATTAAACACGTCCTTATCGTACTGCGCGTTGGAGACCAAAGCGAGGCACAACAGGAAAAATAGAGTCAGCGCGAATCTTTTCATATAAATATATTTCACTTTAATCCTTAAAATTCCTAATTTTGTCGTTTGCAAAGATAAACATTTATCGTGCCTTGAAGACGCTTTTAAGTAAAATTTTCGCATTGATTCTCCTCACGGTCACCGCCGGGGAGCTTTTCGCGCAGCAAGCGGAGGTCAAGATGGTGCCCTCTGGACGCAACGCCGAGAAAGTCATCAACTCAGACAACCTCAGGATGCAGGTTGAATTCCTCACGGACACCACATTCAAAGGCAGGGCGACAGGCTCACGCGGAGCCGCCGAGGTGGCCCTTTGGATTTCCAGACGCTACGAGAACGCCGGGCTCATGCCGTTTGACGGCAGTTGGAGCCGATCGTTCAAAGTCGGGGATGCCGTGGGACGTAACATTCTCGGTTTCCTGCCTGGAAAGAGAGAGGCATCCAAAGAAATGTACGTCATCATCGCCGCCCATTATGACAGTCATGGGATCATCGACGGAAATCTCTACCCAGGTGCTGACAACAACGCGTCCGGGGTTGTGGCCATGCTCAGCGTGGCGGACATGTTCCGCAAGATGAAAGATCTTGGACGTTCGTACGGAAAGAATATAATCTTCGTGGCGACCGACGCGAAGGAAAAGAACTCTGCCGGTGCGGAGGCCCTGATGGACGACATCAGGAACGGCAGACTGAAAGATCCTGTGGACGGCGAGACGATCACGATGGACAGGATTCGCTCCACCGTTGTGCTCGACATTCTCGGAAGCACCCTTGAGCCTATCCACAAGGACAGAAAGGATTTCCTGATCATGCTCAGTGACGGGCAATATACTTTTGACCTCACAAGGGCGAACGAAGGACAGGGAATGGGGCTTGACATATCAACCAACTACTACGGCAGCAAGAGTTTCACCGAGATGTTCCACAGCCGGTTCGGCGACCAGAAGATATTCGTCCAGAACGGTCTGGTCTGCGCCGTGTTCACCTCTGGCATCACGATGCTGACCAACAAGGTCACTGACACCGCCGACACCCTCGACTACGAAGTTTTACGCAAAAGAATATTCCTGATCTTCCACTGGTTGGAAAAAATACTCTGACAATGAAAGAATTCTGGTCAATGATAAAGCGCTATGTCGCGCCTTTCAAGAAATATCTCGCCGGCTCGATAATTCTGAATATCCTGTCGGCGGTGTTCAACATCTTCTCGTTCGCGATCATCGTGCCGATCCTGCGCATCCTGTTCAAGATCAACGAGACGGTATATTCATTCACCCCGTGGAACGAGGTTTGGAATATGCCATTCAAGGATCTCGGGGACGCGTTTATGGCGAACGTCTATTGGATGCTGGAGCAGCAGATCTCCGCGCTCGGAGCGTCAACCGTGCTGCTGTTCCTGTGCATATTCCTGGTTGTGATGACCGCGCTGAAGACCGCCTGCTACTTCGGCTCATCCGCTGTGATGGTTCCGATCAGGACCGGAGTGGTGAAGAACATCAGGATGGACATCTACAACAAGATCCTCGCCCTTCCGCTCGGCTTCTTCTCGGAGGAGAAGAAAGGCGACATCATCGCCAGGATGAGCGGTGACGTGCAGGAGGTCGAGAACTCCATCACCGGCTCCATCGAGATGCTGATCAAGAACCCGATTCTCATCCTTTTTTATTTCGTCGCCCTTCTTGTCATCAGCTGGCAGATGACGGCGTTCACGATCCTGTTCGCCCCTGTGATGATGTGGGTGATGGGAGTCGTGGGAAAGAACCTGAAGAGGAAATCGCTTGAGGTCCAGCAGCTTTGGAGCGATGTGATGGCGCAGGTGGAGGAGACTCTCGGAGGTCTTCGCATCATCAAGGCGTTCATCGCCGAGAAGAAGATGTCCGACAGGTTCGACAACGTCACCGAGGCGATGAGGAGAAAGAACAACCGGGTGACCATCCGCCAGTCCCTCGCCCACCCGATGAGCGAGTTCCTCGGCACCGTGCTTATTATGATCGTGCTGTGGTTCGGAGGAGCGTTGATCCTCGGAGGAAAATCGACAATCGACGCGCCTATATTCATTTATTATATGGTGATCCTCTACAGCATCATCAACCCTATCAAGGATTTCGCGAAGGCTGGGTACGCCATCCCTAAGGGTATGGCCTCGATGGAGAGGATCAACAAGATTCTGGACGCGGAGAACGACATCATCGAGCCGAAGGAGCCGAAAGCCTTGGACGGATTCAACGGGAAACTTTCGTTCGAGCACGTTAACTTCCGCTATCCGGACGGGCACAGGATGATTCTGGATGATGTGAGTCTGGATATTCCTAAAGGCAAGACAATAGCGATCGTGGGTGCCTCCGGTGCGGGAAAATCCACCTTGGTGGACCTCATTCCGAGATTCTATGACCCGACCGGCGGAGCCATCACGATTGACGGGACGGACATCAGGGACATCAGGATCGCGGATCTTAGAAGCCTCATCGGTAACGTCAATCAGGAATCGATTCTGTTCAACGACACGATTTTCAACAACATAGCCTTCGGTGTCGAGAACGCCACGATGGAAAGCGTGATCGAGGCGGCGAAGATCGCCAACGCCCACGACTTCATTATGGAGAAGGAAGGCGGCTACGATTTCAACATCGGAGACCGCGGCATCAAACTGTCCGGCGGCCAGAGGCAGAGAATCAGCATCGCAAGGGCAATCCTCAAGAACCCGCCTATCCTGATCCTGGACGAGGCAACCGCATCGCTTGACACTGAGTCTGAGAAGATTGTGCAGGAGGCTCTTGACAGACTGATGTCAACCAGAACCACAATAGCCATCGCCCACAGGCTCTCGACCATCCGAAACGCGGACGAGATCATCGTTATGGACGAAGGTCGGATCGTGGAGCGTGGCAGACACGAGGACTTGCTGGCGCTGAACGGATATTATAGGAAACTCAATGATATGCAGGCACTTTAATGCCTCGCAGGAATATTCAAAACACACCGCGATGAAAAATGTTGTCAGACAGATAAGGGTCCCGCTGATTGAAGGACTTGAGATGATGAATATGCAGGAACTGGATCTTGCGATGGAGAAAGGTGCGTCAAAGTTCGCCGTCTGCGAGCAGAACTGGCCCAAGGACGCCCCGTACGCTCCGGATTGCAACGGTTCCATAGCCCGCACAAAGACCCATCTTGCGGTTATGTTCCACGTGAGGGGGCTTGACCTCAGGGCAACCGCGATGGAGGACAACGGAAACAGTTGGGAGGACAGCTGCTGCGAGTTCTTCGTCACGGATCCGTACGACGGGACATACTACAATTTCGAGATGACCTGCGTCGGCTCGCTGCTTGCGTCCAAGAGGACGAGCAGGATCAACAAGACACTCATCCGACCGGAACTCTTGGCAAGTGTCATAAGGCATAGTTCCCTGGAGCGCAAGCCTGTCACGATCAACGACAGGATATTCAGCTGGACGGTTGCTATGCTGATCCCGTTCGAGCTGATAGGAATCGACAGGGACAACCTTCCGGTCAGCCTGCGGGGGAATTTCTACAAATGCGGAGACCTTACCGCTCATCCGCACTTCCTCAGCTGGAACCCGATCAAGACCCCGAAACCCGACTTTCACAGACCCGAATTCTTCGGAGAACTGATTCTGAAATAGATCTATGAATATGAGAAAACAACGGATTCTGGCTATACTGCTGTTCATCCTGTACCTCTGCGCCGTGGCGTACTGCTGCTTCGGTCATTTCAAAGACTTACCGCAGATCGGACAGGACAGTCTGTGGGGAATCCCGATGGACAAGGTTGTCCATTTCATAATATTCTTCCCGTTCCCGATCCTTTGCTATGCGGCGTTCCGCCCTAAAAGCGAGAAAGGATGGAGGATAGCCCTGGCCGTGGCCATCATTTTTGCCATAGGTTGCGCCGTGGCGGCCGGAACGGAGATCGGACAGTCTTTCACCACCTACAGAAGCGGGGATCCGATGGATTTTCTGGCGGATTTCACCGCACTCGCCAGCACGTCGGTGATCACGTTGCTGGCCGAATTGCTGATATTCAAGAACAAACGATAGTATGATCAAACGATTAATAACCCTATTCGCTGTCGCCGGGGCATTTTCCACAGGCCTCGCGGCGCAGTCTGTAAAGGAATTCAAGGATGCGGTTGACTCACTCCAGACCCTTGTTGTCGAAAGGACAGGTGTGTCATCGCAGGTCAAGGCCAACAAGGTCGTCAGACGAGGCTATGATCTTGACTTTTATTTCACACCGGCTATGGGGGATTTCCCTTGGCGGTCAAAGGACGTGAGGTGGCTCAGGAAGACACTCACGGATCTGATGCCGGAATCTTGTTCCAAGTACGGGATCGGGAATCTGTTCGTGGGCAAGAACAGGCTGGAATCATACGTTGTGCCGCAGGTCGGCAATGACGGGAAATCCATTAACAACAAATTCAGGACAAAGGACTTACGTAACACCCATCCGTTTGTCACCAAAATGGACGAGGAAGACTTTTCCAAAGGTCTGGCAGGACGTAACATAGCCCTCTGGCAGAGCCACGGCCGCTATTTCGAGGAGAAGACCGACCGTTGGGAATGGCAGCGCGCGCCGATGTTCCAGACCGTCGAGGATATGTACACCCAAAGCTATGTGCTTCCGTTCCTGATTCCGATGCTGGAGAACGCCGGAGCCTACGTTATGACTCCTCGCGAGAGGGATCCGCAGACCAACGAGGTCATCTCAGACAACGATCCAGCTTTCGAGGATGGACGTGGAGAGGGTGTCAGAATCGAGGGAAGATATTCAGAGACAGGAACTTGGTCGGACGCTGGAATTGGATTCGCGGATGCCAGGGCGACATATTCATTGCTGGAGAATCCGTTTCAGATGGGAACGGCCCGCCAAGCGGAATGCCGTGAGAACCATAGGGGAAAGGCGGCCGAGGCACGCTGGACCCCTGAGATTCCGGAACGCGGGGAATATTCAGTCTATATTTCCTATAAGAGTCTGCCGCACAGCACTCCTTGCGCCCATTACACAGTCAGGCATCTGGGCGGCGAAAGTGAGTTCATCGTCAACCAGAAGATGGGCGGCGGCACCTGGATCTACATTGGCACATTCGAGTTCGACAAAGGTTCAGAAGGTTGCGTGATCCTTGACAACAGCGTCCCGAAAGGCTACAACGTCACCCGCAACGCTGTGATCACAGCGGACGCAGTGCGTTTCGGCGGCGGAATGGGCAAGATCGCAAGAGGCCTCAAAGACCAGCCGGTCAATGAATATACCACCTCAGGGATGCCGTCCTTCACGGAAGGAGCACTCTACTGGATGCAATGGGCCGGGGCCGATTCCACAATCCTGAGCAAATACGACAATGACTACACGTCCGACTACGGCAACCGTGGCGCGTGGGTCGGCTGGATGTCCGGTGGTTCAAGGACAAATCCAAAGGCCGAAGGACTGAATATTCCGATAGACCTTTCGTTCGCGTTCCACACGGACGCCGGTACGACTCCGAATGACTCGATCATCGGCACGCTGTCCATATACACCTTGCTGTGCGACGGCAGCGACAAGTTCGCCAACGGAGAGGACAGGCTTCAGCAGAGGATGTACGCTGACTTTGTCCAGACAGAGATCGTGAACGACATCCGCAAGGAATTCAATCCGGAATGGAGCAGAAGGGGCTTGTGGGACCGATCCTACAGCGAATCCCGCACGGCGACAGTTCCTGCGATGCTGCTCGAATTACTGTCTCACCAGAATTTCGCGGATATGAAATTCGGACTTGATCCGTCTTTCCGCTTCACTGTCAGCCGCGCGGTCTATAAAGGAATGCTTAAATACCTGAGCGCCCGCTATGGTTGCGAATATGCAGTGCAGCCGCTTCCGGTCAACTCTTTCGCTACTTCATTCACTGGTTCCAAATCCGTGAGGCTCAGCTGGAAAGCCACCGTGGACTCGCTTGAGGCAACCGCCGTCCCTACCGGATATATTCTTCAGACAAGGATTGACGACGGGGCCTTTGACAACGGCCGTGTGCTGGATGGATGCAAAGTCTCAGGAAACGAGATCTCAACCAAGGTCTCCATCGTCCCTGGGCACATCTACAGCTATCGTGTGACCGCATTCAACAAGGGTGGGAAAAGCTTCCCTTCCGAGACCCTCAGCGTCGGCATCCCGGAATCAGGCAACGGCAAAAACGTCCTGGTGGTCAACAACTTCACCAGAGTCTCCGCTCCGGCGTGGTTCGACACCAATAAATATGCCGGATTCGACGCGAGCCTCGATGCCGGTGTCCCATACGTAAAAGAAATCAATTTCATCGGCCCGCAGTACCAGTTCCGCCGCGAGCTGCCTTGGCTGGACGATGACAATCCTGGATTCGGAGCGGCCTGGACCAATGAGGCCGGAAAGGTCTTCGCCGGGAACACGTTCGACTACTGCGGAATCCACGGCAAGGCTCTCATGGCAGCCGGATATGCTTTCCACTCTTCGAGTGTGGCGGCGTTCTCCACCGACAGGACCTTGGCTAAAAACGATGTGGCCTTGGATCTCATCTGCGGAAAACAGATCACTACCGTTGTCGGCACTGGCAAGGTGCCGGACAGGTTCCAGGTGTTCCCTACTGGCCTACAACAAGCCATCAGACGCTACACTGAGGATGGCGGGAACGTGCTCGTCTCCGGAGCGAACATCGGCACGGATGTCTGGGACGGGATCTACCCAGTGCACAAGGACAGCTTATACACGTCTTCAACAAAGGAATTTGTGGAGAAGACGCTTGGCTACAGATGGATGACAAACTACGCCAGCCGCAACGCCACTGTCAAGGTTAAGAAGAACGGCCCAATCAGTCTGAGCGTGCCGGAATTCCAATTCCACAAGGAGCGCAACCCGTTCATCTACTGCGTGGAGACCCCTGACGGAATCGTGCCATCATCTGCTAAGTCGAAATCATTCCTTCGCTACTCAGACACGAACATCTCGGCCGGAACCTGCTTTGAGGGGAATGGTTACAGGACCGTCTGCATCGGCTTCCCTATCGAGGTCATCAGCGGGGAGGCCGCTATTGAACCACTGATTAAGGACATAATGAAATTTCTTGACAAATAACCAGTTATGACTACAAGAGAATCCGAACTCATCGAACTCCTGCACAAGGAAGTCAAGCCAGCCTTGGGCTGCACCGAACCGATCGCCGTCGCGCTGGCCGCCGCCAAAGCCACGGAAACCTTGAAAACAGAAGTCCCCGTACTCTCTGAATATGAAGTTGACGTGGAGGTCAGCGGAAATATTCTCAAGAACGGAATGGGAGTCGGAATCCCCGGGACCGGGATGGTCGGGCTTTACATCGCCTCCGCCCTCGGAGCGGTCTGCGGGAAAAGCGAGTATGGTCTTGAGGTGCTTAAGGACCTGACCGACAAGGATGTGGATACAGCGAAAGGATTGGTGGACGCAGGCAAGGTACGGATCAAGGTCGCTGAGAGTCCAAAGATCCTTTACGTCAAGGTCACGGTTAGTTCAGCCGGCCACAAGTCCTGGACTGTCATTGAGGACGACCACGACAGGATTGTCGAGACAGGACTCGACTCCTCTGTCTCCGATTTCAGGAAAGGCGGGGACGGGGAGACAACACCGGTGAAATGCACGCTGGACTACAACCTGACTGTCAAGGAAATATATTCATTCGCCCAAAGCGCCACATTCGAGGACATCAAGTTCATTCTTGCGGACAGAGACTTGAACCTTGCGCTCGCGCGGGAAGGTTTGAGCGGAGACTATGGTCTCAACGTCGGCAAGGCCATCAGGGAGAACCAACAGGAGGTTTTCGGGGATGATTTCATCAGCTTTGCGATGGGGATGACCGCCGCGGCCTCGGATGCCAGAATGGCAGGATGCAAGCTTCCGGCGATGAGCAATTCCGGCAGCGGCAACCAAGGGATCACGGTGAGTATGCCCGTGATCGCTTACGCCTTGAAATACGACGTAGATGACGAGCGGCTGGCCAGGGCGCTCATCCTCAGCAATTTGGTCGCCATTCACATTAAAGGATATCTTGGAAAGTTGTCAGCCCTGTGCGGCTGCGTGATTGCTTCGACCGGATCAGCCTGCGGAATCGTGTTCCTCCGCGGAGGAAGCTACGACCAAGTCTGCTCGGCGATCAAGAATATGATCGGAAACATCACCGGTATGGTCTGTGACGGTGCCAAGGTCGGATGTGCGATGAAAGTGGCCTCCGGAGTGGCCTGCGCCGTCCAGTCCTGTGTCTTGGCCCTGAGGGGGACCTGCATCAAGGAGACCGACGGCATCATCGACAAAGACATCGAGAAGACAATCCGGAATCTCGGCCGTATCGGCTCCGCCGGTATGCAGTCCACCGATCACCTCATCCAGCAGATAATGCTCTGCAAAGAGTAGTTTAAGTCCAAATCAAGCAGCGGGGCTACGTATAACATAATCCCGCCGCCCGAAAACCTTGCATCAATCTTCAGAAAATATTTTCCTAATATTCACTCACAGATCGGCTTGTCCGGTAAAAGCTCTACATACCGGACAAGTTGCCCGAATCGTGCACTTCGTCCGGCAAAACCACTATTCCACCGGATGAGCTGAACGAATATTGAAATGTGAATATTAGAAACTATCCTTTTTCATTTCCTGCTCTCTTAATTTATTATATAGCCATCGTCCTATAACATCTGTTGAGAACGTTTTTTCGTGAACTATAGGGATTGTTGAAAGTCGAACCTTCTGGACACCATATTCAAAAAATGGTATCTGATATTTCTCAATTCTAAATTGAGCCATAACCTTCAATTCCGTAACGGGAACAACTAAATTATTAAGAACGACACCGATACTTTCGCTCTGAGAAGATAAGGATGTCCCAGACAAATCTAGAATATCGCCATTAAAATTCTTCAGTTTCATAATTGGATTATCCGCAAAAATTAATCTATCTGAGGTGACAGTTGCAATAATGAATAATTCTTCATTTTGTCGGATAACAGAATAATTCACACTACATCCTTCCGCAGCCAATGGCCGATGTGAATATCCAACTTTTGAAGCACTTGAGCAAGATACCGCGATGAAAGTTAATGCACTTAATACTGCTAATAATATTTTTCTCATAGTAAAATGATTAACAAATCTATATCATAAGGTAATATAATAGAACTTACTTCAACTAATCCCATTTAGCATTTCAGCAAAAAAATACTATATGTCATATTCTTTCGGACGTATTCTCTCCACTTTAGTTATAGAAACATCAGACATTGATATTGATTCACGAACATCTTTCATTAATTTAGCATCTATTCTATAATAATTGCAGCCTAAAGCGAATTTGGGCTCGGGACTTCTTGGTGTAGATAATTTCTTATACAATTTACATATAAAGTCTCCTGTCAAATAGTTATGTGCCATATACTTGCATATAGAGCAAGATTTAACTTTGAACCCAAAATCAATGGCTTTAGCTAAGCCGTAATAATACGGAGTATAATAGTCATACCCTACTGTACATCCATATACAATGTTCAATTCTAATAATGTCTTTTTATAAGACTTAAATTCAGCGTCTCTGCAAGACAATTGGTCTACATATACAGAATAATTGTCGAATAAATAGAACCTATTAACGGAATAAAGATCCAAAGATTTTGTGTTTTTTGAATTTCTATCAAAACCATAAAACATAATAGTTGGAGATAATCCATCATTAGAAGATTCCGAAATAGAAGGTTCCATTAATCTGGCGATATCCTCCTCATCATTAATTTCTATTTCAATAATCTTTAAGCCAGAATGTATCTTCTTTTCGGCACACCTATGTGATACTTTAATTTCTATCAACACAGGAACCGAAATCCTTTCGGTAGAATCACAAAGCAATATATCAGCAATAAAGCCTTGAACAGGAGACTCAATAAGGCATTGGTTATAATACTTTTTCAGATCAAATGTCGCAACATCTTTATCCTTACATATTTTTCGCACAGAGCACGTCCCGCTCTTATCACATTCAAAGGATTGGCAATAAGATATTTTAAATTCTTCACTAGAATCAAACTTTCTCTTGATAGTTTGTTTTGCAAGCTTATGTAAATAAGTTTCACTACCACAACATTCTTGTGATACTTTATGGGCAAAGTGATGAGCATTGATTTTACCTAAACGAGGTATCATTTCAGCTCCACAACCAACGCAATAGTAAGAATGCTTTGATCGTTCAATAGAAGACACATCGTTAATATTTATGACCTGCTTACTTTCATCATACGCATAGTGATATTTGATTAGTGCCATCTCTGCCATATACTTAAATTAAACAAATATAAGCATATATGTCATATATTCATCAATTGTGATGCAAGAAAAAAATTCAATAATACCATATGCTTTATCATTCGGATGCATAAAGAAAAATATTTCTGTTTTTTAAGACGAATTTTCTGTTTCTTTTCAATTTTTACGTTTAGTGTGCCGATATTGCAGACGTGTCTCTGAACGGTTCGGAGACGAATGTATTTAACTTCAACATATCAAACTATGAAAGATTCAGACAAACTATGCGTTGTTAATGACACGGCTGCTGAGACAACAGCTGTTGATGGCAGCAAGGGAAGCGGCACAGACTTAAGCGCCGAGGAGATGTTCAGGATGAGGTATGTCCTTTGTCGTGAGCTGATGGAAGAAAAAGATCGGTACAGGAACCTTCCTGAGGTGGAGAAGGATGCGATCGCACAGCGGCTCTCACAATCACAATACCTCAATCTCACCAGTGATTGGGCTTTCAAACACCTGTTCTACAATCACAAAGATCTGTTGGTTCTGCTGCTTAATGACATTCTTGACGAGACTATAACCAACGTTGAGTTTCGCGAGTCTGAGCTAACGAAAGTGTTTGAGAACGACAAGACTGTTGTATTCGATCTGTGGTGCAGGACAAGCGATGGCAGAGAACTGATTGTTGAAATGCAGAAGACATATAGAAAGGATCAGCGGGATCGTCTGTTCTACTATGGGGCTTCATTGATCCGCAATCAGTTGAAATCAGGGGGTAAGACGTATCACGTTAACCCGGTCAAGATCATTTGCATAATGAACTATGAGGAACCTCATACAACGGTACCGGATGGCAAGATCATATTCCAATATCGCACAACAGAAGTTGAGACCGGAGAATTATATGGGAATCAAATGTCAATCTATTTCTTTGAACTTCCAAGAGTTATGCGACTTACGAAAAATTTTGAAAGTCCGGTGGCAGGATGGTGCGGAATATTCAGAAATATAACTAACTTTGTCACATTGAGAAACGGAGACTACGGTCATTTCCAACGAGTTGTGGAGGCGATGACTATCCGCTCACTCAGCGAACAGGAAATTAAAGAATATTTCAGCGATATGATGACTCTTGAAGATATGGAGCCTTACATCGAAGGCGGACACGAACTTGGCTACCGTAAAGGTCTGGCCGAAGGGCTTGAGAAAGGCGAGAAAGAAAAAGTCGCATTTATCAAAGGTTTGCATAAGGCCGGAGTTTCAGCGGAAGTCATCGCATCCGCCGCCGGACAGAGTATTGAATATATTCAGAAAATACTTGAAGTAAGCGAGTAACGAAATACCAATACCAGTCACAATAAAGAACCTTTGGGCACAGAAGACATATTCTGTTATCCCAAAGGTTTGAAGTTTTTACTGGTGATAACGCCGCATCACAAGAAAAAAGCATCCACTTTCCAAAATAGGATAATGTCTCTTAATTCACCACAATCTCGTCGATGAAGATGAAGGCGTGGCTGCGGTTCTTGGTCACGTCGTCGCGGACGGCTTTGTACTTGATATAGCGGGCTTTGGCGGTGACGGTAGTGCCTAAGGTGTGCAGGAGAGCGCAGGAATCATTGTCCGGGATCTCCAACAGGCAGACGACAGGATCGCTGAAATTGACGCCGTCCTCCGAGAATGAGACCTCGGTCCTTACCGGGAATCCGACCTCGGCGGAAGTGTGCGAAAGGAACGTGGCCCCTACATAATGAATATCCTTGACCGCTCCGAGGTCTATCGTGACATCGACATCACAAAGGAAGCCTTGCCAACGGTTGTCCTTGTAGAACCAGCCGCCAAGGTTCCCGTCCACAAGGGCGTTGTCTCCTCCGGCTGGATAGCCATTGGAATATTTCCGGCCGTTATAGGTGATCTTCACACCGGCCGCAAGATGGTCAAGAGGTTTCAGAGACTCCGGTCTCGGACCGATCTCGTTCCTCAAATCAAATGCGTTGTAACCTTTTGAGCGAAGGCTCTCCGCAAGCCTCACGGCATTCTCCCTGAAACGAGGATAGTCCTTGCTTCCGGCCGGACTCCAGCCGATCTCCGCGATGGCGAACGCACGGGGATATAGCAGGTACTCCATATACTCCCCTGTCGGAACGAACTCAGACCAGAGATTGGCCTGAAGACCGAGAAGATGCCTGACATATTCATCAGCTATTCCATCGGTCGGCTCGAACGAATAGACCTGCTCCAAAGGACGGTAGCCGCTGAACGACTTTGGCTGGGAGAACGGAGCGTCCTGGCTGGAATCGAAGTAGCAGTAGTCTCCCGGAGACATAATCACATCGTGGCCCATACTTGCCGCCGTTATGCCTCCTTGCGTGCCTCTCCAGGACATCACAGCCGCGCCTTCCGCCAGACCTCCGTCCAGGATCTCGTCCCAACCGATGGCGTGACGGCCTCTTGACTCCAGAAATCTTGTGATTCGGTTCACGAGATAGCTTTGCAGTTCATCCACATCCTTAAGATGTTCGGTTTCCATACGGTGGCGGCAGTCCGGACACTCTTTCCATCCGCTCTTCGAAGCCTCATCGCCCCCGATGTGGACATATTCATAAGGGAACATCTCTATCACTTCATCAAGAATCCTCTCGAACATCTCGAAGGTCTTGTCCTTGCCAGGGCAAAGGTCGCCGGAAATCCGCCGCCCGCCGTCATGGCGAAGGCAGGCCAGTTCCGGATATGCGGCCAGCACCTCACCGGAATGCCCGGGAAGTTCTATCTCCGGAATGATGTCAATATGCCTTGCGGCGGCATATTCAACAATCTCCTTCACATCGGCTTTGGTCAGATAGCCTCCGGATGCGAGCGGAGAGCCTTCCTCTGAATATTGCCTCCCCAGTTCCCTCCATTCCTCGAAGTTCCTTCCTACCCTCCAGGCCGCCTTGCGGGTCAATTCAGGGTATGCGTCGATCTGGATCCTCCACCCCGCATCATCGGTCAGATGCAGATGCAAGGTGCTCATCTTGACCGCGGCCATAGCGTCCAACTGCTTCAGGATAAAATCCTTGTCCCGAAAGTTCCTGGAGATGTCCAGCATCAGTCCCCTGTGGCGGAACCGTGGATAGTCCAGAATGACGCATCGCGTCAAGATGGAATCCTTATCCATCATCATCCCAAGGCTTGTCTTCGCGCGATAAACACCAGCTTCGGAAACGGCGAAAATATCTATGCCCTTCTTTCCTACAGCCAGCTTATAAGCCTCATTCCTGGCAAACTCCGGAATATTCAAAGAATTGATTTCCTTGAGGAAACGCTTGTCGCCAAGATGGACACGCACGTCACTGCCATCCACCTTTGGGAAATATTCCTCCATGAATATCTCGTACTTGACCGGAACCGGAATGATGTCCTGTGGCCCCGAAGCGGCGAATGCCGACGGCACGATGGCCATCAGCGTCGCAAGCACTATAAGTTTCTTTTTCATAAGCTGGTTGATGTAAGTAGAACTACTTGTCAATCAAGACACTTTTAATTTCCTTGAATATGTCCGTGTTGTCCATCACGCCGCCGAACCTCCAGGCGGAAGCGCCATAGGAATAAAGGATAACCGGGGACGCGGTGTGGCTTGTGGCCGAATAGTTCACCTCAAGTCCGCTCTCCCCTTTCGTGAAATCCTTGCTGCCAGGCACAAGAGTGATTCCACCTGTCTCATGGTCGGCCGTGACAATCACAAGGGTTCCTTTGTGAGTGTCAGCGTAGTCAAACGCGGAGTTGACCAGTTTGTCAAATTCCTCCATCCACCAAAGCACCTCGTCAGTATTGTTGGCGTGTGCCGCATGGTCAATGTGTGATCCTTCGATCATGGCGAAGAACCCTTTCTTGTTCTTTTCCAGAATCTCAAACGTGTGCCCGGCCAGATCAGTCAGAAGATCAGAATTGATCTCCGCCTCATCCAACTGCTTTCCCTCGTCCAACAGGCCAAGGATCGGGGTCGTCCATGTGGAATAGAACTTCTCGGGAGTCTCCACGTAGGTGAATCCGGCGTTCACAGCCTTTTCGACAAGATTCTCATCGGTATATTTCTTTTCCGTGAAATACTTCCTGCCCCCGCCGACTATAACATCTGGTTTGAATTCAATCAGATCCTCTGCTATTTTCTTCCTTTTTCCACGTTTGTCCACATGGGCATAAAATCCAGCCGGTGTGGCGTCAAGAACGTAGGATGTCACAACGATTCCTGTCGAAAGCCCTTTATTCTGAGCTAATTCAGCGATACTCTCCGGCTTGGTGCCATCCGGAAGCATTCCAAGCATGCTGTTGTTTGTCTTGTACCCGGTGGCCATCGCAGTGGCGGCGGCCGCGGAATCCGTTGTCTTGTTGTTAGCCGAATATGTCTTGACCACGGCGGCGTACTGAGCCCTGTCAAAACAGGTAGGCTCATAATTCTGGTTTATCATCCATGAGGCTGTGGCACCGAGCCCCATTCCGTCCCCGATAATCAGAATGACATTCTTAACCTTTTCATTCTTAGGGGCCTTGTCTCTTGCCACCGATGGAGTCGCCATCAAGGCAACCAACAAGATAAACGCTAGTGACTTTTTCATTCTGCTGATCTTATGTGTTATTCTTTCCTGCAAAGTTAAATTAAATTCAGCAATATTCGTAAATTTGCCGTATTATGGCAAATGGCAGACTTTATCTGATACCATCCCCTCTTGGGGAATATGATCCCGCGGAAGTCATCCCGCGACCGGTGCTTGACAGGCTCAAAAGCATCCGGAAATATGTTGTGGAGGAGGTGCGTACCGTGCGGCGTTACCTTTCCGCGGCCGGTCTGAGAGGACACATAGGAGAACTTGAGCTGAGGGAACTCAACGAGCATTCCTCCGCCAAGGATGTGGAGGCCTTGCTTGATATGTTCTCCGACCCTGACGGGACACCTACCGATGTGGGGTTGATTTCAGAGGCCGGTCTTCCGGCCGTTGCGGATCCGGGGGCCCAGCTGGTGGCACTCTGTCATATTCATGGAATACAGGTTGTTCCGCTTGTCGGGCCGTCCTCTCTGATGCTGGCGCTGATGGGTTCGGGACTCAACGGCCAGAGTTTCGCGTTTTGCGGGTATCTTCCGGCGAAGACCGATGAACGCCGTAAAGCGGTCAGGGAGATTGAAAGGCGTTCCGCGCAGCTGGACCAGACGGAGATATTCATAGAGACTCCATACCGGAACGATTCGATGATGGCGGATCTGCTGGCCACACTCCAGCCGCAGACGAGACTTTGCGTCGCGGCGGACATCACCCTGCCGGAGGAGACGGTCCTGACGAAAAGCGTCAAGGAATGGAAGCGGTCGCCCATCTCCATCGGAAAACGGCCATGCGTCTTCCTGCTGCTGGCCAGCAGCGGTCACTGAGCCTGCCGAAGTGACCTGCAGAATGGCAAGAGCCGGCCACTGCCCCTGTCGAAGAGACCATAAAATGGAAAGAATCGGTCACCGAGCCTGTCAAGGTGACCATAAAAGAGGAATTAAAGGAATATGAGATACGACGGAATAATAGAACTTGAAGGGATGGAATTCCACGCCTTTCACGGCTGTCTGGAGAAAGAACGGCGGGAGGGCAACACGTTTCTGGTTGACTTCCACGCCGAGACGGAGTTGAAGAAGGCTGTGAAGACCGACGACCTTAGGGAGACGGCTGACTATGGGAGGATCTACGACATAGTGGCGGAGCAGATGGCGGTGCCGTCCAACCTGCTTGAGAATGTCGCCGGCAGGATACTGGACGCCGTCCAGAAGGAGTTCAAGGACTTCCTTTTCATCAAGATAAGGGTTTCAAAGATGAATCCGCCGGTGAACGGGCCGTGCGCCTGGTCCCGTGTCACCGTGACTTATGGCGATCCAATCTGGAGGTTTTAGGATGAGGATAGCGTTTCTGACACTCGGCTGCAAGCTCAACTACGCCGAGACATCGACTTACGAGAGAGGTTTCACGGCGAACGGCCTTGAGGTCGTCCCGTGGGAGGAGCAGGCTGATGTCTACCTGATCAACACTTGCTCTGTCACGGAGAGGGCCGAGAAGAAGTGCCGCAATGTGATCCGGAAGATGCACAGGGTCTCCCCCGGAGCCAGGATCATCGTCACAGGCTGCTACGCCGAGCTTCGCCGGAACGACCTGCTGGCCATAGACGGTGTGTCGCTTGTGTTCGGAGCCAAGGAGAAGTCCCGTGTGGTTCCTGACACAATGGAACTGATACTAAACAGCGGCAGTGATGGCACAGCCAGCCCTTCCGCGCTTCGCGCTCCATCCCGTCCCGCCTGCGGCGGTCCACCCGTTCACGAGGCCACGGGCGGCCACGGGGCTGGCAATGCCATCACTGCCGCCTCCACGGCCACCAAGACTGTGACTCATCATGGTTCACAAACCAATGAAGCAATTGACATCAATACCGTCCTTGAACAGCCCCTGCCATCGATGAATGGTTCTTCTGATCTGGAACCGATGAGTGCGGCGGAATACAAGGGGATCTCGAAGGAGACGATGGCGGCGTTCTCGTCGGAGGAAAGGACGAGGTCGTTCCTCAAGGTGCAGGACGGATGCAACAACTTCTGCGCCTACTGCACAGTGCCTTACGCGAGAGGAAATTCAAGGAATATACCGATTTCGGAAGTGCTGGAGCAGGCCCGCAGGATAGCAGGAGCCGGAATCAAGGAGATTGTCATCACCGGAGTCAACACCGGGGACTTCGGCAGGACGACCGGCGAGAGTTTCCTCGATCTGCTGAAACGCCTCAACGACGTGGAAGGCATCGAACGCTACAGGATCTCGTCAATCGAGCCGAATCTCATAACGGAGGACATCGTGGACTGGATAGCCTCCGGAACCAAATTCCAGCCACACTTCCATATTCCTTTACAGTCAGGGTCGGACACGATCCTCAAAAGGGTGGGCCGCCGCTACACGACGGAATTCTTCGTCGACAGGATCGACTACATCCGCTCCAGGATGGATCCTAAGGCCGGGCAGGACGACAAACCCTTCGTGTTCTTCGGGATAGATGTCATCGCCGGACTGCCCGGAGAGACAGAGGAACTGTTCGAGGAGACATATTCATTCCTCAAGGACCGCGTCAGACCGGCGTTCATCCACGTGTTCCCCTATTCCCGCCGCCCCGGAACCGTCGCCGCCGGGTGGAAGGATCAGGTCAAGGATGCCGTCAAGACGGAAAGGGTGGCAAGGCTGGAGGCGCTGTGCGGCGGGCTGCACACGGCGTTCGTGGAAAGGAACAGGGGCAGACGCTCGCAGGTGCTGTGGGAATCCGACGAGAAGGACGGGATGATGGGCGGCTACACCGGCAACTACATCCGCGTCGAGAGACCTTACGACCCGGTGCTTGTTAATATGGTGGAGGACATCACGATCTGACTGGCGATCCGGTTTATATAACACGGGTTTATAAAACAATAGAACAATAGAACCAAGATTATTTTACGGAAACAAGAATAATTATATGCGCAAGGCTAGACTTACATTTCTGGGCACCGGAACTTCACAAGGAGTCCCTATCATCGGCTGCAAGTGCGATGTGTGCACATCACCGGACACAAGGGACAAGCGGTTCCGCTCATCCGTGTTCGTTGAATATGAGGGGCTTGGCATCCTCGTGGACGCCGGGCCGGACTTCAGGATGCAAATGCTCGCCCATGATCTCTGCCACCTTGACGCCATCCTGCTGACACACAACCACAAGGACCACACTGGAGGCCTTGATGACGTGCGCTCGCTCAACTACATCGACAAGCGCGCCGCCGAGATCTATTGCGAGCGGAACGTCCTCGACGATCTTATCAAGGAATATCCCTACGTCTTCGCCTTCCCGAAATACCCCGGAGCCCCGGAGTGGCATCTGCATGTCATTGACGAGAATCCGTTTCTGGTCTATCCGAACGCAAAGGACATGGAGCTGGTCTGGGTGCACGATGTCGGCTACCATTACAAGACTCCGGACGGAAGGCTGATCCCTACCGGCCGGAAACTGGAGGACATCATCGACAAGGCGGATCCCGCATCGATGGCCGCCTCGACGGGCGGCGTGGAGATCATCCCGATCCGGGGACTCCACGACAGGCTCCCGGTGCTCGGATTCCGCTTCGGGGACATCGCCTACATCACCGACATGAGCTTCATCCCGGAGAGTGAGTTTGAAAAGTTAAAGGGCCTCAGGCACGTGACTCTCAACACGGTAGGCTACAAGAAGCACCACTCGCATTTCAGTCTCGACGAGGCCCTTTCACTTGCTGACCGCATCGGCGCCGAACACACGTGGCTCACCCACCTGTCACACACCTTCCCACGCCACGGACAGTTCGCCAAAGACCTTGAGGATCTTTGCCGCCGGCGACACATACACTCAATAGTCAGCCCGGCCTACGATGGACTCACTATCGAATAGGATCCCCGCATCCGGGCTGGCTCGTAAATGACTCGTAAACGAGACTAATGCTGAATATTCATTAATCGGATATATTTCAGAATCAGATCGTTCCATCTGGCGTCGCCCGGCTTCTGGTAGCGGCAGTTGCCGTTAGGATCCGGCGTGAAGATGGTCTCGCCCTTAGGTGTCAGCTCGACCCAGCCGCGCTCAGACATGTAGAACGCGCTGTCGCCCTCAACCGCGTTGATGACGGCGAGCGGATCCCACATCTTCTGCCCCGTGTCGCACTGCGTAAGGGAAATTGTGATAGGAGATGAAGACCACCGGACGCTCGATGCCGGAGCGCTCAAGCCCGATCGGAATGTCAGGATAGCCGTAGAAGTTGTTCAGCACATCCACCGCGTCGGCGTTTGCGGCCCCCATACGGTCTATCATCACGCCAAGAAGGTTGCAGCGCCCCATGTCCATGTAGCGGTAGAGCATCATCAGCGCGAAGAGGTCATCGGTAGAGCTGCCCATGTCGCATACGAAAAGAATTCTAATAAACAAGAATATTTCCACGCCTCAAACTTTCATTCCGCATCCCCGCAGCCGATAAAAGGATCATTCTGACACTTTATGAGTTGAAACAACTATTGGTTATATTTCAAGATATATACATCGGAACGTCGCCATTGTCAATGAGTTGGCGGAGAATGTCGAGATAGTCCGGCGAATGGTTTCCGGAAGGATTGCCGAATTCGGCGACGATTTCCTCAAGGGAATATTCACCATCCTTTTCATCAATATATTCAATAAGCTTGCGCCTCGTCATCTGCTGAAGGGTCCGCGCGGGAAGGGCGGCGCGGCGGGCGCGGCACACATCGCAGGTGCCGCAGTCGGCGGCCTCGGTCTGGCCGAAATAGCGGAGAAGGTAGCGGGAACGGCACTCTGAGGTCTCGCTGACATATTCAAGCATCGCCTCCGCGCGCGCATGGAAACTCTCCCTGAGCATCGCATAGCGGGACGGCATCAGATTGACGTTGCCGGGACGCAGACGGTCATGATGAAGCACCACCACATCGGAGTGATCAGTCGGCACATAGCTGATGACATGAGCGAGCGAGAGACCATAGAGCGACTGCCGGAGCTGCGGAACGGTCTGGCCGGAGCGGCGGGCGACATATTCCTCGTCAATCTGCTGAAGGAATGAGAATATTCCCGTGTAGCTCCGCATCAGCGCCTCCAGCACATTCGCCTGCCCCTGATCCGCCAACTCAACGTCGTAGAGCGACTTCCTGTCCACATTGATCCGCACTTTAGTCGGAATGTCAACCTCCTCTGAATATGTCAGATGCTCCGTCCGCTCAAGGTATTTGAGCGCATAGAACGCCGGAGCTCTCTGCAAACCGAACCGCTTGCAGAAATCCTCGATCTTGAACTTCAGCTGACGTCCCATTCCAGTGTCGTAGGGAATCTCGAAAAACGCATGGAGTTTCTGGTACACATCCTCTATATATTCAAGAGAAGGAAAGGAGACATCCTCTATCTGCTTCGCCCGCCGCACATCGACACTGTTCCAAAGCTGCACGGCGAAGGAGCGCTTTCCATCACGTCCGGCGCGCCCCGCCTCCTGAAAATACGCCTCCGGACTCTCCGGAAGGTCGTAATGCACCACGAAGCGCACGTCCGGCTTGTCTATTCCCATACCGAAAGCATTGGTGCACACCATCACCCTGACCGCGCCGCTTTTCCATGCAGCCTGACGCTCCGCCCTCGCCTGACCACCAAGCCCGGCATGGTAGAACGATGCCGAAACTCCCTGAGCCCTCAGGAACTCCGAAAGTTCCTCGCATTTGCGCCGGTTGCGGGCATAGACTATTCCCGTTCCCGGCACACCGTTGCAGACGTTCAGTATCTGGGAATATTTATCCTCGACCTGACGTACTATGTAACTGAGGTTAGGTCTCTCGAAACCACTCTTGAGCAGCAGCTTCTCCTTGAAACCGAGACGCTCCATGATGTCCTGAGCGACTGACGGAGTGGCAGTGGCCGTGACAGCGATGACAGGAGCGTCGATCCTTTCCCGGAGTTCGCCTATGCGCAGGTAATCCGGACGGAAATCGTAGCCCCACTGGGAGATGCAGTGAGCCTCATCAACAACAATGAAGCTTACGTCCAAAACGTCAATATACGACCTGAACAGTTGCGTTCCAAGCCTTTCCGGAGACAGATAGAGAAATTTGTAGTCCCCGTAGGCCGCGTTGTTCAGAGCCAGATCCACCTCGTGGCGGCTCATTCCGGCATGGATCGCAAGGGCTCTCACTCCCCTGTCGTTCAGATTCTGGATCTGATCCTTCATGAGGGCGATGAGCGGAGTGACGACCAGGGTGATACCGTCCCTCATCAAACCAGGAACCTGGAAACAGATTGACTTGCCGCCACCCGTAGGCATGATGGCCAACACATCCTTTCCCTCCAACGCGGCCGTGATGATCTCCTCCTGCATCGGACGGAAGCCATCGTAGCCCCAATATTCTTTCAACACTTCTGACGGCGACATGTTCAAAAATCGTTAAACCGTTTTATCTCAACCTTTTGCGCATTTTGCTGGCAAACTATTTGCAGTGAAGCACTGCCGGCGAAGCAAATGTACGAAATTAATCAATCACTCCTTTGAGTAATGAATAAAATTTCCTTAAATTTGCGGCGCTTTTGAGAGAATAAGTTTAACTTTATAAAAACACATTTTACTATGCCTAAGATGGATTTAAGCAAGTACGGAATCAAGAGCGTGAAGGAAGTCCTTTACAATCCGACTTACGAAGTTCTCTACAACGAGGAGACAAAGCCCGAGCTTGAGGGCTATGAGAAAGGTCACGTGACCGAGCTCGGAGCCATCAACGTGATGACCGGCATCTACACCGGACGTTCTCCTAAGGACAAGTACATCGTTATGGACAAGAACTCAAAGGACACTGTTTGGTGGAACACCCCTGAGTACCCTAACGACAACCACCCGATGTCCGAGAAGGTTTGGAAGGTTGTGAAGAAGACCGCCCAGCAGGAGCTCTCCGGAAAGAGGCTTTTCGTTGTCGATGGCTTCTGCGGAACCCACAAGGACACCCGCATGAAGGTACGCTTCATCATGGAGGTGGCATGGCAGGCACACTTCGTGACCAACATGTTCATCCGTCCGAAGAACCAGGAAGAGTTCGATCAGGAGCCTGATTTCGTAGTTTACTGCGCTTCAAAGGCTAAGGTCGCCAACTTCGAGGAGCTCGGACTCCGCAGCGACACCTGCGTCGCCTTCAACGTAAGCAGCAAGGAGCAGGTTATCCTCAACACCTGGTACGGCGGCGAGATGAAGAAGGGTATGTTCTCCATGATGAACTACTACCTCCCTCTTAAGGGCATCGCAGCCATGCACTGCTCGGCCAACACCGACATGAACGGCGAGAACACCGCCATCTTCTTCGGTCTCTCCGGAACCGGCAAGACAACCCTCTCCACCGATCCTAAGCGTAAGCTCATCGGCGACGACGAGCACGGCTGGGACAACAAGGGTGTGTTCAACTTCGAGGGCGGCTGCTACGCCAAGGTCATCAAACTCGACAAGGAGTCTGAACCGGACATCTACAACGCCATCCGCCGCGACGCCCTTCTTGAGAACGTGACCGTAGACGCACAGGGCAAGATCGACTTCAACGACAAGAGCGTGACCGAGAACACCCGTGTGTCCTACCCTATCTACCACATCAACAACATCGTACGTCCTGAGTCACAGGGTCCTGCCGCAAAGCAGGTCATCTTCCTCTCAGCCGACGCCTTCGGTGTCCTTCCTCCAGTTTCCATCCTTGATCCTGAGCAGACCAAGTACTACTTCCTCTCAGGCTTCACCGCCAAACTGGCCGGAACAGAGCGTGGTATCACCGAGCCTACCCCAACCTTCTCCGCATGCTTCGGACAGGCATTCCTTGAGCTTCACCCTACAAAGTACGCCGAGGAACTCGTCAAGAAGATGAAGAAGAGCGGTGCCAAGGCTTACCTCGTGAACACCGGCTGGAACGGAACAGGCAAGAGAATCTCCATCCGCGACACCCGCGGAATCATCGACGCTATCCTCAACCATAGCATCGACTCGGCTCCTACCAAGACCATCCCTTACTTCAACTTCGTGGTTCCTACAAAGCTCGAAGGTGTTGACACCCACATCCTCGACCCTCGCGACACTTACGCCGACGCCTCACAGTGGGAGGAGAAGGCTAAGGATCTCGCCGCAAGGTTCATCAAGAACTTCAAGAAGTACGAGTCCAACAGGGCCGGCAAGGCTCTTGTAAAGGCTGGTCCTCAGCTCTAATCGACAATTTGTCTTACATGAATATGGCTGGTCAGGGTTCCTGGCCAGCTTTTTTTTCAATATACTGGTTACATGAGACAAAGGAATATCCCCTTTCCGAATTTTTCACGTTACAAAAATTGCGGAAAGGGGATATTCCTTTGTTTATTGCGGTCATTGAACTTAGGCTTGCTGAAGCAGCTGAAGCATCGAAGCTCCGAAGTGTTCTCTCAGCAAATTCAAAAAACGCGGGAAGACAGGGCGCCAAGGTAAAGGAAGACCAGACCGAGGACAAGACTGAGGACGGCATAGAGCGAAGCCGTAAAAAAGGCTCCGGATTGGAGCATTGTCATATTCTCATTGATAAAGGTCGAGAACGTGGTGAAGCCTCCGCAAAAACCGACGGTCAGGAACATCAACATCTCCTGTGATATTGCGGTGTGGCGTGAGGCTATCCCGTAAAAAAGGCCGATCAAGAAGCAGCCGGCTAAATTGGCCACCATAGTACCTAGCGGAAGCGTGGCGGCGGGAAACAACTTGCCGCAACCGACTTTCACCAAATACCTTGCGATGCCTCCGAGGAAACTGCCTCCTCCTATAAAAAGTAACGTTCGTATCATATTTTTACTTTCAAATTCCAATCATTCAAGAATATACTAATATAGCCTCGGACGGCAAGCCTCCTCTTCATTAAACTCTTATTCAATGAATATCCAGTCTTTCCTCTTCATAAAATCTCTCGAATATACTCCTAAGGCGCTCTGGATCGTGAATCATGTCCCTTAATGCCTGAAGACCGACGGCATTGCCGGATTCGGGAATATACAGTTTGAGATAACCTCCGTAGTCATACTTCTCGGCGAGATGCTCCAGCATTCGTTTCCAATGGCCTTCCTTGTCCAACTCCGGATAGTGTTCCATTCCGAACTGGACGGTACGGCGCAGAATCCTCATCGGTTCTATATCACGGTCAGCCTCGGCGACGATCTTACCGTAGATGCTTCTGGGCTCGCAGCCTGACGAGGCACGGTGATCCTCCGCTGCCTGAGCGATCGTCTCTATCTTGTCAGGGGTAAACCATTCTTTCAGGTGCGGATCCTCCCGGATTATCCTGCCGGAAGACATATGGTGCACTTCCCTGCCGTCAACCAGACCGGTGTCGTGGAAAGCGGCGGCGGCATAGAGAACGTCCTTGTCAACGTCATAGTGAACTGACATATTCATAGCCTCCTCTATCACCTTGCGGACGTGATCCTCCCTGTGCGCCTTGTCAAAAGACGCATAACGAGGAATTATTTCACTCTCGACATATTGAACAAGCCCTGGATTCAGCATATTCCTGAATGATCTTGACATTTTCATTCTTGGATCAGCCTCTTCGCTCAGCCGACTGTCGAGATTGGTTCCGCTTGTGAGAGCGACTCCAGAAGCCCGGCGCAGCCTTCGGTGATGTCCCTGTAGGTCTTCTCGAAATCTCCGGTGTACCAAGGATCGGAGACATCTGAATCCTTCCCGGCATATTCCATCATCAGATGCACCTTGGACATATTCATCGGGCTGATGATCCGGGACAGAAGCCGCCTGTTCGAGGCATCCATCACGATGATGACATCATAGTCAGAGGCTTCGGCATCCGTCACCCTGTGGGCACTATGCCTCCCGAAAGGGATTCCGTGCCCATGCAGCGTCCGTTTCGCCGGAGGATAGATGTCGTTCCCCTCCTCTTCGTAGGACACAGCCGCCGAATCAATCCGCACCTCCTCAAGCCCAGCCTTCCGGACCATATCCTTAAAGATAAACTCCGCCATCGGGCTCCTGCAGATGTTCCCGTGACAGATGAAAAGTACACTCTTCATATAGCGTTAAACCAACTTACTTGTTAAACTTGTCATTGAAGCCACTATTGGCAGAACAAAAGAAAAAGCCTCACAAGCTGTTGAACTCCAACATTCTTGTGAGGCTTTCTGCGGTGCGGAAGGGACTCGAACCCTCGACCTCCGGCGTGACAGGCCGGCATTCTAACCAGCTGAACTACCGCACCCTGCGACTTTGCATCCATCGTTTCTGGTTGTTTTCCCGAATGCGGATGCAAAGATAGGCATTTTTTCTTAACCTGCAAACTTTTTTACTTAATTTCTATGATTTTTTTCGCCTGAGGCACTTCCTGCTTCTGAAGCTTTGGGATGTTGACCTTGAGGACACCATTGACCACAGAGGCATTAATCTTCTCTCTTTCAACATCATCCGGAAGAACCATCGTTTGCTGGAACTTAGAATATGAGAACTCACGTCTCAGATAGTGTCCGTGCTTCTTTTCTTCATTGTTCTCCTCTTTCTTCTCCATGTTGATGACAAGATCACCATTGTCATCGAGGCTGACCTTGAAATCGTCCTTGGTCATTCCTGGAGCGGCGAGCTCGATGTCGTAGCTCTTCTCGTTTTCTAATACATTGATCGCTGGTGCCGTGGCGTTTGTCCTGGCCATCCAATCGTTGTCAAAGAAATCATTGAAAAAGTTTGGTAACCAATTCTGGTTGTTGTACTTTTTTGATACTGGTAACATAATCAAATCTCCTATTTTTATATATTCTTTATCTTTTCTTTTCCCCGTTCTTTCGAGCGGGACATCTGAGATTCAATCAATCGGCATGCCGATGCCGAAAAGGTATCAAAAGGGCGACACTATGTCACTATTCCATGACAAAGTGTCGCCTCCGGCTGTCATTATGTCGAATTTACGACATATTCAAGGACTAGAAAGGCTTCTTGAAATCCTTGAAGTTTTTCGCAAGTCCGCCTGTACTGGTCTCCTTGTAAAGGGACGGAAGGTCCTTTCCGGTCTGCTTCATCACCTCGACCACATGATCAAAGGACACGCGGTGCTTTCCATCGGAGAAAGCGGCGTAGAGATTCGAGTCAAGGGCACGGGTGGCGGCGAAAGCGTTTCTCTCGATACATGGGATCTGTACCAAGCCGCAGATCGGATCGCAGGTCATTCCCAAATGGTGTTCCAACCCCATCTCGGCGGCATATTCAATCTGCGAAGGACTGCCACCGAAAAGTTGGCACGCGGCGGCGGAAGCCATCGCGCACGCCACCCCCACCTCACCTTGACAGCCGACCTCGGCACCCGAGATGGAGGCGTTCCGTTTGACTACATTCCCGATGATCCCGGCTGTAGCCAAAGCGTGAAGCACACGAATATCCTTGAAATCATGCCCCTTCGCCAAATGGTAGAGGACTCCCGGCATGACTCCGCTCGATCCGCAGGTAGGCGCCGTCACGATGACTCCGCCGGAAGCGTTCTCCTCACTGACGGCAAGGGCATAGGCATAGACCAGTCCACGGGTCTGAAGAGTCTGCTTGTAGCCGGTAGCCTTGACGTAATACGTCGGAGCCTTCCTCGGAAGGTTGAGCGGTCCCGGAAGGACACCCTCATGGTCTATGCCCCTTTCCACGGACGCTTTCATGGCCTCCCAGACCTCCTGCAGATAATCCCAGATGTCCGGCCCTTCGCAAAGATCAACATATTCCCAATAGCTGCGTCCTTTGTCCTCGCACCATTTCTGGATCTCCGCAAGGCGGTTCATCTCATAGACATCCGGAGTCAAGAACCTGTCGTCCGGCCTGCCCTCGGACAACGCTCCGCCGCCGACACTGTACACCGTCCACTCATCCGTCTGGTGGCCTTTGGTGTCAAACGACTTGAAGCACATCCCGTTGGGATGATAAGGAAGGAACACCTCCGGCTTCCACACAATGCTCACCGGGGCGATGCGTTCCAGCACTTCGATGATCGCCACATCCGTCATGTGTCCCTTGCCGGTGGCGGCGAGGCTTCCATAAAGCGTCACCTCGAACGAAGCCGCGTCCAAATGCCGCTCGGCAAAATCCTTAGCGGCCTTGTTCGGTCCCATGGTATGGCTGCTGGACGGTCCCTTGCCGATTCTGTAAAGTTCTTTAAGTGATTTCATAATTCTCGTTCCTATTTCTTTGAATATCCCGATGTCCCTTACCAAGCCCTCACCGCCTGAACGGCGCATTTCTGGCAAAGACGGGCATCCTTAGAATTTATGCTGTACTCCGTGTCACGCATAAGGTAGCCGTTGCCAAGGACAGATTTGCCGAGCGTCGGCCTGATCAGAGCCTCGAACCATGTGCACGCGGCCACGTAACGCCCGTACTGACGAGTCAGATGATAACCGTCACGGGTAAGCTGATAGACCTTGCATGTCTGCGGGACATCATCCTGATTATTCAGGCGGGTCCCTCTGGCGATCTGTATGGCGTCTCCGCACGGAATCACGACAGGAAGGTCAAATTCCTGTGACGCACGCCTCACACAAGCCACTATGCCGGAATACATACGTTCCTGATCGTTGTCGTACAGTTTGAACATTCCATGCGACGAGTTGGCGGCATAGGCCCAGGTCTCGTGCCAGACAATGGACGCGTGAGGATTCAGAGCCTCTTTCCTTATGATGTCAACCAATCCGGGAATCCACTCCTGATACGTGTCGTATATTCCCGTGCGCCCGGATGTCTCCTGAATGGTGATTATGTCCCACGGCTCATCCTTCAGTCCGTCAAGCAATGTGGCGTTCTTGCTGACGGTCTCCCATTTGTTCCGCGTTGACTTGTAGTAGATGTAATTGGCCAGGCCCTCCGCATACTCCTTGCAGTGTCTCTCCAACGAGCAGCCTCCGATATAGAGCCTTGCCACAATCACATTATGGATTCCGGCCGCCTCCAGAAGCCCTGGCAGGTATTCAGTACCGTCATCGGAAAAGCTGTTGCCTACAGCAAGGATCCTTAATGTGTCCGGTCTGGACGGAAGAGGATAATTCTCCATGCGTTCCCGGGCATCCATGGTGAACAGTGCCAGAAACATCAGGGCAAAACAAAAAAATCGTCTCATTCTGTGTAATTTTGATCGCTAATTTACGACATTCCTTAGGAATATTACTAATTTTGTCATTCATTTAAGGATTTAGACAATGAAAAGAACAATCACAATCATAGGTTCGGGCATGATGGGTTCAGCCCTCGCGTTCCCGGCATTTGAAAACGGCAATGAAGTCAGGCTTGTCGGCACTCCGCTTGACAAGGAAATCATAGAAGAATGTAAACGTTCCGGCAAGCATCCGAAATTCGACAGGCCTTTCCCGAAAGGTGTTGAATATTTCCAGTTCGAGGACTGGCGGGAGGCCGTGAAAGGAGCGGACTTCGTCATCGGCGGAGTGTCATCGTTCGGTGTGGACTGGTTCCTGAACGAGGTACTGGCGTATCTGGATCCAGCCATGCCGGTTCTCTCCGTGACCAAAGGTCTAATCAATCTTGAGGACGGGACATTGATCTCCTATCCTGCTTATTGGAAGACCGAGCTTCTCAAGAAAGGCATACGCAGGGAGGTCAACGCCATCGGCGGCCCGTGCACATCCTACGAGCTCGTATTCCACGACCAGACTGAGGTGGCTTTCTGCGGCAAGGACACCGCCGTCATCAAGATGATGAAAGAGGCCATGCAGACCTCCTACTATCACATCTCCACGACCAACGACGTGATCGGCCTTGAGAGCGCTGTGGCGCTGAAGAACGCCTACGCCCTCGGGATAGCCCTCACGATCGGTCTTGTGAACAGACAGCACGGAGCCGAGGCCGGTCTCCACTACAACTCACAGGCCGGGGCATTCTATCAGGCCACAAAGGAGATGACCAAGCTTCTGAGACTCCAAGGAGCCGACGAGGACAGCACGGTCCTCGGAATCGGAGACCTCTACGTCACGGTGTACGGTGGAAGGACCAGAAAGATCGGCATTCTTCTGGGTGAGGGCAAAACCTACGAGGAGGCACTGGATATCCTCGCCGGGGTCACTCTCGAATCTCTGGTTGTGGCACGCCGTGTGGCCAAGGCCATCTACCGCAAGGCCGAACTCGGAATGGTCGATCTGACTGACTTCCCGCTCATGACTCATGTCAATGACGTGCTCGATCACGGCAAGGACGCCGAGCTGCCTTGGGATTCGTTCACGTTCGACAACACGAAATAACAGCTCCATTACCCGAGATACGGGCGGAGATTCCGCACGATCTCGGGAGCCCTCAGGCGGCGGAGAGATTTCTCACGGATCTGACGCACCCTTTCACGCGTCAGACCGTATCTCTCCCCTATCTCGTCAATCGTCATCTCGCGGCAACCTATTCCATAGATGGCTTTGAGAATATTCCTGGCACGTTCCGGAAGTACTTCCAAAAGTCGTCCTATTTCTATTTTGATAGACTCGGCCTCGACCCGACTGTCGGCAGGGAGCGCATCCTTGTCCGGAATGATGTCAAGAAGAGCCCCGTCCTCGTCTTCGGAGAAGCGGGCATCGGCTGACACCGTGTTCTCCGACACTACCATCGACTCGATGATCTTGTCCGATGACAGACCTGTCATCTCAGCCAATTCCTCCGTTGTGGCCTGACGACAGTTCTTCTGTCGGTTATCGATTTAGTGATCTTGAATTGTCTCATCGCTTAAAGTTTTTCAGTAATATTCATCTGTAATACTGCCCGACAAGCGATTCCGCAACCATTTTTAAAGAAATATATCAAAAAAAAGAGTGTGGCTGAAAGACCTTCGGCCACACTCCGCTTATTCAGTCTGCTTCGGACTACTCCTCCGGAAGGAACATCGGGTCCCAGGCCGGGAGGAGGGTCGGCTTCTGGTTGAGCATATTCATAACGTCCGAAGGAACGTACTTCTTCTCGACCACGAGACGGAACATATAGTTGTCGAACCACTCGTCGGTCATAATGAGGTTGCCCTTGTAGCCGGAATCAGCCCCCCAGCTGTTCTCAACCATCCACTTCACAGGCTTGCCATCCTTGAGATCCACAGCGATGAGGGTCATCGCGTGGGACGACCCGCTGGCGTGAGTCTGCACCCTCTGGCGCTTGTCCATCGGGAATGTCGTCCCGAAAAGAGAACCGTAATCGAAGTTGTTCAGATCCAGGGTACCTTTCTGGCGATCCATGAACTTGGCCACATCGCAGGAGAAGTACATCGCCGTGTTGTCCTTGATGGAAGCGATGGCCATCTCCTTGATCCTCTCGATAGGAAGGTTGATGTAGAGCCAGTTCTGTCCGTCATAGACGTGACGGTCATAGTCGATCTCATAGACCTTGCCATATTCACGGGTAGGATCGTTCATCACCATAATGTAGTTGTTCTCAAGATCCGCTCCGACATATTCATTGTAGAAGGACTTTGGGGTATAGGTCTTGGTGCTGACGAAGTTGCCCTTTGAGTCGTAGCGTGTCCACTCGAACTCAACCGGTGGCTCACCGAGGCAGAGGACAAGCATCCTGTAGATCTCCTTGAGCATCTCGGTCTTCATCGCCGGACAGTCCTTGGCGGCCGCGTCACGCAGTTTGAGGCCGTCCTCACGAAGTTTGGTGGCGATCTGGGCGCGCATCTGGGAAGTGCTGTTGGCGCAGTAGGTCTCAGGCATCACATCGGACGGAACGACACCGTATTTCATAATGAGGTTGGACACTCCGGTGAACTGACCACCGTCCCCGATCGGGTTGCGGAACAGCCAGTCAACCTTGCGGTCGTCAAAGCTCAGTTCCTTCGTGTCGATCACTCCCTGAAGGAAAAGGTTGGCCTTCTCAAGCTGGTCGTAGAAGAACACATAGTTCTGCGAGAATGTGAACGCTCCAAGGTCATATTTGTCGATCATCCTGGATCTGAGCACATTGAGACCGGTGAACAGCCAGCAACGGCCGGAGGATTTCTGGTTGGTGCGCCCCTTGGTCTTCACCTCGTCGGAGAAATGGGTGTCGATCATCGCGATGTTCTCGGAATTGGCGGCGAGGACATTGATGGCGGCGGCGTTGAGGGCGTTGCGGACAGCCTTGTCCGAGGCCGTGCCTTCATAACCTTTACGGATTTCGGTCAGCATCTCGGCTGAGATGCCCCCGTTCCTGGACTGTTTCTGGGCGAAAGCGCCGGTTCCGCAGAGAACCAGAAGTGCAGACGCAAGGATAAATGTTCTTTTATTCATAAATATTCAAAGATTTGGGGTAAATTTAACGAAATTTTTCGGGAAAAGCCGAAGAATTGTAAGTAATTTGCAATCACAAAGCCGATTTGACGATGAAAGCCAGTCCGAAAATATTCATGTTGGCAACCGCCACACTGCTGCTCGCCTGCGCCGATCTGTTGACCGGAGGCACTGGCCTGACCGGACTGGATGCGGGCATATTCCTGAAACTCAGGCTGCCGAGGATGCTGACCGCTGTTCTTGCCGGAGCGTGTCTTTCCCTGGCTGGGCTTCAGATGCAGAGCGTGTTCCGCAATCCGCTTGCCGACCCGCACATAATGGGCGTGAGCGCGGGAGCCGGAACCGGAGCGGCGATGGCCACCCTACTCATCGGAACATCGCTCCCGGCGGCTTTATCGGGATTGACAGTGGCCACCGCGGCTTTTCTGGGCGCGCTGCTGACCTCCATGCTGGTTGTCACCGTGGCCTCAAAATTCCAGAGTACCACCACATTGCTCATCTTCGGCGTGATGCTGGGGTTCATATTCAGCGCATTGACATCCATCCTTGAATATTCCGCCAACGCCGAGAGCCTGAAAGTCTTCTACAGCTGGTCGGCGGGAAGTTTCTCCGGGAGCCGGCCGGGCGAAGTGGCTGTCATCGCAAGTGCACTCCTCATCGGAGTGACGCTTACCTATATTAACAATAAAGGGCTGGACATCGCTCTTTTCGGAGATGAATATGCCAGCTTGGCCGGCGCGGACATCTCCCGGATCCGCGGCATCGCGATGATCGGGAGCTGCCTGATGGCCGGGGCGGTGACGGCGTTCTGCGGGCCGCTTGGTTTTGTCGGAATCGTGGCTCCACACATCGCCAGAGGCTTTCTCGGCACGTCCGTGCACATGAAGGTTATCCCGGCGGTGATGCTCACAGGGGCGGGACTGACCCTCGTCGCCGACATCCTTTCAAACGCCTTCCCCACTCCCCTGCCGGTCGGAAGCACGATGGCGCTGATCGGCATCCCGATCATTCTGACAATCCTGATGAAAAGGAGGTGAAAAATGCTGAAAGCAATTGAATTGACAATCGGCCACAGAGGCCAAGCAGTCAGCGGACCACTGACTTTTGAATATCCAGACGGACAGTCCGTGATGCTCCAAGGACCGAACGGCAGCGGGAAGAGCACGCTTATGAAGACGATAGCGGGACTTCTTCATCCCCTTTCGGGCGGATTCTCGGCCGGAGGCCCGGTCGTGATGGTGCCCACACATATTCCTAAAGTCAAAGGATTCTCTGTCAGAGAGTTCATCCGCACGAGCCTGTTCTCGGCATCGGGAATATTCAGGGAACTGGACTCCGGGGCGGAAACGGCGATGGAGGATGCGATCCGGACGCTCGGACTCGGCTCATTGGCCGACAAGGACATCAGCCTCATCTCCGACGGGGAGTTCCAGAAAGCCTGCATCGCCACGGCGTTGACCCGCAAGGCCAACGTTATCCTTCTTGACGAGCCCACGGCCTTTCTGGATGTGGACAACCGGATCATGGTCCTGCGCACTCTTCAAGAACTGGCGCACGGCACTGGAGCCACGGTGATCTTCTCCACGCACGACATTTACGATGGCGCGCGGTTCTCCGACGCGACACTCTCGCTCGGAGATTTTCTCTACAAGGGATAATTTTCCAAGGGCCAATCAGCTTGTGCGCAATCCTATGTCGAGCTGATTAACAAATTATATTTCAGCAAGTTGTCAAATCCTGCCAGTCAAAATCAGAGGGCAGCGTTTCAGAATTGATTGACTATCAGAATGTGGCATTCCACATTCCGATTATCAATATATTAACATTTTGCCTCAGGGAGAAGTTTTGAAACCACGAAACAATTACGTATCTTTGTACAAACACGTGGCCATTGGGATTGCGGCCACGCTTAGATAAAACTGGGAAGGATAATGACGGGAAAGATTTTCTTCATAGACGGACACGCGTTGATATTCAAAATGTATTACGCGTTTCTCCGTAGGCCGATGATCAACTCCAAAGGGGCTGACATGTCTATCCTTTACGGATTCACCAAATATATTCTTGAACTTTTAGGGCGTGAAAAACCGGACTATCTGGCCGTGGCTTTCGACCCGCCGGGCGGCACGTTCAGGAATAAGATGTACCCCGAGTACAAGGCGAACCGCAAAGAGACACCGCAGCTGGTCATCGATGCCCTTGAGCCGTTGATGGAGCTATGCAAGGCGATGAATATCCCGACCTTGATGCTGAAGGGATTCGAGGCCGACGATGTGATCGGATCTATGGCCAAACGCTGCGCCGGAGAGGGGTTGGATGTCTTTATGGTGACCCCGGACAAGGATTACGGGCAGCTTATCGAACCGCACATCTGGCAGTACAAGCCGGGGAAGGCCGGCAACGACAACGAGATCATCGGAGTCAAGGAAATCTGTGAGAAGTACGGAATCAATTCTCCGGAACAGGTCATCGATATGCTGACAATCTGCGGGGACACGGCCGACAATGTGCCCGGAGTGAAGGGTGTCGGCGAGGTCGGTGCCGGCAAGCTGGTCGCCAAGTACGGTTCCGTCAAGGAGATATACGAGCATCTGGACGAACTGACACCTCGGCAGAAGGCCCAGTTTGAGGATGCCCGGGACCACATCGGGCTCAGCCACGAGCTTGTCACCATCAAGACAGACATCGAGGTTGACATCCCGACCGAGAGAATGAAGGTCAATCAGGAATACGGCCCTGAATTGGCGGATCTCTTTGAGAAATACGAGTTCAATTCCCTTAACAGATTCATAGGCCACGTCGGCGCGGCGGAGAAAAAGCCTGACGCCGAGCTGCCTGAAATCGCCAAGGTGCGTCCGACGGAGGCGGTCAAGGCCGCCGTGAAGGCCGGAATGTGCTCGGTAATCACGGAAGGAGCCGACGGGGGCATATTCACAAAAACAAGAAGGATCATTGTCGGGGCTCGCTCCGGGAAGAGGATTGTCGCGGCGGAAGGTGGGGTTCAGGAGTTCAAGGCGCTGCTTGAGAATGACGCGGTGGCGAAATGCGGCGATGACCTTAAAAGGCAGATGAATATTCTGGCGGCGGGCGGAGTGACGCTTCAAGGCAGGCTTCACGACATCGCCTTGATGCACTATCTGCTTGACCCTGAGAAAAGTCACAAGATCGAAGTGCTGGCGCAAGGCATTCTGGGAGTTTCTCTTGAGGGTGTCTCCGGGAAAGATTCAGCTCCGGCCACCGGCTCACTGTTCGATGACATTCCTTCGGACGAGGTCTTAGCGGACAGGAGCAAAGAAGCAGCCGTTCTGCTGTCGCTTCAGGAAAGAATACGCGAGGATCTGGTAAAGGCGTCGGCCGCGGACCTGTATGACACTATGGAAGAGCCTCTGCTGAAGGTTCTCTCCAAGATGGAGCGCAACGGGGTCAAGGTCGATCTTGATTCCTTGAAGGATTTCACGGCACATCTTCGTGAGGAGGTCGCGTCCCGGGAGTCCAAAGTCCGTGAGATGGCCGGGGAACCGAACCTCAACGTGTCTTCTCCGAAACAGATCGGCGAGCTATTGTTCGAACGGCTGCACCTTTCCGACAAGCCCAAGAAGAACGCCAACGGGACATATTCAACGGAGGAATCCACCTTGCTTGATCTGGCGGAGAAGCATCCTGTCATCGATGAGATTCTTGAGTATCGCGCTGCACGCAAACTGCTCTCGACCTACATAGAGCCGTTCCCAGGGTACATCGACCCTTCCGATGGCAAGATCCACACGACTTTCAACCAGGCCTTGACGGCGACAGGACGGCTGAGTTCCTCAAATCCGAATCTCCAGAATATTCCTATAAGGTCAGAGCAGGGCAAGGAAATCCGCAAGGCATTCGTGCCGAGCGCCCCGGACGGTCTGATCCTTTCGGCGGACTATTCACAGATCGAGCTGAGGATCATGGCGCACCTGAGCTGCGACCAGCATCTGATCACAGCCTTCAAGCAAGGTGTGGACATCCATGCGGCCACGGCGGAGAAGATTTTCGGCATCCCTCACGAGCAGGTCACGGCCGACCAGAGACGCATCGCCAAGACCGCCAACTTCGGCATCATGTACGGAATCTCGGCGTTCGGCCTGGCGCAAAGGCTGCGGATCGGCCGCAAGGAGGCCCAGAAAATCATAGACGATTACTTTGCCGGTTTCCCGTCCATCCTCTCGTTCATTGAGGACACGAAGGCCTCGGCCCGCGAGGCCGGCTATGTCGAGACCATCTTCGGAAGAAGAAGGTATATTCCTGACATCAATTCCAAGAACGGAACGTTGAGGACACTCGCCGAGAGGAACGCCGTCAACGCTCCGATCCAAGGCACATCCGCGGACATCATCAAGATGGCGATGATCGAGGTTGACAAGGCGATGGCCGAAGCCGGCATGAAGAGCCGGATGGTTCTCCAGATCCACGACGAGCTTGTGTTCGACGCGATCCCTGAGGAGATTGAGGATCTGAAGCGGATTGTGATTGACAGGATGGAAAATGTTGTAAAACTTTCAGTACCACTAACAGTAGAATGCAATTATGGGAAAAACTGGCTCGAAGCCCACTGATGAACTGATCATCTTGGCACAAAGAGGAAACGGTCTGGCTTTCACAGCTCTCTGGGACCGTCACATAGAACAGCTTAGGTCTTACATCAAGGCCCGTTTCAAGAATATAGACGACTACGCGGCGGATGACATCTGCAGCCGCAGTTTCGAGAAAGCCTTCAGGCAGATCATGTCCTACGACCAGTACAAGAGCCGTTTTTTGACATGGCTCTGCACTATCGCCAAGAACACCGCCTTGGACACTCTGGAGCAAGAGCAGAGAGTTCATCCAAAGAACCAAATCGTCTATCTTGACGACGAGAGCAAGCCGTCCGGAGTGGAGGTCATCCCGGACCAGACGGAGGATGCGCTCAACACCTTGATCAAGACTGAGAACGAGGAGGAGCACGCGAAATATGTCGAGCGCCTTCCGGAATTATACCGTGAGATAGCCCGCAAGAGGCTCATCGAGGGAATGAAATACAACGAGATCGCCGAGGCGCTTGACATGGAGCTCAACACAGTCAAGACTCGCATCCGCCGCGCCAAGAAGATGATCGATGATCTGAGGAAGCAGGAGGAAGGCGCATGATAGGGTTCGCCGACTTCGAGGCATTTCTGAAGGCGTCGTTCCCGGACATGACTGACGGGATGGTGGAGCGTTTCCGTCTTATGGACGCAGGCTACCGCGACTGGAACGCCAAGATCAACGTCATCTCCCGCAAGGACATCGACAGTCTCTATGACCACCACGTCCTCCACTCCCTCGCGATTGCTGAATATCTCCGCACACAGCGTCCGGAGGTATATTCAATGTTCACCGCGCCGCACCCGAAAGGCTCTGTGGCATCCGCCTCACAGAAAGGATCTTATTCTACGGTCATAGATCCCACCACCTCGCCAGATAACGCCGCACAAGCCGGATTAAGGGTTCTGGACCTCGGCACCGGTGGAGGCTTTCCCGGCATCCCTCTCGCTGTGATGTTCCCGAACGTGAGGTTCACCCTCTGCGACTCGGTCGGCAAGAAAACAATCGTCGCCAGAGAGATTGCGAATATGCTCGGCCTTGACAACGTGGAGATCGTCAACGCCCGCGCGGAAAGTCTTCCTGGCCGTTTCGACTTCGTGGTCTCCCGTGCCGTGGCCTCCCTGACCGACTTCTATCCTTGGGTGAAAGGGAAATATTCCCAGTCCATCCTCTACCTCAAAGGCGGCGACATCAACGAGGAGATCTGCGCCCTGATGTCCCGTGAGCGCCTCCGCAAAGGCTCCGTCTCCACCTGGCCCGTCACCACCTGGCTCTCCGACCCATATTTCGCCGGCAAGTTCGTGATCGACATCCGCCGATAATTCCACAGAAATAGCCGAGCATCACCAAAGTGCCGGTCAAGAACTACTAGGCTGGATTTCATCGAAAGAAAAATGATTACAATGAAAAGGATATTATTGGCATTGGCGCTGCTTGCGAACGCGCTCAATGCCTTCGCACAGGCACCGGAGTATCTGCCGGAATGGAAGGAAGGGTATCTTGACATCCACACGATTGCCACGGGAAGGGGTGACGCGGCGTTGATTGTGATGCCAGACGGGACATCGATGATGATCGACGCGGGCGACAACGCCAAGGCTAAGGACACCCAACATCCGAACGGGACAAAAAAGCCCGGAGAGTGGCAGGCGATCTACATAAAGCATTTTCTCTCACAGCTTCCGGACAAGGAAAACCTTGACTATGCGATGGTAACCCATCTTCACAATGACCACATCGGCACGATAAAGGATGCTATTCCGGGCACGCACGGCTATGCGCTTTCCGGAATCACACTCGTGGGTGAGCATATTCATTTCAACAAGTTGGTTGACAGGGACTATCCTGACTACGATTTTCCATCCAGAGACAATGTCCTCAACGCGAACAAGGGATTTATCGAGCATTACATCAACTTCGTCAACTATTCCGCGGAGCACGGCACAACGGTGGAGAAATTCGCCATCGGGAGCAAGAGGCAGTTCACGATGGTACACAACCCGAAGAAGTTCGCCAAAGACTTTGAGATCAGGAATTTAGCCGCAAACGGCGAGGTCTGGACCGGCCGTGGCAAGAAATCCGTGAAGATGTACAGCGGGGATCCGACCCTGTTCGATGAGAATATGAATTCCTGCGCGATTCGTCTGCGCTACGGTAAATTCTCATATTTCAACGGAGGCGACCTTTCCGGTGGGAACTGGCCCATCTTCAAGTCGCTGGAAAGGGATTTCGAGACTCCTGTCGCCAAGGTCTGCGGCAAGGTCACGGTGATGAAAGCCAACCACCACGGCTATTTCGACACCTGCAACGCATTCTTTATGCAGACTTTGTCGCCCCAGGTCATCATAATCGACGCCCGAAGCCAGAATCATCCCGTGCCTACCACGATGACAAGAATATCCGATCCTCTGGTCTGGAAAGGAGACCGCGACTACTACATAACCGTTGATCAAGCCCGCAAGAAGCTCGGTGAGGAACTCTGGAGCAAATTCAAGCCGTGGGGCCACATTGTCGTCCGTGTCTATCCGGAAGGAAACAACTACCAGGTCTTCGTCCTCGATGCGGACTCAACGGACTACCGCATAAAGTACAAGTCCGAGATTGTCAATTTGTAAACATCCCTTTTTATACTTTAGATATCGGCATAAATTTACTACTTTTGTTGTCCCGGATTTGAACTATGCCACAAGTCCAAGGCTTGGACCGGAACGAGAGGCACGTGACAGAATTGAGCCTGACGGCAATGGGCCGTGTGCCTCCGGAATGGACACTGAAATATTCAAAACTGTAATATTCAATGAATATGAAAAAGATCGTTAAAGTTGCGGCGGTGGGTGCATTGGTTGCGCTGGCCGCTTCGTGCGCTCCGCAGAAGATCGCGGTGACGGCGCACAGAGGATTTTGGAACTGCGAGGAGGCCGGGTACGCCGAGAACTCCATCAAATCGCTTGAACTGGCGCAGCAGAACGGGTTGTGGGGCAGCGAGTTCGATGTTCACATCACTTCCGACCTCGTTATGCTCGTGCATCACGATCCGGACATCGACGGGATGCGCATCTGGAATCACGACTACGCTGATTTCAAGGACTGCCGCCTGAAGAACGGCGAGAAGATCCCGACTCTGGACGAGTATCTGGCACAGGGAGAGAAGAGCAAGAAGACCGTGCTGGTGTTCGAGCTCAAGAAGCAGATTGACAAGGCTCACGAGGACTATATGGTCGACCAGAGCGTCAAGGCTCTCAAGGAGCACGGTTTGTACAACCCTAAGCGTGTGATTTTCATCTCATTCAGTCTGAATATGTGCGAGAGGCTCGCCGCCCTCTGCCCTGGATTCACGGTTCAGTACCTGGACAAGGACAAGAGCCCTGAGGAACTCGCCAAGCTCGGAATCAATGGTGTTGACTACCAGTACAAGGTCTTCGGAAAGAACCCGACATGGTTCAAGCAGGCCCGCGACAACAAGATGAGCATCAACTGCTGGACCGTCAACAAGGAGAAGGACATCCAGGATATGATCGATCTCGGTGTCGATTGCATCACGACCAACGAGCCGCTCCTCGTCCGCGAGAAGCTCGGCAAGAGGGAAAAGGTGAAATAATCTCCTATTTCTCGACGTACGACAGACAGCCTGTTTCAGTAATATGAAGCAGGCTATTTGATTTCCAGGAGTTCTGACCAGGAGGTGGAGTAGAGGCGGGAGCAGAATTCGCGGCGGATGCCGTCGGAGTAGTGGCCGGGGCGCTGGGTGGCGAGCCTCAGGACATTTTTGCCGGAGGTGTTGACCAGATCCATCACTTTGGATATGCGGTCGTCACGGTCACGGGCCTCCTGATCGAAATCGAACAGGGTGGTCTGAATGGCGTCGGCCTCAACGATGTCGGAGACGGTCACGCCGGCCCTTTTATATTCAAAGCCATTGCGGAAGACCATCCTCAACGCGCGCAGGGCGGCGGCAACGACCTCCTGGGTGCTGTTGGCGGGGACATCGAGCCTCACGCTGGCGTTCGGGAAATACTGCGGAAGGTCGTCCCGGAAGCGGTTGGTCTGGATGAATACGCCCACTGAATATGCCGCAGTGCCTTCCGAGCGGAGTTTCTCGGCGCATTTTCCGGCGAAATCGGAGACTCTTAAAGTCATCTCCTCCAGGTCCGTCACCATCTTGTCGAACGAACGGGAGGTGCAGATGCTCTTGCGCTTCTCGTCACGCTCATCCTCAACCATCCGTCTGCCCTGAAGCTCGGACCAAGTCCTCACTCCGCCTATTCCCATCATCCCACGAACCCACTCGCATGGCCTCTTAATAAAGTCCAAGGCCGTCTTGACCCCGACGGACTCCAGCTTCGGAGCGCCTCGCCGACCTATTCCCCAAACCTCTTTTATCGGAGTCAAAGCCAATGCCTTGCGGATCTTCTCTTCGGAATCGATGACACAGACGCCGCGGTACCCTTTGTACTTTTTTGCGAAATGGTTGGCGACCTTGGCAAGGGTCTTTGTGTCGGCTATTCCGATGCTGACAGGAATGCCCGTCCAATGGCGGATCTTCGTCACCAAGTCCGAGCATATTCCCGGAATACGCTCTGGCGCGACACCGTCCATGTCCATGTAGGCCTCGTCAATTGAATAGACTTCCAACCGGGGGGCCGTCTCCGCAAGAAGCGACATCACCCGCGCGGAAAGGTCACCGTAAAGAGTGTAGTTGGACGAGCGCACGACAAGTCTCCCCTGCTCCACCAGATAGCGGACCTTAAAGAACGGAGTCCCCATCTTGATGCCCATCGCCTTGCTCTCGTTGCTGCGGGCCACCACGCATCCGTCATTGTTGGACAGCACCACGACCGGACGGCCTTCCAACTCCGGCTGGAAAGCCCTCTCGCAGGACACGAAAAAATTGTTGCAGTCAACTAACGCGTACACACCTTCTTGATGACGTAGGTCACAACTCCCCAGACCGTAAAATCATTGGACTCAGTCACTTCGATGGGAGGATATTTCTCATTGGCCGGAAGCAGCCATATTCTTTGATGCTTAAGAATATCATAGGACACGCCCGGCTTGGAGGCCTTGACAGAGCGCGATGCATCGGCCGGATCCCTGAAGGAGATGAACTTCAAGGCGAATTCCCCGTCGATGAAGCAGACGGCCATATCCCCTTCCCTCGGCTCGATCGACTTGTCCACCACCAGCACGTCACCCTCGTTCACATCGGCGTCTACCATCGAATCGCCGACCACACGGGCGAAAAAAGTCGCCGCCGGATGCCGCACCAACTCCTTGTTGAGGTCGATGAACGAATTGATGTAGTCCTGCGCCGGCGACGGAAACCCTGCGTGCACGCCGCTTTCCATCATCGGAGCGAATGCCCCTTTCTTATCCTCTTCCGCAGCCATTTATGAATATATTCTCAAGTTTTTATGAATATGCCTGTTCCGCTTTCTCCAATAGTCCATGACTAAAGCTCCGGCACAATGTACTTCCAGGCCAGTTCGAGCGGCTTCACACTGGAATCAAGATCACCATTGAGGAGCGCCATAACCTTTGACAGATCCTTAAGGATGTTGTCAGCGTCAAACGGCATCGCAGAGGTCATCACGATCACGGCCTTCTTATCAGGAATCACAACGATATATTGTCCGAAAAGTCCTACGGCCATATAAAGTGACCCGTCGGAACGGGTTCTGATCTGGTAGCCGTAACCGGTCGTGGAGTAGTTCTGACCATTATTCATCCGGTCCTTGATCTGATCTTTGACGGCCTCCTTGAGATAGTCCTCAGGGATGATCTGCTGCCCGTCCCATTTCCCGCCGTCCAGCAGGAGACGGCCGAACGCCAGCATCTCGTCAGTGCTAAGATGCAGTCCCCAGCCACCGGCTGTCACTCCATGGATATCCTCCCACTCAGGTCTGTCCAGTCCCATCGGCTTGAACATCCTTTTGTAGAGATAGTCGGCCATCGTCTCCCCGGTCTTTTTTGTGATGATCTCCGAAAGCATACAGGAAGAGAAACTGTCGTAGCAGAATTTCTCTCCCGGAGCCGCGTCGAATGGATATCCAAAGAAAAGTTCCGGCAGCGTGGAGTCATATTTTGTCAGCAGTCCGGAGACATCAACCCATTCATTATGAATATACTTGAGTGAGCCGAACGGATCCTTTTTGAAATATTCAGTGGCATATTCAACCGTCGGATCCTTTTTGTGGCCGTTCGCCATAATCAGCAGATGCCTGACTGTCAAGGCCTCAAGGTTTGCCTTCTGCGCGTCCGTCATATTCTTTTCCGCCTCGGCGACTTCCTCGGGGAACATCGGCGCGACCTTTTCGGACAGGCTCAGCTTGCCCTCCCCGACCGCTATCCCGACAGCCATTGAGGTGAACGTCTTGGTAACCGACCACATCTGTCGCCGTGTGTCATTGTCAGAGCCCTTGGGCCATTCTCCCGAAGACGCATACCCCTCCTGCCAGACCGCCACGCCATTCAAGGTTGACTCCGTCCTGGCCGCCTCCGACATCATAGTCCTAACGGCCGCCCTGACCTTAGGATTCTCGACAAGTTGCTCTCCCGTACCCGGATCGGGCACCGGATCCGTATTATCCTTCGAACACCCAGCCGCCAGCAGTGCCACCGCCGCCAGCACCCCATAGAAAAATCTCTTGTTCAGTTTCATAACGTAATTCTCCTCTCGTACCCACAAATATACTCATCTTTTCGCACAAAATCACCGCACCGCCTCCGTCACCACTTCCGGTCGGTACACCCAAAGTCACTTTCCTGTACGAAACGGCAGCAAGGCGGAGGTTGGTACACCAGAGGGTGTTTTCCTGTACGAAACGGTAGCAAGGCGGAGGTTGGTACACCAGAGGGTGTTTTCCTGTACGAAACGGCAGCAAGGCGGAGGTTGGTACACCTGAGGATGCTTTCCTGTACGAAACGGCAGCAAGGCGGAGGTTGGTACACCAGAGGGTGTCCTGTACGAAACGGCAGCAAGGCGGAGGTTGGTACACCAGAGGGTGTTTTCCTGTACAGAACACCGTGTTCCTCATCGCCACCGCCATCCTCAAGAACTTCTTCCTTCACCTTCTTGACGTCATCGGCGGACGGGTCAAAGGGCTTGATAGGACCGCGAGGCTCAAGCGGTTCCTGCGAATGTTCGTTGTCGTGCCCGCAAAGTGGATAAAATCCGGACGCAGAAACGTGCTCAACCTCTACACTAAACGGCGAATCTTTCTCGAACTTGTCCGCTAAGGCACCTGAAGACGATGTAAATCCCGACAACTCGCCGCCCAGGCAACTCTGGGCGGCGCCGACGCGTGGAACGCACTTGAAAAAGTCATCGCTTGGGGTGTCCTGAATGAAACAGGAAGTCTCATCATGAAACATCAATGGTCAAGCCGATGTGAGAATGAGGCGAGCGAAGCCGTCAAGAGGACTGGTCGGACAAAATAGTTTGGCGTTTTGAGGTATTGCCTATTCTGCCTATTTAGGATTATTTTTTGTATATTTTTGTATATCTATAATAAAATGTTATATTTGTAGAAACTAAAAAACGTTTTAACCTTGATTTCTATTAACAAATCAAGTTGCATATTTGCAACTATTATCAGCTTCATGCTGATCATACTAACCCTTTCGTGCTCAGAGCATGAAAGAATACTCTCTAAGAGAAATGATGTGCAGGAAAATTATCTGCAATTGTCCTCTTACCAAAGTTTTGATTGCCTATCTACCGAAGACATTTATACGCTATCCTTAGCAATTAAGAGATTCGGAATTTACATCGACGGTAACGATCTGAAATACAGAGCTGAATCCGCACAGCAAATCAACATCGATCCTGAATTGTATACTATAATAGAGGGGTTTATCAACAAAGAGCAAATTAAAACAAGATCTTATGATAATCCAAGTGACTGCGTAGCTCAATCTCTATCTCTATGGGGAGGAGCATCCTATGAGACAATTAACGCATACATAATAAGCGAATTTGGGAATGATGGAGTACCTGCAGACAAGATATTTGACGTTATTAGACATTTCTTTCCCAAAGCACAAACGTAAGCATTCGATAAAGTACGACTGTCAGTTTGATTAAGTGGTATATAACTTTG
>ERZ827088.77-NODE-77-length-130018-cov-12.417996_pt1 | contig 130018 bp, 122 predicted proteins | sample MGYA00519922_ERZ827088 | MGnify/ENA primary metagenome ERZ827088 (study PRJEB31778, sample SAMEA3449254) | human gut metagenome | biome: human gut; feature: human-associated habitat; material: faeces | place: United Kingdom | collected 2010/2012 ... | reverse complement strand
ATACGTCGAAAGTACTTGGCTGGAAGCGGCCCGGGAGGATAGATAGCTGCCGGTTAAAAAAGAAACATACCATAAGGTATGTTTCTTTTTTTATTGCTACAGGCTATCTATCCGACCGGGGTACCAGGAAGGCATGGGCCACCTAGCGCTTTAGCGCGTGTGGCACAACCCACAGAGTGCAGTCGAGTCGCCGTTTAGTGGCGAGCCGGCAGGCGAAGGCAATAAACGTGACAGCGAGCTTTCGCAGAATATGCGACCGGACAGGGAGCATATGGAGCGTGCATAGATAGCTGCCGACAACAAATTTCTTACTTTGATGGTTATTTCTAATTTATTATGTTAAAATTAATAATAAATTATTATAACGGAGAATGAAAATTATGCTGAAAAATATTAGTATGCCTGTTATAGCTTTAGCTTTGGGGCATTTAGTAACGGATTTACAGGCAGGAGCTTTGCCGATAGTGCTGCCGCATTTGAAAGAACTTTTTGCTTTAAGTTATTCGCAGCTGGCGTTTATTGTTTTAACACAAAACGTAACTTCCTCTGTTATTCAGCCTCTGTTCGGCTATATAACAGATAAGAAATCTTTGCCGGCGATGCTGCCTTTTTGTGCTGCTATGGCAGGTGCTGGCTTTGCCTTTGTAGGCTGGGTTCCTGCCTATGTTTTACTTATGTGTACTGTTGTTATAATTGGTATGGCCAGTGCAACTTATCATCCGCAGGCATCTAAAACAGTTAATTTTTTAAGCAGCGATAACAATAAAGCAGCCAATATGGGCATTTTTTCTTTAGGCGGCAATGCCGGTATGGCAGTTGGTTCCATTTTAATGGCATTTTTGCTTACTTTGCCTGGCGGGCTACATAATACAATGTATTTTGTTCTTCCCGGGCTTTTGGTTTTTGGCTTAATGATGAAATATATGCCCGAATACAAACGCGTTAATTTGGAACATAACTTAAAAGTACAGGCTGCTAAAAAAAGCGGTGCTGTGCAAAAGATTCCTTACGGCGGTCTTGCTCTGGTTTTGTTTTTTATTTTTATGCGCTCAACTATTCATACAGGCCTTTCCACATATTTGCCGCTGTTTTTTATTAATTTCCGCAATGCGGAGCCAGCTTTTGCAAGTATGTTAGTATCCTGTTTTTTACTTGGCGGTGTTGCCGGTACTTATGTCGGTGCTGTTCTCAGCGACAGGCTTGGGGCACGCCGTATTATTTTAGGTTCTGTATTATGCAGTATTCCCGCTATCTGGCTTATTGCCAATGTAACGCACCCGGCAGCTGTTCTGGCAGCAGTTGTGCTGGCCGGTTTTTCAATAATCGGTTCTTTTGCAACAACAACCATTTTGGCGCAGACCATGCTTCCCAATAATGTGGGCATGGCAGCCGGGCTGACAATAGGCTTCAGCGTAGGCATGGGCGGATTTGGCGTTACCATACTTGGTTTTTTAGCCGATAATTACGGTTTGCCGTTTGTTATGAATTTAATGACAGTTTTACCCGTTATTGCAACGTTAACGGCGTTTAAAATTCCTGTACCGCCGCAAATGCAGAAGCAGTATTGAAGGGGATGTTTTGTATGGAAAATTATAAACAAGGCATTTTCTTTGGCCTTGCAGCCTATGTATTATGGGGAATTTTGCCTGTTTACTGGAAAGCGCTGGAACTTGTTTCGCCGTTTGAAATTTTATCCAGCCGGTTTATGTGGTCCTGCGTTTTTGTGTTTCTGCTCATTATTTTTCAAAAAAAATGGCCGCTTTTTGCCAAAGAAGTAAAACAGGTTTTCAGCAATGTTAAAACAGGAGCAGCCATGGTAGCAGCCGGTATTACCATCAGTTTTAACTGGGGTACTTTTATTTGGGCTGTTAATAACGGGCATATTGTCGAAACAAGCATGGGCTATTATATTAATCCGCTGGTAAGCATTTTATTTGCCGTAGTTTTTTTACGTGAACGGCTTGATAAAATGCAGCTTGCCGCTATTACCTGTGCCTTTATAGGCGTTGCCAGCATGGTTTACAGTTTTGGAAAAATTCCCTGGGTTTCCTTAACGCTGGCTTTTACTTTTGCTTTGTACGGATTGCTGAAAAAAATTCTGCCGGTTTCTGCCTTAACAAGCATTATGCTTGAAACATTGCTTATTACGCCGCTGGCACTTGTATATGAATACAGCTTATGGCAGCAGAGAGTTTCTTTTTATGCATCCGGAAACCTGCAAGTGATTATGATGTTAACCGGTGCAGGCGTTGTTACGGCAATACCTTTATTGCTTTTTACCGCAGGCGCAAGGCTGCTGCCGCTGAAGATAATAGGGTTTTTACAGTATATTTCACCGACGCTTACACTTTTGATAGGTGTTTTTGTTTATAAAGAAGCATTTACGGCATCGCATTTGCTGGCTTTCGGGTGGATTTGGGCCGCGCTTCTTCTGTTTATTGTTTCGCAGCTGAGGAGTAATTAAACAGATTTTACAAATGTGTAAAACTGTCTTTTTAGTGGTTTAAACATATATATGGTGTTTTGCTGAGTTATCCTCAACATATAAAAAGTTATCAACAAAATGTGCATAATGTGTTGAAAAGTGTGGAAAAGATTTGTTAAGTTCTGTATAAGCTTGTAAAAATGTGTAGAAAAAACTCTGTATAATTTTAAATCCACGTTAAACTGTGGATAACTTTGTTGATAATGTCGATAACTTGTTTATTAAAGAACGGTTTCGCAAACACAGCATATAGTGTTAATAACAAAATAAAGCATTGTAATTATTAAGGCCGTTTTTGTGGGCAGATGTTTTTTTGCTTGCAGAAACGGCGTTTTTTGGAGATAATATATAAGAACGATTTAAGTATTTGATAATGGAGGCATTTTAATGGCTATAAAACAAGTAACTGCCGTACAGGCAATGGAAGAAATATCCAAGGGTAAAATAATAACTGCGTCTTTAAATGAAATGCAGGGAGCATGGATTGCTCTGGCAGATTGTGAGGACGGCAGGGTGCTTACCTGTGCTTACAGCGGCGAATGCCAGGCCGCAGCACTTTTTGCAAAAAAAGACAGCGGCAAAGTTAAAAACATAACCGTTGACGTTATGGAGTTAAACCCCAATAATGCAGCTGTTGTACGCCGCTATTTAAAATGGACCGGCCCTCAGGCGCAGGGAGGCAAAGGCATCAGCATAGCGTTCAGCGACTGGCTTGGCTGTGCCGGAGCTTACGCCGCAGTGCCCTTTAAGCTGCGTCAGGCACGCCCAGTACTTGTAGATTATGCGGCCGCCAATGCGGATATTTTAAAACGCAATTTTTTGGAAGCTGTTGATACAGCCACCTGGGGCGTACTGGAACTTGGCTACAAAGAAGGTTACGGAGCCAACGCCGCAGGCCTTAAAACGGAAGAAGAAATTGTAAAAGCACTTCTTTACGGATACAGCATGATTGGTTTTGACTGCAGCGATAAAATTGACAGCAAAATCGAAGCCATGACTGCGGAAGAAGTAGCCGCAAAATATAATCAGCTGCCGGAAGAATTCCGCGACGCTTTAAAAGGTTCCTACCTGGAAGCGGATTTTAAAGCCGGCGGGATGGTTGTACACTTTGAACCGGAAGTTTTGCAGCGTATAGTGCTTGAATTTGGCGAAGCCATTATGCACATTCAGTACATTTATAATACCTATTTAAAAAACACTCCGTGGGAAATTGATTTTGAACTGAAACTTGCAAAACCGGATAAATTAATGACGCCGCAGGAGCTGTACTTTATCAGCAACGAATTGCAGCGCAACGGCATTAAAATGGCATCTATGGAGCTGGATGCGGAAAAAGCCGCAGCCGATGAAGAAGGCATGCATGTTTACGGCGAAATTGCCGCTACTTTTGGTTACCGCTTAAGCCTGTTCAACGCCGATTTGTATATCTCGGATATCGGCAGTACAGCCAAAGCATTAAAAGGGCAGGTTTGCTTTAAAGCGGGCAATGCACTGTGGCTTGCCGCGTTAAAAGTTGTACAGGCATGTGACGCACAGTTAATGGAAGATATGCAGAAATTTGCCGGGCTGCCTGATTTTGACGGCCTTAAAATTCTGCCCGCCGGTGAAGCAGGCTGCGCGTGGGCAAAAGCGTACAGCAAACTTTTAACTCCGGAAGCAGGCTTTGCCGGAAAAATTAAAGAAGTTCTGGCCGCTAACGCCGATGCGTATGCGGAAGAAGTTGAAAATACGGCTGCTGCAATGCTGAAAGCATTGTAAAAATTTAAAATTCAGCTTGCAAAAGCACAAAGCGGATGATATAATATTTAAGCTTGTATTAATAGATACATTCCCCTGCTCCCGAACGGGGGCCAAAGTCCAAAGGAGGAGGTGATTTCGTGAACAATTACGAAGTCATGTACATCGTTAAACCGGTTGTAGAGGAAGAAGCATTTGAAGCTGTTGTAGCTAAATTCGAAAGCCTCATTACCGCAAACGGTGGTACTGTAGAAAAAACCGACCGCTGGGGCAAAAAACGCCTCGCTTATGAAATCCAGGATTTCACCGAAGGTCAGTATGTACTCGTAACTTTCAGCGCAGAACCCAAAGCTGTTAAAGAACTTGACCGTGTAATGAAAATTACCGACGAAGTAATGCGCCATATGGTTATTAAAAAAGGCGAGTAATCCGGAGGTAACTTTAGGTTATGAACAAGATTATCTTAATGGGCCGCTTAACGCGTGACCCGGAAGTGCGTTATACCACTACCGGCAAGGTTGTATGCCAGTTTACGCTTGCGGTTGACAGGCCTTTTACTAATCAGGACGGGCAGAGAGAAGCCGATTTTATCAACATCGTTGTATGGGGTAAAATCGCAGAATTATGCGGGAACAGCCTTACCAAAGGCCAGAGAGTGCTTGTTGACGGCCGCCTGCAGCTCCGCAGCTATGATGCAAAAGACGGCGGTAAACGTTATGTTACCGAAGTTGTTGCAAACAGCGTGGAATTTATTGAACGCAAGGGTTATACTCCCGGCGGCAATACTGGCGACAGCGGCAAGAGCGACATGGAGTCTTTTGGCTCCCAGGTGCCTTTTGACGAGGAAATCCCATTTTAACAAGGAGGGTTTAAGCGAATGAAACGCGAAAGAGGCAGAAGACCGAGAAGAAAAGTTTGCAGCTTCTGTGTTGATAAAGTTGAAGAAATCGATTATAAGGACGTAGCTAAACTGCGCCGTTATATCACCGAACGCGGCAAAATTTTACCGCGCCGCATTTCCGGCAACTGCGCAAAACATCAGCGTCAGATGACCACTGCAATTAAACGCGCACGTAACGTAGCATTGCTGCCGTTTACCTGCGAATAATAGTTGCCTGCTTAAAGCAGAATAACTTACAAAAAAGATATCCCTTTTATTGTGGAAACACGGTAAAAGGGATTTTTTGTTTTTCCGTAAGGTTTATTTTTAAAAATTTTTAAGGTAAGCTGCAAAAGCTATATGTATTTTTGAAGGATACACAAAAAAGAAAATGTATAATAAGATAAAACTAAAATCTATCAAGTAAAGACAAAAATAAAAAAGTAACAAAATTTAACAAAAATGATGAAAAAATATTGAAAATCTGTATGTAAAATTAAAAAAATCGTTGACAAAAATGTAAAAACTTATTACAATGGTGAACAAGATAGTTGCAGGGCAGTTGTTAAAGCCGGAGGGGAGCTTAACTGCTCATAGCGGCATAATTTATTATTATAACGAAAAGGGGAAAGACAAATGAGCAAATGGAAAAAATTTACAAGCGCCTGTCTGGTTGCAGCGTTAAGCACCGCACTTCTGGCAGGCTGCGGCGGAGAAAAGAAGGACAGTGCGGCTGCTAATGCCGATAAATATGTTATCGGCGCAAGTTTTGAGCTGACAGGCAATGTTGCAAACTACGGCAAATCTACATTGTCCGGTTTAAAACTTGCTGTTGACCAGGTTAACAAAGCAGGCGGCGTTAACGGTAAACAGCTTGTTGTAGTAGAAAGCGACAACAAATCCGAGCCTGCCGAATCCGGCAACTCCGTAACCAAGCTGATTACTCAGGATAAAGTAGTGGCTGTTGTTGGCCCTGCTACCAGCGGCTGCGTATTTGCAGCTACTCCGGTAGTAACCTCCAACAAAGTGCCTCTTATTGCACCGTGCGCTACCGCACCGGCAATTACCGTTGATAACGGACAGGTTAAGGAATTCATCTTCCGCGCCTGCTTCATCGACCCGTTCCAGGGCCGCGTAATGGCTGAATTTGCCGATAAAACTCTGGGCGTTAAAAACGTAGCTATTCTGCATGATGCTTCCAGCGATTATTCCAAAGGACTTGCAGAAGTATTTGAAAAAACTCTGAACGAAAAAGGCGGCAAAGTTGTTGCCAAAGAAGCCTTCCTTTCCAAAGATATCGACTTCAAAGCAGCTTTAACCAAAATTAAAGCCGCTAACCCGGAAGCAATTTACATCCCCGGTTACTATGAAGAAGTTGCCAAAATCATCAAACAAACCCGTGAAATCGGTTTGAATGTTCCGCTGATTGGCTGCGACGGCTGGGACAGCCCGAAACTTGTTGAAATTGCAGGGCCTGAAGCATTGAATAACACTTACTTCTCCAGTGCCTTCTCCGTACAGGACCAGACCGAATCCGTTCAGAAATTTATTGCCGATTACAAAGCAATGTATCAGAAAGACCCGGATATCTTCTGCATGCAGGGTTACAATGCAGGCCTTGTTCTTGCCGATGCCCTTAAACGTGCAGGCGACGGTGCCGACGGAACCAAACTTGCAGCAGCTATTGCAGCAACCAAAGACCTTCCGGTTGCAAGCGGCAAGTTAACTTACGATAAAGACCACAACCCGATTATCAGTGCCATCATCATCGAAATGAAAGACGGCGTACAGAGCTTTAAAGAAAAAATCAGCCTGTAATTAAATTAATTTAATTGTTTTGAGTTTATTTTAGCCCGGAAATTGTTGTTTCAGGTTTCCGGGCTATTTTAAAAATATAAATTATAATGAAACAAATGAGGGGGAAACAAAAATGAAAAGAGTATCCAAAGTCCTAACTGCCTTGGTATTGGGCACTGTGCTTGCCGGTTTGGCAGCAGGCTGCGGCGGCGGTGAAAAAAAGGCTGATACCATTAAGGTTGGTGCCAACCTTGAAATGACGGGCGGCAGCGCGTCTTACGGCATATCTTCTAAAAATGCCATTGAGCTTGCCTTTAAAGAGATTAATGAAAAAGGCGGCATTAACGGCAAACAGTTAGAACTTGTTGTTGCAGATAACAAATCGGAAGCGGCAGAAGCTACCAATGCCATGCAGAAACTGGTTTCACAGGATAATGTAGTGGCGGTTATCGGCCCTAACCTTTCTTCTTCGGTAATTGCGGCATCTGCTATTAATAACAGCGCCAAAGTGCTGGATATTGCGCCTATGGCTACCAATCCGTATGTTACGGTTGACCAGGCCAGCGGCAAAACCAAGGATTTCAACTACCGCACATGCTTTATCGACCCGTTCCAGGGCACGGTAATGGCCAAATTTGCAACGGCTGAACTTGGTGTTGGCAATGCAGCAGTTTTGATTGATAATTCTTCCGATTACGCTAAAGGCTTGGCGCAGTTTTTTAAAGAAAACTTTGTTAAAGAAGGCGGCGCAGTTACTGCGGAAGAATCTTATCTGCAAAAGGATACTGATTTTAAAGCAACACTTACTAAAATAAAAGCAACCAATCCGGACTTTTTGTATGTGCCCGGTTATTATCAGGAAGTTGGCCTGATTGTAAAACAGGCGCGTGAGCTTGGCATGAATATGCCGATTGCCGGCGGTGACGGCTGGGACAGCGCCAAGATGCCTGAAATTGCAGGTGCGGCAGCGCTGAACAATACTTACTTCTCAAGCCTTTATTCTCCTGAAGATTCATCGGACATTAACAAAAACTTTGTAGCCGCTTATGAAAAAGCATACGGCCAGAAACCTGACGTTTTTGCCGCTTTGTCTTATGATTCGGCTTTACTGGTTGCCGAAGCCATTAAAAATGCAGGCAGCACCGAACCTGCAAAAATCAGCGAAGCAATGGCTAAAATTAATGGGTTTAGTGGTGTATCGGGCAGCGTAACTTTTGACGATAAGCATAACCCGGTTAAGAGTGCCGTAATTTTGGAATATAAAGATGGCGCTCAGTCTTTGAAAACCAAAATTAATCCCTGATAATTAATTGATAATTTAACTTTTTAACGGAAAGGCTGCGGTTTGGCCACAGCCTTTCCGTAATTTTAGCTGGATGCCGGTTAGTGCCGTTATTTAAGCGCAGGTAATAACTTACGGCAGTAAAGCATAGAGATTTTATGATTGAGGAATTAACAAAACTTACGGACTGGAGGACTTTTTATGGATATGGGTTCGCTTCTGCACCAGTTTTTGCAGCAGCTTATAAACGGTATATCCCTGGGCAGTATTTATGCGCTGATCGCCCTTGGTTATACAATGATTTACGGCATCCTCAAACTCATAAACTTTGCCCATGGTGATATCTATATGCTGGGCGCGTATTTTGGGTTTGTAGCTACAACAATGTTTGGCTTTTCCTTTTTGCCGGCAATTCTTTTTGCCATGGCCTGTGCAGCCGTTGCCGGTATTATTATTGAACGCATTGCCTACAGGCCGATGCGCAACGCACCGCGTATTGCTATTTTAATTACCGCAATCGGCGTATCGTTTTTGCTTGAATACGGCATGATGCTGATTGCAACTCCGCAGCCGCGTACTTTCCCGGCAGTTTTTTCGGCAGATGTTTACCATCTTGGGCCACTGGTTGTTAACAGCCAGCAGGTTGTAATTCTTGTAAGCGCAATTATTTTAATGGCCGTACTTACTTATATCGTACAATATACCAAAATCGGCAAGGCCATGCGTGCCGTTTCGTTTGATGCTGACGCTGCCAGACTGATGGGCATTAATATCGACCGTGTAATTTCCGCAACCTTTGCCCTTGGCTCCGCACTTGCTGCTGCAGGCGGCGTGCTGGTAGGCATTTACTATAACTCCATCGACCCGCTTATGGGCATGGTTCCGGGCATTAAAGCCTTTGTAGCAGCCGTGCTCGGCGGTATCGGCATTATTCCGGGCGCTATGGTCGGCGGCATTATCCTCGGCGTTGTAGAAGCCATGGTCAGCGGTTTTATTTCTTCCACTTTCCGTGACGCAGCCGCATTCGGCATTTTGATTATTATCTTATTGTACAAACCTGCCGGTATTTTCGGCAAAAATGTACGCGAGAAAGTGTAGGTGGCAGCTATGAATTATCTTCGCAAAGCAGATTTAAAAAGAATAGTTGCCTGCGCTATTTTATTCGCCGCAGTGCAGGGCATGATGTTTGCCGATATTATCGGGCCGTTCTGGGAACTTAATATCGTCCTCATCTGCATTAATATTATTCTGGCTGTCAGCCTGAACCTTATCAACGGCTACACCGGCCAGTTTTCTATCGGCCATGCCGGATTTTTGGCTGTTGGCGCTTATACCGGCGCTATTATGACGGTTAAACTTGGTTTTCCGTTTGAAGTAGCTTTAATTGTCGGTACCGTTGCCGCAGGTTTTTTGGGCTTTTTAATCGGCCTGCCTACCTTAAGGCTTAACGGCGACTATCTGGCAATCGCCACTTTAGGCCTTGGCGAAATTATCCGCATCTGCATACTCAATATTGATTATGTCGGCGGCGCTTCCGGTTTGATGGGCATTCCCCGTTTAACAACTTTCGCCTGGGTTTTCTGGATTATGATTTTTATCATTTTCTTTATTAAAAACTTTAAAAATTCTTCTTACGGCCGTTGCTGCCTTGCTATCCGTGAAAACGAAATTGCAGCCGATACCATGGGCATAGATACTACCAAATATAAAGTAATGGCCTTTACTCTCGGCGCTGCTTTTGCCGGTACGGCAGGCGTGCTGTTTGCACATTATTTCTATATTGCGCATCCGGCGTCCTTTACTTTCATGCGTTCTTTCGATATTTTAACCATGGTTGTTCTGGGCGGTCTCGGTTCCATGACCGGTTCCATCACTGGCGCAATTCTGCTGACTTTTATTTCCGCTTATCTGGCAGAATATCCGGAATGGCGCATGATTATTTACTCCGTAACTATGATTGTCCTGATGCTGCACCGTCCGCAGGGATTGTTCGGCAATAAGGAATTAAGCATGAAGATGTTTGGCCTGGGAGGTGGCAAAGATGGAAGAACTGCTGAAAGTAAATGATATTTCCATGGTTTTCGGCGGTTTGCGGGCCGTCTCCAACTTCAGCATGACTATTAACAAAGGCGAGCTGATTGGCCTTATAGGGCCTAACGGCGCAGGCAAAACCACAGCCTTTAATATGATTACCGGTGTTTATACCCCTACCGAAGGCGAGATTATTTTTAACGGCCAGCGCACCAGCGGCAAAAAATCCTATCAGGTAACGCAGCTGGGCATGGCGCGTACTTTCCAGAATATCCGCCTGTTTTCCGAGCTTTCCGTTATCGACAACGTAAAAGTTGCCTATAACATGCACGTAAAATACGGCCTTTTGGAAGCAGTAGGGCGTTTTGGCCGCTATTTTAACGAAGAAGAACAGATTACCGAAATGGCAATGGATTTGTTAAAAATTTTCCATATGGAAGATAAAGCTAATGAACTTGCCAAAAACCTGCCTTACGGCGAACAGCGCCGTCTGGAAATTGCCCGTGCGCTTGCCACCGAGCCGAAACTTTTGCTTTTGGACGAACCGGCAGCAGGCATGAACCCGCAGGAAACCAAAGAACTGATGGAACTTATCCGCTGGATAAGAGAAAAATTTGATTTGGCAATACTGCTGATTGAACACGACATGGGGCTTGTTATGGGCGTATGCGAACGCATTTACGTTTTGGAATACGGCCTTTGCATAGCCAGCGGCACGCCTGACGAAATTAAGCATAACAAACGCGTTATTGAAGCATATTTGGGCGAGGAGGTACTCTGATGTTAAAAGTCAACAATATTGATGTATACTACGGTGCCATCCATGCCATTAAAGACGTCAGCCTGGAAGTTCCGGACGGCGAAATAGTTACTCTTATAGGCTCCAACGGTGCCGGTAAAAGCACAACGCTGCATACCATTTCCGGGCTTATTAAGCCTAAAAACGGCAGCATTATTTTTGAAGATAAAGATATTGCCGGTATGCCGGCGCATAAAATTGTCGGCATGGGCTTATGCCAGGTGCCGGAAGGCCGCCATGTATTTGCTAATATGACGGTTATGGAAAACCTGGAACTTGGCGCTTACCTGCGCAGCGACAAAGCGGGCATTGAAGAAGATATGAAAAAAATATTCGATAAATTCCCGCGCCTTTTGGAACGTAAAAACCAGATTTCCGGCACGCTTTCCGGCGGCGAACAGCAGATGCTAGCTATGGGCCGCGCGCTGATGAGCCGCCCGCGCCTGCTGTTGCTCGACGAACCTTCCATGGGTCTTGCACCGTTGCTTGTTAAAGAAATTTTTAATATAATAAAAGAAATTAATGAAAGCGGTACAACGGTACTGCTGGTAGAACAAAATGCCAATATGGCGCTTTCCATTGCCGATAAAGCCTATGTTCTGGAAACAGGGCGCATTGCGCTTGCAGGAACGGCACAGGAGCTTGCCAGCAGCGAAGCGGTACGCAAAGCATATCTGGGCGGCTGAAACCCGGGAGGAGGATTTTACAATGTTAGTAAAAGAATTTATGTCCACTGAAGTTGTGACCATCAGCGAAGATAAAAACATGCTGGAAGTAAGGGAACTGATGCGCAGTTCGGATAAGCGCCGCCTGCCTGTTGTAGATGACATCAGCCGTGTGCGCGGCATTATTACCGACGCCGATGTCAGCCGTACTTCCCCGACCGACGCTACTACTCTTTCCCGTTATGAAGCAAACTATCTTTTGGGCAAGCTTAAAGTACGCGATGTAATGACCAAAAATGTTATTACCGTACATTATGATGCCGGCGTTGAAGATGCCGCATATCTGCTTTATAAAAACAAAATCAATGCCCTGCCTGTTGTAGATGACGATAATAAATTATGCGGCATCATTACCGACAGTGACATTTTCCGCGCTTTTGTTGATATTATGGGCCTTGCACGCACCAGCACCCGCATTACCATCGACGTAACCGACAAGGTTGGTGTTATTGCCGATATCGGCGCAATGTTCCGCGATAATAACATCAATATTATCAGCATTGTTGCCAAACCGGAAACCAGCGTAAAAACCGAGCTTACCATCCGCGCAGAGCTTGGCGGCAAGGGGCTTGAGATTATAGAGCAGCTGCGCGAAGCAGGCTACTATGTAACCGATATCAGCAACGTAAAAAGCAGGGAGTAAAATGGAATCGAAAAGCTTTAAAGTCGGTGACATTGTAAAAATGAAAAAGCCGCACCCCTGCGGCTCTTACGAATGGGAAATTTTGCGCACCGGCATGGATTTCGGTATAAAATGCTGCGGCTGCGGGCATTTTGTAATGCTGGCACGCCCCAAATTTGAAAAGGCCGTGAAGGCTGTTGTTACCCCCGATACGGAAAAATAAGTTGAAGGCGGCAGGCATAACCTGCCGTCTTTCTTCATTGTTCAAAGATAATTTACAAGCTGCGGCAGGAAAATAACAGCATATGCAGAAAATTATTTAAGTGGAAAAGAGGTATTTTATGGAGGCACTGGAAAAAATAACTTCCGCAATCGGTAAAAAACTGGAAGGACGCAAACCTTCACTGGACCGCGACGATAATTTATGGGATGCTGCCGTACTTTTGCCGCTGGTAAATACGCCGCAGGGCGTAAGCGTACTGTTTGAGGTACGCGCCGCAAAACTCGGCTGGCAGCCTGGTGATGTATGTTTTCCCGGCGGCAGGGCAGAATGCAGCGACGAAAGTTTTGAGGCAACTGCCGTAAGGGAAACCTGTGAAGAACTGGGGCTTGAAAGCAGCAGCATAAAAATCGCGGGCGGCCTTAATTATCTGGTAACGCACATGGGGCCGGTTATTCACCCTTATGTGGGCTATATTGAGCACAGCGGGCAGTTTAATTTTAACAAAGACGAAGTTGACGAAGTTTTTACCGTGCCGCTTGATTTTCTGCTGAAAAATCCTCCGCGTATTGCCCATATGGAACTGGCAAATAAGGCGGGGGACGATTTTCCGTTTGACCTTTTGCCGCGCCAGCCGCACGAATGGAATAAACGCAAAGGCTACCATGTTTATATTTACGAATATGGCGGCCACGTTATCTGGGGGCTGACCGCGCGCATTCTGCACGGATTTTTAAACAGATTTGCCGCCGATATTAAAGCGGCGTTAGAGGGGGAAACAACTTGCTGACATCGCATGTCAAAAAAATTTTGGTGCTGGCGCTTATTTTAATAGCGGCAGCAAGCTACTGGTCTTATTCTTTTATAGACGGCGACAGCCCGCTGGATAATTTAAGCAAGTCCGAACGGCTTGATTTGAAAAAGAATATCGTTGTTTTGGGCGTTGACGAAAGGCCTTCCGAAGAAGATACAGGACGCAGCGATACTTTGTTTGTTGTAATGCTTGACAGCGACAACAACAATGTTTCCCTGCTTTCTGTGCCGCGCGATACAAGGGTTAAAATTCCCGGTTACGGCTGGGATAAAATTAACCATGCCTTTGCCTTTGGCGGGCACAAGCTTACGCAGCAAACCACGGAAGAACTTTTGGGAATACGCATCAATAACTATGTTATGATAGACTTTAAAGGCTTTAAAGGGCTGGTAGATGCCATTGGCGGCGTGGATATTGAAGTAGAAAAGCCCATGAGCTATTATGACGAGTGGGACGGCTTTACCATTGACCTTGCGCCTGGCATGCAGCATATGGACGGCGATAAGGCCATTCAGTATGTGCGCTACCGCGATGAAGAAGGCGATATCGGCCGTATCAGAAGGCAGCAGAAATTTTTAAAAGCCGTTTACAGTAAGGTTACTTCGGTGGAAATTATACCCAAACTGCCTGCTTTGGTAGAACAGGCTAACAAAATGGTGGATACCGATTTATCCATCGGCGATATGATGGATTTGGCGCAGGCTCTGCATGGCATGATGGAAAAACAGGGCGGCTTGCACGCTGCCATGGTGCCGGGGCTGCCGGAATATATTGACGGCGTAAGCTACTGGATTCCGGACATTACCGATTTGCGCAAGCAGATGGCTGAAATGCAGGGCGCGGAAATGACGGACCGTTACCGCCGCGGCGCAGAACGCATGGAAGCAGAATATGTACGTAATCTGGAACGCGCTAAACAGGAAATTGAAAACGAACTTAACGGCATTGATAAAAAGCTCGATGAAGAAGAAGCTGACGCTGAAAATAAAGACAAGGATAAATTAGACAGCAGCGGCAAAAAGACTGTTGAAGAAAAAGCTGCCAAACGCAGTGCGGATGACAGCAAAAAAACCGGCAGCAAACGTTCCGCCAAAAAAGCCGTGCAGGAATTTGCCGGTGAAAGTGTTGGAAGCAGCAGTGCGGAAATAAAAGAAACGCCTAAGCAGAGCTACGGCGGCGTAATACGCGTTGTTGTAATCGACTGCAGCGGCGACCCTGCCAAGGCTGCCAGCGCACGCGAGCGCCTCAGCAATCTTGGCATGAGCGTAACTGACGGCGGCAGCGGCAACGTGCGCGAAGAGACATTAATAGTTTCCACAACCACCAGCGGGCGCGTTGTTACACGCCTTACGGAAGCCCCGTTTGTGCACGGAATGAGCATCAGCCGCAAGGACGGCGCCGATTATGACGGCATTGTTTATGTCGGCAAAGACTATAAATAACAAAAAACTGTTTCATAAGTCACAAAATTTTAAAGTTTTCTTAATTACCACTTGCTAATTGGCGTTAAAAATGGTATACTTAAATCATCAAATAGCCCCTCATTTGGCCCTTCTCGTAAGGGCTTTTTTTTTGCCCATTTTTAAGCCGCTGCTTTTACATAAATTTAACAGCGCCGTGCCGTTTCGTTTATGCGTCAATTCGTATATAATAAAATACATAGTTTATTAATGCAGGAGTAAAAGAAATGCTTTATAATGACAGGGCTGCATTTATTTTGCAGCAGTTACAGCTTAAAAGTACGGTTAAAGTAACAGAAATAGCCAAAAGCTTAAACGTATCGGTAGATACCGTGCGCCGCGATTTAAAAGCGCTGGAAGAACAGGGGCAGCTTAAATGCGTGCACGGCGGCGCAAGCCTGCCGGATTATATGCTGGCCTTCAGTAATTTCAGCGGGCGTGAAATCATCCATATTGAAGAAAAACGCCGGGCGGCGCTTAAAGCGCTGGAATATTTGCGCCCGGGCAGTGTGATTGCCTTAAACTCCGGCACAACCAATGTTATTCTGGCACAGGAATTAATTAAGCGTTTTTCGGATTTAACCATAGTAACCAACAATGTTTCGGCGGCCATGGTGCTGATGCAGAACCAGTCGCTGCGCACGATAGTGCTGGGCGGTGATTTGGACAGCCTGGAGCACTCTACTTACGGCAGCATCTGCGAAAGAGAACTTGGCAGGTACTACCCTGATATTTGCTTTTTGTCCATTAACAGTGTCGATGCAGAAGCAGGTTTTACCGATTTCCGTTTTGCGGAAATTGGCGTTATGCAGCTGATGGCAAGAAATTCCTCCAAAGTAATTGCCGTTATGGACAGCAGTAAACTGGGGCGCCGCTCCAAAAAAGTAATTATGGATAACCGGATGATAGACCTTTTGGTTATGGACAGCGTAGAACCGGATGTACGTGAGCTTTACCGCCATGCCGGCATTTGCATTGAATAAAATAATAAAATAAATTATCGCAGCTGACGGGTTAAAAGCCTGTTGGCTGCGTTTTTTATTTTACGCAGATTTAAAAATAACTTTAACTGTATTTGCTTGTTTAGGAATGTTAAGTGCGATAAGATAAAACCGTAGAAAACAGCAAATATAAAATATAAAAAAGCAAAAAACAGCAAAGGAGAATTATCATGACAGAAAAGCAGCAAATTAAAATGGTAGTATTTGACTGGGCAGGTACTACTACCGATTTTGGTTCTCAGGCACCGGTAGATGTTTTTGACAGAACTTTCCGCCAGAAAGGGCTGGTATTTACCAAAGCTGAAATTAACGCGCCTATGGGTATGGAGAAAAAAGCCCATATTAAAACCATGCTTTCTACTGAAAAAGGCCAAAAGCTTTGGGAAGATGCTTACAGCCGCAGCTGGAACGAGGACGATATTGAAGATGTTTACCAGTGCTTTGAAGGCAATTTGCGCACCGTTGTTGCCGAATACAGCAAACTCATTCCCGGCGTAAAGGAAACCGTGGAAAAATTAAGGGAAATGGGCTTGAAAATCGGCTCTACCACCGGTTATACCAGCGAAATGATGCAGTATGTGCTGCCGGTTGCCAAAGAACAGGGCTACGAACCTGACTGCTGCGTAACTCCGGATGTTACCGAATACAGCCGTCCCACTCCTTTTATGGTGTTTGAATGCATGCGCCAGTTAAATGTTTATCCGCCCAAGCTGGTTGTAAAAGCCGGTGATACCGTTATGGATATTTTGGAAGGCAAAAATGCAGGCGCGTGGTCCGTGGGCATTATTAAAGGCTCTAACGTGGTTGGCCTTAACGAAGCTGAGTATAATGCTCTTGATGAACAGGCTAAAAAAGAACTGCACGAAAAAGCAAGAAAAATTTATCTGGATGCCGGTGCAGATTATGTAATTGAAGATATTACAGAGCTGCCGGAAGTTATTGCTGAAATTAACGAAAGCTTATAACAGGGAGGGCTTTTTGTTGAATACTTATTATAATCCGGTAAGAACTTATCAGGGAGTTGGCAGCCTTTCGGTATTGCCGCAGCTGGTAAACGGTTTGAACCCCAAAAAAATTTTGCTGCTTATCTGGGATGAAAGCGTGCTTGAAAACCGTTATATAAAAGAAACGGCAGCTGCTTTTGCAGATATTTTAACTGTAAAAACCTTTGCCTGGTCTAACCCGGAAATGTTTCAGTTATATGAAATTTACAATGAAACCAAAAACGAAAATTACGAACTGGTTATTGCCGTTGGCGGCGGCAGCGTACTGGATGTGGGCAAATCGCTGTGCTGCCTGTACGCTCAGCCGGTAGAATCTCTGGAAGCCATGCGCACCATGATTGCTGATAAAGCTTACAGCAAACCGCACTGCAAGTGGATTGGCGTTCCGACAACGGCAGGCACCGGCAGCGAAGTAACCTGCTGGGCTACTGTGTGGGATTCCGAGCACAACAAAAAATATTCTGTCGATACGCAGGACAATTATGCTTACGCAGCTGTTATCGACTCTGTGCTGGCATCTTCAATGCCGGTTAAGCTGGCAGTTTCTTCCGCGCTGGACGCAGTATGCCACGCGGCGGAAAGTTACTGGGCTAAGGCAAGCAATACCGTATCGCGTGCGGCGGCGCTTTCGGCAATTAAAGTTATTATGGATAATATCGACGGGCTTTTGTGCGGCAAAGAAGAAGCGCATGACGCCATGGCGCAGGGCAGTATGCTGGCCGGGCTTGCCTTCAGCAATACGCGCACTACGGCTTGCCATTCCATTTCTTACCCGCTGACAATGAAATACCATATTCCGCACGGCGTTGCGGTAAGTATGCTGCTGGCGCCGGTTATGCGCTTAAACCAGCCGTATATTAAAAACAGAAAAGAACTGTTCAATGCTTTTGGTGTTGAAAGTGTGAGTGAACTTTCGGAAAAAGTTACCGCTATTCTTGAAAAATCCGGCAGCCCGGCCAAATTAAGCCAATGGGGCGCCCAGGAAAGCGATTTTGAGGAGCTTGTTGCCCACAGCATGACCAAAGGCCGCGCCGATAACAACCCGGCCGAGCTTACTGCCGTTAATGTTGAAGAAATTTTAAGAAGCGTATTTTAACAAGGGGGATTAAATTATGAAAAAGAGTATCGCATGTGTTTTATTATCTGCCATGGTAGCATTTGGCAGCTTTGCAGCAGGCTGCGGCGGCAACAGCCAGCAGGCCGAAAAGAAAACCTTTACCATCGCTTATGCGCCGAATGAATCCACAACGGACAGCACTGACGCCAGAAGCACTCTTGCCAAAGATCTTGGCAAAGTAATTAACATGGAAGTTAAGGAAATACAGGCAAGCGATTATACAGCTATTATTGAAGCACTGCGCACCGGCAAGGCCGATATGGCATATATGGGCGCTTTGGCAGTTGCCATGGGCGCAGAACGCGCAGGCGTAACGCCGATTGTTATGAAAGCTCCTAATGGCGATAAAGCACAGGCCGTTTACCATTCCGTATTTGTTACCCAAAAGAACAACAGCGAAATTAACAGCATTAAAGATTTTAAAGGCAAAACCATTGCTTTTGTAGACCCTGATTCCACTTCCGGTAATCTCGTGCCGACTTCCGAAATTATGAAAGCATTCCCGGATTTACATTTAACCAATGAAAAAATCCATACCAACGGTGAATTTTTTGAAGCCGTAAGTTTCTCCGGCAAGCATCAGGCCGGTTTGCAGGCTGTAATTAAAGGCGATGTGGACATTGTGCCTATTTCCGACCAGATTATGGCAAGCGAATTTAAAAACGGCAACGCCGACGAAAACGCCGTTAAGGTTGTACATTCTTCGGCAGCCATTCCGGCAGAAGCTATGGTTGTAAGCAAAACAGTTAACGAAGACCTGAAGAAAACCTTAACCAAATTTCTGGTTGAATACAACAATAAAGATTATTTTGAAAAGGTAATCAAAAAAGCCGATGCACGTTTTGTGGAATGCAGCATGGAAGATTACCAGCCGATTGTAGAGCTGAACAAAAATATTAATGTTCATTAATAGGTTTTAGCCTGAGGGCGGGAGAATGTTTTATGGAACCTGTTTTGAAATTTGTAAATGTAAACAAATACTATAATAATAACGTGCATGCGCTGCATAATATCAACCTGGAAATTGCCGCGGGAGAATTCATATCGGTAATAGGCCCCAGCGGCAGCGGCAAAAGCACACTGCTGCGCACGGTAAACAGGCTGATAGATGTTTCGGACGGCGAAATATGCCTGGACGGCGAAGATATTACCGGTATCGGCGGCAAAAAGCTGCGTGCGGTGCGCCGCAAGGTTGGCATGATTTTCCAGAACTATAACCTTGTGTACCGTCTTTCCGTACTGCAAAACGTGCTGCATGGTTATTTAGGTTATCTGGACGGCATTAAGGGCATTTTGGGCATTTACCCCGAAGAAGAAAAGCTGCGTGCCATCAGCCTGCTTGAAGAAATGGGGCTGGGCGCATTCTGCTATAACCGCGCGGCCGATTTATCCGGCGGGCAGAAACAGCGCGTGGGTATTGCCCGGGCAATTATGCAGCGCCCTAAAATCATGCTGGCCGATGAACCGATTGCCTCGCTTGACCCTTCCAGTGCCAAAAACATTATGGATATTCTGGCAGGGCTTGTTAAAGAGCGGCAGATAACCTGTATTGTAAATTTACATCAGCTTGAGGTTGCCAAAAAATATTCTACCCGCGTTATCGGTTTATCCAAAGGCACCATTGTGTTTGACGGCAAACCGGAAGAATTAACGGACGAGGTTGTGGAAAAAATATACGGCACAAGCAGTGCCAATTTAATTGGAGGGGCAGAAAGTGAAGAACAGCATATCAGTTATGCCGCCTGCTGAAAAAAGAATATACAACATCTTTTTTGTGGTTATTGCAGCGCTGTACGCTGTATGCAGCTTCTTTACGGAGTTTTCGCCTGTGGCGGTATTTGCCAATCTCGACCAGTTTTGGATTTTCCTTTCAGAAGATTTCTTTCCGCCGCAGTTTCCGACGGATATAAGAATGTACAATATTCTGAACAGCGTGGGCGTAACCATTGCAATGGCAATTTCTTCAACCACTATTGCCGGAATACTGGCGTTTTTTACGGCGCTTTTTGCCAGCGAGCTGGTATCGCCGTTTCCCAAATGCGCTAAATTTGTGCGCGGCTTTGCTACTTTTCTGCGCAATATACCGGCGCTTGTCTGGGCGTTTATACTGTTTTCCTCGCTCGGCATTGGCACAGGCGTTGGTTTTGCTGCGCTTTTAATAACCAGCTTTGCCTTTATGGTAAGGGCGTTTACGGAAACCATGGAAGATATTTCGGTCGATTGCCTTGAGAGCCTGGAAGCGGTTGGCGCAGGATTTTGGCAGCGCGTGGCGCACGGCATTGTGCCTTCATGCATCAGCGGTTTTCTGGCGTGGTTTTTATACTGCATTGAAGTTAACGTCAGGGCCTCAACCATTGTAGGCATGGTTGGCGGCGGCGGTGTCGGCATGGTACTGTTTTCGTATATCAAATCGTTTAATTACCATATGGCCTTTACCGTTATTTTAATTATAGCGGCGGTTGTAATTTTGGTTGACAGAATTACCGGCAAAATAAGAAAGGAACTGGAACAATGAAAGAGCCATCAGCGCAAAGCACGGTTGTTGTCCGTTATGGGTTTAACCATAAAATTAAAACAGAATGTGCTTACCAAAATAAAGCCATACCCGTATTTTTAGGCAGCACAGCCGCATTGTGCGTGCTCAGCCTTTTATATCTTGACGTTGACTGGATAAAGCTTGCCGGCCGCGTGCCGGATATGGGCAGTATATTTTACCGCCTGGCACAGTTCGATTTTAAATATATGGATTTAATTGCCGCGGCGATGTGGGAAACACTTTCCATTACGGTGCTTTCCACATTGTACAGTGTTATTTTAGGTTTGTTTTTTGGCATGTTTGCGGCAGAAAATATTTTCCGTATGCGCTGGCTGTCGGTACTGGTGCAGTCATGGTTTACCTTTTTGCGTGCCGTACCGACGCCGGTATGGGTGCTTTTAATGATGGTATGCCTCGGTATGGGGCCTGCCGCCGGTATTGCCGGTTTGTGCGTGCATACAACGGCGTTTTTTACCCGTGCTTTCGCGCAGAGTTTTGAAAGTATCCCGCAGGAAACTATCGAAGCGCTGGAGGCGACAGGCGTTGGCAGAATAGGCGTATTCTTTAATGCCGTGCTGCCTGCGGCACTTTCGCAGTTGGTAGCGTGGATTGCCATGCGCTTTGAAATAAACTTTTCGGAATGTGCCATTTTGGGCATGATTGGTGCGGGCGGCATTGGTTTTATCATTGCGCGCAGCATACAGGGCTATGAATACGGCACGGCAGGCGTGGCGATTGTGCTGGTGTTTGCCTTTGCCTATTCCATTGAAAGACTGTTCATTTTCATTAAAAATAAAATCCGTTGAATTGCTTTAATTTTAAACCCGCGGGCAGAGCCCTGCGGGTAATTTTTTTGCTTTTTGCCGCCAGTTATTGTACAATATTAAGATAGTGAAATGTAAAACCTAAGGAGCGATAAATGTGAGTACAAATTTAGAAGTAGGTATTGTAGGCCTGCCTAACGTAGGCAAAAGCACGCTGTTTAATGCTATTACCAAAGCAGGGGCAGAAGCTGCCAACTATCCTTTCTGCACCATAGAACCGAATGTGGGCGTTGTAGATGTGCCTGATGCGCGCCTTAACGTGCTGGGCGAAATGTTCAAATCCAAAAAAATCGTGCCTGCCGCCATGCGCTTTGTCGATATCGCAGGGCTTGTAAAAGGCGCGTCCAAGGGCGAAGGCCTCGGCAATAAATTCCTTGCGCATATCCGCGAGGTTGACGCCGTTGCGCAGGTTGTACGCTGCTTTGAAGACGGTAATATTACGCACGTGGAAGGCAGCATTAACCCGCTGCGCGATATTGAAATCATCAATACCGAATTGTGCCTTGCCGATATGGAAACCGTGGAAAAACGCCAGGAACGCCTTGTTAAGTTGTTAAAAACCGGCGATAAAAAAGTACCGGTGGAAAAAGCTGTTCTCGATAAGGTTATGGAAGGCCTGGGCGAAGCCGTTCCGGCACGCCGCCTTGGGCTGACTGATGAAGAAAAGGAATTTTTAACGGAGCTGCACCTTTTAACCATGAAACCAGTGCTGTATGTTGCCAATGTTGCCGAAGACGAAGTGGCAGCGCCGGAAAACAACCCGCATGTGCAGGCCGTTATGAAATATGCCGAAGAAGAAGGCGCCGAAACAATTGTTGTTTCCGCCAAGATGGAATCGGAAATTGCCGAACTGCCGGAGGACGAAGCCAAGGAATTTTTGGAAATGGCAGGGCTTGAAGAAGCAGGGCTTGACCGCCTGATTAAAGCCGGTTTTAAACTGTTGGGCCTGATGACATATTTAACCGCAGGTGAAACCGAAAGCCGTGCCTGGACCATTAAACGCGGCACCAAAGCACCGCAGGCAGCCGGTAAAATTCACAGCGATTTTGAACGCGGCTTTATCCGTGCCGAAATTGTATCTTATGATGACCTTGTAGCATGCGGCAGCAAAGCGGCAGCGCGCGATAAAGGCCTTGTACGCCTTGAAGGCAAGGATTATGTAATGCAGGACGGCGACGTTGTAGAATTCCGTTTCAACGTATAATTAAAAATTTGCTGTTTACAGCATAAAGCAGACAGTGTTTAAAGCACTGTCTGCTTTTTTTTGCGGCTTTTTGCGGCAATATTTTTGTTTCCGGTTAACATCATTAAGAAAATGTTTTGTTTAAGTTAGTAATGTAAAACTTGGGAAAAGTAGGGTTAAAAGGCGGTAAATACGCTTGTAGGGCGCAAAACGGCTGGTTAAAATAGGAAAAAAGACGCAAATAAAAGCAGTTTAAAGCAGTTTAAATATGTTATGGAGGAATAAAAAATGCTGCAATTAAAAAATATCCGCAAATCGTATGACGGCAAAGTCATTCTCGACAGTATTTCGCTGGATATTAATGACGGCGAGATAGTTTCTATTCTGGGACCTTCCGGCAGCGGCAAAACAACGCTTTTGAACGCAATTTTGGGGCTTACTGAAATTGACGGCGGGCAGATTATTTTTGACGGCAGGGATTTAACCAACGTGCCGATGAAAGACCGCGGCTTTAACATTGTATTTCAGGATTACGCACTGTTCCCGAATTTGAACGCTTACGAAAATATCGTTTACGGCCTGCGCAACAAACCGGGCATTTCCAGTGCTGAAGAAGTACAGGAACTCATCAGCCTGCTGGGCTTAAAAGAGCATTTAAACAAACGCATTGACCAGCTGAGCGGCGGGCAGAAGCAAAGGGTTGCCCTGGCACGCACTTTGGTTATGAAACCGAAAATCCTGCTTTTAGATGAGCCTTTAAGCGCGCTGGACGGCGTTATCAAAGAATCCATCAAAGAGCGTATTCAGCTTATAGCCAAGCAGTATCATTTAACCACCATCATTGTTACGCATGACCCGGAAGAAGCGCTGACGCTTTCCGACAAGGTGCTGATTATCAACGAGGGGCAGATTTCCCAGTTCGACCAGCCGCATGTAATTGTTACCCAGCCGCGCACCCAGTTTGTGGAAAAATTTATTTTGTCGCAGCTGCGCATTAAGCGCGATAACATTTTCCGCCTGTTTGGCGAACCTTGTGCTTTTGCCGGAGTTGCAAGATGAACAGAAAAAGTTTTGAATTAAAATTTTGTTTTTTGTTTGTAAGCGTTGCGTTTGCTTTCTTTTTGGGGCTGCCGCTGGCAAACCTGGCATACAAATCCTTACAGACAGGCAGCGGCACAGGCCTTGGCAATTATGCTGCCATTTTAACTGACGATGCCTTTTTAAAGGCGTTCCGCAACAGCTTTGCAATCTCCGCACTGGAAGCTGCCATTACCACGGTTGCGGCGTTTATACTGGCTTACGGGCTGCATTTAACGCGCATACCGGGCAAAATAAAAGAAGGCTTGCAGCTTGTGGTTATGATGCCGATGTTCCTGCCTTCCATTACCTACGGTTTTGCCGTTATTTATTCTTTCGGCAAGCAGGGGCTGATAACAAAACTTGTCGGTGAGCAGCTGTTTCCGATTTACGGCTTCTGGGGGCTTTTGATTTCGTTTATTGTTTATACCCTGCCGCCGGCGTTTCTGGTGCTGTATAACGCGTTCTTTTATATCGATAAGAACTTTATTACGGTATCGAAAATTATGGGCGACAGCCCGCTGCGCACTTTGTGGATGACGAGTGTGCGCCCGCTTTTGGGCAGCCTGATGGCGGCGTTTATTTTATCGTTTTTCCTCAGCTTTACGGATTTCGGTATTCCGGTATCAATCGGCGGCGAATACAATATGATTGCCGTTGAGCTGTACATGAAAATGATGGGCGCCCTGCCTGATTTTGAACGCGGCAGCGTTATAGCAATGGCAATGCTGGTGCCTTCCGTTATCAGCGTTATGCTGCTCCGCTATATGGAAAAATTCAATTTCCGCTATAACAAAATCAGCCATTATGAGGTGCAGCGCTCCTTTATGCGTGACGGTGCTTTCGGCTTGTTTTTTGCAGCGGTTGCACTGCTGTTTGTTTCGGTTTTTGCCATTATGTTCATTGTGCCGTTTGTAAAAAGCTGGCCGTACCAGCCGGTGTTTACGCTTGATACCTTAAAACGCGTGCTCAGCGATAATTCGCTGGTGGATGTTTACGTAAACTCCTTAATGGTGGCGGGCATTACGGCGGTGGCAGGTACGGTGCTGTGTTACGCGGCCGCCATGGTTAATGCGCGCAGCGACCTTAATAAATACTGCAAAATTATTATGGATGTTATTGCCATGGTAACCAATACGGTGCCGGGCATGGTGCTTGGCGTTGCCTTCATCTTTATCTTTTCGGGTACGCCGCTGCAAAGCACGTTTGCAATTTTAATAATTGCAAACATCCTGCACTTTTTTACCACGCCGTATTTAATGATTAAATCTTCGCTTTCCAAAATGAATGAATCGTGGGAAACCACGGGCCTTTTAATGGGTGATACCTGGCTTAAAACGGTAATTAAAGTAGTAATACCCAATTCAAGGGCAACCATTTGCCAAATGCTGAGCTACTTTTTCGTTAACGCCATGGTAACCATCAGCGCCATTGTTTTTCTGGCGGTGCGCGGACAATGGTTATTACCACCAAAATTAAGGAGCTGCAATATTTTGAAAAATTTGACGCAGTGTTTGTATTGTCACTCCTGATTTTCTTTACCAACGTGGTGGCTAAAACCTTCTTCGACAAACTTGCTGAACAGGAGGAAATTCCTCTTTATAAAAAAATTAAAAATTTATTCAAAGCAAAGGAGAATCCCAATGAAAAATTTTGCTAAGTTGTTAACCACAGCACTGATGATTGGCTGCCTGGCAGCAGGTATCACCGGATGCGGCGGCAGTGAAGGCGGCAAGGACGCAGCCGCAGTAAAACAAACCGTAATTTACACCAATTCCGATGAAGAAGCGCAGACCGCAATGAAAAACGCGCTTGATAAAAACGGTTTTGAAGGAAAATACATTATGCAGTCTTTCGGTACTTCCGAACTTGGCGGTAAGCTTGCTGCTGAAGGCAAAAACATTGAAGCCAATGTTGTAACCATGACCAGCTATTATTTAGACAGCGACCAGAAACAGCATCCGATGTTTCTTGAAATTAAAGACGCAGCCAAACCGCTGGCAGAACACCCCAACTTTTATATGCCTGTGCTTGGCAACTGCGGCGCACTGTTTGTAAACACCGAAGAACTTAAAAAAGCTAACCTGCCTATGCCGAAAGCCATTAAAGACCTGGCTGACCCGATGTATAAAGGCCATATTTCCGTTCCTGATATTACCGGTTCTTCTACCGCATGGCTGATGACCCAGGCTGTGCTTAACGAATACGGCGACGAAGAAGGCGCCAAAATCATGAAACAAATCGAAGCCAATGCTATGCCGCATCTGGAAAAATCCGGTTCCGGCCCGCTGAAAAAAATCCGTGCCGGTGAAGTTGCAGTAGGCTTCGGCCTGCGCCATCAGGCTGTTGCCGATAAAGCCAAAGGCCTGCCGGTTGATTATGTAGACCCTGTTGAAGGCAACTTTATGCTGACTGAATCCGTTGCTGTTATTGATAAAAATGCTGCTGAAAACGAACAGGCTAAAAAAATTGCCGAATGCATTCTTAAAAATGCCCGCCCGGAACTTTTGAAAATTTACCCGGTAGCATTGTTTGAAGGTGAAAAAGTAGACGACGCCAACAAACCGGCCAACCCGAAAATTTACAAAGAGCCTTTAACCGTAGAACTTTTACAAAAACATCAGGACCTTATCAAAAAATAAATCAGGTGACATAAATGGATAAAAATACTTATAAACTTTTAACTCCCGGCCCTTTAACGACTACGGAAACCGTTAAGGAAGCCATGCGGATTGACCGCTGTACCTGGGATGAAGATTATAAAAACATGACGCAGGAAATTCGCACCGGCCTTTTAAAACTTGCCCATGCAGATAACGGTGATTACACTACGGTGCTTATGCAGGGCAGCGGAACCTTTGGCGTTGAAAGCGTGCTTTCCGGCGTAATTTCCAGTACGGATAAAGTGCTGGTTTTGCAAAACGGCGCATACAGCAAACGCATGGTGGAAATGTGCGATTACCACGGCATTAAGTACGTGGTTTACGAAGAAGATTATGCGCACGTGCCCGACCCGGCCATTGTGGAGGATGTTTTAAAATCCGACGGCAGCATTACCCATATTTCCATGGTACACAGCGAAACCACCAGCGGCCTTTTGAACAACATTGCCGCTATTGGCGAACTTGCTAAAAAATATAACAAAAAATTTATTGTAGACGCCATGAGCAGCTTTGGCGGCGTTGATATCAACGTGCCGGAGCTTGGCATTACCTATCTTGTAAGCAGCGCCAACAAATGCATTCAGGGCGTGCCAGGCTTCAGCTTTATTATTGCCAAAGTCAGCGATTTAAAACAAACCAAAGGCATTGCCCGCAGCCTTTCGCTTGATTTATATGCCCAGTGGGAAACCATGGAAAAAGACGGCGGCAAATGGCGTTTTACTTCTCCTACCCATGTTGTGGCAGCTTTCAGCCAGGCGCTTAAAGAACTGGCAGCAGAAGGCGGCATTACCGCAAGGAATGCACGCTATACCGCAACTAACAGGGCTTTGCGCAAAGGTATGGAAGAACTTGGTTTTAAAGCCTATATCGACGAAGCACACCAGGGGCCGATTATTACAACTTTCTTCTATCCAGAAAACTGCAAATTCACCTTTGCAAAAATGTACGCTTATTTAAAAGACCACGGCTATGTAATTTACCCGGGCAAACTTACCGATGCGGAAACCTTCCGCTTAGGCAATATCGGCGAAATTTACATGGACGATGTGGAAAAAATCCTTGGCATTTTTAAGGATTTTGTAAGCGCTGAAAATTAAAAATAAAGTAGAATAAAAGCCGAAGGCGTTTTGCTTCCGGCTTTTGTGCTGTATTGGACAGCTGCGGCAGATTTTAACTTTGCTGTTGGAACAGGTGCTTTTAAAGAGTTGTACAGCATGGATTTTTATTTTCTGTTGGGTGCTGCAATTAGTTTTTGGTTTTTATGGCGGGCATAATAAAAACACCCGCGCTTTTAACAGCACGGGTGTTAATTTTTGTGAGGCTTTAAGGCTTATTACAGAGCGGCGGGAATTTCACCGTCGTCGGAAAGTTTGCCTTTAAGGTCGTGGTCAACCATTGCGCATACGCAAGCGTCAGACCATACGTTTTCAGCGGTTTCGATCATGTCGATAATGGTGTAAATCGGAAGGATAATACCCATTAAGCCAATCGGTGCGCCGATGCCTGCCATCAGAGAGAGGGTCAGGAAGTAGCAACCCATCGGTACGCCTGCATTGCCTACTGCAGCAAGAACTGCAATGCATACCCAGGTCAGCATGGTGGTCATGGTCAGTTCAAAACCGGCATTCTGCATAATGAACAGGGAAGTTACCAGAATGAAAGCTGCGCAGCCGTTCATGTTGATGGTGGTGCAGATAGGCAGTACGAAGCGGGAAACCTTCGGGTTGCATTTCAGGTTTTGTTCGGAGCATGCCAGGGTTACAGGCAGGGTGCCGGCAGAGCTCTTGGTAAAGAGTGCTACAGCGATTGCCTGGCCCATCTGGCGCATAACGTAAATCGGGTTAAGGCCGCGGATTACGAGGATAATCGGCAGAACGATGAAGAACTGAATAGCGTTGCCGAGCATTACAACTGCGGTGTATTTGCCCAGTGCGCCAACGATTACGCCTGCTTCAATCTGTGCGGAAAGCTGGCCTGCGAAAGCAACGATACCAATCGGCAGAACATAAAGGATAGCACGGATAAGGGTGAATGCCAGTTCCTGAACGCCCTGAATGATTTTAAGGAGTGCTTCGCGGTTTTCGGTTTTCGGCATGAAAGCCAGTGCCAGACCAACGGCAGCAGCGATAAGCATAACGGAAAGTACGTTGCCGGAAAGGAACGGAGCCAGTACGTTGTTAGGAATAACGCCGAGAATATGGTCATAGTAGCTGAGTGCTGCTACGCTCTGGCCTTTAACAACGTCGGAGCCTGCGTTAACAATTTCTGCCGGCAGGTTATCCGGGGCAATGTACAGGTACAGGCCAAGGCCGATGAAGGCGGCTAAAAATGTAGTAAGTAAGGTATACACAACAGCGTGTGCAAAAATAATACCGGTTTCTTTGTTGCCGCCAAGAGCTGCCAGCGTGGTGATAACCGCCAGCGCGATAGTAGGAACTGCAATGAACTGGAACAGGCGGGTAAATACGGTTGCTACGAAATTAAAGAATTCGTTCAGCGCCGGAATTCCCATCCAGCCTAAAACAGCGCCGAGAATCAGTGCCGCAAACCACAAAACAAACTGGCTGTTATTGGATTTAGCCTTGGTTTCACGGATGATGGAATCGGCTGTTTCCTTCACATCAACTTTCTTTTTTTCGTCAGTCATGTGAGATACCTCTTTTCTTTTTTATTTTGCAAAGTAATGATGAAGCCATGCCGTTACTTCGCTTTATAAAATTAATTATACCATATAATGCCATAATAGCAAGGAAAAAGTATACACTAATTCAATAATGCTATGCTTTTTGTAAAAAATATTTAAAAATTCAGATAATGCCCGAAGTAAATTTACAAAAGAACTGCGGGCTGCAGGCGGTAAATTTCTTATTTAATATGTTATAATTAAATTATCTTACAAATGAGGTGAAAGCAATGAGAAAATTTTTGTTAAGCCTTACGGCGGTTTTTACTTTGATGCTTTTTAATGCGGCGTGCGTTATGGCAGCGGAATTCGGGCCGGGGCAGCGCACAATCGAGCTTTTGGGCGGCGCTTTAAACAGCGATAAGCATCCGGTGCATCTTGTTGTTGAACAGACCATTGATATGAAAGAAGTGCTTGAGCCCGAGGCCTACGCCAAGCTGACGGCGGCGCAGAAAGTGCATTACATCCGCACGGAATATAATGAAATGAACGGCATTAATGCCGAACGCAGCGTAACAACGGACGGCGAGGGCAAGGTTGTGCGCGATTATTGCAGCTTCGCCAAAGGCGGGCGCTGGTATTTTATAGATTACGTTAATAAAACTTATGATGAACTTCCGGCCTTGCCGGGAATGAGCCTGCCGTTTGCGGAAACTTTGGTAAGCTGGTTTAACGAACGCCCGCAGAGCGGCAACGACAGCCTTACAGGCTATGATTATGACCAGATGACGCAGGGCGAACGCGTAATGTTCTTTTACTTTGCCAAAGGCACTGCTGACTGGAAAGGCTACGAAGTAAATACCCTGCCGCGCTTTACCGTAGTGGAAATGAGCGAAACGGTAGATGCTGAAACCGCCTTTGCACTGCCGCCTGCCGGTTTTACCAAAAAAGCCAACGAGCAGATGCGCAATTATGCCAACAGGCTGATGCAAAACAGGTAACGGAGCGGTGATTATGAAAAAGTTTTTATCTGTGCTGGCAGTTGTGTGCTTAATGCTTTTTGCACTTTCTTCCGCCGCTTTTGCGGATGAAATAGAAGATGTGGAAGCAGGCAACGCGTATATTCCGGAAGATACGGTTATAAATTTAATACTGCTTGATAAACTTGACAGCAACGTTAATAAAAAAGGCGATACCGTTAATTTTGAACTGAAGGATGACCTTGCGGTAGAAAATATAGTTATCGTGCCGAAAGGGACAAAGTTCAGCGGTGTTATACGCAAGGCACATGGCAGCCGCATTTTTAACCAGAGCGCTGTTATACGCATTAAGCTTGATGATGTGCTGCTTGCCAACGGTAAACCCGTCAGCTTTAAGCAGGATGTAAAAATTAAAGGCGGCATTAATTACGCCAACATGGCGGTAGGCACGGCAATAGGGTTTGTGGTGCCGTTTTCGGGAATGTTTTTTAAAGGCAGGGAAATTGACTGCCCGCCCGGAACAATAATAGATTACAAGCTGAATGACAATGTTGATTTGGGGCTTACCAAAATGGATTTGGTGCAGATGAAAAGCCGCGAACGTGCGCAGAATGTGGCGGCTTAAAGAAAACAGGCAGAAGCATACTGATAACCGGTAAAGCTGCTGCCTGTTTATTTTTATTGTAAAATTAATTGCTGAACGCCCAAAACGTTAGCCACTGAAAAATAAAAAATCCTGCTTAAAAAGCAGGATTTTTTGGTTTATGGTGCCTCAGCACAGAATCGAACTGTGGACACAAGGATTTTCAGTCCTTTGCTCTACCAACTGAGCTACCGAGGCATAATGGCGACCCGGATGGGACTCGAACCCACGACCTCCGCCGTGACAGGGCGGCATTCTAACCAACTGAACCACCGGGCCATAAAAGCTACATTCGATATTATATGTTATTTACGGCCTACTGTCAACCCTTTAAGTTAAATTTATTACAGATTATTTAAAATTAAGTAAAAAACCTTCCAGCTTTTCATCAAGCAGCGCTTCAAGCTGAGGCAGGCTCTTAGCGTCAAAATCCGTAATATTGTCAGGTTTCAGGGCATGCTTGGTTTCGGCAAAAAACTCATCACGGAAACGGTTATACAAAAATACCAGCTGGTCGCCCGTGGCAAAATCCGTATAATCCAAAAAAATAATGCTGCCGTTAATATATTCAATCGCGTTTTCGGGGCGTATAAAAAGCTCAAAGCGCCCTATCTTTTCCGGCAGCTTTTCGCCGTACGTCCATTCAGGCAGGCCCGTTTCTTTAATAATCACGCCCAAATCGTGCCTTTTGCGGATGTCTATATCATGCACCAGCGCAGGCAGTTTGTCCTTTACGTGTTCGGCAAAGCGCTCACGGCTGCGGAAAAAATAACGTATATCGCGGTACTGGTGCAGCCCGGCAATTTTTACGGGCACATAGTCAAAGGTTTCGGATGTATAAGTTATATCCAGACGGCAGCGCACAGCGTCATTGCGGTATGAAGCAATATTCAGCACCTGCCCGTCAATCGTGCGGTCCTGATGCAGGGTAAAGCCGTTAATTTCTTCCGGCAGCTCTTTTAAAAAGTCCCACCCGTCCAGCGCCTCGCGGATTTCTTCTATACTCGGTTCGCTCATAAAATCCTCCCAAAAGTAGTCTGCCCTTATTATACACTATTTAGCCGCCTGCGTTAAGACATAATCGCGCCTGCCGATAAACTGCCTGTACCACAGCGCTTTGCCGCGGATAACATTGCCGCCCGGCACAAGCCCGCCGTAAAGCGGCCTGTCCGGCAGATACCATAAATCCCAGCGTGTATCAGGGTCGCCGCTGTGCGGTCCGTAGCCGTCAAAAAGTGCGGCTTCGCAGTGCGTAGTAACCGTAAGCAGCTTTATTTCAAGCCCCAGCACATACGTAAGCACAGCCACGGTTTTGGCCATTGCTTCAATCTGCTGCTGTGTCGGCGGTTCTTTGCCAAAATCTGTTTCGCTTCCGCGGATGGCCGTTGCGCCTGCCGCACAGCACATGGCTATGCCGATGCTGCCCGTGTTGCGCCGCCAGGTATGCGCTTTAAGCTCCGTAAAATCTTCGCAGGTTAAGTACAGCTCGCCGCCTGCGCCGATGTTGATGTGGTAATCGTCATAAACATCGTCATAGTGCCCCGCCGTCCAGTGCAGGTAAAGGCGGTTTATTTTGCCGCGGCTGCGCTTTGCCACCTCCGCCAGCTTTTTGTAATCGATTTGAACAGGATTTACAACAATCACTTTAACAACTCCTCTCAGCCATATAAACGCCATGAAAGCTAAAAAAATTTACCATAGCCAAAAATTTTTTAAATATTTTTTCGCCGCAGGTAAATTTTCGGGGTTAAAAATCCGTTTATGTGGGTGAGAGTTTCTTTTCTTGTTCTCTTTTTTGTCTGTTTTTTCTCTTGTTCTTTTCTTTGCCGTATTACATTCTTACCTTGTTCAGTATAAGTTAAAAGATTATTATATATAATCTACCTTGTTCCCTAAATTCTAACGTACGTAAGCAGTAAAACCTGACAGGCTTGTAAAAAAGTAAGGAAGCCAGAAAAGCAGCAGTAAGTTAGCAGTGCTGCCTAACATTTTTATGCAAACAGGCACTATCTCTAAACTGAGATAGTGCCGTAAGCAGGGCTTTGCCGTTAACCTTGCAGGCAGCACTTAAAACACCTGCTGCCGCAGGCAGAACTTCTAAAGCTGCTTACAAACAGCAAAAGGGAGCAGCCCTGAAACTGCTCCCTTTTGAGAGAAATTAAAAATTATTTACTGTATCTGCTAATTAAAACATGAAGTACAGTTCGGAGAAGATGGTCTGTGCGTCTTCATTAGTGGTCTGAGATTCCATATCCCAGTAGTTAACCATGCCTACAATGTTTTTGGCAAAGGTATAGCTTACGCCTACGTTCCAGCCTTTATAGCCATCAGCAAAATATTCGGCATCAGTAGTCGGCATAATGTAAGCATTTACACTCTGGTCATAGTAGCCTGCATGAATGCCGTAGCTGCCCGGCTGGTCTGCTTCAGCGCCTTTCCAGGCAAGGTCTGCCCACCAGCCGTCTTTGCCTGCATTTGCATAATATTCTTTATCGCCGCGCATATATTCAGCACTCAGGGTAAAATCGCCAAAGCCGTAGCTTGCGCCAACGTTCCAAATTTCTTTTTCAAGCGAAGAATCGGTTTTGAAATATGCAAGATAAGCATCAACATCACCCAGTGCCGCTTCAATGCTGCCGATATAAATTCTGTCGTCGTCTTTCAGCGTGTACCTATCGTTGTCAAAAACATTATCAGCAGTATCATAAGCTTTACCTGCTAATGCAGAAACTTTTACTTTATCGCCGTAGGAAACCTTAGCCATATCCAGGTTAGCATCAAGAATGTTGCCGCTGAAAGGTACTTCGTTGTAACGGCCTGCAACTACATCAAGTCCGCCAACGCGGCCTTCTACATAAGCACGGGCAAGGCTTAAATCATCATCACCGCTGGTGCCAAGGTCATTTCCTTCATCATCTTCGCCGTGGAAAGTCTGCTCGTTTTCAAGCATACCGGTGTAAGACCAATCTTCGTTAATCTGGCCGTTTACCCACAGACGGGAACGCAGAACGCTTTCGTTGCCGTTTTCATCGCCGTCAACATCACGGTAAGAATAACGGATTTCACCGGTAACTTTTACGTTGTCAGCTTTCTTTTCAAGGTTTGCCACGCGTACGCCGAGGCTGTCGAGTTCATCAGCAAATTCGGCTGCCAGCTTATCAACGTTAGCGCCTTTGGCCATTGCTTTTGCTACAATCTGAGCCATTTCGTAGCGGGTCATCAGTTTATCGCCGCCGTAAGTGCCGTCGGGGTAACCGTCTACAACACCTTCTGCAGCCAGTTTGTTAACTGCGTCATAAGCCCAGTGGCCTGCCGGTACATCACTGAAAGGGTTTGCGGCATAAGCGCTTGCGGTAACGCCAAGAGCCATTGCCATTGCTAAAACTAAAGATTTTTTCATTGCGGGTTCCTCCTAAAAACTTTTTAGAGAACGCCTGCCGCAAACTGCTTTTTATAACGCGAGTTGCCTTGTTTCCTCTGTCATTTCTTTCAACAGTTTACGCTTACGTAACTCTTTAGTTAGTATACGCTAACTTTATAATTTTGGCAACCCCTTTTGTGAAAATTTTGACACATTTTCCCAACTACAAAATAACCCTGCCCTTTTTGCAGGCAGGGTTATGGTTAAACTTGTTATTCTACTGTTACCGATTTTGCAAGGTTACGCGGTTTATCTACATCGCAGCCTCTTGTAAGGGCGGCATAGTAAGCCAAAAGCTGCAAGGGCAGCACGGCCAGTATCGGCGCCAGCTCTTTATCCGCACGCGGAATGTAAATAACATGGTCTGCATATTTGGCAATGCTGTCATCACCTTCGAGGGCAATGGCAATAACCATGGCTTCACGCGCCTTAACCTCCTGCAAATTGCTTACAGTCTTGTCGTAAACATCTTCCTGTGTTGCCAGCACAATTACCGGCACACCTTCAACAATAAGTGCCAAAGTACCGTGTTTAAGTTCACCGGCGGCATATGCTTCAGCATGAATATAGCTGATTTCCTTCAGTTTCAGCGCACCTTCAAGGGCAACGGCATAATCCAGGCTGCGGCCAAGGAAGAATGCGTCCAGGCTGCTGCCGTAGTGGCGTGCAAAAACTTTAATCTGGTCAACATTTTCCAGCATGTCGTGCAGCTGTTCCGGAACCTTATGTAGTCCTTTTGCAAGTGCGTCCGCCTTATTGCCGTCCAGAGTTCCGCGCAGGCGGCCAACGTAAACGGCAAGCATTAACATTACTAAAAGCTGGGTGGTGTATGCTTTGGTGGAAGCAACGGCAATTTCAGGCCCTGCGTAGGTGTAAACAACCTGGTCTGCCTCGCGCGCAATGGAAGAACCAACAACGTTGGTAACTGCCAAAGTACGGCTGCCAAGGCGTTTTGCTTCTTTTAAAGCTGCCAGGGTATCAATGGTTTCACCGCTCTGGCTGATAACAATGGTCAGGCAGTTGGCGTCAACCAGCGGGCTGCGGTAACGGAATTCACTGGCGATATCCACTTCAACAGGGATGCGAGCCAGATTTTCCAGATAGTATTTGCCGACAATGCCAGCATGGTAAGCCGTACCGCAGGCAACAATAAAGATTTTGCTGATGCCGGTAAAGTCTTCTGGAGTCCAGCCCAGCTCTGTAAAGTTAATTTCCGTGCCGTTTTCGGCTAAACGGCCGCGCATGGTATCTTTAATTGCTTTCGGCTGTTCGTAAATTTCTTTCAGCATAAAATGCTCAAAACCGCCTTTTTCAGCAGCTTCGGCATTCCAGTTAACTTCAAAAACTTTTTTGGTAATCGGCGTGCCGTTAATATCCTGCACCCAAACGCCGTCCTTGGTAACGGTGGCAATTTCGCCGTCGCTCATAATATAGGTGCGGCGGGTTTTAGCAATAATTGCCGGAATATCGGAGGCAATAAAGTTTTCACCTTCGCCAAGGCCGATAATCAGCGGATTATCCTTCTTCGTGCAGATGAGTTTATCCGGCTCTGCCGCGCACATAAATACCAAAGAATAAGAGCCTTCAATGGTTTTTAAAACTTTTTTAACGGCTTCTTCCATATCGCCTTCGTAAAAATCGGCAAATAAATGCGCTACAATTTCCGTATCGGTATCGGAAGAAAATTTCTGCCCTTTGGCAATGAGTTTTTCTTTCAGCATCAGGTAGTTTTCGATAATGCCGTTGTGTACAACAACAAAATCGCCGCTTTCATCCGTATGCGGATGGGAGTTGCGGTCAGACGGCCTGCCGTGAGTTGCCCAGCGTGTATGGCCGATGCCCATGCTGCCTTCGGGCATTCTGCCTTCCAGCTTATGGCGCAGGGCGTCAAGGCGGCCCACGCATTTTTCAACCCTGATTTTGCCTTTTTCGTAAACCGCAATACCGGCGGAATCATAACCGCGGTATTCCAGCTTGCTCATTCCGTCCAGCAAAAACGGCGCAGCCTGTGCATTGCCTACGTAACCAACAATACCACACATATTAAAATCCTCCTAAAGGTTATTTGCCAGTTCTGCCGCAGCTGCTTTGTCCCCCACGTTGCCATAGGGCTTTGTCAGTCTGCTTACGGCCCGCAGCCGGCCGGGAGGCACCCGCTGACTAATCGATAAACCTCCGCCTCGTCTGCCGCCAAAAGCGGCACTTGCGCTTGGTTGCTGCACATACATTTTGTGCCGCACAGGCCTGGCTGTCCCATGCGGCACCTTTGCAGCTACTTTATTTTACTATATTTTTACAATACGGTCAATCTAAATTCAGCCCAGTTCGCGCGTAACAACTTCGCCGATGCTGTCGGCAATTTTTTCCAGGCGTTCCTGCACGGGGCCTTCCGCCATAATGCGGATTAACGGCTCGGTGCCGGACGCACGCACAAGTACCTGCCCGTTGTCGCCCAGTTCATCCTGATATTTTTTGATAACGGCTTTAATGGCTTCGTTTTCTTCCCAGCCGTATTTGTTTTTAACGCGTACGTTAAGAAGAATCTGCGGGTATTTGGTCATAAGCGCGCCGAGTTCGGAGAGGCGCTTGTTGTTTTTAACCATTGCCGAAAGCAGCTGCACGGCTGTTAAAATGCCGTCGCCGGTTTTGGCAAATTTGCTGAAAATAATATGCCCGGACTGTTCGCCGCCGAGGTTATAGCCTTCTTTCAGCATTTCTTCAAGCACATAACGGTCGCCTACATTGGTTTTTACGCAACGCCCGCCATGTTCTGCCATTGCTTTGTGCAGTCCTACATTACTCATAACGGTTGTTACAAGCACATTATCGTGCAGCTCTTTCTTTTTCATCAGTTCTAATGCGCAGATAAGCATAATCTGGTCGCCGTCAAGCGGTCTGCCGGTTTCATCAACGGCAAGGCAGCGGTCGGCGTCGCCGTCGTTGGCAATGCCCACGTCTGCGCCTTCTTCCAGCACTTTGGCCTGCAAAGCCTCAAGATGCGTACTGCCGCAGCCATTATTAATGTTAATGCCGTTAGGCTGGTTAAAAATGGTAATAACATGCGCGCCCAAAGTACGCAAAATTACCGGCGCAATCAGGCTGTTGGCGCCGTTGGAGCAGTCCATAACAACCTTTAAGCCGTTTAATTTGGTCGGCGCGGTGCTGATGATATGGTCGATATAAAGCTTATCCATGGCTTCTTCGTTAATAACGCGCCCAACGGAAGAACCGCTCGGGTTCTTGCTGCTGTCGTGTTCTGCGGCAACCATGGCTTCAATTTCATCTTCCACAGCGTCGGGCAGCTTGTGCCCGGTTTGCGAGAAGAACTTAATGCCGTTATCTTCAAACGGATTGTGCGAAGCGGAAATTACCGCACCGGCATTGGCATGCAGTTTGGAAGTTAAATACGAAACAGCCGGCGTAGGAATTACACCCAAAAGGTGCGCATTGCCCCCCGCAGAGCAGATACCTGCAGCAAGCGCAGCTTCCAGCATAGTGCCGGAAAGGCGTGTATCGCGCCCGATAATGATTTTAGGGTTGCGTGTTTCCCTGCCAAAGTAAGACGCAGCAGCGCGCCCCAGTTTAAAAGCAAGTTCCGGTGTAAGTTCCACGTTGGCAATGCCGCGTACACCGTCAGTACCGAATAAACGAGCCATTTTAAAACCTCCATTTATATGTAAAGTTTAAATCTTTTCACCGCATGTATTATAGCAGGCTTTGCCTGAATAAGCAATAATTATAATGGTGCAAAACGCTCCATAACGGCACGCGCCACATGGTAGCCGTCAAGTGCGGCGCTCATAATGCCGCCGGCGTAGCCCGCACCTTCGCCGCAGGGGTACAGCCCCCTGTGCGATACGGACTGCTTATCGCTGCCGCGGATAATACGCAGCGGGGCGCTGGTTCTTGTTTCAACGCCCGTTAAAAGCGCGCCGCCGTCGTCGAACCCGGCAAGGCGCTGCCCAAAGGCTTTAATGCCGCCGCGCAGCGTAGCCGTAACGTAATCCGGCAGCACCATATTCAAATCGCACGCCGTTATGCCCGGCAGGCAGCTTGCTTTAACAAGGCTTTCTGCCGAAGGCGCCGAACCGTTTAAAAATGTTTTAAAATTCTGCGCCGGTGCGTAAAACTTTTCGCCGCCGCATTTAAACGCCAGGCGTTCCCACCTGCGCTGAAACTCCACGCCGTCCAGCGGGTTATGCCCAAAATCTTCCGGGCTTACGTTAACCACCAGCGCGCTGTTGGCAATGCCGCTGTCACGCTTGTACATACTCATGCCGTTAACAACAACGCCGCCGGTTTCGCTGGCAGCGCCAACCACCTGCCCGCCCGGGCACATGCAAAAAGAATACGCCGTACGCGTGCTTTCAGGGTTATGCCATACAACGGCATAATCTGCCGCGCCGAGCTTCGGATGCCCGGCAAACTCACCGTACTGCGCGCGGTCAATCAGTTCCTGCGGATGCTCAATGCGCACACCGATGGCAAAAGCCTTGGCTTCGGCAGCAATTTTATTTTCTGCCAGCATGGCATAAGTATCACGGGCACTGTGCCCGCACGCCAAAATAACAGCCGGTGCGTAAATTCTTTCGCCGGTCTGCGTTATTACGCCTTTTACTGCGTTATCTTCAATAATAAAACCGGCAGCGCGCGTATTAAAGCGTATTTCGCCGCCCATGCCTGCTATCATTTTGTTTAAACCGGCAACCATGGCGCGCAGCCTGTCCGTGCCGACGTGGGGCTTTTGCTCCCACAGTATTTCTTCCGGCGCACCGGCCTCTACAAACAGTTTTAAAATATCATTCATCACTGGGTCATTAACGCGCGTGGTCAGCTTGCCATCGCTGAACGTTCCCGCGCCGCCTTCGCCAAACTGCACATTGCTGTCGGGGTCAAACTCGCCCTTTTTCCAAAAACGCTGAACGTCATCCACACGTTCGGCTATTTTTTTGCCGCGTTCCAGTAAAAGCGGCCTGTAACCGTAACGCGCAAGTTCAAGCGCAGCCACAAGCCCCGCCGGGCCCGCGCCGATAACAACAGGGCGCTCCTGCATCTTTTCCGTGCCGAACACCGGCAGCGGTGCCGGTTCTTCCTTAAAGCGCGTTACGTCCTTATCGCGCAGAAGGCGGTTTACAAGGCGCGCCGGTGCATCAATATCCGCCAGCACGTGGTAATTTATAACGATATTGCTTTTACGGCGGGCGTCAACAGCCCGCCGCAGTACCCTTATGCTGCCAATATCCTGTTTTTTTACGCCAAGCCTGCGGGCAGAGGCCTCACGCAGCGAAGCCTCGCTCACAAGCGGAATTCTTACATTATTTATTCTTAGAAGCATTTACCTCTCCTGTTAATCTTCGGTTATAAACCTTACCGTAACTGTTTTGGTTTCGCACATTACCCTTTCCGGCAGTTCCAGTTCCACATCAATCGTACTGTCGGAGCGCAGCTGGCTTAAATCCACATTTTTGGTATGCAGCGCAACAATGCTGTGTACCAGCGAAGGTTCCGCCAGAATATTAACTTTCTCGGGCACACATTCAGCCTTTTCAAGCTTTTTGCCGTCGGCAAATTCGCCGCTCGTGCTTACAATAACAGGTATCTGCGCCGTTATCATCTGGCGCACCAGCGTAGCCTTGATTTTTGCATCGGCAGGCTCAATGGCCAAATCGTGCATTTCAGCACCGGTATCGCTTATGGCAACTAAATGGCTGTCAATTTCAAAATCGCGCTGTTTGTCGCTTACGTCAACAGGCGCAACAACCCTTACCATAGCGTCAAGGCGGTGCCCTGCGCCGCGTACCTGCACCGTCTGCGGTGAAACATCCTGCTTGCTGAGTGCGCAATCGTTAGCAGGCAGGCCTATTACAACGGTTTCAACCGGCATGGTGCGTTCGCTTATTTTATCAAGATAAACGTAAATGTTATTCGGATAAACTTCTACAACCTGCCCTTCCGGGAACTGGGCATGCACCGGCAGATACTGCTGCCCCACGTCGCGCCCGTCGCAGTCGATATAGGCAATAACTTCTTTTTCCGTTACGCCGCCCAAAAGGCTGCGCTGGCCGCTTACCTTAACTTTAATGTTATCGGGCGCATTAAGTACAACCATGTTTTCGGCAACGTTGCGCTGCTGCAGCTTAACCACAAAATCGCGCTCAATTACCGGGTTCTGCTCGCTCATAACATACAGCCACAATCCGCAGGCCACTATCAGGGTGACGATACGCGGAATTAAATTCTCACGTTCAAAAAACTGCTTCACTTTTTGTCACCTCTTAAATCACGGATTTTTTCACGGAGCATCTGTTTAAAATCGGCTTTGGGCCGTGTAATGGAAGCCTTTAAAAACTCTTTTACATCATCGGCCGTTAAATAACGCTGCAAAGTGCCGTTGCGCGCCAGCGAGATGGTGCCTGTTTCTTCACTTACAACAAGAATTACCGCGTCAGACTGTTCGGAGATGCCAAGCGCTGCCCTGTGGCGTGTGCCGAGCTCCTGGCTGAGGTTACGCATTTCCGTCAGCGGCAAAAGGCAGCTTGCGGCGGCAATGCGGTTGCCGCGTATAATTACCGCGCCGTCATGCAGCGGGGTATCCTTTTCAAAAATATTTAACAGCAGACTGTCGCTGATAAGCCCGTCAATGGCAACGCCTGTTTCAATGCGTTCTTCAAGCCCTATTTCGCGTTCAATAACAATCAGTGCGCCTATTTTGCGGCGTCCCATTACAATGGCGGCCGAAGTGATGGAGTTAACCATTTCGTCCACTTCGTACTCGTCAAGCTCGCCGTGCTTGCGGAAAAGCCTGCCGCGGCCAATCTGCTCCAGCGCGCGGCGCAGCTCCGGCTGAAAAACTATCGGCAGCGCAACAATAAGCACCGTCATGCTTTTTTCCAGCACCCAGCTGATAACATGCAGATTAAGCCAGCGGCTTATAAACATAATGGCGCCCAAAGTTAAAAGGCCCTTTACAAGCACCGCGGCTCTTGTGTTTTTCAGCATTAAGTATATTCTGAAAAGAAAATACGCCACCACCAAAATATCTATAACATCAAGGATGCCGATGGTTTTGATGAGGCTGTTAATATTAGTCAGCAAAAACATCACCCATTTCTTAAATACTGCTACATTAGTTATTATATCAAACTGCAAGTTTATATTCTATGCCCGCGGCATATATTTTTAAATTTTTTCGCAAAGCTGAAATTTTTCTGCCGCACAGTGCATAAACGGGCTTTACAAACTTGCCATTTGCCGCAAAATACATTAAAATATTACAGGCTATAAAATAGAAAAGAGGTTATGTGCATGGAAAGAAAAATTATCCAAGTTGAAGAACGTCCGCCCCTTGCGCTGAACATTCCGCTCAGCATACAGCATTTGTTTGCCATGTTCGGCTCAACGGTGCTCGTTCCGTTTTTGTTTAACGTAAGCCCTACAACCTGCCTGTTTATGAACGGTATCGGCACGCTGCTGTACCTGTTCATCACAAAAGGGCGCATCCCGTCCTATCTCGGTTCCAGCTTTGCTTTTATTTCCCCAGTGCTCGCAATTATGGCAACAAGCAGCTACCACGATGCGCAGTCCGGCTTTATTGTGTTCGGTATTATTTTCATTTTGTTTTCCGCACTTATTAAAGCTACCGGCACCGGCTGGATTGACGTTATCTTCCCTCCCGCGTGCATGGGCGCCATTATTGCGGTTATCGGCCTTGAACTTGCGCCGACTGCTGCTTCCATGGCCGGGCTGACGGGCGAAAACATTAATCCCGACCACATCATTGTTTCTATGTTTACCCTTTGCGTTACCATTATCGGTTCCGTCGCTTTCCGCGGATTCCTTGCCATTATCCCGGTACTGTTCGGTGTTATCTGCGGCTACATTCTGGCGCTGTTCATGGGCCTTGTAGACTTAACCCCTGTTATTAACGCACCGTGGTTCCAGCTTCCGCATTTTTACAGCCCCGTATTTAATCTGGACGCCATTTTGATTATCGCCCCTGCTGCATTAGTTGTACTGGCAGAGCATATCGGCCATCTGGTTGTTACCGGCAATATTGTTGACCGCAACCTCATTAAAGACCCGGGTCTTTCCCGTTCTCTCTTTGCAGACGGCTGCTCCAACATTTTATCCGGCTTCTTCGGCGCAACACCTAACACCACTTACGGAGAAAACATCGGCGTTATGGCCATTACCAAGGTTTACAGCGTATGGGTTATCGGCGGCGCGGCAGTATTTGCCATTCTGCTTTCCTTCATCGGCAAGCTCTCCGAGCTGATTCACAGCATTCCCGTACCGGTTATGGGCGGCGTGTGCATCCTGCTGTTCGGTGTTATTGCGGCCAGCGGCCTGCGCGTACTGGTAGAAAGCAAGGTAGATTACAGCAAATCTTCCAACCTTGTTATGACTGCCGTTATTATGATTATCGGCCTGTCCGGCGCAAAACTTACCTTCGGCACCATCAGCGTACAGGGCATGGTTCTGGCAACACTGGTTGCAATCCTGCTCAGCGTTACCTTTAAAATTCTCGACCGCCTCGGATTTTTGAACCATATTTAATACACAGCATTTGACTTTAATGCCATATTTGCTATAATAATTATAGAAAAACAAACGGCTGCCGATAGACGGTCAGCCTGATATAGTTTGAATTAGTTATATGATAACCGCTCAAAGTTTCTCAGGACCATGGGCGGTTATCTGTTTTTGTGAGATATATCTTTCCCGAGGGTATAACCAATGGAAAAGATAGTAACCGTATAGCCGATTATAGCTAATAACGATAAAATATCCACGTTATCCCCTCCTTCAGCATATTTCCGCCAAGCGGATTCTATGTCAACGAAGGGTCACAGTCCCTTCAGAGAAGGGCTAACCGCCTACCGTTATGGCAGCACATTTGCCTGCTTATTTTAACAGATAAATATAAAACTTTAAAGAAATATATTCTATGTAAATTTTGCTTATGCCAATCATTTTTACCCGTGCTGCGGGTGCTAATTAAACACAGGCGTAAGCACTAATTCAACTGCTAAAACAGTATATAAAGCACAAAAGCGGCGGCATCAGCCGTCGCTTTTATTTTGCGTATCGTATTCTTTTTTGACGCCCTCAGGAGGGGCGTTTACTACTTTTTTGGGAATACCACCTGTTTAGGTCCGAATTCTGCATTTTTAGGAACCAGCACTTCATCAAATTTAATGTTGCGGGTATGCAGCGTATGGCTCCATTCATGGTCATGCCTGTGCAGAAAACCGATAAACGAAATGGGAATCCAGCTGTAAATAAACAGTGGGTACAGCAGAAGATACAGCCACGATTTAAACGAAGCGCGTATTTTCCAAAGTACAATTACCGGGAACACATACTGCCCGATACCAATCAGCGTCCATACCTCAACCGGCAGAATGGAATAAAGCACGTTTGTATAGAACGGATAGTACATATAAATATAGCTGCAAATTACATAAAATGTAGAAAGCAGCAAAAAGTACGGCTGGAACAAATGCAGGATGCCGTCCAGCATAATCGGGTTGCGCTCTTTAATGCCTTTTTTAAACAGCTTGCCGATATAGCGGCTGCCTACGTCAAACTGGCCCTGTGCCCAGCGTTTGCGCTGATTCCAGGACTGCATGAAGGTCAGCGGCTTTTCGTCGTAAACAATAGCGTCATGCGCCCAGGTTGTCGGTATGCCTTCCAGAATCGCCTTCATGGTAAATTCCATATCTTCCGTCAGGCAGGTTGCGCCCCATCCATAGCGGCGCAGAATATCGGTAGAAATGCACATGCCCGTGCCGCCGAGGCAGCTGGACAGGCCGATATTGTATTTTGCCAGATGGTATACATGGTTAATAACCCAGAAAGCAATCGAGAAAGTACCGGAAATCCAGGTATCGTTAGGATTTTTGGAATCAAGGTAACCCTGAATAAGGCGCTCGCCGTTGCAGAGGCGGCTGTTCATTTCCTTTAAAAAGTCGGGGTGTACGAGGTTGTCGGCGTCAAAAACGCACACGGCGTCATACTGGCGTTCCATTTTGAACAGGCGGTTAAACATCCAGTCCATGGCGTAGCCTTTGCCCTTTTCAGTATCGTTAAAACGCTCATGCACCTGTGCACCGGCTTTGCGTGCCACTTCGGCAGTTTTGTCAGTGCAGTTGTCGGCAACAACAAAAATATCATACAGTTTGTCGGAGTAATTCAGCAAATGCAGGTTTTCTACCAAAGCGCCGATAACGCGTTCTTCGTTATGCGCGCAGACAACCATGGCAAAAGTATGCTTTTCTTCATAAACCTTTTTGTCCTTTTTGCGGTAAACCAGCCCGAAGAACGAAAGCGTAAAATAATAAATGGTAAAAAATACGATTAACAGCTGGAGAGGAATCATTATTATATCAAAATACGTTGTCATAAAAGGCTCCTCGCTTCACACTAATCACTGCTTATGCAGTGCTTTAACATAAACCGCATTGATGATGCCGATAAGCGTATAGGTAAACATAATTACAAACGGCCAGCCTTCCGGGCGCAGGTAAAAAATGTACGCGCCAATGGCAAGCCCGATAATAACGGGCACTTTAAAGAGCGGGTTGCCCTTGCCCTTAAAATCCGGATAACGGATAGTGCTGTACAAAATGCAGCCGATAACAAAGGTCAGTACGGCAACATAGCTCTGCGGCACGTCGTAGCCGGAAAGCACAAACGCAGCCAGAACGCAGGCACCGCCGGGAATAGGCATGCCCTGAAAATAACCGTGGATAACATCGGCATTAATGTTAAAACGCGCCAGGCGCAAAGCGCCCCATACCGGAAACAGCGCAGCAATAAGCTGGCCCCAGATGCCGAAATCGGTCATGCCGTAGTAGTATATCATTACGGCAGGCGCAACGCCGAACGAACAAACATCGCAAAGAGAATCCATCTCGACGCCGAACTTGCCGGCCACGCCAAGCGCCCTTGCCGCACGCCCGTCGCAGGCATCAACGGCAACAGCCAGAATAATGTATATTGCCGCCCATTCAAAATTGCCGGCAACCGATTCAAAAATAGAAAGAACGCCTAAAATCAAGTTAGTACCGCTGATACTGTTAGGTATTATACGACGGTATTCCATCAGTCCATGACCCTCCCAATTATGGATTTACCGCCGGTGACGGCATCTCCTTTTTTTACAAGTATTTCTACATTTTTTGGCAGCACAAGCTCGGTGCTGGAACCAAATTTAATCATGCCGTAGCACTCGCCCTGCGTAAGGTTATGCCCCAGCGTAACCCATGACACAATGCGGCGTGCTAGAAGGCCTGCCACCTGAATGACAAGTACTTTCATCTTATCGTTTTCCACGCCGATGGCATGGCGTTCGTTTTCAAACGAAGCGTTTTTTTCGTATGCCGGCACAAATTGCCCGCAGGTATAACGCTGATATTTAATTTCGCCGCTGACGGGGCTGCGGTTAACATGTACGTTAAAAACAGAAAGGAAAATCGTTACTTTAACGGCTTCTTCATTAAGATATTCTTCGTCGTAAAAATCCTCCACACCCATTACCGTTCCGTCTGCCGGAGAATAAATTACCGAAGTGTCCTGCTCCGTAACGCGTTTTGGATTGCGGAAAAAATACGCAAAATATGCCGTAAGAACCAGGAAGGGAATGCACCAAATGATGCCCGCGCCATACCATACCGCAAGCGCCACTGCCAGGCTGCCTAGTATGAACGGGTAACCATCTTTTACTATCGTCATTGCTGCTCCTTTCTATTCATCTGCAAAAAAATAATATGATGAACTCATTTATTCATCATATTATTATAGTATAGGTATTTCCTTTTGTCTACCAAATTATTTACTTTGTAACACTTTAATTACAAACTGCGGCAGCACCATCATGCGCCCTATGCGGCTCGGCTGCTTGTAAAGGCGGAACAGCCATTCAAGCGATGCTTTCTGCATCCACAGCGGCGCGCGGTCCATCTTGCCTGCAAGCACGTCAAAGCTGCCGCCCACGCCCATTAAAACCTGCGGCTTCAGTTCACTGCGGAAGCGCGCCAGCCAGTTTTCCTGCTTAGGCGCACCCAGCGCAGCAAAAAGCATGTCCGCACCGCTTGCGTTAATTTCGGCAATAATTTCTTCGTTTTCGGCTTCGGTAAAATAACCGTTGCGGCAGCCTGCCACTTTAAGCCCCGGCGCCATGTGCAAAAGCTTGTCGCGCGCGGCTTCGGCAATGCCCGGCGCAGCGCCGAAGAAAAATACCTTATAGCCTTTTTTTGCCGAAAGTTTTGCCAGCTCTACAAATAAATCGCAGCCTGCCACACGCTCCGGCACATTATGCCCCAGCTTGCGCCCGGCCCAAACGGTACCGGCACCGTCTGCCAGCACCAAATCTGCATTTTGGCAGACTATTTTTTTATATTCCGCATCTTTCTGGCACATCATAATAATTTCCGCATTGGCGGTAACCACGAAAGTCTGCTTTTTATTTTTTACCTGCGAATTTAAAAAGTTAACCGCGCCGTCCATTGTATATGGGTAAACCGGCACATCAAGCACATAAAACGGTTTTATTTTTTCCATAATTTTGTCCTTTAAATCTTCGCCACATCAGAAGGCACAGTTAAGAACTGTAAATTTGGGTTGCGGTCCAAAATCCAGTTCAGCGCCCATTCGTTGTTAACCAAAATTACCGGGCGGTCTTTTTTATCATAAACCAGCATGCCGTTATCGAGGCCTTTTAAGTTCTCGATATCTTTTTCGTTTTCGGCATATACCCAGCGTGCCACGCTGTAACCAAGCTGGTTCATCAAAAGCTGCGCGCTGTATTCGTTTAAAAGGCGGTATTCCAAAACTTCAAGCTGCAATGAACCAACCACGCCGACGATAAAGCTTTCAATGCCAAGATCCTTCTGGCGGAATACCTGAATAGCGCCTTCCTGCGCCAGCTGCACAATGCCTTTTTCAAACTGTTTGCGTTTCAAGGAATCCTTAGGCTGCACGCGGGCAAAAATTTCCGGCGGGAAAACCGGGAAATCTTCAAACTGAATTTTCAGCTTTTCATCGCTCAGCGAATCGCCGATACCGAAAATGCCCGGGTCGAAAATACCAATAATATCGCCGGGGTACGCTTCTTCAACAATGGTGCGCTCCTGCGCGAGGAACTGCTGCGGCTGCGCCAGCTTAACCGGCTTGCCGCCCTGCATATGGTACACCGTCATGCCTTTTTTGAATACGCCGCTGCAAATACGCATAAAAGCAATGCGGTCGCGGTGCGCCGGGTTCATGTTAGCCTGAATTTTAAACACAAACGCACTGAACAGTTCGTTGTCCGGGCTTAACAAATCGCCGTTCTGCAAAATACGCGGCTGCGGCATCGGCGACAGTTCCAAAAATTTCTCCAAAAAGCTGCGCACGCCAAAGTTAGTCATGGCGCTGCCGAAGAACATCGGCGTCAGTTCGCCGCTGTTTACCTTCGCCATGTCGAACTCATCGCCGGCCATGTCCAAAAGTTCAATATCGTCGCACAATTTATGGTACAAATCTTCGCCGATGGCATTAATAATTTCCGGGTCATCCAGGTTGCCCGTGGTAGATTTTAAAATTTTAGAGCCGTGGCTGCTGTCGTTTTCAAACAATTCAATCTGTTTTTTAACGCGGTCGTACACGCCGATATAATTGCCGTCGATACCGATAGGCCAGTTAATCGGGTACGCGCGGATGCCGAGCACCTGCTCGATTTCGTCCATCAAATCAAACGGGTCGCGGCCATAACGGTCAAGCTTGTTTACAAAAGTAAATACCGGCAGCTGCCTGCGGTGGCAAACCCAGAACAGCTTTTTCGTCTGCGGTTCCACGCCCTTGGCGCAGTCAATAAGCATTACGGCGCTGTCAGCCGCCATCAAAGTGCGGTAGGTATCTTCCGAAAAGTCCTGATGGCCCGGCGTATCCAGAATATTTACGCGGTAGCCGTCATAATCAAACTGCAAAACGGAGCTTGTTACGGAAATGCCGCGCTGCTTTTCAATTTCCATCCAGTCCGAAACGGCATGGCGGTTGGATTTACGCGCCTTAACCGTACCGGCAAGGTGAATTGCGCCGCCGTACAGCAAAAGTTTTTCCGTCAGCGTCGTTTTACCGGCGTCAGGATGCGATATAATGGCAAAAGTGCGGCGTTTTTCAATCTTTTCAAGTAATTCCTGCATTGTTTTCCCCCGTTATTCCCTGTTCTGCAATTCGTAAATACTGTAAGCGTCAATAATCTGTTTCAAAATATAATCGGGCACCGGCACAGCCGTTTCCATAACGCCCTTAATGTTCACGCGGAAGGCAATGTCCTCATATTTTTCGCCGCCGTAGGTTTCGCAGCTGAAGCTGGTACGCATAAACTCATCCTTAAAGGTGCAGTATTTAAGCACGTCGTGCTTGCGTTTTAAATCCCACTCGTGGTAAAACTCATACAATTTTTTCTGCGCCTCCGGCGGAATATCCACACCGGCAACCACATAGCCGTCCATAGGCGTGCAGTCCAAATCTTCGTAAACCGTGCCGTCCTCCAGTTCGATGGTAACGGTCATCACATAGTCCACTTCGTTAAATTCGGCATTTTTAATCTGCCATTTTTCGTGCCATTTTTTAATGCACGCCGGGCAGATGAACTTTGCCTCTTTTACGGTATTGTTAATGTAATTGTCCTTATAATACAAAACGCCGCCTTCCGGCACAAACTCACTGCCGCATTCGGCGCATACAAGCCTTACGCTGCGAATCATTGCACGCACTCCTTTTCTGTCAAGGCTATAAAAAAAGCCTTCACGGGGATTTCCCGTAAAGGCAGTTGTTTCGGAATGGTCGGAGCGGCGGGATTCGAACCCACGACCTCTTCCACCCCAAGGAAGCGCTCTACCAAGCTGAGCCACGCCCCGAAACACAAGTAATATTATAAACAAACTAAATGCAAATGTCAAGCATTAATTATCAATAACGCGTGCGCCTTCTTCGTCAAGCTTCAGCACATGGTACACCGCCTGCTGCCCGGCTTTTTCAAAAGCCTGCTGCATGGCGCGCCCAATGGCTTCACTGTCGGCATCCGCCGCGGCGTATGCCATTAAGGTAGAGCCCGCGCCGCTGATAACAGCGCCGTAAGCGCCGGCATTTTTAGCAGCCTTAAACACAGCCTGCGTGCCGTTAATAAGCGGCATGCGGTACGGCTGGTGCAGCCTGTCCTCCAAAGCGTCGGGCAAAAATTTATATTCGCCCGTTAAAAGCGCGCTTACCAAAAGCGCACTGCGCCCGGCGTTAAAAACAGCATCCTTATGGCTTACCGTTTCCGGTATCGCCTGCCTTGCCCTTGCGGTAGAAAGCGGCTCCGCCGGTACTGCGGCAATAAAGCTCAGCGGCTTTTTGGGCACAAAGCGCAGCGAAGCAGCCTTGCCGTGCGCCATATAACTTACCGTAAACCCGCCCAGAAGCGCCGGCGCCACATTATCCGGGTGCCCTTCAATTTCGGTAGCGTAATCAACAAGCTGCTGCCTTGTTAAAGTGCTGCCGGTTAAATAATTGGCCGCCATCAGCCCGGCAACAATGGCCGTACTGCTGCTGCCCAGCCCGCGCGAAAGCGGTATGCGGTTGTGCATGGTAACTTTCAGCCCGGTATAGCGGCGGTCGGTAAGCTCGTTCCACAAACGGAAAAACGCCAGAAACGCCAGGTTTTTGCCGCTGGCATGCAAACGCCCGCTGCCCTCGCCGGTAACTTCAAGTTCAAAGCCGCGCTCAGTAAGCTCATAGGTGAATTCATTGTATAAATTGCAGGCAGCGCCCAAAACGTCAAATCCCGGCCCGCAGTTGGCCGAAGTGGCGGGCACAATTACCCTTACGCTTTTTTTCATAACATCACTCCACGTTGTCATCTTCAACATGGATGACGCTGCATACTTCCTTAATAACCGGCAGGCCCTTCAAAGTCTGCACGGCCATCTGCATATCAAGCTCGGAAACATGGTAGGTAATAACAACAAGTTCTGCCAGCTTGTCGCCAACCATTTGTTTCTGAATAACTTTTTTCAGGCCCACATTCTGTGCGGCAAAAGCGGCGGCAATCGCAGCCAGCACGCCCGGCCTGTCCACAACGTGCAGGCGGATATAAAACGGCGAAAGCATATCTTCAAGGCGGCACAGGTGTTTTTCGTCAAAGCAGGTGCAGTTAATGCGCCCGGTAGAGCCATGCACCATATTGCGCGCCACGTCGATAATATCGCCGCAAACAGCGCTTGCAGTAGGCAGCCCGCCTGCCCCTCGGCCCATAAACATTGCTTCGCCAAGGGCGTCGCCTTCCACAAACACAGCGTTAAACACATCGTTAACGCCTGCCAGCGGATGCTCCGTAGGCAGCATGGTAGGCCTTACGCAAACGGTAATGCCTTTTTCTTCATCATGTTTGGCAACTGCCAGCAGTTTAATGGTATAGCCAAGTTCTTTGGCGTATTCAATATCGCAGAGCTTTAAACTTTCAATGCCCGATACCAGCACATCATCAAGGCTGATGCGTGTATTAAAGGCAATGGAAGCCAAAATTACCAGCTTGCGTGCGGCGTCCAGCCCGCCCACATCGGCAGTCGGGTCAGATTCGGCATAGCCTTTTTCCTGCGCCTCGCGCAGAACTTCGCCGTAATCCATATGGTCCTGCGACATTTTGGTTAGCATATAATTTGTAGTGCCGTTAACAATGCCCATTACCGATTTAATGCGGTTGGCAGCCAGGCACGATTTAAGCGGGCGGATAATGGGTATGCCGCCGCCCACGGCGCCTTCAAACATAAAATCAACATTGTGCAGCTCCGCCAGCGGAAACAGCTCCCTGCCGTATTTTGCCAGCACATCCTTGTTGGCCGTAACAACATTTTTTCCGTGCTCCAGCGCGGAAGCAATATATTCCTTCGCCGGATGCTCACGCCCAATCAGCTCAACAACAATATCAATGTCCGGGTCATTTACAATGTCCTCAAAATCACCGGTAACGGCATATTTTTTACCAAGCTCCGCCACTTTCTGCGGATTGCGCACCAATATTTTCTTTATTTCTATTTTGCAGCCTGCTTTTTTGGCAATTTCGCCGCCGTTATGCTCAAGCACATGCAGCACGCCGCTGCCGACGGTTCCCACGCCCAAAAGGCCGATATTAATACAATCTTTCATTTGTTCCCCCCGTAATTAAATAAATGGCTGCGGCTTAAACCTGCCCCAGAACTTCCAGGCGTTTAACGCCGTCAATCATGCGGAGCTTATCCAAAAGCGCTTCCAAATCAACCGTCAGGTTTTTGGTTTCGATGGAAATGGTAGTGTTGGCAACACCCTGCAAAGGAATGCCCTGGTTAATGGTCATAATGCTGCCGGAATCACCTGCAACAGTATTCAGCACGCGCGAAAGCACGCCCGGTTTATGTTCAAGCAAAAGAGAAAGGGTAATGATTTTTTCCTTGCTTGCTTCATAAAACGGAAATACATAATCTTTATATTTGTAATAAGCGCTGCGGCTCAAACCCATTTTTTCAACGGCCTCATTAATGGTTCTGATTTCCCCGCGTTTTAAAATTTCCTTTACCTTAATGGTTTTTTTGATTGCTTCAGGCAGAATTTCCTCTCTGACAAGATAGAACGTAGATTTTTCTGTCATATAATCATCTCCTAAAAAAATTTTTTACACCTTACTCATAGGGATATTATAACACTGTTTCGTGGTAAAAGCCATATGTTTTTGTGAATTTACTGAAATATTCTTACAATTTAAAAAATAAAACACATTCCGCTTATAAAACAGAATGTGTTTGTAAAATTATTTCTTTAAGTCTTCAGCGTGCCCCTGGCGGATTTTGCTTTCCGTGCCGTTTAAAAGGCGCTTGATATTATCCTTATGGCGGATAATTACAAACGCTGCCGCAACGGCGGCAAACAAAAACACCGGCAGCGGATACCCGAAATACCACGCAAGGCACGGCGCGCAGAACGCACCCACGCAGCTGCCCAGCGAAACATAGCGGGTTGCCAGCACAATGGCAAGCCACACAATAAAGCAAATGCCGCTTACCTTGGGCATTAAAAAGATTAAAAGCCCAAGGCCGGTTGCAACGCCGCGGCCGCCTTTAAAGCCCAGAAACAAAGAATAATTGTGCCCCAGCAGCGCGCCGATAGCGGCAAACAGCATGGCATACAAATCGCCGCCGGTCATGCTTTGGGCAATCATAACGGCAATAATGCCCTTGCCCGCGTCGCACAAAAGCACCAGCGCCGCGGTTTTGCCGCCAACAGTACGGAAAACATTGGTACTGCCGATATTTTTGCTGCCATACTCGCGGATATCAATGCCGTGAATTGCCTTAACCAGCCACAGCCCCGAAGGTACTGAGCCAAACACAAAACCAACGGCAAACCATAATACAAACATCATTACATCCATTTATTCAGCCTCTATTCGTCTTCTTTTTTGCCGCGGATAATCATTGACAGCGGCGTGCCTTCAAAACCGAACGCTTCACGCAGTTTGTTTTCCAGATAACGCTGGTACGAAAAATGCATGATTTCCGGCTCGTTGACAAAAATAACAAACGTAGGCGGCTTAATTTTAACCTGCGTTGCATACAAAATTTTTAAACGCTGGCCTTTTTCCGTTGGCGGCGGGTTAATTGCCACAGCGTCGGCAATAACCTGGTTCAGCACGCTGGTTGCCACGCGCATGGCGTTCTGTTCGGCAACGTAGTTAATAACCTCCGGCAGGCGGTGAATACGCTGCTTGGTAAGCGCCGATACATACACAACAGGCGCATACTGCATAAAAATCAGCTCTTTGCGCAGGGTTTCGGTATAGCGCAGGGTGGAGTTTTCGTCCTTTTCGTAGGCGTCCCACTTGTTAACAACAATTACAATGCCCTTGCCTGCTTCGTGCGCATAACCGGCAATTTTTTTGTCCTGCTCGGTAACGCCGTCCACAGCGTCAATAACCATCAGCACCACATCGCTGCGGTCAACGGCGCGCAGGCTGCGGATAATACTGTACTTTTCAATCGGCTCGTCAATTTTGCCCTTACGGCGCATACCGGCAGTATCAATAAACAAATACTTCTGCCCGTTGCGCACAACCGGCGTATCAATAGCGTCGCGCGTAGTGCCGGCAACATCACTTACAATGCTGCGCTCCTGCCCTACCAGCGAATTAAAAATGGAAGACTTGCCTACATTCGGGCGGCCGATAAGCGCAACCTTAATCTGGTCCTCGTCGTTGTCAAACACGCCCGCCTTATTCTGAGGAAACTTTGCCACAACGGCGTCCAAAAGGTCGCCAATGCCCAAATGGTTAGCCGCCGAAATCGGGAACGGCTCACCCAGGCCCAAATTGTAAAACTCATAAACGTTAAGCTCCTGCTTGGGAGAATCAGCCTTGTTTACAGCCAGCACAATCGGCTTGCCGCTTTTGCGCAGAATTCTGGCAACGTCGGCGTCCTCCTGCACAATGCCGCTGCGCGCATCGCACACAAACAAAATAACGTCTGCCTCTTTAATGGCAATTTCCGCCTGCTGGCGGATGGAAACAGCAATCGCGTCGCTGTTCATAATTTCAATACCGCCGGTATCAACCATCATAAACTGGTTGTCCAGCCAGTCGCCCTCGGCGTAAAGGCGGTCGCGCGTTACGCCAGGGGTGTCTTCCACAATGGAAATGCGGCTGTTTGCAAAAATATTAAACAATGTCGATTTGCCGACATTAGGCCTGCCAACAATGGCAACTATCGGTTTACCCACTCCACTAACCTCACTCTCTAAAAATCTATGCCTGCCCGGGAACTTACCCCCAGATGGAAATAGTGCTTAACTTCCTGCATATCCGTTACCAGCCCGGCAGCATCACACAGCTTCTGCGGTGCGCCGCGCCCGGTGCAGATAATTTCGGCATAACCCTTATGCTCCTTCAAAAAATCAACCACTTCGTCCACCGGCAGCATGCCCGTCTGTAAAACAATGTTAATCTCGTCAAGTATTATTAAATCGGCTTCGCGGTTTAAAATAGCTTTTTTGGCTGTTTCCCAGCCGCTGCGCGCCAGGTCAAGGTCAACCTGCGCCGGATTTTTAAAATTTACAAAAGCATCGCGCCCCACCTGCTTTAAAGTAAAGCCCGGCAAAAGATGCGCGCCGATTGCCTCACTGTAATTGGGGTCATCCTTTAAAAAGGCCAGCATTAACACACGCGCGCCGCGTGCGCACGCACGGAACGCCACCCCCAGCGCGGCACTGGTTTTGCCCTTGCCGTCACCGGTATAAACCTGCAAAATACCGTAATCTTTCATAACAACACCTTATCTTTGCAGCAGCTTGTACAAATCCCCTGCCGAAGCAGCCCTGTGCACAGGCGCTCCGCAGGCGGCGCAAAACTCTGCGTAACTCATATCGTCAAGGAACAAATCATCGCTGTTTAAAACAACTTCCGGCAAAATAATGCTCTCTGCGCCCTTAACGGCGTTTAAAATATCATTGCCGCACAAAAGCCCGGTTACGTTAACCGTATTGCCAAAAAACTCGTTCTCCACCGCCAGCAGCTTGTGCTGCATGCCGGTTTTGGCGTTAAACTTCTCAATGAGCGGCTGCAAAACCTTATAAGCGCTTGTGCCAACGGGTATAACGCTGTTTGTACTGCCCTTAACCGGAGTAATTTTGCCTGCCTCCTGCCATTCTTCCAAAAAATTGCGGCTCAGGCCGATGCCGTTTTCCAGCTGCGGAAAACCGTCATACCACTCTGCTTCCGGCAGCGGCATGCCTGCCAGAATATAAAACTCGTCGCCAAGGTACACAAACGATTTGCCAAGGCTTTGGCGGCATTCCTTCTGCCAGTCCGTAACCATGGTTACAATTTCACGCGCTTCTTCCGGCGTAAACAGGCGCAGGGGCGTTAAATGCGCGCGGTTTTTGGTAAGCCCCACCGGCACCACGGCCATAGTTTCAACATTCGGCGCCAGCGCGCGCAAATCGGCATAAGTGCGTTTTAAAACCTCACCGTCATTGTAGCCGGGGCAGCACACAATCTGCGTATGCACGGTAATACCGGCTTCAAACAGGCGGTGCAGCTTATCCATCAGCTCGCCCGCAAAGCGGTTTTTCATCATTGCGCAGCGCACTTCGGGGTCGGTAGCGTGTACGGAAACGTACAGCGGCGACATGTGCGTTTTAATAATGCGGTCAAAATCTTCGTCCTTCATATTGGTAAGGGTTATAAAATTGCCGTACAAAAACGAAAGGCGGTAATCATCATCACGCACATAAAGCCCCTTGCGCATGCCGGGTATCATCTGGTCTACAAAGCAGAAAACGCATTTGTTGTAACAGGTTGTTACCTTGTCAAACACGGCGCTTTCAAACTCCAGCCCCAAGTCTTCATCTATATTTTTGGTTATCTGCACTTTGCGTTCATTGCCTGCGGCGTCCAAAAGTGTAAGCTCCACTTCCTCATCCGCCAGCAAAAAGCTTAAATCTATAATATCGCACACGCTGCTGCCATTAACCGCAATAAGGTTTTCGCCCGCTTTAATGCCTGCGGCATCGGCAAGGCTGCCGCGTTTAACGCTGCTTATTAATCCCTGCATAAAAACTCCTTTATATAAAACACTCTTTTAAAACATACTTTGTTAGTTTATATTATACCGTTAAATATGTCAAATTGCAAAATGATGGAATTGAGTTTTATTTTTTGGGTTTTGCTTTTAATTTTCTTTTAATACTTTGTATGTAGGTTTTATGTTTTAACTTTCTTTTTCATTCATCTTACTTTTTGCAGGCCAAAAAGTAAGCAAAAAGCCTTCACTCCTCAAAAAACTTAACGGCTCAGTATCAAATCAGTTTGCCACTTGCAGCGCCTGCGGAAACTCGCTGCGCTCAAACATCCTCCGGCAAATGCTGCAAGTGCCTTTTTACTTTAAGTTTTCGCCTGTTTTTTGAAAGTCGCGCTTCGCCCAAATTCGTACTTTAGATAAATTATTATAATCATTAGCAATGTTATCAAAGGTTTTAAGCAATGCATTAACACAAATTGAGTATTTTTGATAATAACAGTTGTAAAGTACGATATAAAGCCAAAATATACTAAATAAAGCAGTAAAAAAGTACGGGTTAGGTGCAATCGCGGCATTAAAAATTTAGCGGTATTTACTGAAAAGTAATAAAATTTTCCCGGTGTTTGAGCGAAGCGAGTTCCGTGGAAAATTTTATTGCTTTCTGCGTGCCGCGTTTAAATTTTTTCAGCCGCGTGAGTTTTCTTGCTTCGTTCTTTTGCTCATTCAAAAGAATGAAGATGAATAATAAAAAAAAATAAAAATTGATGAATAATAAAAAAAAATAAAAATTGACAACGTATAATCAAAGACGAAAACAAAATTAAAAGTAACATCAATAAAACCGTAAATTAAAATATAATAACCTAAATTCAAAGACGTAACCAAATAAAATAATAAAACATTCACTTAAATTGCCCTTAAACTTTACACAAATCAATCTGTTTTATATACAAACATCTCCGTCAATGGTATAATTAAGAAAAACAAAAGTGTTCGCACGGGGGGGGGGGATTACGTACCTGTAATTTCTCTCCGTAACTCTCCTCCCGTAACAAAAATGGGAGGAGGTTTTATTATGCGCAAAAGTTTAAGTTATAAAATTTTATTATCTGTTTTAGGAATAACAAGCCTGTATGTTTTTCATAACCCTGTTGCTTCAGCCATTACATATGAAGGCAGCCGCTTAAACGGTGAAGGTGCTCCAATAACCATAACTGACAATCAAATATCTATTAACGGACAAACAACAAATTTAACTACAAACAGTATTGTAGAAGGCCATCATTCACAAGCTAACGATGCAAATCATAATCATGTAACAATTAATAACAGCCATGTTTCAACTGTTTATGGCGGTTTTGGTATAAACGCTAACAACAATGAAGTTACATTAAATAACGGCAGTAATACTGCTTCTGTTTTTGGCGGTTATTCAAACGCAAGTATAGATAACCCAGGTGATACAAACGGTAATACTGTTACCATAAACGAAAGTACAGTTACAAACATTTACGGCGGATATTCTGGATACGGCAGTGCCAAAGATAACACAGTTATAATAAATAACAGCACCATAAGTGGTAGATATTATGATATTATCGGCGGTTATGCGCCAAAAGGAAAATCCGCAACAGGCAATATCATTAAAATAATTGGCAAATCTAATATAGAAAATGCCAGTATATACGGTGGTAGAAGCAATAGTGGTAATATAAACGTAGAAGATGTAATTACTGGCAACACCCTTACCCTTGACAGTTGGAGCGGCAGCACAAAATCAGTAAAAAACTTTAACGGTATTAATTTTGATAATATTAATTGGCAAAATGGCGGAACTGTACTTACAATTACAGAAGGAGCAGATAACGACCTTGCTAATACCGAAATTAACCTTAACAGCATTGCAGGCGGCAGCAAAATTGCTGTTGGTGATACCATGACGCTTATAGAAAGCAATAAAAATGTTAACCTTGGTATTAAAAAAGATAATATAAAAGTAAAAGATAACTTTTTTGCTGGTGTTGCAGCACAAGGTACTGGCACGGCAACTGTTAAAGACGATGGTTCCGTCGAATTTAAAGTCAATACCTTTAAACTCAATGACCAAATCGACATTGTCGCCGAAAACCGCGCCGTTGCGGCAGCGTTTGTAAACCAGGGCACGGATTTAATCAGCGACAGCCTGGACACCATCAGCCGCGACAGTAATTACGGCGTTAAAACCTTTGCCGCCGTGCACGGTAACCGCAGTAAGTATGACGTGAACAGCGACATTAAAATTAACGGCTGGAGTACGATTGTTGGTGTTGGCAATGCCGATAAGTTCGATAACGGCAGTGAGTTCAGCTGGGGCGTGTTCTACGAAAACGGCAGCGGCAATTACAGAACGTTTAATGAGTTCAACAACGAGTTCTTCCGCGGTGACGGCAGCCTTGTTTATAACGGCGGCGGCATTGCGGCACGCTACACCAATAAAAACGGAGTTTATACGGAAGGTTCACTCCGTGCAGGTATGTTAAAAAGCGATATGGATAACGCTTTACGCGACGGTGCAGGCAATTTTTACGGCTACGAAAGTGAAAGCGCTTACTACGGCGCGCACATTGGCATTGGTAAAATCATCAGCCTCAGCGAAAGCAGCGATCTTGATGTATATGGCAAATTCTTACACACCTATACCGAAGGCGACAGCTTTAAGGTTGCAGGTGATGAATTTGAGTTTGACAGCATTAACAGCGACCGCCTGCGCATAGGAGCACGCATTACAAGCAATAAGGAAAATAAGTTCAGCACTTACTATGGCTTGGCTTATGAGTACGAGTTTAACGGCGACGCTGATATGACGGCGCAGGGGCTTAAAGCGCCCACGCAGAGCTTGCAAGACAGCAGCGTAATGGCGGAAGTAGGCTTTAACTACCAGCCCACGCCCACCAGCCCGTGGAGCTTTGACCTTAACATGCGCGGCTACGCAGGCGAACGCCAGGGCGGCAGCTTTAACGTACAGGCAACGTACACTTTTTAACTTTATAAAACAAACATATAAGCAAAAACAACCGGCGGCACAGTATAATGCTTCCGGTTGTTTTTTATAAAAATTATGTTTTAACGGCAGTTATAAAACGTTTTAATGGCATCATTTTGACTTAGCAAAATATTTTACGGCATAGTATGCGGCAAATGCCACAATATAGGTAAGTGCCGCCATAGCAACTTTTTTGTTGAAACCAATCTGTTCGTCTACATAATCTTCTGCTGTCATATCTTTTTCAACAGTAATATATGATTTTTCTTCCGGTATATAAAGCACGCGGCGTTCAACAGGTTTTCCTTCATCCACAATTTGTTGGGCGCTGCTTTCAATGCCGCCTTTTTCAAGCATATAATTATACTCGTTCACGAAACGCAGCTTATCTCTCAACCTTTTGCCCTGTTCAATTTTTTCACGCCAGTTTTCAGGTTCCGGCATCTTTTCGGCTGCTGCCGCCAGTTTATTTTTCCTGTTTTCTTCCGTCCAGTAATCTACGGCATAAACGGTAGTTGTTGGGTTTCTTCTTTTCATTTTGCCGCTAAAATTGGTTTCTTTTTGCAGCGGTATTACCCTTTGCGGGTAAAACGTGTAAACTCCCATATCCTTATACTCATCAGCCGGGCGCACCTTCTGCATATCTCCGTAGCTGTTAAAAAGTGCAATTACAGCAACAATAAATATAAACACCGGCAAAAAACGCAGTATGCTTTTAATTTTCTCCATAACACGCCACCACCCGTTTAATTATGGCATAACGAACCTTTTATAATTTAATCATAGCATAAGCGGCAATTTATTACTATAACTTATAAGCAATTTTACAGTTTGCTGTGTTTACTTGCTTTATGAACAGGAAACCACTGTTTAGATGAAGCGCAGAGCAAAATCGCGACGGCTAAATCACTGTTGTATCCTCCATGCGCAAACCGCTGCGCAGCCGTGTTTGCGTACGCAATTAGGAGCGACGTTTTGCCAAGCTGAATATAAACAGTGGTTTCCTGTATGTACAAAAAAAGAGCTGAACATAAAGTTCAGCTCTTTTGCGTAATTATAAATTTTATATTGTGGTATGTAAATTTTGCTCATTATTCAATCGCAAAATTTGCATAGCTTCGCTGGCACAATTATTGCCTTCGCTGTCACTCGGCACTAATTGGCGACTCAGCTAAATCGGCGCTCAGTTAAGTTACGCGCGGGAAATGTATTCGCCGGTACGGGTATCAATGTTGAGTACGTCGCCTTCGTTAATGAACAGAGGTACTTTAACAACATAGCCGGTGTCCATGGTTGCGGGTTTGCTGCCGCCGGTAGCCGTATCGCCGCGGATGCCCGGGTCGGTTTTAACAACAGTCAGTTCAACGGTATTCGGCAGGTCAACGCCGATAACGCGGCCGTTGTAAATCATGATTTTGGCATCCATGTTTTCTTTAAGGAAGTTGATGGCATTGCCAAGCTGTTCTTTGGTAAGTTCGGACTGTTCGTAGGTTTCGTTGTCCATGAATACATAGTTGCCGTCGGATTCATACAGATACTGCATTGCGCGGCGGTCGATATGTGCTTTCGGCAGACGTTCGCCTGCGTTGAAGGTGCGTTCTACAACGGCACCGGTGCACATGTTGCGCATTTTAGCACGTACAAAAGCTGCGCCTTTGCCCGGTTTTACATGCTGGAATTCTACAACCTGCCATGCGTCGCCATCGATGGTAACAGTTACGTTGGTTTTAAATTCGTTGGTTGAAATCATAAATGCTCCTCCTGTTTATTTAAAATTAAACAATTTCCATCAGTTGCTTTTTAACGCCGCACAGCACTTTAGCGCCGTCATCCGTCAATACAACCGTGTCTTCGATACGTACACCGCCCTTGCCGGGAATGTAAATACCTGGTTCTATGCTGAATGTCATGCCGGGCTCCAGCACAACATCAGTACCGCGTTTGTTGATATTGGGCATTTCGTGAATTTCAAGGCCCACGCCGTGCCCCAGCCCGTGCACGTAGTTTTCGCCGTAGCCGCGCGAGGTAATGTATTCTCTTACAATCGCGTCAAGCTCCGCGCCCGTTATGCCGGGCTTTGCGCTTTTTAAACCGCGCCACTGGGCTTCTTCAACTATGGTATAAATTTCCTTGTGCCACGAATTGGCCATGCCGAGCACAACTGTTCTTGTCATGTCGGAATGGTAACCGTCGTACACAGCGCCAAAGTCAAAGGTAATAAAATCGCCTATTTCAATCTGTTTATCGCTTGCCATGCCGTGCGGCAGAGCGCTGCGCGCGCCGGAGGCGATAATCGTATCAAACGAAGGTTTTTCGCTGTCCATACTGCTCATGTAGTATTCAAGCCTTGCAGCCAGCGCTTTTTCCGTCATGCCGGGTTTAATTTCCGGCAGCATTTTTAAAAACGCCTGGTCGGCAATTTTAAAGGCTTTCCACATCAGGTTCAGTTCGCGTTCGTCTTTAACCATGCGCAGATACTTTAAATCAATGTTTAAAAGCTCTTTGCCGCTTACTGCCTCTTTAAGGCTCATGTAATCGTTATAGCTGTAAGCTGCGCCGTCAAAACCTATTTTGGTATGCGCTTTGGCAAAATCCGCCGCTGCCTGCCAGATATCGCCGTTGTAGGTAAATACACGGCAGTAATGCTGCACTTCGCCTTCTGCCTGCGTGGTGTAGCGCCCGTCGGTTATTAAAACCGTGCTTTTGGCGTCAACATAAAGCAGGCTGCTGTCGCCGCGGAAGCCTGACAGATAGCGGATTGTCGGTATATCCTTCACAATAACGCAGTCAAGCCCGTTTTTGGCCATCAGGCTTAAAAACCTGCCCAAACGCTGCATCATTTCCACTCCACCAGTCTTTCCTAAACAATAATACCATTATATTTTATCATAAATACTGCCTGCTGTCACTATAAAACCGGCTCGCCTTCCAGAATTTCTACCGTAAAGGGCATGTTTTCAATTATTTCCATTACGTCGTTGTAGGTATCGGGCGTGCCCAAAAGTTTAACCACGCCTTCACGCGGGTCTTCGGTTGTAACAAGCGCCAGGTGTTCGTAGCCTTCCATAATCCAGTTTACGTCGGCAATGCGTTCCGGCGCCACGCGCAGATAGATAATACTTCGGTCGTCGCTCATATAATTTTCCTCCGCAGCAGCGAATCGGGCAGAAGCTCCGCAGCGCAGTCAATCCAAAAGTGCTGGCGTGCGTGCGGCGCACATTCGATTGGCGTGCCTTCTTCGTCCTGCATATTTTTAAGTTCCAGCGGCATTAAGGTGCCGTCCGTCATTAAAAGTTCCAGCTTTTCGCCGTTTTTTACGTTGTTGCGCTGCTCAATCAGCGCTTTTTTATTTGCTTTATCGTAGCTTAAAACAATGCCTACAAAATCGTGCGTCTGTTCGTAGCTGCTGGTGGTGTAAACCTGCGCATCCGCGCCGGGAGTGCCAAAGGCAAAGCCTTCGGTATAAGGGCGGTGCGATACCTTGTTCAGTTCTTCAATCCACTCAGGCAGCACTTTATAGCCGTCCGGGTCTTTCATGTAAGCGTCAATCGCCTTGCGGTACACGCTGGCCACGGTTGCCACATAATGCACGCTTTTCATGCGGCCTTCAATTTTCAAACTGCAAATACCTGCTTTAACAAGCTGCGGTATGCGCGCAATAAGGCACAAATCCTTGCTGTTCATTACATAGGTGCCGTGCTCGTCTTCTTCAATATCGTAGCTTTCGCCGGGGCGGTTCTTTTCGTGCAGGGTGTATTCCCAGCGGCAGGCCTGCGCACATGCGCCGCGGTTTCCGTCGCGCCCCGTAAGGTAGCTGCTCAAAAGGCAGCGGCCGCTGTAGGATATGCACATTGCGCCGTGTACAAAGGCTTCCAGTTCCACACTGGTTTTTGCGCCGATTTGTGCAATTTCTTCCAGCGAAAGTTCGCGCGCCAGCACTACACGTTCCGCGCCCAAATCCTGCCACGCCTGCACGCTTGCCCAATTGGTGGTGTTAGCCTGCGTGCTTACGTGCAGCGGCATGCCGGGCACAACGCGCCGCGCCGTCTGCCATACGCCAAGGTCGCTTATCAAAAGCGCGTCCGCACCGGCTTTTTGCAGTGCCAGCAGGTATTCCGGCAGTTTTTCAATATCGCTGTTATGCGCAAAAATGTTTACGGTTACATAAACCTTTTTGCCTAAAGAATGGGCAAAATCTGCCGCTTCTTTAATTTCGTCAATTTCAAAATTATTGGCAAAAGCGCGCAGGCCAAACATTTTGCCGCCCAGGTAAACGGCATCCGCACCGTAGCGCAGCGCCATTTTGCACTTTTCCATATTCCCTGCCGGCGCCAAAAGCTCCGGCTTAACAATTTGTCTTGTCATGTTCCTTCCTTACTGCGGGCCGTGAATATCTTCTATCGCCTGTAAATGTTCTTCGTAAGTGCGCGTAAAACGGTGGTGCCCGTCTTTTTCGGCCACAAAGTATAAATAATCCGTATTTTCCGGGTTCAGCACGGCTTTAATGGCGTCCATGCCGGGGCTGCCAACCGGTCCCGGCGGCAGGCCGGAGTTAACATACGTGTTGTACGGATTTTCAATGCGCGTATCGGCAATAGTGATTTCGGCCTTCTGTTCTCCGCCCAGTATATATTGAATGGTTGTATCCGACTGAATGGGCATGTAAATTTGCAAGCGGCGCAGAAAAACACCAGCAATGCGCGGCTGTTCTTCTTTAAAAACGGCTTCCAGCTCCACCATTGAAGCAATGGTTACTATATCGTGAATGGACATTTGGGTTTTTTCTGCCGCTTCGCCGATTTTTTCGTGGTTAATCTGCGTGTTAAACTCCTTAACCATCATGGCAAGCATGTCTTTTTCCGTCATGCTGTCGTTAAACTGGTAGGTTGAAGGGAAAATAAAGCCTTCTGCCTTGTATTTTACATTGGCATTATTGGTTTCCATATATTTATACGGAGTGTAGTTGCGTGCGGCTTCTTTAAATTTTTCCGCATCGCCAAGCCCTTCCGCCGCCATTTTGGCAGCAGTTTTTTCTACCGTATAACCTTCCGGCACGGTAAAGCTTACGGTTTTAACCTGCCCGCGCGCCAGAATATCTATAATTTCTCCGTTAGATTTTCCTGCTTCAATTTCGTAGCTTCCGGCCTGCAATTTGCCTTCCAGACCCATAAAACGCGCTTCCAGCCTGAAGCTTTCAGGGCGTTTAATAAGTTTCTGCCTGTGCAGCATATTGGCAATGTCTGCCGCGGTCATGCCGTTTTCTACCGTAATAACGTAAGTTTTGCCGTCGGCTAAATCGGCATTGTTGCCAGTATAATTTAAAACCCAGTAAGATGCTACAAATATTACCAGCAAAGTGCTCATAAAAAACGGTAATATTTTTCTCATGCTACGCCGCCCCTAAACATTCGTACTTTAAAAATGCCGGACCAGAGGTCCGGCAGGCAGTTTATTATTCTTCGTCCCATTCGGCAACGAGTTTTTCGTAAGCCGCTTTAACTTCTTCAAACTCCTCGTCGGTAGGCCCAAGATAAATTTCGTTGCCGTCTTCGTCAAAGTCAATGCGGGCAATGATTACATTGTCCTCGTCATCGTCTTCTTCATCATGGCAATGGCATTCTTCATCTTCGCAGCCGCAGTCGTCAGCGTCCAAAGCGGAAAGAACCGCAAAGCTCTTTTCACCAACGGGGATAACCATTTCCTCACGGAAATACATTTCGTTGCCGTCCTCGTCGGTAATAACTACGATTTCTTCTTCGTCGATATGGTCATGCTCAAGTTCAAATTCTTTGTTATCGTCCATTTTGTACCTCTTTCTTAAAGCATAAGTATAATTAGGTTTATTTTATCGTATCACAGGGCAAACTGTCAACCAAACTATCTGTTAAAAAATATTGTATTTTCTGTGGCAGCAGCGCAAAAAAACATTTATCTGCCGCCCAATGTGGTTTATAATAAGTATAAACCAATTAAAGGAAGTGTTGTGATGAACGGAAAATATAAATTCTTAGGCATGGCTGCCGCAGCAGCCGTTATTATTGCCGCCGCCTTTTACTTTTTTTACTGGGTTAAAACACCGGCTTACTCCCTGTCGCTGATTGGCGACGCCATTACCGGCCACGACGCTGTCAGCTTTCAGCAGCATGTGGATATGGACAGGCTGTACAGCAAAGCCTATGATGATTTTTTAAATGCGGAAGCCAAACTCAGCAATATGCCGCAATCGCCCGAAAGCAATTTCATTATGGGTTATGCCAAAGCAATTAAGCCGCAGGTAGTCAATCTTTTAAAAACGGCAACTCTGGACGCCATCGCGGGGCAGGATACCGACGCCGTATTTAACTCCAAAGCGCAGCAGTCAGTTATGGCCAAAAACATAAAACAGGCAACGGCGCCGGCCGGGCTTGATATCGGCGATGTTTCGGTTATCAGCCAAAACGGCAGGACAGCCGCCGTACAGGCCACACTGCACAGCAAAAAACTGGACAAAGATTTTACGCTGAACCTTACTATGAACGAACTTGAGGACGGCACCTGGAAACTTTTGGAAATTAATAATTTTTACGACTTTGTTTTAGAAGTTGACGCTGCCGAAAAAGCTAAACTGGCAGAACTCAACGCGCCCATCGCCAAAGAGCTTGCCAATATGGTAGAATGTGTTTCCGGCAGGATGACCATTAATAACCAGTACGGCTTTATGGTTGACGAAAGGCATTGGCTTGACGTCTATACGCAAATGAAAAACATCAGCGGTAAAGACATCGCCAACTTTACCTACCGTGTAACCATTTACCAAAGCCAAAACGGGCCGGAACTTACCAGTTTCACCGTTTATAACGGCGATAATTTCCCGGACGGGCAAACGGTTAACAGCTACCGCTATGTAGAACTTGACCTGCTTGATCCGCACACGGACACTCTGGTTAAATCCGATTTCAAAAGCCTGCCCTGGAAAGTAGACATTATCCGCGTCGAATTCAAAGACGGCTCCGTCACCGAGCTTTACCGCGAAGTGCCTGACGCAGCTTAACACCTGGCCCAATTACAAAAATCCCGGACTTACAAATGTAAATCCGGGATTTTTTTATCTGTTGAACAATTTTCCAAGGCCTTGTTTTACTGCCCCGCCAACCTGCTGGCGCACGTTTTCGCGCACTTCTTCTTTAGTCGGTACATTAAAAGCAGCCTCGCTCATCTTATCAAAAGTAATTTTGCCGTTACTGTTCATTACAGCATTGCTGGTAAAGCTGCCCAGCGGTGTGCCAATGGTAATGCCGGAGAAGGTCATCTGCCCGTTTGCGCGGCTGAAATTGCCGGAAAGCGAATTAAACGGAACGCCTGCAAAATTGCCGGGAGCAATAACAAACGTACCGCCCGCAACGGCGCTGTCTGCACTGCCGGTGCCGCTGGCGTCTGCTTCAAAGCTCAGCGGGCCGCTGATTTGCGTTTCCGTTACCGCGGTGCTGTCCATGCCGCTGCCGGAAAGATGCAGCGCAAAGTTTTTGGTTGCTGCTTCTACCGTGCCGCTTACGCCCAAAGTACCGCTGTAAACATTGGCATAAGTATTGCTTAATGTTACCAGGCCGTTGGTATAGTTGTAATTACCGTTAATGCCCGTTGCCACAAGCGGAGCAACTTCCAGCTTATCCATGGTAAAGCTGCCGTTAATTACAGGCGCGTCAATCGGGCCGGTCACCTTGCCGTTAATGTTAACGCTGTCGGTAATGCCCATGCCGGGGCTTACAGCGTCCACGCGGAAGGAAGGCGCTGCTACGTTCAAATCATAAGTAGGCATGCCCTGTTTCTGGAACAGGATTTTGCCGTCCATGTTAACGTCCTGACCTTCCACTTTGCCTTTAACGGCGGTAAACGAAGCTGCATTGTTGTCAATGGCAAAGCTGCCGCCGCCATCGGTAATGTTATAGCCCAAAGCCTTGCCTGCCACGCCGCTCAGGCTGCCGTCAAGGTTCAGGTTCCACTTCGCGTCGTGCAGCCCTGCTGCAAGCTTGGCACCGTTAATAACACCGCCGGTAATGCTCAGTTCGCCAAACGAAGGCAGAACTTTCATAAGCTCAGTAATTTGCAGGTTTTTAACTTCGGCGCCGATTGTTACATCGTCATAAACCTTGTCAATGCTGCCAATTAAATCAGCATCGCCGTTTTTGCCCTGCAAAGTAAATTTAATATCCGGAAATTCTTTTAAATTAGCCTGCATTTCCACGTTGCTGAAATCAAGCTTCTGCCCGTTCATGTCAAGCGCCAGAACGCCGTCGGTAATTTCCACCATGCCGCGGAACTCTGTCGGCGTTTCATCATCTTTATCGGAAAAATTGATATAGTTAATAATGTCAAGCCCGTCTTTATCGGTGTAATTTACCGCAAACTGCGGCTTTTCGATAGAAATGCTGTTAATGGAGTTAATGCCGAAAGAACCCTTAAGGATATCAAAAAGGTTGGCGGAAACGTTCATTTCCGGTACTTCGGCCAGTTTTTTGCCGTCAGGCGCAGTCCACACTACGTTTTCAAACACAACATTGCCCGATACACTGGCGCTGAAATGCCCTATTTGCAGCTTGCCCTGCAATACGGTCTGCTTGTCGGCCATTTCGCTTACAAAGCCTGCGGCTTTATTGCCTGCCACATGCACCGCCAGCGTGCCGAGAATTACCAGCACCGCTATTACGCCGCCGGCTATTTTATGTTTTCTCTGTAACATTAAAATCACCCCGCTGCCGTTTGTTTAGCGCCGGCTGTCCAAATAGTTCTGCAAAATAACCACAGCCGCCATCATGTCAATAATTTTACGGCGTTTTTTGCGCTTCATATCCGCATCTATCAGCACATTTTCCGCCGCCACTGTCGAAAGCCTTTCATCCCACAGCACAACTTTAATGCCTTCAAAGCGTTTTTTCAGTTCTTCGGCAAAAGCCTCGCTTACATGCGCGCGTTCGCCTATTGTGCCGTTCATATTTTTGGGGTAGCCCAAAACAACCGTATCCACTTCATGCTCTTTAATCAGCTCGCCTATGCGCTCAAAATCGCGTTCTTCCGTTGTGCGGCGTATGGTTTCCACGCCGCCGGCAATCATGCCCAATAAATCGCTCGTTGCCACGCCTATTGTGCGTGTGCCGATATCAAGCCCCATGCTTCTTTTCATAGCGCCGCCCTACTTTTTAGCCGATGCGGAAAGATAACTTTTTACAAGCTCTTCCAAAAGTTCATAGCGTTCAAAACGGCGCAGCTTGGTGCGCGAATCTTTATGGCTGGTAATGTAAGTGGGGTCGCCGCTTAAAAGATAGCCCACAAGCTGGTCTACCGGGTTGTAGCCCTTTTCCTCCAGCGCGGCATAAACCTCGCGGATAGTCTGGGCTACGTCTTTTTTATCTTCAGTGCGTTTAAACATCATGGTTTCGCTTGAAATGCTCATAACTATTCCTCCTTTAAAAATAAAAAGGTTTTTTATTTATTTTAACATACCTTAACGCAAAATAATAGAAAGAAACGGCTGAGCTTTAAACCCAGCCGTTACTATTTTGTGAAATTATTTAATCTGTCCTTCAATAACAGTCAGTGCGGTTTTCAATGCTTCATCAAGTTTGGAAGCATCTTTGCCGCCGGCCTGCGCCATATCGGGGCGTCCGCCGCCGCCGCCGCCGCAAACTTTGGCAACTTCCTTAACAATCTGCCCGGCATGGATGCCTTTGGCAACAGCATCTTTGGTTGCCATGGCAAGAATGTTGATTTTGCCACTGTCAATAACGTCAGCCAGCACTACAACGCCGCCTACTTTATCGCGCATCTGATCGCCGAGGCCGCGCAGTGCTTCAACGTCACCGGCGCTTACCTTCTGTACAAGTACGGGAACGCCTTTAATATCGCAAACGCTGGAGGCAGCGTCGCTTACCTGTGCTTTGGCAATCTGGCCTTCCAGTTCGCTGATTTTCTGTTCCGCTGCTTTATAATCGGACTGCAATGCGCAGATACGTGCACAAAGGTCATTGCTGCGGCATTTAAGGCCGGTTGCTGCGGTTTTAACCATGTCTTCCATCTCGCGTACATAGTTCAGCGCGCCGTGGCCGGTTACGGCTTCAATACGGCGTACGCCTGCACCTGTGCTCGATTCGGACAGGATTTTAAACATGCCAATCTGTGCGGTGTTGCCAACATGCACGCCGCCGCAGAATTCCATGGAAAAGCCCGGTACGGTAACAACGCGTACAATGCTGCCGTATTTTTCGCCGAACAGTGCAACTGCGCCGCGTTTTTTGGCTTCGTCAATCGGCAGTTCTTCAATGGTTACATCTTTGGCTGCCAGAATCTGGTCGTTAACAATTTCTTCAACCTTACGCAGTTCTTCTTCCGTTACCGGAGAGAAATGCGAAAAGTCAAAACGCAGGCGGTCAGGGCCAACATAGCTGCCTGCCTGGTTTACATGGTCGCCCAAAACCTGTTTTAAAGCTGCATGCAGCAGGTGGGTTGCAGTATGGTTGCGGGCAATATCGTTTTTGCGTCCGCGTTCAATTTCAAATTTAACTTCGTCGCCAACGGCAACGGTGCCTTCGGTTACGGTGCCAATCATAATGGTTGCGCCGTCCGGCAGTTTTTTGGTAATTTCAACCTGCATTACGCCGGCAGGGGCAATAATGCGGCCGGTATCGCCAAGCTGTCCGCCGCCTTCAGCGTGGAATGCGGTAACATCGGTAATAACAGCGGCTTTTTTACCGTCCTCCATGCTCTCAACCGGCTGTGCGTCATGAGCAGGATACATGGCAGCGATTTTACCGCCCTGTGCGCCTTCATCAACCTTTAAGGAAGCAAGGTCAATGCTGCGGGTGTTGTAAATTACCGGGCGTCCGGTCTTGTCATCGCGAGCGTCGCGTGCCATTTTGCGCTGAACTTCCAAAGCCTCGTTAAAGGCTTTATCGTCCATCGTCATGCCTTCTTCTTCCAAAATTTCGGCAGTCAGTTCACGCGGGAAACCGAAAGTATCGCTCAGGCGGAAAGCAGTTGCGCCGTCCAGCACGGTTTTGTTTTCTTTTTTGAGGCTTTCGATTTCGGTGTATAAAAGATCGCAGCCCTGGCGCAGAGTGCGCAGGAAGCTGGTTTCTTCCATTTCGATAACTTTATGGATAAAGCTTGTTTTTTCAACAAGGTACGGATACGGTTCTTTAAACATGTCAATAACAACATCAACCGCACCGTTAAGGAACTTGTCTTCAATGCCGATTAAGCGCGCATGGCGTACGGCACGGCGCAGAACGCGGCGCAGTACATAGCCGCGGCCTTCGTTGGAAGGAAGCACGCCGTCGGCAATCATAAAGGTAATGCTGCGTACATGGTCGGCAATAACCTTTAAGGATACGTCGGTCTTTTTATCCTTGCCGTATTCTACACCGGCAACCTTAGCGGCGTATTCAATAATCGGGAAGATAAGGTCGGTTTCAAAGTTGGAAGGCTTGCCCTGCAATACGGAAGCAAGGCGTTCAAGGCCTGCGCCGGTATCAATGTTTTTATTGGCAAGCGGGGTGTAAGTGCCGTCTTCATGCTGGTCATACTGGGTAAATACCAGGTTCCAGATTTCAAGGAAACGGTCGCAGTCGCAGCCGGGTTTGCAGTCCGGCCTGCCGCAGCCGCGTTCTTCGCCCATATCAATGTGCAGCTCGCTGTCCGGTCCGCACGGGCCGCTGCCGGTTTCCCAGAAGTTTTCTTCAAGGCGTACAATGCGTTCATCAGGCACGCCTACAACATTGTGCCAGATTTCGTATGCTTCGTCGTCAGTCGGATGGATGGTTACCCACAGTTTATCGGCAGGCAGCTCCAGTTCTTTGGTTAAAAATTCCCAGCTCCAGGGAATGATTTCTTTTTTGAAATAATCGCCGAAGGAAAAATCGCCCAGCATTTCAAAATAGGTATGGTGGCGCGCAGTGCGGCCTACGTTTTCAATATCGCCGGTGCGCACGCATTTCTGGCAGGTAGTGATACGCGGAGAAGGCGGTTTCATTTTACCGGTAAAAAACGGTTTAAAAGGCGCCATGCCCGCGCCGATTAAAAGCAGAGTCGGGTCATCCTGCGGAATGAGCGAAGCGCTCGGCAGAACAAGATGCCCTCTGTCTTCAAAAAACTTTAAAAATCTTTTACGGATTTCATTACCACTCATGTACTTCATAATTCAAAAATCGCTCCTTTTAAATAGGTACAACGCATAAGAAAATTATATAAAAATTAGCGTGCAAAGTCAACGCACGCTAAAAGTATACAGGGTTATTAATTAATTTTTCTGTTTGCCATGCAGCGCTTTTTCCGCGCCAATATCCTTCGGAAAGTAATATTTGTGCCCGATAAGTTCATCAGGCATATACTGTTGCTGTACCCAGCCGCCGGGATAATCGTGCGGATATTTATAGCCCGTTCCGTGCCCCAGCGCATTTGCACCGGGGTAATGCGCGTCGCGCAGATGTTTTGGCACCGTACTCTGCACCGCACGCGCTTCTTCACGCGCACTGAAAATTGCCGTGCAGCAGGCGTTGCTTTTAGGGGCGTTGGCTATATAGCACACGGCCTGCGCCAACGGCAGCTGTGCTTCCGGCAGGCCTATAAAATGGGCAGCCTGCGCCGCGGAATTAGCCACAACAAGCGCCATCGGGTCAGCATTGCCTACATCCTCTGCCGCGCAGATAACAATGCGCCGCGCGATAAAACGCACGTCCTCGCCGCTTTCCAGCATCTCTGCCAGATAGTGCAGCGCCGCATCGGCGTCACTGCCGCGCATGCTTTTTATAAACGCCGATACCGTATCGTAATGGCGGTCGCCTTTTTTATCGTAACGCTTAAAAGCATCGCCCATTACGCTTTTAAGCACCGCGCCATCAATCGTTTTTACGCCATCCGGCAGCATAAATTCCGCCTGCTCCAAAAGGTTCAGCGCCACGCGAGCGTCGCCGCCGCAAAAATCAGCCAGTGCTTCCAGCGCCTCGTCCGTCATGGCAAGCCCCTGCCTGCCGTAGCCGTTTTCCTTATCCGTCAGCGCCTTTTGCAAAATCTTTTTAACGGCGTTTTTATCAAGCCGCTCCAGACGGATAATTTTCATCCGCGACAAAAGCGGCGCATTTACTTCAAAAAACGGGTTTTCCGTGGTTGCGCCGATAAGAATAACCGTGCCGTTTTCCACATACGGCAAAAGCACATCCTGCTGAGCCTTGTTAAAGCGGTGTATTTCGTCGATAAAAACTATCGTGCGCCCCATGCCGCTGTACAAAGCGTCACGCGCTTCGCCAATCAGCTTGCGCAGCTCCGGCACGCCGCTCGATACTGCATTAAGCGCAACAAAACGGCTTTGCGTCATATTGGCAATAATATGTGCCAATGTAGTTTTGCCGGTTCCCGGCGGCCCGTAAAACAAAAGCGGCTGCAAAGCGTCGCGCTCAATCATCCGCCGCAGCGGGCTGCCTGGCCCAAGGGCTTTTTCCTGCCCGGCAAAATCGTTTAAACGCCGCGGGCGCATACGGTCTGCCAGCGGTTTGGTAATTGTTTGTGCAAATAAACTGTCCATATTTTAATCCTGCCCGGCAATTATTTTCTGTACAATATGCGCAGCCATCATCATACCGGCGCAGGCAGGCACAAACACCATGCTGCCCGGCACGCTGCCTTCAATAAAGCGCTGCGGTTCTTCATGCGAATATACAACGGTAATGCCTTCGGTAATACCGGCGTCGCGCAGTTTTTTGCGCATGCTGCGCGCCAACGGGCACACGCTTGTTTTGCTGATATCCGTAATTTCCAGCATTTCCGGGTGCAGCTTGTTGCCCGTGCCCATGGCCGATACCACCGGAACATTATGCCTGTAAGCCTCTGTTAAAAGGTCTGCTTTCGATTCCGTACTGTCGATAGCGTCGGCAATAAAATCAAAACCGTCCACAAAAAGGTTTTCAAAATCGCCCGGCCTGTAAAAATCCTTAATAACTCTTATGCGGCACAAGGGGTTAATATCGCGCAGGCGTGCGGACATAACGTCGGCCTTAAACTTGCCGATAGTGCTTGTAAGCGCAGGCAGCTGGCGGTTAATATTGCTTGCTTCAACGGTATCATTATCCATAATTACAAAGCTGCCAACACCGGTGCGGCACAAAGCCTCCGCCACATAAGAACCAACGCCGCCAAGGCCAATAACGGCAACTCTGGCGGCATTTAATTTTTCAACGGCCTTGGGGCCGATAACCATTTCTACACGTGAAAGCTCCATGAGTCCTCCAAAAAAATTTCCCCGCAATGCCGTCCTGCCCAATGTTTTGAACCTGCATGTGCAGGTGGGTGCCCTCCCGCCTACCGCAAAAGTCCCCTCGAGAGGGCTTGTTTTTAATAGGCGGAGCTCAAATTCCGGGCTCCCTAGGTAAGTGTGTTGGCTCAAAACTAAAAGGCAATGTAACGAACACCGCAGGGGAATTTGCTCCATTTATAAGACCGGCTTCTGCCAATCTCTTTACATATACTATAACAAAATTTGCCTTAAATCACAAGTGGCAAATACCGTATTCACAAAAAATAACAGAGCCTGCGTCTGCAAGCTCTGTTATTAAGCATTGGCTTATACTTACTGTAAAAGTTGTTTTACCATGGCATTAATGCGTTTGCCATCGGCACGGCCACCGGCTTTGGCAATAACCTTAGGCATTACCTTGCCCATGTCCTTCATGCTGGCTGCGCCTGTTTCGGCAATTACTTCCTTAACAAGGCTTTGCAGCTCGTCATCTTCCATTGCGGCCGGAAGATATTTTTGCAGCACTTCAATCTCAGCTTTGGCCTGGTCTATCAGATCGGTACGTCCTGCTTTCTCAAACTCAGCAAGAGAATCCTGACGCATCTTAACTTCTTTCATCAAAACTGCAATTACTTCGTCTTCAGTAAGTTCTTTTTTGTCATTGATCTCGACATTTTTGATATTGGCACGCGCCATGCGGATGGTTTCCAGCGCCACTTTGTTGTGGGCTTTCATGGCCTGCTTCATATCTTCTGTCAGCTGATCTTTAATTGACATCTGCACGCGCCCCCATTATCTGGATTTACGTTTTCTTGCGGCTTCGGATTTCTTTTTGCGCTGAACGCTCGGTTTTTCATAGTGTTCGCGTTTTCTTACTTCAGAAAGGATGCCGGCTTTTTGGGTAGCTCTTTTGAATCTGCGCAGTGCGCTGTCAAGAGTTTCGTTTTTGCCAACTTTAATTTCTGCCATCTGATCTCCCTCCCTCCACACACTTAGGGAAGTGTATATACAATTTATATGCTTTGAGAATACTCCGAAGCATATAATCTCACCGTCTAATTATACATTACTGTAAGGAGTTTGTCAATCAGCACGGAGGCCAGCCGAGCATTTTACCGCCCAAAAGATGGATATGCAGATGGTGCACGGTTTGTCCGCCTTCGTCGCCGGTGTTAACAACAATGCGGAAGCCTTTTTCGCTTACGCCGAGTTTTTCGCTGAGCATTTTTACTTTGCCCAGCATGTACTTAACAAGTTCCGGGTCTGCCGCAACAATGTTTTCCGTATGTTCCTTCGGAATCATCAGTACGTGTACGGGCGCAGCCGGTGCGGCGTCGCGGATAACAATCATTTTATCGTCTTCATATACTCTTTCGGCAGGAATCTCTCCGGAAATAATACGGCAGAATACGCAGTCGTTCATATTTTTACCTCCTCGCTGTTTAAGGTTGTATTTAATTGGTAACTTATTATAAATTCGCCAACAATAATAAAATTCCTTTTAAATTATGTTAAATTCTTCAGTCTTTTATAATTTCGCCAAGCAGTTTTTCACCGTCAAAGGCCGTTATTTTTACAGGCAGTATTTCGCCGCCCAGATTACGGCCGCCGCTTTTTACAAAAACGCGCTGATAGTTGCCGGTTAAGCCTTCAAAATAATCTTCACCGGCAGGCTGCTCAAACAAAACTTCCGCATTTTGGCCAACCATGGCCTGCAAAAAAGTTTTGTGCATGGTTTCGTCAATTCTTCCCAAAATGTCGGCACGTTCTTTTTTAACGGCTTCCGTTACAGCGCCCGCAAATTTTTCGGCAGGCGTGCCTTTGCGCGCCGAAAACGGAAAGATATGCATTTTGCTGAAGCCGCAGCTTTCGGCAAATTTGCAGGTTGTTTCAAAATCCGCTTCCGTTTCGCCGGGAAAACCTACAATAACATCCGTAGTTATGGCAATATCAGGCACCTTCGTTTTAATATCCGCCAGAAGCGTTTTAAATTTAGCCGTTGTATACGGCCTGTGCATGGCCTGCAAGGTTTTATCGCAGCCCGATTGCAGAGGCAGGTGCAAATGCCTGCAAAAACGTGCGTCTTCCTGCATCAGCGTTAAAAGACGCGGCTCTACCTCCACAGATTCCAGCGAACCGAGGCGCAGCCGCTGCACGCCCGGCACATCAAGAACGGTTTTAACTGCGTCATACAAAGTAGGGCCGTCAGGGTTTTCTTTGCCGTAACAGCCAAGGTGAATGCCGATAAGCACAATTTCCTTAAACCCGGCGCTTATAAGGCGCTGCGTTTCGGTACGGATGCTTTCAAGGCTGCGCGAACGCAGCGGGCCGCGTGCGTAAGGAATAATGCAGTAAGTGCAGAACTGGTTGCAGCCTTCCTGTATTTTTAAAAAGGCGCGCGTTTTATCGGTTATATCGCCTGCTGCCATTTCTTCAAAAGCTGTGCTGGCAGTTAATTTATGCACGGCATCCAGCGTATCGGTCTGCCTGTGCGCAAGGCGTTCTTCCACCAGCTGCACAATCTGCGCGCGGTCCTGGTTGCCAATAATCATATCCACACCGGCAATGGCCTTTACTTCTTCCGCCGCCGTCTGCGGATAGCAGCCCGTAACCACAATCAGTGCATTGGGGTTCTTGCGGATGGCGCGGTGAATGGTCTGGCGCGATTTGCGCTGCCCGGTATTGGTAACAACGCAGGTATTAATAATATATACATCAGCTTCGCCGTCAAAACTGACAAGCTGATGCCCGCTGCGCAAAAACAGGTTTTCCATGCTTGCCGTATCGGCCTGGTTAACCTTGCAGCCAAGCGTATAAAATGCAATTTTTGCCATTTTCAGCCTCCCAGTTCGTCAAATTCGTATAAAACGGCACTTAAAGCAGTAAGCCCGGCCGTTTCGGCGCGCAAAATACGCCTGCCAAGCGACACAGGCACCGCACCGCCGCTGCGTGCTTTATCAAGCTCGGCTTCACTGATGCCGCCTTCCGGGCCGATTATAATTAATATGCTGTCTGTATTTAAATTGCTTTTCAGAACCTGTTTAAGACCCTGCCTGTCCTCACATTCGTAAGCAATTATTTTAGTTGTGCAGTCACATTCAGCCATCAGTTTATCAATAGCTGAAACCTCCGCAATTTGCGGAATAATGTCGCGCTTGCTCTGCTTGGCCGCGCTTTCGACAATTTTTTGCCAGCGCTGGCATTTTTTGGCAGCCTTCTCGCCGTCATAGCGCACAACGGAATGTTCCATTGCCAAAGGCACAATGCGGCTTACGCCGAGCTCCACCGCCTTTTGGATGATAAAATCCATCTTTTCGCCTTTTACAAGCCCCTGCGCCAGTGTAATCTTTACCGCAGGCTCATGGCTTTCGGCAATAACTTCAAGGCATTTTACAAGCGTCTGCCCGGGCGCAGTTTCAGTAATTTCTGCAAGGGCGGTTACGCCGTCGTCGCTCACAATCTGCACCTTTTCGCCCGGCTTCATTTTAAGCACGGTGTAAATATGGCGTGCGTCAATGCCGTCTATCATCATATTTTCCGCATAAGAGCGCGGAATAAAAAATCTGTGCATTAATCCTCCAGTGCCATCAGCATGGCAACCCAGCCGCCTTTATGGCGCGTGCTGACAACCTTCAGCCCGCTGGCTGCGGCAGCTTTTTTAATATCGTCTTCACGTTCTTCTATAATGCCGCTTGCAAGGAACTTGCCGTCCGCTTTCAGCTTTTGTGCAACATCCGGCAGCAGCATAATAATAATATCGGCAATAATATTGGCAATAATTACATCTGCCTTGCCTTCCGTGCCGTGCAGAAGGTCGCCTTCTTTAACTGCAATAACTTCGCTCAGGCCGTTTCCGGCAATGTTTTCTTTGGCAATACGCACGGCGTTGGCGTCAATATCTACGGCAACAATGCTTTTTGCGCCAAGTTTGGCGGCCGCAATGCTTAAAATACCGCTGCCGGTGCCAACGTCAAATACTTCCGCCTGCGGCGTAATAATTTCTTCCAGGTATTCCATGCACATGCTTGTTGTATGGTGCGTGCCGGTGCCAAAGGCCATGCCGGGGTCAATTTCAATAACAAGGTCGTCAGCCTTGGCGTCGTATTTTTCCCACGAAGGCTTAATAACAAGATGTTTGCCGATATGGGTTACATGGAAATACTGCTTCCATTCGTTTGCCCAATCCTGCTCGCACAGTGTACGGAACAGCGGATTGCGGAAAACGCATTTTTGCCCGATACGTTCTTCAACGGCTTTAACCTCGCGCGAGATAAACTCCAAACGTTCGGAAAGTTTTTCGTCATCCGGGTAATAAGCAGTTACTGTAACAACCTCGGTATTCTGCTGTTCGGGAATATCGCACAGCTCCCATGTGCCGCTTGCACGCAGCTGATTAATTAAAAGCGGGTCTTCCATGGCCACGCCCTGCGCACCGGCGCTGTATAAAATATCGGCAACCGTGTCTGCCTGTTCATGCGTTGTCTGTAAGCTGACTTCCGTCCACTGCATTACGTTTCACTCCTCAAAAAACTCATAGTAAAAAGATATAAATTTCCGCCTTTTATCTTATCATAACAAGGCCGAAATGTACATTATAAAATCAGTCAATTTATATTTATCACGCCGCGGTTGGTTTTATGTTAAGCATTACTATATTTGACTTTTTGCGCCTGTTTGCTATAATAATTATAGAAAAACAAATGGCTGCCGATAGACGGTCAGCCCGCAAAAAAGTTTAGATCATCTAACGATAACCGTCACAGTTTTGGCTGGCTTGTGGCGGTTATCTGCTTTTACGCGAAAAATCTTTCCCGAGGGTATAACCAATGGAAAAGATAGTCACCGTATAACCTATTACGGCTAACAACGATAATATATCCACGTTATCCCCTCCTTTAGCATATTTCCGCCACGCGGATTCTATGTTATCGGAGGGTCACAGTCCCTCCGCAGAGGGCTAACCGCCTACCGTTATGGCAGCACATTTGCCTGCATATTGTAACAGAAAAATATAAAACGGTAAAGATACTAAAAGCGCGCTTCCGAATTTACGGAAACGCGCTTTAGTTGTTATTTAAACAAATCTTTAATTTTGTTCAAAAAGCTTTTTTCTTCGGGGTTTATGTTGTCCTTGCTGATATCGGCAAATTTACGCAGCGCGTCTTTTTGCTTTTCGCTCAGCTTTTTAGGCACAACAACTTTTATGCGTACCAGCTGGTCGCCGCGGCTGCCTCCGCGCAGGCTCGGTATGCCTTTGCCTTTCAGGCGCAGCACCTGGCCCGGCTGGGTGCCTTCCGGAATCTTCATGGTTACCTGGCCGTCCAGCGTCGGTACTTTTATTTCATCGCCCAAAGTTGCCTGTACAATGTTAATAGGCACTTCGCATAATACAGTGTTGCCATCGCGTTCAAAGAACTTGTGCGGCTTCACATACAGATATACGTAAAGGTCACCGCTCGGGCCGCCGCGCATACCTGCTTCGCCTTCTCCGCTTACGCGCAGGCGCGAACCGTCGTTAACACCGGCAGGAATTTTAACTTTAAGCTTTTTGGTTTTGCGTACGGTACCTTTGCCCTTACATTCTTTGCACGGCTCGGTAATAATTTTGCCTTCGCCGTGGCATCTGCTGCACGGGCGTACGTTACGCATCTGTCCGAACATAGTGTTTTGCGTAAAGCTTACCTGGCCTGTGCCGTGGCATTCGGGGCAGGTTTCCACCTTGCTGCCAGGTTCAGCGCCGCTGCCTTTACATTTTGGGCATTGCTCGTCACGCGTCAGGTTAATTTCGCGTTCTACGCCGAAAGCTGCTTCTTCAAAGGTAATTTCCATATCGAAGCGCAAATCGCTGCCGCGCTGCGGACCTGCCTGACGGCCTCCTCTGGAGCGCCCGCCGCCGCCAAAGAACATATCAAAAATGTCCTCCATACCGCCGCCTGAGCCGCCAAAGCCGCTGAAATCAAACCCGCCGAAACCGCCCGCGCCGCCTGCTCCGGCAGCGCCGTCAAAGGCTGCATGGCCAAACTGGTCATACTGGGCACGTTTCTTTTCATCGCTCAAAACACTGTATGCTTCGGAGCATTCTTTAAACTTTTCTGCAGCATCAGGATTATCCTTGTTGACATCAGGATGATACTGACGTGCCAGTTTACGATATGCTTTTTTTATCTCGTCTGCCGTTGCGCTTTTAGAAACGCCCAGCACGTCATAGTAATCTCTTTTTTCCAAGGTTTACACCATCCTAAGCTGATTATTTCTTGTCGTCGTCAACAACTTCGGCGTCAACTACATCGTCGTCGGCTTTTTTAGCGCCGCCTGCGTTTGCTGCGCCTGCACCTGCTTCCGCACCTTTGGCTGCTTCGGTCTGTTTGTAAAGCTCAGCGCTCAGTTCATACAAAGGTTTGGTAAGTTCTTCGGTTGCTTTCTTAATTGCGTCAACGTCGTCGCCTTTCATTTTTTCTTTCAGGGCGTCCATTGCGGTTTTAACTTTGGCAATCAGTTCGTCGCTGCCTTTGCCTTCCATGTCTTTAATGGTTTTTTCTGCCTGATAGCAGAGGCTGTCGGCCTGGTTACGAGCTTCAACTGTTTCCTTGCGTTTTTTATCTGCTTCGGCGTTGGCTTCGGCTTCTTTTACAAGGCGGTCAACTTCGTCTTTATCAAGCGTGCCGGAAGAAGTAATGGTAATCTTCTGTTCTTTGCCGGTGCCGAGGTCTTTGGCTTTTACGTTTACAATGCCGTTAGCATCGATATCGAAGGTAACTTCAATTTTCGGTACTCCGCGCGGTGCAGCCGGAATGCCGGAGAGTTCAAAACGTCCCAGCGTTTTGTTGTCGGCAGCCATGTCGCGTTCGCCCTGCAGTACGTGGATATCAACGGAAGGCTGGTTATCGGAATAAGTGGAGAAAATCTGAGATTTGGAAGTAGGAATGGTAGTGTTGCGGTCAATCATTCTGGTGAAAATGCCGCCGGCGGTTTCAATGCCGAGGGACAGCGGAGTTACGTCCAGAAGCAGTACGTCTTTAACTTCGCCAGCCAGTACGCCTGCCTGAATAGCAGCGCCTACTGCAACGCATTCATCCGGGTTAATGCCGCGGTGCGGTTCTTTGCCCATGAACTTTTTAATGGCTTCCTGTACAGCCGGAATGCGGGTAGAACCGCCAACCAAGAGTACTTTGTTGATGTCGCTTGCGCTCATGCCTGCATCGGCCATAGCCTGACGGGTCGGGCCCATGGTACGCTCAACAAGGTCTGCGGTCATTTCTTCAAATTTAGCACGGGTTAAATCCATGTCCAAATGTTTCGGGCCATCGGCGCCTGCGGTAATAAACGGCAGGTTGATGTTGGTGCTCATTACGCCGGACAGTTCAATTTTAGCTTTTTCTGCTGCTTCACGCAGACGCTGCATAGCCATGCGGTCGTTGGAAAGGTCAATGCCTTCGGCTTTCTTGAATTCATCAACCATCCAGTCGATAATGCGCTGGTCAAAGTCATCGCCGCCGAGGTGAGTATCGCCGTTGGTAGCTTTAACTTCAAATACGCCATCGCCTACATCAAGGATGGATACATCGAACGTGCCGCCGCCAAGGTCGTAAACCATAACGGTGTGGTCTTCGCTCTTGTCAATGCCGTAAGCAAGTGCTGCTGCGGTAGGTTCGTTGATAATACGCAGAACTTCAAGGCCTGCAATTTTGCCTGCGTCCTTGGTTGCCTGGCGCTGGCTGTCGGAGAAGTAAGCCGGAACGGTAATTACGGCCTGATGTACGCTTTCGCCGAGATATTTTTCAGCGTCAGCTTTTAATTTTTGCAGAATCATTGCGGAAATTTCTTCCGGAGAGTATTTTTTGTCGTCAATTTCAACTCTGTAATTAGTGCCCATGTGGCGTTTAATGGAGCTGATTGTTCTGTCCGGGTTGGAAACAGCCTGGCGTTTTGCCAGCTGGCCTACCAGACGTTCGCCGTTTTTGGAAAAACCTACAACGGACGGGGTCAGCCTGCTGCCTTCCTGGTTAGTGATAACGGTCGGTTCGCCGCCTTCCATAACAGCTACTACAGAGTTAGTAGTACCTAAGTCAATACCAATTACTTTAGACATGATGCTTTTTCCTCCTCAAATTTACACTGTATAAAGAATGCAACTTAATCGTTGCTTATTACTTTAACTTTGCTGTGGCGGATGATTTTATTGCGCAGCCTGTAACCTTTTTCAAAAACCTGCTCAATGCTTTCATCCTCTAAATCCGGGTTCTGCCCGCGCATTACGGCTTCGTGCAGTTCCGGGTTAAATTTCTGCCCCTCTGCGGGGATTTCTTCAACTTCAAGCTCTTTAAAAGCCTGTTCAAACTGCCGTTTGATTTTTTCCATGCCGGCTACGATAGCAGACATATCGTTTGTAGTTTTTACACTCTGCTCGGCTCTTTCAAAGTTATCGAGCACTTTCAAAAACTTGCCGACAACATCTGCCGTAACGAAGGTTGAAAGCTGTTCGCGTTCGGCAGCATTGCGTCTGCGGAAATTTTCAAAATCAGCCTGCAAACGCATCAGGCGGTTTTGCAGTTCTTCGATTTTTGCATCTTTTTCATCTTTCTGGGGTTCTTCCGGCTTTGCTTCTTCCGGTTGTGCGTTTTCTGCATTTCCGGCTGCTGCTTCACCGGCGTTTACCTTTTCTTCAGCGGGCGCTTCAGCATTTTCCGCTGCTCCTTCCGCAGGGTTCTGAGTATCTTTAATATCTTCTGCCTGCATACTGTCCCTCCTCAGCTGTTTAAAATCGTTTTTAAATATTTATGAAGATAATCCATTACGGCAATTACTTTGCCATACTGCATACGCGTAGGCCCCAGCACCGCCATTGTACCGACTATTTTGCCGTTTAAGCGGTAGGTTGCCTGCACCATGCTGCAATCCTGAATGCCTTCAAATTTATTTTCGCTGCCTATCGTTATGCGCAGCCCGGATTCTTCGCCGGATTTTAAAATATTGCGCACAACTTTTTCTTCTTCCAGCACGCCTAAAAGGTTTTTAACTTTTTCCATGTCGCGGAATTCAGGCTGGCTTAACAGCTGCCTTGTGCCGCCCATAAAGAAGGTTTCCTTTTCGGGGCGCGTCATGCGGCGCAGCACATGCAAAAGCGAACTTAAAAGCAGCCGGTCATCTTTAACCGCTGCCTGCACTTCATCCAGCAACGCCTTGTCGATATCCGTTACAGCTTTGCCTTCCAGCATTCTTGTAATGCGCCCAGCCATGTATTCCAGTTCTTTGGCAGACATGCCTGCCGGAATTTCCACCACGCAGTTGTTTACATTGCCGTCATCGGTAACAATGCACAAAATGGCATGGTTCGTATCAAGCGGCAAAAACTTTAAATAGCAGAAACGGCTGATGGAATGCTGGTTTGCCAGCACCATCGACACGTTGTGGGTCATTTGTGAAAGGATTTTTGCGGTTGACAGGAAAATATCGTCAATGCTGCGCTGGCGTTCGCGGTACAGGGTATTAATTAATGTACGGTCGTTATCGTCCAGCGTATCCGGCTCAATCATGGAATCTACATAAAACCTGTATGCCTGTGCCGAAGGCACACGGCCGGCTGAAGTGTGGGGCTGCTCCAGATAACCCAAAAGCTCCAAATCGCTCATTTCGTTACGGATGGTAGCCGGGCTCAATCCCAAATCATGCTTACGCGCAATAGTGCGTGAACCTACCGGCTCTGCCGTAGAAATGTAATCTTCTATGATGATTTGCAGAATTTTCTTCTTTCTTTCGTTTAACATATCCCCACCTCCGAAGGGATTGTTAGCACTCGTTATAATAGAGTGCTAACATCTTGATATTAGAATAGCACTGCCTTCAGATATTGTCAATAAGTTTTTATATATTTTTTAAATAAAATTTAATCCGTCACAAAAATTTCAAAAATACGGTTGCCAACTTCCATACCCGCTTCGGTAAGGCAGATTTTCTGCCGCTCTTTATCAAAGCCAAGCAAATTATGCTCAATATACGGTTTCATTTCAGCTCCGTATTTTTCCATAACATCTATGCCGAAACGCTGCTTTGCTTCGGTTAAACTTACGCCGCTTTGTTTGCGCAGGTTCATAAACATAAATTCTTCAAACTGCACCGGCACAGGCAGTTCTTCTTTATCATAAAGCTGCCCGCCGCTTTGTATAAGCTGTATGTAGTTTTGTACTTTAGCGGCGGCAGTAAAACGCGCGCTGCCGCTAAACCCGCAGGCACCCGCGCCAAATGCCGCATACGGGTAATAATGCCAGTACACAAGGTTATGGCGGCTGTACGCTTTGCCGCGCGCATAGTTAGATATTTCGTAGCGTTCAAAGCCCTGGTTTTTTAAAAACTCCTGTACAAATTCGTACATATCGGCAGCTTCGTCCTCATCCGGCAAAATTATCTTTCCTGCTTCTGTCATTTTTTGCAGCGGCGTGCCTTCCTCAACAATCAGCCCATAAACGGATAAATGCTCAATGCCGGTACTGCAAAGCCGCATAAGTGTTTCTTTTAAACTTGCCATAGTCTGCCCCGGCAGGCCGTAAATAACATCGGCATTAATGCGCTTAAAGCCTGCCTGTTTGGCAAGCTCTATTGCTTCCAATGCTTCGGCTGCATTATGCACGCGCCCTATTGCTTTTAATTCTTCATCGTTTAAACTCTGCACGCCAAAGCTGATGCGGTCAAACCCCAACTGCCGCAGCGCTTTCAGTTTCGGCAAATCAACAGTGCCGGGATTTGCCTCGATAGACGCCTCGCACGGATTTTGCCACCAGCCGTACTTTTTTAAAGCGTCCGTAATTTCTTTTATAGCTTCAGCTGGTAAAAGGCTTGGCGTGCCACCGCCAAAATAAATTGAAGCATTGTCGTTTACAGGTACATCTTTTCTGCGCCCGGCAATTTCCCTGCATACCGCCGCAGCATATTTTGCCATTACCTCTGCCCCAAAACCGGCGTACGAATTAAAATCGCAGTACAGGCATTTTTGCCTGCAAAACGGTATATGCACATAAATGCCCTGCACCTGCTGCCAGGGCTGTAAATTTTGTAACTTATCCATAATATTCCTTCGCTTGCAAAGTAAAATTTTTTATTATTAAAACTCACCGCAAATGATTCACGCTGTTTCAGTTCTGCAAAAATGCTGCGGCTCCTCCGATTCCGGTCAGGCTGCGCAGCTGACCTCTCTTACTTATGTATTTTAATTTCAGCCGCCGCAGTTTTTGCTCTCACTTAACAGCATAAATCATTCGCCTCATATTTTACACAACTCTTTTAAAATAAAAATTGACTGCTTTTATATTTTATACAACTATAATATAAATACGCAATGGGTAAACCTTTGAAAATTCAAGACAAAACAACGGCGGCTTCATTTTAAGTATTTACAAAAATGCGTGAACCGCAGCGCAGCCGTGTTCACGCACGTAGAAGCCGTTGCATTTTGCTGAATTTGAAAAGATTTATTCATTGCGTATTCAGCTTTACATAAAAATAATACCGCCCTCACCGTTTAAGCAAGGGCGGTAAAACATTTTAATGCTTATTTAAAATAATTTACGCCGCTGATAAAGATTTTCTGGTCTTTATTGCCGCTGATATTTTTAAACAGGCCCGGTACAAAACGTTCGGTATGGCCCATTTTACCCAAAATTCTGCCGTCGGGGCTGGTAATGCCTTCAATAGCATACAGCGAACCGTTGGGGTTGTACGGCATTGCCATGGTGGGTTTGCCGTTTTCATCAACATACTGCGTTGCAACCTGCCCGTTGGCAAACAATGCTTTAATTGTTTCTTCCGGCGCATAGAAGCGGCCTTCGCCGTGAGATACGGCAACGGAGTGAATTTCGCCCGGTTCAACGGCGCTGAACCACGGAGATTTATTGGAAACAACGCGGGTGTTAACAATCTGCGAAACGTGGCGGCCGATATTATTGAAGGTAAGAGTCGGGCTGCCGGCAGACATTTCGCGGATTTCGCCATAAGGCACAAGGCCGAGTTTAACAAGTGCCTGGAAGCCGTTGCAGATGCCGAGCATCAAACCGTCGCGGTCATTAAGCAAGCGTCCGATAGCTTCTTTAATGCGCGGGTTGCGCAGCATGGTAGCAATAAACTTGCCGCTGCCGTCCGGTTCGTCACCGGCACTGAAACCGCCCGGAAGCATTACAATCTGGGCATTGTCAATCATTTCAACCATTTTGGCAACGGATTCTTCTACTGCCTGCGGGGTAAGGTTGCGCACAATAAAGGTTTCAGCCACAGCACCGGCGTCTTCAAAAGCACGGGCACTGTCATATTCGCAGTTAATGCCCGGGAATACCGGAATGAATACGCGCGGTTTGGCAATCGTTACCGGCGCAGTCAAAGGCAGTTCTGCCTTATAAAGCGGCATGTCGATATCTTTATCGTCTTTTTCATCGGTTTTGGACGGGAAAATGCCTTCCAGCGGAGCGCTGTAAGCTTTTTCGGCTTCGTCCATGGAAATAACGTCGTCATTAATGGCGATAACCTGTTTTTCAGAGGTATGGCCAAGCAGCATGTAGTCGAGCCCTTCAAACAAATCTTCCGGCTCTGTGCCTTCTGCAAGTTCAAGCACCATGCCGCCGGGCTGCAAAGTAAACAGTCCGTCAGTATCGTTATAAGGTTTAATAAATTCAAAACCAAGGCTGTTGCCAAGGCACATTGTTGTTACAAGCGCTGCAATGCCGCCTTCTTTAACGGCTGCCGCAGCAGTAATTTTGCCCGCCAGAATGGCCTTATGCACTGCAGTAAGATTTGCTTTCAGCGCGCCAAAGTCCGGCACTTCCGTAGTTTCGCGCGGGCAGGAAAGGAATACAACCTTACTGCCGGCATTTTTAAATTCTGCCGATACGGCTTTGTCGCCGTCGATAACGTCAACCGCGAAGGAAACAAGCGTCGGCGGAACGGTTTTATCCATAAAGGTGCCGCTCATGCTGTCTTTGCCGCCGATAGCAGGCAGTTCCAAAGCGTCCAGCGCGGTAAATGCGCCCAAAAGTGCTGCAAAGGGCTGACCCCAAAGCTCGGTATTATGCAGTTTGGGGAAGTATTCCTGACAGGTAAGGCGCAGTTTTGCCGGGTCTGCACCAAGTGCAACGGCACGGGTTACAGATTCCACAACCGCATACAGTGCGCCGTGGAACGGGCTCCAGCAGGCAACATCCGGGTTGTAGCCGCACGCCATAACGGATGCCGCCGTGGTTTTGCCGTGCAGCACTGGCAGTCTGCCAACCATGCCTTCAGACGGAGTAAGCTGGCGTTTGCCGCCAAACGGCATCAGCACGGTGCCGCGGCCGATAGTGCTGTCAAAGCGTTCGGAAAGCCCTTTCTGGCTGCAAACATTAAGGCGTCCGAGGTTAGCAAGCCATGCGTTTTTCAAACCGTCTGCCGCAGCAACTTCTGCCGGCAGTTTGTCAAATACGCATTCGCCTTCAACATTGCAAACTTTAACGTCTGCATGTTGGGCAACGCCGTTGGTATTCAAAAAGTCGCGGGAAAGGTCCACGATTTTATCGCCGCGCCAGTACATTACAAGCCTTCTGTTATCGCTAACCTGTCCGATAACGGTTGCTTCAAGGTTTTCCTCATCGGCAAAGGCAATAAATTTCTTAATATTTTCGGGTGCAATAACAAGCGCCATACGTTCCTGAGATTCGGAAATTGCAAGCTCCGTACCGTCAAGGCCTTCGTATTTTTTCGGCACTTTGTCAAGGTCAATTACAAGGCCGTCGGCAAGTTCGCCGTTGGCAACGGATACGCCGCCTGCGCCGTAGTCGTTGCAGCGTTTAATCATCGGCGTAACTTCCGGATTGCGGAACAAACGCTGAATTTTGCGTTCTGTCGGCGGGTTGCCTTTCTGTACTTCTGCACCGCAGCTTGCCAGCGAATCAACAGTATGTTCCTTGGAAGAACCCGTTGCGCCGCCGCAGCCGTCACGGCCGGTTCTGCCGCCGAGCAGCACTAAAAGGTCGCCCGGTTCGGGCACTTCGCGTTTTACAAGGTTACGCGGAACAGCACCAACAACAGCGCCTACTTCCATACGTTTTGCCACGAATTTATCGTGATAGTATTCCTGTACATGGCCGGTTGCCAGGCCAATCTGGTTGCCGTAAGAGCTGTAGCCTGCTGCCGCGCCGATAGTAATTTTGCGCTGCGGCAGTTTGCCGGGCAGAGTATCTTCCACCGGTACGCGCGGGTCGGCAGCGCCGGTTACGCGCATTGCCTGATATACATAGGCACGGCCGGAAAGCGGGTCGCGGATAGCGCCGCCGAGGCAGGTTGCAGCACCGCCGAACGGTTCAATTTCCGTCGGGTGGTTATGGGTTTCGTTTTTAAACAGCAGCAGCCATTCTTCGGTTTTGCCGTCAACTTCAATAGGCACAACAATGGTGCAGGCGTTAATTTCTTCCGATTCGTCCAAATCGTCCAGCTTGCCTTCGGCACGCAGTTTTTTCATGCCGATAACGGCAATGTCCATCAGGGTAACAGGGCGTTTGGTATCGGAGCCGTACACTTCGTCGCGCGCTTCCATATATTTGTCAAGGGCAGCCTGTACCGGCTGGGTGTAAAGCCCCGGCTCAATTTCCACATCTTCAATCTGCGTCATAAAAGTGGTATGGCGGCAGTGGTCAGACCAGTAAGTATCGAGCACTTTAATCTCGGTAATGGTCGGTTCACGGTGTTCTTCATTAAAATATTTCTGGCACCACAGCAAATCGTCAAGGCTCATGGCAAAGCCGTTGGAAGTGCGGTAAGCCTCCATTTCTTCTTTGGTAAAGGTTAAAAAGCCTTCCACGCTTTTAATTTTCTGCGGTTCTTCGCAGGCCTGCAGCAAAGTCTGCGGTTTTTCCCAGGCAGCTTCGCGTGCTTCAATCGGGTTAATGCAGTAAGCCTTAATTTTAGCAAACTCATCATCACTGATTGTGCCGGACAAAATATAAACTTTGGCAGAAGATACCAGCGGGCGTTCTTTCTGCGTAATAAGCTGAATGCACTGAGCAGCAAAGTCTTCCCTCTGATTATACTGGCCCGGCAAAAATTCTACCGCAAAAGCACGGCAGCCTGCAGGTACTTCCAGTTCTTCTTCAACGGTATCAACCGGCGGTTCGGAAAGCACCAGCGCTTTGGCTGCGGCAAATTCCTCATCCGTTACGCCCATAACATCATAGCGGTTAATAACGCGGATACCGGTTAAGCCTTTCATACCGAGGTTAGTTTGCAAATCAGCCAAAAGGCCTCTTGCTTCAACGGCAAAAGCTTCTTTCTTTTCTACAAAAATGCGTCTGATTTCGTCCATTAAATCAGCCTCCCTGCTCAATTTTCAATAGTACTCGTTAATATAATTACGGCATTTGGTAAACAACGCCTGCAAAAAACCGCTTTTGCGCGGATTATGAACTCTAATTTTTCCGGCACGCACCAGCTCTTCAAAGCTGAAAGTGCCGAAATACAGCTGCGTAAAGGCTGCGCTATCCATTGTAATTTCTTCGTTTTCAATGGTGCTGGCCTGAGTTAATGCGCCGTTTTGGGCAGTTATTTTTAAAAGCCCGTTATTCAGCGGCAAAAATTTGTCGGTAATTAAAAGCACCGCTTCGCCGCTCACATTCTGCGGCACCGGCAAAAGCTCCAGCGCTTTGCGGATATTAATGCAGCGCGCCATCATAAACGGTTTTAAACTGCCGCTGTATGTACTTCCGGCAAAATTAAGATACGCCAAGTTGCCGGGTTCTGCCAGCCATTCAAAATTAGCGGCATCACTTAAATGCCCTGCTGCATAACGCAGAAGCGCCGTTTGTGCCTCATGGCTGAGCGTAAGCAGCTCCTGCACTTTAAAAGTGCCTACATCAAGCGAATACAGCATATAACCGGAAGGGCTGGCATCTTCAAAAGCTATGGCAAGCATTGCTTTTTCGGCTTTATAGCCGTTTAAAAGCTCCTGCCATTTTACCCTGCTGCGTACTGCCATGCCGTTTAACTCCTGCCCGCAGGCTTCGTAAACATCAGCAAGTTCATCCAACCCTTCTGTAATATCTGCACAGCGGGTTATTTTTATATTATGCACCGGCGGCAGTTTTTTAAGTTCTGCCAGCGGCATCTGGTAATAATGGCGGTAATAGCAGTAATCAAACCCATAGGGCTTATAAATTGCCGGGTTAATGGGCATTAAAAGCGCAAAAGCCGCTCCCTGCGCACGCAGAACGGTAAACGCCGTTTCCAGCAGCGGGCGCGTAAGGTGCTGCCCGCGGTATTCCGGCGCAGTTGCCACGCCTACAATATACGGCAGGCGCAGTGTTTGCCCGCGCAGCGTAATTGCATACGGGTTCAAGTGCAGCATACACGCTAATTTATCGCCGTCAAACCCACCTATAACGGTATTTTGCTTTAAACAGTACTCGCTAAAATACCATTCGTAAAACGGGTCGCCCTTTTTTTCAAAGCAGTAATCCCATAATTCTGCCGCCTGCGGCAAAAAAGCAGAGTTTAAAAGCCTGAAATCCATACAAACCTCTGTTATTTAAAAATAGTGGAATATTTTTTTACCATAAATTCCGGTTTATACGATTCTTTTGCCATGCGCAGGCCTTCATGCCCCATATCTTCCTCGCGGTTAAGATAGGTAACGTCGCCCCACGCATTTTTGGCAAAATCACGGTTAATAACGGCATAAAGCCCGCGTATTTCCGGATTAGCCTTTTCTACATGCAAAACAGCTGTATCGTCATTAATTTTTTCGCCAAAGCTGAAGGCTTCAACCTTTCCGTCAATGCGGATAACGCCGCCGCGCAGCTTTAAGGCTTCAAAATTATCAAGTGCTTCGTGGATAGCGCATTTTTCGCATACCAGCGAAGGGTCGTCCGACATGCGGCGCTCGCACCACATATCGCCAAAAGCAAGGCATTCTTCAATGTTGCTTCTGTTCATTTCTTCGTAAACATAATCGGGATGCTCTTTTACAAAAGCATTGCAGTGGTTCTTTTTGCCGTGGTATTTGCGCCCGGCAAGCGTGGCCAGGTTCTGCTGCAAATACACATAGTCCCAGTTATCACGGTCATCGGTAATTTCCAAATCAGGGAACGCTTTTAACAGCCTTTCCCTGCCGTCATCATAAATGCCGTGTATTTCAAACGGTTTGCCGTTATGGTATTCTTTAATTTCTTTCATTAATAAAGGCAAATCCTCGTCTTTGCCGCCAAACGGCTGTAAAAAGAAGTCAACATCATTTCTTTTTACTTTTAGCACTAAAAAGCCGTGTGCTTCAGTCCAAAAAATATCATAGCAGGTCTGCCACATAAACAAATTGCCAAAAGCACATTCAGAGCCGCGGTAATAAGGACGCGACATGTAGCTTTCAAACAATTCCTTATCGGCAATCGAAATCTCTTTAAGTTCTAAAATAAAATGACCCCCAATTTCTTCTTATTAAATTATTATACCATATTGAGCGAAACTTTCTCAAAGTTTCTGTCACATTATTTATAAAATTCGCTGAAATAAACAAAAAACCTGCCGCATTTTTACGGCAGGCTGTATTTGTTTATTATTTTCTGTGATGTGCGTTGTAGCAGTCACGGCAGTAAACCGGACGGTCTTCGGAAGGTTTGAACGGAACTTCGGTTTCTTTGCCGCATTCAGCACAAACCGCCGGATACATCTGGCGTTCCGGACGTTCGCTTACAATGCCAAGACGCTGTTTGCGTGCCTGACGGCATGCAGGGCAGCGGCCAGGTTCGTTGGTAAAGCCTTTGGATTCATAAAATTCCTGTTCGGAAGCGGAAAAAACAAATTCTTTGCCACATTCCTTGCATACTAAAGTTTTGTCTTCTTTCATTGCTTATCAGCTCCTTACATTAATCATACCCCATGAGGACTTCATAGATTTGCCACGGCTTCGATAAAAATGCAAGCAGCATTAAAAAGAAGATATGAACCCTATATGAACCGGCTGAGATATACTATTTAAAGTATATCTTTTTAAAATACAAATGTCAATATATCATGGCTGTTTTTTACATTATTCTAATAAAATTTAACGCAAATAATATGTTTCATTGGTACATTCAAGTACAGTATTGTAGTCGCGCCATTTTGCCAGTGTGGTTGTACTGCAGTTGCCAACGCTGAAATTCCATATTTTGTTTAAGTCCACGCCCAAAAACAGGCACAGCAGCACGCGGATAATGCCGCCGTGCGAAACAACGGCAATATCTTTTTCGTCCATTTCCGCAAGGCAGCGTTTAAAAAACGGCTCTACGCGTGCGGCAACATCTGTAAAATTCTCGCCGCCCGGCACATGGCACAGCGCCGGATTTTTAAAGAATTCGTCAATTTGCCCAAGGCCGGCATCATTAATCTGGTTATAGGTAAGCCCTTCCCACTCGCCAAAAGCAATTTCCTTAATATCTTCAACCGGCTGCACTTCAAGCCCGTGCACAGCCGCCAACGGCGCCGCCGTCTGCCGTGCGCGCGTTAAACTGCTGCTGTATACGGCATCAAGGCGGATATTTTTAAAATGCTCTGCCAAAAGTTCAGCCTGCGCCAGTCCTTTTTCGTTCAGTTCAATATCGGTTTGCCCCTGAAAGCGGAAACTTTTGTTGGAATCGGTTTCCCCATGCCTGATTAAATATAGCCTGCCCATTATTTTGCCCCCTGTTTGCCTGCCTTAATTTCTTCTGCGTGCGAAAATTCTTTTACCTCAACATGTACGCCTGCTTCGGCAAAAGTTTCCATTTCCTTATAAGCCTTAATGCCTGCGTCCAAAAGGCTGAGCGCAAGTATTGCGCCTTCGCCGCGGCATATTTTAATATCAAGCCTCAGCGGCGCGGAAAGCCCCAATTTTTGCAGCAGTTCTTCCATGCCCGCTTCTGCGGATACATGCCCGGCAAAAATGTAATCTGCCGCATCAGCATTATATTTTACTGCCGCAAGTGCTGCAAGGCAGGATGCTGCGCCGTCAAGCATTACCGGCACTTTTAAAGCTGCAGCCTGCAAAACTGCGCCTGCCATAGCGGCAATGGTTCTGCTGCCAAGCTGATTTAAAAAATCATAGCCGCCAGCTTCAAAGTTTTCTGCATTATATTCCGGCACGCTTCTGTCAACGCAGCCAAGTGCCAGCACCTGCTGGCCGCCGTTTGTGCCTATTGCTTCTTTTGCCAGAAGCGCACCTTCAAGCAGTGCTTCTTCAATGCTTTCAGACGTTACCAAAAAAGTCTGGCTTTTAACGCCGGAATTTTCTGCAAGCACACAGGCAAGTTTCGTGCCCTGCATATATTCTGCCGCTGTACCGGCATCGTCAGTCCAGAAAAGCACTGTTTTACAAGGAAAATTTACATCATTTTTATCTGCACTGCCGTAAATCGCCGCATAGCGCGTAGCCATTTCTTCAAGTTTTGCCAGTGAACCGACCGGTTTAATTAAATTATCAAAACGCTCCTGCGCTTTTGCCGCTATCGTTTTATCAACAGGCTGCACCGTGCCAGCCAAAACATCTATTTCCATTTTGCACCATCCTTAAAACAAACTAAACATGCTGTGGTAAGTATAAAAACCAAGCACCAAAAAGCGCCCGCCAATTATCAGCGTAAGCAGGTACAGCACGTTGCCGCACTCCGTCAGCGCGCCGTAGGTATCGCCCGTCAGCCCGCCCAGCTGGCTTTGCAAAAATTTGGCAATGCCAAACACCAGCACAAAAGTAACTGCCATCACCAGCAGGTAATGCACGCCGCACAGCGCCGTTATGCCAATGCCAAGCGCCAGCGCGATGACCGTGTAGCTTTTTTTAGCGTACATGGTAAACATATGCCCGATGCCGGTTTTGCGCGCGTAGGGAAAGTTAACGATAAAAATTACCATAAAAGTACGCGTTGCAACGCTCATGGCAATCAGTGCCGGCGTCAAGAGCTGTGGGTAAATGGCAAGGTACGCCGATACCTTCAGTAAAATAAGCACTATTACAGCCAGCACGGCGTTAGAGCCTACATGGCTGTCTTTCATAATTTCCAACATGCGTTCGCGGCTGCGCGCCGAAAAAACGCCGTCGGAAGTATCCATAAAACCGTCGTACATCAGCCCGCCGGTTATAATAATTTCCGCTAAAATCAAAAGCGCGGCACGCATAAAATCAGGCGCGGCAACCATTACCAAAGCGTAATTAACCGCACCCAAAAACGCGCCTATAACCAGCCCCACCAGCGGAAAATACGGCACGCTGCGCGAAAAATCTTCGTCACGCCAATCCGTGCGGTGGCTGAAACGGATGCGCGTTAAAAATTCCAGGCAGGTAATAAAATCACGCATTATGCTCACCTGCGGTTAAGTTTTTGTATAAATCAAGCGCCGACTGCAAAATTACAATGGCCAGCGAAGCGCCCGTGCCTTCGCCGAGGCGCATGCCTGCATCGACAATCGGTTTTAAATTTAAAATTTCCAGCATTTTGGCGTGTGAAATTTCCGCCGATAAATGCGAGCAGAACATATAATCCGCGCAGGCAGGCTCAATGCCGTAAGCGAGCAGCGCCGCAGCCGTTGCGTTCACGCCGTCAACCATGGTAGGTACGCGGCGGCGTGCGCCCTCAATAATCATACCGGCAAGCCCGGCATGGTCATAACCGCCAACTTTGCATAAAATATCCATGGCATTGCCAAGTTCAGGCTTGTTTACTGCCAAACCGTCCGCAACAACCTGGCGTTTAACCTTCATGCGCTCGTCGTTAATGCCAGTGCCGCGCCCAACGGTCAGCTCCGGCGCAAGGCCTGTAAATGCCGATACGATAGCAGCGGTGGAAGTTGTGTTGCCGATACCCATTTCTGCCGTTACCAGCATGTTGTAGCCTTTATCAATGCACTCACCGGCAACTTTCATGCCGCGCTCCAATGCCATTTCGGCCTGCTCACGCGTCATGGCAGGGCCTTTGGTAAAATCTTCCGTGCCCCAGGCAACCTTTTCATTGCGCACTTTCGGCAAATGGCTTAAATCAAAAGTTGTGCCCATGTCAACAACAAACACATCCGCACCGGCGTGGCGCGCCATTACGTTGGCACCGGCAGTGCCGCGCATATAGCCGTTAATCATCTGCATGGTAACTTCCTGAGGATAAGCGCTGACGCCGTATTTGGCGATACCGTGGTCGCCGCACATTAAAAGCATGGCGCTTTTTATTTTGCCATTAAAATCGGGCGTACCGCAAATAGCGGCATATTTTTCAACCATTTTTTCAACTTTGCCAAGCTGATACGGAACCTCGTCCACAGCCTGCCAGTTTTTATGCACAATTTCTGCCGCATCCTTGTTCAGCGGCGGAACTATAATATCCTGCATTTTATTCCTCCTCAAATTTAAACGCCAGTTTTTTCATATCAACTGCCTGTCCTGCCACGCAGTAAAATACGCTGTCCGCAGCATCCGCCACCTGCTGGTTCACCCATCCTGCAATGTCGCGGTATTCGCGTGCCATGGCATTTTCCGGCACAATGCCCGCGCCAACTTCGTTTGTTACAAACACCGTAATTTTGCCGCCTGCTTCAGCAGCTTCAATCAGTTTGGCAATTTCTGCCTTAACAACCTGCGCTTTTTCTTCCGTTGTGCCCTGCGGTGCGTTTTTGCCGTACAATAAATTACTCATGTAAAGCGTAAGGCAGTCAAACAGCACCACTTCAGCTTTCTGCGCAGCTTCGCACAAAACCTCGTGCGCATTATAGGGGGCTTCAAAATTTATCCAGCGCGTCCGGGGGCGGCGCGCTTTATGCAAACGTACACGTTCAGCCATTTCTTCGTCCAGAATTTCGGCGGTAGCAATGTAAGCGCATTTTGCGCCGTAATGCAGCACATATTTTTCGGCAAATTCGCTTTTGCCGCTGCGTGCCCCGCCGGTTACCAAAACAATTTTAGCCGGCATACAAAAACTCCTTTCTATAAACAAAAAATCCCCTTTATAACAAAGAGGATATACTTCAAAAACGATATGCAAATACCCGCCTATCCCCCGTAGGCTGTGATACTCGTAACAGGCAGGTCTCCTGGCTCAGGTTCATCGCCGTGCTGCGCCTTCCCAAAGCATTGCTTCAGTGACATTTTGCAGACAGCTCGCCATTACAGTAGCGGGACTGCGCCGGATTCGCACCGGCTTCCCTATTAAGATTGCGGGGTTAACCGCCTCACCTGTTGATTTTTTCCGTTAAATTATATTCTATGCATTTCAAAAAAATCCTGCTTATGCAGATAAAAAATTAACGGCAGCCGTTAAGCCGCCGTTTAAACGCTTTATAAATTTATTTAAGGCTGTTTTGGTAATCCTCAAGGAACTGGGCAAGGCCTTTATCGGTAAGCGGATGCAGAAGCATCTCTTTTAAAACCTTGGTAGGAATGGTTGCAATATCCGCACCGGCGAGCATAACTTTTTCAACGTGCTCCATATTGCGGATGCTGGCTGCAATAATCTGCGTATCGAGATTGTACTGACGGAAAACCTTAACCATGTTTTCTACAAGCGCCACGCCGTTTTCGCCAATGTCATCCAAACGGCCGATAAACGGGCTTACATAGGTTGCACCGGCACGCGCTGCCATAAGTGCCTGCGGCAGGCTGAACACCAGAGTTACATTGGTTTTAATGCCTTCTTTGGCTAGAATTTTAACGGCTTTTAAGCCTTCGGCAATGCACGGAATTTTTACAACAACCTTGTCGGAAATTTTCATCAGCCTGCGCGCTTCGGCAACCATACCTTCGCAGTCGGTGCTGATAACTTCGGCGCTTACAGGCCCGTCAACAAGGCTGCAAATTTCGGGAATAACTTCAGCCTGAGTTCTGCCGCTTTTGGCAATTAAGCTGGGGTTAGTGGTAACGCCGTATACAACGCCAAGCGCTGCCATTTCTGCAATTTCCGCTACATTGGCGGTATCCATAAAAATCTTCACAATTCATACCTCTTTCATATTGTAATTTTTGTTAATAAATTTATTAATATGAATCGCCGGTTTAAACGCCAATTAAGGAACGTAGATTTTGCTCATTATTCAATCGCAAAATCTGCGTAGCTTCGCTGGCACATTTCTTGGCTTTGCTTTCGACATGTCACTAAATGGCGACTCACTTAAAACAGTACCGTCTGGTCGCTTCCGGGAGGTAAAAAAACATCATGCCCCCTGCCCTTGCGGTTTTTATTATTTACCCATGTGCCGCATTTCGGGCACTGCATTTCTGCCGCAGGCAAAGCCCATGCAAGCTGCCTGCCGCATTTGGGGCAAATAAAAAGCACCTGCATATTTGCTCCGGGCTGATATTTTTTCATACTCCGTCAACTCCTTTGCGGCCTTACCTGTCTATTATACACTATCGCAGAATTTTTTGCAGATTTTGTTGCAAGTTTTATGGACAAACAACGTAAAATTTTATATGCTATTATTAAATAAAGTTTAAAAGGTGGTTACACTATGTCACTGCAAAAAGAATTTGAAGCGCTTGGCTGCTGGAGCGCACCTACCGAAGAAGAACACATCAGCGTTTACGGGCTTGATTTTGATAACTGCTATATTATTTTTACCGACCTTGACGGCAAAACACCGGTTGACGCCAAAGAGCCTGTTGTTGCCGCCTGCTACGACGACCGAGATGCTTTTATGTGGGGCAAGGAACTGAAAGATTTTGCTGCTTTAAAAGCACTGCGCACCGCCCACGCGGATGACAATGATTTTATTGCCGCCGTTGAAAATTACACGCTGCCGAAGGAATGAAAATTTAGAATTACACGGTATAATATAACTAAAACATCAAATTAATAATCATTCAAACCGACTGTCAAAATATTTAGTTATCAAACAGCAAATTATCTCTGCCAACCGGTTATTTTTAATTTATCAATACAAATAAAAAGAGCTGCCTGACTGCCAACTCAAAAATTTTCCGCAATAAATTTAGTATCATAACAGTTCAAAGCACTTATTCACTACGTTCAAAAAGTGTTTTGAACTGTTATTTTTATTAAATATTGCAATTTTTGAATGTTGACTGCCATGCAGCCCTTTGTTATATTTACGCTTCAGTTAAAATTACGGTTCTATAAGTTTTTTGTATCGCAATGCTAATTTTTAAAATAAAATCATAACACCCACGCGGGAATGTAATACAAACTATCCGATGCCGGGAGTAAATCATCGATCAAGCACACTATACCGCCTGCACCGATGTTTATTTTGGCATCTGCATTAACAGGTTCCAGTATCGCAAAGGTTTTTATAGCTTTATTAGGGTACGCGCTCTTTTTAATAGCTACCGGGTATGCCGTACCGTTCTGCCAGATTATGAGTTCTATCTCTTTGCCGTTGAAATTGCGCAGATAATACAGCGGCGGCACTATGCCTTTGTTGGCATAGCTTTTATAGATTTCCGTTACAACCCAAGTTTCAAAAAATTCGCTGCTTGCCGCACCTGCTTCCAAAGCGTCGGCATTAAGCCAGCGTGTTAAATATGCCGCAAGACCGGTATCAAAAAAGTACAGCTTCGGCGCTTTTACTATGTATTTTGCTCCCGGCGGCATAAAAGGCTGAAGCAAGTAAATTATTCCTGCCGCCTCTAAAGTTTTTATCCACTGCTTTGCCGTCGGTGCGGATATTTCCGCCGCTTTAGCAAGTTCTGCATAGTTTATCATTTTGCCCGTCTGCCCAGCAGCGGAACATAAAAAGCGGAAGAATACCATTTCATCATTTATCTGTAATAGCTTCATTACGTCGCGCTGTAAAAAGGTTTGCACGTAGCTGGCGTAATAGCTTTGCCAGTCCTGCTCACCGCCGTTATACATGGCTGGCATACTGCCCTGCCAAATAAGTTTATAAATTTCTTTAAGGCTCTGTTTTTTTGCGTTATTCATGCGGTTAAACAGTGCGCCTACTTCCGGCAGGAAGGGTTCAGTGTTATCCGTACAATTAATTTCGTTAGCACTTAACCCCTGCAAGTCAATAATACCGACTCTGCCGGCAAGGCTTTCGGTTACACCCTGCATTAACGGCAAACGCTGCGAGCCGGTCAGCCAAATATCGCCGTTCTTCGCTCCGTTATCGGCGTAAATTTTAATGTAGCTTAACAACTGCGGCGCGTACTGAATTTCGTCAATTAATAGCGGTGGCGTATATCGCTGCAAAAACAATGCCGAATCGCTTAACGCTAAACTGCGCACTGCTAAATCATCCAGCGTAACGTAAGTACGCCCACTGCCCTGCGCTAAGTGCTTTAACAGCGTCGTCTTGCCCACCTGCCGTGCACCAGTTAAAAGCAGCACCTTAAACTGGTTAGATATTCTGTTAATTGTTTGTTCAATATTGCGTGTGATGTACATAGAAACCTTCAAAAATTAAATTTGAGTTTAATTTATTGTTATGTTAAAATAATCTTAAATTAAAGTATTTACTTTTACTATTGGAGCAATACAAACTTTATGAATATTGAAATTATTAAAAATCTTTGCCAACAAAATAAACTGCAATGGACCAATCACATATTAGTCCGCCTGCTGCAAAGAAATATAAAAATCAGCGATGTTAAAGAAGCAATTTTATCCGGTGAAATAATAGAGGAATATCCTGACGATTACCCTCACCCAAGCTGTTTAATTTTAGGTATCACTTTAAATAAACAAAAACTGCACGTTGTTTGTGGCGTAGATAAAGATTTATTATGGCTGATAACAGCCTATAAACCTTCTGCAACAGAATGGGACGGCACATTTACCATTAGAAGGAGGACACAAAAATGACTGAATGCTTTATGTGCAAAGGAAATTTAGAAAATAAATTAACTACGTTTATGGTAGATTTAGGTTCGTGCATTGTTATTGTTAAAAACGTACCTTCGCATGTATGCAGCCAATGCGGCGAAGTTTCCTACTCCGCCGAAGTTGCCGAACGTTTGGAACAAATCGTTAACAGCTTAAAAAACTCGGCCACAGAAATTGCCGTTATTTCTTACAAACAAGCGGCGTAAATAACAAGATCATAATTAATTTTCCAACCTCATCATTTAATTATGGTGAGGTTTTATATTTTCAGCTTTCCATCCAAAAAACTTTGGTAATCATCACAAATCTTCTGCACATCGCTGCCGAAAGTTATTTGCCTGCCCTTGTGCAGCCACAGTATTTTACTGCACATACTTCTTACCTGGTTCAGCGAATGCGATACCAGTATCGTCGTTGCGCCGCCGTTTATTATCTCTTTCATCTTCGTTTCGCTCTTCTTGCGGAACGCGCCGTCGCCAACAGATAACACTTCATCAAGTATTAAAATATCAGGCTTTACTAGTGAGGCTATCGAAAACGCCAGTCTTGACTTCATACCACTAGATAACTGTTTAAACGGCCTGTCCTCAAATTCTTTCAGTTCGGCAAAATCTATTATCTGCTCGTAAGTTTCATCCATAAACCTGCGGGTATAACCAAGCATAGCGCCACGCAGATAAGCGTTTTCTTTCACCGTTAAATCACCGTCAAAACCACTGCCAAGCTCCAAAAGCGCTGCTATTGTGCCATGTCTTGTAATACTTCCTTCCGACGGACGCATAATACCGGATACCGCTTTTAGTAGCGTTGATTTTCCTGCGCCGTTAGTACCGATAATCCCCAGCATATCACCTTCGTTAAGACTAAAAGTAATATTGCGGTTTGCCCAAAATTCTTTAACGTGGTAATTACCTTTTAATCTGCGCACAACGTATTCTTTTAAACCTATGCTTTTAAAATCACCTGTAATATACTTTATTGATACATTTTTAACTTGTAATATTTCTTTCATAAGTTAACCTTAAACATAATATAAAAATTTGTAATTATATTTTTTATATACCCAGCAGCCAATGCCAAACAGCACTATTGCATAACCTGCCAAAAGCAGATGCAGCCATAAATCAGGTACTGTATTATGTAAAACAATACTGCGGAAATATGTTATGCATACAAAAATTGGATTACAGTAAAATATACGTTGTGTAGCCAAAGACAAACTATCAATACTATAAAAGATTGCAGAGCCGTACATTACTACCTGGGTAAAAAGGCGATATAAGTATTGTATATCCCTAAAAAATATAAATAAAGCTGATAACACCAATCCTATACCTAAATTAATAAATATTAAACAAATTATAGGATAGATTAAACATAAAAATTTTAGTGTAAAGGTAATGCCATCAAACCATACAAAAACAAAATAAATTAATAATATTATTCCAAAATTAATTAATGCTGATATATTTTTAGAAAATAAAAATAAATATTTAGGTACATTAATTTTACTAAAAATACTTGCATTACTCATTAATGCATTCATACCTTCATTTGTAGATTCAGTATAAAACTGAAATAACACTTGCCCAGTAAACACAAAAATTATATAATGCGGCGTATTTCTACCAAAAAACTGTCCAAATATTGTTGCCATAACACAAAGCATTAAAAGCGGAGATAATACACTCCATAACATGCCTAATATTGTGCGTTTGTATTTCTTTTTAAAATCACGTTTAACCAATTCTTCAAAAAGAAATTGTATTTCATTTAATCTACATAAGAAATTTTTTATATAATTATAAAACATTATTATTTTAAAGATTTTATTGCTTCATAAACACGTTTGCAATTATTATGGTCATTAAATGCAAAAAATCTTTCTATCCTTTCCCTATATTCATTTTTTAATTTACAATCATTTTCTATGTATTCAATAATTCTATTTACTGTTGAATCTAAATCATGTTCAACCTCCCCAAAGCCATCTTTTTCGTAATCAAAATATCCATGTTCACAAATATGCTTATCAAAAAATTCTTCCTTATCGAATTGTGTATATATTACAGGTTTTCTTAGATAGGCAAAATCGAATGCAACAGAGGAATAATCTGTAACAATTAAAGCACTATTGTTAAAAATTTCACTATATTTTGTAGAAATATTACAAAACTCTATATTTTTATTTTCATGAAAGAAATCAATATAATTTATTACATTAGGATGAGGCATAAATTTTATTTTATAACCATAAGATTCAACCGCTCTTATTAATTTATTATTATTTATAAGTTTATTGTAAAATTTAAAATAATTTGTTTCTAAAAATGATTTATCATATCTTTTTATACCATCAATAGTATAATTATTATTTGTACCTAAATAGCTCCTCCATGTAGGCATTATTGCTATTATTTTTTTTGTTTCGTTAGATAAATAATCATGTCGACAAAGCCCTAATATTTTTACAATATTTTTATCATAAAAATAATCTTTATTTAAAATTGCATTATATTCTGGCAAAACAGTCGTAACAAATAGACTTAAATTTTTATTATATCTATTTAACCAATTCGTTAAATCATTTTGTGTAATACCATGTTGCAAAAAGACACGTTTTTGATTATATAAAATATCTATATAAAATTTATTATTCTTAAAAAAAGGATTATAAACATAATCATCTGCAGCAGATGAAATAATTTTATCTGCTAACAAATGATAAAATTTATGCTTCCATGATAAATACGATAAAATTTTGCCTACTTTACTGATATTGCTATAATCTACACTATTGTTACTTAAAACAAAATAAGTATTTACAGGCAACTTATTGTTATTAATATGTTTAAACAATGCCTGTCCATTATCGTCAGCTTTATTTATTCTATCTGAAATAAGCCAAATTTCTTTTTTTAAGCATGGTTTTAGTATATGATATAAGCACCTGCTAATAATAGCTTTTTTTGAAGGTATACTTTTTTGATTATAAAATTCTTTTAATAATCTCCATTCTTTAATATAAAAATCATACCATTTGGTTTTATTTACAATTAATTTATTTTTATTTAAAAATATTGTATAATCTTTAATAATAGCGTAAGCGTTTTTAAATTTTGCTGTCAAAGGGAAAAATTTTCCAGTATCAATTATTGCACGTTCAAAAATTTTCCCATCTTCTTGATCACATATAATAATATTTATATATTGTAACATTTCAAAATTTTTTATAATACCTTTAAAAGTTACTCTGAATGCAACAGTCTCATCTAAACACTTGATTTCAATATTTCTTTTTTTATTTATCTCACATTCAATTATTTTATCATTAACTAACAAAACTATTTTTTTATTCCAACATTCTGGTTTACCTAAATATGTAGCAGTGCCTTCTAAAATTATGCAATTATTCTCTATTCTAAAAAACTCCAAAGTTGTTCTACATTTAAAAAACTTGCTAATCTCTTTTTCTATCAAAAGATTATTTAAATCACTTTTATCTACATTTTTATATTTTTTTATTAATACATAATACTTATGCTCAATATTTAATTTTCTTTGTTCCAATATATATTTATCATCTATATATTGAAAACATTGTGCCATTTTTTTTAAATAAATATCTATTTCACTTTCAGATAAAACATCTTTATACTCTTCTTTCTCTATTATTCTCCATTGTAAATCAGCCATTAAAAAATATTGAACAAATTTTGGTAAATATCCAAACTTATTTTTATAAAAATTTATAGTCCATTCAACAAGATAAGTTAAATACTCTAAATATCGTTCTTTTTTCTTTTTTGAAGTCTGTATTATACTTGAACTTCCACTAGATCTTCTCCTATACAAATATTTACAATTACTCACAACACCATATTTCATTTTTTCAGACAAAAGTATTAAATTTACTTTTAAATCTTCACCATGTACTAGCCTGCTATCAAAAAATATTCTATCTTTATATTTACGAGCATAAAAAGTAGCACTAGTAAACAACAAAACAGCATCATACTCAGTGGTTAAATCTATAATTCTATTACCATTACGGAACTTATAATTTTGCCAATGTGCTCCTTTTCTGGCGTCAAAAAAATACACCGGTATAGTCACTATATCAATATTATTTTTGTTTTTTACAATAAATTTTTCTACTGAAGACAAAGTATTATATGATAATTTATCATCAGAGTCCATAAAATTCAAATAATTTCCATATGCAAATTTTAGACCTTCATTACGAGCAGATGCTACACCGCCATTTTTTTTATGAATTACAAAAATATTATTAGGATATTTTTGTGCATACTTATCACATATTTCGCCACTTCTATCAGTAGAACCATCATCAACTAAAATCAGTTGGATATTTTTTTCAAAACCTATATCTTGCTTTAGTACACTTTCAATGCATTCATCCAAAAATTGTTCTACATTATATACTGCAGTAATAATAGAAAATTTAAATTTATTATTAATCATAATATTTTCTCCAAACTTTTCTTTTCATATAAAGATTGAAAATTTAAAATATTTTTAAATGCTTTATGTATATTATTGTTAATTTCTTCAAACTCTGAATTTGTTAATAATTCATTATCGTTAATACATAAAATTTTTACTTTTTGCTCTTTTATAGCATTAATACATATATCAATATTATAATTTCTTATGTTTATTCTTTTTCCAAAAGAACTTTTTCTGTTCTTTACTAATCCTTTTACAAATTGTAAATCTTTTATCAACCATTGATTAACATTTGTTCGTTCTCTTATTTTACATTTACAAGTTTTATCTAAAACTTCATAATAATTTTTCCATGCAAATTCATAAGTACTTTTAAAAAAAGAACTCGTTATATGATTATTATAAAAACCAGTAAAATACGGAAATGGTATTAATAATAAATTTTTTATTATTTTTTTGATTCCAATATTTAAATTAAATAATTCACTTAAATTCTTTATTACAAACTCCTTTTTATCAAAATAATCATTAATAATTGCTATATTATTAGAATCAATAAATGCTATTGATTTACTATCAAATTTTAAAACATCTAAAATCAAACTATCACATACTTTTTTACCAGTAAAAAAATCTCTTTCATTTACATAATTTAATAAAAATACATCATCATTAAAATAAACAAATTTTTCAGCTAATCCTTTTATTCTATGAAAATTTAATTCTATAGTATGCGAATTAAACGTAGGTAAATACTGTTTTGGTATAAAATCCTCGTGCTTAACAATGTTTAGTTTTGGATGATTGGTATTTAGCCATTCTGGCAAATGACCATAGGTTACAAAATGAATCTTATTTACCCATGGCGCAAATTTTTCCACTCCTCTAAACCAATATCTTAATAAATCCCAATCTCTATACCTGCAAATATCTATATCTACTTTTATTCCAGTATATTTTTCTTTATCTTTCTGCCAGTTTATATCTGAACCATCAACCCAAGCTATTACAAAATCAATTTTCTCATCCATAATACTTCCACCTATTTTTCAAATTTAGACTTCGCAGGCAATATAGTATTAAATGCACTATATAAATTTTGCTGATTTTGAGAAAAATCAATATTCTCTTCAGTATCATTGCAACAAATTATTTTATTTTTTTGTTTTAAAATATAATCTATGGAATGTCTATCCCCTATTGCAAAGTATTTACCTAAAACTTTATGTGGAACAAAATCACATTTAGCCAATTGCCAATATCTAAAAATCCAAGGGCTAACATCATGTACTGTTCTAAATTTATTATTACAAGTAGTATCTAAAACCTTTTTTTCAAGCTGCCATACTTCTTCAAACGTTTTTTTCATAAATGGAATAGCTAAATGAAAATCATAGAATCCAGTAAATTTACCAAAAGGATATAGTAGCAGTGTTCTTATTAAATGCTTTCCATATTTTAAATTTAAAACATAGTTCCATTTTTTTATAGTCAAATCAGTTTTTACAAAATATTTGTTTAATATTACAACATTATTAAATATTACGTTTGAAACAACATCATCTTGCGGACAAATACACCCTAACACAGCAGCATCGCATGGAAGATTATTCCTAAAAAAATCTTCTGGGTTACTTTTATTTATTAAATACATATCATCATTAAAATAGACGAATTTTTCAGATAATCCTTTTATTCTATGAAAATTTAATTCTATAGTATGCGAATTAAACGTAGGCAAATACTGTTTTGGTATAAAATCTTCGTGCTTAACAATGTTTAAATTTGGATGATTAATATTTAACCATTCCGGCAAATGTCCATAGGTTACAAAATGAATCTTATTTACCCATGGCGCAAATTTTTCTACTCCTCTAAACCAATATCTTAATAAATCCCAATCTCTATACCTAACATTACGTTTATCTCCAAATTCGCCTAAATATAACGCTCGTTCTTTTATCCAATTTTTATCATTACCATCAACCCAAGTAATAACAAAATCTATTTTTTCTTTACACATAAGACATTTTTGCTCCTGTATAAATATTTATTTTTTTAGAAATTGCTTTAATTTAATCCAATTTTTAGTACCTAAAATAAAACAAAAACATCTTTGCATTATAATCTTTATTTTTCCCAAAAAATTAAGCCAACTACCGTCAAAATGATGTATTGCGAATGTATTATCTGTAACTTGTAAAGTACCAGTAACATAATCCTTTGCTATAAAATAGTCCTGAGTGAAAATAACATTCTTATTTCCAAAAATAATATTATTTTTAAATTTTAAAAAATCTACTTTATATTTTTGGGCAGTTACTTCAGTTACTATTTTCAAGTTGGTTGTGTAATCAAATTTACCGTTTTCTTTTATAAATTTTCTATTTTGGTATTTATCCAATAGTAATTTTATATAACTATTTTTAGCTATTGTTCCAAATGTTCCTATTGATATTTTGTCACCTTCAACACAAGCAAAAAAATTATATTCTTTAAGTAAATCATCAAATGGTTTAACTACTTCTACATCCGTATCCATATAAATACCACCGTATTCATATAAAACTTTCAATCTTGCATAGTCACTTACAAATGCCCATTTTTTGGCTTTATATGCTTCTTGACAGTATTGGTTTTGAGTTATATCAAAATTTTTTTCATTCCATTCTATAATTTCATAATCCGGACAATATTTTTTCCATGTATTCATATATTTTTTTGCAGTTTCTGGTAATGGATTGCCTCCGAACCAACAATAATGTATTTTTTTCGGTATCATTAAAAATATTGCCCACCTTAATTAATTTTTATTCTTAAAATTTTCGCATAAAATAAAGTACGTATTTTATTAGGTATTATTCTTACTATCGCTCTTATTATTATGTTGCTTATATATTTTTTACAACTTATAAAATTAATTTCTTTCAAATATTTTTGAAATCTTAAATCTTGCTTTAAATACTGCCAGCCTCCTCGTCTTGCAAACATATCTTTATCTGCTCTTACGTTTACAAGGTATTCTGGTATATTGGCTGTTATATATCCTTTTTGCAGCATCCTTATCCATAGGTCATAATCTTCAAACCATAAAAAATCTCTATAATTTCCGCTATCTATAACTAACTGCTTTTTATAGATAACAGTCATATGTCTAAATGGGTTTCTTCTTTTGGCAAATTTTATTATTTCCAAATGCTTACATGGCAGCTCAGTTATAGTATCAGGTTTCTTTTCATCCTTACTAAATTCTGTTATCCACGTTCCTAACAATGCTGTTTCTGGATGTTTTTGTATATAGTTAAACTGTTTTTCAAACCTGTCCGGTTTGGATATATCATCACTGTCCATGCGGGCTATGTATTCATATTTACAAGCTTTTACACCGTCTCTTAATGCTAACCCTAATCCTCTGTTTTCTTTAAAGGCTAATATTTCAAAGAGTTTAGGATATTGTATTTGAAAGTTTTCTATACATTCGTCAAGTTCTTTTGTTAAAATCCCGTCTTTTACTATTACTACTTCTGTTGGCTTTAATGTTTGGTTAATTACGCTTTGCAGTGCTTGTTTTAGGTATTCTGCTTTTTCTTTTTTATATACGGAGATAAGTACGGAAAATTGTATGGTCATTTTAAACTGTTGCTGTTCAGTTATGTTATCTCCTTCAATATGCTCCTTTGCACTGTACAACAATTTTCATCGTCCTCCATAACAGCATTAAATCAAGCCAAACGCTCCAGTTACGCACATACCAGCTGTCTAGCTGTACTCTTTGTTTGTAATCTGTGTCGCTTCTACCACTTACCTGCCACATACCGGTTATGCCCGGTTTTACCATCAGGTAGTCGTTAATGTATTCACCATACCTTATCATCTCATCCCTTATTATCGGGCGCGGCCCTACAAGGCTCATTTCTCCTTTTAGTACGTTGAATATCTGCGGCAGTTCATCTATGCTTGTCTTGCGTAAAAATGCCCCGCTTTTTGTTATTCTTGGGTCATTTTTTAACTTAAAGTCTTTTTCCCATTCTACTTTTGCTTCCGGATCTGTTTTTAAAAGCTGTTCTAAACGTTCTTTTGCATCTACGCACATGCTGCGGAATTTGTAGCAGTTAAATTCTTTGCCGTTTTTGCCTATACGCCTATGCTTAAAGATTACAGGCCCAGGTGAGTCTTTATATATCCATAAGGCGATAATAATTAATATCGGCGATATCGCTATAGTGCCTGTTATGGTCAGCACGTAGTCAAAGCTTGTTTTTATCCATCTGTTTACCGGTCTTTCAAGGTTGTTTTTTAGCCTCAACAGCATTAGCTTTTCATTAAACAGGCTTTCCGCTTCTATGCCACCCATTGGTACGCCTACGAGGTTTGGTATTACGCCCATGCTTTTTACTAATGGCTGTACTTTGTAGATTAGTTTTGTTAGTTTGCCTTGCTCTAAACCGGGAGCTGCTATAAAGACATGGTTAATATTGTATTTTGTTATTACTTGTTCGGCGTCGCTGAATTTACCTAAGACAGGGTAGTTTTCTAATATGCCTTTTTCTACTTTGTTGTCTTCAAGTAAGCCTATTATTTTGTAGCCCATGCCGGCATCGTTTTTGATGCCTTGTACTAAGAGTTCTGCTGTTTTGCCTGCGCCGATGATGAGTACGGGTATTTGCAGCAGCTGGTATTTTTCAAGTATCTTTTTCACTATGTAGCGGAAGATGACAAGCAGTATAAAGCTTAATAGCCAAAATACTGCGATGAACATTCTGCTGGTTGAGCCTGCTATGCGCGCTATATAGAGTAATATGATGATACTGGTAACAGCGTAGCAGCTGGTTACAAAGAGTTTCTGGATTATCTGCCAGAACTGCGCACGGCGGTTATAGAGCTGTTCTATGTTTAAAAAGATGAGATAAAGTAACGGGAATACTACCCAGAAGTTGAGCCAGGATATATGCAGGCTGTGATTGCCGGTATAGAAGTTACGAAAGTTAAAGGCAAGCTCTTCTGCACATACTATGGCAATGTAGTCAACACAAATTAATACAAACGGTAAAATAATATTGGTATACTTATTTATTTTTTGCAGATTTTCTGCCACGTTTTCTCACCCTGGGCTTTAATTTTATCTAAACTAAAAATTTATAATATAATTGTACCATACCTTTTTCCCCCCCGCAAGACATTTCCGTTAAGGTAAGTCTAACTTTTACTGGTCTTGGTGAAACTTTATCCCTGCCGGCAGGTTAGCGCGGCGGCGCAGTTTTACGGTAACCCGCACTGCCGGTGGTGCGTGAAAGCGTATTGCAAATAAAAAATTACAATTAAAAAGCAATAGGAATATGCTGAAAAGCTGGTAGCAAAAACTATGGTGGCTATCTATTACCGCTTTATTTCATGCGCGAACAGATAAAATCGTGTTCGCGAACGAAGAAGCCATAGCATTTTTGCAAAGCTTTAAAGTATATTCCTATTGCTTTTGCTTGCATAAAAAAATACCATCACAATTGTGATGGCGTTATTAGATGATAATATTATAGTTTATTCTTACCCTATTCCTATTTTCCCAAACCTTCTCTTGCCACAATTTTATCCAAAATTTCTGCGCCCTTAAAAACTACCTTATCACACTGAATTTCAGGCTCAAAATACTTGGGTTTTACTTCGCGGCAATCGTAACTGCCTGTTTCGGCTTTAAAAGTATCAATAAATTCTTTGCAAAGTTCTCTTACCTTACAGCCTTCTTCTTTGCCGTTGCGTTTTACATACAGTGTGCTAAGCACCATGCACGCACCGGTAACCACACCGCAGGCAGCACCTGCGCCCATACCGCCGCCGAAGCCTGCCGCAATTTTAAGCGCCTGCGGCGGCAGCTGCATATTATAAGCCCAGTTTGCTCCATAAAGAATTTTTTCGGCACAGTTAAGGTTCATTGCCTTGCCGTAACCTTTTTGCAATAATTCAAGCAGCATTGTTATCCCTCCTATAACTCAAAATCCACTGCTTCATCTTTTTCTAAAGATTCCGGAACATCTATTAAACGCTGGTTGCGCGAACCGCGGTACGGAAAATCCAAATCGCGCTGCGCGAGAATAAACGGTCCGTCTACCAATACGTTAATTTCCTTAAGCACCGGCAGATTTTTTACTTCGTTATACACGTAACCGGTATAGCACCATACGTTCAGCCCCGGTTTAAGTTTTTTTATTGCCTGTAAAAATTCCAGCACGCCGTCGGCCTGTGCCAGCGGGTCGCCGCCGCTTAAGGTTATGCCGCGGTGCAGCGGCGTCAGCCTTTGCACCACATCCTTAGCCAAATCCTCCGGCGTATATTCCGTGCCGCCTTCAAACGGCAGCGTGGATGGGTTATGGCAGCCTTCGCAATGGCGCGGGCAGCCCTGAAAGAACACTACCGCACGTATGCCGGGCCCGTCTACGATAGATTCATTTAAAATACCTGCAACCATCAGCATAGCCAGCCTCCTTATTCCGTGCAGCAATTAGCGCGCTGGCGAATCTGCGTAAGCTTCTTTTCGCATACAGGGCAGTAATCTGTATCAATAATACCTGTATAGCCGCAGTCCTCGCAGTAATCAATCGGGAAATTAATGCCTACATAACCGCAGTCGCACGCCAGCATATGGCGCAGAACATCTTCAACGGCCTGCAAATTATGCACCGGCGAAGATTCAAACTCTACATAGCTGATATGCCCGCCGTTGGTAAATTTATGGTACGGCCCTTCAACGCGCATCTTATCAAACGCGCTGATTGGATAACCAACCGGCACATGGAAGGAATTTGTATAGTACGCTTTATCGGTCACGCCGGGAATAATGCCGTACTCCTTGCGGTCGATACGGATAAAGCGTCCGGAAAGCCCTTCTGCCGGCGTTGCAATAAGGCTGAAATTCAAATCATATTTATCGCAGTATTCATCTACGCGCTTACGCATATTACCAATAATTTCCTGCCCCAGCTTCTGCGCTTCTTCGCTCTCGCCCTGATGTTTGCCAATCAGCGAAGTAAGCGTTTCGGCAAGGCCGATAAAACCAATGGCAAGCGTACCGTTTTTAATTGCAGGCTCAATGCGGTCATCCTTTTTAAGTTTATCGCTGCCCATGTAAAGCCCCTGCCCCATCAAAAACGGCAGGTCGCGCACACGCAGATTGCACTGCACGCGGTAACGGTGATAAAGCTGCTCTGCCACAAGGTTCATCATATCGTCAAGCATCTGATAGAACTTGTCTATATTTCGTTCTGCTTTAATGGCAAGACGCGGAAGGTTAATTGTTGTAAACGAAAGGTTGCCGCGCCCGGTGGTAATCTCCTCGCCATGGCGGTTGGCAATAACGCGCGTGCGGCAGCCCATATAAGCCACCTGTCCGCCGTAATCGCGGTTGTAAGTGGTATCCATAAAGCTGAAAGTCGGGTTCAGGCGTTTTGCAGCCACGCTTATTGCCTGTTGGAACAAATCATAGTTCGGGTCGCCGGGGTCTAAATTAACGCCGCGTTTAACGCGGAAAATAACGTTCGGGAAAATCGGGTTTTCGCCGCGTCCAAGGCCATTGCCGTAAGCCTTTAACAAATTGCGCGTAACCTTACGCCCGTTTTCACTGGTATCAAGCCCAAGGTTAAGGCTGCTGAACGGCACCTGAGCACCGGCGCGCGAATGCATACTGTTTAAATTATAAACCAGAGCTTCCATTGCCTGAAAAACTTCGTTTTCTTCTGCACCTTCTACAAAATCGGCCATATCGGTATCAAAAAAGCCAAAAGACTGGCCGCCAAACATATCGTTCTGGTTGCTTTGCAGCACAATAGCAGCCAGCGCAGCCGCAGAACCCGGGCGTTTCGGCGGGCGGATATAGCCATGCCCGTTATTAAAGCCTTCGTGCAGCAATCTGCCAAGCGGAATGTTCAGGCAATTTAAGGTTTTGCCGTAAAAATCAAGGTCATGAATATGAATATCGCCGCGTTTATGCGCCGCAGCCATTTCTTCCGGAATAACACGGTTCAAATAATATTCGCGGCTGGCAGCCGATGCAATTTGCAGCATTTTTGCCGATGGCGAGTTGGAAATATTGGCGTTGTCGCGGTCGGTTTCCTTTAAAATTTCTGCCACGGTATCCATCAGTTCGCTGCGCGCGTTGCGGATATCCGTACGTTTGGCACGGTACAAAATATAAGATTTTGCCGTTTTGGCGTGGCCTTTTTTTATTAAAACCTTTTCAACAATATCCTGCACATGCTCAACATCAACAATTTCCTTGTTTTCCGCTTTCAGGCATTTTAATACGCACAGTGTAATTTCCACCGCCATTTCGCGGTCTGCACCGCCAACAGCCTGTGCCGCTGCAAAAATAGCATCCGTTATTTTGCTGTCATCAAACGCTACAATACGCCCATCGCGTTTACGAATTTTCATGCTCGGCGTCACTCCGTTCCTTATTTTCGTTGTTATTAATAATACGCTGCAATTCCTGCATAAAATTGTTCACATCGGCAAACTGCCTGTAAACAGAAGCAAAACGTACGTAAGCAATCTGGTCTGTTTTTTCCAGATGGTTCATAACAAGCTCGCCAATAACTTCGCTGCGCACCTCCGATTCACCGCGCATACGCAGTTCGCGCTCAATATGGTCTGCCATTTCCTTAATTTTTTCGTAAGAAATCGGACGTTTTTCAAAAGCCTTAATCAAGCCGTTCAAAAGTTTTTTCGATTCAAACAGCTCGCGGCGCCCGTCTTTTTTATTTACAACCAAAGGTGTTTCTTCGTATTTTTCGTAAGTAGTAAACCTGCGGCCGCAATCAGGGCATTCACGCCTGCGGCGGATAGAAGCGCCGTCATCAACCGAACGGGAATCTACAACTCTGCTGTCATTATAATTACAAAATGGGCATCTCATACATTCACTTCCTTGTATTTGTTGGATAAGCACTTATATTATAACATAACGGCAAACTAAAAGAAACAAGATATTGTGTATATTTAAAATTGTAAGCAATTTTTACCCCAAAATATAGAAAGCCTCTGCTGACATAAGCAGAGGCTTTAAATGCAGTATTAAGTTAAAATCAGCCGCGAATCCAGGGCGGAATCTCCGTATCGGAAGAATGTTTGTGAATAATTCCGCTGCCGCCCATATGCGGTTTATTGTTATTGCTGTCGTTATCGTGCTGCTGCTGATAACCGCCGCCCGGACGTACAATAGAAGGTTTGCCGCCATGTGTCGGCATTTCCTTGTTAAAGCCGGTAGCAATAACGGTAACACGGATTTCGTCTTTGAGAGTTTCGTCGATAACCGCACCGAAGATGATGTTGGCTTCGGGGTCAACGGCTTCGGTAATAATATTGGATGCTTCGGTAACATCAAACAGCGACAGTTCTGCGCCGCCGGTAATGTTAAACAGCACGCCGCGCGCACCTTCGATAGATGCTTCCAGAAGCGGGCTCTTAATGGCAGCTTCGGCAGCAGCGCGTGCGCCGTCGTCGCCTTTTGCCATGCCAATACCCATCAATGCAGAACCTGCGTTAGACATAACCGTTTTAATATCGGCAAAGTCCAGGTTAACAAGGCCCGGAACCGCAATCAAATCGGAAATACCCTGAACGCCCTGACGCAGAACATCATCGGCAATGCGGAAAGCTTCCAGCATGGAAGTTCTTCTGTCGATAACCTGCAGCAAACGGTCATTAGGAATGGTAATTAAAGTATCAACTTTTTCTTTGATATTTATAATGCCGCTTTCAGCCTGATTCATACGGCGTTTGCCTTCAAAAGAAAACGGTTTGGTAACAACGCCTACGGTAAGTGCGCCCACTTCGCGCGCACATTCGGCAACAATAGGTGCTGCACCGGTACCTGTGCCGCCGCCCATGCCTGCGGTAACAAATACCATATCTGCGCCCTTCAGCGCGTCCAAAATCTGGTCGCGGCTTTCTTCTGCTGCTTTTTCGCCGATTTCCGGGTTAGCGCCCGCGCCAAGACCTTTGGTAAGTTTTTCGCCAATCTGGATACGTGTCGGTGCTTTGGAAAGCAAAAGTGCCTGCGCGTCGCAATTTACCGCAATAAATTCCACACCCTTCACGCCTGCGGAAATCATTCTGTTAACGGCATTGTTGCCGCCGCCGCCAACACCGATTACCTTGATATTGGCAAGATTGTCCATGCCTTTTTCTTCAAACTCTTCAAACATTATTTATATTCCCCCTTAATAAGTTGGGTAAATTCCATCACATAGATATCAAAGTAATATTCAACATATAACGGTATTTTTCCTGCTGCATTAAAAAATTATTTTATTTTTTAAGAAACAGATGGCGGATGGCAGCAAGATTGTTAAAAATGCGCATCCCAAAAATCAAAATACCGACGAGGTACAAATCTATGCCCAGCAAAATACCAGAATAGCACAAAAACGCTGCTAAAACAGCATTGGTAAAAAAGCCTGTAATAAATACGGTATTATCATATTTGCCTTCCATGCTGGAGCGCATACCGCCAAAAACAGTATCAAGCGCTGCCATCAGCGATACGGAAAGCAAACGGGCATATTCAAACGGCAGATACAGGGGAAAATACCATCCGGCTGCAAAGCCGATTACAATACCGGCGAGTGCATAGAGCATATTATTTTCCCTCCTTTGCCGTTTCCTGATGTTCTTCGGCTGCCTGAGCATATTCAAAAGTGCGGCGGCCCTTAAAAGCAGGTATTTTCACAACTTCCGGCATGGTAAGCTCTGCCTGAATACCCCAGAACTTAAAGGTATCAAGCACGCCGCCCCTTAATTTAAGGGCACTGGCAAGATTCGAAGGATTGCCAATGGCAAGTATTACATAAGGCGGTGCGCTGCGGTTGTTATTTACCGAAAGCGTAGGCCCTGCGCAGCGTATTTCACTGGTTGAAACAAGCCTTTCGCCGTTAATGGAAATTGCTTCTGCACCGGCAGCGCGCAGTTCGTTAATTACGCGCAGCAGGTCATCGTCATGAATAATATACAAATTGGGATTTTCGCCAACCTGCGCCGTTACTTTGCTGTCATCAAGAATTAACTGAATACCCTTGCCTTCCAGCGGAATCTCACCGGCAAATTCCTTCAAACGTTCCAGTTCGTTTTCCAAAACCTTGTCGCTGCTGTTATTGGCCTGCAATTTTTCAATTTCCCTGGCCAAATCGTCGCGCTGCTGTTCTACAACACGCAGGCGCTCTGTTAATTCTTCCGCACGCTGGACATTAATGGTTTTCTGCCGTTCGGTAGTTTTTATCTGAGTTGCCAGCATAAAGCCCAAAACGGCAAAAACCAGTACAAGCATTATTTTGGCATGTTTATTTACTAACATAAATTTTCAAATTCCTTTCAAAAATATCAGGCTTTCTGCCTTAACTTAATATAAGGCTTTGCGAAGGTTAAGTCAATATATTCAGCTCTAATATTTTTTGTTTTTATATCATTGAAAACCGTAATAAAAATATCCAGCTTATCAGAAATGTTATCTGCATTACCCAAAAGAATCGGATAACCATAGCGCAGGTTAAACTTAACATTATTGCCGCTGTCAACAGCAATTTCAGAGATAGAATCGGTTACTTCCTTATCAAGCTTGCTTAAAAAGCTTAAAATTTCAAGCACGTTTTTTTCTTTAATCGTGTCGCCAAAAAATATATTGCCGGTTACAACGCCGGAAAGCACAGGGGCGTCAGCCTCTTTAATACCGTCGCTGACACTCATTACAACGCCGTTGTAATCTACCTGCGCATAACCTTTATACGAGCAGGCAATGTACAGCGCCGGTATACGTTCTTTTACGCGCACCACCAGCACGCCCGGCCAGAAATATTCGGTTTCTGCCTTTTCAAAACGCACGTCATTGGCAATGGCTTTTTCTATTGCCGAAGGCGAAACAACAAATAAATTAACCGGTTCCTGTGTGCCGCACATACTTAAAAGCTCGCTCTGCGTTAGCTGCGATGTACCTTCAATAACAATGCTGCCAAAGGACGTTACCGGGGAAGTTGCCCATCTCCATGCCCCGGCAAGCGCGCCTATAATAACGGCTGCAATAAAAAACAGGCGCAAAAGGCGTAACCGCCGCTTTTTACGGTTTGCTTTTAAACGTTCGCGTGTCGATTGCACCTTTAACACCTCTTAAAAATATTCTTGGTTACTAAGTAATTATTTATTATTAACTGATGCGGACTGTAAAATAATATTGCACAATTCGGGGAAAGAAATCCCTGCCGCAGCTGCCGCTTTAGGAACAAGGCTGGTTGCAGTCATGCCGGGCACGGTATTAATTTCAAGCACATAGCCGTTGCCTGCTTCATCAAGCATAACATCGGCACGGGCAACGCCGCTGCAGCCCAAAACTTCATAAGCCTGTTTGCTTATTTCCTGCACTTTTTTGGTTGTTTCTTCATCCAAATCTGCCGGGCAAATATATTCCGTTGCTCCTTTTGTATATTTGGAATGATAATCATACATACCGGAATGCGGGGCAATGTGAATAACCGGTAGGGCAACCACTTCACCGTCTTTCTGCATCATGGAAACGGTAAGTTCCTTGCCGCCGATAAATTCTTCCACCAGAATATCACGGGAATATTTAAAAGCGTTTGCAAGCGCTTCATCAAGCTGATTTTCTTCTTTAACAATTTCCACGCCGATACTGGAACCCTGGCTTGCAGGTTTAATAACTACCGGCAGGCTGAAACGCTGCATAATTTTTTCTTTTATACCGCTTTCCTTTTTATTAACAATCAGACAGGCCGGGGTGGAAATGCCTGCGTCGCGCAGCATGCGTTTGGTAATAACCTTGTCCATGCAGGATACACTGGCAATCATGCCGCTGCCGGTATAAGGCATCTCGCGTATTTCCAGCAAAGTCTGCAAACGTCCGTCTTCACCGTAAAGGCCGTGCACAGCGTTAAAAACAACTTCTGCTTTGCTTTCGGCAAGCTGTTTGCCGAAATTGCGCGGGTCAAGGTCAATTTCAACAACATTGGTATACCCATATTCCCTCAGCGCATTGGCAATGGCTGCGCCGGTATTTAAAGAAACCTCACGTTCTGCGGAAGGCCCGCCCATTACAACTGCAACTACCTGATTTTTGTTAAACATTTTCATTGCTCCTTTGCAAATCTGCTACTAATGCTTCGCCAACTTTATATACATCACCTGCGCCGATAGTCATAACCAAATCACCGGTGCGGGCATTTGCCGCAAGATAACTTTCTATATCCGCCATTGACGGCACATACTCAACATCAACGCCCGAAGTTTCCTTAATGCCTTCGGCAAGCTTTTGGCTGTTTACGCCTTCAATGGGGTCTTCGCTGGCCGCGTAAATATCAGTTACTATAAGTTTATCGCAGCCTTTAAAGCAGGCGCAGAACTCATCAAACAAAAGCTGTGTGCGCGTATAGCGGTGCGGCTGAAAAACGCAGATTAAACGCTGCGGCTTTGTCTGCATGGCAGCTTTTAAGGTTACGCCTATTTCCGTAGGATGATGCGCATAATCATCAACAACCCATACGCCGTTAACGCGCCCTTTGGTTTCAAAACGGCGGTGCGCACCGGTAAATTCCTTCAGTGCTTTTAAAATGCTGTCCGTTTTTATGCCCATTTCAACAGCGCAAACAAGCGCGCCCAACGAATTAAGCACATTGTGCCTGCCGGGAACTATCAGCTGAACTTCCGCAAACAGGCTGCCGTTTTTATAAACTTTATAATCCGTGCCGCCGGTATGGTAAACAATATCTTTGGCAACGTAATCGGCCTGTTCATCATCAATGCCGTAGCTGATAACACGGGTTTCGGTTTCCTGCGCCAGGCGGCGGAGCTTGGGGTTATCCATGCACAACACTGCAGCGCCGCCATGCTTTACGCTGCCCACAAACTGCTTAAAGGCAGCATAAATATTTTCTTCGCTACCGTAATGGTCCATATGGTCGTTTTCAATATTGGTTACAAGTGCATACAGCGGATAAAACTTCAAAAACGAACCGTCGCTTTCATCCGCTTCGGCAATTACATAACGGCCTTTGCCGCTGCGTGCATTGCCGCCAAGGCTTGTTACTTCACCGCCGATAACAATGGTAGGGTCTATGCCGCCCTGCGCCGCTATGCAGCTTAACATGGCGCTGGTTGTAGTTTTGCCGTGCGCACCCGCAACAGCCACGCCATCAGCATGGTTAAGCAGCTCCGCCAATACATCCGACCTGTGCATAACCTTTATGCCCTGCTCTTTGGCTGCCACCAGCTCACAATTATCCGGATGAATGGCAGACGAAATAACAACCGCATCCGCACCATTTACCTGCCCGGAAGCATGCCCCTGATAAACAACGGCTCCCAGCGCTTTCAGCTTCTCGCAGATGCCGCCGGCGTTTTTATCCGAACCGGATACATGAAAGCCGCGTTCGCAAAGCACATGTGCCAAAGCACTCATTCCGGCGCCGCCAATACCAATAAAATGAATATTGTGTATTCCCGAAAGCATTTAAAATCCTCCCTGCTCAATTTTTTACAAGCTGCAGCGCCTGCTGCGCAATTTCCTTCGCCGCACCGGGCCTGCCCAGGCTTTTGGCAGCTTTTTTCATTTTCTGCAAATCTTCGCTGCGTATTAATAAATGCTCTATTTCTTCAAGCAGTTTTTCGCCTGTAAGTTCTTTATCCAATATAACTTTGGCCGCACCGGCAGCCTCTACCGCACGGGCGTTAAACTCCTGATGGTTGGCAGTTGCATAAGGGTACGGAATTAAAACCGAAGGCACGCCCTTTGCCGTAAGTTCCGCAAGGCCTATCGCCCCCGCGCGGAACACAGCCAAATCTGCCGCCGCCAGTGCCATTGGCATATCATGCAGATAAGGCTTAACAACTATATTATCTTCAACAGAGCCTTTTTTGTTAAGCTCCTTAATATATTCTTCGTAATTGGCTTCGCCGGTGGCGTGCAGCACCTGCACATCATGCCTGCCGCTCAGCGCCTGTTCAACATAAAGCATGGCCTTGTTAATGCTTTGTGCGCCGCGGCTGCCGCCGGATACCAGAATTGTTTGTTTTTCCGGGTCAAGCCCGAAAAATTTTACCGCTTCACTGCGTTTATTAGAAAGAATTTCACTGCGGATGGGGTTGCCGGTATATATTTTACGCGATTTGCCCGTAAAATATTTTTCAGCCTCACGGTACCCCAAAAACACTTTTTTTACAAAGCGTGCCAAAATCTTATTGGTAACGCCCGGCATGGCATTCTGCTCCTGAATTGCGGTCGGAATGCCGCGCAGAGCCGCCAAAAAGACAACCGGGCCGCATACATAGCCGCCGGTGCCTATAACAAGGTCCGGCTTTATTTCGCTGATAAGGCTGTTTGCGCCAATCAGCCCTGTAAACAGTTTGCCGAAGGAACGCAGCGTGTCAAAACTCAGGCTGCGTTTAAAACCGGCTATTTCAATATAGCGCAGCGGATAACCGTAGCGCGGAATAATATTTTTTTCAAGCCCCTGCTGCGTGCCTACAAAAATAATCTGCGCATCGGGGCGAAGTTTTTTTATTTGGTCGGCAATGGTAAGCGCCGGGTAAATATGCCCGCCCGTACCGCCGCCGGAAAGTATAACCTTCACTTTATTTTTCCTCCGCAGCCGAAAGTTCCGCAACTATCTGTTTAAAGCAGCGCCCGCGCTCCGGGAAGCCTGTAAACATATCAAAGGATGCGCACGCCGGAGATAAAAGCACCGTCTGCGGTTTAACAGCCGTTTTATGCGCCAGCTCCACAGCTTCCTTCATGGAAGTTACCATACGTATATCACTGACGCCTGCTTTTTCAGCCGCTTCCTTAAAACGCTCCGCCGCTTCGCCAAGCAAAATCAGCGTATCAACCTTTGTTTTTACAAGCTGCATCATTTCTTCAAGCGGAGTCAGTTTATCGCGCCCGCCGGCAATTAAAATTAAATGCCCGTCAAACGCCTCCAACGCCTTAATGGTAGAATCGGTATTGGTTGCTTTGGAATCATTATAATAACGTACGCCGTTAATTGTCGCCGTATATTCAATGCGGTGCTCAACACCCTTAAAGTTTTTCAGCACTTCTGCAATATTACAGGGTTCAACGCCTGCAAAAAACGCCGCGCCAATAGCAGCCAGCACGTTTTCTTCGTTATGCCCGCCAAAAATCTGCAAATCTTTCCTGTTGCATATAACTTCTTTAGTATCGTTCCAGGCAACAACAAAATTGCCGTCCTGCATATAAATGCCCTGCGGCAAAACTTCTTTGCGGCTGAACCAGCACAACCTGCCCGGCACAAGCCCGCCCCAGCTTTTAACAATGGGGTCATCAAAATTAAGCAGTGTTACATCTTCCGGATGCTGGTTTTTAAAAATGTTGCATTTGGCCGCACCATAAGCCTCCATTGTATGGTGGCGCGTTAAATGGTCAGGCGTTAAATTTAAAATAACGGCAATTTCAGCGCGGAAGTTCTGCACCGTTTCCAGCTGAAAGCTGGAAAGCTCAGCCGCCAGCCACGAATTTTCGGGCATGGTTTCAACTTCTTTGGTAAGCGCCATGCCGATGTTGCCGCCCACCTTGGTTACGCACGGCAGCGTTGCCAGCATTTCGCCTATTAAAATAGTGGTTGTTGTTTTGCCGTTGGTGCCGGTAATGCCCACAATATGCCCGTTATAATTGCGGTAAGCAAGTTCCGCCTCGCCGGTAACATTAATGCCGCGTTTCAGTGCTTCCTGCACCAGAGGGTTTTCCATACTGATGCCCGGTGAAAGGATTACTTCTTCCACATCGTCCAGCAGGTCTTCTTTTTTGCCTATTACAATTTGCCCGCCGCTTTTGGCAAGCAGTTCTTTTAAATCTGCATCAACCTCGTGCCCGGCATCATTATAAAGCAGCACACGCTTGCCCTGGCGTGCCAGAATATCCGCAGCGCCGCAGCCGCTGATGCCTATGCCATAAACAAGTACAGCCTTACTCAAAATTAAAATCCTCCGTTTCCGTTAAGCCACAGCAAAACACCCGCAATGCACAGCAGGCAGCTTGCGGCAAAAAAACGTTTTACAATTTTGGTTTCTTTCCATCCGCCAAGTTCAAAATGATGATGTATCGGCGTCATGCGGAAAATACGCCTGCCGCCCGTAAGGCGGAAATAAGTAACCTGCATTATTACAGATGTTGCTTCCATAACGTAAATGCCGCCGAGAATTACAAGCAAAAGTTCTGTATGCGTAAGCAGCGCCAGCGCCGCAACACCGCCGCCTATTGCCAGCGAACCGGTATCGCCCATAAACACTTTGGCCGGATGGTGGTTAAACAGCAAAAAGCCGAGGCACGCACCGGTAATGGCCAGCGCAAACACGCTTAAATCGGCATGGCCTGTGTTATAGGCAATAAAAGCATAAGCAACCGTTACAGGCAGCGTAACGCTTGCTGCAAGCCCGTCAAGCCCGTCGGTAAGGTTTACGGCGTTGGTTGTACCCACAAGCAGCAAAAATACCAGCACATAATACAGCCAGCCCAGCGGAAGCATATATTCCGTACCGGGTATGGCTATGCTTAAATCAGACTGCACATGGGTTTCAATATAATAAACATACGCCCCTGCCAGTACAAACTGCATAAAAAACTTCTGGGCAGCGGTAAGGCCAAGGTTGCGTTTCATTACAACTTTAATATAATCGTCAATAAAACCAATCAGCGCATGGCCGAAGGTTAAAAGCAGCGCAATGCACAACGCCGGTGTAAAATTGCACCATACGGCAACGGCAACCAGAATTGCCAGCAGCATCATAATGCCGCCCATGGTAGGCGTGCCGCTTTTTTTCATGTGTTCTTTCGGGCCGCATTCGCGGATGCTCTGCCCAAAATTCAGTTTATGCAAAACCGAAATAAAGCTCGGCCCTGTTACGGCACAGATAATAAACGCCGTAGCCAGTGCACCAAGAAGATTAATTGTCATTTATCCAACACTCCGGATTTTATTTTTTCAGAACAAGGTCAATCAAGCCATCAACCTGCATGGAATGAGAGCCTTTAAGTAAAATTATATCATCATTGCGTAAAATGCCGCTTAAAATTTTGGCCGCTTCCGCACGGTCATGGCAAATAAAGGTTTTTACACCTTTTTCCTGTGCTGCGCGTCCAGTATGTACTGCTTCCGTACCGTAAGTAATAAGCACGTCAACGCCTTCGGCAGCGGCCATTTCGCCAACTTCCTTATGTGCCTGCACGGAAAGCGCGCCAAGCTCCAGCATATCTGCCAACACGGCAACCGCTCTGCCGCCTTTGGCATCTTTTACGGCATGCAGTGTTTTTAAAGCGCTTGCCATAGATGCAGGGCTGGCATTATAGGCATCATTAATAACCGTTACGCTGCCAAACTGCATAAATTCCTGGCGTTTGCCCGTAAGGCGCACATCTTTTAAAGCATTTTTTATCTGCACAAGCGGAACATTAAATGCAGCCGCCACGGCAATGGCCGCCAGCGCGTTATAAACATTATGTTCGCCCAAAAGCGGAAGCACGATATGTTCTTTTTCGCCTGCTGCGGCACAAACGCAGTCAAACTCGCTGCCTTCTGCCGTAAGTTTAATATTCTGCGCATATACGCCGGCTTCTTCCGTACAGCCGTAGCTTATAACTTTGGCTGCGGTTTTATCTGCCATGCGGCGCACAAAAGCATCGTCGTTATTAAGCACCGCAAACTGCTGCGCCGTTAAATTTTCAACAATTTCGCTTTTTGCTCTGGCAATATTTTCCATACTGCCCAAAAGTTCCATATGTGTTTCGCCAACGTTTGTTACAACGGCAACGTCGGGGCTTGCCAGTTTGCACAAGGAACTTATCTGCCCCAGTCCGCGCATGCCCATTTCCACAACGGCAATTTCCGTATCGCTTTTAATGTTCAGCAATGTTTTGGGAAGCCCTATTTCGTTATTAAAATTAGCCTCCGTTTTAACAACATTATACTTGCAGGCAAGGCAGGCTGCAATCAAATCTTTGGTTGATGTTTTGCCGTTGGAACCGGTTACCGCAACAACCTTTAAATTTTTCTGCTTATCACGCCAGGCTTTGGCAATAAGCTGATATGCTTTTAAAGTGTCATCTGTTTTTATAACAACGGCATCCTGCGGCAAGCCTTCAACATCATGGCTTACAAGTACACCCGCTGCGCCCAGTGCCAGTGCTTTGGCGCAATAATTATGGCCGTCAAAATTTTCGCCGCTTAACGCCACAAACAGTTCTCCGCTTTTAATGGTGCGGCTGTCCGTATTAATGCCGGTAAATTCAACTTTCTGCAAACTGCGGCAGCTTCCTCCCGTTGCTGCAAGTATTTCCTGCAAATCAAACATCATATCACCTTTTGTTCTGCCAGTATTCCTGCACTACTTCACGGTCATCAAAATGAATGGTTTCATGACCGATTATCTGATAATTTTCATGCCCTTTGCCGGCAATTAAAACAACATCATCAGCGGCGGCATGTGCAAGGGCATAGTTAATCGCTTCGCGCCTGTCGCTTAAACGCACACTGGTTTTGCCTGCCGGAATTTCCTTAAGAGCGGTTTCAATTTCATCAATAATAAGTTCCGGGTCTTCTGTACGCGGATTATCGGAAGTTACAACAACATTATCCGCAAGTTCCAGCGCAATGCGTCCCATAATCGGGCGTTTTTTGTTGTCGCGGTCACCGCCGCAGCCAAATACAACCCAAAGTTTGCCGCGCGTAATGCCGCGCGCAGTTTTCAGCACGTTTTCCAGGCCATCCGGGGTATGGGCGTAATCCACAATTACGGTGTAGGGCTGCCCTGCCTCTACCAGCTGAAAACGTCCCGGCACGCCGTCAAAGCCGTCAAGCACATCCATAATAATTTGCGGGTCAATCTTTTCGGCAAGCATTGCGCCCACGGCGGACATTACATTATAAACATTAAATTCACCAGTAATTTTAAGCACCAAATCCATCTCGCAGGCAGGTGTATGCAGCTTTAATGCCATTTGTTTGGCCTGCACGTCAAAACTGATGGGATAAATATCGTAATCTTTGCTTTCGCCGTAAGTAATTACCGGCACTTTAGTGCGTGCGGCAATAATTTTACTGCTGGGGTCATCCATGTTAAGCACGGCAGTTTTGCCTTCCTTGGTGCCGCCTGCCAGATGTTCAAACAAAAGGCTTTTGGCATCACGGTAATTTTCAAAAGTTTTATGAAAATCCAGATGGTCCTGCGTAATATTTGTTAAAACAGCCGTATCATATTCAATACCGGCAACACGTTTTAGGGCCAAAGCATGGCTCGAAACTTCCATTACCACATAATCGCACCCGCACTGCTGCATTTTATACAGAGTTTTCTGCAAATCAACAACATCCGGCGTTGTATTATGCGAAACGGTTTCTTCGTCCTCAATCATAATATTAATAGTACCAATCATACCAACCTTATATCCTGCTTTGCGCAGAATAAGCCTGATAATATTGGTGGTAGTTGTTTTGCCGTTAGTTCCGGTAACGCCAATCATGCGCATTTTTTTGCCGGGATAGTCAAAAAAATAAGGGGTCACTAACTCCATGGCCCTTCTGGTATCGTTTACCTTAATCAGCGTCATGCCTTCGGGGCATGCGGTATCATCTTCAACAATGGCTGCCACAGCGCCCTTTTCGTGCGCCTGCGGCAAAAATTTATGCCCGTCAACAGTTGCGCCTTTCAGGCAGATGAATAAACTTCCCGGCACAACAACGCGGGAATCGGCAGTTATATCAGTAATGGTTTTGCCTGCCGCGTCGGTAACTTCTGCTTCCGGCAGCAGCTTCAGCAAATCCTGTAAATTCTTTTCCATCCGGATACCTCCAAAAGTGAAACGGCAGCCTTAATACACTCAGGCTGCCTCCCATAAAATTTTATATTATTATACCATATCTTGCTTAAGAAGGCTATGTTTTTTACTTTGCATAAGCATAACCGTCATAAGCAATTTTACCTTTGTCTGCTTTAACATAAATATTGTTGCGCGCTACCTGCATGCCAAGCTGCTTTTCTGCAATAGAGGTAATTCTTTCAGGCCCCTTAAGCTGCTCAACAACAATGCGTTCCTCGCTGTTTTCCAGCATCAAAGCCGCTTCCTGCTGTTTTAAAGCTACACGCTCATTGCTTTTGGAAATAAGGCATTCGCTGCGTACAACGCATGCAAAATAAGTAGCCAGCAAAATTCCTGCCACCACAGCAATACGGCGGCGCATAAGTTTTAAATTGCGCTGTTTGGGCCTTTTTACATACGCTGTCTGCCGTACAGTATTTTCTTGTTGTTCTTCCAATTCCCATGCATATTCATCATACTTTCTGGCTAACATAGCGTTTTCCTCCATCAATATTTATCAGCATTTCTCGGCAAACCTAAGCCTTGCACTGCGCGCACGCGGATTTTCTTCAACTTCTTCCGCAGGCGGCACAATATTCCCCACTTTTTTCAGCTGCGGTTTTCTGCCGCACACACATACCGGAAACTGCGGCGGGCAAATGCAGCCTTTGGCAAGCGCTGCAAAAGTTTGTTTTATAATTCTGTCTTCCAGCGAATGAAAGGTTATTACGCCAATTCTTCCGCCTGTTTTAAGCCTTGCCACAGCATTTTCCATCGTTTTTTGCAGTATGCCGAGTTCATTGTTAACTTCAATCCTCAGTGCCTGAAAAGTTCTTTTTGCCGGGTGCGGTCCATCCATTCTGGCACCTTTGGGTATAGCTTTTTTTATAATTTCCACCAGTTCAAAAGTGGTGGAAATGTGTTTGTTTTTGCGCTCTGCCGCAATAAAAGCAGCTATGCGTTTGCTCCAACGTTCTTCACCGTAACGGTGAATAATATCAGCAAGCTCGCTTTCGGAATAATTATTTACAATATATTCCGCGCTCAGCTTCGCGCTTTTATCCATGCGCATGTCAAGCGGCCCGTCGTGCATATACGAAAAACCGCGTTCCGGCGTATCCAGCTGATAGCTTGAAACACCAAGGTCAAAAAAGATACCGTCAATCTGCTCTATATTAAGGCTGTCAAGCACAGCATCAAAATCTTTAAAATTGCTTTTTACGGTAGCTATCCGGCATTTGCACGGAGCCAGGCGTTTTTTGGATGCGGCAATGGCATCTTCGTCCTGGTCAATGCCTATAAGCATTCCGTCCTCGTTAAGCTGCGAGGCAAACCCGAAGGAATGTCCGGCACCGCCCATAGTACAGTCCACATAAACGCCGTCTTTATTTGTTATAAGCCATTTAACGCTTTCATCAAGCAAAATGCTTTTATGCTTAAATTCGTTCGCTGCCATTTTAAATACCTATATCCATATCAGCAAGCTGCGCTGCCACAGCGTCGGCATCTTCGGCATTAACTGCGTTATATTCCTGCCAACGGGCTGCATCCCAAATTTCAGCCCTGCTGCCTACGCCAACTATTACCGCGTTTTTTTCAAGCCCGGCAAAAGTACGCAGGCTTGCCGGAAGCAGTACACGCCCCTGCTTGTCACATTCCACTTCGGCTGCGCCGCTGAAGAAAAACCTGCTGAAAGTACGGGCATTTTTATTCGTCATCGGCAAAGCGTTAAGTTTAAGTTCCAGCTTATGCCATTCATCTTTATCATATACAAACAGGCAGCCATCCAGCCCTTTGCTGATGATAAAACTGCCGCCGAGGGTTTCACGGAGCTTTGCGGGCATGAAAAGGCGGCCTTTTACGTCAATAGTATGCTGATATTCACCCATTAACATAGCGGCACTCCCCCCTTTTCCCCACTTTACACCATTATACCCCACTTTAAGTTAAAAAACAATATTATTATGCATATTAATGCACTTTTTTGTAAATTAACAGGCAGCCAAAAATATTTTTAAGCAAGTTACCCTAAAGCAACTTTTATTTTTGCCAAACTGTGGTATAATAAAAAAGCCGAAAGGCAAAAAGTAAATAATTTAGCATTTATGCTTTAAGGAGGATTATTAAATATGCTTACCAAAGATACCGGCATTATTGATGCCGTTCAAAACCATCCTGAAATTTTAGAAGTTTTTGCAGAATACGGTCTCGGCTGCGTTGGCTGCATGGCATCCCATTTTGAAAGCATCGGCCAGGGCGCTGCTGCCCACGGCATTGATGTTGACGCTTTCATTGCCGACTGCAACAAAGCTATTGAAGCTGCAAAAAAATAAAACCGCAGCTTAATACCGCGGTTTAAAATTTAAAACTGTTTTAAGGGCTTAGCCCGGCATTATGCCGGATTAAGCCTTTTTTATTTTGCTTTCATCTGTTTAACAATCAGCGATACGGAAGGCTGCGTTATGCTGAACAGGTTTGCCAGAAAGACCTGTGTTAAATGTTCTTCATTATATAAACGCCATATCTCCCTGTTGCGTTCTTCCCTGCCGCTGAACGGCTTTAGCTCTACCTCTCTTGCTTCTATGCAGAACCCCCTGTCGGCAAGCACTACTACCTTCCGCCTGCCTTCGCTGTCCGTTATTTTAAGTTCAAGAGTTCTGCCTCCGTTTTCGTCACGCTGGTTGATGTTATAGTATTCTATTTCATCTTCTCCTGCCGCTTTTTTCAGCATCGTCTGGTTAAACGGTATTTCTTTTATTTCCACCATATCACCTCGTATGTATTGATATGTTTTTTGATGTGCAGCAGGGCTTTGCCTGCTGCTTTATTTTTACTTTGCGTTTTTGCGCTGAAGTATTTTTAGTGCCATTGTGTAGGCGTTGCGCATGGTTGCGTTATTGCGTGCGTCTACCGGCGTCATGTCTGCCCCAAGGTCTGCACATACTTTTCCTTCGCTGTCTACTATGTAGTTTGCTCCTATTATGTATTCATTGCCGAAGGTGTTAAATAAATACAGCGTTATGGCTGATGCTGCCCCTGCCATGTCTTCTCCCTGCCTTAAGCTGGCAAGAAAGGTCTGGTCTGTATATTTTTCTTCGGCAAAGAAGGCAAGATAGTATTTGCCGTCTTTTTTTACGGTATTTACGCTTTCACTGTCTATATAAAGCACTCCTACATCTGTTTTTCCTGCTTCAAGCAGGCTCTGCGCCAGCGTTGGCAGCGGCAGTATGCACAGTGCCGCCGCTGTAAGGCAGGTTGCCATTAGTCCTTTTAGTTTGCCCATGGTGTTTTACCGTTTATTTCTGTTCTGCGTTCTGCTGCATGGGGCTTAAGGCAAAGTCTGTCATTTTGTTTTCTTTGTTGAAGGCAAAGGTGATGCTTACAAGTTTTTCTTTGCTGAAGCTGCCTATGTAGGTTACGTAGTCTACGTTGTCATAACGCTGGAAGGAGTAGAATTTGCTTTCTTTTAATCTGCCGAAGCGTTCCTGTACTTGTTTTTTAAGTACGTCATAGGCTTGTTCTGTTACCTTGGCTTTTAATGTGTCGTCAAAGCCGCTCGCAAACTGGTTGTAGGCAGGTGCTTCCAGCGTAAAGGCTGCTACAAAGTTTTCTGCCGCACGCTGTTCTTTGTTAAGGTCGCCGCCGTCTGCCGCAAAGCCTATAGCTGCTATGGCAAGGGTAAAAATTGTGGTTAGGGTTAAAATAAGTTTTTTCATTGACTGGTCCTTCTTTCTTAGTTTGTTATAAAAATTCTTGTTATATATAGTTTAATATGCAGTTTGTTATAGTAATAAAGGCGGGTTTATACCCGCCTTTATTAACTTTAGAACTCGTTTGCTGTTTATGCTGTTTTAAACAGTTACTTTGTTAAGCTGTTCTTATTTGGCTGCTTCTGCCTGTGCTGCGCGTTCTGCTGCAAGTTTGGCATGGCGTTCCTGCTGTGCTTTAATTTTTGCTTCTTTGGCAGCTTGTTTCATTTCTTCTGCTTTTGCAAGTTTAGCTTCTTCTGCTCTTCTTGCATCTGCTTCTGCCTGTGCTTTTTTAATTTCAGCTACTTTTTCAGGAGATTTGCGGCCAAATTTCCAGGTTGCACCAATGCCGCCCATTACTTCGTCGCCGCTGGTAGATACGGACAGACTCAGCATGAAGTCACGGTTCGGGTAATGGAACAGGCCCAAAGCTGCGCCGGTTTCATCACGATACTGGCCAATGCCTACTGCTACTTCGGTCGGAGCGGCAGGGTCATAACCCATGGTACGCAGGTTTGCAATTGCTGCTGCCATTGCGCCTACTTTATCAATGCGGTCTTCCAGTTCGCCTACGCGGTTTTCAAGGTTGTTAATGCGTCCATCAACACGGTTTATTTCATCACGGCGGATTTGTGCTTCGTTGTTTACAGCACCAACAACGTCGTTTTGTCCGTCATTATTAGAATCGCCTGCAATTTCAGGATCAAGAATGCTTACATCGCCAATGGCTGCCGTATTTCTATCTGCTTTAGTATTTGCCATATCAGCAGTACTCTGTGCACTTTCGGCTTTATTCCAAGCTCTATCCGCAGTACTTTGTGCACTTTCGGCTTTATTCCAAGCTCTATCCGCAGTACTTTGTGCTGTTTCTGCTTTACCCATTGCTTGGTCAGCTGTGCTTTGTGCATCTTGAGCTTTGTCTAATGCTGCATCAGCCGTTGCCTGTCCACCTTCAGCTTTTTTTAGTGCTTGGTCTGCGGTACTTTGTGCACTTTCGGCTTTATCCCAAGCTCTATCTGCTGTACTTTGTGCATCTTGTGCTTTGTCCAATGCTGCGTCAGCAGTTTTCTGTGCGTTATCCGCTTTACCTTCTGCTCTATCAGCAGTTTCTTGTGCGGCATCTGCTTTGCTTTCCGCTCTATCGGCTGTTTTCTGTGCATCTTGTGCCTTATCTAATGCTGCGTCAGCTGTTCCCTGCGCATCTTGTGCTTTATCCAATGCTGCATCAGCTGTTCCCTGCGCATCTTGTGCTTTATCCAATGCTGCATCAGCTGTTTTCTGCGCGTCTTGCGCTTTATCCAATGCTGCATCAGCTGTTTTCTGCGCGTCTTGCGCTTTATTTAATGCTGCGTCTGCTGTTTTCTGCGCGGTATCCGCTTTACCTTCTGCTCTATCAGCAGTTTCTTGTGCGGCATCTGCTTTACCTTCTGCTCTATCGGCTGTTGTTGCAGCCTCGTTAAGAGAGTAAGTATTCTTTCCATCAGTAGATGTTACATCACCTTGAGATTCTACCGAACCACTTTCAGTAATAACATCGTTAATGGTGGCAAGTTTAGTTGCAGTAAGTTCTTGACCTTCGCCAGAGCCAAGTCTCAATCTATGCGTTGTAAGAGCAGTTTCCGCACCAGAACCAATTAAATAGCCCTCAGCAGAAATTCTGCCAACGTTGTTAAAATGTTTGCCGTCGAAATTAACTCTATCTTCGTCAAACTCTACACCAGCAATGTTAGAACCAATAGCACCAGTTAATGCTCCAGTTTTTGCATCAATAGCAGTATTATATGCACGAACTTTATCACTAGTAATCTGAGCTAACGTATCATTGCCGTTTACACCCATATTTAAAGTTTTAAAATTCAAAGTGCTACCAGAGATATATCCAACATTAGACATATTTCTACCGCTTACATTTATTTGTCCTACTTTAAAAGTATCTCTGCTACCAGCGTTAAGGCCTTGTGCATTAACAACATTACCACCTACAGTAATACTATCAAGTCCACTAATATCTTTAATCTGACTGACAGCCTTATCTGATGTCTCCGTTACATAAGTGCCTTTATCATTCTGCCATAATTCAGCCGCCATTACCGGAGCAGCATAAATACCAGTCATTACACTTGCACATAATGCCATTGCTACAATTTTGCTTTTTTTGTTTTTAGCCATCCTTATCACCTTTCCCGTGGTTTTATTTAAAAGCGCGCGCCTTTAAATACCGTTTCTCTGTAAGCCGTCCGGGAATGTTACCGCGGCGTTTCATTCCGCGGGCGGTTTGCAGGCTTTAAGTTAGAAGGCAGACTTTTCCACCTTTATACAGAAATTATACCACATTCTCCCCCCCGGCAAGACCTTACTTTAACTTTGTGTCTTTCTTTTACGTATCTTGCCA